>OAVG01000002.1_pt1 | contig 627162 bp, 573 predicted proteins | sample 1495271 | NCBI WGS metagenome assembly OAVG01 (sample SAMEA2580077, study PRJEB22360) | human gut metagenome | biome: human gut; feature: human-associated habitat; material: faeces | place: Denmark | collected 2008/2010 | reverse complement strand
GTAAACTAACTTAGGTATAACAAGCGAAGTTGTCAACTAAATCCAGTACAGTACATAATAATATAAAAACAGCTCGTTTCCTTTTCAGGGAAAGAGCTGTTTTATTACTTCTTATCACCGTTTCCGGTGAACAGCAAGTGGTTACCGTATTACTTTATTTCGATTTGCCGATTGGGCTTCTTCACTTCTTCTTCAGAGAGTTTCGGAAGTTCGATGTTTAAAACACCATGTTCTACGGATGCAGCAATTTTTTCTTTGTCCACATTGTCCGGTAGAATCATTGTTTGCTGGAACTTAGAGTATGAGAATTCGCGACGCAGATAGCGACCGTCTTTCTTTTCCTCCTTGTTTTCAGTCTTCTTCTCCATGCTGATAACGAGGTTGTTGTCTTCATCAATGCGAACATTGAAATCATCCTTCGTCATACCAGGAGCAGCCAATTCCACTTTGTACTCTTTTTCTGTTTCCAAAACATTAATTGCAGGTGCAGTAGCATTTGCTTTTACCATCCAATCGTTATCAAAGAAATCATTAAAGATACTTGGTAACCAACTTTGAGTTCTTCTAACAGGCATCATAATTTTAGTCTCCTATCTTTAAGTTAAACATTCAATTAATAAATTTAGAACTTCGGCATTTTCACTTCCGATGGTATCGGTTATCCCGCCTTCCATCGTCCGCTCTCGAACCGTTGTTCGCTTCTATAAATGCAAACCTTATGCCAAGAGATTTTAGAGACTAAAATTGTCTATTTGTCATTTTTATAATGTCATTTTTGCAATATAAATGACAAAATGTATCCTGTTTTTATTTATTTTATATAAGATAGATATTAATTTGATAACCTGTTTACTTCTTCTCGATCAGTTTGAACCTTATTCTTAGTGTTTGCCTTTCTTCGTCATAATCATAACTAATGATTTTGAAGGTACCCACTTCAGAAGTATGGGATACATGCAATCCGATGCAGGCGCAGGCATCATAATCTCCAATGCGGACAATGTGAAGAGTTTCGCTTGCATCGGCAGGTAGCTTACTTAAATCTACAATATCTTTGGCCTGTTCATGAGTCATAAACTCAACAGTCACAGGTAGGTTCTGACTGATTACCTCGTTCACTCTATCTTCAATAGACTGGATTTGTTCCGCTGTCGGACATGACGAAAGTATATAGTCACATTTGCTTTTTTTTCTTTCGATGTGGGCATTGCGAGAACGTGGGCAGCCAAAGGTTTTCACCATGGTGGCATTGAGTAAATGCTCTGCTGTATGCATAGGAGGGTATTCCTGCTTGTTGTGATCGTTGAGTTGAATTTGTTGTTCCATAAATTATTTCAATAACTTTTTATTTTTAATATCTTCTAATATGTTCATTTGTTGAATTGCTATTTGATTTAATTTGATGAGTCTATCCTTTTGTGCCAAACCTTCGTTTATGAAAACTGCATTTTAGTTTTCCATATTTGATAAGCAGATAAGTTCGTTGATTGAGGCATAATCGCGGATATTTCCTTTTAAATCAGGGTGTGTATCCCGCCATTCTAAGGCTGTCATTCCAAACATGGCTACATTAAGGACATCAGCTTCGCTGGCATAAATCATAGATGTTTGCTGTGAAGTGATTTCTTGAGGGATAAGATGTTGTTTGATTGCATCAGTATGAATATGGTAATTAATTTTAGATAATTCTCGCTTTGCCGACCAACCAAGTTGAGCTTGCTCTTGCTCTTTGAGACGTTGGAATTCTTTTACTATGTATAATTCAAATTCAACGGAAATCCAACTTGCAAATTTGAATGCAATGTCTTTGTGAGCAAAAGTGCCCCCATATCGTCCTGATTTGGATATAATTCCAATAGCACAGGTGGTTTCTATCCATTTTTGAGGGGAAAGAGTAAACGCATTTAGTCCTGCTTCTTTTTTAAACCCCTCGAATTCGAGGGGTTTAAAATGGGGGTTGTACAATATCTCCCATAATCCTAAATATTCAATGGTCATTCTATTACGTAGCCAGTTGGCAATAACAGCATTGGCATCTGTCGTCTTGTATTTAGCTATGTCGGTTAAGGAAATGTAATCTGTATCGTTGATTTTTAGGATAGTAACATCTGTTTTCTGAACTGTAATCTTTGCCATATTCTGATTTTTCAGTAAAGGTAGAGCTATATTTGGGAATAAAGAAACGTATATCACTTTTTATTCAGAATATGTTAAACTCACTTCCATGCATCGGAGGTATCTCGCTTATTCAATTATTATTTTCTCTCCCAAGAAATGAGGTTGTTTATCTATACCTAAATCTATAAACATTTTGACTCTTGCAAGTAATTCCCGGATGTTAGTTTTCAGTCCGGCATAAGCATTTACATTTGGGGCGTTGTACCCGATGGCGTCTATTCCATTTTTCTCTGCAAGATAGATCGCTCGTTTGTTATGGAAACGTTGGGAGATGATGGTCAGACGATTTTGTCCAAACACTTCTTTGGCACGTACAACAGAGTCGAGAGTCCGGAATCCGGCATAATCTAAATAAATGGATTTTTCAGGAATACCTTTTTGCATGAGTGCTTTCTTCATTTCTTCCGGTTCATTGTAATCCTCTTTACGGTTATCGCCGCTGATGAGGATATATTTAATTTTTCCGGCTTTATATAACTCCACTGTTGCAAGAATCCGATAATCGAAGTATAAATTGTTATTTCCACTTTTCAACTTGGGAGAAGTTCCGAGAAGTAATCCTACATTGTTGGAAGGGATGGTATTTACTTCCGTATATAGTTTGGAGACTGTGTGTTTCTTGATCGTCCTGTTACATACAACTATGCTGATTACACACAGGATAGCAATTATTAGAGTGGTATAAAGCAGTTTGCGTTTCATGTTTCGGATAATAATTGTGACTTCACAAAAATACCATTCTTTTTTAGGAAATCAAGCATATAGACATAAAAAAAGGAGCAACGCCTTGCTCCAACCTTTGTTAACCTTAAATCTAATACTATGAAAAACACAGTGCAAAGATACGGACTATCGTGAAATTAGCAAATAATCCAAGAAAAAACGTATGTTATATAACATTGATTAAGAAAAAGTACCTTCGCCTTAACGGTTATCCGATGTTTTGGGCGATAGACAAATGTGGATGCTCCATTCTTCTTTCTTCATCAACTTTTTTAATAATTACTATGAACTGATTTAACAGCTGAATTTATTCGAAAAAAGCAAAGCTACAAATAAATTTTAGCACATGCGATTTGCGTTATAAAGATTCAAAAAATAGAAAAATCGAACTATATATTTTAATATATAGTTTATTATTTATATATTTATAATAATACCGGTAAGTGTTCAAGGGGGACTTTTTTAGGTAGGTGTAACCGGCTGCCATATAGCGAGTTATCTGCCTTTGGAGAGCGTTCCACTATGCGTTCGGCAAAAAGGCGCTTTTTTATCCCCCAAATGGAGGCTCTAAACTCATGCGGCAGAGCCTCCGTTTGATACATTCAGAGGCTTTGTTTCAAGTAAATGGAGCCTCTAACTTTTGCTTCCCCAAAGAAAGGTTATTAATATGCGAACGTATATGACTATTTAGAACCGAAACCAACTGAAAAGAACCGATGAGTTTAGAAGCTCCCCGCGTATGGCGTATTTTTGCAGGAAAACTGAAAACAATAACAAATATGCAGAAAAAATCTCTCCCGTCTGACATTTATCAGCACATTATGGCATGGAAATGCACAAAAAATGGCCATACAAAGTATAGTGCATCGCTTTTCTTTTTATCTTTGCATGAAATATAATATTACTAATACTTAATATAAACATGAATAAAAGAAGATGGGGCCAATGGATATTATTGGCTGTTGTTTGCTTGAGTTTCTCGATAGGAGAAAGCTATGCGCAGAAAAATGATTTTGCTAATCTACGTCGTTATTCAAAAGAAAATGCTGCACTTCCACAAGCGACAAAGAAAGACAAACGGGTTATTTTTATGGGAAATTCCATTACGGAAGGATGGGTAAGGACTCATCCGGATTTTTTCAAATCAAATGGTTACATTGGCCGTGGAATCAGTGGGCAGACTTCCTATCAATTCTTGTTACGGTTCCGGGAAGATGTGATTAATCTTTCTCCTGCTTTAGTGGTGATTAATGCTGGAACAAATGATGTCGCTGAAAATACACAAGCGTATAATGAAGATTATACATTCGGAAACATTGTTTCTATGGCGGAACTGGCAAAAGCAAATAAAATAAAAGTAATTTTGACTTCCGTATTGCCTGCTGCTGCATTTAAGTGGAGAATGGAAATAAAAGATGTTCCGCAGAAAATTAAATCTTTAAATGACCGGATAGAGGCTTATGCAAGAGCAAATAAAATTCCGTTTGTTAATTATTACAAGGCAATGGTGGTTGACGAAAATCAGGCCTTGAATCCTCAATATACTAAAGATGGAGTTCATCCAACGAGCGAAGGGTATGATATTATGGAACCGTTGATTAAAAATGCCATAGAGAAGGCTCTTTGATTTATCATCGCTTGAAGTAGGAATAATCCAACTATAAGAAATGGGAGGATTGCATGAATAGATTCAGTCGTAATGAACGATCAGTCTATATCTGCAATCCTCCTTAATTTATGCTTTAGAAGTGGTACATTATGTCTTTCCAACTTTATATTTTTCATTGAAGGTGACGTATAGACATAAAAAAAGGAGCAACGCCTTGCTCCAACCTTTGTTAACCTTAAATCTAATACTATGAAAAACACAGTGCAAAGATACGGGATTCCGGTAACTTTGCAAATTATCAGCCCTTAATAGGTGTTTTTATAACACTAATTAATAGACTAAATACGAAGTTACAGATTTGTTAAGAGTTTCAGCCCTTAACAATCAGGCTATAATAGGTGAACAATGGGGAAATTTTATCCCCATTTCTCTTTCATCAAGTCCTCCAGTTTCAATAATTCGTCACGATATTGTGCGGCTTCGATAAATTCTAGTTTCTTGGCTGCTTCCTGCATCAGTTTGCGGGTACGCTCGATACTCTTTTCCATCTGCGCTTTACTCATATACTGCACTATCGGATCTGCTGCGATATTCGGAGTAGAAGGTTCTACATAAGCATGTCTTTCTTTCAACAGCTCATCTGCCTCTTTTGCATTGCCGAATACAGACAAGTTTCTGGCCTTTTTAATCTGTTGCGGGGTAATTCCGTTTGCCTCATTATATGCCAACTGCTTTTCGCGGCGACGGTTCGTTTCATCAATCGTCAGTTTCATACTATCCGTCATCTTATCAGCATACATGATTACCTTACCGTTCACATTACGCGCGGCACGTCCCGCAGTTTGTGTCAACGAACGGTGGGAGCGGAGGAATCCTTCTTTGTCTGCATCGAGAATAGCGACGAGAGACACTTCCGGAAGGTCGAGACCCTCACGAAGTAGGTTGACCCCGATAAGTACGTCATAAACTCCTTGCCGGAGATCATCCATAATCTTCACACGTTCCAGTGTGTCGACATCACTATGGATATAGGTACATCTTACATTATTATTAAGAAGATACTCTGCCAGTTCTTCTGCCATTCGTTTGGTTAGTGTGGTGACGAGTACGCGTTCTTCCTTTTCAATACGGAGCTGGATTTCTTCCATTAAATCGTCAATCTGATTGAGACTCGGACGTACTTCGATGATAGGATCAAGCAGACCGGTAGGACGAATCACCTGTTCCACGACGATTCCTTCCGACTGAATCAATTCATAATCCGCCGGTGTGGCACTGACGTAGATTACTTGTTTTGCCATCTCCTGAAACTCTTCAAATTTCAGCGGACGGTTGTCCATAGCGGCAGGCAATCGAAAACCATATTCCACAAGATTGATTTTTCGCGCACGGTCTCCTCCATACATTGCACGGATTTGGGGTACGCTTACGTGGCTTTCGTCGATAACGATCAGGAAATCATCCGGAAAGAAATCGAGCAAACAATAGGGGCGGGTACCGGCAGCACGGCCGTCAAAATAACGGGAATAATTCTCAATTCCGGAACAATGTCCCAATTCCCGGATCATTTCCATATCGTAAGTTACTCGCTCATACAATCGTTTGGCCTCGTATTCTTTGCCGATAGATTCGAAGAAAGCTACTTGCTTGGTTAGATCATCCTCTATTTCATGAATAGCACGGAGAGTAGCCTCTTTGGTAGTCATGAACAGGTTGGCCGGATAAATCTTATAGGCGTCAAATGGTGCGATAGTGACTCCTGTGATAGGATCTACCTCTTCGATGCCGTCAATCTCATCCCCCCAAAAGGTGACACGGAGCAGGTTGTCGGTATAAGCCAGATAAATATCCACTGTGTCGCCCTTGACCCGGAAATTTCCACGGTTCAAGTCGATATCATTGCGGACATACAAACTGTCTACCAAACGACGTAGAAACACATTGCGGTCTATCATCCGTCCCCGTTCTATTTCGATGACATTTTTGTAGAAGTCCGAAGGATTTCCCATACCGTAGATACAAGATACGGAAGAAACCACTACCACGTCTTTTCTTCCGGAGAGTAGGGCGGAAGTGGCAGAGAGTCGGAGCTTGTCGATTTCGTCATTGATGGCGAGATCCTTCTCTATATATGTATCACTGTTCGGCAGATAAGCTTCCGGCTGGTAATAATCATAGTAAGAAACGTAATATTCTACCGCATTATTGGGGAAAAATCCTTTAAACTCACTATAGAGCTGGGCAGCCAGTGTTTTGTTATGGCTCAAAATCAACGTGGGTTTATTGATATTGGCGATCACATTGGCAATGGTAAATGTTTTTCCCGACCCGGTCACTCCCAATAAAGTCTGTGCGGGAACTCCCTGAAGTACCCCTTCAGTAAGTTGTGCTATAGCTTCCGGCTGATCTCCGGTAGGTTTATAAGCTGATGTTAGTTCATAATTCATAGTTAAATCCTAAAAAGTGGAGCAATATTCGGTAAAATAATCGAGATAACAAATCATTTTTCCAAATAAATCCTTTACTTTGCAACATATTAATATCAAAAAACAGATTCATACAACTAGTAATACCAGAAACACATGATTTGGAATGAGAGCATTGAGTGTATGGACCGCGAAAGTCTTCGCAAGATTCAAAGCATACGACTCAAGAAAATTGTAGATTACGTTTATCACAACACGCCTTTCTATCGAAAGAAGATGCAGGAAATGGGGATTACTCCCGATGACATCAATAGTATTGATGATATTGTAAAACTGCCGTTTACCACGAAACATGATTTAAGAGATAATTATCCGTTCGGACTTTGTGCCGTGCCGATGAGTCAAATTGTACGTATTCATGCTTCTTCCGGAACAACCGGAAAACCGACGGTTGTCGGATATACCCGTAAGGACTTGTCTACATGGGCGGAATGTATATCGCGTGCTTTTACCGCTTATGGAGCGGGGCGTTCTGATATTTTTCAGGTATCTTATGGATACGGACTGTTCACGGGCGGATTGGGAGCACATGCAGGAGCCGAAAATATCGGTGCTTCTGTTATTCCGATGTCCAGTGGTAACACGGAAAAACAGATAACCTTGATGCATGATTTCGGATCGACAGTGCTTTGTTGTACTCCTTCCTATGCGCTTTATCTGGCAGATGCAATCAAAGATTCCGGTTTGCCGCGTGAAGAATTCCAACTGAAAGTCGGTGCTTTCGGTGCAGAACCCTGGACGGAAAATATGCGTCATGAGATAGAAGAAAAGTTGGGAATCAAAGCATACGATATTTATGGCTTGAGTGAGATTGCCGGACCGGGTGTCGGGTACGAGTGCGAATGTCAGCACGGGACTCACTTGAATGAAGACCATTACTTTCCGGAAATCATCGATCCGAATACGTTGCAACCGGTTGAGCCCGGTCAAACGGGCGAACTGGTATTTACCCATCTGACCAAAGAGGGTATGCCGTTGCTCCGTTACCGTACGCGTGATTTGACGGCCTTGCATCATGATAAATGTTCCTGTGGCCGTACATTGGTACGTATGGATCGTATTTTGGGACGTAGTGATGATATGTTGATTATCCGCGGTGTGAATGTATTCCCGACGCAGATTGAATCAGTCATTCTTGAAATGGAAGAGTTTGAACCGCATTATTTGTTGATAGTAGGTCGTGAAAACAATACCGATACAATGGAACTCCAGGTTGAAGTACGTCCGGAATTCTATTCGGATGAGATCAACAAAATGCTGGCTTTGAAGAAGAAACTGGGAGGACGTTTGCAAAGCGTACTCGGACTGGGAGTCAACGTGAAACTGGTAGAGCCTCGCAGCATTGAACGCAGCGTAGGTAAAGCGAAACGTGTAATTGATAACAGAAAGATTTAATACTTAAAACTTTACGATAATGGTAGCAAAACAACTTTCTATTTTTTTGGAAAATAAGTCAGGCCGTTTGACGGAAGTGACCGAAGTGCTGGCGAAAGAAAATATCAATCTTTCTGCCTTGTGCATTGCCGAAAATGCTGATTTTGGTATTTTGCGTGGAATTGTATCCGATCCGGATAGAGCATACAAAGCTTTAAAAGATAATCATTTTGCAGTGAATGTGACTGATGTAGTAGGTATAAGCTGTCCCAATATACCAGGTGCTTTGGCAAAAGTGCTGGGATATTTATCAGAAGAGGGCGTATTTATTGAATATATGTATTCGTTTGCCAATAACCATATTGCAAACGTAGTGATTCGCCCCAGCAACCTGGATAAATGTATCGAGGTATTGAAAGAAAAGAAAGTCGATTTACTGGCTGCAAGTGATTTGTATAAACTGTAAATATAACAGTGAGCAATAAATAATGAACGGTAAACAGTTGTGTTATCCAATTCAAGGACAACGCAATTGCTTACCGTTTTTACTATAAATATAGTGACGCTATCCGGTGAAGATAGCGACGGTATATGCCAACGATACCGTTACTATCCCGAACACATACTGTCACTATTGTGATTCGTTTATAATCTGCTGTTTATAGTTTGTCGTTTGTAATTCGACGTCATTTTCTCTCCTTTTGTCGATGTTTAACGCCTTTTATGTATTAAAAAACACAGATTAATTGCTAAATTCCCAGCGAATAAGTAACTTTGCGCATTATTTTTAAATAGGATGAAGAAAAATATCATTATAACTTTGCTTGCGGCGGCTACTCTTACATCATGTGGGGAGTATAATAAATTGCTGAAAAGCACCGATTACGAATACAAGTACGAAGCCGCCAAAAACTATTTTGCGAAGGGGCAGTATAATCGTTCAGCTACGTTGCTGAATGAGTTGATAACCATTCTGAAAGGAACCGATAAAGCGGAAGAATCTTTGTATATGTTGGGAATGAGCTACTATAATCAGAAAGATTATCAGACAGCTGCCCAGACATTTATCACCTATTTCAATACATATCCTCGTGGTACTTTTACCGAATTGGCACGTTTCCATGCAGGTAAGGCTTTATTCCTGGATACTCCGGAACCACGTTTGGATCAGTCAAGCACTTATCAGGCTATCCAGCAGTTGCAGATGTTCATGGAGTATTTCCCGAACAGCACAAAAAAGCAGGAAGCACAGGATATGATTTTTGCTTTACAGGATAAGCTGGTTTTGAAAGAGCTTTATTCAGCAAGGCTATATTATAATCTGGGTAATTATTTAGGCAATAACTATGAGTCTTGTGTAATCACAGCTCAAAATGCATTGAAGGATTATCCTTATACTGATTATCGTGAAGAACTTTCCATTTTGGTTCTGCGTGCAAGACACGAAATGGCTATCTATAGCGTTGAAGACAAGAAGATGGATCGTTACCGCGAAACGATTGATGAATATTACGCTTTTAAGAATGAATTTCCTGAAAGTAAATATTTGAAAGAAGCCGAGAAGATATTCAATGAATCACAAAAAGTAATTAAAGACTAAATTTAAATAGATTTATGGACTACAAAAAAACGAATGCTCCTGCTACAACAGTAACCCGTGACATGATGGAACTCTGTGCTGATACAGGTAATGTTTATGAAACAGTTGCCATTATTGGTAAGCGTGCTAATCAGATCAGTGTAGAAATCAAAAACGATCTTTCTAAGAAACTGGCAGAGTTTGCTTCTTACAATGACAATTTGGAAGAAGTGTTTGAAAATAGAGAGCAAATCGAAATTTCTCGTTATTATGAGAAATTGCCGAAACCGGACTTGATTGCTACGCAAGAATACATCGAAGGGAAAATATATTATAGAAATCCGGCTAAGGAGAAAGAAAAACTTCAGTAATTTATTTTCTGACGAAGAATTTGATAGTCAAGTAGTAAGTGGGATGATGATCCCTGCTCCTTATTGCTTGGCTATTATTGTTTAACTCAACTACTATTTAGAATACTTATGATTCAACGAATTCAAACTGTTTATTTATTGATTGTTGTAGGATTGCTGATTACAGCCATGTGTTTGCCGATGGGCTACTTCATTGATGCGATGGGAGAACATCCTTTTAAGGCATTAGGATTGGAAGTAAACGGTGCTATTCAGTCTACATGGGGCTTATTCGGAATTCTGATGGTTAGCACCATCGTGGCTGTGGCTACTATCTTTTTGTATAAGAACCGTATGTTGCAGATTCGCATGACAATTTTCAATAGCTTATTATTGGTAGGTTATTACATTGCTGCCCTTGCTTTTTATTTTGCATTGAAGAATGATGAAAATATGTTCCGTATAGGCTGGGCATTGTGTTTGCCGCTTGTTTCCATCATCCTGAATATACTGGCTATCCGTGCTATCGGACGGGATGAGGTGATGGTAAAAGCTGCGGATAGATTGAGATAAAAAGGACTAAAGTCCCCAGAAATAGAAATCCCCGCTAATTCGTTTAGAGTTAGTGGGGATTTTTTAGTTCGTTATGAATGGGATTTTGTTTATAAATAAAAGGTTTTAATCTCTTCCTCCTTGAAAGAGGGGTTATTTCTTCAAATCAAATAAATATGTGAGCTTTATGGTAATGGTTCCATGCGCTGCACGGGCGAAATAATCTTTTTTAGTAGTGCTGTAGAAATCAGACAGGGCAAAGTAATAACGGCCTTCAACGATGAAGCTACCAGCTTTCTTTGTTCTAAGTTCTACACCACCGCCACCGGCAATACCATAGTCAAATTTATTTTGAATCTTAACTCCGTACAGGGCTTTCTGTGTATCAGATAAGCTATTCATATCAATACCTTTTATTGTTTCCGATTCACTGATTAGAAAGCTGATTTGAGGACCTGCATGGACAAAGAATTGCAATCCTCTGTCTCGTCCGAAAGCGAGGTGAGCGAGGAAAGGAATATCTATATAAGTCATTTTGCGGGTGTAAGTTTTAGTAGGGTCCTTCGAAGTGACTTCATATCCGTTGGCGTCCAGTGATATTGTTTCAAATAATTGGTCCCAGCCTCGTTGCGAGACATTCAACTCGACCTGTGCGCCACAAATCATGGCAAAATACTTCTCGGATATATAACGTGCTGTCAAACCTCCGGTAATTCCCATCAGGCTATTTTGCTTGATGGTGGGAGTAAAGGAAGCACTATTTAAATTGACACCTCCATTGATACCTACCGATAAATTGTTTCGTGCTTCTCCGATTTGAGCGACAGCAGGAAGGGCAAATCCTGTAAGTAGGAGTGTTGCGATCAAAAATGGTTTTATCTTTATCATTTTCGTATTATTCGAAGTCAAGTTTTACTAATTCAAAATTCTTAGTGAAACGTATGAAGAACACCTTTTTATTAATAAATCCTCCCCAGTTGTTTACACGCTCGAATTTGAATCCGGTCTGGATAGGAGTCAGGTTCATTTTAGGCAGATTGTTTTCCAGTTCCGAGCCATAAAGCGATAATCCTTTCAGGAAGAAGAAGCCGGTGTCAAAACCCAGCATTGCGTAATTAGGGTATTTGCTTGCCAAATCTTTGCTATACCATTTATGGTAAGCATTGGTAAACTGCACAGCTGCCGGGAACAACGTATTCGTATAGAATGAAGAATAGAAATATACATCCAATTCAAAGAAGTTTTCCAGATGATCTCTGGTATAGGTCTGCCATTCCGGATAGCCGAACAGATGAATATTCTCTGCAGGATTCTCTCTGACTAACAGCGTCAGTTGAGGAAGTATCTTAATTAGTAAGACGTTGTTGCCTGATGTCGGAATAAAGATGTTTTCTTTATCACTGCGGAGCGCTGCTTTCAACGTTTCTTTCGTTGCGCTTTCACTGACGGTTCTCATTGGAATTCCTTTACTTTTCAACTCTTGTTTCAAGCCGCTGATAAATTCCGCTTTCTCCTTATCAACGCTCGCCGGTTCTATGAAGATAACGTTTGCATTGGGGAATTGACGGGTGAAGTGCTCGTAAACTTCTGAATATAAGTAAGATTGAGGCGTGTTGATCTGATAAACTGCCGGATTATTGAATACCTCTTCTCCTTTTTGAGAGAAAGGAATCACCAGACGTATGTCGTTCTTCTCTGCGAAGTCGGACAATGGCTTTATTTGATTCTGATGCATCGGACCGAAGATGATATTCATACTTTTCATCTCGTTCTTGGCAAGAATCGTATTTAATGTAGAAACTTCTTTTCCGCAATCATATACATATAGATCAAGAGAAATACCTGTACGTTTCAGACTGTCTACTGCCATCAGGAAACCTTCGTAATATTCCACCATGCGTTTGTCTTCCTGGAAAGGCAGCAATAAAGCAGCTTTAATGGTAGACAGCTTTTGGGGAGTCTCTTTACTTTTGCGGAAAAGCTCGCTATTGCTGGGAGGAATAGCGTAAGGATCTTCCTTCTGTGTAGGTTGCACGGTCGTTGCTACCGGGTAAGGGATGCAAAGGAATTGTCCCTTTTTCATGCCTTTTTTCAGTTCCGGGTTAGCTGCAATTAACTCCTGCTCGCTGATTCCATATTCACGGCTCACGCTAAAAATAGTCTCTTTGCGTTTTACCTTATGCATATCCTTGCATTTCGGAACAACAGGGCCTTGAATGGTGGTCTGTTCGGTAGGCGTTTGAGTTGCAGTAGCAGTTTGCTCTTCTTTTTTCTGTGGAATCAGGATAACCTGTCCGATACGGAAATTTTCGGCACTCAAACCGGGGTTTGCTTCACAAATATCTTTGGCGGATACATTATACATGGTTGTCAGTTTGTATAGTGTTTCTCCGGCTTGAATCGTATGGAATGTTTCTCCCTTCTGACTCTCTTTCCCTGTAGGGATTTTGATTGTCTGTCCGGCATAGATCTTTTCGTCACAGCCCGGATTCAGACGTATGATGTCTGATGTAGTGACATTATACATCTTGGAGATGGAGTATAAACTTTGTCCTTTTTCGATGGTATGCAAGAAATATGATTGGTTTTCCTGTGCATAACTGATAGCATATGAAACGCTTATAAAAAGCAGAAATAAGAATATACGGTTTATCGGTTTCATCAAATTATAACTATTGGTTCTTGAAATCAAGGAACAAAGGTACAAATAATGCCCTATATCTTCATAAGATTTGAGTTAAGAAAATAATATTGTGCTTTTTTAGGAGCATATTTCGGGCGGAAACATTAATTTTGCAACATTTATGGAAGGATATGAATATGCAGGAAACAGAATATATTAATGTGTACGGTGCGCGCGTGCACAATTTAAAGGATATTGATGCCGAAATTCCCCGTAACAGTTTGACTGTTATCACCGGATTGAGTGGTAGTGGAAAATCTTCTTTAGCCTTCGATACGATTTTTGCCGAAGGACAGCGCCGCTATATCGAAACTTTTTCAGCGTATGCCCGTAACTTCTTGGGCAATCTGGAACGTCCGGATGTCGATAAGATAACTGGTTTGAGTCCGGTTATCTCCATTGAACAGAAAACAACGAATAAAAATCCCCGTTCTACCGTAGGAACGACTACGGAGATATATGATTATCTCCGTTTGCTGTATGCCCGTGCGGGAGTGGCTTATTCGTATCTGTCGGGTGAGGAGATGGTGAAATATACCGAAGAGCAGATTCTGGACTTGATTCTGAAAGATTATAAAGGAAAGAAAATATATCTGCTGGCGCCATTGGTACGTTCACGTAAAGGACATTATAGAGAACTTTTTGAACAGATACGCAAGAAAGGATATTTATATGTGCGGGTGGACGGAGAAGTGCGTGAAATCACGCATGGTATGAAACTCGACCGCTATAAAAATCACGATGTAGAAGTGGTTATTGATAAATTAGTGGTAGCGGAGAAAGATGACCGGCGCTTGAAACAGAGTGTGGCAACCGCTATGCGCCAGGGAGATGGGTTGATGATGATTCTGGATGCCCAATCTGAAAGTATCCGTCATTATAGTAAGCGGCTCATGTGTCCCGTCACCGGATTGTCTTATCGTGAACCGGCTCCGCATAACTTCTCATTCAATTCACCGCAAGGAGCATGTCCGAAGTGTAAGGGATTGGGAGTAGTCAATCAGATTGATGTGGATAAAGTGATTCCCGATCGTGAACTTTCTATTTATGAAGGAGCGATAGCACCTTTGGGAAAATATAAGAATGCAATGATTTTCTGGCAAATTGGTGCTTTGCTGGAGAAGTACGACGCAACACTGAAAACTCCGATAAAGGAGTTGCCGGACGATGCGATTGATGAAGTCTTGTACGGTTCTGATGAACGGATTAAAATCAAGAGTTCGCTGATCGGTACTTCCTCCGATTACTTTGTTACTTACGAAGGAGTGGTGAAGTATATTCAGATGTTACAGGAAAAGGATGCTTCTGCAACAGCACAGAAATGGGCGGAACAATTTGCCAAAACAACGGTTTGTCCCGAATGTAAAGGGGCTCGTTTGAATAAGGAAGCTTTGCATTTCCGTATCCATGATAAGAATATCAATGAATTGGCGAATATGGATATCAACGAGTTGTACGACTGGTTGATGAAGGTGGATGAGTTTCTTTCCGATAAGCAGAAGAAAATATCAGTGGAGATTCTGAAAGAGATTCGCACACGTTTGAAGTTCTTGCTGGACGTGGGTTTGGATTATCTGGCATTGAATCGTAGCTCTGTTAGTCTTTCCGGTGGTGAGAGTCAGCGTATCCGCTTGGCTACACAGATTGGTTCGCAATTAGTGAATGTACTTTATATTCTCGACGAGCCGAGTATCGGTCTGCATCAGCGTGATAATCTGCGTCTTATCAACTCGTTGAAAGAACTCCGCGACATGGGGAACTCCGTGATTGTAGTGGAACATGATAAGGATATGATGTTAGCTGCCGACTATGTCATCGATATGGGTCCGAAAGCCGGACGTCTCGGAGGCGAAGTCGTTTTCGCTGGAACCCCGCAGGAGATGCTGAATACAGATACAATGACTTCGCAATATCTGAATGGCAAGATGAAGATAGAAATCCCTGCCAAGCGTAGAAAAGGAAATGGGAAATCTATCTGGCTGAAAGGAGCGAAGGGGAATAACCTGAAGAATGTAGATGTTGAATTTCCGTTAGGTAAATTGATTTGCGTAACTGGTGTATCAGGAAGTGGAAAATCCACCTTGATTAATGAAACTTTGCAGCCGATTCTTTCACAGAAATTCTATCGTTCTTTACAAGATCCTTTGGAATACGATTCGATTGAAGGGTTGGAAAATATAGATAAGGTAGTAGATGTCGATCAATCACCTTTGGGACGTACGCCACGCTCTAATCCTGCGACTTATACCGGTGTGTTTTCTGATATCCGTAACCTGTTTGTAGGTCTGCCGGAAGCTAAGATTCGCGGTTATAAACCGGGACGTTTCTCCTTTAATGTTGCAGGTGGGCGTTGTGAAGCATGTACGGGAAATGGTTATAAGACGATTGAAATGAATTTCCTTCCTGACGTATATGTGCCTTGTGAGGTTTGTCACGGTAAACGTTATAACCGGGAAACACTGGAAGTGCGTTTCAAGGGAAAATCAATTGCCGATGTACTTGACATGACGATCAACCGTGCTGTGGAATTCTTTGAAAATGTGCCGCAAATCTTGAATAAGATTAAAGTCTTGCAGGATGTCGGACTTGGGTATATAAAACTGGGACAATCTTCTACCACTCTTTCCGGTGGAGAAAGCCAGCGTGTGAAACTGGCAACGGAGCTATCAAAAAGAGATACGGGCAAAACTCTTTATATCCTTGACGAACCGACTACCGGACTTCATTTTGAAGATATCCGTGTGTTGATGGGAGTATTGAATAAGCTTGTAGATAAAGGTAATACTGTTATCGTCATCGAGCACAATCTGGATGTGATTAAAATGGCGGATTATATTATCGATATGGGCCCTGAAGGTGGTAAGGGCGGGGGAGAACTCCTTAGTTACGGAACACCGGAAGAAGTTGCGAAGAGCCCTAAAGGATATACACCTAAGTTTCTTCGCGAAGAGCTGGGTCTCTAATTTAAATCATAGAGTGCCAACTTATCGGACAATCTTCGATGAGTTGGCACTTATCATATCATATTCTTTATTTATCAGATATAGAACTTATAAATACAACGAAAATGAAAATCAATAAAACAAATGCCGCACGGCTGTTAGATAAAGCTAAGATAGCCTATGAATTAATTCCCTACGAAGTAGATGAAAACGACTTGAGTGCTGTTCATGTGGCAGCAAGTTTAGGAGAGAATATCGAGCAGGTCTTTAAAACGCTTGTTCTGCACGGCGATAAAAGCGGATATTTTGTCTGTGTCATTCCGGGAGAACATGAAGTTGATTTGAAACTGGCAGCTAAAGCTTCGGGTAACAAGAAGTGTGAGTTGATTCCCGTAAAAGAACTTCTGCCACTTACTGGATATATCCGGGGAGGTTGTTCGCCGATCGGTATGAAAAAGCATTTTCCTACTTATATTCATGAAACCAGCCAACAATTTCCGTATATTTATGTAAGTGCCGGTGTACGGGGACTTCAGATAAAAATAGCTCCGGAAGATTTGATTCGTGAATCCAGGGCGGAAATTTGTCGTTTATTTGAGGAGTAGTTTAACAAATCATTGTGCAAAAACTCGAGAAAAAGTATATATTTGCAAAATATATGTGGTATCGACCATTAAATCATTAATTTAATAATTTATATTCTATGTTTAACAAACACCCTAAAGGACTGATAGCAGCCGCTTTAGCCAATCTAGGTGAGCGTTTTGGCTTTTATACTATGATGGCTATCCTTGTGCTTTTCTTGCAAGCCAAGTTTGGAATGAATGGAAAAGAAGCAGGATTTATTTACTCAACTTTTTATTTTTCTATTTACATTTTGGCGTTGGTCGGAGGTATTATTGCCGATAAAACGAGGAACTACAAAGGAACTATTTTCACAGGAATTGTGTTAATGGCAGTTGGTTATTTATTATTGGCTATTCCATCTAAGACTCCGGTAGATAACAAGATGCTCTATCTGGTTATTACTTGTGCTAGTTTGTTTGTTATTGCATTTGGAAACGGATTATTTAAAGGAAATTTGCAGGCATTGGTAGGACAGATGTACGATAATCCTCAATATGCCAACATGCGTGACTCCGGTTTCTCTTTATTTTATATGTTTATTAATATCGGTGCTATTTTTGCTCCGTTTGCAGCTGTAGGCGTGCGTAACTGGTGGTTATCTACTTTCGGTTATAATTATGATGCTGACCTTCCTGCTTTGTGTCATGGTCAATTAGCAGGTACTTTGTCGCCTGAAGCTACTGAAACTTATCATACCTTAGTTACCAAAGCTTCTACTGCTCCTGTACAAGACTATACGGCTTTCGCTTCAGATTATTTGAATGTCTTTACTACTGGATTCCATTACGCATTCGGGGTAGCTATTATTGCTATGGCTATTTCTTTAACCATTTATTGGTTGAATAAGAAAAACTTCCCGGATCCCAGCAAAAAGACCGTTGCTTCTTCAGCATCTTCTACAGTTGTAGAAATGAGTGCACAGGAAGTAAAACAACGTATGTATGCTCTGTTTGCTGTATTTGGTGTTGTTATTTTCTTTTGGTTTTCATTCCATCAAAATGGTCTGACTTTGACTTATTTTGCGAAAGAATATACTGACTTGAATCTGTTTGGTATGCCTATTTCAGCAGAGCTCTTCCAATCGTTAAATCCATTTTTTGTAGTGTTCCTGACTCCGGTGATTATGGCTATTTTTGCAAGTCAGCGTAGACGTGGTAAAGAGCCTTCGACTCCTAAAAAGATTGCCATCGGTATGGGAATTGCTGCATTGGCATTTATTGTAATGGCAGTTGGATCTTATTTTGCTAATTTGCCGTTGCATGAGGATATTGTAGCTGTTGGAACTTCACCAGTGAAAGTTACTCCATTTTTATTGATGCTGACCTATCTGATCTTAACAGTAGCTGAACTGTATATCTCTCCTTTGGGAATTTCATTTGTGTCTAAGGTTGCTCCTCCTAAATATCAAGGTATTATGCAAGGAGGATGGTTGGGAGCGACAGCACTGGGTAATCAGTTGCTAGTGATTGGTGCTATCCTGTATGAATCAATTCCTATTTGGATGACATGGACTGTGTTTGTTGTAGCTTGTACGATTTCAATGTTTACAATGATTTTCATGTTAAAATGGTTGGAACGTGTAGCGAAATAAAATCCTGTCATTGACTAAATAACCAAAATGCCCCGGAACATTTATAATATTTGTTCCGGGGCATTTTGGTATATCAAATATCCAGTCCCATTATATAATCATTCATATAATACCCGTTACCAATCGGGAAATCACCTTCCCGCAACTTTCTCATTCCCATGTGCTCGTAAAACTGCAAAGCCTTATTATTACGATTTACGTTGAGCTCCATCAAACAAGGTCCCGGATGTATCTCCTTGATACACTTGATTGCTTCCTTGAATAAAAAACTGCCGCAATGCGTACCCTGAAAACGGGGGAGGACATATATCTTCTGAAGATGGAATACATCCTTTTCCTGTTGTTGAATGGAAACGTATCCGCATGGTTCATTCTCTTTATAAGCAATGGAGTACACATGTCCCTCTTCCTCCATTTGTTTGCGCACATTGGAAGGTGCATACATCCAGTCCATCATATAATCCAGTTGTTCGGGAGATAAAATTTCCTTGTAGGTGGCGGGGAATACCTCCTTTGCCATCTTATGAATAAGCTCGCAATCGGCTACCGTTGCTTTTCGAATTGTAAACATACGTATTTTCTATTTCTTGGTTTAACGGGCACAAATATAGCCATTATTTCTTTTTATAATAAGGTGGAGAGTCTCTAATGTTTTAATTATTATTAATTTATAGTACTTTGTAATGCAAGGTACTAAAGTAATGCATATATTTGTGCATCTAAAAGAAGTGAATAATGAAAGTAGACAATGTAAAATCACAGATGAGGAAAGGCATGCTTGAATATTGTATCATGCTTTTGTTGCACAAGGAGCCCGCTTATGCTTCTGATATTATTCAGAAATTGAAAGAAGCCCAACTGATTGTAGTGGAAGGCACCTTGTATCCATTGCTTACCCGTCTGAAAAATGATGACCTGTTAAGTTATGAGTGGGTAGAATCTACCCAGGGACCTCCCCGCAAATACTATAAACTCACTGAACAAGGAGAAGTCTTTTTGGGAGAGCTGGAAATTTCCTGGAAAGAACTTAACGATACAGTGAATCATATAGCCAATAGATAATCCGAAAAAGAAGAAATAAAAATGAAAAAGACATTGACCATAAATTTAGGAGGAATTGTCTATCATATAGATGACGATGCCTACCGACTGTTAGATAATTATCTGTCTAATTTGAAGCATTACTTTCGTAAACAGGAGGGTGCGGAAGAGATCGTAAACGATATTGAGATGCGTATTGCCGAACTGTTTGCCGAGAAAGTAACTGAAGGAAAACAGGTCATCACAGTTTCGGATGTAGAAGAAATTATCGCTCGTGTCGGCAAACCGGAAGACTTTGGAATTGCTGATGAGGATATGGACTCACAGAAAAGAACGGAACAAACATCGTCCGCTAATCAAGGCAGTACGCAAACCGCTGCTCAACGCCGCTGGTTTCGTGATCCGGATAATAAATTGTTGGGAGGCGTAGCGGCAGGATTGGCAGCTTACTTCGGTTGGGACATCACATTAGTGCGTATATTGATGATTATCCTTGTATTTGTACCTTATTGCCCGATGATTATACTTTATATTATCGGATGGATCGTTATTCCGGAAGCCCGTACTGCCGCGGAAAAATTGAGTATGCGTGGAGAAGCAGTGACCATTGAGAATATTGGCAAAACAGTGACAGACGGTTTCGAACGTGTAGCGGACGGAGTTAACAACTATATGAACTCCGGCAAACCTCGTACCTTTCTTCAAAAGATAGGCGATGTATTTGTTTCCATTGCTGCTGTTCTCTTTAAAATATTTCTGGTAGCTCTTGTCATTCTCTGCTGCCCTGTCTTGTTCGTACTGGCCGTTGTACTGGTAGCACTGGTGTTTGCAGCAATTGCCGTGGCAGTTAGCGGAGGAGCACTGCTTTACGAGATGCTGCCTGCCATCGACTGGATGCCGGTTGCTTCCGTATCTCCAATGATGACACTGCTAGGTACGATTGCCGGAGTTGCCCTCATCGGCATTCCGTTAGGAGCTTTCTTGTATACTATCTTGCGGCAATTATTCCATTGGTCACCGATGGGAACGGGTTTGAAATGGTCGCTATTGATTCTATGGATATTGGGTGCAGTCATAATGATTATTAATCTTTCAGCTCTTGGCTGGCAACTGCCTTTGTATGGCTTGCACTGCTCTTAACGAAGTCTCATTCTATTAAAAAAGGATAATATTTATTCCTTTATAAGTAAATGTACCCCGATAGTGTGTCCGGGGTACATTTTTTGTTTACTCTAATTCATCGTAAATCGAGAAATTTTTAGTAAGTTTGTAAATACGTATTCAGGAAATAAAAATGGGTGAACATATATGTTTTAGGAGAAATGAACGTTTAGCGACAGTCAACCCTTATTGGAGAGGAAATCCGATGGTGCGCGGGCGTTTTTTTAATCGGCAGCATCGCTTCCGTCCGGGGATGGGGAGTGTACTGAAATGGCGTCTTTCGTCCAATCCCCAACGCAAAGAGAAGAAAACGGTGAAATGGGATCCAAAGGTTTGTTATCTCCGTTCATTGGATGCAGTGGTGGGAGATTCCCTGATATGGCTCGGACATAATTCTTTCTTTCTCCAGTTAGCAGGTAAACGAATCATGTTCGATCCTGTGTTCGGCAGTATTCCTTTTGTGAAGAGACAGAGCGAGTTTCCCGCTAATCCTGACATATTTACAGGGATTGATTATCTACTTGTCAGCCATGACCATTTCGATCATTTGGATAAACAGAGTATAGCCCGTTTACTGAAGAATAACCCGCAAATGAAACTCTTTTGCGGCTTGGGAACCGGTGAGCTGATTCAGGGATGGTTTCCCGAAATGAAAGTGATTGAAGCCGGATGGTATCAACAAATGGAAGATGAGGGATTGAAGATTACTTTTCTACCGGCACAACACTGGAGCAAACGTTCCGTACGTGATGGTGGCCAGCGACTGTGGGGAGCTTTCATGCTGCAAGGAAATGGAATTTCTCTTTATTATAGCGGTGATACAGGTTATTCCAGTCACTTCCGTGAGATTCCCGATCTGTTCGGAGCACCGGATTATGCTTTGTTAGGCATCGGGGCATACAAACCTCGCTGGTTTATGCGTCCCAATCATATATCGCCTTACGAATCATTGACTGCCGCCGAGGAAATGCATGCTGGTCTTACCATTCCCATGCATTATGGCACATTCGATTTGTCTGACGAGCCTTTGCATGATCCCCCGAAAGTCTTCGCAACAGAGGCTAAGAAACGGAAGATTCCGGTGAAGATTCCCTATTTGGGAGAGATTGTGAAATTGAATAAACAGAAATAATTAGATAAGTACCTGCCATGAATTAATCGTTATTTTTCTAGGTACGGATTTCACGGTTTTTAGTGTTGTTATTGTTGCAAAGTAACCGTGTTAATCTGTGTAATCCGTGCCTAAATTATTATATAAACTAATTATGAATACATATTTACGAATAAAGAGATGAAGAAATTAGAAGTAAAAGATTTGAAAGAAAACTTTTTCGAAGCGATCGGAAAAGAGTGGATGCTGGTTACAGCCGGAACAAAAGAGAAGTTTAACACGATGACAGCAAGTTGGGGTGGCATCGGCTGGTTGTGGAATAAACCGGTTGCTTTCGTTTTTATCCGTCCCGAACGGTATACATACGAGTTTGTAGAGAAGAACGATTACCTGACACTTTCTTTCTTAGGAGAAGAAAATAAGAAAATTCACGCTGTTTGTGGTTCCAAGTCGGGACGTAATATAGATAAAGTAAAAGAAACCGGATTGAAACCTGTATTTACAGAAAAAGGAAATGTCCTGTTCGAGCAGGCACGTTTGAGTCTGGAATGTAAGAAACTTTATGCTGACACTATCAAACCGGAATGTTTTCTGGATAAAGAATCAATAGAAAAGTGGTACGGTGGTGCTCATGGAGGTTTCCATAAGATGTATATTGTAGAAATTGAAAATATTTATTCGGAGTAAATTTAGCGAGCTTTTTTATAATTTTAGCCGATTTTGATGAATGCAATGGAGAAGCCCCTGAACTCAAAAGATTGAGAACAGGGGCTTCTTTTAGTTTACTATGTTTATTCTACTATGTAATTAACGTAAAATTTTATTTAGACGGAGCTTTCTTCACCCATTTGTCCAACCATTCAAAGAATGTGCGCTGCCATAACACTCCATTCTGTGGCTTCAATACCCAGTGGTTTTCATCCGGATAAATCAGCAGCTCTGCAGGAACACCACGCATCACGGCAGCATCAAAAGCAGCCATAGCCTGATTAGCCAGGATACGGTAGTCTTTTTCTCCATGGATACAGAGAATAGGAGTATCCCATTTCTCTACGAATAGGTGAGGAGAGTTGGCAAACGTACGCTGTGCCACCGGATTCTGTTTTTCCCAGTATGCGCCTCCCATATCCCAGTTGGCAAACCATTTTTCTTCAGTTTCCAGATATTGCATTTCCATGTTGAAGATACCATCATGAGCAATGAACGCTTTGAACCGTTTGTCGTGATGTCCGGCCAACCAATATACGGAGAATCCTCCGAAGCTGGCACCTACGCATCCCAGACGATCTTTGTCCACATACGGCTCTTTTGCCATTTCATCGATAGCAGTGAAGTAATCCTTCATACACTGGCCACCGTAATCGCCGCTAATCTGTTCGTTCCATTCCACACCGAATCCCGGCAAACCGCGACGGTTCGGAGCAACGATGATATAATCATTAGCTGCCATAATCTGGAAGTTCCAGCGATAAGACCAGAACTGGCTTACCGGACTCTGCGGACCTCCTTCGCAGAACAGTAAAGTCGGATATTTCTTGTTCGGATCAAACTGTGGAGGATAAATCACCCATGTCAACATCTGTTTACCATCTGTTGTTTTCATCCAGCGACCTTCCACTTTACCCATTTCCAACTGGTCATAGATTTGTTTGTTCTCCTGTGTCAGTTGAGTGGTAGAACCATCCAGTGCCACAGAGTAAATCTCATCACCCATACTCATTGAATGACGTTTCGCAATCAGCTTATCTCCGAAAAGAGCTACCCCTTCGTAATCATACATTCCTGAAGTAATAGCCTTTACCGAATCATTTGCCAGGTCAAGCGCATAAATTTGTGATTCTCCATGCCATACACCTGTGAAATAGATCACTTTAGCATCTGCTCCCCAGACAAAAGCATCCACATTCGATTCGAATGCCTTACTCACAAAACGCTTCTCGCCAGTTTCCAGGTTCATGATGAACAGACGGTTCAGATCAGCTTCGTATCCGTCACGTTCCATGCTCTGCCAGGCAATATACTTGCCGTCCGGTGAGTATTGCGGGTTGGTATCATATCCTTTGTTCTCTTCAGTAATATTTTCTGTTTTCTTAGTATTCAAGTCATAGATATAAATATCAGAGTTGGTAGAAATCGCATATTCCAGTCCTGTCTTTTTACGGCAAGTGTAAGCCACTTTGTCCGAAGTCATATTCCAGGCAAGTTGCTCAATGCCACCCCAAGGCTTCATCGGACTTTCATACGGTTCGTCGTTCAGAATATCCACAATATTGGAAATGCCGTTACCATCAAAGTCGGCAACAAAAGGATGCGGAGCGGTCGTCACCCATTCATCCCAATGTTTGTACATCAGGTCGGTAACGATGATACCGGTAGCTTTCGGCAGGTCCGGATACTTATCAACAGTGCTTTCTTTCGTCTTTACTTGTGAAATAAACAGCAGTTTTTTGCCATCCGGTGAGATGGAATATCCTTCAATATCTCCGTCGTAGTTGGTCAGCTGCTTGCGCCCGCTACCATCCGGATTCATTTCATAAAGCTGGCTGCTTCCGTTGTCATTACTTAAGAATGCCAGTTTAGTGCCTCCCTTAATCCAAGTCACCTCATTTTCCTGATACGGGGTATGAGTGATTTGTTGATTTTCGCTTCCATCTGCGTTCATCACGAAAACTTCGCGGTTACTCTTGTTTTCCGGTACGCTGTAATACGCTACCGTATACGCAATTTTCTTTCCGTCGGGCGATACGGCGAATCCGCCGATACGTCCCATAGCCCAAAGTGCTTCGGGAGTCATGCGCTTCCCTTCGATCTTAATATCCGATTTCTCGATAAGCACCTGATCTGTCTTGCCTGCGTCTTTGGTTCCTCCGCAGGCAGCTAACAACATTGCTGCCGACATCATAATTAAATTAGCTTGTCTCATATATTTTATGAAATGTTTATTTTCTTGCGAAGATAGTGAAAAAAGGATTTAAATCTTCTTTTTCTGCCAGTTTCCTTTCTTCATATACCAGTAGCAGAACATCAGCGTGAAAATACCATATACGCATTCCGTTGTCCAGGCAAATGCGACGTCCATCCGCAGGTACATGATGAAATATGCAGAGTATGTGACGTAGATAGCCAATACACAAAGTTCCATAGCCAGTGCAGTCCGCGTATTCCCTGTACCTGATACCGATTGGAAATAAACATTGGCAGGCACCAGCACCAGATAGGCAGAACACAATACCCATAGTGAAGGCACGGATGCTGCTCTCAAATCCGGCATATCTGTATAAATACGTAGGATCAGATCCGGAAATAGACAGAAGAATATCAGAATTGGCAATACAAATATATATCCAATGCGAATGTGCTGCCTGATAGTACCCCGTACACAATCCTGTTCACCTGCACCGATCAGATTGCTGACCAATGAACCACAGGTGGATGCAAATGCCATTGCAATCATAAACGGGATTCCCGACACGTTTCGGATAATGTTCGCGATTGCCAAAGAGCGCTCTCCCAAATGTTCCACAAATAGAAAGAACATAAACCAGGTAGACAAAGAAACAAAGTTCTGAATCATTGTCCACACAGAAACATTCAGTATTCGTTTCAGTGTTTTCCCTTGGAACTTAGGCAGTATATTCAATGCATACTTCCTGCAGTCAATCCGCTTCCAGGTATAGATGATAAAGAAAATCACCGATACCATTTCAGCCAGCGAAGAGCCGATAGCAGCACCGGCAATTCCCAATTGCGGGAAACCGAATTTACCGAAAATCAGGATATAATTGAATACCACATTCGAAAGTACCATCACAATAGAGTTCAAAGTCAGCGTCTTGGTTTGTGTCGTACCTACAAAGAAGGCGCGGAACATCACCATGATGAAAGAGAAGAAGAACCCGTACACACGCCAATGAATATAACTTTCGGCTGCATCATAAATATGAGGAGACGAAATGATATTCTTGAGGATATATGGTGAGAATACGATGAAGAACGTGAATAAAATCACTGCCATGGCAAGCAGGAAATATATGCCCTGATAAAAAATGGGTCCGATTTCCTTGTAGTTTCCTTCTCCATTGCGACGCGCAATTAATATCTGGGCACCGATGCTGAAACCGAATGCCATCATGAAAATGGCAAGGTAATATACACCTGCAATGGCGGAAGCACCTAATTCGATTTCTCCGACACGTCCCAGAAAAGCAGTGTCCGTCATACCAATCATCTGTTCCATAATCAGACTGATTAGGATAGGGTAGGAGATTGTCCAGATTTGTTTATAAGAATATTTAGTTTTCATCCTATTTTATTTTTTAGAGAAAGAAAGCCGGGCAACCAAAATAGGATGTCCGGCTTTCTTAGAATATGATTCAGGAATTACTCCTTATTTTTTATTCTGTCTTTGCTGCTGCAATTGCTCTTGTTGCTTTTGCATCGCCTCCAGGCGAGCAGCAAATCCGGTCTTTTTCATTTGTTTCGGGTCTTTCTTTTTCGCTTCAAGAATAGCCAACAATTTAGTTTCGTCAGTCGTTCTACGAAGCAGAATCATAGTACCCACACTAATCAGCGTTGACACGAAGTAGTAATAGTTCAAACCTGACGGATAATCGTTCAAGACGAACAAGAACATAATCGGCATCAGATACATCATCCATTTCATAGCCGCCATTTGTGGCTGCGCTCCGGTATCCTGCATAGACATTGTGTACTTTGTGTTCAAGATGTTTGTCAACGTCATCAGCAAGCAGAACAAGCTAAGGTGATTGCCAAGGAACGGGATATGGAACGGGAATGTGATGATAGCGTCATAAGTAGAAAGGTCGTCCGCCCACAAGAAACTCTGTTGACGCAGTTCGATAGCACTCGGCACGAACATAAACAAAGCCATCAGGATAGGGAACTGCAATAACATCGGCAGACAGCCACCCATCGGGCTTACCCCGTATTGGCTGTAAAGGCTCATCACCTCCTGCTGTTTCTTCATTGCATCTTCCTGCTTGGGATATTTCTTGTTGATTTCATCAATTTTCGGTTTCAATACACGCATCTTGGCAGAAGACATGTACGTTTTCCAGGTAGCCGGATAAACCAGCACTTTCACCATAATAGTTAGAATCAACAGAACGATACCCATGCTCAATCCCCAGCCGGACAACCAGTCGAATACGTTGATCGTGATAAACTGGTTAATCCAGCGAATCAGCGGCCAACCCAGGTAAACCAGTCGGTGAAGCTCCCATTTCTCGTCACGTCCTTTATCCAGCGCTTTCAGCGTCTTGAAGTGGTTTGGACCGAAGTAGAAGTACATCTCTGTCGGTTCCTTGCCTGACGGATCAAAGAAAGTATTCATTTCGGCAGAATAATCTTTGATATATCCGCTTCCCTGTTGTTCCATTCTTGACTTAACGGAAACCTTGTCGAAATCCTGTTCAGCGATAAATACAGACGAGAAGAACTGATTCTTGAAAGCTACCCAATCAATGCGTCCCGGCAAATCCTGACTGTCATCTTTGGCAGCAGACAAGTTGTCTACATTGTCACCTGTTACTTTATAAGTCAGTTCCGACAGACGATTCTCATAAGTGAATCCTTTTTCCAGTTGGCGGGCACGTTGTGACCAGTCGATGTCCACATACTTGGTGCTTGCCAACTTGTTTTCCATGCCTGTCGCTTTGATTTCAAAGTTCATCAGGTAGCTATCCGGTTTCAGCGTATAGATGAAATCGATATAGCTTGCGCTATCCGCAGCCAGACGCATTGTAACACTACTGTCCGTCTTGTTCACAGCTTCAAAGAAATAATCTTTGGTCTGGATGACTCCTGCCTTGTTGTAGAAGTTGAAGTTCATCGAAGCATCGTCACCGTCGAACAGCATGACCGGCGTCTTTTTGTCCTGTGCCATATAATCTTTCAGCATGGCTGAATAGACACGTCCGCCTTTGGTTGTGAAAGTGATTTCCGCTACATTATTCTGGATGCTGATTTTAGAGTCGGTTCCATGCAAGGCATTGAAAAACAAAGCAGAAGAATCGGCAGCCGATGCCACCTCTTTTTGACTGTTAGCCAGTGCAGCTTCCGTTTTAGCCTTCAACGCTTCCTCCTGCTGCTGTACCACGGCAATAGAATCGTAGTATTTTTTTTGCGCAGCTATCTGTTCCTCGCTTGGACGGCTCAAAAAACTGAATCCTACCAATAATATACCTATCAGAACGAGACCTGTGATGGTGTTTTTATCCATTCTTATTTTAATTACAAATTATATAAATTACAAACTACCGGTTGTTTACCACGTATCGTTAGCCGTTCACCGTTGCTTTTTCGTTTTCGATGGCAGCTTTCACAAATGCAACGAACAACGGATGAGGGTTCAGTACCGTACTGCCATATTCCGGATGGAACTGTGTACCGACAAACCATTTCAAAGTCGGGATTTCAACGATTTCTACCAGATCCGATTCCGGGTTGATACCTACACATTTCATGCCGGCAGCTTCATATCGGTCTTTATAATCATTGTTGAACTCATAGCGATGGCGGTGACGTTCCTGAATATGTTCCTGTCCGTAAGCCTGATATGCTTTCGAACCTTTCTGCAATACACATTCGTAAGCGCCCAGACGCATCGTACCACCCATATTGGTGATTGCTTTCTGTTCTTCCATGATATCAATCACGTTGTGCGGAGTCTTTTCATCCATTTCACGTGAGTTGGCATCAGTGTATCCCAGTACGTTGCGGGCAAACTCAATAGCAATACATTGCATACCCAGACAAATACCGAAAGTCGGGATGTCATGTGTACGTGTATATTTGATAGCGACAAACTTGCCGTCGATACCCCGTTGACCAAATCCCGGACCAATCATTACGCCCGCCATACCTTTCAGAGCTTCACATACATTTTCGTCTGTCAGCTTCTCGCTGTTTACGAAATGAACTTCCACTTTGCGGTCATTGTAAGTACCCGCTTGCGATAAAGCTTCACGGATAGACTTGTAAGCGTCCTGCAAATCGTATTTTCCAACCAGTGCAATATTGATCGGTTCTTTTGTCTCTGCAGCGTGACGACGTTCCAGGAATTTACGCCATGGGCCGAGTCCCGGAGTTTCTCCTACCGGCAGTCCCATCTTTTCGAGGATAGTGCTGTCTAGTCCTTGAGCCTGCATCAGGATAGGTACTTCGTAGATTGTTTCCGCGTCGATAGACTGCACAACAGCTTTATCGTCTACATTACAGAATTGTGCCACTTTCTTACGCAATCCGTCACTTAGCGGATGCTCGGCACGCAGTACCAGCACATCCGGCTGAATACCCACACTTTGGAGTTCCTTTACAGAATGTTGCGTCGGTTTTGTTTTCAATTCTCCGGCAGCAGCAAGATAAGGAACATAGGTCAAGTGTACGCAAAGAGCGTTCTTACCGAGTTCCCATTTCAACTGACGGATACTTTCGAGGTAGGGGAGTGATTCGATGTCACCTACCGTACCACCGATTTCAGTAATCACAAAATCAAACTTGTATTTATTACCAAGCAGTTTTACATTCCGTTTGATCTCGTCTGTGATGTGAGGAATCACCTGGATCGTTTTACCCAGATAATCTCCACGACGTTCCTTGTCAATGACGCTCTTGTAGATACGTCCCGTAGTAATGTTGTTCGCCTTTGTCGTTTGTATACCCAGGAATCGCTCATAGTGTCCCAAGTCGAGATCGGCTTCGTGTCCGTCTACGGTTACATAGCACTCTCCGTGCTCATAAGGATTCAATGTTCCCGGGTCGATGTTGATATACGGGTCAAACTTCTGGATGGTTACATTATAACCTCTTGCTTGCAGCAACTTACCGATGGATGATGAGATGATCCCTTTTCCTAAAGAAGAGGCAACACCACCGGTGACGAAAATATACTTTGTTTCTCCCACAGCTATAACTGTTTTAATAATTGTTTACTTAGTAGTATTCTTACGAACTTAAAAACCGCAAAATTATAAAAAAAAGAGGAAGATTACAGTCTTTCGTCTCCACAATTTTATTAAAAAATGCAATTTTAAAAGAATCCTATGATTTCTAAACAAAATAATGTAGCTTTGCAACCTAAACCATAGACAAATATGATGAGAATTACTACTTTATGTTCAGCGTTTATCCTGTCAATCTTATCGTTATCGCTTTTTGCGCAGGAACCTGTCGAATCCGCTTCACTTCCGACTGACTCTCTGCAGCCTGCTCCTGAAGTGATTAAACCAGCCAAAACGGTTAAATCTTCAACAGTTGTGGCAAAAGCCAGAGTCGTGAAAACAGATACGCTTTCGGCGGAGCTTCAGAAATATTTGATGCTCAAACTGAATATGTCGGGGCCGACTCCGAAACTGGATACCGTTTCTTATTTATATAATAAGTATGTTGCGCAATTAGATTATTTGAACGACCTGTCTGTGCCGCCACGTTATATTCCGTCTGATCCCGATTATTTCCGTCTGTTCACACCATTAGCATATTATTATGCTCCGATGGCACAATATTCGAAATTGGAATGGAAACCTATGCAATGGGATGCCACTCCTCAATTGACGGCGGAACTTCTGCCTTATGATACCCTGGCATTTACCAAGACCCAGCGTGCTGAGAAAATAGTGAATAGTGCATTGATGGATCTTTATTTGGAGCGTCCGAACTTGGTTGTCACTACAGAAGACCGTATTATGAGTCGTGATGTATTCCGTCATGATGTGAAGCCGAAGATATCTCCGAAAGCAACAGTTATCCATCTGTTCCAACCGGAAAATATGGATGATAATGTAGGCAAGGCCAATATGAAGATTAGCCGACCGAACTGGTGGGTGACCGGAGGTAACGGATCGTTGCAGATCAGTCAGAACCACCTTTCGGATAACTGGTATAAGGGAGGAGAAAGTAACTTCTCCGGATTAGCCACTTTCCAGGTTTTTGCCAACTATAATGACAATGAAAAAGTCTTGTTTGAGAACCAGCTGGAAGCTAAAGTGGGGATGACCTCCACTCCGTCAGATGAATATCATAAATATCTGTTCAATACCGACCAGTTTCGTTTATATAATAAATTAGGTTTGAGAGCTTTCAAGAATTGGTATTATACCATTTCTTCCGAGTTCAAGACCCAGTTCTTTAATGGTTATAAAGCCAATAGCGAGGAATTAGTTTCCGCTTTCATGTCTCCGGCAGATTTGGCGGTCAGTGTCGGTATGGACTATAAATTGAGCAAGAAGAAATTTAATCTTTCAGTCTTTATGGCACCGTTGACTTACAACTTGCGTTATATCGGTAGCTCTGAGGTAGACGAAACTAAGTTTGGCTTAGACAAAGGAAAATGCTCTAAAAATGACTTTGGTTCCCAGTTACAATCTACATTGAACTGGACCATTATTTCTGCAGTAACTTTAGAGTCTCGTCTCAATTATCTGACCAACTATCATTGGGCACGTGTAGAATGGGAAAATACATTCAACTTCGTATTGAACCGTTATCTTTCTACTAAGCTCTATATACATACCCGTTTTGACGACAGCTCGAAACCGACTGAAGGAGACAGCTTCTTCCAGTTGAAAGAATTGCTTAGCTTCGGTATCAATTATAAGTGGTAAGTAAATCAAAGAAATAGAAATCAGGCGCGGAAATTCCGCGCCTGATTTGTTTAGGGATGTTGTATAAAATATGGGTGGTAGAATAGAACCAATGTGATAGCGGATTTTTCACGTCCAAGATAGTCTTAACTGTATATTTCTATTTGTATGTAAAAAAAGAATGCGTTTTTTCTTGTTTACTATTTATAATTTTATCTATCTTTGTCACCGAATTCAATCCATTGCCTAAGGGGTATGGAAAAATGAGGGGTAAAAATACATGATCATTAAGAAAAATGACGATCGAAATCTTCTGCCAACAGATGTGATTGGCAGCAGCGTAGCGCGCTCAAAACGTTGGTTGGTGGCAATCGTACGTATTTGTCACGAGAAAAAAACGGGTGAGCGGCTTACGAAAATGGGGATCGAAAATTTCCTTCCAATTCAACAAGAAGTCCATCAATGGAGCGACCGCCGTAAAATTGTCGACCGGGTACTGCTTCCGATGATGATTTTCGTTCACGTTGATCTGCAAGAACAAAAAGAAGTCCTGACTTTATCTTCTATCAGCCGTTACATGGTATTACGTGGGGAGAGTACTCCGGCTGTTATTCCTGATCAACAAATGTTGCGATTTAAGTTTATGCTCGATTACTCGGATGAGACGATTAGCATGAGTACATCGCCATTGGCTCCGGGAGAGAAAATACGGGTAATCAAGGGACCATTGGCAGGATTGGAAGGGGAATTAGTACATGTGAATGGGAAATCGAAAGTTGCTGTTCGATTGACAATGTTAGGGTGTGCATGTGTAGATATACCGGCTGGGTGTGTAGAGCCGGTATCTGAAAATGGGGATTTACGTGATTGAGTAATCAATCTATTTTATAGGGGTATGGGGATTTTACTGCAAAAATGTAATGAAAGTCTGTAAAATAGCAGGCAGTCTATCTGACATCGGTAACCAAACAGTGGATATATTTATCGATGACCTCTCTCAAAAATAAAAATCCATAAAGTATTATGAATTATATCTTTACAAAAGATATAGTGTAGAAATGTATGTCCGTATCGAAAGATGAAGGGATTCTCTGTTGGGCTACACCAACATGGAAATCGTAGTCATAGTCCTTGTACTGATCATAATCAATCAGATAAATCAAATTTCGAAATATTATTTTATTCATTTATACTATAATGGAAAAAACATTGAAGGGCATAGTGCAATATGCCCGCAAAAATTATTTCAGTTATTGGGTTATTTTAGGTATTGACACGGCAATTTCTGTATTATGTTCGTTGGTCGCTTATGCGGTAATTCATTATATGGCGCATGTTCCAATGACCGACTGGATGCTTTGTAAATTTGCTTGCGTTTCTTTGGTGGCAAGTGTTGCGGGCTCTTTATTATTCCATACTTATCGTAATACAATTCGTTTCTCACAGGCACGTGAACTTTGGCGTATCATGTGTGCCGTTTTATTTAAAATTGCCTGTTTGGTCATTATTTCTTTTGGAGTTATATATGAGACCCAATTGCCATATAATTATAAAATATCCTATCTTCTATTTGATGGTTTATTGACTTTAGTGATCTTGACGACCTTCCGTGTATCATTGATAATCGTCTATGATTTTTTATTGGATTGGGTGAATAAAAAGAACACACGTATTCTTATTTATGGTACTAATGAAGAGAGTGTAGCCTTGAAGTTACGTCTTAGGGATAGTGCACATTATAAAGTAGCCGGTTTTTATGTATATGGTAAAAATAACAGCCGACGCCGATTGGCAGATCTTCCCGTTTATTACTTTGAAAATGAATCGGATGTTGATTATATCATGCGGAAGCGCGGAATTAAGGGGATTCTGTTTGCCCGTTATGAAGATACCCGCTTGGAAGAAAAACGACTTCTGGAATATTGTAAAAACAATGAACTTAAAACATTGATAGCTCCTACTATCAGTGAAGCGGATTCTGATGGAAACTTTCATCAGTGGGTACGTCCTATTAAGATTGAGGATTTGTTGGGTCGTGCCGAAATTAATATCAACCTTCGTCAAGTTGCAGAAGAATTCAGGGGAAAAGTGGTGTTGGTGACTGGTGCGGCAGGCAGTATTGGCAGTGAACTTTGCCGTCAATTAGTGCAGATGGGAATTCAGAAACTTATCATGTTCGACTCTGCAGAAACACCTTTGCATAATGTCCGTCTTGAGTTTGAGAAAAAATATCCAAATATAGATTTTGTTCCGGTGATTGGTGATGTGCGTGTGAAAGAGCGAGTTCGTATGGTGTTTGATCTTTATCATCCTCAAATCGTCTTTCATGCTGCTGCTTATAAACATGTGCCTTTGATGGAAGAAAATCCTTGTGAAGCTGTACTTGTCAATGTGACCGGTTCTCGTCAGGTGGCTGATATGGCTGTAGAATATGGTGCTGAAAAGATGATTATGGTGTCTACGGATAAAGCTGTAAATCCTACTAATGTAATGGGCTGTTCCAAGCGTTTAGCTGAAATCTATGTTCAAAGTCTGGGATGTGCTATCCGTGAAGGAAAAGTGAAAGGTCATACCAAATTTATCACCACCCGTTTTGGTAATGTATTGGGTAGTAACGGTTCTGTCATTCCTCGTTTTAAAGAACAGATAGAGAATGGTGGGCCGGTAACTGTTACTCACCCCGATATTATTCGTTTTTTCATGACCATTCCCGAAGCTTGCCGTCTGGTAATGGAGGCTGCTACCATGGGTGAGGGCAATGAGATCTTTGTTTTTGAGATGGGAAAAGCAGTCAAGATCGTCGATCTAGCGACTCGTATGATCGAATTGGCTGGCTATCGTCCGGGTGAAGACATCAAAATAGAATTCACGGGATTACGTCCGGGTGAAAAATTGTATGAAGAGGTGTTGAGCGATAAAGAAAATACGATTCCGACAGAGAATAAGAAAATCATGATAGCTAAAGTTCGTCGGTATGAATATGCTGATATTCTTGATACTTATGCAGAGTTTGAGAAGTTGTCGCGTGCGGTAAAGATCATGGATACTGTGCGGTTGATGAAGAAAATAGTTCCGGAGTTCAAATCAAAAAATTCTCCGCGATTTGAAGTTTTAGATAAAGAATAATAAACTAGAAGATTTTATGAATAAACTATTTTATATGTATATGAATGTACAAGGCATGAGACGCAATGTGTTTACCTGCCTGATTACGATATTTTTACTCGCGTCTTGTCAATCATACAAAAAGGTGCCTTACTTGCAGGATGTGGAAGTTATGGAACAGACAGCTCAGCAGGAAAATCTGTATGATGCCAAGATAATGCCTAAAGACCTGCTTACTATTGTTGTTTCATGTACCAGTCCGGAGTTGGCGGTTCCTTTTAATCTGACAGTAGCTAGTCCTGCTAGTGTGGCTACTACTGGAAATTCGCAGTTGACTGTCCAGCCCGTTCTACAACCTTATCTGGTGGATAATGGAGGAAAGATTAATTTTCCTGTTTTAGGTGAGTTAAAAGTAGGAGGATTAACAAAGAGAGAGGCTGAACAGCTGATAATAGACAAATTGAAACCTTATATTAAGGAAACGCCGATCGTAACTGTTCGTATGGTAAACTATAAAATATCTGTATTGGGGGAAGTCACTCGTCCTGGTACATTTACGATCAGCAATGAAAAAGTGAATCTGTTGGAAGCTCTTGCCATGGCAGGTGATATGACTGTCTGGGGAGTTCGTGATAATGTCAAACTGATTCGTGAGGGTGCTGATGGTAAACAGGAGATCGTGACGTTAGATTTAAACAAAGCAGAGACCATTCTTTCCCCTTATTATTGGTTGCAGCAGAATGATATTGTTTATGTGACTCCTAATAAAGCAAAAGCCCGAAACTCCGATATAGGTAACAGTACCAGCTTGTGGTTCTCCGCTACTTCTATTCTGGTATCATTGGCAAGTTTATTAGTAACAATCTTCAAATAGTAATATAGATATGATTGAGGAAAAAAGAGAGAACCGGGGTGAGCAACCGGAAGAGCAGGTGAATATTCAGGAAATCCTTTTCCGTTACTTGATCCACTGGCCCTGGTTTGTGGTTTCTGTAATAATCTGTATCGTCTGCGCATGGGGCTACCTGCGTCTGGCCACTCCTGTCTATAATATATCCGCTACAGTCTTAATCAAGGATGACAAGAAAGGCGGTGGTGCGAGCATGTCCTCCGAACTGGAAAAGATGGGACTGGACGGTTTCGTTTCCTCGTCGAACAACGTAGACAATGAAATCGAGGTGTTGAAATCAAAGTCTCTTGCCCGTGAAGTGGTCAACAATCTGGGACTGTTTGTGACTTATAAGGATGAAGATGAGTTTCCTAGTAGGGAACTTTACCGTACCTCACCCGTAGTGGTGAGTTTGACTCCACAGGAGGCGGAAAAACTGTCTGCACCAATGGAAGTGGAGATGACTTTATTTCCCAATGGAGGGATGGATGCATTGATAACAGTGAAAGACAAAGAGTACCGGAAACAATTCGATAAATTACCTGCCGTATTCCCGACCGATGAGGGGACGGTCGCCTTTTTTGAAAGCAAGGATACATTGACGACCAATCAGGCTAAGGAGGAAAGTAAAGAGCGTCATATAAAAGCTTTTATAAACCGGCCGATGTCTGTGGCCAAAGGATATATCCAGTCCTTGTCGATAGCCCCTACATCAAAAAACACTTCTGTAGCCGTTCTTTCGTTAAAGAACCCAAATACCCGGCGTGGCAAGGACTTCATCAACAAACTCCTTGAGATGTACAATATCAATGCCAATAATGACAAGAATGAGGTAGCTCAAAAAACCGCAGAATTCATCGACGAACGTATCGGCATTATTTCCAAGGAACTTGGAAGTACCGAACAAGACTTGGAGAACTTCAAGCGTAGCGCCGGAATTACAGATTTGAGCAGTGAGGCGCAAATAGCCTTAACTGGTAATGCTGAATATGAAAAAAAGCGTGTGGAAAACCAGACTCAAATCAATTTGGTGATGGATTTGCAACGCTATATGCAAGGTAATGAATATGAGGTCCTGCCAAGTAATATTGGATTACAGGATGCGGCATCAGCTGGTGCAATAGACAGATATAATGAAATGTTGGTTGAAAGAAAGCGTTTGCTCCGTACATCAACCGAGAATAATCCGACGATCATAAATTTGGATACTAGTATCCGTGCGATGCGGAGCAATGTACAGGCTACGCTGGATGCTACATTGAAAGGATTGCAGATAACCAAAGAAGACCTTGCCCGTGAGGCGAACCGCTATTCTCGTCGTATTAATGACGCTCCGACCCAGGAACGCCAGTTCGTAAGTATCGCCCGGCAGCAGGAAATTAAGGCCGGTCTTTATTTGATGTTACTTCAAAAACGTGAAGAGAATGCCATCACTTTGGCAGCTACAGCAAATAATGCCAAGATTATTGATGAAGCGTTAGCGGACGACAATCCGGTTTCTCCTAAGAGGATGATGGTCTATCTTGCCGCCTTGGTATTAGGAGTAGGATTTCCGGTAGGTATTATTTATCTGATTGGCTTGACCAAATTCAAGATTGAGGGCCGTGCTGATGTTGAAAAACTAACTTCTCTTCCTGTTATTGGCGATATCCCGTTGGCGGATGAAAAGTCCGGTTCTATAGCTGTATTTGAGAATCATAATAATTTGATGAGCGAGACATTCCGTAATGTACGTACCAATCTTCAGTTTATGCTTGAAAATGGCAAGAATGTGATTCTGGTGACTTCTACCATCAGTGGTGAAGGTAAGTCTTTCGTATCATCCAATTTGGCCATCAGTCTTTCTTTATTAGGTAAAAAAGTTGTGATAGTTGGTCTTGACATTCGCAAGCCTGGCTTGAATAAGGTTTTTAATATTTCCCAAAAGGAACATGGTATTACCCAGTTTCTGACCAATCCGACAAAGAATCTGATGGATTTAGTACAGCCTTCCGATATGAACGAGAATCTGTTTATTCTTCCGGGCGGATCAGTTCCTCCCAATCCAACGGAATTATTGGCCCGTGATGGCTTGGAAAAAGCCATCGAAACGTTGAAAGCTAATTTTGACTATGTGATTCTGGATACGGCCCCCGTGGGTATGGTAACTGATACCTTGCTGATAGGGCGTACCGCTGATTTGTCGGTATACGTATGCCGTGCCGATTATACCCGTAAGGCAGAGTTTACTTTGATCAATGAGCTTATGGAAAACAACAAATTGCCTAACCTCTGTATCGTCATTAACGGCTTGGATCTTCAGAAAAAGAAGTACGGCTATTATTATGGTTATGGTAAATACGGCAAGTATTATGGCTATGGCAAGCGTTACGGTTATGGCTATGGTTATGGAGAGAAGCATACAAGTCGGGAGGGTAAATAAACTGCTATTGATAAAACCAAATCAAACATAATATGCGTGATTTCAAAGAGATTCGGGTCGCAGTAGCCGGAACTGGCTATGTGGGACTGAGCATAGCGACACTGCTATCACAACATCATCATGTAACTGCCGTGGATGTAATCCCGGAAAAGGTGGAGAAACTGAACAACAAGGTTTCCCCTATCCAGGATGATTATATCGAGAAGTATCTGGCTGAAAAACCGCTTGATCTTGTTGCCACTTTGGACGGGAGGTCAGCCTATGCTGATGCTGACTTTGTGGTAATAGCCGCTCCTACAAACTACGACCCAGTGAAGAATTACTTCGATACGAGTCGTGTGGAGGAAGTTATCGATCTTGTGCTTGAAGTGAATCCTGATGCCGTAATGGTGATCAAATCGACAATTCCGGTGGGCTATGCCCGTAACCTTTATGTAAAATATGCCCAGAAAGGAGTCAAGAAGTTCAACCTGCTGTTTTCACCGGAGTTCCTTCGTGAAAGCAAGGCCCTTTATGACAATCTCTACCCGAGCCGTATCATCGTAGGTTATCCGAAGATCATTGACGGCTCGGAGTTTGCTGAAGAAAACAAGGCGATCCGGTCTGTTACGGATGTCACTATGTTACAGGAAGCAGCTAGGACATTTGCCGCCCTTTTGCAGGAAGGGGCTGTCAAAGAAAACATCGACACGCTCTTCATGGGTATAAAAGAGGCGGAAGCTGTCAAACTCTTTGCCAACACCTATCTGGCTCTCCGTGTCAGCTATTTCAATGAACTTGACACATACGCTGAAATGAAAGGATTGGACAGTAAAGCAATCATTGAGGGCGTAGGTCTTGATCCACGTATTGGGACACATTATAACAATCCCTCATTCGGTTATGGTGGTTACTGTCTGCCGAAAGATACCAAGCAACTCCTTGCCAATTATCAGGATGTTCCCCAGAATATGATGTCCGCAATCGTGGAGTCAAACAAAACCCGTAAGGATTATATAGCTGATGCAGTGCTCCGCAAGGCAGGCTATTATACAGGAAATGGACAATGGGATGCATCCAAGGAACATACTTGCGTCATCGGTGTATACCGTTTGACCATGAAATCGAACTCTGACAATTTCCGCCAGTCCGCCATCCAAGGTATAATGAAACGTATCAAGGCGAAGGGTGCGGAAGTGATCATCTATGAACCCACGCTTGAGGACGGGACTACATTTTTCGGCAGCAGGGTTGTTAACGATCTTGCCGGATTCAAGGTGCAGAGCAAGGCTATCATAGCCAACCGTTTTGACAACAGTCTGGAAGATGTGGCAGCCAAGGTTTATACACGTGACATTTTTAGAAGGGACTGACCATGTTGCCATATAATGTAGAGCTGGACGGAAAGACTGTGCTTGTAACGGGTGCTGCCGGTTTTATTGGGAGCAACCTTGTCATGCGCCTTTTCCATGATTTCCGAAATATCAGGGTAATCGGTATTGATTCCATCACCGATTATTACGATGTCAATATCAAATATGAGCGTCTCAAGGAAATAGAGTCGTTAGACCGTGATTGGACTTTTGTCCGTGCCTCGATTGCCGATAAGGATGCGGTAGAAAGAATTTTCTCTGAAAACAAAATTTCTGTTGTCGTAAATCTTGCGGCCCAGGCAGGCGTCCGTTACAGTATCACCAATCCTGATGCTTATGTCCAAAGTAATCTTATCGGTTTCTATAATATCCTTGAAGCCTGCCGTCATTATGAGGTGGAACACTTGGTTTATGCTTCTTCATCATCAGTCTATGGAAGTAACAAGAAAGTTCCGTATTCAACTGACGACAAGGTTGACAACCCGGTCAGCCTTTATGCAGCAACAAAGAAGAGTAACGAGTTGATGGCTCACGCATACTCAAAACTCTATAATATCCCATCAACAGGCTTGCGTTTCTTTACGGTTTATGGTCCTGCAGGTCGTCCGGATATGGCGTATTTCGGGTTTACCGACAAGCTTGTAAAAGGCGAAACTATCAAGATTTTTAATTATGGTAATTGTAAACGTGATTTTACTTATGTGGATGATATTGTGGAGGGAGTAGTACGTGTTATGCAACACGCTCCGGAAAAAGAGAATGGGGAAGACGGACTTCCGATTCCACCATACAAAGTATATAATATCGGTAACAGTCATCCGGAGAGCCTGCTTGAATTTGTAACTATTCTTCAGGAAGAGTTGGTCCGTGCCGGTGTGCTTTCGAAAGACTATGATTTTGAGTCCCATAAAGAACTTGTGCCTATGCAACAGGGAGATGTGCCTGTAACTTACGCTGATACTACTTCATTGGAACAGGATTTTGCTTTTAAACCGGGTACAAGTTTGAGAGATGGACTAAGAAACTTTGCAGAGTGGTATGTAAAGTTTTATAATACGGAGAAATAAAACAATAAAACAATAAAACTATGAGCATTTTTGCGGGTAAAACCCTAATGATTACCGGTGGAACAGGTTCTTTCGGTAATGCAGTCTTGAATCGTTTCCTTCGTACCGATATCGGTGAAATTCGTATATTTTCACGTGACGAGAAGAAACAGGACGATATGCGCCACGAATATCAGGTTAAGTATCCTGATGTGGCAAATAAAATAAAATTCTTTATCGGTGATGTACGCAACCTCCAGTCTTGTAGGAACGCTATGCCGGGAGTAGACTATATCTTCCATGCTGCTGCCTTGAAGCAGGTTCCGAGTTGCGAATTTTTCCCAATGGAAGCTGTCAAGACGAATGTAATCGGTACTGACAATGTATTGACGGCTGCTATTGAGGCAGGTGTTGGTGCCGTAATCTGCCTTTCCACGGATAAGGCTGCCTATCCAATCAATGCTATGGGTATCACCAAAGCTGTTGAGGAAAAGATAGCAGTGGCAAAGAGCCGTTATTCCGGCAAGACCAAGATTTGTTGTACACGTTATGGCAACGTGATGTGTTCCCGTGGTTCAGTCATTCCTCTCTGGATAGAGCAAATTCGCAATGGTAATCCTGTAACGTTGACCGAGCCTAAAATGACGCGCTTCATCATGTCATTGGAAGAGGCGGTGGATCTCGTATTGTTTGCTTTCGAACATGGTCAGAATGGTGACATCCTTGTTCAGAAAGCTCCGGCTTGTACCATCCGGACTCAGGCGGAAGCTGTCTGTGAGCTCTTTGGCGGCAAGAAAGAAGATATTAAGGTTATCGGCATCCGTCATGGAGAGAAAATGTATGAAACATTGCTGACCAATGAGGAATGTGCCAAAGCAGAGGATATGGGCAATTTCTATCGTGTACCGGCAGATAACCGCGGATTGAATTACGACAAGTATTTCAAAGAGGGTGAGACAGAGCGTAACACGCTTACAGAGTTCAATTCAAACAATACGCGAATCCTTAACGTGGAAGAAACCAAAGCCAAGATTGCAGCTTTGGACTATATAAAGAAGGAGTTGAGTGGTGAGGGCAACTTCGTACAATAATAAAATTATGAAGATATTAGTAACCGGTGCCAAAGGTTTTGTAGGGAAGAATCTTTGTGCCCAACTTAATAACATCAAGGACGGTAAGGCTCGTTGTTATGGTGAACTGAAGATTAGTGACGTATTCGAGTACGATCTTGACTCTACTTCGGAACAACTGGATAATTGGTGCAAAGAGGCCGATTTCGTATTCAATCTTGCCGGGGTGAACCGCCCTAAAGACAATGATGAATTCATGAAAGGTAACTTCGGTTTTGCAAGTGCACTACTTGACACCTTGAAGAAATATCATAACACTTGTCCCGTCATGCTTTCCTCCAGTGCGCAAGCCTCGTTGACCGGTCGTTTTGGTAACAGTGAATATGGTCGTAGCAAAAAGGCGGGTGAAGATCTTTTTCTACAATACGGCAAAGAGACAGGAGCCAAGGTTTTGGTCTATCGCTTTCCGAACCTTTACGGTAAGTGGTGCCGTCCAAACTATAACAGTGCCGTAGCCACTTTCTGCAATAATATTGCCAATGACTTGCCTATACAGGTCAACGATCCGAGTGTAGAACTTGAGCTACTTTACATTGATGATCTTGTGGACGAAATGATTCATGCCCTGAAAGGCGAGGAACATCATTGCGAGTTCGAGGGGCTTGATGTACATCCGGAGGCTGACGGCAGATATTGCTATTGCCCTGTCACCCATAAGGTGACGCTTGGTGAAATCGTTGACTTATTACATCAATTCGCGGAAATGCCTAAGACACTGATGATTCCAGAAATCCCGGTTGATTCATTTGCCAAACGTCTGTACAGTACTTTTTTGAGCTACTTACCAAAAGAAAAAGCGATCTTCGACTTGAAAATGAATGTAGATCAACGTGGCAGTTTCACAGAACTTGTACATACCTTGAATTGCGGTCAGGTAAGCATTAATATCTCCAAACCAGGTGTAACCAAGGGTGAACACTGGCACAATACCAAATGGGAACAGTTCATTGTAGTCAGTGGGCATGGTCTTATTCAACTCCGTAAGGAAGGAACAGACGAAGTGCTTAACTATGAGGTGAGCGGAGAGAAAATACAGTCTGTCATCATGCTTCCCGGTTATACTCATAACATCATCAATCTTTCTGATACGGAAGATTTGGTGACAGTGATGTACTGCAATGAGGTATTCAATCCTAATAAGCCGGATACATACTTTGATAAAGTAGAAAAATAATATGGAAAAACAACCTAAATTCGATTATTCAGATATAAAATTCAAGGATAATGGTAAATTAAAGCTGATAATCGTTGTCGGCACTCGTCCCGAGATTATCCGTTTGGCGGCTGTCATCACCAAATGTCGTCAGTATTTCGATGTGATTCTTGCTCATACCGGTCAGAATTATGATTACAACCTCAACGGTATATTCTTTAAAGATTTGAAGTTGGCAGAGCCGGAAGTATATATGGATGCCGTAGGTGATGATTTGGGAGCTACTTGTGGTAATATCATCAATTGTTCATATAAACTCTTTGCTCAGACAAAGCCGGACGGAGTTCTTGTACTTGGTGATACCAACTCATGTTTGAGTGTAATTGGTGCGAAGCGCCTGCATATTCCAATTTTCCATATGGAAGCAGGTAACCGTTGCAAAGACGAGTGCCTTCCGGAAGAGACCAACCGTCGTATTGTTGATATCATCAGTGATGTGAATATGGCATACTCGGAACATGCGCGAAGATATCTTGCCGATTGTGGTCTACCTAAGGAACGTACCTATGTCACGGGATCACCTATGGCGGAAGTACTTCACAATAACCTTGCCGAAATTGAAGCCAGCGATGTACATCGGCGTCTGGGTCTGGAGAAAGGAAAATATATTTTGCTCTCTGCTCATCGTGAGGAAAATATCGACACCGAAAAGAACTTCATGTCGCTCTTCAATGCTATCAACCGTATGGCAGAGAAGTATAACATGCCGATTCTTTATAGTTGTCATCCACGTAGTCGTAACCGTCTTGTAGAGAGTAGTTTCAAACTTGATGAACGGGTTATTCAACATGAGCCTCTTGGCTTCCATGATTACAATTGTCTTCAGATGAGTGCTTTTGCTGTTGTTAGTGATAGTGGTACATTACCTGAAGAATCAAGTTTTTTCACCAGTGTGGGACATCCCTTTCCAGCTATTTGCATTCGAACCTCTACTGAGCGTCCAGAGGCTATTGACAAGGGCGACTTTATCATTGCCGGTATTGACGAGAAATCATTACTTCAAGCCGTAGATACTGCCGTTGAACTTTGCCGTGATAGTCAGCATGGTATTCCTGTGCCTGACTATGTAGACGAGAATGTCTCAACCAAAGTTGTGAAGATTGTGCAGAGCTATGTCGGTATCGTCAATAAAATGGTGTGGCGTAAGTTCTAGAGTAAGCACTCAAATAAGGGCTCAATCTTAAAAGATATACCTTTATTGTTGAATTTTGAACATTAAGATTATATGTAGCAGCGAAGATTTGGAAAGATTCTATGTCCAGTACTAGAAGAGGCAATGTCCAATGATCATTTTTCTCCAGTTCAAGAAGGGCAGGATGAGACAGGCGCAACACTCTCAACTCAGGAAAGAATATCTCCTATCATATTCACCATTACTGTTCTGAGGTTTGGACATTCGTTGAGGGTGAAAGCATATGTGTACTCAATAGCGTAGAGCAGAGAGTTAAGGTTGGTGATACGGTTGTCATTCTAGGAGAGCACTTCCAGGTCATTAAAGCTATAATACCTCTTACCTTCATAGAGGTACAGATTGGCAATTCGCTGGTTGAGGAAGACATAGAGGGGGTTGAGTAGGAGTGGAGAATATTAATCAATTATGCATATGGCATCATTAAAGAAAAACTTTCTATATAATATATCTATTACGTTAGCTAACTATATAGCTGCTTTAATCGTATTTCCCTATGTATCGCGTTGTTTAGGTGTGGAACTAATGGGAAAAACAAGTTTTGCGATAAATGTGGTTGCATATTTCAGTCTCTTTGCATTGCTGGGGGCAGCAACTGTAGGTGTTCGCGAAATAGCAATATGCAATGGGGATTTTGAAAAACGTTCAAAAGTCTTTAGTAGTGTAATGGTTGTTATTGGAGTTCTGACAGGGATAAGTCTCATTCTTATGTCGGTTTCCATATTCTTGATATCTCGGTTTCAAGAATATGGTACATTATTGCTTATTGGTTCTTTCTCGTTAGTATTTACAAGTCTTCAGATAGAATGGCTCTATCAAGGAGTTGAAAAATTTGATTACATTGCCAAACGTACAATTTTTATAAGGATTTTATATTGCATCAGCATCTTCCTATTTGTTCATGATAAAGAAGACTTTCTTATTTATTATATTCTAACGGTTGGAATAGTCGTAGTTAATGGTTTTATAAACCTCATATATTCCAGAAATTATGTTCATTTCTCGTTTAAGAATGTTGAATTCAAAAAATATTTGAAGCCTGTAGCTATGTATGGCGTGAATAAGATACTTATCTCAATGTACACAACATTTAATGTAATGTTTTTGGGATTAGCATGCAATGATATTGAAGTTGGTTTTTATTCAACAGCGAATAAACTATTTGCGATTCTTTTAGGTGTCATATCAGCCTTCACAAGTGTGATACTGCCAAGAATGGCTTCTTTGGCTGCAAATAATAATGTAGAAAAAATTAATGATAATATTTCAAAATCTTTTTCACTTATCTTCTCTGTATCTCTTCCGATATGTATAGGAGGCATGTTGTTGTCTCCTCAGATAATCGATATTTTGGCTGGTCCTGGTTATGAAGGGGCAATTCTTCCTATGCAGATTATCATGCCAGTTGTTGTCTTAACTGGAGCTGCACAGGTTTGCATTATGCAAGCTTTGATACCGCTAAAGAAAGATAAGGCAGTATTGTTAGCTTCTGTTATTGGAGCAGCAACTGCAGTTTTGTTTAATATCATATTTGTTGATAAGTTGGGTGCGATAGGATCTGCTTTGGTTTTACTCTGCTCAGAAATATGTTCTGATATATTTGCTTTTGGGTATGCAATTAAAAAGAAGATTCTCACCCTTCCTTGGCGCTTTATTGTTAAGCGAATAATTTCATCAATCCCATATATTGCAATATGCTATACTGTTGGAAAATGTCTTAATCTAAACAATATTACAACCTTGCTTATTGCATTATTAATATGTGGATTTTACTTTGTGGTTGAAAATTTGTTTGTATTAAAGCTTCCTATTGTGAGAGATTTTTTTGCAGAAATAAAAAAACAAATACGTTAATGAAAATTGCAAGTGTCACATTGTTCTGTAATGAAGGTTTTAGACTTAATCATTGGGTTCGGTATTTTTCTGAGTACAAGGATGATATCTATCTTCAAATCATTGTAAATAATGGTAATCCTGAAGATACAATACTCTTAAAGTCAGTTTTCCCAGATGCAGTCGTCTTATTTTCAAAAACGCCAAATATGATAGCTTCTTATAATTTGGCAATTAAATACATTCTTGAAAAAACTGATGCAGACTCGATTCTTCAGATTACAAATGATCTTCGAATTGAAAAGGGTGGACTTGCCCAAATTTATGAGATTCTCTTTAGAGAACAGCAATACGGAATGATTAGCCCGATTTTATTGAAGAAGGATTCTGAAATTGTTGAAAATTATGGTGCAGAGATTGATTTCTCTAATATGCTCTTCCGTCATATAGATAGGAATGTTCATTATAAAGACGTAAAACCAGACATTGCATTTAGAACTGGACTACCAGGAGGTTGTTTTCTTACAAAACGTGTAGTCTATGAAACCATTGGCCTTCAAGACGAAAGAATTAATATGTACTCTGACGAAGTCGATACAGGTATAAAGTGTGCAAACAAAGGATATACATTGTTATCCACTAAATTAGTGAAATCTTGGCATCAACATATTTTTCCATCAGGTAGAAATCAAAGGAGCTGTTCTGCAAGTTATTTTATGTCAAGAAATCCAATTTACTTAGCTCGCAAATACTATGGAGTATCTGTCATATTGGGAGCTTTTTGGAGTCGTTTTAAATTGTCCTTAATTGAATTAATGTCTTGTGTACATCATCTTAAAGGAATAGAGTCGTTTGTATGCTCTCTGTATTCTTTCAAAGGTTGCTTCGCTGGGCTTTTTATGAAAATGTAATATTCCTCTATGATTGCTCCATATAATAGAATCTCATCAAACTTTGCGTATTTCCTAGTTTTCATTGCTTTTCTAATGTCATCTAGATGCTGGATCGGTTTTGAAGGAAGGAATACATTGTTTTTCTACTGTCTTCCAGTAGTACTATTCATGCTGATTTCTATGGGGGCATATGAGATAAGAAATCAGTCTAAATATGCCATGTTTGCCTTCCTCGTATATATAGCTAATGTATACACTATGTATCGTGCGAGAGGGACATTTGAAATTATCGGGATGGCGAATCAAGCGGTTCTTCCCGTAACGACTTATCTTCTTCTTTGCTTACAAGATTCTCAAAAAGAATTGTTATTGTATCATATTACAAAGTGGTTTGGGATGATATTGATTCCTGGAATGATTATATACATATGCTCATTCTTTGTAAATCTTCCAAGCTTGGGTATCATCCAGACACATTATGGAGGTGACTTTTATGGAGAACCATGTTACAATTATTTGTTCTATTTAAAACCAATTACAGTTGGAGCAACTGGAATGTTTCGTTTTAACGGACCTTTGATAGAACCAGGTGATTTAGGATGTGTTTCGGCTTTTCTTTTATATGCAACTAAGTTTGATTTTAAACGATTCAAATACCTTTGGGCTGTTTTGGCTTCACTAATCCTAACGTTCTCTCTTGCAGGTTATCTTTTGGCATTATTTGGATATTCTGCAATAATGATGACAAAGAATAAGTTCTCTTCCAAAAAGCTATTATTAGGTGTATTGGTGTTTTCTGCTGTAATAGCTTTGGGTACATACTATAATGGCGGTGACAATTATATTAATCGTTCAATTCTATCAAGACTTCAAGATGGAGAATTAGCTATAGACAATACGAATGGTAGGATCAGTACACAAAAACTGGAATTCTTTTACTTTATGTTTAAAAATCCTAGTATTTTGTGGTTTGGCTACGATAAGGCTACAATTTCCTTTGTAAACGAACAATTCGGTGCAGGAGCTGGTTTTTACAGTCAAGTATTGAATATTGGTATATTAGGAATAATATTATATCTTCTGCCATATTTCTATATTACATTAAAGTCAAGAGATCGCAGGTATGCTTTATTATATTTGGTATTCTTGATATTGTATGCTTACCAAAGATTTGATTTGTTTTGGATTTCTCTTATACTATGTTATACATTTGGTATATGTTTAAAAGATAAAGAGTTTGAATTATGCAAAAAATAGCAATCATTTCATATTTTCATTATGAGTCTTCATTGTGTTTAGCAAAATCAATTGCAGAACAGGGGGTAACAGTTGACTATTTTGCAATAGTTGATATGTTTCACGATAAAGGCACTGTTCCTGGCATAGATTATCATAAAGCCCCCAAACATCCAGGATTAATAAGATTGACCTCTGTCAATGCTCCTGAGATTTGTGGTTACTATGAAGGACTTCCCGTGAATTTATTCTTGTTCCGTCTGGTATCGTTTTCAAGACGATTAATGCTTTTTAACAAAATTGTATTCAAAATTGTTTTAAATAAAATCAAATCTGCAAAATATGATGCCATTAACATTGTTGGACAATGGCCATGGGTTGAAATCATACATAATGAACTTAAAGATGAAAATTTAACCCACACATTTCATGAAGTTGGCAGTCATTTTAAAGGAGAACTATCAACACCATTAATGGAGACCGTAATACGCGATAAATCAAAGGTTATCTTGCCTTCAAAATCAACATTAGATAGGTTTAGAACATTGGACAAGAATGGTTATTGTTTATCAGAATATATTCCATTTGGTAAGTTCGAAACGTTAATGTTGTATAGGAAACCTACAAAACTTAAGATTCAATTCAATAATGATTCTCCAATATTCTTGTTTTATGGATTTATCAAACCATATAAAGGGCTAGATCTCTTAAAGCGGGCTTGTGAGATTCTAAACAACAGAAAGGTTGATTTCAATTTAATTGTAGCAGGAAGTGGTGATGATCCAACCTTACCATTCTATTCAACAAAGAAAAACTGTGTCGTTATTAATAGAATCCTTTATGATGACGAGATGGTGTACCTGAATGATATATCTGATGTTGTTCTTCTACCATATAAGACTGCCTCTCAAAGTGGAATTATTCCTACTTCGTTTATTTTTGGCAATCCAATTATTGCAACAAAGGTGGGAGCCTTGGTAGAATCCATTCAAGATGGGAAGAATGGTATTCTAGTTAATGCAGAAGATGCAATATCATTTGCCGATGCAATGCAATCTCTTATTACAGACCAGAATCTGATGTCATTGTTAAAACACGGAGCAAGACAATATGGCAATGGTGATGAGTATGATTGGCATAACATAGCCAAACAAACAATGTCAGTATTAATGAATCATTAAAACAAATTTAGTATTATGTTCACATCTCGCAACTACCTCCACTTCTATCTTCAGGCAGACATGGTGATGAATAGAGGGTACTTCAAGAACCTCTCAAGAAGAAGTTATTGCATCCTGTAGCTCCAGATTACATCATGGAGTTCCTTAAGGCAATGGGAAAGGTGCAATATTACTCTCAGTGCAAACGTGGGGATTGTTGCTTATAATCAATAAATGGTGTTTTTTTAGATTGTCTCGTAAACTCGGTTTGAGTATCGGATATGATGTCTGTGATTACGGATTGGTAATTCCTCACTGTGGGACTATCGTAGTTGGAAATACCAATAGGATTGGCCCATACGCAGTATTGCATACCTCACTTACATTATCAATACAGGCAGAAGGATTGGCAAAGGTTTGCTTCTATCTACAGGAGCAAAGATAACTGGAGGTGAGATATTGTGCGACCATATAATAATTGCTGCAAGTTCTATAGTTGCCAAGTCTTTTCCAGATGGAAATGCGTTATTTGTGGGATGTCGGCTGTAAAGAAAGCAAATCGTTTAGACTGGTATTCACCTTTGAAAGATGAATCAAAACGAAGTGTTGGCGCGATAGAGAATCTCAAAATTAAAATGGGAATACAATGAATAAATTCTATGTAGTTTGTAATACTTACTATCCAAATACTGCTTTTAGTAATCGAGTGTTTAGTTTTCTTCGAGGTTTTTCAGAACTGGGTGTTGATGTTGAGGTTGTTTTCCTTACTCCAGACTCGGAGATGAGTAAGGTTCAGGAAACATATCCCCATATCACATTTAAGTATATGTGGGAGAATCTGCCATTTTCAAACCGCATTTTCAACAAATTTGCTGATGAGTTCTATGGATGGAAGTTTGCATGGAGTCTGAAACCTGGTGATGTAGTCTTTCTTACCAACTTCGGAAATGTGTTTTTTAAGGTTGTAAAGAGAAAAGGAGTAAAGGTTGTTCATGAGAAAACAGAACATCCGGATGTTTATAGCTTCAAAGGCTTCAACGTGGAGCGTTACAAGCGTGAGGTTGTAAAGGTAGATGGGATGTTTGTGATCTCAACGGCACTCAAGGATTATTTTGTATCTTGCGGTTTGCCGAAAGAGAAGATTGAGATAGTAAACATGACGGTTGATAGCAATCGTTTTGTTGGACTCACGAAGCAACCATCAGAAAAGTATATTGCCTATTGTGGAACAGCATCTAATAACAAGGATGGTGTGGATGAGCTCATCAAGTCTTTTGCGATTGTAAACAAGACTCACCCTGAGGTGAAGCTTTACATAATCGGCAAGACTCCCGATAAGAACGATGCTTCTGGCAACCTGAAGTTGATAGAGAATCTTGGAGTGAAGGATTCGATCGTTTTTACCGGTATTGTATCAGCGGCTGATATACCTCAAATTTTGAAGAATGCAGCAGTTCTTGCTCTTGATCGTCCGGACTCTTTGCAAGCTCAATGCGGATTCCCTACAAAGCTTGGAGAATACCTCTTAACAGAGAATCCTGTCATAGTGACAAAAGTAGGTGATATTCCTCTTTTCTTGAAAGATGGTGAGACTGCGCTTTTGGTCGAAGAGCGTAATCCTAAGGAATTTTCGTCAAAGATTATTTGGGCACTGGAGCATCCAGAAGAGGCTACGGAAATAGGAAAAGCAGGTGCGCAGGTCGCTATGAGGGAGTTTAATTATCTGAATGAGACCAAGAAGATTATTGATGTAATAAACAGATTATCATGAGTATAATAAAATCTGCATATTTGGAGCTGGTAAAGGTACTTTCACCCGTTAGGCATGCTCGTATGATAGGTGTGAGCCTTGGGGACAATTGTTTGGTTTATCGTAGTATGGAATGGCCCTCCGAACCATATCTTGTTACAATTGGCAATAATGTACAACTCACCAAAGGAGTTGCAATACATACACATGGAGGAGGAAATGTAGTAAGGCGCAAAGTGCCTGATTTCGATGTGTTTGGAAAGGTGGTAATCAAGGACTGGGCTTATATTGGAGCCCATGCCCAAATAATGCCGGGGGTAACTATTGGCGAAGGTGCAATGGTGGCTGCAGGTTCAGTGGTTACGAAATCTGTTCCAGATGGAATGGTAGTAGGAGGTAATCCTGCCAAAATACTATGTTCTGTGGAGGAGTATATCGAACGGAATATGCAGTATAACGTGCATACAAAAGGTATAGGAGAAAAAGAGAAAAAGCAATGTTTGCTCACTATGGATGAAAGCATGTTTTTGAAAAAGTAATTAAGAAGATATAAACTATGATTCAGTTTAATGTACAGGACATAAGCGAATACAGAGGACAGCTGATGGGTATTGCTACTCTTTTGGTCATCTTTGGTCATTCAGTGGGTAATGGTGTAGCAATGCCAAGATGGATGGAATCTCTCTGTGGATTGTCATCTGTAGGAGTAGATATATTCCTCCTTGTAAGCGGCTTGGGGCTATGGTACTCGCTCACAAGTCTGAATGGAAATAATGTTCAACAAGGAGTAAGGTGTTGGTATTTAAGGAGATATAAGAGAATATTGATTCCATATCTTATCATTATTGGTTTCCATTGTACATTGTCTGTATTACATGGGATGCCTATTTCTCAGGCTTTGTTTGAACTATCAACACTCAGTTATTGGGTCAATCATCAGGGAGCTTGGTTTATTGCAATGCTGATACCGGTGTATGCACTAACTCCGCTTCATTACCGAATCTGCAATAAAGTAAAGAGTCCTGTGTTGTATTCTTCGTTGCTTATTGCTTTTATGGTTGTAATCTCTGCGCTGAACTATCCGGTTGAAAGTACAGGCTGTCAGATGGTGATTGATAATGTCAAACAGGTGTTGTATCATTTGCCTAGTTTCTTGATAGGTTTCATGTTAGCACCTTTTGCAAAGACAGGCAAGAAGATCTCATACTTTTGGATGAGTATTTTGCCTCTTGCACTTGTAGCAATAATGAAAGTCATGCAGTGTGGATATTGGCCGGAATTTTTGGTGTTACCTTTCGTTGCGGTATGTTGTCCGACTTTTAAGTATATGGGTAAGATCTTTTTTTCTGTACTGAATTTCTTAGGTAAAATTTCTTTGGAGTCATACTTGCTAAACGTAGTAATTGGAACTTGGATTATCTGGTATTTGCCAAATCTGTATAACTCTTCAATGAACAAGGGGTGTTATTTGTCCTACTTCATAGTATGTGTAGTAGGAACTGTGTTGGCATACCTAATACATTTGATGTGCAACAAACTGTTCTTTAAATCGAAAGAACGATAAATATATAATATGACATTAAAACATTTTTTCGAAGTATATCCTCCCAAGCGTATGTGGAGGAAGATGTGGATAGGGTTACTATTGGCAAGGGAGCCATTATAGGAGCAGGAAGTGTGGTTACTAAAGACATTCCACCCTACCAGGTTTGGGCTGGAAATCCTGCCCGTTATATTAAAGACAGAGCAAAATGAAAATAGCAATTCTGATACCTACTATTAAACCAGGAGGTGCAGAGAAACAGGCTGCATTACTGGCAGCAACACTCAGTGAGGAGAATGAGGTACACTTTGTTTCATTATGGGGGAAGAAGAACCTATCGGTGATAGTGCAAAAGTTTCTGGAGGATGCGCATGTACAAATTCATTATCTTTCTGGAAAGAGCTTCGGCAAGTGGAAGGAGTATTATCAACTGTTGAAGCAACAAAAGATAGAAATTGCATTCAACTATCTGACAACATGTGATGTGACAGGTGCAATGGTGGAGAAACTTGCAGGCGTGAAGACTGTATTCAATGGCATTCGAAACTCGCGACTGGCTCCGGCGAAGACCGTATTGGAATGGTTTGCGCACAACTTCTTTGCAGATTATACTATATATAATTGTCAGTCGGGAGCAAAACACTTTGAGAATCTGGGTTTCTGTAAGAAGAAGACTATTGTGATTCCCAACTGCTTCCCTAATATCAGCAAGCCGATAGAGCGTACTGACAAGGATATAAAGACTATTATTACAGTTGGTCGTTTTGAGCCACAGAAGGACTATCTGACAGCCATCAAAACCATAGCTGATTTGAGGAAGACAAGGCAGGACTTTGTGTTCACCATTATTGGACATGGTCATATAGAGACTCAAGTCAGAGATTGGGTAGAGGAATATGGTTTGACGAATTACACTCAGATTCTTATAGCCCCAGACAATGTACAAGAAATTCTTAAATCGGCTGATATTTATCTCTCGACGAGTCTTTTTGAGGGAACGAGTAATAGTATCATGGAAGCAATGAATTGGAGTATTCCTGTAGTGGCAACAAATGTAGGAGATAATAATCAATTGATAAAAGATTCTTGGAATGGTTATCTGATTTCAATAGGAGACTATAAAAAATTGTCAGAACATCTTCTAAAACTGTTACATGACGATAAGCTTCGCATTGAAATGGGTATACGGGGAAATGAACGTCTGCATAATTATTCTGTAGAACGTTTTGTAGAAAACTATTCAAAAGTTTTAGAAAAATGAAAATAGCATTTATAGGAGGACGCACTTTTTACCATCCAGATGGTATCGCAACATATATGTATAATCTTGCTACAGAATTAGTTAAGATGGGGCACGAACCTATCGTATATCAAGAGAGTGATCATAATGGAGAAGAATGGGTGAATGGTTTTAAGGTAGTTCATCAAAAGTCATTTAGGAATGCAGCTCTTACAAAAATATTATTGGGATTCAAATCTACAATAATGGGACTTTTCAAAGAGAAAGATATACAGGTATTCCATTATAATTGCGGTGCTCCAGCACTGATTAGTTCTATATGGCCAAGATTGTTTGGTAGGGTTTCTCTTATGCAGAATCACGGATTGGAGTTTAATAGGACAAAATATTCATTGCGTAAACGTAATATTTTGAGAAAAAAATTCTATTTTGATTGTAAAATCAATAAGTATTTAACAGCGGTTTCGCAAGAACAAACAGATTTTATACGCGAACATTTTCATAAAGATTGCCGTACTATTTCATGTGCTGTAAATATTCCACAGGAAACGTCTAAAAGCGATGTGTTGGAACGTTTTGGCATTATTCCTAATAATTATATTGTTTTTATGGGACGACTTGTTCAAGATAAGAATCCTGATTATTTGATAAAAGGTTTTATGAATAGTCAACATGGTGATAAACAGTTGGTTATTTGTGGATGTGCTGCCCCTAGATCATCATATGGCGATTATTTACATATGTTGGCAAAGGACGATCCAAATATTATTTTTACAGGAGCGATATTTGGTGCAGACAAAGATACGATACTCCGTAACGCATGGATATTTTGTTTACCTTCTTCAATGGAAGGTCTACCAATTTCTTTATTAGAAGGAATGAGTTATGGTAAAGTTTGTATAGCTTCAGATATTACTGCTAACAAAGAAGCTTTAGGTGATTCTGGGATTTGGGTGAAAAAAGAAAATGCAGAAGATATAACTTATGCCCTAGACCGTTTATATACTAATTTTGAAAATTACGAATGGCAAAAAAAAGTTAATCGTGAACGATGCGAAAGGTTGTTTTCTTGGCCCAAAATAGCAAAGGACTATATTGACTTTTTGAGTGAATTGATAAAAAAGTAAATGTTATAATTATGCTGGATTTTTAAGTGAAGAAAGTTGGCAAGATAGAAGTATTATGAAATCTAATCATATATGAAAACAACTTTGACATATAAAATTCTTTGTCTATTGGGCTTTAAATATCCAATAGAGGATTATGGAGATGTAAGTCTATGGAAGGTATTAAAACAGTTTTTTATAAATTGGTATCATCGTCTAATAATTAATGCAATGAATTGGGCAATTTTAGAACCATTTAATCCTAGAAAACTTAGACCTGCGATTCTTCGTAAACTGGGAGCAAAGGTGGGAAAAGATGTGTTCATTGGTGACTATGTTCGTGTAGACTTGAACCATTCTGATTTGATTGAGATAGAGGATGGTGTGCACATTGCAGGTGATTGTCGTTTACTTTGTCATAAGAAGGAACTTGCAGAATATAAACAGGGAATGACTTACGGCATGATGCCTTATAAATATGGTAAAATTCATTTGTGCAAGAATTGCGCTATAGGGACTGGTTGTATTGTGATGCCAGGTGTGACTGTAGGTGAAGGTGCTGTTGTTGGTGCCGGTGCTATGGTGACTAAGGACATTCCAGCTTGGACATTAGCGTTGGGATGTCCTGCTAAAGTGGTAAAAGAATTTCCTAAGGATGATCCTAAGTATGTTTCAAAAAAATCTCAATAAGTTTCAGCAGATTTAGGTATTCTGCAAAAAACAGCTACATAAAAAATGAAAAGGGTATTGATTACAGGTGCCAACAGTTTTGTTGGTGTGAATGTGGAGAAATGGCTATTGCAGACTCCGGATGAGTTTATTGTAGAGACTGTGGATACCATGAATGAGGCTTGGAAGAAGGCTGACTTTGCGAAATATGATGTAGTGTTCCATGTAGCCGGTATTGCACATGTGGATCCTAAGCCTAAAATGGCTCCGTTGTACTATAAGGTAAATCGGGATTTGACTATAGAGATTGCGAAGTGGGCAAAGAAACATGGGGTGAAGCAGTTCATCTTTATGAGTTCAAAGATTGTATATCATGCGAGCAAGAGCCTGAAAGGGGATGTGATAACAGAAAACACAAAACCACACCCTAATGATTTCTATGGAGATAGTAAACTTCAAGCAGAGAATGGTTTGAGGAAACTTGAGTCATCCAGTTTTAAGGTAGCATTACTTCGTCCTTGTATGATCTATGGCTTAGGTAATAAGGGCAACTTACCTCGGTTGGCCTGGTTGGCAACAAAGACTCCAATTTTCCCTGCTTGGCATAATAAGCGAAGTATGATTCATGTATACAATCTGGCAGAGTTAGTTCGTCAGGTAATTCTTCGTGAATTGAGTGGTATATTCCATCCTCAGAACAAGGAATATGCAGATACCGTAGAGATAGTTCGTTATTTTGCTAAAAAATATAACAAGAAAGTATGGATTACAGTGGGAATCAATCCATTAGTTTGGTTGGGAAGTTTCTTTCTCAAATCTATTTGTAAGATGTTTGCAGACTCGTGCTATGATCAGAAAATTAGTACCTATGATTTTGAGTATCAAGTAGTAAAATTTGAGGAGAGCTTAAAAGACGTAGAGGCAAGGAAAAACATGAAGTAATGGCAAAAGAAAATAAGTATTTTTTATACGACAAGGGAAAACGATAATTATAATTTGGTTGCACATATAGCTGGTACTTTAACTTATTGAATATAATAAAGATATATAAATGGTATAATGTTTTACAAAGTAATCAAGCGGATATTTGATTTTATCTGTGCCTTGATAGGCATCATTGGTACATCACCTTTATGGATAGTCGGTATTATCGGAATCTTGGTTTCCGACTGGGGACCAGTATTCTATACAGCTCGTCGTATAGGTAAGAATAACAAACCATTCAAAATGTATAAATTTCGTTCTATGCGAGTGGCAAAAGCTGCTACAGAGGCTTCTTTAAGACCTGACGAAGATCGTATATTTCCGTTCGGTCATTTTATCCGCAAGGTGAAGATTGACGAGTTACCACAGTTGTTGAATATTTTAAATGGCACTATGTCGATAATTGGACCACGTCCGGTAGCACAGGACCAATTTGAGATGTTTCGTTATGGAAAATGGAATGAGGCAGCAAAAGTGCCGGTAGGATTGAGCGGACCGGCAGCACTTTATGACTTTATCTATGGTGATCAGATCACAGATGAGAAAGAGTATATGGAAAAGGTATATCCTACACGTCGTGAATTAGAATATACGTATGTCCAAAAGGCTGGCATATTCTACGATTTAAAGATGATAGTATATACTGTCGTTTGCATACTCTATGCAGTGTGTGGTAAAGAATGCACTTGGATGCTGAATGAGTTTGTTGAGGATGCAAAGATGACAATGGATAAATGAACGAATACAGTACCGATCAGATGAATGATGATCAATGGTGTTAGAGTTTGGCGTAAGTAGAGAAAAATAAAATAAAGACAAATGCAATGAAATATTTATTAGTAGTAGCACATCCCGACGACGAAGTCCTGGGGGCAGGTGCGTCTATGTGGAAATGGTCACATGAAGGTGACGAAGTCAATGTGGCAATAATGTGTACAGAGGCAAAGGCTCGTGCATTCCGTCCTTCTGACGCTGAATTGGAAGACGATACGGATGCAGCTACAAACTTTATTGGTGTAAGCAAAAAGTATGAAGCAACGTTCCCGAATATTGAGATGAACACAGTGCCTCATTTGAAGTTGGTACAGTTCATTGAGAGTGCTATTCGTGAAAGTGAACCAGATATTATTATTACTCATCATCCAGCTGATACCAACAATGATCATTTGCAGACTTCAATGGCTTGTCAGGAAGCTATCCGTTTGTTCCAACGTCTGCCAAGTGTGAAGCCAGTGAAAGAATTTTGGTATATGGAAGTGCCTTCATGTAGTGAATGGGCTATCAATGATGCCATGAACTTGTTTCGTCCTAACTGTTATGTTGAGGTGGGTATAGAAGGTGTGGAAGCAAAGTGCAAGGCATTGGCAATGTACCGTGGTGTTATGCGGCCTTACCCTCATCCTCGTAGCAATGAATATATTGAGGGATTAGCAGCAATGCGAGGCAGTCAATGGGGATGTAAATATGCTGAAGCATTTCAAGTTGTGCTGAGAAGATATTAATGTGTAGTTTATGGAGTTTATGAGAGGGCTATGGGCGTTTTGTTCTTACCTTTTTGTTCCTAGAAGGGGAAAGAAGATGCTCAATAATTGAATGTATAGTATGGAAATAAATAAACAATTGCTTGAAGCTCTCTTTGCAGAGGCTAAAGAGAATCCACGCTTGCGTCAGAACTTCGATTTGCGTACCTCACCTGCTGATACCAGCCAGCGAATGCTTAACGCATTACTTCCGGGTACAGTTGTGCCCATTCATCGGCATGAAGATACTACCGAAACTGTAATCTGCCTGTGTGGTAAGTTGGACGAAGTAATTTATGAGGAAGTAGTTTCGTATGAGAAGGATACGGATGATTTTCAGAAGGGGATGAGTGTACAAAATGTAGCTCGTAAGGTTGAGTATCGAGAAGTACAGCGTATCCATCTCAATCCTACAGAAGCCAAGTATGGTTGTCAGATACCTAAGGGTGCATGGCATACTGTGGAAGTGATTGAACCATCTGTCATCTTTGAGGCTAAAGATGGAGCTTATGCTCGTTAAACGATGAAAAACAGATGAAATGAATAGGAAGTACTGAAAGTGCTTTTTAATACGTTAAGTTATAATTGAACATTTACAATGAGATGGAAAAATGTAGGTCCCTAGATTCATGTGACAAACATGAATCCCTGCATTTAGTAGATTAGGAGCAATACAGTGGTATTGTCCTAATCTCGCTCTTCATATTAGTGTTAACACTAATATGATTTCCCAAAAATACCAACTGTCTGTGAAGATCGTTGATATTTTTTTATACAATAAGCCGTGGTGGAAATCTAAAAGAAGCTACTTTTGATAAGAAATTACTTGGGAATACTCTTTCACCGCATCAAAACACGGGCATCCTTTCATCGGATTTAAGTCTCGGTGTCCCACGACCAGTGCTTTCGGATACTGCCTTTTCAACTCCCTTAACAAGGCAAGCAAAGCTCCTTTTTGCTCCAATGTACGCGTATCTTTCGGTTTCCCGTTCGCATCCAATCCTCCCTCATAACAAACACCTATCGAATGGGTGTTATGATTACGGCAGTGTGCTCCAATCTTTTCTAAAGCACGTCCTCGGTGGATCTCCCCATCGCGAGTAATGTAAAAATGATAGCCAATATCACGGAAACCACGGTGCAAGATATGATCCTGTCGGCAAGCCTCCGCCGAAAGGGATTTTCCTTCCGACGTGGCACTGCAATGAATGATAATTAATGTAATAGTCCGCATGGGGTTACATACAACTCTGTACTCCGATCAAGCCTCCGATAGCGGTGGCAACGGTGATGATTACTTTGATAATGAAGCTCCATACGGAGCGGGGAGAAGATGATTTACTCATACAATAACAAGTTTTAAATAAATTAATAATAGTTTTCTTTTACCACAGATTTACCGTAGGTTTGTCATAGATTTACCACAGATCTACACAGACTCACACAGATAAATAATCGACTACTTTACAACTACCAATTCAATATAATCTGTGGAAATCTGTGTGATCAGTGGTGAATCTTTTAGGCAGCCGGGTCAGGTGCTTCGCCACCTCCATCCGGTTTCGGATCAGGGTTGTCACCTGAATCAGAACCTCCTCCGGCAGTTGTCGGTTTCTGATATTCCGCCTGCTGCTTCAATTGGCTGTCGAGTTTCAGATTATTGGTCGACAGATTACCGGTGGCACGGGCTTTCAGACGCATGCCGCTAATATTCTTTTCCAACGAGAACTCTTCCAGCGTATCAGCCGCCTTACTGCGAATACCCACACCAAAAATGGCAAGATCATCAATTTTCACACACTTGCCGTCCAGCAACAATTCCTTGATGCAATCTACCATATCCGAAAGCACACCTTTGATGACACCACCGGAATACGGTGAATTGTGCTTCGACATGTGTTCGGCAAGCTTTGCCAAATCAAACGTCTCGTCGCTTACTGCACGGGCGAACCACTTACCCGCATTCAAGCCTTTCTTCTGCTGGTTCTGATAAATTTTGTAACGAATCATAAAACAATAAATTAAAGGGTTAAACATATTGTCCGGGGATTCTTTTCCCTTTCGACGATACAAAAATACTACTCCGAATCTCCCGGAAATCAGCTGTGCACGGTTGTGTCTGGTAGCGGTCGGTTATTTGTCATTATAGTCGGTTATTCAATGGAAAAACGTTGGTTATATAGTCGTTTTTTGTTATTTTTGTAACAGTAAATCAGAAATATATCCATCATGAGTGAATTTAAAATACGTGCTTACGGGCGCATGGAACTGGCGCAACTCTATTCTCCACAACTAACTGACATCGCTGCCTATCGAAAGATGAAGAAATGGATCTTTTTGTGCCCCGGACTTCTGCAACGCCTGTACGACTTAGGCTACGAATCAAAGCGACGCTCATTCACACCGTTGGAGGTGAGAGTTATTGTGGATGCTTTAGGAGAGCCTTAAATAAAGCACCGCTTTACGATGTCTAAAGCTTAGTTTTACACCTCCTAAAGCGATGCTTTATGCAGGACAAACGATTGTTTCAGTCAAAACGGATGTGGTAATTGAAATGACTACTGCATCCGTAAATAAAACGGGTACAGTAGGTACACTTTTTCCGGTTCACTCATACACACACGCACGCGTATACAACCCTTTACCGTCCATACTGATTAATTTTCCGTGTTTGGTGAGACGCTTCAGCCAAGTGAGGGCTGTGTTTTCTTTAATTCCCATGGCAACTGCTTCTTCCAGTAACTGTGTACGAGTAAATTCATCACCCAGTTTCTGGAAGAGATAATCACGATCGGCATTAGGACGGTGGCTGATTTCTGTATTGGGGAGGAACGATAGAATATGCGTGGCATGACAGTAGAGAGGTTCCGCAAGACTAAGCACAGCATGAAAGTCTTCCTGTGAAATGGATACATCCCAACGAGTGATGATGTCATCTTTGCGGTTGTCCGTAGGAATTTCCTTGTCCGGTGTGAAAGGAGAGGTGGGAGAGGTCTTGAAGTCGTAGGGCTGCGGGCTTTCGAGGGCACGCAATACGGCTACTTCCGACATGATTCTGCATAGATTGACGGCTAGACGTGCCACAAAACTATACATTTCCCTTCCATTAGCTACACTGGAGCGTTCAAACAAGTCGGAAAAGACGGTGTCGATTTCTTCTTTTTGTTCATCCGTAAGTTGCAGGGTATGAATGCCGTGTGTTTTTATCACGCTCAACTTTTCTTTCCATTCCAGTCCCATAGCGGTGAATATCTCCTCCCAATCTATCTCGTTGTCCATAAATTGGCTGATCCATTTACTGATTCCGCACATGTAATAATATAATTGGCGGGAGTATGATCCGTCTTCTGCCGTCGGAATGAAAGTTTGCACCTGCGACGGCGTACCCGAAATCAGGACGGAAAGATAGCTTTTCTTCACTTCCCGGTATTCCTGGTCGGTGCGGCGGTTGTAGGACAAGCGGTCGTGGTCGAACGCTTTGCGCAGGGTATCGCTCCAATGACCGTGATCCGATCCGATGGCGGTGGAAAGGGTGTCCGCTTCCGCTTCGCAGATAAGTCCGGTTCCGTCGGAGTCCATGATGTTTTGTAGGATACCCGTACCGGTGTTGTTGCCCGAAATGAGGAACATCCTGTTAGGGGGCATTTGTGGAGCCTCCTTTTTGGTTCGTTCTTTTCCCATTGCATCGTACTCGGCTTTCTCTTTTTTGTATGCTTTCATCTGTATGGTCACTTCTTTGCGGATCTCGTCGTGGATAGGTTCCACGAGTAAGCGGATGTAGGAAAGGATACCTTTGCCGGAAGCCGAAGGAGCCACTACGAAACATTGGAGGCTGGGGTGATGGTATTTGCCGCCATATAGGCATCGCACGTGGCGCGACATACAGGCACCCAGGGCAGTGAGCGCTCCCAATAACATGATGTCGTGTTGTATTGGGCTGCTCCCGGCTTTTATGATACGTTGCAAGAATTCCGGCCAGTTGTTTTTCGGAAAAGTGGGCAATTGATGTTGCGGTTCACTGCCCGGCAATAGTTCTTCTTCCCCTTCTCTTTCTTCGGAGATATTGTCATTCCCTACCTTATTATACGCGCCCGTGTGTGGGGGAAATTTGCGTGCTGTACCTGCTGTACCTTTTGTACCTGTGGGATGTTTGGGCATTTCTTCTATGCAGATGCTTACTCCCGTCGCTTCGGCCAGGTGGAAAGCGGTGCCCAAGTGCACTTCTCCACGTTGGGTGTGGAGTGCGTTGGAGAATACCCGTTCGGCATGTTCGCGCTGATACTTGGGAGACACCCGGCACAGGCGATGAAAAAAGTCACGTCCTGCTTCACCGCAATCCGTTGCGATGGCGAATGACAATTGTACGTATTCAAGATAAGTGGGAGCAATGTCCGCTCCTGCCGCTTCGACTGCTTCGGTGAGGCGGCATAAAGATTCAATATCGGTCATGTTTTGATTTTTATAAAATAATGTTTAATTATTCTCGTTTACTTGGTTCTGAACAATGCTTCCGGGTCGTAACTAAGGAAACAGGATCTCACGAGGTCTTTGCCGGAGAAATCTACTTTGGATTTCGTTTCGGAAGAAACCGCTGTTACCGTATTGTATGCCGTCTCTACGTACCGCATCGCCCAACTCATGTTTTCTGTGATATTTTTTGTATCATTTGTCGTGGAGGAATAATGGCAAGGAACAAATGCCTTTACACCCAGTCCGCTGGGGCTGATAAAGGTGAGTACAGGTTGTAGGAGAGGGTCGTCATAGAGCATACGTCGCATTTCTACTGCTTCCTGATAAGAGTGGAGACCGTCCACATCTACTATCACCAGATGAGACGGGGAGACGAAATCCTTACAGCTACGGCGGGTGAATGTGCCGCAAGGGGTCACATACGGAAGCAATGATGCTTTGGCGGCTCGTATATCTGTGGCATTCCGTACTTGTGCGGTCAGGGTTTTGAGATTCTCATTGCAAGTAATCATTTGGAAAACTTGTTCGATGGAGACTTCGCAGAAGGGGATAAGCGTGGGAGGAGTCATCAGTCGGCCTTGTTTGTCTTTGATGGGAGCGATAGGTGGCATAAAATAGGACATTCTGTAGTTGTTTGACATCATTTTCTTTTTGTTATAAGTTAAAATGTTTATTTTTGCAAAAAATATGAGTGTGTTTCAAAAACACGGCATGAAGGTAGTAATAACAAAATAGACTCTACCCTGATATGTGAGGATAAAAGTTAAAATATTTAATTATTAAAGTGTGTATTTAACAACAAAAAACAAAGATGAAAAAGAAAACGGTTTGTTGCAGTGATTTGGGAGCTTATATTAATGAGTTGCTTAAACGTGCGAAATTGAAAAATGAGTATGTATGCGAGACCCTGGGTATGGGACATGATGTTTTGAATGGCATAAAAAAGGGCTAAATCTCCCATTGAACGATTATATAAAAGTAATGAATCTCTGTTTGAATGCCTACAACGAAGAGGAGATTGAACTGATTTTGAATACGTTGGTGAGAATGTATCTGCGCTACTACAAGAAGAGGATAGTGGAGTAATCCGTGAAATAATTGATAGAAAATCCCGGCTGAATAAATAAAAACGGCCGGGATTTTTTTGTTTAGGATGTCTATTTGTCATTCTTGGGAAATATCAAATGGTAGCCATACCTTTTCCGTGTGCGATAACGAAAACACAAAAAATAACATTTTATTAGGTAGAAAAAGTTTGAGGAATGCTTCGTAGTTCACAAATAATGATTAAATTTGCCGCGATTTGTAATGCGGAGTTTGCAAAATGACGAATAATACTATAAAGCATCTAGGTATTGTGGAAAACATACAGGGTTCTCATCTGTCGGTGAGGATTGTCCAGACATCGGCTTGTGCGGCATGTAGCGCAAAGGGGCATTGTTCCTCGGCGGATAGTAAGGACAAAATCATAGATATCATAGATACCGCAGCTTCTTCCTATCAGGTGGGAGAGAAGGTGATGGTGGTCGGCGAAACGTCGATGGGCATGATGGCGGTAGTGTTGGCTTTCGTACTTCCTTTCGTACTTCTTATATTTTCGTTGTTTCTTTTGATGGCATTGATAGAGAATGAACTGTATGCGGCTCTTCTTTCTCTGGCTGTCCTTATACCTTATTATTTCGTTTTATGGCTTAACAAAACGCGACTCAAACAACAATTTTCATTTACTATAAAACCAATAAATAACTAAAAACATTATGAATTTGATTCTGATTGCAGTGATTTCATTGGGAGCTATAGCGCTCGTGCTGGCCGCTATTCTTTATGTGGCTTCCAAGAAATTTGCCGTGTATGAAGACCCGCGGATTGCCCAGGTGGGAGAAGTGCTTCCCCAGGCTAATTGTGGTGGATGTGGCTATCCCGGTTGTAGCGGCTTTGCCGACGCTTGCGTCAAAGCCGGTTCGCTGGATGGTAAATTCTGCCCCGTAGGCGGACAGCCTGTCATGGCACAAATTGCTGATATCCTAGGGCTTGCAGCCGGAGAAGCTGAACCGATGGTAGCAGTGGTAAGATGTAACGGAACGTGTATGAATCGTCCGCGTATTAATCAGTACGACGGTGCGAAGAGTTGCGCTATTGCCGCTTCGCTCTATGGTGGGGAAACGGGTTGTAGTTACGGATGTCTGGGGTGTGGTGACTGTGTGGCTGCCTGCCAGTTCGATGCCATCCACATGAATCCTGAAACAGGACTTCCGGAAGTGGATGAAGCGAAATGTACCGCTTGCGGTGCCTGTGTGAAGGCTTGTCCGAAGGCGATCATCGAAATCCGTCCGCAAGGAAAGAAATCACGCCGTGTGTATATCTCTTGTGTGAATAAAGACAAGGGAGCTGTGGCACGCAAGGCTTGTACGGTGAGTTGTATCGGCTGTGGCAAATGCGTGAAGACTTGTCCGTTCGAAGCTATCACGTTGGAGAACAACTTGGCTTACATCGATCCGCACAAGTGCAAATCTTGCCGGAAATGTGTGGAAGTCTGTCCGCAGAATACCATTATCGAATTGAATTTCCCGCCGAGGAAACCGAAAGAAGAAGCTCCGGCTGCTCCAAAACCGGCTGCTGTTTCTAAAGAAGCGGTGGAAACTCCTGCACCGGCGGCAAAAGTGGAAACTCCTGCTGAAAAGGCTACAGAAGCTCCGAAAGTAACAGAATAATAACAGAATAAAATACAGAACTGTATGTTAAAGACATTTTCAATTGGTGGAGTTCATCCACACGAAAATAAATTGTCGGCACATCAACCTATTATCACAGCGGAAGTTCCTGCAAAGGCTGTTATTTTGCTGGGGCAGCACATTGGTGCGCCTGCAAAACCGGTTGTAGCGAAAGGGGATGTGGTAAAGGTAGGCACTAAAATTGCTGAACCTGCCGGCTTTGTTTCGGCAGCAATTCACTCTTCGGTCAGTGGTAAAGTGGCGAAGATTGATACTATTGTCGATGCCAGCGGTTATGCGAAACCTGCTATCTTTATCGATGTGGAAGGCGACGAATGGGAAGAAACAATCGACCGTAGCGCCACACTGGTGAAGGAATGTGAACTTCCGGCAGAAGAGATCGTGAAGAAAATTGCCGATGCCGGAATCGTTGGTCTGGGCGGTGCTTGTTTCCCTACACAGGTGAAACTTTGTCCTCCTCCTTCTTTTAAGGCTGAATGTGTGATTATCAATGCTGTAGAGTGTGAACCTTATTTGACTGCCGACCATCAGCTGATGCTGGAACACGCGGAAGAAATCATGGTAGGCGTTTCTATCCTGATGAAAGCGGTGAAAGTGAACAAGGCATTTATCGGAATCGAAAATAATAAGCCCGATGCTATCGAACTGATGACTAAAGTAGCTTCCAGCTATGCAGGCATCGAAGTCGTTCCCTTGAAGGTGAAATATCCGCAAGGAGGTGAAAAGCAGCTGATCGATGCGATCACCAAACGTCAGGTGGCGAGCGGTGCGTTGCCTATCTCTACGGGAGCAGTCGTGCAAAACGTGGGAACGGCGTTTGCCGTTTATGAAGCTGTGCAGAAGAATAAACCGTTGTTTGAACGGGTGATTACCGTGACGGGAAAGTCGGTTGCGAAGCCGTCCAACTTCCTGGCCCGTATCGGTACACCGATGAAACAGTTGATTGACGCTTGCGGTGGTCTGCCCGAAGATACGGGTAAGGTGATCGGTGGCGGTCCGATGATGGGTAAGGCGCTCGTAAATATCGAGGTTCCTACTGCGAAGGGCAGTTCCGGCATCCTGATTATGAACCGGAAGGAAGCCAAACGTGGTGAAGCTCAAACCTGCATCCGTTGCGCAAAGTGCGTGAGTGCCTGTCCGATGGGACTGGAACCGTACTTACTCGGAGCCTTGTCTGAAAACGGAGATTTTGAAACAATGGAAAAAGAAAGAATCATGGATTGTATTGAGTGCGGCTCTTGCCAGTTCACTTGTCCTGCCAACCGTCCGCTGCTCGACTATTGTCGTCTGGGTAAAGGCAAAGTAGGAGCTATGATTCGTGCACGTCAAGCTAAAAAATAACGAATATGGAAAATAAATTAATCGTATCACTATCGCCCCACGTTCATGGCGGAGACAGCGTACAGAAAAATATGTATGGCGTGCTAATTGCACTGATTCCGGCTTTTCTGGTGTCTCTCTATTTCTTCGGACTGGGTGCCCTGATTGTCACGGCTACTTCCGTTGCGGCTTGTTTGTTCTTCGAATGGGCGATCGGAAAATATTTAATGAAGAAACCGACCACCACCATCTGCGACGGCTCTGCCATCATCACAGGTGTGTTGCTGGCATTTAATTTACCGTCTAACTTGCCTATCTGGATTATCATCCTCGGTGCACTGTTTGCTATCGGTGTAGGTAAGATGTCTTTCGGCGGATTAGGCTGCAATCCTTTCAACCCGGCATTGGCAGGCCGCGTATTCCTGCTGCTTTCTTTCCCGGTGCAGATGACCAGCTGGCCGGTAGTCGGACAGTTGACCGCTTATACGGATGCTACCACCGGTGCCACTCCGCTGGCCTTGATGAAGCAAGCCATTTACGGTGACACTGCCGCTTTAAGCCAGATTCCGGACGCATTGACCTTGCTGATCGGACAGAATGGCGGATGCTTGGGTGAAGTGAGTGCGCTGGCTCTGCTGATCGGACTCGTTTATATGCTCTGGAAGAAAATCATCACCTGGCATATTCCTGTGTCTATCCTGGCTACTGTGTTTGTCTTTGCAGGCATCATGCACCTGGCAGATCCGGAAAAATACGTTTCTCCGGTATTGCAGTTGCTTTCCGGTGGTCTGATGCTGGGTGCTGTCTTTATGGCAACCGACTATGTGACTTCTCCGATGAGTAAGAAAGGGATGCTGATCTATGGTGTATGTATCGGTCTGCTGACGGTAGTTATCCGTCTGTTCGGCGCCTATCCCGAAGGTATGTCGTTCGCCATCCTGATTATGAATGCGTTCACTCCGCTGATTAACACCTATTGTAAACCAAAACGCTTTGGGGAGGTAGCGAAGAAGAAATGAAAAAGTTAGAATCATCTTTAAAGAATATGTTGCTGGTACTTACGGGAGTGACTGCTATTTCCGTTGCGTTGCTGGCTTATGTAAATGAACTGACAAAAGGCCCCATTGCCGAAGCGAACGCGAAGACACTGAACGAGGCCTTGAAAAAGGTTCTTCCCGAATTTACCAATAATCCGGTAGCGGAAAGCGATACGATCTTCAGTGAGAAAGATGGAAAGAAGAATGTTGACTTTATCGTTTATCCGGCTAAGAACGGTGAAGAGCTTGTAGGTACGGCTGTTGAAGCTAAATCAATGGGATTTGGCGGTGAACTGAAAGTGCTGGTAGGCTTTAATGCCGAAGGAAAAATCTATAACTACTCTCTGTTGGCTCACACGGAAACTCCGGGATTGGGCTCTAAAGCCGACAAATGGTTCGGAGCGTATGATCCTGCGAAAGGAGAAAAGGCAGTATCTCACGAAGAGAGTACGAAATCTATTTTGGGTATGAATCCGGGTGAAGCTCCGTTGACCGTCAGTAAAGATGGGGGAGCAGTGGATGCCATCACAGCTTCTACCATTACTTCACGCGCTTTCTTGAATGCCGTGAATGCTGCTTATCAGGCCTATAAGGCCGAAGGCGGGGAAGTGAATGGTGTAACCGGTGCTTCTCAAAAAGCGAAAGGCGCGGACGCAGATGCTGCTGACGCTGCTACGGGAGCTACGATCAAAGTTGAACTAACTGATTCAGTCAGTGCTAAATAAGAAAGGAGACAGATATGAATAACTTTAAAGTAATGATGAACGGGATTATCAAAGAGAATCCTACGTTTGTACTCCTGCTCGGTATGTGTCCTACATTGGGTACTACATCATCGGCTATCAATGGTATGGGTATGGGACTGGCTACCATGTTCGTATTGATCTGCTCGAATGTGGTGATTTCTTTAATAAAGAACCTGATTCCGGACATGGTGCGTATCCCATCGTTTATTGTGGTGATCGCATCCTTCGTGACCTTGCTTCAAATGGTGATGCAGGCTTACGTGCCGGGACTGTATGCTACACTCGGTCTTTTCATTCCGTTGATTGTAGTGAACTGTATTGTACTGGGACGTGCCGAAGCCTTCGCTGCCAAGAATAACGCAGTTGCTTCTATGTTCGACGGTATCGGTATGGGGCTTGGCTTTACCATCGCCCTGACTTTACTGGGTGCTGTCCGCGAGTTTTTGGGAACCGGTAAAATCTTCGATTTGACCATCATGCCGGAAGAATATGGAATGTTGGTGTTTGTATTGGCTCCGGGCGCTTTCATCGCTTTGGGATACCTCATTGCGTTGATTAACAGTTTCAAGAAAGCCTAATTCAATTAAATAAGAAAAGAATATGGAATATATATTGATATTTATTTCGGCAATCTTTGTAAACAACATCGTGTTGTCGCAGTTCCTGGGTATCTGTCCGTTCCTGGGCGTATCCAAGAAGGTGGAAACTGCGATGGGTATGAGCGCTGCGGTTGCTTTCGTGTTGACCATCGCTACCATCGTCACTTTCCTGATTCAGAAGTTTGTACTGGATGTTTTCGGACTGGGATACCTGCAGACGATTACATTTATCCTGGTGATTGCCGGATTGGTGCAGATGGTGGAAATCATCCTGAAAAAGGTGTCTCCGGCTCTGTATCAGGCGTTGGGTGTGTTCTTGCCGCTGATTACAACGAACTGTTGTATTCTTGGTGTCGCTATCCTGGTGATTCAGAAAGACTATGACCTGCTGACAGGTGTTGTGTACGCGTTTTCTACAGCTATCGGCTTCGGTCTGGCACTGGTGCTTTTTGCCGGATTGCGCGAACAGATGAGTCTCGTGAAAGTTCCGAAAGGAATGCAAGGAACTCCGATTGCTTTGATTACCGCCGGTTTGCTTGCTATGGCATTCATGGGATTCTCCGGCGTGGTGTAAGGATTTACAGTTGATAATTAAATAGGGGATTGGAAGCTCTGCTGTGTGGCGACATACAGGTTAGAGTTTCCAATTCTTTTTATACCTAAATGCTACCAAATCGTACCTTAATTACTTTTCAGCAAATAAATTTATGGCAGATTATTGCAATTCCATTTTATTTCCATACATTTGTAACTCAAACAATAATAAGCCGAGAAACTAACCATTTTTTATAAAGTATATGAAAGAAAGAATTTTAGTAACAGGCGGGACAGGATACATTGGGTCTCATACTGTTGTAGAACTACAAAACAGTGGATATGAAGTAATCATCATCGATAATTTATCAAATTCAAGTGCCGACGTTGTTGACAATATAGAGAAAGTTTCCGGTATTCGCCCAGTTTTTGAAAAGCTGGACTGTTTGGACTTTGCCGGTCTGGATGCAGTATTTGCAAAATATAAAGGAATTAAGGCAATCATTCACTTTGCAGCTAGCAAAGCAGTAGGAGAGTCGGTACAAAAACCGTTGCTTTACTACCGTAATAACCTGGTTTCTTTGATTAACCTTCTCGAACTGATGCCAAAACATGGAGTAGAAGGTATTGTGTTCTCTTCTTCTTGTACAGTATACGGTCAGCCGGACGAGCTGCCGGTAACGGAAAAAGCTCCGATCAAGAAAGCGGAATCACCTTATGGAAATACCAAACAGATCAATGAAGAGATTATTCGTGATACGGTAGCTTCAGGTGCTCCGATCAATGCGATCATGTTGCGCTATTTCAACCCGATTGGCGCGCATCCTACTGCATTGCTTGGTGAACTGCCTAACGGGGTTCCTCAAAACCTGATTCCATATCTGACCCAGACAGCCATCGGTATCCGTGAGAAACTTAGCGTGTTTGGTGACGATTATGATACACCGGACGGTTCTTGTATCCGTGACTTTATCAATGTCGTTGACTTGGCTAAAGCACACGTGATTGCTATCCGTCGTATCTTGGAAAAGACACAAAAAGAAAAAGTAGAAGTATTTAATATTGGTACAGGACGTGGTGTTTCTGTATTGGAATTAATAAATGGCTTTGAAAAAGCCACTGGCGTAAAATTGAATTATCAGATTGTCGGACGTCGTGCAGGCGACATTGAAAAAGTTTGGGCTAACCCGGATTTTGCTAATAAAGAGCTGGGTTGGAAAGCCGTAGAAACTTTAGAAGATACTTTACGCTCTGCATGGAACTGGCAGCTGAAACTCCGTGAAAGAGGGATTCAATAAAAGAGAAACTTGTTTTAAATAACATAAAAGTTTAAACAAATCGTGCATGCGATTTGTTTAATTGATGCTAATCGACCTGAAGCTGTTTATGAGTATGCGAATATACGTAGATAGTACTTATGCCTCCCCGGCATAGACAGGAAAGATTGCATAGTAGTTTTGTCGTGTTTTATTTTGTGTTTGTGTTGTGACGGTACTACGACGTGAGTCGTGGTACCGTTTTTTGGTACGCCCAGCATGGATGTTCTGTTTTATAAAATATTTAGCACTAATTCTTTTGTTATCCAAAATTATTTTGTAATTTTGTATCAAATGAATAAGATATGAGAGTAGTATCACATAAGAAATTGAAAGATTTCTACGAGACGAAAGGGTGTGAAGATTCACGTGTTGCTTTAGAACGTTGGTATGATATAGCGGAAAAAGCAGAATGGCGGAATTTGTCTGATATAAAAGCGGATTTTCTATCGACTGATTATGTGGGCAATCAACACTATGTTTTTAATATCAGAGGGAACAACTATCGGCTGGTAGTGGTTGTTAAATTTACGGTGGGATACATTTTTGTCCGTTGGGTGGGAACTCATAAAGAGTATGATAAAATAGATTGTTCAACTATATAATATAATAGATATGACTAAAATAACGAAAGAACAATACGAATTTGCATTGGCAAGAGTCGAAGAACTTCTGCCTTTGGTGGACGACAGCACTCCTGCAAATGACAAGAGCATGGTGGAGCTTTCTGTTATGTCTGATATAGTGATTGCGTATGAGAAGGAACATTTTCCTATAGAAAAACCAACCGTAGCAGAATTGATAGAATTGTCCCTTGAAGAAAAGGGGATGACACAAAAACAGCTTGCCAGTGAAATAGGGGTTAGCCCTTCACGCGTGAATGATTATATTTCGGGTCGCTCGGAACCTACTTTAAAAATAGCTCGCTTGCTTTGCCGGGTACTCAATATACACCCCGCTGCCATGTTGGGATTTTGAAAAAATAGTCAAAACATAATTGTTAGTGAGATTTATTTGTTTAATGTACCTTTGAAGCAGAATACATCAGTTCCCCAATCAATTTCCGGTAAGACGAATCCGGGAGCAAACAGCCCGAATACGGATGAGCCGGAGCCGCTCATGGATGCGTAGATTGCTCCTTGATGATAGAGTTCTTCTTTGATTTCTCCAATGACGGGATGTTGCGGGAATACACTTGCTTCGAAATCATTGATTAACGTATCCTTCCATTCTTGTACAGGACGCTGGATTGCCTCCCTAACCGGATATTTCGGACGATGGGGATGAATGTTTGAAAAGGCTTCCCGGGTGGAAACAAAAACATTCGGTTTTATAATCATGATTTGGTAGCCGTTTAATGAAAGTTCGACCGGGGAGAAGATGTTTCCAATTCCCTCGGCAAATATCGGTCTGTTTTTGATAAAGAAAGCGCAGTCTGCTCCCAAAGTGGCAGCGTATACTTCCAATTGTTCTTCGGATACTCCCAGCTGATAATGATCGTTGAGCAACTTTAGCATGAAAGCGGCATCCGATGATCCTCCTCCCAGTCCGGCTCCTGAAGGGATGTGCTTGTATAAGTGGATTTCGACAGGAGGGAGATGAAATTCCTTATCCATCAATAAATAGGCTTTTACTACCAGATTGTCTTCAGGGTTACCGGCTATTTCCATTCCATGTTGGTGGAGAGTGAATTTTCGGTCAGCGTTAGGGGAGGTACGGATTTCCAGTGCGTCTTCCAGAGCCACCGGATAGAAAACTGTTTCCAGATTGTGGTATCCGTCCGGGCGTTTTTCCGTGATGGAAAGTCCCAGGTTTATTTTGATATTGGGAAAAGCAATCATATTTCTATTTACTATTTTACTATTTACTATTTACAGTGCTTCACATTACAATTAATCATAGCTGGATAATGTGAATCGGGAGCAAAGTTACTAAAATCTTCATTTTTCCTTATTCATTCTTCGTGATTATATTCTATCTTTGTCGTCTCGACTGGAAGAATTCCGTGATAAATGTGATAATAGAGTCTGTCCAGTCGTAAAATAATAAATAGTAAATCGTAAAATAGTAAATATCTCGATGGCCGAACAGAAAAGAAATACCCGCAATTCAAAGTCTACTAAAATACAACCGGTAAATGATTATGGTCGTATTCAGCCGCAGGCGCCTGAACTGGAAGAAGCAGTTTTGGGAGCTTTAATGATTGAAAAGGACGCTTATTCATTGGTGAGTGAAATTCTTCGTCCCGAATCATTTTACGAACGCCGGCATCAGTTGATTTATTCTGCTATCGTCGATCTTGCGGTGAACCAGAAACCGGTGGATATTCTGACTGTAAAGGAACAACTTAGTAAACGCGGAGACTTGGAAGAGGTGGGAGGTCCCTTCTATATTACTCAATTGAGTAGTAAAGTGGCTTCATCCGCACATATTGAATACCATGCCCGTATTATTGCACAGAAATCGCTGGCGCGTGAGTTGATAACGTTTACGAGCAATATCCAGAGTAAAGCGTTTGACGAGACCCTGGACGTGGACGACTTGATGCAGGAAGCGGAAGGTAAGCTTTTCGAGATCTCACAGCAGAATATGAAAAAAGATTATACGCAGATCAATCCGGTGATTGACGAAGCCTATAAACTAATTCAGAAAGCTGCGGCTCGAACCGATGGTTTGAGTGGTCTGGAGAGTGGTTTCACGAAACTTGATAAGATGACTTCGGGTTGGCAGAATTCCGACCTTATTATTATAGCTGCCCGTCCTGCTATGGGTAAGACTGCTTTCGTTCTTTCAATGGCTAAGAATATTGCGGTGGATTACCGGAACCCGGTGGCGTTGTTCTCGCTTGAAATGAGTAACGTTCAGCTGGTGAACCGTTTGATTGCGAATGTCTGCGAGATTCCGAGCGAGAAAATCAAAAGCGGGCAGTTGGCAAATTATGAATGGCAACAACTGGACTATAAACTGAAGAATCTGATGGATGCACCGCTTTACGTGGATGATACGCCGTCTCTGTCTGTGTTTGAACTTCGAACCAAAGCGCGTCGTCTGGTACGCGAACATGGGGTGCGAATCATCATCATTGACTACCTTCAGTTGATGAATGCGAGTGGGATGGCGTTTGGTAGTCGTCAGGAAGAGGTTAGTACCATTTCCCGTTCGTTGAAAGGATTGGCGAAGGAGTTGAGTATTCCGATTATCGCACTGTCACAGTTGAATCGTGGTGTGGAAAGTCGTGAAGGTATTGACGGTAAACGACCGCAGTTGAGTGACCTTCGTGAATCGGGAGCCATCGAGCAGGATGCCGATATGGTGTGCTTTATCCATCGTCCGGAATACTATAAGATATTTCAGGATGATCGTGGTAATGACCTGCGCGGTATGGCGGAAATTGTAATCGCCAAGCATCGTAACGGTGCGGTAGGCGAGGTGTTGCTCCGCTTTAAGGGTGAGTTTACCCGTTTCTCTAATCCGGAGGACGATATGGTGATCCCGATGCCGGGCGAGCCTGCAGGAGCTATGTTAGGATCGAAAATGAATACAGGTAATGCTGGTTCCATACCTCCTCCCGCACCTGATTTTGCACCGCAGACGGAGAATCCATTCGGAGCACCGGGAGATGGACCGTTACCATTTTAGTTGATAGTTGATAACTGATAGTGAAAATGCTCTGCGCAACATTTCTTCTATCTGTATGTTATTCCGCATGGTAACTATCAACTATAAACTTTTTTATCTAACCTTCTCGGTCAACCGAAAAATCTTATTAACTTTGCAAATCTTTTTGAGAAACAATAAAAAATTAAATATATGAATATCTCTTATAACTGGCTGAAAGAGTATGTCAACTTCGACCTGACGCCCGATGAAACGGCTGCTGCGTTGACTTCTATCGGCTTGGAAACAGGTGGTGTAGAAGAAGTGCAAACCATTAAAGGTGGTTTGGAAGGACTGGTGATCGGTGAAGTGCTGACCTGCACGGAACATCCTAATTCTGACCATTTGCATATTACTACTGTCAATCTGGGAGACGGTGAACCGGTACAGATTGTTTGTGGTGCCCCGAATGTGGCTGCCGGACAGAAAGTGGTGGTAGCTACTTTAGGTACAAAACTTTATGACGGTGACGAATGTTTTACCATCAAGAAATCAAAAATCCGTGGGGTGGAATCTACTGGTATGATTTGTGCCGAAGACGAAATCGGTATCGGTACGGATCATGCAGGTATTATCGTATTGCCGGAAAATGCTGTTCCGGGTACGCTTGCCAAGGATTATTATAATATCAAGAGCGACTATGTGCTTGAAGTGGACATTACGCCTAACCGTGCGGACGCTTGCTCTCACTATGGGGTGGCTCGTGACTTGTACGCTTATCTGATTCAGAACGGCAAACAGGCTACTTTGCAACGTCCGTCGGTAGACGGTTTTAAAGTGGAAAACCATGACTTGAATATTGAAGTGAAGGTGGAAAACAGCGAAGCTTGTCCGCATTATGCCGGTGTTACGGTGAAAGGTGTCACTGTGAAGGAAAGCCCGGAATGGCTGCAAAACAAATTGCGTCTGATCGGGGTGCGTCCTATTAATAATGTAGTGGATATTACTAATTATATCGTTCATGCTTTCGGTCAGCCGTTGCATTGCTTCGATGCCGGAAAGATAAAAGGCAATGAAGTAATTGTAAAGACAATGCCGGAAGGAACCCCGTTCGTTACGCTGGATGAGGTGGAACGTAAATTGAACGAACGCGACCTGATGATTTGTAACAAGGAAGAGGCCATGTGTATTGCCGGTGTATTCGGCGGACTGGACTCCGGTTCTACGGAAGCTACGACAGATGTATTCATTGAAAGTGCTTATTTCCATCCTACATGGGTGCGTAAGACAGCCCGCCGTCATGGCTTGAATACGGATGCTTCTTTCCGTTTCGAACGCGGTATCGATCCGAACAGTGTGATATATTGCTTGAAACTGGCTGCTTTGATGGTTAAAGAACTGGCTGGCGGTACGATTTCTTCTGAAATAAAAGACGTGTTCACTACTCCTGCACCCGATTTTATAGTTGATCTGGCTTATGAGAAAGTACATTCTTTGGTAGGAAAAGTAATTCCGGTAGAGACAATCAAGAGCATTGTGACCAGCCTGGAAATGAAGATCACTAATGAAACGGCGGAAGGGCTGACATTAGCTGTTCCTCCTTATCGTGTAGACGTGCAGCGTGATTGTGACGTGATTGAAGATATTCTTCGTATCTACGGATATAATAATGTTGAAATCCCGACTACACTGAACTCCAGCCTGACTACCAAAGGTGAACATGATAAATCGAATAAATTGCAGAACCTGATTGCAGAGCAATTGGTGGGCTGCGGATTTAATGAGATCCTGAACAACTCATTGACGCGTGCTGCTTACTATGATGGCATGGAGACTTATCCGTCCAACCACCTGGTGATGTTATTGAATCCGTTGAGTGCGGATTTGAACGCTATGCGTCAGACTTTGCTGTTCGGTGGACTGGAAAGTATTGCTCATAATGCAAATCGTAAGAATGCTGATTTGAAGTTCTTCGAATTCGGTAATTGCTATCATTTCGATGCTGACAAGAAGAATGAAGAGAAGGTATTGGCTCCTTACTCGGAAGATTATCACTTGGGCTTGTGGGTAACCGGTAAGAAGGTTTCCAATTCATGGGCACATGCAGATGAGAACAGTTCGGTATATGAATTGAAGGCTTATGTAGAAAATATATTGAAGCGTCTGGGACTGGATTTGCACAATCTGGTTGTCGGTAATCTGACGGACGATATTTTTGCTGCCGCACTTTCTATCAATACGAAGGGTGGTAAGCGTCTTGCTTCCTTCGGTATCGTGACTAAGAAGCTGTTGAAAGCATTTGATATCGACAATGAAGTGTATTTTGCCGACTTGAACTGGAAGGAACTGATGAAAGCTATCCGTTCTGTGAAGATCAGCTACAAGGAAATCTCCAAGTTCCCTGCTGTGAAACGTGACCTGGCATTGTTGCTTGACAAGAATGTGCAGTTTGCCGAAATCGAAAAGATTGCTTACGAAACAGAGAAGAAGCTGTTGAAAGAAGTGGAACTCTTCGACGTGTACGAAGGTAAGAATCTGGAAGCAGGCAAGAAGTCGTATGCGGTGAGCTTCCTGCTTCAGGATGAGAGCCAGACTTTGAATGATAAGATGATTGATAAGATCATGTCGAAACTGGTGAAGAACTTGGAAGATAAGCTGGGTGCCAAACTTAGATAAACTTAAAATTTCAATCTAAAAATATAAACCAATGGGAAGAGCATTTGAATATAGAAAGGCCGCTAAACTGAAAAGATGGGGCCACATGGCTAAAACATTTACAAGACTGGGTAAACAAATCGCGATAGCTGTAAAGGCAGGCGGTCCGGAACCTGAAAATAACCCGACTTTGCGTTCGGTGATCGCTACTTGTAAGCGTGAAAATATGCCGAAGGATAATATTGAACGTGCTATCAAAAACGCAATGGGTAAAGACCAGAGCGACTACAAGAGCATGACTTACGAAGGATACGGTCCTCACGGTATTGCTGTATTTGTGGATACGCTGACAGATAACACAACCCGTACGGTGGCTGACGTTCGTTCGGTATTTAATAAGTTTGGCGGTAATCTCGGTACAATGGGATCTCTCGCGTTCCTGTTCGACCACAAATGTGTATTCACTTTCAAGAAGAAAGACGGATTGGATATGGAAGAACTGATTCTGGATCTGATCGATTATGATGTGGAGGATGAATACGAAGAGGATGATGAAGAAGGAACAATCACTATCTATGGTAATCCCAAGAGCTATGCCGCTATTCAGAAACACCTGGAGGAGTGTGGCTTTGAAGATGTCGGTGGAGACTTCACTTATATCCCGAACGACATGAAAGAGGTGACTCCGGAACAGCGCGAAACATTGGATAAGATGATCGAACGTTTAGAAGAATTTGACGACGTGCAGACTGTTTATACCAATATGCAGCCGGAAGAGGGAGAATAAGACAAGGTTATGGAATATGTGTATAGAACCCAGGGAACTTGTAGCACCAACATCGAACTGAATGTGGAAGATGGAGTGGTGAAAGAAGTTGCTTTTTGGGGAGGATGTAATGGTAACCTTCAAGGTATTTCCCGCCTTGTGAGAGGAATGAAGGTAGCGGATGTTATCGCAAAACTTGAAGGAGTGCATTGTGGTGGCAGACCGACTTCATGTCCTGACCAATTGTGTCGTGCATTACATGAGATGGGATATTAATCGACTTCTTTTATTTTTGTAAAATTTGATATTTTTCAAGACCTTCGGCAATTTATTTTGTCGAGGGTCTTTTTTTTGTGGGAATCCATAGGGGGGGGATCCGGGTGTTGTTTACTTACTTGTCGGTATTTTGAACTAAAATTGACCTTCACTCGTTATTTATAAGTATATTTGTAAGGTTAAAACTATTATGCAAAAATGAAGAATATTTTTCAAGACTTAAAACGCAAAGATCATAAACGCTATCTGGGTGGACTGGATGTTTTTAAATATATTGGTCCGGGGCTTCTAGTTACGGTAGGATTTATTGATCCGGGAAACTGGGCTTCTAACTTCGCCGCCGGTTCCGAATTTGGCTATTCCTTACTTTGGGTGGTTACATTGTCCACTATTATGCTGATTGTGCTTCAGCACAACGTTGCCCACCTGGGGATTGTTACCGGACTTTGCCTTTCGGAGGCGGCCACTAAATACACTCCCAAATGGGTGTCGCGACCTATTCTTGGTACGGCGGTACTGGCGTCGATTTCTACTTCTTTAGCGGAAATTCTGGGAGGTGCCATTGCGTTGGAAATGCTCTTTGATATTCCTATTATATGGGGAGCTGTGTTGACTACGCTTTTTGTCTCTATCATGCTTTTCACTAATTCGTATAAAAAGATAGAGCGTTCCATCATTGCATTTGTCTCTGTTATCGGGCTTTCGTTTATCTATGAACTGTTTCTGGTGGAAATAGACTGGCCGGCTGCGACAGCAGGGTGGGTGACTCCTTCTTTTCCGAAAGGAAGTATGCTGATTATCATGAGTGTGTTGGGAGCGGTAGTGATGCCTCATAATCTGTTTCTTCATTCGGAGGTGATACAGAGTCACGAATATAATAAGAAAGATGATGCTTCTATTAAGAAGGTCTTGAAATATGAGTTGTTTGATACTCTTTTCTCAATGATTGTCGGCTGGGCGATTAACAGTGCCATGATTCTTCTGGCTGCCGCTACTTTCTTTAAAAGCGGTATTCAGGTAGAGGAACTGCAACAGGCTAAGTCATTGCTCGAACCTTTGTTGGGAAGTAATGCTGCCATCGTATTTGCACTGGCATTGCTGATGGCGGGTATTTCATCCACCATTACGAGCGGAATGGCGGCAGGTTCCATCTTTGCGGGTATTTTCGGTGAATCGTATCATATCAAAGACAGCCACTCGCAGGTAGGAGTCCTTTTATCTCTGGGAATTGCCTTATTGCTGATTTTCTTTATTGGAGATCCTTTCAAAGGATTGATTATTTCGCAGATGATACTTAGTATTCAATTACCTTTCACGGTATTTTTGCAGGTGGGACTGACGTCTTCCCGAAAGGTGATGGGAGATTATGTCAATAGTCGTTGGAGCACGTTTGTGTTGTATTCGATTGCCATTATTGTTTCGGTACTGAATATCATGCTTTTGTTTTCATAAAATGAATATAAATCAATACATATAGATCGATGAAGATTATTACTTATAATGTGAACGGACTACGTGCCGCCGTATCTAAAGGTTTGCCGGAATGGCTGGCGCAGGAGAATCCTGATATTCTTTGTCTGCAAGAGACGAAACTGCAACCGGACCAGTATCCGGGAGAGGTGTTTGAAGCGTTGGGTTACAAGTCTTATTTGTATTCGGCGCAGAAGAAAGGATACAGTGGAGTGGCCATACTTACCAAGCAGGAACCGGACCATGTGGAATATGGGATGGGAATGGAGGCTTATGATAATGAAGGACGTTTTATCCGGGCGGATTTCGGAGACTTATCGGTAGTCAGTGTTTATCACCCTTCGGGAACGAGCGGGGACGAACGCCAGGCTTTTAAAATGGTGTGGCTGGAAGATTTTCAAAAGTATGTGATGGAGTTGCAGAAGTCCCGTCCCAATTTGATTCTTTGTGGCGATTATAATATCTGCCATGAGCCGATCGACATTCATGATCCTGTCCGGAATGCAACAAACAGTGGTTTCCTTCCTGAAGAACGGGAGTGGATGACACGTTTCCTGTCTGCGGGGTATGTTGATTCTTTCCGTACGCTTTGTCCCGAAAAACAGGAATATACCTGGTGGAGCTATCGTTTTAATTCGCGTGCCAAAAATAAGGGTTGGAGAATTGACTATTGCATGGTTAGTGAGCCGGTACGCCCGCTGTTGAAACGTGCGTATATCCTGAATGAGGCCGTACATTCCGATCATTGTCCGATGGCGTTGGAAATATTATAGGATAGTAATACTCAATTTACGGGTGTCTCCTCCGTCGCGAAATTCGCAGAGGTAGACACCTTGCCATGTTCCCAGGTTCAGGCGGTGATTCTTGATGGGGATAGTGACCGAGCTTCCTATCAGGGAGGCTTTTATATGGGCGCTCATATCGTCGGGGCCTTCGAGGGTATGGATGAAATAGGGGGCACCGTCGGGAACCAGTTTATTAAAGAATGTCTGGAAGTCATGCCGTACGTCCGGGTCTGCATTTTCGTTGATAGTTAGTCCGGCAGAGGTGTGTTTGATAAAGATTACCAGCAGGCCACTTTCGGGAAGTGCTGGTAGTTGTGAAATGATATCACGCGTGATTAAATGAAATCCACGCGAGTAATGAGGGAGTTGAATATCGAATGTTGTAGCCATTGTTTTATCTCTTAGAATTTGGAGGGTGGATTCAGGTCCACATAGGGGTCGTTGATAGCTGACGCCATCATTGCATTGACGGCAATTCCTGCATCCTCTTTATAATTTCTTCTTTTGTTCCATTCACGTACATCTTTGAGAGTGACATCACGTTTCTTTCTGTTTTGGGGAAAACCACTTTTTCTTTTCCTGTCAGCATATTCATCCTTTCTGGCTGCGCTTATCATAGCTTGGATGGCAATGGCTGTCGATTCTTTATATGAAATAGTTTTGTTCATATTTTCTTTTTTTTGATTTTAATCTTTACGCCCTATCTGATGCAAAGATACTTTTTTATATTTTTGTGCGAAATAAAAATGCAAAATAGTTTATGGAAGATAGAATACAGAAAGCAGTGGAGCTTTTTAAGAGCGGATACAACTGTTCACAGTCGGTAGTAGCGGCCTTTGCGGATATGTATGGATTTACACAGGAACAGGCGTTGCGTATGGGTGCTTCCTTTGGCGGGGGGATAGGACGAATGCGTGAAACGTGTGGAGCTGCCTGCGGCATGTTTTTGGTGGCGGGCTTGGAAACCGGCGCTACGGAAGCGACAGACCGGGAAGGAAAAGCTGCCAATTATGCAGTGGTGCAAGAACTGGCGGCTGAATTTAAGAAGCGTAACGGCTCGCTGATTTGTGGCGAATTGTTGGGATTAAAGAAAAAAGATCCCGTTTCAACGATTCCAGAAGAGCGTACTGCTCAATATTATAGCAAGCGTCCTTGCGCTAAAATGGTGGAAGAAGCGGCAAGAATTTGGTCTGAATATCTCGAAAAGCATCCTAAATGAAAGAAAAAATGCTTTTTTATTACAAAAACGATAAAAAAGTGCTCAATAAAGTGTTATATAACATAAAAATAACTATCTTTGTCCCCGAAATAAAATCTGAAAGTCTTTTTGACCGGATGATTTTAAGCATGTCTAACTAAAATTGCAAAGCAAATGTTGAAAGAAAAAGCTGGTGTAATTGCAGGTACTATCTGGAATGCACTGAACGAAACAGAAGGAATGACTGCCAAGCAGCTTAAAAAAGCAACTAAATTGGTTGACAAAGATCTGTTCCTCGGCCTTGGCTGGTTATTGAGAGAAGACAAAGTCTCTGTGGAAGAAGTTGAAGGTGAACTCTTCATCAAATTGATCTAAGCGAGTAACTCACTTAAGCAATAAAAAAATGCGTTGGTACATGATCATAATGTTATCAACGCATTTTTTTTTATTCCGCCATTTACGTATCTTTGCACACCAAAAAGCTAAAATAATAAGAATTCAGAATGAAGAATATTCGCAACTTTTGCATTATTGCTCATATTGACCACGGTAAGTCAACGTTGGCCGACCGTCTGTTGGAGTTTACTAACACCATTCAGGTGACTTCAGGGCAGATGCTTGATAATATGGATCTGGAAAAAGAAAGAGGGATCACTATCAAGAGCCATGCGATCCAGATGGAATATACTTATCAGGGGGAGAAGTATGTCCTTAACCTGATTGATACTCCGGGACACGTGGACTTTTCGTATGAGGTGTCACGTTCTATCGCTGCATGTGAAGGGGCATTGCTGATTGTCGATGCTTCGCAGGGAGTGCAGGCGCAGACGATCTCGAATCTGTATATGGCCATTGAACACGACCTTGAGATTATTCCGGTTATCAATAAATGCGATATGGCGAGCGCCAATCCCGAAGAAGTGGAGGACGAAATCGTTGAACTGTTGGGTTGCAAGCGCGAGGAGGTAATTCGTGCATCCGGTAAAACGGGTATGGGAGTGGAAGAGATACTGGCTGCTGTGATTGAACGTATTCCTCATCCCGAAGGGAATGAAGAGGCGCCGTTGCAGGCTTTGATTTTCGACTCTGTATTCAACTCTTTCCGTGGAATTATAGCTTATTTCAAGATTGAAAACGGCACGATTCGCAAGGGCGACAAGGTGAAGTTTTTCAATACGGGAAAAGAGTATGATGCCGATGAAATAGGGGTGTTGAAAATGGATATGGTGCCTCGTAACGAACTTCGTACGGGGGATGTAGGATATATAATTTCCGGTATCAAAACTTCCAAAGAGGTGAAGGTGGGAGATACCATTACACATATTGCCCGTCCGTGTGACAAGGCTATTGCCGGGTTTGAGGAGGTGAAGCCGATGGTGTTTGCCGGAGTGTACCCGATTGAGGCGGAAGATTTTGAAGATCTTCGCGCGTCTTTGGAAAAGTTGCAGCTGAATGATGCGTCGTTGACTTTCCAACCGGAGTCTTCATTGGCTTTGGGTTTTGGTTTCCGTTGCGGTTTCCTCGGATTGCTCCACATGGAGATTGTGCAGGAGCGTCTGGACCGTGAGTTTGACATGAATGTGATTACTACGGTACCGAATGTGTCCTACCATATATATGATAAGCAGGGCAATATGAAGGAGGTGCACAACCCCGGTGGTATGCCCGACCCGACGATGATTGACCATATCGAGGAACCGTATATCAAAGCATCTATTATTACAACGACTGATTATATCGGTCCTATTATGACGCTTTGTCTGGGTAAGCGTGGTGAATTGATTAAACAGGAATATATCTCCGGTAACCGGGTGGAAATCTATTACAATATGCCTTTGGGAGAAATTGTGATTGACTTTTATGATAAGTTGAAGAGTATTTCTAAAGGGTATGCGTCGTTTGATTATCATCCGAATGGTTTCCGTACTTCGAAGCTGGTGAAGCTGGATATTTTGTTGAACGGTGAGCCTGTGGATGCACTTTCTACTTTGACACATATTGACAATGCTTACGATATGGGACGCCGGATGTGTGAGAAGCTGAAAGAGCTTATTCCGCGCCAGCAGTTTGATATTGCCATTCAGGCAGCTATCGGGGCTAAGATTATTTCCCGTGAAACGATTAAGGCTGTTCGTAAGGATGTGACAGCGAAGTGTTATGGTGGTGACGTGAGCCGTAAACGTAAACTGCTTGAAAAGCAGAAAAAAGGTAAAAAACGAATGAAACAAATCGGTAACGTGGAAGTGCCGCAAAAAGCCTTCCTCGCCGTACTGAAGCTGGATTAAAAATACTGCCGCAAGCAATTTTTCAGAGATCTGTTCTGAACAAATTGACTTGCGGTTAGTTTTTAATACACCAGGTGATTGCCTTCTGTCTGCAGAGCTTTCCTTGGCAATTACTTTTTAGCAACAAACAACTATAAATATGAGAAAAGTTCTGTCTTTTTCGGGTTTCCTGATGTTGGGGCTCGTGGTTTCGCAATTCCTGCCGATGATGGCAGGAGATGGGTATGGAGCTGTTAAATCCATATCGAATGTACTACTCTATGTATGTCTTAGTTTTATAATGATTAATGTAGGCCGTGAGTTCGTCCTTGATAAAACACGGTGGAAAAGTTACGCTCAAGATTATTTTATAGCCATGGCTACGGCTGCTTTACCATGGTTTATGATTGCTATTTATTATGTGTTTATTTTGCTTCCGCCCGAGTTTTGGAATAGTTGGGAAGCATGGAAGGAGAATTTATTGTTAAGCCGTTTTGCTGCACCTACATCAGCCGGTATTCTGTTTACGATGTTGGCGGCTATCGGACTGAAGTCCAGTTGGATTTACAAGAAGATACAGGTATTGGCTATTTTCGACGATTTGGATACGATTCTTTTGATGATTCCTCTTCAGATTATGATGATCGGACTGCGCTGGCAGTTGATTATTGTAGTGGTAATTGTGTTCTTGTTATTGTCGATCGGTTGGCAAAGATTGAATAAGTATGATTGGCGTCAGGATTGGAAGGCTATCCTCTTTTATTCAGTGATTATATTTCTGGCTACTCAAATACTGTATCTGGGGAGTAAAGAATTGTATGGGGACGAGGGAAGTATTCATATTGAAGTCCTGTTGCCGGCATTTGTTCTGGGTATGATTATGAAACATAAGGAACATGACACACCTGTGGAACGAAAGGTGGCTACCGGGATTTCATTTTTCTTCATGTTCCTGGTGGGAATGAGTATGCCGCATTTTATCGGAGTGAACTTTGCGGAGACTCATGCAGGTTCTTATTCTGTAACGGGATCACAGGAGATGATGTCGTGGGGAATGATTATGTTTCATGTGGTGATTGTCTCTTTATTGTCGAATATAGGAAAGCTTTGTCCGATGTTCTTCTATCGTGATCGGAAATTAAGTGAGCGACTGGCTCTTTCCATCGGTATGTTTACCCGTGGTGAGGTAGGGGCCGGAATCATTTTCATTGCATTGGGATATAACTTGGGTGGCCCGGCATTGGTTATTTCAGTGCTTACTCTGGTATTGAATCTGATTCTGACGGGTATCTTCGTTCTTTGGGTGAAGAATTTGGCTTTGCGGAGTTATGCGGATTGACGTGATATGGAAATGTTGTAGAGCATTTTCTGTTTAGTGTCGAGGTGTGTCGAAACACTTTCTTTGATTTTTTAGGCACGGATTATACGAATTGCACGGATAAGTTTATTTTCTTTCCGTGTTTATCGTGTAATCCGTGCCTAAATAATATCAGTTAGTAATCTGTCAAATCGTCCTCTACGTCAATAGGGAGAATCTTTTGGCTTTCTTCGTGTGGCAACTGTTCCACTTGCCGCAGTTTGCGTTCGATGGCACGTGTTCGTTTTCCCATGACTTCTTCGAGTTGGTCACCGGCGCTTTGCAGGTTCTTTTGTACTTTTTCAAGTAATCCTCCGAATTTACTGAATTCTGTTTTGACAGCTCCCAATACGGTCCAGACTTCTCCGGTACGTTTTTGGATAGCAAGCGTGCGGAATCCCATCTGAAGACTGTTGAGGATGGCGCCTAATGTTGTCGGACCTGTAACTACAATCTTATACTCCTTTTGGAGTGTTTCGATGAGACTGGTACGTCGGATTACTTCGGCATATATGCTTTCAAACGGGAGGAACATGATGGCAAAATCTGTGGTAAAAGGCGGGTCTACATATTTATCATGGATGTCTTTTGCCATCTTTTTGATTGTATTTTCCAATTGCTTGCCGGACGATTCCATCAATGCTGCGTCTCCCGCTTCGAATGCGTCATAATATTGTTCGTATACATCTTTCGGAAATTTGGCGTCGATGGGGAGGTAGACGGTGCTGTTGGCGTCATCTTTTCCCGGAAGTTTGATAGCAAATTCTACAAATTCGGTTCCGCTCTTTTTGGTTTTGACATTGGCGTCGTACTGTTCGGGGCTCATCATTTGTTCTAAGAGTGCACCCAGTTGGACTTCGCCGAACGTTCCTCTCATCTTTACGTTGCTCAATACCTTTTTTAGTCCCCCGACATCTTGAGCAAGAGATTTCATTTCTCCCAGTCCTTTTTGCACGTTCTCAAGTTGCGAACGGACGATTTCGAATGATTGGCCGATACGTTCATTCAGGGTTTTCTGGAGCTTTTCTTCCACCATCAGGCGCATATCATCCAGTCGTTTCTCGGTGGATTTCAGTAATGCTTCCTGCTGGCGGGCCATCATGTCAAATTTCTGTCGTTGCAGTTCTCCGGTAGTCATCATATTCTTGTGCAGAACATCTTGGAGCTGTTGCATATTCTGGTTCAGCGTTTGCGTCATTTCCATGCGAAGTTCCCGAATGCTGCGGTTCAGCTCTTCCCGGTTTTCCTGCATTTGCTGGCGCAAGGCTATTTGTAATTGTTCTGCTTGAGTTTGATTGTTGCCTTTGGTTAGTGATAATACAAGTAGGACTATCATTAACCCGGCAATAACAATAAGTAGAATCAGTTCCATTAATATGTCAGAATTTCGTTTCCGGTTTCAGTAATCAGAATCATATTTTCCCATTGGGCGGAAGGTAGTCCGTCGTCGGTACAGACAGTCCATCCGTCGGCATCATCTACAAACACTTCGTAGGTTCCCATATTAATCATAGGTTCGATGGTGAAGGTCATGCCCGGCACAATCATCATGCCTGTGCCCCGGCGTCCGAAATGTTCTACGTCCGGTTCCTCATGGAATTGCATCCCTACACCATGTCCGCAGAGATCACGGACTACGCTGAATCCGTTCTTTTCTGCATGTTCCTGGATGGCGGCGCCTACATCACCCAGCTGTTTCCAGGGTTGTGCGGCAGCAATTCCTATTTCCATACATTCTTTGGTTACCTGTACTAACTTTTGCATATCGGGGTTGACGTCTCCAATCATAAACATACGGGATGCATCGGAAAAATATCCTTTGTAAATGGTGGAAACATCTACATTGATAATATCTCCGCTTTTCAGAATCTCATTTTTATTGGGTATTCCGTGGCACACTACATCGTTGATGCTGGTGCAAACACTTTTGGGAAAACCTTCGTAGTTGAGTGGGGCAGGGATGGCACCGTGACTGGTGGTGAAATCATACACTAGCACATCAATTTCTTCGGTGGACATGCCTTCCCGGATATTCTCTGAAATATAGTCCAGCAGTGCCGTATTGATTTTGGCACTTTCCCGGATACCTTCCAGTTGCTCGGGAGTACGGAGTACTTTGCGCGGTGGAAGTTTATAACCTTGCTTTCTGTATTTCTGTATTTTTGCTTCTACTTCTGCCGGATAATTAGAGGGGGTAAACCGGAATCCCTTGATAAAGTTCTTCATTATGATAGCATATTTAATCGTATGACAAAGGTACGAGAATAAATGGAAAATATGCTTTCTTGTTTTCTAAAACTTTTCGATTCCTGATTGTCGGCACGGGTTACCATTCGTATGAAACACTAATTTGAGGTATCCATTCCCATCTTTTGCGGAGGACATTGTATTGGTATTGTACCCCTGTTTTTATTTTCCAGTTTTTATTTATTTTGAGAACAACATTACTACCCAATTGGGTGGGTTCCACTTCGGAAGGGAGGCCCCGGTGTTTTCGGGTATCAAGGTTTTGTACGCCATATATGTTGAGAGACCATTTGGGAGATAAATTATATTCTATTTGGCTTTGGATATGAAAGCAACTGGATTTTTCTGCAAAATTACTTTTACTGTGCAGCACAAGATTCTTGTTTATTCTTAACCAGGAGTAAGTGGGTAAAAAGGTGGAACCCGGTTTTAGGAATGTCTGATAAGTGCGAATGGAAGGTTTCGAAAAAATCATGGAAGATTTTAAAGTCGGTAGTGTGGGATCAAAATCTACGAACGGTTTTCGAGAGTACATGTTTTGCTCTACTTTTTCGATAAATTTTCTATTTATCTTGATCTCCTGACCGGATTCCAGCATTTGCTGAAGTCTCAATGAATCCTGTTTGTTCCATTCTTGTCCTGTTACGGATAAGGGAAACAATAATAGGCAAAAAATATTGAATTGATATTTTCGAATGTCCATACACTGTGCTAGTAGAGTTTATTGTATGGACGGTGGAAAACAGGAAATGCTGCTCTAAACGATTAGCGACTAATAATAATTTCACATAATATGAGAATACTTTTCTTTTATTTATGATAGTTTTTTAGCCTTGAAAACCGGTTGTATCTTCTGAATCTCCGACTCAAAACCAAACCAGTAACCATGTTCTTCTTCATCGGTGGGAAGGAAACATAATCGTAGATTCTCGCGATATGCTCCGTATTCTATTTCCCAGCTTTCAGGTGGTAGCTGTCTTTTTGTTCTTACTTTTTCTGCCGGAGCTTTTTTTAATGACATACCCGCTTCTATCCATGCAATGCTGACTTGTGTCAGGTAGTCGGGATAATGATTCTTGCAGAAGTCATAGAGGATTAATCCTCTTTTTTCCAGGCTAAGAGGGGTGTCAATCACATCTGTTTGAACTAAATGATCGAGTAACTCATGTATAAAATGAGGGTTTTCGAGAATGAGTATCCGTGTGATGCTTCGCCAAGTTGGGGTATTGTAGAAACCGTCTAACAGGCGGGACAGATAATGTGCTGTCTGTAGTTCATCTACGGTGATTTCACGAGTTTGAAGAACTTCGTATGGAGGGAGTGGAGAGTACTGTATACCTAATTCGTCCGCTCTTCTTTTCATTTCGGTGCCCGGAAGTAATTTGAGGGATTCCAGTTGGATTTCTCCTGCGTCATACTCTGCTAAAGTACGGACATCATCGAAAATTTCTGATAGATGGTAGAGTGGGAGTCCTGCTATTAAGTCGGCATGAGTTTCCATGTTTTCAAGGGAACATAGATACTTGAGTCCGGCCAGAGCATCGGAGAGTTTTCCTATTCTCCGGCTTTGTTCAAGCACGTTTTCCCGAAGGCTTTGGATTCCGGCTTCCAGGTGTAGCAGTCCTTTAGGAAGGGTGGCTAATTCCCGTTTGAGTTCATCAGAAAGGAGTGCAGGATGAATTTCCAGATGAAAACAGATATCCGGGTATTCGCGGAATAGATTTAGTAATTCTTTTGCCCGTTTGTTGTTGTAATTGAAAGTGCGGTCCAGTACCCGTACATTCTTGATTCCGTGTTGGTGTATCACGTCAAGACGTTTCCGGGTTGCTTCAAGAGATAGGGTGCGAACCGGTTTTTCACCTCCACTGACACAAAAGGCACAGGTGTTAAAACATCCGCGGGTAGTTTCTAATTGCACAAAGGGTTTGCTCCAATTGAAGAAACGGCTCTCTTCAGGAGGAACTAATTCGGAAAAGTTCATGACACGGGCGAGCCCATTGTCATGGTATGCTTCCGATTCATCCAGATAGCAGAGTCCTGTGATCGATTTCCATTCTTTTCTTGGCTGATTCCATACTTTTAACCATAGAGGAAATACTTCTTCGCCTTCTCCGCGAAACACTCCGCTTACAAATTTGTTCTTATATAAGAAAGCTTCATTATCTCCTAAAAACTCGGGACCTCCGAGTATAACACAGCAGTGAGGTAGTAACGCTTTTGCGCGTGAAACGATGTGCAGGAGTTGCTCGTGATTAAATAGCCAGTTGGTAGCTGCAATGATGTCCGGTTGATGGCGGTAGATTTGATTGACGACACTACCGGTATTTTCATTGATAGTGGCGGAGACCGTACACCATTCAATGTCTGTATTATTTGCTATCTGGGCATGTAAGGCTGGCAATGCCAGCGAAGAATGAGCGTACGAACTATTTAAATCAAGCCAAAGAAGTTTCATGTGGAAAATTTAATATTATCTTTGCAAAGGTACAAAAAACTTGTGGCTTGTGATGTATAGTAAATATAAAATGCTAATTTTGTATTAATAAACGCAATAAACTAGAGAATTATGAAAATGATAAAAAGATATGCAGGTATCTTAATGATGCTGACTTTATTGGTTGGCTTTACTTCGTGTGAGAGTGAAGAAGAGACAGAATTTAATCTGCCTGGCGAGTGGTATACTAATGAAGAAATTGATTTCGGGGCATATACCTGGGGAAGAGGTACGCTCATGACATTTAATGCGAGAAATCAAGGAACGATTGGTTCTGCTGGTGATCCAAATTATCTGGTTTTTGAGTGGAGATGGATTGATGGAGGATATAATTCAATGGAATTATTTTTCTACGGTGACCGCACTTATGCCTATATTTGGGGTGCAGAAGCTACCGGCAGGACATTTAGTGGAACATGGTATAATAATTGGCAGGATTTTAGAGATAGAATAGATGGACAGCCATTTTATATGAGGCGTCAATAAAATAATAATGAAGATTAAAAATAAAGCCAGAGTCGATTATGATTCTGGCTTTATTTTTGAATATGGGAATTTATTTTTTCAGAAACAACTTCTTAAACTCCGCCGGATAAGGCGTCTCGAACTCCATCAAATCTCCCGTTACCGGATGATAGAAACAAAGTTTGAAAGCATGGAGTGCCAGTCGTCCGATAGGGTTGGGAGCATCTTCTCTTCCATATCTTCCATCACCGATAATAGGATGTCCTAAATCTTGCATGTGTACACGAATCTGATTCTTTCGGCCGGTTTCCAGATCGAGTTCCAACAGAGAATATCCGTTGGCACGTTTGATGGTCTTATAGTGGGTAATAGATTTTGATCCACCGTCATCATATTCACTGGAACTTACATAAAGCGTTTTATCAGTCAGCCAGGAAACGACTGTATCATAATCTTTTTCCATACTTCCCTCCACCACAGCTACATATCGACGGTCAGTCACGATATCGTGCCAGTTATCACGTAGTGTCCGCTGTGTTTTTTCGTCTTTAGCAAACATCATCAGGCCGGAAGTGTCCCTGTCCAGGCGGTGAACGATAAACACACGGAATTGACGTCCGGAACGTTGCACGTATTCGTTAAGTATTGTATAGGCTGTGCGCTCTTTCTGTCTTTCTGTATTGACTGATAAAAGTCCTTGCATCTTTTCGACAACAATGATATATGCGTCTTCATACACGATTTTCAGCAGTCTGTTATTAAATTCTTTTTTTCCCTTTTGTTTGCTGATTTGCACTTTCATGCCCGCTTCAAGGGGAAAGTTGAATTGTGTGGTTATCACATTATCAACAAATACAACCCGCTTACTTAATAATGATTTTAATTTTGTGCGACTCGCATCCGGCATTTTGGCAGCCAGAAACTCCATTAGTTCCATGGGTTCTTTCACTGCATAATTGGTATATTGAGCACGTGCTTTTTCAGCAGGAGTTCTTCTAGGTCTTTTTCCCATTTCTTTTTTCTTTTGAAATTCTATTATCATCACGGATTATCGAAGTTCCAGCAACACCACATTTTCTACGTGGTGGGTGTGAGGGAACATATCTACCGGTTGAATGGCTTTCACCTTGTATTTCTCATCGAGTAATTGCAAATCCCGTGCTTGAGTAGCAGGATTACAACTTACATACACAATCCGTTTCGGTTCGGCAAACAAGATGACATCAACTACATCCTGGTGCATACCGGCACGAGGAGGATCAGTAATGATTACATCCGGGCGTCCATGCTGATTGATGAAATCCTGCGTCAGTATATCCTTCATATCACCGGCATAAAACAATGCATTCTTGATATCATTGATTTCTGCATTTACCTTTGCGTCTTCGATAGCTTCCGGCACATATTCGATACCGATTACCTGGCGAGCCTGGCGTGATACGAAGTTGGCGATTGTTCCCGTTCCTGTATAGAGGTCATATACCAGTTCGTTGCCTGTTAATCCGGCAAATTCACGGGCTACTTTATATAAGTTATAAGCCTGTTCCGAGTTGGTCTGATAGAATGATTTCGGTCCTACTTTGAAACACAGTCCCTCCATTTCTTCAAAGATGTGATCTTTCCCTTTAAATACATGCACATCCAAATCATTGATTGTGTCGTTGCACTTATTATTAATAATGTATAGAAGAGAAGTGATTTCAGGGAAAGAGTCCGCTACGAACTGGAGTAACTGCTTGAACAGTTCCATTTCGTGATCTTCTGTAATCTTGCAAATGACGATTACCATCAGTTCGCCAGTTGAAGAGGTGCGTACAATCATATTCCGCAGCATACCTTCCTGTGTGCGCAGATTGATGAAAGAGTAATCGTGTTCGTAAGCGTAGTCACGTACAGCGTTGCGGATACGGTTGGATATATCATCCTGTAACCAGCATTTCTCAATAGCCAGCACCTTGTCAAAGGCTCCCGGAATGTGGAAACCCACCGCATTCATCTGGTCATACTTCACATCCTGACGAACTTCTTCGTTTGTCAACCAGCGTTTATTTGAGAAGGTGAATTCCAGTTTGTTCCTGTAGAATTCCGTCTTGTCAGAACCGAGAATTGGAGAAATTTCGGGAAGTTCGATTTTCCCGATACGTCTCAAATTATCTTCCACTTGCTTTTGCTTATATCTGATCTGCTCCGAATAGGGGAGCACTTGCCACTTGCAGCCACCGCATACGCCATAGTGTTGGCAGAAAGGAACAGCGCGATTGGGCGACAGCTCGTGAAACTTCACCGCTTCAGCTTCGGCATATTTATTCTTTTTACGCTTGATTTGCAGGTCTACGACATCACCCGGCACTACATAGGGAACAAAAATCACCAGGTCGTTTACTTTTGCGATGGCTTTTCCTTCGGCAGCCACATCCATGATTGTTACCTTCTCCAATAAGGGAAGCTCTTTTTTCTTTCTTGCCACTTTTACACCAGTCTAATAATTACTTTGCAAAAGTAGGTATTTTTTTTGGAAAAAATTCGGGTATACAGAAATATTCCGGATTGTAATGTCGAAATTGCATTTTGATAGAAAGTTTTTTCGCAAAAAGTTTTCAAGTTTGCGAAATATCCTTAGATTTGCGAACAGAAAAAAATCATAATGTAACTTTAAACACAATATTATGGATAAAAAAAGAGTTTATACCTTTGGTAATGGTCAGGCAGAAGGAAAGGCTGACATGAAGAATCTGCTCGGTGGTAAGGGAGCCAACCTTGCAGAAATGAATTTAATCGGAATTCCTGTCCCTCCCGGATTCACAATAACTACAGATGTTTGTACGGAATACAATACGTTAGGACGTGATAAAGTGGTTGAGCTACTGAAAGATGAAGTGGTAAAAGCGATCACTCACGTGGAAACGTTGATGAAATCTAAATTCGGTGACGTTGAAAATCCTTTGTTGGTGTCTGTACGTTCCGGTGCGCGCGCATCTATGCCGGGTATGATGGATACGATTCTGAACTTGGGATTGAATGACGAAGTGGTAGAAGGTATTATCCGTAAGACAGGTAATGCACGCTTTGCATGGGACTCTTATCGTCGTTTTGTGCAGATGTACGGTGACGTAGTATTGGGCATGAAGCCTACCAATAAAGATGATATCGACCCGTTCGAAGCAATCATTGAAGAGGTGAAGAAAGCGAAAGGGGTAGAACTGGATAACGAGTTGAAAGTGGAAGACTTGCAGGAACTCGTAAAGAAATTTAAAGCTGCCGTAAAGGAACAGACCGGAAAAGATTTCCCGACTGGTGCATACGAACAACTTTGGGGAGCTATATGTGCCGTATTTGATTCATGGATGAATGAACGCGCTATCCTTTACCGTAAGATGGAAAGTATACCTGATGAATGGGGTACAGCTGTCAATGTACAGGCTATGGTGTTCGGTAATATGGGTGAAACTTCGGCTACTGGTGTTTGTTTCTCACGTGATGCCGGTACGGGTGAAGACCTTTTCAATGGTGAATATCTGATTAACGCACAAGGTGAAGATGTAGTGGCCGGTATCCGTACTCCGCAACAGATCACCAAGATTGGTTCTCAACGTTGGGCTGTATTGGCTGGTGTGACCGAAGATGTTCGCGCAGCAAAGTTCCCTTCCATGGAAGAGGCAATGCCGGAAATCTATAAAGAATTAGATGCTCTCCAGACTAAACTGGAAAATCATTATAAAGATATGCAGGACATGGAGTTCACCGTACAAGAAGGTAAACTCTGGTTCCTTCAGACACGTAACGGTAAGCGTACAGGTGCTGCCATGGTGAAGATCGCTATGGATTTGCTCCGTCAGGGCATGATTGACGAAAAGACTGCTTTGATGCGCGTGGAACCGAATAAACTCGATGAATTGCTTCACCCTGTATTCGATAAGGATGCTTTGAAGAAAGCCAAAGTGTTGACTCGTGGTCTTCCGGCTTCTCCGGGTGCTGCAACCGGTCAGGTGGTGTTCTTTGCTGACGACGCTGCTGAATGGCATGCTGCCGGTAAACGTGTGGTAATGGTTCGTATCGAAACTTCTCCGGAAGACTTGGCCGGTATGGCAGTTGCCGAAGGTATTCTTACGGCTCGTGGCGGTATGACTTCTCATGCTGCTGTTGTGGCTCGTGGTATGGGTAAATGTTGTGTATCGGGTGCAGGTGCATTGAATATCGATTATAAAAACCGTACCGTAGAAATTGACGGTGTTGTGTTGAAAGAAGGCGATTATATCTCTCTGAACGGAAGTACAGGTGTAGTTTATAATGGTAAGGTAGAAACACAGGCTGCAGAACTTTCCGGTGACTTTGCCGAATTAATGACGCTGGCTGATAAGTATACTCGTCTGCAGGTACGTACGAATGCGGATACTCCTCATGATGCGGAAGTGGCTCGTAACTTCGGTGCGGTAGGTATTGGGCTTTGCCGTACGGAACACATGTTCTTCGAAGGTGAAAAGATCAAGGCAATGCGTGAAATGATTTTGGCGGAAAATGCGGAAGGACGTCGTAAAGCATTGGCTAAGATTCTTCCATATCAACAAGAAGACTTTAAGGGTATCTTTAAAGCAATGGCTGGTTGTCCGGTAACGGTTCGTTTGCTCGATCCTCCTTTGCATGAGTTCGTTCCTCACGATTTGAAGGGACAGCAGGAAATGGCAGATACTATGGGTGTGAGCCTGCAATATATCCAGCAACGTGTAGAATCATTGTGTGAGCATAACCCGATGTTGGGTCACCGTGGTTGCCGTCTGGGAAATACTTATCCTGAAATTACACAGATGCAGACACGTGCCATCTTGGGTGCTGCACTCGAATTGAAGAAAGAAGGAGTGGAAACTCATCCGGAAATCATGGTTCCATTAACTGGTATCTTGTATGAATTCAAGGAGCAGGAAAATGTAATCCGTGCGGAAGCTAAGAAGTTGTTTGAGGAAGTAGGAGATAGCATTGACTTCAAAGTGGGTACAATGATCGAAATTCCGCGTGCCGCTTTGACTGCCGACCGTATCGCTTCTTCTGCCGAGTTCTTCTCATTCGGTACAAATGACTTAACGCAGATGACCTTCGGTTATTCTCGTGATGATATAGCTTCTTTCCTTCCTGTTTATCTGGAAAAGAAGATTTTGAAAGTAGACCCGTTCCAGGTTCTCGATCAGAATGGTGTGGGACAGTTGGTACGTATGGCTACAGAAAAGGGCCGTGCTATCCGTCCGGATCTGAAATGTGGTATTTGTGGTGAACATGGTGGTGAGCCTTCTTCAGTGAAATTCTGTCACCGGGTAGGTTTGAACTACGTTAGTTGTTCTCCATTCAGAGTGCCGATTGCCAGATTGGCGGCGGCGCAGGCAGCAATAGAAGGATAGTCAAATACGCTGGTTAGGTACTTAACTATCTGATAAATAGACTGTAAATACTTGTGAAAGTATTTGCAGTCTATTTTATTTTATGCCTGTTGGGTACTGATGTCCGTTTACCATCCAATATTTATTTGGTATTTATTATAAAAAACTAACTAAATGTTTGTTTAATCATAAAAACAGCTTTACATTTGCACCCCAGAAATCGACCGAATTGGGGTCTAACGTTTAATTTAAAAAAACAAAGAAAATGAAAAAGGGTTTATTATTGGTAGTTGTAATGTTAGCAACTATCGCTGTAAAAGCACAAGACATTTACGTAGGCGGATCTTTGAACGTTTGGCGTAACAGCACAGGCAACACTACTTCTTTTAAAGTTGCTCCGGAAGTTGGATACAACTTTAATGAAACATGGGCATTGGGTGCTGAATTGGATTATTCACATAATTATAATGGTGGACTAACAAAAAATTCAGTAATTGTTGCTCCATACATTCGTTGGTCTTACTGTGAAACCGGTGCGGTTCGCCTGTTCCTGGACGGAACTGCTGCTCTCGGCTTCGTGAAGGTTAAAGACGGAGACACTACTAAAGCCGGACAAGTGGGACTTAGACCGGGGATTGCTGTTAAATTGAATGATCACTTCTCTTTCATTGCCAAGTATGGTTTCCTGGGATATCGTAGAAATATAAATACGCTTGGAGATTCTTTTGGTCTTGAACTTACTAGTGAAGATCTTTCAATTGGTTTCCATTACGCATTCTAATAAGAAGAAAACAAATCAACAAATTAGGAAAGGGAGTTCTCAAAAGTAGGGAATTCCCTTTTTTTATGTATAATCTCTATAAATTGCGCACTTGTTAACGAAAAAGTTGTTTAATACAAATTACAATTATACATTTGTATTGTTAAACAATGAGGTCAATAAAAACCTTTAGTATTAATTTAAAACTTTAAAATTATGAAGAAGAGTGTTTTGTTTGTTTTATTTGCACTGATTTCAGTGGCAGGTTTCTCTCAAATTACAGGTTGGAATGCCAAAGTAGGTATGAACTTTAGTAATTACACCGGTGATCTTGATCTGAATGCAAAGGTTGGATTCAAACTTGGTGGAGGTTTTGAATATGCTTTTACTGATACATGGTCACTGCAACCTTCATTATTCTTAACTAGTAAAGGTGCAAAGAAAGATGGCAATAGCATTAATGCAATGTATTTGGAATTGCCAGTAATGGCTGCTGCACGTTTCAATGTAGCAGATAATACTAATCTGGTGGTGAATGCAGGTCCTTATTTTGCTTGTGGTATTGCCGGTAAAACAAAGTTTGACTTAGGTAATGACACAGAACGTAAAGTCGACACTTTTGGTGATGATGCTTTGAAGCGTTTTGATGCAGGTCTTGGTGTAGGAGTTGCATTGGAATTTGGTAGAATCATTGCAGGCTTGGATGGTCAATTTGGTCTGGTTGATGTGGAAAAAGTTGGTAATCCTAAAAACATGAACTTCTCTATTATCGTGGGATATAAGTTCTGATAAGAAAACACTGAAAATACAGAAAGCCGTTGCGGAAGACAATTCGCGGCGGCTTTTTTATTTTATGATTGAGAAAGTCATTTCCTTTATTGGATATACAATAGGAATGTACAGTCAGTTTACTATCGGCTTTTTATTAATCTGATAGCTTTTTCAACTTTTTAAAGTGCTCGATTACGGCTAAATAGTTCTGATCCTGACAGGCGTCGAATTTGTTCCAAAGATCTCCTAATACGACAGCTCCTCCGAAACCGAAATCTTTAATCTCCAGCAAATTATCTTCATTGATACCTCCCAATGCCATCACTTTCGAATCGATAATTTTGGCTCTTTGTGCTTCACGCAATTCTTCGGCAGTATATGTTGAATAGTAATTCACTTTAGAGATACTATCATAAATAGGACTCATAAAAACATAGTCGTAAAAATGCTTTCTGTTTTTTACCTCCTCCACTGAATGGCACGAACAGCTGATGTGACCATAATAATCATGCGGCTCTTTGGGATTACGTGCATTCAGGTGGATACCCATCAGATTAAATTCTTCTTTCAAATAGAAATGTTCATGCGTGACGATACGGCGGTGATATTTATCCGGAATAAGTGTCAATAGCCGTTCCGAATACATAGCCGGAGTTTCCGGCTTCCTAAGATGTAGGACATCCAGCCCCTCTTCGAAAAGAGCGGTAATAATCTTATCTTCTTCGACGAAGAAGGTAGGGGTGGTAACTACAATTAGTTTCATTTCTTTTGTTAAAATTGGATTGCTTAGCAAAGTTACTAATTAACTATGTCAGAAACCAACCTTTATAGTGAAAATTTGTTAGATTGCCATGTCCGCAGGTCGATTGTCCATAGTTCGCCGGCTAAAACATCTCCAAAATCACAGATTATTTTCAGCACTTCCGTAGCTTCAACGCTTCCTACAATAGCAGGAGTAACTCCCATCACACCTTTGGGCGGAGGAGGCATTCGTTGCATTTCTTCTTCATCAGGATAAAGATCCCGGTAGTTCTTTTTCTGGTTTCCATAGTTGAATACAGAAACCTGTCCTTCAAAGCCGCAGATAGCACCATATACGTATGGCTTTTTCTGTTCAATGCAGATATCGTTAATCAGGTAGCGGGTGGCAAAGTTATCACAGCCGTCGACTACTATATCATATTCCTGAATGATATGATAAGCATTTTCTTTCGTCAACCGGGTAGAGTAGGGATGTATTCTGATCTCGCTGTTGAGAGCGGAGAGCCGTTCCGCTGCACAGATAGCTTTCGGTTTACCCAATTCTTTTTCGGAATAGAGAACTTGTCGTTGCAGGTTAGTGATGCTTACCAAATCGTCATCTACCAGTCCGAGACATCCCACACCGGCGCCTGCCAGGTAGAGAGCGATGGGAGAGCCTAGCCCTCCCACACCTACAATAAGCACTTTGGCTTCCTGCAGTTTCTTCTGACCTTCTTCTCCGATTTCGGGAAGTATGATTTGTCTATCGTACCGCATCTGCCTATCTTTTAAAATCAAAAGACTGATCCCAATCCTTCCAAACCGGTTCGCGACCCAGTTTCTTCAAGTCACGTTCCACTTCAACCGCCTTTCGCTCATCACTTACGTGAAATTGTTCCAGGGTTTGAGGATAACTGTAATATCCTCCCGGTTCAGTTTTACTCTCCGCACTCATGGTTGTAACACCGAGCGTTGCCATGTGATTTCGGATTTCTGCACTTTCACGGGTGGAATAGGAGATATCTACGTCGTGGTCGAAGATTCGCATCGCGAATGTAAGTTGAGCCAGTTCCCGGTCGTTCATGACTACATTCGGTTGGAATCCGCCATTTTCAGACGGACGCATACGCGGGAAATTTACGCTGTATTTTGTTTTCCAATAATGCTTCTGCAGATAACGCAGATGATAAGCCATCATCGTTACGTCTGTCCGCCATTCTTCCAGACCGATCAGGACACCCATGCCAATCTTATGTACACCTGCCTGTCCCATACGGTCGAAGCCGTCTACACGCCATTCGAATTTAGATTTCATGCCTCTCGGATGATATGTCTTGTAATTTGCTTTATGGTAAGTCTCTTGAAAACAGATCACTCCATTCAGACCATGATTAGTCAGTTCCTGATATTCTTCTGCTTTAAGGGGCATTACTTCAATTTGCAGGTTGCTGAAATAAGGTTTTGCCAAATCCAGCGCCCGGGCAATGTAGGGAACACCTGCTGCGGCAGGGTTTTCACCGGTTACGAGCAGTAGATTTTCAAAAGGAGCCAGTCGTTTGATGGCTTTGTATTCGTTGACAATCTCTTCCTCTGTCAGTATCGTTCTCTTCATCGGATTGCTGATGTGGAAACCGCAATAGACGCAGGAGTTGGTACATGAATTAGTCAGGTAGAGCGGTACGAACATGGAGATAGTCTTACCGAACCGTTCCATCGTATATTTCTGACTAAGGCGTGCCATCACTTCCAGATAAGGAGTGGCGGCAGGTGAAATCAGCGCCATAAAGTCGTTGACATCCAGATGCTCTTTTTTACCCAATGCACGGCGTACGTCGGCATCTGTTTTGGAATAGATGGCTTTTGTCGTCTCTTCCCAGGATATTTTTTCTAATTCGTCGGAGAACATTCTTATTAAATTGAGAATTAAAAATTGAAAATTGAAATGAGGGGAGGGCAGGTTCGGTCAGTGGGCTGACTTTCTGTTTCTCCCCACTCATTATTTGTTGGTTTTAGCGCTTTTCTTTAAATCGCGTGACAATCTCATTGCACAGAAATTAGGTCCGCACATCGTACAATATTCTCCATCGATATGATGTCCTGCACGGAAATAGGTCTGCGCCCGCTCCGGGTCGAGAGACAGGTCGAACTGATCTTTCCAGCGGAACTCATAGCGAGCTTTACTCAATGCGTTGTCTCGTACCTGTGCACCCGGGTGTCCTTTTGCCAGGTCAGCGGCATGAGCGGCTATCTTGTAGGTAATGACTCCTACGCGTACATCCTCTTTGTCGGGTAAGGCAAGGTGTTCTTTCGGAGTGACATAACAAAGCATAGCCGTACCCAGCCATCCGATTTGTGCGGCACCGATAGCAGAAGTGATATGGTCGTATCCGGGAGCAATATCCGTCACCAACGGGCCGAGTGTATAGAATGGGGCGTCATGGCATTTTTCAATCTGACGTTCCATGTTCTCTTTGATTTTATGCATCGGAACGTGTCCGGGGCCTTCAATAAATGCCTGAACATTCTTATCCCAGGCACGAAGCACTAATTCTCCCATGGTATCCAGTTCGGCAAACTGCGCTTCATCGTTCGCATCGTAGATAGAACCCGGACGAAGTCCGTCGCCTAAAGAAACGGCTACATCATATTGTGCCAGAATATCACAAATATCATCAAAGTGATCGTATAAGAAACTTTCCTGATCGTGTACGAGACACCATTTACTCATTATGCTTCCTCCACGGCTGACAATACCGCACAACCGTTTATCGGCAAGATGAACATTATGGCGGCGGATCCCTGCATGAATGGTGAAGTAATCTACACCTTGTTCGCATTGTTCAATCAATGTATCCCGGTAGATTTCCCAGGTGAGGTCTTCCACTATGCCGTTCACCTTTTCAAGTGCCTGATAAATAGGAACCGTGCCGACGGGTACGGGACAATTACGGATAATCCATTCGCGTGTTTCATGGATATTTTCTCCTGTGGAAAGATCCATCAAGGTATCGCCACCCCATTTGCAGCTCCACAATGCTTTCTCCACTTCTTCATCTATGCTTGAGGTAGTAGCCGAATTTCCGATATTCGTATTGATTTTCACAAGGAAGTTGCGTCCGATAATCATCGGTTCAGCTTCCGGGTGGTTGATATTGGCCGGTAATACGGCACGTCCCTCTGCAATCTCCTGACGGACAAATTCTGGAGTAATGTGGGTCTTAATTCCCAATTCCTCGCAATTCATGTTCTCGCGGATTGCTACATATTCCATTTCAGGGGTGATAATCCCTCTTTTGGCGTATGCCATTTGAGTGATTGCTTCTCCTTTTTTAGCGCGATAGGGCAGAGCGATGTGCTCGAAACGTAAGTGATCGAGACTTTTATCGTCCCTTCTCATTTGTCCGTATTCCGAAGTAATTTTGGGAAGTTGTTCCACATCACCACGGCCTACAATCCATTCTTCACGCATACGCGGCAGTCCTTTTTTAAGATCAATGCTCATATCTGCATCGCTGAACGGTCCGCTGGTATCATATACATATATCTCCGGGTTCGGTGTTGCTATCTTTTCTTCGCCTTCAAAGCTGACACTGGGCACTTGTTCCACTTTCCGCATCGCTACACGGATATTCGGATAAAGTTTACCGGGTAAATAGACTTTCTGCGAGCGGGGGAATTTTATTTTTTGTTCCATAGTTTATTCGTTTTTAATCAAGAAAAGCCGTTAGAGGTGAACTTGCTTCTGCCACGAAGTCGACGGCTTGTAATCCTAATCCTGCCTCGTAAGCCTGTCTTCCGGCTTCTGTAGCCGCTTTGAATGCTTTTGCCATTTCTACCGGATTTCCGGCAACGGCTATTGCGGTATTTACTAATACAGCGGAAGCTCCCAGTTCCATTGCTTCGGCAGCATGACTGGGTGCACCGATGCCCGCATCTACGACTACCGGGATACCTGCCTGTTCGATAATGATTTGCAGGAATTCTTTGGTCTGCAGTCCTTTATTGGTACCGATTGGTGCACCGAGCGGCATAACGGTAGCTGCGCCCGCTTCTTCCAGACGTTTGCAGAGTACAGGGTCAGCCTGACAATAAGGCAACACGATAAAACCCAGTTTTACCAGTTCTTCCGTGGCTTTCAGTGTCTCGATAGAGTCAGGGAGCAGATAGCGTGGGTCCGGGTGAATTTCCAGTTTCAGCCAGTTTGTTCCAAAGGCTTCGCGAGCCAGTTGTGCTGCAAAAACAGCCTCCTCTGCATTACGTACACCGGAAGTATTGGGCAATAGCTGAATATTCGGATGAATAATATGTTTCAGCATGTCATCCTCTTTGTTGTCCATGTCGATTCGTTTCATGGCAACAGTAACCATTTCCGTGCCTGAAGCCAGAATAGCTTGTTCCATTACTTCATTGGAATTGAATTTTCCTGTTCCCAGGAAAAGACGGGAGTTAAATTCGCGTCCCGCAATTACTAACTTTTCCATTCTATATATATTATAAATTAAATTACTGATTGTACATCATTGCTTTACGCATGATTCAGGATTCTACGTGTTTCTTCTATCGGATTATCCGCTCCGAGAATGGTTCCCGACAGGGCTATCCCGTTTACTCCTGTGTGAAGTATGGCAGGAATATCCTCATAAGTGATTCCTCCAATCGCTACTACGGGGATTTCGATATTCGCCTCTTTCATCTGTGAAAGGATGGAGGAATAGCCTTCCAATCCCAGTACAGGGCTTAAATTCTTTTTGGTGGTAGTAAACCGGAAAGGACCGATGCCAAGATAATCGGCACCGGCACGATAGTGCTGTACAACATCTTCGAATGTATTTGCAGTGCCGCCGATAATGAAAGCCTCTCCAAGAATTTGGCGGGCCTGGTCGATAGGCATATCCTTTTTGCCCAGATGCACACCGTCCACTTCCAGCTTTCGCGCCAGTTCAACGTGATCGTCCAGAACCAGGATTGCTTCGTGCTCTTTACAAAGCGGTTTCAGTTGCAGGGCTACTGCCTCCACTTCTTCGAGAGGAGCCTCTTTCATGCGTAGTTGGATCCATTTGCACCCGCCTTCGAGTGCCATACGTGCCGATTCGAGGTACGAGTACCGTTCGGTCTGATGCGTGATAAATTGTAGACTGACCATTCCCTTATCCTCCGCAAGCAGCTTTGATAATCACCAGGTTATCGTTCTCATGCAATATGAAACCCTCCCATTCGGTACGGGGAATCATTTTGTTGTTTACGGCGATAGCAATGCCTTGAACCGGAAGTTCGAGCTGTGCTGTCAGTTGTGTAAGGGTAGAGTCGGGAGTAATTTCCACCTCTTTGTTGTTCACTTGTACTTTCATTGTCCTATCAGAATAAATAAGTTGAAAGTAAATACAAAGAGCGTGCTTGAATGGAAAGGCGATAAGAAGAAACACAATCCCTACGTCAGTACTAACTGCCTCAGGTTCCTAGGGTATAATCTCAGCCCCTCATGGGGCACCCCTTTGTCTTTACGGGGACAAAGTAAGTGAAAAAGAAACAGAAAAACACTAAATCATTCGATTTTTTTTCATTTTTCTGTTGATTCCTGTTTTTTGATAGGATGAGAAAAGATAAATCGGGCGCCATTTTTGTAATTCTTGTCAATCCAGATATCACCTCCCATATATTGGATGGTCAGTTTGCAGATAGCCAGTCCCAATCCTGTACCCTGTACGAACTCGTTCAGCTTTTCGAAACGTTGGAATACCAGCTCCTGTTTATCTTCGGGGATTCCGGTGCCGGTATCAGTTACCGAGAACAGCATACATTGCTTTTTTTCGTCCACTTCATAATCCAGCGTAATACTTCCTCCGGCAGGAGTGAATTTCAAGGCATTGTTCAGCAGATTGATAATAATCTGCTGCAGGCGCAAGGGATCTGTGTAGAGCATGTAAGGCTCTTTAGGCATTTGCAGTTTAATGTCTACATCCATTGTCTTGTTCCGGTTGGTCAGAGTAATCATATTCTGGCAATGGTTCACCAGCTCACACCATTCATAGTTGAATTGCAGTTTTCCTGATTCCAGACGTGATATATCCAGTACATCACTAATCAGTTGGAGCAACAGATTGGAGTTGGTCTGGACAATATCTGCGTATTCTTTCAGTTCGTTATTCTGCTCTACCGAACCGATAATCAGACTGGAGAAACCGACAATAGCATTTAGCGGAGTCCGTATCTCGTGGCTCATATTCGAAACAAAGGCACTTTTCAGCTGATTAGCTTCTTCGGCGCGCTCTTTAGCATCACGCAATTCGACTTCAGACTCTTCCAGTTTCTTTTTATCTTCCCGTAGTTGTTTCGTAGTTCTTTCAAGGTGATTCTTCAGGATTTTAGTCCGGTAATAGTAATACAGCGAAATCATTAGACTTCCTACTAATACGAGAAATATAATCAGGATGAATTGCACTTCTGTCTTATAGGCCACAAAGAACGGGATGGGCTGATTGATTACCATTGAGTTGACAGGTAACTTCTTGTTTCCAAATCCCCATTCCTTTAGTTTCTTCGCATCAAATTTATATCTGTTGGGTAAGATATTGATGCTGCTGATACCCGTTTCCTTTTGGTCTAAAAAGCGGTAAGCATATTCTCCCATGCTTTTTCCCACTCCTTCATATTGCGGGACATATCCTCCGATAGCCCAGTAACCTATTGCGGTAGAAGTCATGCTGAACATAGGCAGGAGAGGATTGGCTTTGGAAAAAGCATAAACGGAGTTATTCATGTAAGTAATACCCCGGTTATCGATTCTCCAGATGCCAAGCAACATGACTGTGTTTCTGGGAAGATTGCGCAATTGACTGGCAGCCATATCGAGTGTATGGATGCGGCCATCGACGTAGGTGATAGACAACTGTGGGAAATGTTGCAGGTTTTTCTTGAACCATGCCAGTTCGGCAAGTCCGTTGTATGTGTTATCCGATACAAATACAAGGTGTTCTGTTTCCGGATAGAAATCCTGTATCATTTCAATATCTTTTTTAATGTCATATTCGTATGTGCTACAATATCTTACGTTGTATTCCTTCATGCGTTCCATTAAGTTAATGCTTTCGGGATTATAGCTTCGGATGTCGGTCGAATCCTCCGGAATACGTATTCCGTTGCGTGACGCCATTGCACAGAAAACAGGAAGCTGCTTGTACTTTTCATCTTCGAGATGAAGGAAACTGCTCCATGCTTCACCACCCAGGAGAATAACTAATTTGGCTTTCGGATGTTTGTCGAGAATATCAGTTAATATTTTTTTCCATTGATGCGCCTGCGTTAAGTCTGTTGCATTCATATTTTCTACCATGGTCGAATATCTTCCTCCCAATTGGGTGTAGGTTTCTACAAATGTGCTGATGTTATCGTAGGTATATTTAGTGTCAGAATTATAAGAGGTGATAAACAGGATTTCTTCCTCAGATTCTTCTGTGGTGGCAGCATTGCCGAAAAGGGGGAGGAAAAGGAGTACGGCAATGGAGACAATAAATCGTATTTTTTTTCTTTTATACAGTATCATAATTGTTTGTTATGTTGTTTTATGAGTTGCAAAAATACAACTAATGCATCTGATATACAATAAAAGTCTGGTTCTTTTTAATCTGTAAAAAAGGTCGCTGTGAAAAACACAACGACCTTTTCCATAAGTATAGTTTAGCTTGTAAATTTGCTTACATTCTTTTTTCAACCACATCCCAGTCGATGATATCCCACAGGGCGTTTACGTGGTCGGCACGGCGGTTCTGGTAATCCAGATAATAGGAGTGTTCCCAAACGTCAAATCCAAGAAGTGGTTTCAAACCGGCACGTACCGGATTGCTGCCGTTCCCCTCTTTAGTGATTTTCAGTTTACCGTCTTTATCTACGGATAGCCAAGCCCATCCTGAACCAAACAATCCGACTGCTGCTGCATTGAATTCTTTCTTGAAGTTTTCAAAGCTGCCAAAGTCACGTTTGATGGCTTCTCCCAGTTTACCGGCCGGCTCCTTCTTTGAAGGTTTCGGGGCAAATTGCAGGAAGTACAGGTTGTGGTTCAATACTTGTCCGGCGTTATTGAATATAGCTCCATCCGGTGCGGCTGCAACGATTTCTTCTACCGTTTTACCTTCATATTCTGTTCCGGGCACGAGGCTATTCAGATTATTTACATACGTTTGTAGATGTTTTCCGTAATGGAAATCTATTGTTTGCTGACTGATTACAGGTTCCAACGCATTGTTAGCGTAAGGAAGTTTAGGCATTTCGTAAGTCATGGTCATCATAATTAAAGACATTAATATAGTATTCATAATGTTACAAGTTTTAATTGGCTTGTTATACTATAATAACAGAAGCCCTTTGCAAAATGTTCACAGCATCTTACTTTATTTGTAAATGTACTGTATACGTTCCACTTCTTTCGGATGCTCACGGTCGGTCCGGCAGATCCATTGGCCCGTATTATCATATTCATAATAAGAATTGCTATCGATCTGGTTTCCGTATTTATCGTACAGGCAGGTCAGGCATCCCGATGTTTTCTGGTTATTGCCTAAAATCCGTTGGTAAACGATTTGTGTCAGATAACCGTATTTATCGTATTCATAAGCATCTTTTTGTGAAATAATCTGATCCGAAGAATTTGCAAAAAGCAGGTTTTGATGTTGGGATGAAATCAATCTGCCTTTATCATCATATTTGTTTGCGGTGTACGCCTGAAGTTCTCCATTCTTATTATACTCTTTGGTTTCGGTCAATAACCCCTGTTTATTATAGGAACTTATGATGACTCTTCCATCTGTATACTTGAGCGAATCACTCTCGATACTTCCGTCCGTACCTATACGGCGTGTCCGTCGGTAGAGATCCGTTTTGGTTTTCGGATTCGTTTGCACTTCAAAGATGCAGTGACCTTGCGGATCGTATAATCTGTTCGTTTGTATTTCATTGCTTGGCTGACCGTTCTTTACGGTAAGCGACAATGTAGAAATGAGCTGCCCTTTATCATCATACGAATAAGTGGTCGAGGTATTTCCCGTACTGTCATTTTCCGCAGACTTAATCAATCGTCCTCCATTATAGTATTTCACAGAAGTAGGAGTGAATATGATTGTTTGCAGAATAAACGGTGTCCGTAGTGCATTGGCCTGGTCACGAAATTCCTTATACCTGTGTGTGCAAAGAAAATCCTGCAGCATACTCAAAGATTCGGAATTGACAATGGCAGCTTTTAAAAGCTCAAAATCAGCTTTTTCACTAAGATATTCAAGGTCGTCCAGATGAGTACGTGCTGTAGAAGTCAGGTAAGGTGATTGCTTATACTCGTCAATAATCTGCCGGATGGCTGTTGCGTTTCCTTTCTCCCGGAGGCTGTCGATTCCTTGAAACAGAAAATCATCGTATAACGCGCGAACTTCCGGAAGGAATGGACGCGTGTCTTTATCCGTGAAGAATTTCTGCATGTTGGCGTTATCAAAAAATGCCTTGAAATTCGCTGATGTCGGATTACTCTTTACAATCTGGTAAAGCCGTTTGTTTTCCGCAGTGTTGATTTGAGAGATAAATTTGCCGTTCGGATATTCCGTGATGTACGTTTGATAAATATTCAGCGTAGGTGTTTTCAGCATACCTTCCAGTAAAGCCATTTCACGGATGTCCCGCACCTTTTGCAAGATGGCAGAATCTCCCGGATAACCGCTTGACTGGATACTGTCCATCAACGTCTTGCTAAAAGGGATTTGATCTTTCGAAGCTTCCAGAATGGAGATAACAGCCAGTTCCGCTTTGTTTTGTACGTTGGAAAGTTGTATTTTCTCTTCTTCACAGATATTGGGAAAATAAGCTTTCGTTGCCCTTTCGTAGCATCCGAAATAGTTGGTGGCAGCCTGTTCGCTTTGCTCGTTCCACAATCCGTTGAGCACATCCAATAATGCCAGTTCCTCGGCATAATAGATTTGTGTCTCGTCATCTATCTTATCACGGTTTTTCTGCCATTTGTCGGCGTCATTATCGTTCAGATACCTTAGCAGCTTTTCCAGGCGGCTCTGCTTTTGTGCCATTGCCTGTGGAATGCAGGCGACCAGAAACAAACTCAAAATAATCGATAAAAATATACTTCTTTTCATTGCTTTTTGGTGTTAGGTTAAAATAGTTAGTGATGAAAATTCATAAAAATACCTTCATTCTCGAATGAATATTATACTTTTGTATTGAGAACAAATTTGAATGCCAAGGGTTTGTTAAAAATCCACATTGTTTTTATAATGCTGTTATGAATACCAATTATATAGATGAATTGAACGAGAGTCAGTGTGCTGCAGTGACTTATAATGACGGTCCTTCGCTGGTGATAGCCGGTGCAGGTTCGGGGAAGACGCGCGTATTGACTTATAAAATCGCTTACTTGCTGGAACAGGAGAACGGCTACAATCCGTGGAATATCCTTGCACTGACCTTTACGAATAAGGCGGCGCGCGAGATGAAAGAGCGTATTGCCCGTCAGGTAGGTATGGAACGGGCACGTTATTTGTGGATGGGGACTTTCCATTCCATCTTCTCACGGATTCTTCGTGCCGAAGCAACATTTATCGGGTTCACTTCCCAGTTCACCATCTATGATACGGCTGATAGTAAGAGTCTGCTCCGTTCCATCATCAAAGAGATGGGATTGGACGAGAAAACTTATAAACCGGGAGTAGTGCAGGCACGCATCTCCAATGCCAAAAACCATTTGGTCACTCCTACGGGATACGCTGCCAATAAAGAGGCTTACGAAGGAGATATGGCTGCCAAGATGCCTGCTATCCGTGATATCTATACTCGTTATTGGGACAGATGCCGTCAGGCGGGAGCGATGGATTTTGATGATTTATTGGTATATACCTATATTCTGTTTCGTGACTTTCCGGAAGTGCTGGCACGTTATCGCGATCAGTTCCGTTATGTATTGGTGGACGAGTATCAGGATACGAATTATGCGCAGCATAGCATTGTTCTACAACTGACTAAAGAAAATCAACGGGTCTGTGTAGTGGGAGACGATGCGCAAAGTATCTATTCTTTCCGTGGGGCGGATATTGACAATATTCTCTATTTTACAAAAATCTACCCCAATACGAAAGTTTTTAAACTGGAGCAGAATTATCGTTCCACACAAACCATTGTTTGTGCTGCCAATAGCTTGATTGAGAAGAATGAACGCCAGATACGGAAAGCCGTGTTTTCGGAGAAAGAAAAGGGGGAACCTATCGGCGTATTTCAGGCGTATAGCGATGTGGAAGAGGGAGATATTGTAGCTAATAAGATTGCAGAGCTACGACGGGAGTATCGCTACGGATATGCTGATTTTGCCATCCTGTATCGTACGAATGCACAAAGCCGTGTTTTTGAAGAGGCTCTTCGGAAACGGAGTATACCTTATAAGATTTACGGAGGACTTTCGTTCTACCAGCGAAAAGAGATAAAAGATGTGATTGCTTATTTCCGTTTGGTAGTGAATCCGAATGATGAAGAAGCATTCAAGCGAATCATTAATTATCCGGCTCGTGGTATTGGAGATACGACAGTCGGGAAGATTATATCGGCGGCTACCGATCATGGTGTAAGTCTTTGGGCGGCACTCTGTGAACCATTGAGTTACGGACTGGATATAAATAAAGGAACGCATGCAAAACTGCAAGGCTTTCGTGAATTGATAGAAGGTTTCATTGTCGATCAGGCAGATAAGAACGCTTATGAAATAGGAACGAATATCATCCGTCAGTCCGGCATTATCAACGATGTTTGTCAGGACACATCCCCCGAGAATCTAAGCCGTAAGGAAAATATAGAAGAGTTGGTGAATGGAATGAATGACTTCTGCGCTTTGCGGCAGGAGGAGGGTAATCCGAATGTGTCTCTTACCGATTTCCTTTCGGAGATTGCATTGCTTACCGATCAGGATTCCGACAAGGCGGATGATGGGGAAAAGATAACGTTGATGACAGTTCATTCGGCTAAAGGATTGGAGTTTAAGAATGTATTTGTGGTCGGTCTGGAAGAAAACCTGTTTCCCAGTGGGATGGTAGGAGATTCTCCCCGGGCACTGGAAGAAGAACGTCGTTTGTTCTATGTAGCTATTACTCGTGCGGAGGAACATTGTTATCTGTCTTTTGCCAAAACCCGTTTCCGTTATGGAAAGATGGAATTTGGAAGCCCCAGTCGTTTCTTGCGTGATATCGATGTTCATTACTTGCAATTGCCGCATGAGGCAGGAGTGAGCCGTGCTGTCGATGAAGGTGCAGGACGTTTCCGTAGAGAGATTGAAGGAGGATTCACCCGTTCAGCTTCTCCGTCGCGTGCCCCTTTCGGAAGTACATCTTCCGAACAGCGTGAACGTCCGAAAGCACAGATCATTGCTCCCAGCGTACCGAGGAATTTGAAGAAAGTTAGTACTGTTAGCCCAAGTAGCGGTGCACAGGCAACCTCTTTCACTTCAGCATCGGTAGCAGGAGTACAGGCCGGACAGATGATAGAGCACGAACGTTTCGGATTGGGTGAAGTGATTAAAGTAGAAGGAACGGGAGACAATGCGAAAGCAACTATTCATTTTAAAAATGCGGGAGACAAACAACTATTATTACGTTTCGCTCGTTTTAAAGTGGTAGAATAAATAATAACACTAAATAGAGAGACTCATGAAGAAACAACTAACAGTAATTTTGCTTTCCGCTTTGATTTTGAGTGGATGTGCGTCGGGGCGTATGGGAAATCCGGGAGCTATCATGGCAGGTGCTTCTATCGGAGGTAGTCTGGGAAGTTCGATAGGCGGACTTATCGGAGATAATAATCATGGCTGGAGGGGCGGTTACCGTGGTTCTGCTATTGGGAATATTGTGGGAACCATTGCCGGTGCGGCTATTGGAAACGCGTTGACGGCGCCGAGACAAGAGCAAATAGAGGAAGATGCGTATATTCCTGAAGTGAGAGAAGTCCGTGTGCAAAAATATAAGAAGCAGCCGGTGCAGCAGCCTATTTCTCAACTGAAGTTGCGCAAGATCCGTTTTATAGATGATAATCGCAGTCATGTGATTGATGCGGGAGAAAATAGCAAGATAATTTTTGAGATTATGAATGAAGGGAGAAATCCTGTTTATAATGTAGTTCCTGTGGTAGAAACGGTGGGGAAGGTGAAGCATCTCGGCATTTCTCCTTCTGTGATGGTGGAGGAAATTCTTCCGGGTGAAGGCATCCGTTATACCGCTTCCATTCACGCAGGTGAAAAATTGAAAGACGGTGAAGTGACATTCCGTGTCGCAGTGGCGGACGAGAATGGAGTGATTTGTGATTCGCAAGAATTTACCCTGCCTACACAGCGCGGAAACTAGAAATAACAGCCCGAATATCCGGTTTAAACATAGTGACGGTATATGCCTGGAATAGTGACGCTATCCTAAGCATATACCGTCACTATGTTGGTGGGATAGCGTCACTCTTTTCGGAGTATCTTTTTCTTTTCATAAGCAGTGCTGACTCACTTTTTCTGCAATAATATTATTTCTGTCATGATGTATAATTATTAGGGCATCTATTAGTATCATGAAATCGTAATATTATTATCTTTGTTGGTAAATGATAAAAACCTGAAAAACAGGAGGAAAAAGATAATGAATAAATTTTATTTTATCTTATTGTTGTGTTTGTTTTCATCCTGTAGGATAAACAAGACAAACCATGTAGAAACATGCAAAACTGAAAATGACAGTACAGAACAGTTCTATGACCAGTCGGAGGGTATGGAAATATTGGATACACTGGGTAAGGTTTATGGTAATGAACCTCATATAGCCGGGTTGTCTTTGGAAACTCCCAACTGCCCCGACTTTATTGAAGGTATCTATTTTGATAAAGCTACTCTTGTTTTTCAGGTCACAGGAGATACAGTCAAAGCACGGCAGATATTGGAAAAGGCTTCCGGAAGTAAGAATTTCAGGCTGGAACTTATGGGTGGTAGTAATTACTCGCAAACCCAGTTGCTCGCTATCCAGAAGGAGTTAAATAAGAAAATGGAAGAGTCGGGATATGAGAATATAAAAAGGAATGTAACGGGATATGGTGTAGGATTGCGACATATAGAAATCCGTCTGATTGTGAATACTCCCGAAAAACAAAAAGAATTCCGGGAGAAGATTATGGACTCGCCTGCTTTTCAATTTAGTGGTGTGACAGAGCCGATTATCAATCAAAAAGTGGGTGTGAACCATATAAACGGTATTTATATCCGTCCCGAATATCCGGTTTATTCTACAGCTGCAGAACAGGTAACATTCATTCTCAATAACTACAGCGGTGGAACAATAGAATGTGGAGAACGTTATTATGTTACTTTTGAAGATGAAAAGGGGATCTGGTGGGAATTGCCTATGAATACCGCTTTTGTTAGCATAGCTTATGTTATACAGGATAAGAGAGAACGGGAGATGAGGGCTTCGCTTTATCCGGATGTGCATCCGAATAAAGCCGGACGTTACCGTTATTTTTACGAGGTGACCATCAACAGGAAACCTGTCTTGATGATGGCTGAATTTAGATTGTCGGACAATGAGAAGGAATGGAAAGAGGCAAAAAGAACGCCTTTACCCGAAGGATTGTTGACAATGAAGCAGGACAACACTCATCAGACGGTTGGGGAACAGGTGGAAGAACTGGTTTATGATATGGTGGAGGTTATGCCGGAATTTCCAGGAGGTGTACGCGCTATGCTTGATTTCATTAAGAAGAATATTCAGTATCCGGAAATAGCTCGCAAAAATGGCATACAGGGGAGGGTGATTGTAGGAGTTGTGGTTGATAAGAATGGCTCTGTAACCAATCTGACTATCCTCAAAAGCATTGATCCTTATTTGGATAAAGAAGCTATCCGTGTTATCAGGCTTATGCCGAAGTGGAAACCGGGGACACAGATGGATAAACCGGTGAAGGTTAAATATGCTATTCCCGTAAGTTTTAAACTTGCCGATTAAAGATAACAAATTCCGGAGATAAAACTAGGTTGGAGAAGTTGCTTTCATACCGAAATAAGACTATACCTAAAACCATACCTAAAGCTATGCTTTAGCATCTGTAAAGCGTAGCTTTATCTAATCTAAAGCTACGCTTTTCATAGTCTTACCAATTATTTCCGGCGTTACTGCTATTGACCAGCATCTCTACCCGCTGTCTGTATGTATTTGCTCCTTCAGCGATATTCTTTCCCGCATCCGCTGTTCCCATTCCATAAACAACGATAGGAGTCTGCCACACCATACCTGAATGGATAGCACTGCCCTGATAAGGGCGTAAAAGTTCGTCCATAGTGAAACCATTCCTTCCTCCGCTGCGGTAAGCATCGAATTCAGATCCGGTAGTTGTTACCACTGTCAGCGGTTTACCGGCGACTGCCGGAGTCTTGGATAGGAAAGTAAAGACTTCATCCTGCCATTTCTTTAGTAATGACGGTGCAGACATCCAATAGAAAGGAAACTGATAGATCACAGCAGAGGCATCAGAGATGATTTTACTCCATTCGTCTACATTGAAAGCGATGTCAGGCGATAATTCGTAAAGGTTGAATACGGCTACTCCTTCAATGTCACCAACGGCATCAATTAATGCCTTGTTTGCTTGAGATCCTTTCATGTTTGGATGTGCCAGCAGGATCACTACTTTTCTTAAATCTTTATTCATATTCAATCAGGTATTTAGGATGATATAACTACTTATAGATTATAAAGGTGTAAAAATAAGAAAAAGTTCGCGAAAACCAATATCTTAATTAAAAATAAAACAATCCCTCTTTGCTTTTGAATTTGTATTTTTGCATCCACGTTCGTAAGGCGTTATTTTAGATAATAATTTATATATGATAGATTTTAATCAGTTCCCTTCTCCTTGTTACATCATGGAAGAAGAGCTTTTAAGAAAGAACCTGTGTTTGATAAAAAGCGTGGCCGACAGGGCGGGAGTGGAGATTATTCTTGCTTTCAAGTCATTTGCCATGTGGCGCTCTTTCCCCATATTCCGTGAATATATAGATCATTCTACGGCAAGTTCGGTGTATGAAGCCCGTTTGGCATTGGAAGAGTTCGGCAGCAAGGCGCATACATATTCTCCTGCTTATACGGAACAGGATTTCCCGGAAATCATGCGTTGCAGCAGTCATATCACATTCAACTCAATGCAGCAGTTTGAACGCTTCTATCCGATGGTGGTTGCAGAAGGAAGTGGCATCTCTTGTGGTATCCGCGTAAATCCTGAATATTCGGAAGTGGAAACCGAACTTTATAATCCATGTGCACCCGGCACACGTTTTGGGATAACAGCCGATTTGTTGCCCGAAGCATTACCGCAAGGTATTGAAGGCTTTCATTGTCATTGTCACTGTGAATCTTCTTCTTATGAGCTGGAACGTACATTGGAACATCTTGAAGCTAAATTTGCCCATTGGTTTCCACAGATTAAATGGTTGAATCTGGGTGGTGGACACCTGATGACTCGTAAGGATTATGATACCGAACATTTGATAAGACTGTTGCAAGGATTAAAAGCACGCTATCCTCATTTGCGCATTATCCTGGAGCCCGGTTCGGCCTTTACCTGGCAGACGGGAGTGCTGACTTCCGAAGTGGTGGATATTGTGGAAAGTCGTGGTATCAAGACGGCTATTTTGAATGTTAGTTTCACTTGCCACATGCCGGATTGTCTGGAGATGCCATATCAACCTGCCGTGCGTGGTGCAGAGATGGGAAATGAAGGAAAATATATTTATCGTCTCGGAGGAAATTCCTGTTTGAGCGGTGATTATATGGGACTGTGGAGCTTCGATCACGAGTTGCAAATCGGAGAGCGTATCGTGTTCGAAGATATGATTCATTATACGATGGTCAAGACAAATATGTTTAACGGAATTCATCATCCTGCCATTGCCATTTGGACAAAAGAGGGGAAAGCTGAAATATACAAGCAATTTTCTTATGAAGATTATCGTGACCGAATGAGTTGATAATCAAAATGATTGTTTTGCGGTAGGTGCAAAGTGAACAGATTTCTGTGAAAAAAGTAGGCAGAATGTTTGCATGTTTACGGAAAATCCCTACCTTTGCAACCGCAAACGAAAAAATGCGGAAATAGCTCAGTTGGTAGAGCATAACCTTGCCAAGGTTAGGGTCGCGAGTTCGAGTCTCGTTTTCCGCTCATGTTTCTTTGAAATGTTGGAACAATAATCTTTGCCCAGGTGGCGGAATTGGTAGACGCGCACGTTTCAGGTGCGTGTGTCGAGAGGCATGCAGGTTCGAGTCCTGTTCTGGGCACAAAGGTTAAACTTTAAAATTATGGAGAGGTGGCGGAATTGGTAGACGCGCTACTTTGAGGTGGTAGTGACAGAAATGTTGTGGGAGTTCGAGTCTCCTCCTCTTCACAGTTTATGAAAGTGAAATGCGGAAATAGCTCAGTTGGTAGAGCATAACCTTGCCAAGGTTAGGGTCGCGAGTTCGAGTCTCGTTTTCCGCTCTTGTTTCTTTGAAATAATGGAACTAAGTTTTGCCCAGGTGGCGGAATTGGTAGACGCGCACGTTTCAGGTGCGTGTGTCGAGAGGCATGCAGGTTCGAGTCCTGTTCTGGGCACCAATCTTTCAGATTTCTGAATGACGAAATTTAGTTTGCGGAAATAGCTCAGTTGGTAGAGCATAACCTTGCCAAGGTTAGGGTCGCGAGTTCGAGTCTCGTTTTCCGCTCCATATAAGATGAGGTTGTCAGTCGATAAGATTGGCAACCTTTTTTTGTATAATATTGGAAGTTTACCGGACGATTGTATCGATAGATTGAACGGAAAAGCGTAATTTTGCAAACGAAAAAATCAATGTACTCCCCCCAAAAAAGAGCGTCATTGATTCACACAGACCTTTAATTAATTTAACTATTTGTGATATGTTAACACAGATTATTAATGCACGCATCCTCACCCCGCAAGGCTGGTTGAAGGATGGGTCAGTTCTTATTCGTGACAATAAAATTCTGGAAGTAACCAATTGTGACCTTGCAATTATCGGAGCCAAACTGATTGATGCCAAAGGAATGTATATTGTTCCGGGAGGTGTAGAAATCCATGTTCACGGTGGCGGTGGAAGAGACTTTATGGAAGGCACCGAAGAGGCTTTCCGGACAGCAATCAAAGCTCATATGCAGCATGGCACTACCAGTATTTTTCCTACTCTTTCTTCTTCTACCATTCCAATGATCCGTGCAGCCGCGGAAACTACAGAGAAAATGATGGCGGAGCCTAATAGCCCTGTGCTCGGGCTTCATCTGGAAGGACATTATTTCAATATGGCGATGGCAGGTGGACAGATTCCCGAAAATATCAAAGATCCCGATCCCGAAGAATATATTCCGTTGCTGGAAGAAACTCATTGTATCAAACGTTGGGATGCCGCACCGGAACTTCCCGGAGCCATGCAATTTGGTAAATATATCACAGCGAAAGGGGTGTTGGCTTCGGTAGGACATACCCAGGCAGAATTTGAGGATATACAGACAGCCTATGAGGCGGGATATACGCATGCCACTCATTTTTATAATGCAATGCCGGGATTCCATAAACGGAAAGAGTACAAGTATGAAGGTACGGTAGAAAGTATTTATCTGATTGATGATATGACAGTGGAAGTGGTGGCAGACGGTATTCATGTGCCTCCAACAATCTTGCGCCTTGTTTACAAGATAAAAGGAGTGGAACGCACTTGTCTGATAACGGATGCATTGGCTTGTGCCGCCAGTGATAGTCAGGTGGCTTTTGATCCGCGTGTGATTATCGAGGACGGAGTATGTAAGCTGGCAGACCATTCAGCACTGGCGGGAAGTATTGCAACGATGGATCGACTGATTCGTACCATGGTGCAGAAGGCGGAAATACCTTTGGAGGATGCCGTGAGAATGGCCTCCGAAACTCCTGCCCGGATTATGGGAGTACTCGACCGTAAAGGAACGCTGGAGCGTGGCAAGGATGCCGATATAATTGCTTTAGACAGAGACTTGAATGTGAGAGCTGTATGGGCGATGGGAGAACTGGTAGAAGGCACCAATAAACTGTTTTAAATCTAATAAATAACGAAAACTATGTTGACTCAAATAATAAATGGAAGAATATTGACCCCGCAAGGCTGGTTGAAAGATGGTTCCGTATTGATTTGTGATGGAAAAATATTAGAGGTGACCAACAGTGATTTGGCGGTTATCGGTGCAACGGTTATTGATGCCAGAGGGATGACGATTGTGCCCGGATTTGTAAGTATGCATGCACATGGAGGTGGCGGACATGATTATACGGAAGCAACGGAAGAAGCATTCCGCACGGCAACTACTGCACATCTGAAACATGGTGCTACCGGGATATTTCCTACATTATCATCTACCTCGTTCGAAAGAATCTACCAGGCAGTTGATGTCTGTGAAAACCTGATGAAAGAGAAGGATTCTCCTGTTCTTGGCCTGCATATCGAAGGTCCTTACTTGAATCCGAAGATGGCGGGAACACAGTATGACGGTTTTCTGAAAACTCCGGATGAAAATGAATATATTCCTTTATTGGCGCGTACGTCTTGCATCAGACGTTGGGATATTAGTCCCGAACTACCCGGTGCACATGATTTTGCAAAGTATACCCGTTCGAAAGGAATTATGACTGCTGTTACACATACCGAAGCCGAATATGATGAAATTAAAGCTGCATTTGCAGTAGGATTTTCTCACGCCGCTCATTTCTATAATGCGATGCCGGGTTTCCATAAACGCCGTGAATATAAATATGAGGGTACAGTGGAAAGTGTGTATCTGACGGATGGAATGACCGTGGAAGTGATTGCGGATGGTATTCACTTGCCTGCCACTATCCTGAAACTAGTTTATAAGTTGAAAGGCGTGGAGAATACCTGTCTTGTTACCGATGCTTTGGCGTATGCCGCTTATGAAGGGAATGAACCGATTGATCCTCGTTATATCATAGAGGATGGCGTATGCAAGATGGCGGATCATTCTGCGTTGGCCGGTAGTTTGGCTACGATGGATGTATTGGTTCGCACCATGGTGAAGAAAGCCAATATTCCTTTGGAAGATGCTGTGCGTATGGCTTCTGAAACTCCTGCCCGTTTAATTGGAGTGAGTGACCGGAAAGGGGCGTTGGCAAAGGGAAAGGATGCCGATATTGTGATTCTTGATAAGGAGTTGAATGTACGATGTGTATGGTCGATGGGAAAGATTGTTCCGGGAACTGATATTCTGTTGCATAAAGAATAGTTGAAATAATCTCCAAAGAGGAGGGTCATAATGAATAATAAAACGCAGATTAACACAAATTATCGCAGAAATAATTTTATAAGTCATTGATTAATATATCAATATAAATGAAATAATCTGCGATAATTTGCGTTAATCTGCGTTTTGACACACTCCCTATTATAAAAGCCAATGTTCTGTATGATATCAAAAGTCCGGCAGTTTATCATCATCAGAAGTATCCCGGACTTTTAATGTATTTTTATTCTGAAAGTAAACTGGTTTCTATCAGTTCTTTCAATTGGTTTTTATTCATAGTGCCTAATTTCATTGTCGGTTTGCCGTTCAGCGGGCAAAGTAACAGGTTGGGAATGGTGCGGATTTTAAATGCACTTTCCAATTCCGGTTCCTGATCGACATCTACTTTATAAATATCTAATTTCCCTTCGTATTCTTTAGCTAGTTGGTCTAATATAGGCGATAACGCTTTGCAATAGACGCACCACGGGGCATGAAAATCGACCAGGCAAGGTTTATTCCCTTTGAAGTTCCAGTTATCAGGATAAGATTGATAATCAGCTACCTTCTCTACAAAACTATCTTTGGTTAAATCTATTATTTTCATATATTCTATTTTTAATGGTTCATTTCATTTTCTCTACTGCAAAGATAGGGGAGTTGGGATAAAAGAAGGATAGCCATTTTTCCTGTTGTGTTTACAATTCTTCCTTCTATGGCTGTTTTCTAATCAAATTCTAATCTGATATGAGAGGCTTATAATGACTTTTTCCCGTCTCTCCGGCTACAGAATTGTAATTTTGCCGCGACAACTACAATAAGGTCATAAAGATAAATATAGTAATGAACAGAGTATTTCTAATTTCTTTTTTTCTTCTGCTGACAGGAGGAATATGCGCGCAACAGGCTACCACAGGAACATTAACGCTGAAAGAGGCGGAACAACGTTTTCTGGAACGTAACTTATCACTGATAGCCGAACGGTATAACATTGATATGGCACAGGCACAAGTGCTGCAAGCCAAATTATTTGAGAATCCGGTAATCTCGTTAGAACAGAATGTTTATAACCGCCTGAACGGAAAGTATTTTGATTTTGGTAAGGAGGGCGAAATGGTTGTGGGAATTGAACAGGTAATTCGTCTTGCCGGACAACGGAATAAGCAGGTGAAACTGGAGAAAATCAACAAGGAAATAGCAGAATATCAGTTTGAAGAGGTGATGAGGACACTTCGTCAGGAGCTGAATGAGAAGTTTGTACAAGTCTATTTTCTCTCGAAATCCATATCCATTTATGAGAAGGAAGTGAATTCTCTGCAAGAGTTACTTGCCGGAATGAAACTGCAACAGGAGAAAGGAAATATTTCATTGATGGAAATGTCCCGTCTGGAATCTATGTTGTTCTCTTTGAAGAAAGAGAAGAATGAACGGGAAAACGAGTTGTTAACCCTTAGAGGGGAACTTAATGTCTTGTTAAATCTTCCGGGAGACACGATGGTTGAGTTATCACTGGATGAAGAGGTGTTGAAGCAATTGGATTTGTCTCAACTATCGTTCGCCGACTTGAAAGCGATGGTGAATGAACGGCCGGATCTCAAGATTGCCCGGAGTACGGTCAGTGCTTCCCGTGCAAATCTGAAATTGCAGAAATCAATGGCATTTCCGGAATTTTCGGTGAATGGTAGTTATGACCGTGCCGGAAACTTTATCAATAACTATTTTGCAATAGGAGTGAGCTTGTCAGTACCTATTTTCAACCGCAACCAGGGAAATGTGAAAGCTGCCCGTTTTAGTATCCAGCAGGCAGGAGCGGAACAGGAAAATGCGGCTAACCGTGCGGATATGGAGCTTTATACCGCTTATGCTTCACTGGATAAAGCAGTTCAGCTTTATCAATCTACCAATATGGAACTGGAACGTAACTTTGAAAAATTGATTGCGGGAGTGAATGAAAACTTTAAGAAACGAAATATCAGTTTATTGGAGTTTATCGATTACTATGACAGCTATAAAGAAACTTGTATTCAGTTGCATGAAATAAAGAAAGATGTTTTCCTGGCGATGGAAAACCTGAATACAACTATCGGACAAACTATATTGAACTACTAATATTCATAAATTATCAAAGACTATGAACTGGAATAAATTCCTTCCTTGCATATTGCTTACTACCGTATTGGGAGCATGCTCCGGTAAAGGAGAACAAACGAATGTTGAACCGGCTGCCTTATGCCTGACAGATAGCTTGTTGAGAATTGTATCTGTCGATACGGTTCACGTTCAAGAGGTGATTGACGAACTGACATTGAACGGGCGGGTCACTTTTAATGAGAATCAGGTGGCACATGTATATCCGATGTTTGGAGGTACGGTAACAGAATTGAAGGCTGAAATAGGAGACTTTGTTCGTAAGGGAGATGTATTGGCAGTCATCCGCAGTGGAGAAGTGGCAGATTATGAAAAGCAATTGAAAGAGGCGGAACAACAATTATTGCTGGCACGCAGAAATATGGATGCTACGCAGGATATGTATGCTTCCGGCATGGCTTCGGATAAAGATGTACTTCAGGCGAAGCAGGAGTTGACAAGTGCCGAAGCCGAAGAAAGAAGAATAAAGGATGTTTTCTCTATTTATAATTTCTCCGGAAATGCTTATTATCAGCTGAAATCTCCTGTTTCGGGGTTTATTGTGGAGAAACAAATCAGCAGGGATATGCAGTTGCGTCCAGATCAGAGTGAAGAGCTGTTCACGATTTCGGGGTTGTCAGACGTATGGGTGATGGCGGATGTGTATGAAAGCGATATCAGTAAGGTTTCCGAAGATGCCTCCGTACGCATTTCTACGTTGGCTTATCCGGATAAGATGTTTGTCGGTACGATTGATAAGGTGTATCATTTGTTGAATAGTGAAAGTAAAACGATGAATGTCCGCATCAAATTGAAGAATGAAGAATATTTGTTGAAACCGGGGATGTTTACGAATGTAAGTGTGAAATGTAAAGCGGATGGAACTTCCATGCCTCGTATCGATGCTCATGCACTGGTATTTGAAGGAGGAAAGAATTATGTGGTCGTGGTGGAGCCGGATCAACGTTTGCAGGTGAAAGAGGTGGATGTGTACAAGCAGTTGAGCAAGGAGTGCTATATCCGTTCGGGACTTTCCGAGGGAGACAGAGTGCTGAATAATAATGTATTGTTGGTATATAATGCGTTGAATGCAGATTAAAAACAGAAAATAGTATGCACAAATTCATAGATAATATAGTGGCTTTCTCGCTGAAAAATAAATTCTTTATTTTCTTCTGTACAGCGATTGCCGTTATAGCCGGAGCTGTTTCCTTTAAACATACTCCGATAGATGCTTTCCCGGATGTGACGAATACGAAAGTGACGATTATCACGCAATGGCCGGGACGTAGTGCCGAAGAGGTAGAGAAGTTTATCACCATTCCTGTTGAGATTGCGATGAATCCCGTTCAGAAGAAAACGGATATTCGTTCCACCACTCTTTTCGGACTTTCTGTCATCAATGTAATGTTTGAAGATCGTGTCGATGATTTCACCGCACGTCAACAGGTATATAATTTATTGAATGATGCCGACCTTCCGGACGGGGTAACTCCGGAAGTACAACCTCTGTATGGACCAACGGGGGAAATATTCCGTTATACGCTTCGTAGTGACAAGCGCAGTGTGCGGGAACTGAAAACGATTCAGGATTGGGTGATTGAACGTAATCTCCGTTCAGTATCCGGCGTAGCGGATATTGTGAGCTTCGGCGGAGAGGTGAAGACGTTTGAGGTAAGTGTGAATCCTCACCAGTTGATTAATTATGGCATTACCTCTTTGGAACTGTATGATGCGATAGCTAAAAGTAATATCAATGTAGGAGGAGATGTTATCACTAAAAGTTCGCAAGCTTATGTGGTTCGTGGAATCGGTTTGATTAACGATCTGGATGAATTGAGAAATATCGTAGTGAAAAACATCAATGGCACTCCGATTCTGGTGAAGAATCTTGCCGATGTACACGAATCCTGTCTGCCTCGTCTGGGACAAGTGGGCCGAATGGATGAAAATGATGTTGTACAGGGGATTGTAGTCATGCGGAAAGGAGAGAATCCGGGTGAGGTGATTGCCAACCTGAAAGATAAAATAGAAGACTTGAATCAGAATGTGCTTCCGAAAGATGTGAAGATAGTGGCATTCTATGACCGGGAGGACTTGGTGAATCTGGCGGTAAAGACTGTGACGCATAACCTGATTGAAGGAATATTATTGGTTACGTTTATTGTATTGATCTTTATGGCAGATTGGCGGACTACCGTGATTGTTGCTGTCGTTATCCCATTAGCCCTTTTGTTCGCATTTATCTGTTTACGGGTGATGGGAATGTCCGCCAATCTGCTTTCTATGGGAGCCATAGACTTCGGTATTATTATTGATGGGGCCGTGGTGATGGTGGAAGGAGTGTTTGTGGCTTTGGACAAGAAAGCGAGGGAAGTGGGGATGCCGGCTTTTAATGTGATGTCTAAAATGGGCTTGATCCGTCACACGGCAAAAGACAAGGCAAAAGCGGTTTTCTTCTCCAAATTGATTATCATCACTGCATTGATTCCTATCTTCTCTTTCCAGAAGGTAGAAGGAAAGATGTTCTCTCCTTTGGCATACACGTTGGGCTTTGCACTGTTGGGAGCTTTGATCTTTACATTGACATTGGTTCCGGTGATGTCTTCCATGTTACTGAAAAAGAATGTTCGTGAGAAAAATAACCGTTTTGTCCATTTTATCAATGTGAAGTGTTCGGCTCTTTTTGATTTATTCTATGCGCACAGGAAGCTGACTATCGGAATGGCAACCGTAATAGCAGGTGTCGGATTATGGCTTTTCTCTTTCCTGGGTACGGAGTTCCTTCCGCAGTTGAATGAGGGATCTATCTATATTCGTGCTACCTTGCCACAGAGCATTTCGTTGGATGAATCGGTGACTCTTGCCAATAAAATGAGAAAGAAACTATTAACGTTTCCGGAAGTGCGGCAAGTGCTGTCGCAAACCGGACGACCGAATGACGGTACAGATGCTACCGGATTCTATAATATCGAGTTCCACGTTGATATTTATCCCGAAAAGGAATGGGAGAGTAAGTTGACAAAACTGGAACTGATTGATAAGATGCAGGATGATTTATCCATTTATCCCGGTATTGACTTCAATTTCTCACAACCGATTACCGATAATGTGGAGGAAGCAGCTTCCGGTGTGAAAGGATCTATTGCGGTGAAAGTGTTTGGTAAAGACTTGTATGAGTCGGAGAAATATGCGGTTCAGATAGAGAAAATCCTGGGTACAGTTCAAGGGATTGAAGACTTGGGTGTGATTCGGAACATCGGTCAGCCGGAGCTTCGTATAGAGTTGAATGAACGCCAATTGGCGCGTTATGGGGTTGCTAAGGAAGATGTGCAATCAATTATCGAAATGGCTATTGGCGGAAAATCGGCTTCACTGTTGTATGAGGATGAGCGGAAGTTTAATATCATGGTAAGATACAGCGAACAATTCCGTCAGAATGAAGAGGAGATAGGTAAGATATTGGTTCCGGCGATGGATGGAACGATGGTACCTATCAAAGAATTGGCAGATATAACGACGATTACGGGACCGTTATTGATATTCCGTGATAATCACGCTCGTTTCTGTGCAGTGAAATTTTCGGTGAGAGGTCGTGATATGGGTACGGCAGTTGCCGAGGCGCAGAAAAAGGTGAATGCTTCCGTACATTTGCCGGCAGGTTATTCACTGAAATGGACGGGCGATTTTGAGAACCAGCAACGTGCAACGAAACGTCTGGCACAGGTTGTCCCTATCAGTATTGCTATTATCTTTATCATCCTGTTTATTCTATTCTCTAATGCGCGGGATGCGGGACTGGTATTGTTGAATGTACCGTTTGCCGCCGTGGGTGGTATTGTGGCTCTTCTGATAACGCAGTTCAACTTCTCCATTTCTGCCGGTATCGGTTTTATTGCCTTGTTTGGTATTTGTATTCAGAACGGGGTGATTATGATTTCCGATATAAAGGCGAATCTAAAACTCGGCTCGCCCTTGGAGAAAGCCACTAAGGAAGGAGTGCGCTCGCGTATCCGCCCTGTGATTATGACAGCGGCAATGGCAGCTATCGGTTTGATGCCCGCTGCCATGAGTCATGGAATTGGTTCGGAATCACAACGTCCGTTGGCGATTGTCATTATCGGCGGATTGATAGGAGCGACTTTCTTTGCCTTGTTTGTCTTTCCTCTTATCGTAGAAATGGTATATGAACGAATGTTATATGATAAAAACGGAAAGTTATTGCAAAGACGTATTTAGTTCATTTCTATTCTGTGGAAAAAACGTTCATAGATTAAATTTGTAGTTTTCAGTAGGTAGAGAGAGAAAGGGATAAAAGAAGGGTGATTAAAAAATCACCCGTACTTTTGTTCCTTTTTCTATTTCTGAAGATATATCCAGCTTTGCATGATAAGCAGAAATGATTTTCAGGGTCAGGCTAAGTCCGATGCCTTGTCCGGCATAGTCCCGGGTATTACTGCCCCGATAGAAAGACTGGAATATGTGTTCTATTTCTTCTTGTGGAATACCGATTCCCCGGTCTTCTATATCAAGAATGACTTGTTGTTGCTCCCGGTAGAGAGTCACATTTACTTCTTTATCAGAGTATTTGCAGGCGTTATCTATTATATTTTTTAATGCTATCTTCAACAGATACGGATTGGCTTTTACAGTCATCTGCCGGTCTGTCTCTTCCAAATGAAGATGGATTCTTTCATCGGAAGCTGTCAACTCTTTTAATATATCAGCCAGAATAATCTCTTCAATATTGTTTTTCAGGAGTTCTTCTTCTTGTCGTGAAAGAAAAAGAAGATGCCGGATCAGGCTGGATAACCGTTTGCTTTCCGAAGAAATTCGTTGGAGGGATTCAATGTATTCTCCCGTGCTTCTTTCTTTCAGCAGACTGATTTCACATTCTCCCTGAATGGCAGTAATCGGATTGTTCAACTCATGTGAAGCGTGACTGACAAAGGATTTTTCTGCCTTGAATGCACTGTCCAAACGGTCGAGCATACTATTTAATGTCTTTATCATGTCCTCCAGTTCGTCATTATTGCCAGTAGTCTTTAATCGGCGGTTCAGACTGTTGGCGCGTATTCTTTTCAATTCCTTTAGTATGTGTTGCAGGGGAACCAGAATACGGCCGGAATATATTTTTCCGATAAAAAAGATCAGGACGGAACTGGCTAAGATGAGAAATATGGAAAGCAACAATAAGTGTTCCTTGATTTCTGTTCCGTAGGCATTCCGGGACATGACGAGTACGATAAAGTTGCCTTCATTATCCGGATAATAAAGGGCGGCTCCCAGTTGATCCTTATATTTGAAGGAGAAAGGGATGCTGTCCTGTCCTGCCAGCAGAAGAGCCTGCTGGTGTTGCGTGAGGTATTTATTCAGCGTATCACGCACTTCGGAGAGACTGTCCATATTTAAAAGAATCTCATGGGCTTCGGGCAGGAGTTCGTCATATTTGCGTTGGATAATCTGGTAGCTCTGTTCGTCTACTTCATCTTTTTCCCAATGCTTCTGTGCGGTCAGGTAGGCTTTTTCACGCAGGTAAGAAGCATAAAGTTTATTGATGTACTGCGTACTGAAAATATAGAATACAGCAATGATGATGACAGTGGTCAGTACACTGATTAATGTATAGAAGAGAGCTATTTTAGAACCTATTTTCATAGCCGGTGTGCTTGGGAGTTTAAGTATTCATGATATATCCTAGTCCTACGACTGTATGAATCAGCTTTTTATCAAAGTCACGGTCAATCTTTACCCGGAGATAGTTTACGTAAACATCTACGATATTGGTATTGGTATCAAAATTCTTGTCCCATACATCTTTGAGCAGGGTAATACGTGAGAGGGCAACCCCTTGATGAGTCATGAAATATTCGAGCAGGCGGTATTCTTTAACGGTAAGGTCGATGTCTATGTCCCCCCTTTTGGCTTTTCGAGTATTGTAGTCCAATACCAGGTTATCGCATGTCAATAGATTGGAAGGGACCTCTTTGTTGCGTCTCAACAGGGCTTTGATGCGTGCTTCCAGTTCTTGGAAACTAAAAGGTTTGACGAGATAATCATCTGCTCCCGCATCCAGTCCTTTGACGATGTCTTCGGTTGTTCCTAAAGCTGTCAGCATGATTACCGGGATTTGATACCCGAACATTTGGCGATAAAGTCGGCAAAGCTCCAAACCATTTATTTTAGGCATGATAATGTCCAGTATTAAAAGGTCGAAAGGTTTGTCCTGAAGGATTTTCCAACCCGTATCCCCGTCATGGCAGACGGTTACCGAATGCCCGAATTCTTTGAGTCCCCGTTCGATGAAAGAGGCGATGTTAATTTCATCTTCAACCAATAGTATCTTTGCCATAATTCAGATTGTTTATGTGCAAAGATACTTTTTTCCTGGCATCCGGAGAAAGAAATCCGCCCTACATTTAAGTGTTTCTTCTTTTTGAGTTGTACTATATACAAACAATAGATATGCTATGAAAATAAATTATGTCATTGGAGCTTTTCTGTGTGTGCTGGGATGTTACGGGTGTAGCAGTCCGAAAACGGAAGTGAAATCGCCGGACGGTCATATCAAAATGGCTTTAACAGTAGATGACAACGGTAAACCGTTGTATAACATTTTAGTAGGTGACTCATTGTTGATTGAAAATTCGACATTGGGATTTACAGAGAAAAACGGTATCGACCTGGGCGGAGGATTTCAGATAAAAAACACGACTTTCGACAGTAAAGATGAAACATGGACGCAACCATGGGGTGAAAATAAAACCAACAGGAATCATTATAATGAGATGGCGGTAAATCTGGTCAATAAAGATCAGGTGGAGTTAACTCTCCGTTTCCGTGTGTTTGATGATGGGGTAGGGTTCCGTTATGAATATAATGTGCCCGCAGCGGATTCCCTATTGATTACGGATGAACTGACAACTTTCCGTTTTCGTCAGGACGGTACATCATGGTCTATTCCTGCCAGTGCCGAAACTTATGAATTGCTTTATGCGCAACGTCCCATTTCCGAGGTGGAGACAGCCAATACTCCTTTCACCTTTAAAACTGCCGATGGCGTCTACGGAAGTATTCATGAAGCGGCATTGTACGATTTCTCGGAAATGACTTTGAAGCAGGCAGGAAACTATACGTTGAAAGCTGAACTTGCTCCATGGCCTGATGGTGTGAAAGTGCGTAAAGGTAATCATTTCACTACTTCCTGGCGTACTATTCAGATTGTTCCGGATGCCGTTAGTCTGATTAATTCGGCTATGATTTTAAATCTGAATGAACCAAGTAAAATAGAAACGACCGATTGGATTCGTCCGATGAAATATGTAGGTGTATGGTGGGGGATGCATCTCGGCGTAGAAACCTGGAAGATGGATGAACGTCATGGAGCCACTACTGTCAATGCCAAGAAATACATTGATTTTGCCGCTGCCAATCAGATTGAAGGCGTTTTGTTTGAAGGTTGGAATGAAGGCTGGGAAAGCTGGGGTGGTATGCAAAACTTTGACTTTACGAAACCGTATGCTGACTTTGACATTGATGAAGTGGTTCGTTATGCAAAGGAAAAAGGAGTTGAAGTTATCGGCCATCACGAGACCGGAGGGAATATTCCCAACTATGAGCGCCAGATGGATCATGCTATGCAATGGTACACAGACCACGGTATCCATGTCCTGAAGACAGGATATGCGGGAGCTTTCCCGAATGGTTATCTTCATCACAGCCAATATGGAGTCAACCACTATCAGAAAGTGGTGGAAACAGCTGCCCGTCATAAAATGACGCTGGATGCGCACGAACCTATTAAAGATACCGGTATCCGTCGTACATGGCCTAATATGATGACACGTGAAGGAGTGAGAGGGATGGAATGGAATGCATGGAGCGAAGGAAATCCTCCGTCTCATCATGTCATGTTGCCGTTCACCCGTATGCTGTCCGGTCCGCTGGATTATACACCGGGTACGTTTGATATTTTGTTTCTGAACACCAAAGATTCTCCCCGTCGCCAGAAATGGAACGATCAGGATAAAGGAAACAGCCGTGTGAATACAACATTGGCGAAACAGCTTGCTAACTGGGTGATTTTGTATTCTCCCTTGCAGATGGCATCTGATATGATTGAAAATTATGAAGGCCATCCGGCTTTCCAGTTCTTCCGCGATTTCGATCCGGATTGTGACGAATCGAAAGCATTGGCAGGAGAACCGGGGGAATTTGTAGCCATCGTGCGTAAAGCAAAAGGCAACTATTTCTTGGGAGCGGCAACGAACGAGAACCCCCGTACACTGGAAATAAAACTGGATTTCCTGGAACCGGGCAAACAGTATAAAACTGTCATCTATGCGGATGGAGAGAATGCGGATTGGAAATCAAATCCTACGGATTACCAGATAACGGAACAAACGGTTACTTCTGAAAATACGTTGAACATACGAATGGCTGCCGGAGGCGGACAGGCTATTTCATTTATGGCACTTTAAAAAGATCGATTGATTATAAAGTTAGACTGTTAATAATGGAAATAGGATTCGTTTTTAGGTAGGAAGATAGAAAAACAGGTAGTATAAATAAAGTTAGTTAGAGGTTAGGAAAAACGGTGAACAGCCTCAACACTGTCCACCGTTTTTATTATTAAGCATGTTCTCATTATCAGTTTATATAATCCGTGCTAATACTATGAGAATTATTGCATGGATACTTATCGTGCTTATCCGGGATAATTATCCCTTTGCTTCCTGATACATAAAGCGTTTGATTGACTTTTTCGCAGTCTTTTCAAATTCCTCGAAATGGATCTTTATTTTGCTTATTTGAGAATAGTTAGGAAGCTGTTGATTCAATTCGATACGGTTTTGTTCCATTACTTTCTGAATATCCGTCTGCTGCAATCCATGAGCGAAAGCATCGTCGAAATCCGGGTAGATCAGTGCTACCAGCTTTTCGTGCTGTAAGACGATCAGTGACTCCGAAACATACGGCATGTTGTTCAGCTTGCTTTCAATTTCTTCGGGATAGATATTCTGTCCGCTAGAGGTGAGAAGCAGGTTCTTACTACGTCCGCGGACTGTCACATAACCCTCTTCATCCAACGTACCGAGGTCACCGGTATGCAGCCAACCGTTAGCATCAATAATTTGCGCCGTAGCTTCCGGATTTTTATAATATCCCAGCATCATATTCATTCCTCTGCATACGATTTCTCCAGCATGTGTTTTCGGGTCCGGTGAGTCAATACGGACTTCCATTCGGCTGGTTGCCTTTCCGCAGGAAGCAAGTTTCAGTGTTTCCCAACGGCTGGAACAAATAATCGGACCACATTCCGTCATACCGTAAGCGATGGTGTAGGGGAACCCTATCTTTTTAAGGAAAGCCTCTACTTCCGCATTGAAAGGAGCGCCTCCGATAATAATCTCGTCAAAGTTTCCACCGAAGATTTCCATGGCAGCCTGTCGTGCCAGCGATTTGATTTTATCGTTCACAATAGGCACTTTCAGCAATAACTTGCCGATTTTGCTGTCTACTTTAGGAAGAATATCTTTCTTGATAATCTTTTCCACAATCAACGGTACACAAGAAATCACTTTGGGTTTAATTTCGGAGAAAGATTGGGAAATGATTTTCGGAGACGGCATACGCGTCAGGAAATAGATGTGTGCACCTGCAGAGAATCCGTAAAGGAAATCATATACCATACCGAACACGTGTCCCATAGGCAACATGGAAACGATATGATCTCCCGGTTTAACGGGAAGCATTTCGAAGCAATAAGCCACGTTCGACCAAAGACTGCGATAGGGGAGCATCACTCCTTTAGAGTAACCCGTGGTACCGGAAGTATAGTTGATGATAGCCAGTTCTTCCGGACGATCTTTCCGGTAACAAATATGTTCCGGGCGAAAGTTCTTGGGATACTGTTGACCGTAAATAGCGTTCCGGTGTTCAAAAGCGTAAGTGAGTTTTTCGTTTCGGGACACTAATGCCGAGAAATCAGCCAGCGAAGCGATGCCCTCTAACAAAGGCATGGCATCTTCATTCAGGTTCTCCCATGCCTGGTCGCCGACGAAAAGTAATTTGGCTTCGGAATGGTTGACGATATTATGAATATTATCTGCCTTGAATTCATGCAAAATGGGAACAATAACAGCTCCGTAAGTGATAGTCGCCAGGAAAGTAACTGCCCAGTGAGCACTGTTACGTCCGCAAACGGCTATTTTATCTCCCGGCTGGATGCCGGCACTTTCCAAGACGATGTGAAATTTAGCGATTTTACGCGCTACATCCTTATATTGGAGGGTAATTCCTTTATAGTCAGTTAAGGCATCTTTGTCCCAGTTTTTGATGATGCTTTGCTCAATATAATCAATGAACTGATGTTCTTGTTCCATTCGATTTTTGCACATTTAGTTTAAAACTGCGCAAAATTAATACTTCGTAGATGTAAACCGAATTTTAAATTCAAGTTTTACGGTTAATTAACGGAGGGGGAACGAACAATTTTACCAGCCGGATAAAGGTCATTCGTGTTTCTTCCTTAGAACTAGTTCATTGGCCTATATAAAACATTTCGTCTCCACGCATGAAGATGAAACGAATGTCTTGCCAAGGCAAGAGGTTCCATGCGTGGAGACGAATCAGTTATAGTGTACTGAATAACTCTTTTCAGATGTTATTCTGAATCAGTATCTTCTTCTTTGGATTTTTCGGAAATAAGTAATAGTTTATCTCCTTCGTGCAGTTTCAGTGTTCCGTTGGGAATCAGGAACTCATCTCCGCGCTTCACGATCATTACCAGCGTGCCTTTCGGAAGATTCATATCTTTCAATGTGTCTGCTTCTTCCAGCATACTTTTGGTGATAGTCATGTCACTAAGATCAGAGTCTATTTCTTCCGGAAGTTCCACTCCGAAGTCGTTACCGGTTTTTTCCAGCGGTTTGGAAAGATTCAAAATCCGGGCGACGAAAGAAATGGTTGTTCCCTGTACGACCAATGAGACAATGGTAATAAAGAATACAATGTTGAAAATGAGGTTCGAACCTTCTACGCCCGCCACTACCGGATAGGTAGCAAAGATGATAGGAACTGCACCGCGTAATCCTACCCAAGATACGAAAATACGTGATTTCATCGTGATTTTCCGGAATGGAAGCAGACAAAGGAACACGCTTAACGGGCGCCCGATAATAATCATGAAAACACCAATCAACAATGCCACGGCAGCTACTTCGAGCATTTCGTGCGGGTTGACAAGCAATCCCAGGCAAAGGAACATGATGATTTGCGACAACCAGGTCAGTCCGTCCATAAAGGTGTAGATATCCTTACGGTGCATGATTTTATTGTTTCCCACCATGATACCGGCGATATATACGGCAAGGTATCCGTTACCTTTCAGTAAGTCGGTGATGGAGAAAGTGAAAAACACAAATGCCAGTAATAAGATGGGATACAAGGCTTGATTATCAATATTGAGCTTATTCAACATCCGGATAGCTAGCTTTCCAAGTACATATCCGGCAGCCGCGCCGACGATAAACTGGATGACGAAAGAGCCTACGATAGCTCCGACTCCCATACCTGACGATTGAATAAACTGTATCAGGACAATGGTAAGCATATAGGCCATCGGGTCATTACTTCCGCTCTCCAGTTCCAGCATGGGACGAAGGTTGTGTTTCAAGTTCATCTTCTGTGAACGGAGAATGGCGAACACCGAAGCCGAATCCGTAGACGACATGGTGGAGGCCAAAAGCAGGGAAGTAGTGATAGGTAAATAAATATTTGACCAGCTCATACCTGATATCCACCAGATAAAGAGTCCGGTGAAAAGAGCTGTAAGTAGTACTCCGACAGTGGAAAGCACGATACCGGGACCTAGAATAGGTTTGATTTCTCTGAATTTCGTATCCATACCTCCCGAGAAAAGGATAATACTAAGGGCCACCATACCGATAAATTGGGCGTCTTTCGCGTCGTGGAACTGCAGGCCGAGGCCGTCACTTCCAAACAACATTCCTACTACGAGGAACAATAATAAGGTAGGTACTCCAAAGCGGTATCCGGTTTTTCCAACAACGATGCTGACGAAAAGTAAGATAGAACCGATAAGTAGGGTGTTTTCTGCTGTAAATATCATAGGCAATATATTATAAAGTTATAAAATTGTCGTATTAATTCTCACCGTGCGAAGTTACACATTATTAACAACAAATAAAAACTCTTTTTGGATGTATTTTTGTGAAAAAAGGGAGTTAAATTGTCTAAAAAGACTAATTTTGCAAAGAATAATCTACATTATACTTATGGATTCAAATAATCTTACACCTTTGAGGAAAGGGGTGGTGGGGGTACAATTCTTGTTTGTAGCTTTCGGTGCTACGGTACTCGTACCGTTATTGGTAGGGCTTGACCCTTCTACAGCTCTGTTTACAGCAGGTATTGGTACGCTTATCTTTCATGCGGTTACGCGTGGAAAGGTTCCTGTCTTTCTGGGGAGTAGTTTCGCATTTATTGCGCCTATCATTAAAGCGACAGAACTTTATGGGTTGCCCGGCACCTTATCCGGCATGGTTGGAGTAGCATTAGTTTACTTTGTGATGAGTGCGCTTGTCAAATGGCAGGGAGTGAGGGTGATTGAGCGGCTGTTTCCTCCTGTTGTCATAGGACCTGTCATCATTCTGATAGGTTTGTCACTGGCGGGAACAGGAGTGAATATGGCAAAAGAGAACTGGGTACTGGCACTGCTTTCGTTGGTTACCGCAGTCGTTGTTTCAATGAAAGCCAAAGGGCTTTTGAAACTGATTCCTATCTTCTGTGGAATTGTAGTAGGGTATCTGGCTGCATGGCTTTTCTACGATTTGGATTTGTCCGGTGTCAGGGATGCTGCCTGGATTGGATTGCCGCAGTTTGTCTTTCCTAAATTCTCATGGGAACCTGTGTTGTTTATGATTCCGGTAGCCATTGCTCCGGTGATAGAACATATTGGTGATATTTATGTCGTTAATACGGTCACCGGAAAAGATTTCGTGAAAGATCCGGGGTTGCACCGCACCTTATTGGGTGATGGTCTGGCCTGTTTCTGTGCCGGATTGCTGGGTGGGCCTCCTGTGACTACCTATTCGGAAGTGACAGGAGCCATGTCACTGACAAAGATTACTAATCCGCAAGTGATCCGAATAGCTGCCATTTCCGCTATCTTATTCTCCGTTATCGGTAAAATCAGTGCATTATTAAGATCCATTCCAAGTGCGGTACTGGGCGGCATCATGTTATTGCTTTTCGGAACGATTGCTTGTGCGGGTATTGGTAATCTTGTGAATAATTGCATTGATTTGAGCCGTACCAGAAATATAATCATTGTATCTTTGACACTGACTGTCGGCATTGGTGGCGCTGCTTTTAATTGGGGCGATTTTTCATTGTCCGGCATTGGACTGGCAGCTTTGGTGGGAGTAGTTCTCAATTTAATATTACCCAGAGAGGATTGAAATTCTATTCAAAAAAACATCCACTATGCGGGAGTAAATGCAGGACTCCTGATTAAGCAGGAGTCCTCCTAATATAGAAAAAAAGATAGTGACGGTATATGATGGAAATAGTGACGGTATGGTTGTTGTATACCGTCACTATCCTTATCAAATACCGTCACTATTTTGTAGAAGAGAATCTGCTTGTAAAATACCCTTCTGTTTCCTTATCATTTATGATAGAAACTTCACAATATCTTCATCCACTGTACTGATACCTCCGATCCCGAATTGTTCGATCAATACGTTCCTGACATTCGGTGAAAGGAAAGCGGGAAGTGTAGGACCCAAATGAATGTGTTTCACTCCCAAAGCCAGTAATGCCAATAAAACAATGACCGCCTTTTGTTCGTACCAAGCGATGTTGTATACGATAGGCAACTGATTCACATCATCCAATCCGAAGATTTCTTTCAGTTTTAAAGCGATGACGGCCAATGAGTAACTGTCGTTACATTGTCCTGCATCCAACACTCTCGGAATGCCGTTGATATCACCTAAAGCCAGTTTATTATATCTGTACTTGGCACAACCGGCAGTAAGAATCACGGTGTCACCAGGTAATTTTTGAGCAAATTCCGTATAGTATTCACGGCTCTTCATACGTCCGTCGCATCCTGCCATTACAAAGAATTTACGGATAGCTCCGCTTTTCACGGCGTCCACCACTTTATCTGCCAGGGCTGTCACCTGTGCATGAGCGAATCCTCCGATAATCGTTCCGTTTTCAATGGCTACCGGTGGCTGACATTGTTTAGCATGAGCAATCAGTGCAGAAAAATCTTTCGGTTTTCCGTCTTTACGTTCGGGGATGTAATGTGCCCCGTCCAAGCCGCAGGCTCCTGTGATGTAAATACGATCCTTGTAGCTGGCATTTGCACGTGGCGGAACGATACAGTTACTTGTGAACAAGATAGGACCGTTGAAACTTTCAAATTCCTCTTTCTGCTTCCACCAGGCGTTTCCGTAGTTTCCTGCCAGATGCTTGTACTTCTTTAGTTGAGGATAATAATGTGCAGGCAACATTTCGCTGTGAGTATATACATCTACTCCTGTACCCTCTGTTTGTTCCAATAACTCTTCCAGGTCTTTCAAGTCATGTCCGCTGATTAATATACCCGGATTATTGCGTACACCGAGACTCACTTGTGAGATTTCCGGATTTCCGTAGCTGCTGGTATTCGCTTTATCCAGCTGTGCCATTGCCGATACTCCATACTTTCCTATTTCCAAAGTCAGCTGAACCAGTTCTTCCACTGTAATATCATTGCGGGTCAGTTCAGACAAGGCATGTTGCATGAAAGCAAATATTTCCGGTGACTCGTAGCCCAGGTTATGCGCATGCTCTACGTAGGCAGCCATTCCTTTCAGGCCATAGTGTACAAGTTCTTTCAGTGAGCGGATATCCTCGTTGGGAGTGCGAAGCACACCGACCGTTTTTGATTTCTCTTCAAACTCATCTTCGTTTCCATCCCAAAGACATTCGTCAGGAGCATTTTCGATCTTTATCTTGTTGCCAAGTTCTTTTTTCAGTTTCAGTCCTTCTTTGATTTTTTCAGTGATAGCCACTTTATCAAAATTGGCGTTGGTGATGGTAATGAACAAAGCATCATAGATAAATTTGTCTGCTTGTTCGGAAGGATGTCCATCTTTACGCAGATGTTCGTTGTAGACAGCAATTCCACGTACTACGAAGAGTAGTAAGTCTTGCAGGTTAGCCACTTCAGACGTTTTACCGCACACACCTTTCAAGGTACAACCGGTACCCATTGCGGTTTCTTGACATTGATAACAGAACATACTCATAACTTTTACGTTTTTAATTAGTCCAATATTTTATTTATTGAACGCAAAAGTAGAGGAAAAGTTTCAGGTGATTCTGTAACCAATGTTACAACAATGAATATTTTTTATCTAAAACACTCATTATTCGATTCATAAATCTTTAAACTGCTCCTATTATTGAATAAGCCGTACCAGTTGTTCTTTCTGTAAAATAGTGATATGCTTGCGATCGGCTATCAATAATCCATCTTCCTGCATGTGCGCCAGTTCACGGGCGAGGGAAGGACGGGATACTCCGAAATAATCACTCAATTCCTGTTGTGAACGGTCGAGGGTGATATGCGTCTGTTGTTGCTGTTTGTATAATCGGAGCAAGTACGAAGCAAGTTTCTGACGAATCGTTTTAAACGACATAAAGAAAAGCTTATCCGATAAAGTCCGTGCATAATTGGCAGAAAGATTCATATAGTTTTCCAAAAACTGCTCGTTCTTACGGAATAAACTCAATACACTTGATTTAGGAAGTTCGATAACCTCTGTCGGTTCGTTGGCAGTCACTTCCACCGGATAGCGGTTCTCCTCACCGAACAGAAACAGAGGGGCAATCGCTCTTGGAGCAGCGATGTCTTCCACTTTGATAAGACGTCCCGAATAATCAATCATCTCTCCACGCACGCTTCCTTTGGTCAGGATGACGAGGCGATTGCACACAGCTCCTTGTTGAGCCAGGATTTCTCCTTTCTTATAAGAACGTGTATGGAAACTGATCTCTTCCAGATCGGCAAAAAGTCTTTCCGGAGTGATCCCCCGGAATAAGGGATTGTTGACGAGTGCAGGTATCATATATCAATAGTTATTTGAATTTTAAAATAAACGTTGTTTCTTTCTCCCGCAGCAAAGTGAGACTCCCGCCCGAAAGACGCATGATCTGTCGTGAAATACTAAGTCCGATTCCGCTACCATTTTCTTTGGTGGTGAAGAAAGGAATAAAGATATGTTCTGCTATTTCCGACGGGATTTCAGGACCGTTGTTTTTGATCTCGATCCATATTTCTTCCATATCATTGCAATAAGCCCGAAGCTCGATTCTACCATCCGGCTGGCTGCCGATTGCCTGGATGGCATTCTTCAGAAGATTGATAACTACCTGGGCGATGAGGTTTTCATCCGCATACAGAATTAAGTCCGCAGGAGAAATCTCCGTGTGGAAACAAATGGTGTCACACGGATTCTGATGGCGGGCAAGTTCAATCATCCTTTCTATGAACGCTTTCACATAGAACAATGACGGTTCCGGTGCAGGTATGCGTGTAAACTGCCGGTAAGATTCTACAAAAGAGAGCAACCCTTTTCCTGTGGTGCTGATGGTCTGCAACCCGTGACTGATCTCTTCATCTTTACCCTCGGACATGGAAAGAAGAGTGTCACAAAGAGAAGTGATAGGCGTGACCGAATTCATGATTTCATGCGTCAGAACCCGTGTCAGGCGAATCCATGAATCTATTTCCTTTTCATCAAGTTCGGTATTGATATCATTCAGAGCCAGAATACGCAGATGCTCTTTGCGCACATTGATTTCCGATACACGTATGGATAGATTAACGGTTCCCCGTTCGTTGTGAAATATCACTTGCAGTTTGTCTCCGGGACGGCAGTTCTCTATTTTCTCCATGAGCGTAGTGTCTACTTTACTCAACTGATGGATATGCGTGAATATATTCAGCCCCAAAAGACGGAGTGCCTCCTTGTTCTTCTGATAAACAGCCCCATTGTCATTGAGTACCAGCAATCCTGTACTGACAAAATCCAGAATCAGCTCGTAATATTTCTCTTGTTGTGCGGTTTCCGCTTTTACATTATATAAGATATGTCCCACCCGGTTGAGTGCCCGGTTGATCTTTTGGCTTTCGGGAGTACCGTTTTCTTCGGGAAAATGAAAAGTGTTATCATTATTTTCAAGCGCGTTAATCATGAAAAGCACCTGCTTGGTGTGAAGCTGGTACAGGCGGATTTGCCAGATGATACTAAGTACCAGCAGACAAAGACTGATGCCCAACCAACCGTATGATTGATGAATACCGAACCAGACAGTCGATATACAGAAAAGTACAGTCAGCAAAACTCTGAACCAGTACCGAATCCCCAGTTGTTGGATCTGTGAGCTCATAATCCGAATTTTTTCATCTTGTTATAGAGCGTCTGCCGGGTTATTCCCAGTTGAGCGGCCACTGCCGATAGATTTCCCGCACAGGCATCGAGCGCTTTCCGTATCATCTGCACTTCCATTTCTTCCAGGGTGGAGATACTCTGTTCCTGAATGGCTATCCGTGGTACGGATAATTGGAATAATTCAGCAGGAATCAGCGGACTGTCATTGATGATAACCGCCTTTTCGATGACGTGCTCCAATTCGCGGATATTACCATACCAGGGATGCGCAGTCAATTTATCCTTTGCTTCGGGAGTGAACTTCATCAACGACTTGTCATATTGCTTGCAGAAGTGAACCATAAATCGCTCGGCCAATGGGATAATATCCTCTTTCCGTTCGCGCAGGGGAGGAATTTCCACATGAATGGTATTGATGCGGTAGAGCAAGTCTTCCCGGAATTCGCCTTTCGCTACCATCTCCTGCAGGTTCCGGTTCGTGGCACATATCAGTCGGATATCAATAGGAATTGGCGTGTTACTTCCCACTTTCACAATGCTTCGCCGTTGGATGGCGGTTAGTAGCTTTGCTTGCAGATGGTAGGGCAAATTTCCTATTTCGTCGAGAAACAGCGTACTCTTTTCGGCAGCCTCGAACTTACCTGTCCGGTCGGTGTGTGCATCAGTGAACGACCCTTTTACATGTCCGAAAAGCTCACTCTCGAATAAAGATTCGGTGATGGTTCCCATATCCACAGCAATCATTTCTTTATATTTGCGGTTGGAAAGCACATGGATTTCCCGTGCCAGCATCTCTTTTCCCGTTCCGTTTTCACCCGTTATCAAGAGGTTGGCATCGGTGACGGCAACCTTTTCAATCAAAGCCCGTAGTTGTTGCATAACCTTGCTTTCTCCCCAGTACATAGGCGAGTGAACAGGCTTTTCTTTACTTGCCGTTTTCCTGTCGTTGTGCGTAGAGGTTGCTGCGGTTTGCAGTGTTTCCACCAGTTTCTGGTTGTCCCAGGGTTTGACGATAAAGTCCGTTGCTCCCTCTTTAATACCCCGGATAGCCAGTTCAATATCGGCATAAGCCGTAAAAAGTACGACCGGAAGATCCGGACGTACTTTTTTTATTTCATGTAACCAGAATAATCCCTCATTGCCGGTATTGATGCCCGATGTGAAATTCATGTCCAGCAATACCACTTCCGGTATTTCCTCCCGTAGGACGCTCGTCAGGGTGACAGGCGAGGAGAGTGCAACGACCTTTGAGAAATAACTTTTTAAAAGGATTTGTATGGCAGTCAGCACCCCTTTATTGTCGTCTACAATGATGATTGTTCCAGATTTACTCATTTTCGTTCAAGTTTGTAAAGCGCAAACTTACGAAAAAAGGATGTGATAATTCAAGAATCGTAATTCAAAATTGATTTTATCCCCCTTGTATCTCCAATCATAACCACTGGAACTTCAATCCGAATGATAAACTAAGGTAGTCACGTGGACGGAGATAACTATTGTTTACCGCACTAATCACATAAAGGTCACACGTACTTATTTCATAGAAAAAGGTTACAGACTTGGCCATAAATCTACGTTGCGGGTCAATGTCATAGGTCAGGCGTTGTCCCATAAAGACATGGAAACGCACTTTGCTTGAGAAACCATAATACCCTTTCGGATAACGTTCCGGTTCGTTCACCCAGAACTGATTTCCAAATACGGTATTCACATAAAGACCACAGGCAAGAGGCTCTGTCGAGAATCCTTTTCCAATATTAATGCTCCAGGGCATATAGTTCTGCTTGAGCGTCATGGTCACTTTTGCTTTCTTCGAAGAATATTTCGGAATGAATCCGAGCAATACATCCGTTTCCCACTGATTACGTTTTCCATAATCCCATCCTATACCGAAAGAGAGCAATCCCATATTTCCGGCATATTGTATTTTGGAATGAGTCGGGATAATCCGTTCCCAGTTTCTGCGGAAACGGTGAACCCGATTATCGTAGCGGGTATGTTTGGTGTGCTTCGGTGTGGCAGGCAACACGGAGTCCGCTTTGATAATGGTGAATAAAGACTCCCCGTTACGAAAGGTGATAATTGAATCATCCTTGATGATAAAACGGAGCGAATCATCCTTGTAGTTGTTGATGATTGTATCCCTCTTGCAGGTAGCAGACATCAGACCGGGAAGCAGGAGAAGCACGGACAGTACTCCCGCGCGTAAGATATAATTAGTATTTAACCAGCTCATATTCGTATTTTTCCGGAGTTATTGTAAATACCAGATAAGTACGGTAATCCATACAATCACTGGTAACATAATGTATTCCATCATCAAAAATCACATCGTCCTGATGGTGATGGGTATGGGCGGCCGTGCAGAACTGTATTCCTGCATACTGTTTGACATAGTGTTGGAATACTTTTGCCACATTATCATTGAACACATCCGTATAGGGACGCGCGTGCATACAAATGACCGTTTTTTCAAACTCATCCCGCCTGTTCGTTATCTCATTTTCCATAAAGGTAAAGTCCGGTACAGGTTCGGAGTAATCATACTCCAAAGCGTTGGTATTCAGGCAGACAAACTTCACATCTCCTGCGATGAAAGAGAAGTTTGTGGGGCCGAATACAGCCTTGTAGGTTTCCGCTCCCGTTCCCAGACAGTCATGATTTCCGATCAGAGCCACATAAGGCACATGAAGTCCGTTCATGATATCCCTTTGCCAAAGAAATTCCTTAGTCAGTCCGAAGTCACTCATATCCCCTCCGTGGATAACGAAGTCAATATCATTTCGTTGATTGATTGCTTTTACAAAATCTTCCGTTTCGTCATACCATCGTTGTGAGTCGCCCATTGTCACGAACCGTATCGTAGTTTTACCCTGGCAATTTGCTTCTATTCTTTCCATATTGTGGGCGTTGACCTCTGTTTCTCCGCTGATGCGGACGTCATACGGATGATAGTCTATCATACCGCATCCCGAAAGGAACAGGCACGAAAACAGTGCATATAAATTCTTCCTCTTCATCATTACTTTAATAGTTTAGAAAACTAGATGCAAAGATAAAGTTTTCTATCGGGATGGACAATCTCCCCATGGATAATAGAGACTGTTGGAACAATTTAAAGGAGAAATGGAATAGTCTCCCGGTTGTCTAAAAATTAGACGGTACTGTCTAATTTTTAGACAATATTCAGAAAGGTTGAAATGATAAACACTTGATAATGAATTGTTATTCTTTTTTGGCATGCTTTCTGCATTCTTGAGAATAGAAAAAACAGAAATAAAATATAATATGAAACAAATTTATTATGTGATCCGTACTTTATTGCGGGGGCATGGTTCCAACGTTATCAAAATCCTCTCTTTGGCGTTGGGGCTGACGATGAGCATCCTGTTGTTTGCCCGCGTGGCTTTCGAACAGAGCTTTGACAAATGCTTCAAAGATTATGATAACCTGTATCAGATCTTCTCCGTCTTTTCCGCCAATGGCCAAACCTTTGAGCCGCAGGAAATGAACTGCGGACCGGTGGCGGGTGCCATACAGGAGAACTTTCCTAAAGAAGTGGAAGCAGCCACCAGCTATTGTGTCTGGATGAGTGCCCCTCTTTATTATGGAAGTGTCCGTTTTGAAGCTAACAAAGTGACAGCCGATTCACTATTCTTTCAAACTATGGGTATCGATGTTTTGAGCGGTGTTCCGGAAAAAGAACTGATGCAGAAAGATGTTGTCTTTCTTAGTGACCGGTTGGCGCGTAAGATGTTCGACCAAGAAAACCCGATAGGCAAAGTAATCTCCTATAATAAAGAAATAGAACTGACAGTGAAAGGCACGTACGCCGACATACCCGAAAATGCTACCGTCAGACCGGATGCAGTGATTTCTTTGCCTACCGTATGGAGCCGTGGATGGGGAAACTACTCCTGGAGAGGAGGCGATAGCTGGATCGCATTTATCCGTTTCCGTCCCGGAGCAGACAAATCCGTGGTGAATGCCCGGTTGAATGACCTGATAAAGAAATATCGTCCTGCGGAAGACCAGAAAGTGGTAGGTTATACCGCTTTTGTAAAGCCGATCCGTGATGTATACAGGGAAGAACCGGACGTGAAGCGGATGCGGAACATCATGTATATCTTGGGAATAATCATCCTTTTCATCGCTACTTTGAACTACGTACTGATCTCCATTTCTTCACTCTCATACCGCGCCAAAGCCATCGGCGTACATAAGTGTAGCGGTGCAGGCAGCGGCAAAATTCTGGGAATGTTCCTATTGGAAACAGCTATCATTATTCTCTTCGCCTTGCTGCTGATGGGATTAATCTTACTGAACTTCCGCGACTTTATAGAAGACACAACCGCCGTTGAACTCGGAGCCCTGTTCTCTTTAGACCGTCTTTGGGTACCCCTGCTGACGGTAGCTATCCTGTTCCTGATAGGAGGAGCACTGCCCGGACGCATCTTTGCCAGAATCCCCGTTTCACAAGTCTTCCGCCGCTACACAGAAGGAAAGAAAGGCTGGAAATGCCCGCTATTATTCGTGCAGTTTGCTGGCGTAGCTTTCATCTGCGGACTGATGTATGTGGTGATGCTGCAATACTACTATGTCTTAAACAAAGACCTGGGATACAATCCGAAGCGCGTTGTCGTAGCCAATACTGGTTTCGGCAATAAAGAAAACCAGGACTATGCCCTGACTTTCTTCCGTGGCCTGCCTTATGTAGAGTCCGTGTCCAGTGCCGATTCCCATCCCGTCTATAGTTATAGTGGAACGATGATTCAGGATGAAAGCGGACAATCACTTTTCTCCTCCCGTTTTTGCGAAATGATGGAAGACTATCCAAAGATGATGGGTATGGTGATGAAGGAGGGGCGTATGCCACGGAATGAAAACGAAGTAGCCATCAATGAAACATACGGCGAATGGATGCACTGGGGAACAGAGCTATTGAACCGTACTGTCTATAATTCAGGCTACGTATGTAAAGTAGTGGGAGTGATTAAAGACTTCCGGATCGGTAATTTCACCAACCCGCAAGCACCCTTCATCCTGATGAGTACCAAGAATTTCGGAAACTGTGTTCATGTCCGGCTGAAAGAACCTTTTGCAGAGAATCTTCAGAAACTGAATAAAGTATCGGCAGACGCTTTCCCCGATAAAACGGTCGATTTCCGATCGATGGAGCAGATGATAAAAGAGAGTTATAACTCCATCCGCGTCTTCAGCAATGCTACCATACTGGCGGCGGTTACCATGTTCTTTGTGATGATGATGGGATTGATAGGCTACACAACCGATGAAGTCCGCCGCCGTTCCAAAGAGATTGCCATACGTAAAGTCAATGGTGCCGAAGCCTCCGGCATTCTGGAAATGCTGGTGAAAGATGTGCTCTATGTAGCCGTTGCAGCCGTTGTGATCGGTGTAGCGGCATCATGGTACGTCAATGATATGTGGATGGATATGTTTGCCGAGCACGTGCCTGTCAGTTGGGCGGCGTATGTACTGATAGCGATTGTAAATCTTCTCGTTATCGTAGCCTGCGTACTTTGGAAATCGTGGCGGATTGCCAATGAAAATCCGGTGAATAGCCTTAAAAGTGAATAATTAAAAACATAAATAAAAAGAGTATGATTGAAATAAACAACATCAGTAAAGTATTCCGTACTTCCGAAGTAGAGACAGTTGCCTTGAATCACGTAAACCTTGAAGTAAAAGAGGGAGAGTTTGTAGCCATTATGGGCCCCTCCGGTTGTGGTAAATCCACTTTGTTGAATATTCTGGGTTTGCTCGATAACCCCACCGAAGGTTCCTACCGCTTGATGGGTGAAGAGGTGGGCGGATTGAAAGAGAAAGAACGTACCCATGTGCGTAAGGGCAAACTCGGATTCGTATTCCAGAGCTTTAACCTGATCGACGAGCTGAATGTTTACGAGAATGTAGAACTTCCTCTGACATACCTGGGCTTTAAAGCATCCGAACGCCGCCGCATGGTAGAAGACATTCTGAAACGGATGAACATCAGCCATCGTGCCAAACACTTTCCGCAACAACTTTCCGGTGGTCAGCAACAACGTGTCGCCATTGCCCGTGCCGTAGTGACCAACCCGAAACTGATTCTCGCCGATGAGCCGACCGGTAACCTCGACTCAAAGAATGGGGCAGAAGTGATGAACCTGTTGACCGAACTGAATAAAGAAGGAACAACCATCATCATGGTGACACACTCACAACATGACGCATCCTTTGCCCATCGTACAGTTCATTTGTTCGACGGCAGTGTGGTAGCCAGTGTGATAGCATAAACCAGATCAGAAGCAAGTATGAGACAAATCTATTATAGCATACGTACATTACTGCATGAGCGTACTTTGAATATCGTAAGAGTGCTCTCCCTTTCTTTAGGACTAACAGTTGGCATCTTGCTTTTCTCGCAAATAGCTTTTGAGATGAGCTATGAGAAATGTTACCCGGAAGCGGAGAATCTGATAATGGCGAGAATAGCGGCACAGAATATGACGACCGGCGAAGTGCAGGGTGATGACGGAATGAATTATGACTATACTGTCTGTGATCCGGTAGCTTTTACCTTGGCGCAGGATATGCCTGAAGAAATAGAATCAGCCACCTGTGTACTTCCTTCCCAGTTTTATCATATTTATAAGGAAGACAAACTGCTGTCAAAAGCAAATTACATGATGGTCGACACCTGTTTCTTTGAAACGATGGGTATACCCGTACTAAAAGGGAACGCGAAAGATCTCATCATCTCGAATAGCATATTTGTATCAGAACATTTTGCCCGTGAAACATTCGGTAGCGCAGACCCTATTGGGAAAACCCTTTCGGCCGACAAGCAGTTGGAGCTCACAATTCGCGGCGTCTATAAAGACATACCCGAAAATTCGATGCTCTCCCGTGACTTTGTGATTACCATCCACCGCGATGGTCGCTATGCGAGTGGTAACGGTTGGAATGGGAATGATATCTTTTATGCCTTTGCACGCTTGCGTCATGCGTCGGATATAGACAAGGTGAACAGCAAAATTCAACAAGTAATGGCAAAATACAGCCCCTTGCAATGGGATGACTGGAAGTTGGAATACAGCGTTGTTCCTCTTTCGAAACGCCATCTGGATTCTGCCGATACCCAGAAACGTTTGATGATATTCGGCTTCCTCGGCTTTTCAGTGTTTTTTGTAGCCATCATGAATTATATGTTGATTTCAATAGCCACTATCAGTCGTCGTGCAAAAAGCGTAGGAGTGCATAAATGCAGTGGAGCCAGTTCCGGAAACATCTTTGGCATGTTTCTGGCAGAAACCGGAGTATTGGTTCTACTATCCGTCCTGTTTAGCTTCCTGTTGATAATCAACATGGGCGAATTGATCGAAGACCTGTTGGGAACCAGCCTTGCCTCACTGTTTGCCTGGGACATCATTTGGATACCCTTGCTCACTGTAGTAGTCCTTTTCCTCCTGGCAGGAGGCATACCGGGAAAACTGTTCTCACGTATTCCCGTCACGCAGGTATTCCGGCACTATACGGATGGAAAAAGAGGATGGAAACGTTCATTACTATTTGTCCAGTTCACGGGTACCTCCTTTGTACTCGGACTATTGCTGGTTACCCTGTTACAATATTCTCACCTGATGAATGGAGATATGGGAATCAAGATTCCGGGACTGGTAGAAGCCGAAACCTGGATGTCCGGCGAAACAGTAGAACATGTAAAAGACGAGTTGCTCCGCCAACCGATGGTGGACGGGGTATCGGCATCCACACACAGCGTACTGGGAGAATATTGGACACGTGGATTGATTGGTAACGACGGCAAACGCATTGCCACCCTTAATTTCAATATGTGCGACTATGATTATCCGAATGTGATGGGAATCAGAATAACAGAAGGCACTACCATCAAGAAAAAAGGCGATCTATTGGTAAATAAAGAACTCGTTCGTTTGATGAAATGGACCGATGGTGCCGTAGGAAAATCAGTGAGTGGGGTAGAAGGTACCATCGTGGGAGTGTTTGATGATATTCGTAATAGAAGTTTCTATTCCAGTCAGTCTCCTATCGTATTGATTGCCGATAAAGAATCGGCCAATCACACCATCAATGTTCGTCTAAAAGAACCCTATGACGAGAACCTGAAACGCTTGAACGAATGTGTGGCAAAAACATTCCCGAATGTAGCCCTGAATTTCAATTCAGTAGACAGCATGATTCGCGAAGGCTATAAGAGCGTATACCGTTTCCGTAACGCAGTCTGGATTTCGTCCTGCTTCATCCTGCTTATTGTCATCACGGGATTGATTGGCTATGTGAATGGAGAAACTCAACGCCGCAGCAAGGAAATAGCCATACGCAAAGTGAATGGGGCAGAGTCCTCCGGCATCCTGAAACTATTGATATACGACATTCTGAATATCTCCGTAATCTCTGTGCTGATAGGTACTGCCGCTTCCTATTTTACAGGCCAAATATGGTTGGAACAGTTTAGCGAACGAATTGATATGGATCTGTTACTTTTTATAGGAATAGCCCTGCTGGTACTATTGGTTATCGTGGCTTGCGTGGTAGTGAAAGCCTGGCACGTTGCCAATGAAAACCCCGTAAAGAGCATCAAAGCAGAATAAAGAATAAAAACCAACAGGCGGAGTAAAGCAGTTAATGCTTTATTCCGCTACCGTTTCCGGATGTTGTTTAGACACTTTCTTAATGTAAATCATCAGACTGACAACCGCCGTAATAAACGCCAATGCATCCGATACCGGCATACTAATCCAGATACCTTCCAATCCCCACCAGTTGGGAAAGAGCAGCAAGCAAGGCAAAAGATAAAGCAACTGCCGCGTCAGCGAAAGGAAAATACTTATTTTAGCCTTCCCGATACTTTGGAAGAAGTTACCAATCACAATCTGCGCCCCTACAAACGGGAACATCAATACAGCCAGCCGGATACCGTCTACGGCCAAATCAATCAATTCATCGCTATCCGTGAAAAGAGCCGATACGGCATGAGGGAAGAACTCGCAGATAATAAACCCGCTACTGGTAATCACGACCCCGGAGATAATCCCCAGTCGCAATGTCTGTTTCACACGGTCTATCTTCTGCGCTCCGAAGTTATACCCCACAATAGGCTGCATACCCATCGTCAGACCTAACACAATCATCACATAAAGCGTCAGCAAACGGTTAATAATCCCATAAGCACCAATCGCCATATCGCCCCCATAATTTTGCAGACTGTTATTGATGATAATCACAATGGCACACGCACACACATTCATCAGGAAAGGAGACATACCGATGGCGAAGATACTCTCCACAATCCTCCGTTTCATCTTCCAGATATTCCCCTCAAAATGCACCGTACTGTCTTTCTTGACAAAGTGGCTCACCACCCACACCATACCGATCAACTGCGAAATCACCGTTGCCGTAGCAGCCCCCCTCATTCCCCATTCAAAGTGGAAAATAAAGATAGGAGCGAGGATAATGTTCGCCACCACCGTCACCATCGAAGTCAACATCGCCTTTTTCGGGTATCCGGTAGCACGCATCACGTTGTTCAACCCAATCATCGTATAAGTGATAGGAGTACCCAATAAGATCACCTGCATAAAGCTCCGTGCATAAGGAAGCGTCTCGTTACTGGCCCCGAAGAAAACCAATATATCATCCAGGAAGATGAAAGACAAAATACCAAAGAAGAACGAATTAGTGATACAGAGCATCAACGTGTGTGACAAGATTTCCGTAGCCCCCTTCATGTCCTTTTGCCCCAGACGGATAGACGCCAGCGTAGAACCGCCCGCCGATACCAATGTACAGAAAGCCACCACCAGATTCATCAGCGGAAAGCTGATGGCTAGTCCGGCAATCGCCATTGGGCCTACACCATGTCCGATGAAGATACTATCAATAATATTATAGATAGAAGTAATCGTCATTCCGATAATTGCAGGAATGGAATATTGTAACAGCAATTTGCCGATACTTTCTTTGCCTAAGATATGTGGGTCGTTCTTGCTCATGCGCTAGTAGATTTTGTTGGATAAAAACGTATGTTACGTTTTTTTTAGCTTTGCAAAGGTACGAATTATTTGCCTGATTCGATGATTATTCGGAACTTTGCAACGACGGATACACAAGGTTTAACGTTTAGGTAAAAAGAAAGTTTATATATGAATACAACGAAAACGATTGCGGCACTCTTCGATTTTGATGGTGTCATTATGGATACAGAAACGCAGTACACAGTCTTCTGGGACGAGCAGGGACGGAAATATCTGAATGAAGAAGATTTCGGCCGCCGGATTAAGGGACAGACATTATTGCAAATCTATGAAAAGTATTTCTCGGACCAACCCGAAGCCCAGCTTGAAATAAGCGCCGAACTCTACGTTTACGAGCAAAAGATGTCCTACGAATACATCCCCGGAGTAGAAGCCTTTATAGCCGATCTTCGCCGTAACGGTGCAAAGATAGCCGTAGTCACCAGCTCCAACGAAGAGAAGATGGCTAACGTCTACAATGCCCACCCCGAATTTAAAGGAATGGTAGACCGCATCCTGACCGGAGAGATGTTTGCCCGTTCCAAACCGGCTCCCGACTGCTTCCTGCTCGGGATGGAAATCTTTGAAGCCACCCCCGAAAACACCTACGTCTTTGAAGATTCTTTCCACGGCCTGCAAGCCGGAATGACTTCCGGGGCAACAGTGATCGGACTTGCCACCACCAATACACGTGAAGCCATCACTGGCAAAGCACATTATATAATAGACGACTTCACCGGCATGACCTACGACAAGCTCCTGACCCTGCATCGTTAAGAGAAAGAATAAATCCGAAACGCATTATTGCACTTGATAAATCGCTTCCTTGTATTGTTAAGGAGCTTTTATTATACCTCACAGAATCCTTCCAACCGCCTCCCCAGCTATCCAAGCGAGGTGTTTGAAAGGATTTTTTGCATTTCCTTCTCTGTTATGAATTAAATGTTATAACTTTGCCGCGATTTTTGAAGGCGCTTGACGTCGTTTTAATTTTTAATCATTAATTTTTAATTTAAAAAGACATGGCTGGTTATATATCAGATGACTCAAGAAAGGTGACTACTCATCGCCTGGTTGAAATGAAACAGAGAGGTGAAAAAATATCTATGCTGACTGCTTATGATTACACAATGGCACAGATTGTAGACGGTGCGGGAATGGACGTAATCCTGGTAGGCGACTCCGCTTCCAATGTAATGGCAGGTAATGTGACAACACTTCCTATCACACTCGACCAAATGATCTATCATGCCAAATCCGTGGTACGCGGCGTGAAACGTGCGATGGTAGTGGTTGATATGCCTTTCGGATCCTATCAGGGCAACGAGATGGAAGGACTTGCTTCAGCCATCCGTATCATGAAAGAAAGCCACGCTGACGCTTTGAAGCTCGAAGGTGGTGAAGAAATCATAGACACGGTGAGACGCATCGTATGCGCTGGCATTCCGGTAATGGGACATCTGGGACTCATGCCTCAATCCATCAATAAATACGGCACCTATACCGTGCGTGCCAAAGACGACGCCGAAGCCGAAAAACTGATTCGCGACGCCCATCTATTAGAAGAAGCAGGCTGTTTTGCCATTGTACTCGAAAAGATTCCCGCAACCCTTGCCGAACGCGTAGCATCCGAACTGACCATACCTATTATCGGTATCGGTGCCGGTGGCCACGTAGACGGTCAAGTATTGGTGATTCAGGACATGCTTGGCATGAACAACGGATTCCGTCCGCGTTTCTTGCGTCGTTATGCTGACTTGTACACGGTGATGACCGATGCCATCAGCCGTTACGTTTCTGACGTGAAGAATTGCTACTTCCCCAACGAGAAGGAACAATATTAAATATAGTATATGGCAGTTAAATTGTGGACAGTTCATTTTATGCGGATATGTGTAGCTAATTTGCTGTTGTTTATATCCTTGTATGTGTTATTTCCGGTGCTTTCCGTAGAGATGGCCGACCGTCTCGGAGTGCCGGCTGCACAGACAGGAGTAATCTTTCTCTTTTTCACCTTGGGGATGTTCCTCATCGGTCCTTTCCATGCCTATCTGGTAGATGCATACAAGCGTAAGTACGTCTGTATGTTTGCTGCTGCCCTGATGGTAGTGGCGACCATCGGATACGCCTTTGTTACCAACCTCACAGAACTAATTCTGTTGAGCACCGTGCAAGGGCTTGCCTTTGGCATAGGCACAACAGCCGGCATCACATTGGCCATCGACATCACCAACTCCACACTGCGCAGTGCGGGAAACGTCAGTTTCTCCTGGATGGCACGTATGGGAATGATCGCAGGCATTATCCTCGGAGTATGGCTTTATCAAAGCCAATCCTTCCAAACCCTGCTCACTGTATCTGTCATAACCGGAGCTGTCGGAATCCTCATGTTATCAGGAGTCTACGTACCTTTCCGTGCGCCGATTGTCACCAAACTCTATTCCTTCGACCGCTTCCTATTGCTTCGTGGATGGGTTCCTGCCATCAATCTGATCCTGATAACCTTCATTCCGGGACTGCTGGTTCCCATGGTACACCCTTTCCTAAACGATTTCGTACTCGGAAACACAGGAATCCCCGTACCGTTCTTTGTAGGAACAGCCCTCGGATACATCGTTTCCCTGTTCTTTGCACGTCTGTTTTTCCTGAAAGAGAAAACACTGCGGCTGGTCATTATAGGACTCGGATTGGAAATCGTAGCCATGTCCCTACTGAATACAGACATCTCCATAGGCATTTCCTCCGTACTCTTAGGACTGGGCTTAGGCTTTATCCTGCCGGAATTCCTGGTGATGTTCGTAAAGTTATCCCACCATTGCCAACGCGGAACAGCCAACACCACTCATTTGCTGGCAACCGAAATCGGCATTTCCCTGGGAATCGTTACCGCCTGCTACATGGAATTGGATACAGATAAGATGCTACATACCGGACAGATAGTAGCATCCATTGCTTTACTCTTCTTTGTATTGATTACCTATCCTTATTATATAAAGAAGAAAGTAAGATAGGAGAGTAGCCGGAATTAATTCCGGCTAACTTGTTTTACTCCCTTTATAGTACGTAATTTCTTGATAAGAGCCTCCAAACGTCCCGTATCACCCACCATGACCGTCAGTGTTCCGGAGAACAAACCGTCGTTCGAGTCAATACCGATGGAGCGCAGCGTGATACCATTCTCTTTGGATATAATAGAAGTGATATTAGTCACGATACCAATATCATCATGCCCTACAACCCGCAGCGTGATAGGATATTGCGTACCTACCGATTTCCCCGCCCAACGAGCCTTCACAATACGATAACCGAAACGTTCGCGCATCTGATTGGCATTCGGACAATCCGCCCGGTGTATCTTGATACCACCGCTTACCGTAACGAAACCAAACACATCATCCCCGTAAATCGGATTACAACATTTAGCCAACTTGAATTCCAACCCTTTCAGATTCTGATCGATCACCAGAACATCTTCCTTAGACGTCGTTTCCTCTTGTTGCGCAGCCTGCAAGTTATACCCTTCGGCACTGCGATACACAATTTCATCGTGCGTATCACTGTCCCGCTTCTGTTGCTCCACATATTTATCCAGAATCTCGTTAACGTCCAGTCCACCGTCGGCAATCCGCTGATAAAACTCCGTCACGTTCTTGAAGCCTAAACGCTTGATGAGGCGCATCATGGTCGCTTCATCATATTCCAATTTACGGTTCTTGAATTTCCGTTCCAGCGTCTCCTTGGCAAAAGCATGCTGGCGTGCCACCATCTCTTTGAGAGCCTGTCTTATCTTGGTGCGTGCTTTGGAAGTCGTCACGATGTTCAGCCAGTCCTGTTTCGGTGTCTGGGTATTTGAAGTCATGATCTCCACCTGGTCGCCGCTATTCAGTTTCTGTTTGAGCTGTACATTCTTGCCGTTCACTTTCGCGCCGATACACTTGCATCCCAACTTACTATGGATATGGAAAGCAAAATCCAATACCGTAGCCCCTTTGGCGAGCTTGAACAAATCCCCCTTGGGCGTGAAGACAAACACTTCATCCTCGTAGAGATCCATCTTAAACTGATCCATCACTTTCAGCGAATCATTGTCCGCATTCTCCAACGCCTCCCGCACAGAAGTCAACCACTCGTCCAGACCCGTTTCACCCTTGATACCTTTATATCTCCAGTGAGCAGCCAAGCCGCGTTCCGCGATCTCGTCCATGCGGCGGGTACGTATCTGCACTTCCACCCATTTCCCTTCCGGACCCATCACAGTGATGTGCAACGACTCGTAACCATTGCTTTTCGGGATAGAGAGCCAGTCGCGCAGACGCTTCGGGTTCGGCTGGTACATATCCGTAACAATCGAATAAACCTGCCAGCATTCCTGCTTCTCCTTAGCCGGGTCCGGTTCCGAATCGAGGATGATACGAATGGCGAACAAGTCATAAATCCCCTCAAAAGACGTTTTCTGCTTCTGAATCTTGTTCCATATCGAATGAATCGACTTGGTACGCCCCTTGATGTCGAACTTCAATCCCGCTTCCGACACCTTCCTCTGGATCGGTTCGATAAAAGCAGCGATATACTTGTCGCGGGACGCCTTCGTCTCGTTCAGCTTATCCTTGATAAAATAATACGTTTCCTTCTGCGTATATTTGAGAGACAAATCCTCCAGTTCCGATTTCAGCTTATACAATCCCAGCTTGTGCGCCAGCGGAGCATACAGGTACGCAGCCTCGTTTGCTACCTTGAGCCGGTCCTCCTCGTTGCCCGTATCCTTTATTTTGCGCATCACGTTCACACGATCCGCAATCATAATCAGGATCACACGCATATCCTCCGCAAAAGAAAGCAGCAGATTACGGAAGTTTTCCGACTCGATAGCCGGACTCTTCGCATACAGTTCGTTCGTTTTCACCAATCCCTTGATGATACTTGCTACGTCATCCCCATATTCGGCGTTCACCTCGTCGATAGACAATACATGCCCCTTCACGATTTCGTGCAACATGATACCGATCAGGCACGAACCTTTCATACCGATTTCCTCGGCAACGATCACTGCCGTTTGTAAATCTCTGATGACGGGATTCATCCCGAAGTTATTGCGTTGCAGACCGTTACACTGGGCCGCTTTGATAAGATGTCTCTTTAACTTTAGGCAATCCTTCCAGGAAATGCTATCTCCTGCAGATTGCAACAAATGCCGGTAGAGTGAAAAAAGCTCCTTTTTTTCCTCCGATGTAAAAAAGTCGTCCATATTCAATCTTGTTAATTCGATGTAAAATTAGTTTTTTTCCCGGTTATTCGGCAAGAAGTAAATAACATTTTGTATTTTTGGGCATCAATTAATAAAATTAGATATTATGATAACGACACAGGACAAAGAGTTGCTTGCCAAGAAAGGCATCACGGAAGAGCAAATTGTAGAACAATTAGCATGCTTCCAGACGGGTTTCCCCTTTTTGAAGCTGGATGCGGCAGCCTCCATCGAAAAGGGAATATTAGCTCCCGATGCAGAAGAACAGAAGGCTTATCTGGCCGCCTGGGATGCATATACCAACACAGATAAGACTGTTGTGAAGTTCGTGCCCGCCTCCGGTGCAGCGAGTCGTATGTTCAAGAACCTGTTCGAGTTCCTGTCTGCCGACTATGACCGACCGACTACCAAGTTCGAACAGACATTCTTCGACGGAATCAAGAATTTTGCTTTCTATGATGACCTGAATGTAGCCTGCCAGCGTATCGACGGAAAAGATATTCCCGGACTGATCGAAGACGGCAACTATAAAGCAGTGGTATCCGCCCTGCTCGAAACAGCCGGACTGAATTACGGCGCACTACCGAAAGGTCTGCTCAAATTCCATAAGTATCCCGAAGGTTCACGCACGCCGATGGAAGAACATCTCGCCGAAGGAGCCTTGTATGCTGCCGGAAAGAGCGGTAAAGTAAACGTGCACTTCACGGTATCTACCGAACACCGTGAACTCTTCAAGAAGCTGGTAGCCGAAAAGGTAGACGAATTTTCCAAACGCTATGGAGTAGACTATTACATCACCTTCTCCGAACAAAAGCCGAGTACCGACACGATTGCCGCCGACATGGACAACCAACCTTTCCGTGACAACGGCAAACTGCTGTTCCGTCCCGGTGGCCACGGCGCACTGATCGAGAACCTGAACGACCTCGATGCAGACATTATCTTCATCAAGAACATCGACAACGTAGTGCCCGACAGACTGAAAGCCGACACCGTTACTTATAAGAAACTGATTGCCGGAGTGCTCGTGACTTTGCAAAAACAAGTATTCGAATACCTTACCCTGCTCGACAGCGGTAAATACACCCACGACCAGATGATGGAAATGCTTCAATTCCTGCAAAAGAAACTCTTCTGCAAGAATCCGGAGACGAAAGACCTCGAAGATTCCGTACTCGCCATCTACCTGAAAAACAAGTTCAACCGCCCGATGCGCGTCTGCGGAATGGTGAAGAACGTAGGCGAACCCGGTGGCGGCCCGTTCCTTGCTTACAACAGCGACGGAACCATCTCCCTGCAAATCCTCGAAAGCTCACAGATCGACATGGACGATCCGGAGAAGAAAGAAATGTTCGAGAAAGGCACACACTTCAATCCGGTAGACCTCGTATGCGCCGTGCGCGATTATAAAGGAGATAAGTTCGACCTGGTGAAGTATGTAGATAAAGCAACAGGCTTCATCTCCTACAAATCGAAGAACGGCAAAGACCTGAAAGCTCTCGAACTTCCCGGCTTGTGGAACGGAGCGATGAGCGACTGGAATACCGTCTTTGTAGAAGTGCCACTTTCCACTTTCAATCCGGTAAAAACAGTGAACGACTTGTTGCGTGAGCAACATCAGTAAAGAGTCTGAATTTAGAAACGCAGATTACCGCAAAGGAAATAGGCTAAATCTGCGATAATTTGCGTTAATCTGCATTTCTCAAATAAAAAAGAGTGTTTAGAATGAATCAGATAGAGAAGATCATCGATATTGCTACTTGGAACAGAAGAGAACATTACGAACATTTCAGTGCTTTTGACGATCCGTTTTTCGGAGTGACCGTTCAGGTAGACTGTACGCGCGCGTATCAGGAAGCCAAAACCAAAGGCATATCCTTTTCCCTGTTAGTCCTCCACCGGATAACGACTGCCGCTGCTGCGGTAGAAGAATTCCGTTATCGCATCGAAGGCGATAAGGTGGTGTGCTATGACAGCCTTCTGCCCGAAGCCACCGTAGGCCGTGACGACCATACCTTTTCTTTTGCCGCCTTTGAATATGATCCGGACGAACTTGTCTTTATCCGCCGGGCAAAAGCCGAAATGGAACGTTTGCAAGCCACTACGGGACTCAACAAAGGAGGCACTTTCCATCCCAATGCCATTCATTATTCGGCAGTGCCGTGGCTCTCATTCACCGACATGAAGCACCCCACCAATATGCGTTCGGGCGACAGCGTTCCCAAAATCTCCACCGGAAAGTACTTCCGTGACGGAGAAAGACTGATGATGCCCGTTTCCGTAACCTGCCATCATGGGTTGATGGACGGCTATCATGTGGCACAGTTTATTGAGAAGCTCCATTTGTAACTTCCGTTCTGAAAAGACAAACCAGACTATTATATGAGAGTAAAGATACCCAGATGGGAAATCGCCGTAATCTGTTCCGCTTTGCTTTTCCCCGGCACTTCGCTTAGTGCGCAGGAGGTAGGGCAGGAAGAGAAAGAGGTGAAGGAAATGCGGCAAGACGTAGAACAGCTCCAGCAGGACGTCCGCCAACTTCGTGAAGAAGTGCGGAGATTGCAGGAAGAAATTCATGGCTTCCGGCACAACAGCTTCCCGCAATGCGGAGCCGACACCGTAGCTCCCTACGTTCCCCACCATTTCATTCACCGGTTGGGGATAGAGGCGCGGCCGCAATACGTGTTCCCCACCAATCCTTTCCTGCAAGGCGAGAACGAACGGTGGAAACCCATCCAGAGTTCATTTGCCGCTCATCTGAAATACTCTTTCAAGTTTCGTCCCAACACCTGTGCCGACCGCATCTATGGCGGAGCTTATCAAGGTTTCGGCTTGGCTTTCACCACCTTTGGCGACAAAAAGCAACTGGGTGATCCGATGACGTTCTATGTCTTTCAAGGTGTACGCATTGCCCGTTTCAATCCCCGCCTTTCGCTCAATTACGAGTGGAATTTCGGTATTTCTGCCGGATGGAAACCTTATGACAACGATTACAACTCCTACAACGGAGCCGTAGGCTCACGGGTGAATGCCTACCTCAATGCGGGTATCTACCTTAACTGGTCGCTTTCCCGTTATTTCGACTTTATCATCGGCGGAGACTTCACGCATTTCTCCAACGGCAACACCAAGTTTCCCAATGCAGGTGTCAACACCACCGGAGCGAAAATCGGACTGGTGTACAACTTCAACCGGGAAGAAGCCGACCTCACTAAATCATTGGTTCATCCCTACGTTCCCCGTTTTCCGCGACACGTCAGTTATGACCTTGTGTTGTTCGGCTCGTGGCGTCGCAAAGGCGTCTATGTAGGCGAGAAGCAGATTGCATCACCGGGCAGCTATCCCGTAGCGGGATTCAACTTTGCTCCGATGTACAATCTCAACTATAAGCTGCGCTTTGGAGTTTCGCTGGATGGTGTCTATGACGGTAGTGCCAATGTGTACACCGAAGATGCGCTGGTGGAGTACGATGCAGGCAGTGGTTCCTCCCGTCGTAAATTTCTCGTGCCGGGCATTCAGAATCAGCTTGCGCTCGGACTTTCCGGACGGGCAGAATACGTGATGCCGTTTTTTACCATCGGTGTCGGCTTGGGAACGAATGTGCTGGGGCGTGGCAATTTGCGCGGACTGTATCAGGTCTTTGCGTTGAAGATCAACGTCACCCGGAGTTCATTCCTTCACATCGGCTACAATCTTCAGGATTTCCAGACCCCTAATTATCTGATGCTCGGTCTTGGTTTCCGTTTTAATAATAAATATCCTAAAGTACGTCATTAACCCCCAATACGCCATTACCCCCAAATGGAACATATCATTCGTAAAATCAGGCAAATCTATCCGGTTTCCGACGAAGCACTTCAAGCGCTTCAGGCGAATATGGAATTAAGGTATTATCCCAAAGATACCCGTATCGTTCAGGCAGGCGTCACAGATCGCCTGGTATATTTCATTGAAGAGGGCATCGCCCGTTCCGTATTCCACCACAACGGAGAGGACACCACTACGTGGTTTAGTCAGGAGGGCGACGTCACGTTCGGCATGGATTCGCTCTACTATCAGCAACCATCGGTAGAAAGCGTTGAAACGCTTTCCGATTGCAAAATCTACGTCATCCACATCGACAAGCTGAATGCCCTCTACGAAACATATATCGACATAGCCAACTGGGGAAGAATCCTGCATCAGAATGTGAATAAGGAGCTTAGCCACATGTTTGTGGAGCGCCTCCAACTTTCGCCTAAAGAACGCTACGAACAGTTCAACCGTCGCTATCCCGGATTGATAAACCGAGTGAAGCTGAAATATGTGGCTGCTTTTCTGGGCATTTCCATCTATACCCTTAGTCGGGTACGTGCTAAAAAATAGCGATTAGCAGGGCTTTTTTGCTTTAGAGCAAAGAAACTTCGTAGCGCAAACCGTATCTTTGCCTTCTAAAAATACTAACTTACTAATAGAAAAACAAATGTCGAACATTTCTGCTTCAGCTTTTTCAGACACCAAGGCGCATTATGATCTTCTTGACGGACTTCGCGGTGTGGCGGCTCTTATGGTGATATGGTATCACGTATTCGAGGGCTTCGCTTTTGCCAGTAATAGTGCTATTGAAACTCTGAATCACGGATATTTAGCCGTGGATTTCTTTTTTATCCTTTCGGGTTTTGTGATCGGTTATGCTTACGACGACCGTTGGGGTAAAAGTCTCACCATGAAAGATTTCTTTAAACGCCGATTGATACGTCTTCATCCGATGGTCATTATGGGTGCCGTTCTCGGTGCTATCACGTTCTGTATTCAGGGGAGTGTGCAATGGGACGGGACGCACGTAGCTATCTCCATGATAATGTTGTCTCTGCTTTGTACGATCTTCTTCATTCCCGCCATGCCGGGTGTTGGGTACGAAGTTCGTGGCAACGGTGAGATGTTTCCGTTGAATGGTCCTTGCTGGTCATTGTTTTTTGAGTATATCGGCAATATCCTGTATGCGTTGTTCATTCGCCGCTTGTCCAACAAGGCACTGACGGTGTTTGTGGTGTTGCTGGGCGTAGCGTTGGCGGCGTTTGCTGTTTTTAATGTCTCCACTTATGGAAACATAGGAGTGGGCTGGACGCTGGATGGGGTTAACTTTTTGGGCGGTTCCTTGCGTATGCTTTTCCCTTTTTCGTTGGGTATGCTTATGTCGCGCAATTTCAAGCCTATGAAGGTGAAAGGTGCATTTTGGATATGTACTATTGCGCTGATTGCCCTGTTCTCTGTTCCTTATCTGGAAGGGTTGGAGCCGCTTTGCATGAATGGTGTTTATGAAGCGTTTTGCGTGATTGTGGCTTTCCCTATCATTCTGTGGATAGGAGCGTCGGGTACCACCACGGACAAGCAATCGACAAAGATATGTAAGTTTTTGGGAGATATATCTTATCCGGTTTATGTGATACATTATCCGTTGATGTATCTGTTCTATGCATGGCTGATTGAGAATCAACTCTACACGTTAGGTGAAACCTGGCACGTAGCTTTGTGTGTCTTTATTTTGAGTATTATTCTTGCTTATCTGTGTTTGAAGCTGTATGATGAACCAATACGTAAATATTTGGCTAAACGTTTCTTGAGTAAGAAATGACGTTTTCATTTCATGAAGTTAAAAAGAAAAACTCCAGCTAATGTAACTTTATCCGTCACCATAGCTGGAGTTTTTCTTATATAAAATAAGACTTTCTTTATCTGCAAATGAGCTTTCTTCTATGTTTTCATCTTAGAAATGATTAGATGTGATTAACAGAGCTGCTTGCTCATCTTATAATTGGTGAGACACATTTGATTAGCTTTCCGCTTTTGCTCTTCATCGACCTGAAAACCTTGTTTTTCAAAAAATGGTTTTGCCGTGATGCTAACTTCTGATGTTAATCTTTTCGCACCTCTTTCTCGTGCATATGCTTCGAGATGCTTATACAAAGATGTTGCGACACCTTGATGCTGAAAGTCCTTGTGAACGAACAGCGTGTGCATATATCCGTCATCGTTTACAGAGCCAAAGCCTACAATCACGCCTTCTTTGTTTTCTGCAACCACATAATGTTGTTCTTCGAAAAGCTCATTCCAGTGTGACGTATCGTCTCCGCACGAAGCCCAATCTGCTACTTCTTCGGCTGTATAATCTTTTCGGTTCACAGTCAGAACTGTATGCTGATATAGCTCTTGCAGTGCTGGAATATCAGACAGGTTTACTTGGCGGATTTTATTCATCTTATCTCTGAATTTCTTGTATTAATGAACTTCTACTTTCTCTGCAATTCTCTTAGCCTTGTCGCGCAACGCATCCAAATCAGAATCAAGCGGAGCATAACAAAGTACCACACCCATACGGCGGTTGACACGTGTAAACGGTTTGCCGAAAATGCGGAGATAAGTATCTTCTTCTTTGGTCACTTCTTCTAGTCCGCGATATTGAGGACGTTCCTGGCTGGCAATCGGGGAAAGGATCACAGCGCTTGCGCCTATCCGTTCTTGTTTGATGCCGGGAATGGGCAGGCCGAGTACGGCACGCAGATGCAATTCAAATTCATTCAGGTTTTGTGTGCCCGCCAGTGTCACCATACCTGTGTCATGCGGACGAGGAGAGAGTTCGGAGAAATAGACTCCATTATCATGGCTTAGGAAGAACTCAACTCCCCAAAGTCCTGCACCTGTGAGGGCACGGGTTACTTTCTCCGCCATCTCTTCCGCTTCTTTCAAATGGGCGGGATCAATGTGTGCAGGCTGGAAACTTTCGCGGTAGTCGCCACCTTTCTGCACGTGTCCGATAGGAGGGCAGAAGAGGGTAGGGCCGTTCTTTTGGGTAACGGTGAGCAGGGTGATTTCGCTGTCGAACTTGATAAATTCTTCAATGATAAGTTCGCGAATATCGCCACGACTGCCACTGCATCCGTATTCCCAGGCATGTTCGAGTTCGTCGGCACTCTTCACGAGCGATTGTCCTTTGCCGGAAGAAGACATCAATGGTTTAACGACACAAGGGAAACCTATTTTATCGGCAGCTTCTTTCAGTTCTTCCAGAGTTGTGGCATAGAAGTATTTGGCTGTTTTCAGTCCGAGTTCTTGGGCGGCAAGGTCGCGAATGGCTTTGCGGTTCATCGTGAAGTTCACGGCACGAGCGCTGGGAACTACCTGGATACCTTCTTTCTCGAAGTCGTATAAGCGTTCTGTACGGATGGCTTCAATCTCCGGAACGATGATGTCCGGGCGGTGTTTCTTCACCACGCGTTCCAGCTCTTCATCGTTCAGCATGTCGAATACTTCAAATTCATCGGCCACTTGCATAGCCGGTGCTCCTGCATAGGAGTCGCAAGCAATGATGTGCTGGCCTTTACGTTGAGCTGAAATTACAAATTCTTTTCCTAGTTCGCCGGAACCGAGTAACAGTATTTTCTTCATCATTTTGAGTGTTTTATATTAGTGGTGCAAAATTACAGCAAAAAAATGAGATAATAATTGTATGTGGCGTTATTATATTGCTCTTTTATGCAAATTGGGAACTTTATAAAGATGGATGTGAATCTTAATGCAAAAATGCGGAATATATAAGGAATAGAATAGATAGGAGAAAAACAGGAAATATGGCTTTAAACTTTCTTAAGGAAAACATGAAAATACGGACTTTTCTGTGTTCGAGCACAAAACTAGTTGTTTTTGCCACTATTTCTTGTTTTTGCTAATCCATTGATTTTTAACAAAGAGATAGGAAACTCGATGGGTTAATTTAGTTTATTGATAGATTATTGCCCCCAAACTTGTTTTGCTATTGATTTGTAGCAGAAATTTGCCTGAATTGGTCAATCTGTAGTCATTGTAGGTCTAATAAGTGTTATCGAACGACAAATTATGAAAAAGGAAGCACAACGACACGGAATTGTTTCTACATTTGCGCAGTTGTTTCTTTAACTATTTCTAAGGACAGAAGTTTATGGGATATAGAAAATAGTTGAACAAAAACTGAACTCAACTGTTTATTATAATAATGAAATAGGTAAAACGCGAAAAATGTGCATTCCTTTCATATTATAAAGTCAAAAAGGAGAGAAAAGAATAATATAAATAAAAGAGATTGCTTATGTCACAGATTATCGGACATATCTCGCAGGTGATCGGCCCTGTGGTCGATGTGTACTTTGAGGGTACGGATGCAGAATTGGTGCTGCCAAGCATCCACGACGCACTGGAGATAAAGAGGCCAAACGGCAAAATACTGGTTGTAGAAGTTCAGCAACATATCGGCGAAAATACGGTGCGTACCGTAGCGATGGACAGTACTGACGGACTTCAGAGAGGCATGAAAGTGTATCCCACCGGAGGCCCGATCACGATGCCGATTGGCGAACAGATTAAAGGACGACTGATGAACGTAGTCGGTGATTCGATCGACGGTATGAAAGGACTCGACCGCAAAGGTGCATATTCCATTCATCGCGACCCCCCTAAGTTTGAGGATTTGACTACTGTGCAAGAGGTACTCTTCACAGGTATCAAAGTGATCGACCTGCTCGAACCGTATGCCAAAGGTGGTAAAATCGGTTTGTTCGGCGGTGCCGGTGTAGGAAAGACTGTATTGATTCAGGAACTTATCAATAATATCGCCAAGAAACATAATGGATTCTCTGTATTTGCCGGAGTAGGTGAACGTACCCGTGAAGGTAACGACTTGCTGCGCGAAATGATTGAATCCGGTGTAATCCGTTACGGCGAAGCATTCAAAGAAGGAATGGAGAAAGGTCACTGGGATCTTTCAAAAGTGGATTATAACGAACTGGAGAAATCGCAAGTGTCTCTGATTTTCGGTCAGATGAACGAGCCTCCGGGCGCACGTGCCTCTGTGGCATTGTCCGGACTGACGGTAGCGGAATCTTTCCGCGACGCAGGAAAAGAAGGCGAGAAACGCGATATCCTGTTCTTTATCGATAATATATTCCGTTTCACACAAGCTGGTTCGGAAGTGTCCGCCCTTTTGGGACGTATGCCCTCCGCTGTTGGTTACCAGCCCACGTTGGCTACGGAAATGGGTGCGATGCAGGAACGTATCACGTCTACCCGCAAAGGTTCTATCACCTCCGTACAGGCGGTGTATGTGCCTGCCGATGACTTGACCGACCCGGCTCCTGCAACAACTTTCAGCCACTTGGATGCCACTACCGTGCTCGATCGTAAGATTACGGAGCTGGGTATTTATCCGGCGGTAGACCCGTTGGCTTCTACGTCACGTATCCTCGACCCGCACATTGTTGGCCAGGAACACTACGACGTAGCGCAGCAGGTGAAACAAATTCTGCAACGTAACAAGGAATTGCAGGACATTATTTCCATCCTCGGTATGGAGGAACTTTCGGAAGAAGACAAGATGGTAGTGAACCGTGCCCGTCGTGTGCAGCGTTTCCTTTCACAACCATTTGCCGTAGCCGAACAGTTTACAGGCGTTCCGGGTGTGATGGTGGGTATTGAAGACACTATCAAGGGATTCAAGATGATTCTGGAAGGAGAAGTGGATTATCTTCCCGAACAGGCTTTCTTGAATGTCGGAACCATTGAGGAGGCAATAGAGAAAGGTAAGAAATTGCTGGAACAGGCAGCAAAAAAATAAAAAGATAGCATGATGAAAGAACTGCATTTGAGTATAGTATCGCCCGAAAAGAGCATATTCGACGGAAATGTGAAGATTGTCACATTGCCGGGAATGATCGGTTCGTTTTCTATTCTCCCCGGGCATGCGCCCATTGTTTCGTCGTTGAAAGCGGGAACGTTGAGTTACACGACGATGGACGGAGAAGAGCACACGATGGATATTCAGGGCGGTTTTGTCGAAATGAGTGACGGTACGGTTTCCGCCTGTGTTTCCTGACGGAAGCTCCCCACCGGCACAAAGACTAAGCATCAAAAGATTGAAAAAAACGAGATTATAACCTTACAGAAAAACACAGTAACATGGTGAATATTAGTAAAACTAAACGGAATTTTATTTGGTGGCATACCTTATTTGCAGTAATTAGCGGGGCACTCGGAGCTGTCATTCTACACTTCGCTTTGCCGGGGCATTATTTCGGAGGGTATCCGTTTATTCCGATCTATTTTTACTTCTTCGGGCTGTTTAGCATTTATGCTTTCGACGCTTGCCGCCGACATGCTCCACAGAGAATGTTACTGTTGTATCTGGCAACGAAGATGATAAAAATGATTCTTTCGCTGATTCTGGTATTGATTTATTGTCTTGCCGTTCGCGAAGAAGCCAGAGCCTTTTTGCTGACGTTTATTTCGTTCTATTTAATATATCTGATATTCGAAACCTGGTTCTTCTTCTCTTTTGAGTTGAATCAGAAACGGAAAAAGAAAAATAAGAAGAAAAATGAAACAGTTGCATAACATAGTAGCTCCGTTGATTCTGTTCTGCCTCATGGCGGCAGTCAGCTTGCCGGTTCTTGCACAGGAACAGGAGGGGGAAGCGGTGTCACAACAGACGCAGGACGAGATTACTCCGAAAGAGGAACAGGAGAACACGGTGGATGTGAAAGAAATTGTGTTCGGTCATATCGGCGACTCCTACGAATGGCATATTACGACGTGGGGTAACACGCACATTACTATACCATTACCTATTATTGTTTATAGTAGCACTACAGGTTGGCACACGTTCCTTTCTTCCCGTCTCGAAGAGAATGGAGGGACTTATGAAGGACTTTCCATCGCTCCCGAAGGAAGTAAGTACGAGGGCAAACTGGTAGAGTATAATGCGGCAGGCGAACAGGTCCGCCCGTGGGATATTTCCATCACGAAAGTGACATTTGCTTTGCTGTTCAACAGCGTGTTGTTGCTCATCATCGTATTGAGCGTGTCACACTGGTACAGAAAACGTCCGCAAGGAGCGAAAGCGCCGGGAGGATTTATCGGATTCATGGAGATGTTCATCATGATGGTGAACGATGACATTATCAAGAGTTGTGTAGGACCCAACTACCGGAAGTTTGCACCGTATCTGCTGACAGCGTTCTTTTTCATCTTTATCAATAACATGATGGGATTGATTCCGTTCTTCCCCGGAGGTGCGAACGTGACGGGAAATATCGCTATCACTATGGTGCTTGCAGTCTGCACGTTCCTGGCAGTGAATATCTTCGGTTCTAAACATTACTGGAAGGATATTTTCTGGCCTGATGTACCCTGGTGGCTGAAAGTGCCCATACCGATGATGCCATTCATCGAGTTCTTCGGAATCTTCACGAAACCGTTTGCTTTGATGATCCGTCTTTTTGCCAATATGCTGGCGGGACACATGGCGATGCTGGTGCTTACCTGCCTGATCTTTATCTCGGCAAGCATGGGGCCTGCACTGAACGGCACGCTGACGGTGGCTTCTGTATTGTTCAACATCTTTATGAATGCGCTTGAGTTGTTGGTTGCTTTCATCCAGGCTTACGTATTTACGATGTTGTCGGCAGTGTTTATCGGTCTGGCACAGGAAGGTGCCAAAGTGAAAGCTGAAGAAAATTGAAATGAAACGCGGTGAAAACGTTGATAAAAAGAATACGGAATAAACGCGCGGAATGAATGATTAAATAATAAACAAGAGAAAATATAAACCATTTTAAAACTGAAAATTATGTTACTATCAGTATTGTTACAAGCCACTGCAGCAGCAGTAGGAGTTAGTAAATTAGGTGCAGCTATCGGTGCAGGTCTTGCAGTAATCGGAGCTGGTTTGGGTATTGGTAAGATTGGTGGTTCGGCAATGGAAGCTATCGCACGCCAGCCGGAAGCATCAGGGGACATCCGTATGAACATGATTATCGCCGCCGCCTTGATTGAAGGTGTGGCTCTGTTGGCGGTAGTAGTTTGTCTGTTGGTGTTCTTCCTCTAATCAGGTATATAACAAGCGAATTTCGCAGGCGTGAACCATGTTTCAAATCATGATCAGCCGCGAAATCGTAAATTGTAAATCGTAAAATCGTAAATAAAGATTATGTCATTACTATTACCTGATAGTGGCCTGCTGTTCTGGATGTTTCTCTCATTCGGGATTGTGTTCGTGATATTGGCGAAATACGGCTTTCCCGTCATCATCAAGATGGTGGAGGGTCGTAAGACCTATATCGACCAGTCTTTGGAGGTGGCGAGAGAGGCTAATGCCCAGTTGTCTAAACTGAAAGAGGAAGGCGACGCATTGGTGGCTGCCGCCAACAAAGAACAAGGACGCATCTTGAGGGAAGCAATGGAAGAACGTGACAAGATTGTTCACGAGGCCCGTAAACAAGCCGAAATTGCCGCACAAAAAGAACTGGATGCGGTGAAACAACAAATCCAGATAGAGAAAGACGAAGCCATCCGCGACATCCGTCGCCAGGTAGCCGTGCTTTCTGTGGACATCGCCGAGAAAGTGCTCCGCAAGAGTCTTGAGGACAAGGAAGCACAGATGGGCATGATCGACCGTATGCTGGATGAAGTACTAACCCCGAATAAGAACTAAGGAAGATGGAAGTCGGAATACTCTCAATGCGTTATGCAAAAGCCATCATTGAATATGCACAGGAAAAAGGTCTGGAGGACAGGTTATATCAGGAGTTCCTGACGCTGTCGCACAGTTTTTGTGAACAGCCCGGTTTGCGCGAAGCACTTGATAATCCGGTCATCACAACGAAGGAAAAGTTGGCGTTAGTCTGCACGGCTGCCGACGGTGACGGAAAATCGACCAGAGAGTTTGTCCGTTTTATCACTTTGGTACTGCGAAACAGGCGTGAAGGCTATCTGCAATTTATCAGCCTGATGTATCTGGATCTCTACCGGAAGCTGAAGCATATCGGAGTGGGTAAGCTCATTACAGCCGTTCCCGTCAATAAGGAAACGGAAAACCGGATTCGTTCCGCAGCAGAGCATATCTTGCACGCCCAGATGGAACTCGAAACGGTGATAGATCCTTCGATTGAAGGAGGATTTATCTTCGATGTCAACGACTACCGACTGGATGCAAGCGTTGCCACGCAGTTGAAGCGAGTGAAACAACAATTTATTGATAAGAATAGGAGAATTGTATAATGTCTGAAAATATAAAAGTAAGCGAAGTATCTGATATATTGCGCAAGCAGCTCGAAGGAATCAACGCCAATGTGCAACTTGACGAAATCGGTACGGTGCTCCAGGTGAGCGACGGCGTAGTGCGTATCTATGGATTGCGAAATGCCGAAGCCAATGAATTGCTGGAGTTTGACAATGGTATCAAAGCAATCGTGATGAACCTCGAAGAGGACAACGTGGGTGCTGTGCTGTTGGGTCCGACGGACAAGATCAAAGAGGGATTCGTCGTGAAACGTACCAAACGTATCGCTTCTATCCGTGTAGGAGAGGGCATGCTGGGACGTGTGATCGACCCGCTGGGCGAACCGCTCGACGGCAAGGGACTGGTTGGAGGCGAACTGTATGATATGCCATTGGAACGGAAAGCTCCGGGAGTAATCTACCGTCAGCCTGTGAACCAACCGTTGCAGACGGGATTGAAGGCGGTAGACGCCATGATTCCTATCGGTCGCGGACAGCGTGAGTTGATTATCGGCGACCGCCAGACTGGAAAGACTGCCATCGCTATTGATACGATTATCAACCAGCGCAGTAATTTCCTGGCAGGTGATCCTGTATATTGTATTTATGTGGCTATCGGTCAGAAGGGTTCTACCGTTGCTTCTATCGTTAATACGCTTCGTGAGTACGGAGCACTGGACTACACGATTGTGGTGGCTGCTACAGCTGGTGATCCGGCTGCATTGCAGTATTACGCTCCTTTTGCGGGTGCTGCCATCGGCGAGTATTTCCGTGATACCGGTCGTCATGCGTTGGTGGTTTACGATGACCTTTCCAAGCAGGCGGTAGCTTATCGTGAGGTTTCTCTGATTCTTCGCCGTCCGTCTGGTCGTGAGGCTTATCCGGGTGATATCTTCTATCTGCACTCCCGTCTGTTGGAACGTGCTGCTAAGATTATCAGCCAGGAGGAAGTGGCACGCGAAATGAACGACCTTCCGGAAAGTCTGAAAGGAATTGTCAAAGGCGGCGGTTCACTCACGGCATTGCCTATCATCGAAACGCAGGCGGGTGACGTATCGGCCTATATCCCGACGAATGTGATTTCTATCACCGACGGACAGATATTCCTTGAAACTGACTTGTTCAACCAGGGTACGCGTCCGGCTATCAATGTCGGTATCTCTGTATCCCGTGTAGGTGGTAACGCGCAGATTAAGGCTATGAAGAAAGTGGCGGGAACATTGAAGATCGACCAGGCACAGTATCGTGAACTGGAAGCGTTCTCCAAGTTCAGCAGCGACATGGACCCGATTACCGCATTGACGATTGACAAGGGACGTAAGAACGGCCGGCTGTTGATTCAGCCTCAATACAGCCCGATGCCCGTAGAACAGCAGATTGCTATTCTCTACTGTGGTACACACGGACTGCTCCACGATGTTCCTCTGGATAAGGTGCAGGACTTTGAACGTAGCTTCATCGAATCGCTGCAACTGAATCATCAGGAGGATGTATTGGATGTATTGAAAACGGGTGTGATTGATGATAATGTGATTAAGGCTATCGAAGAGACTGCCGCCATGGTCACTAAACAATTTATCTAATCGGTCATTGATTTATCTGATTGGCCTTTAAAATAAATCTGAATGGTTTTTGATTTATCTAATTGGCTTTTTTATAAATCAGATCGCCCTTTAATTTTTAATTATTAATTTTTAATTATCACTATGGCTTCACTGAAAGAAGTAAAAACCAGAATAAATTCGGTCAAGAGTACCCGAAAAATCACTTCAGCAATGAAAATGGTGGCTTCTGCCAAATTACACAAGGCACAAGGAGCCATTGAGAATATGCTGCCTTATCAGAAGAAGTTGAACAAGATTCTGACTAACTTCCTAAGCGCGGACCTGCCTATCGAATCTCCTTATGTGCAGGAACGTGAAGTGAAGCGTGTAGCAATCGTTGTTTTTTCTTCGAACACTTCTCTTTGTGGTGCTTTCAACGCCAATGTCATCAAAATGATGATGCAGACTATCGGGGAATTCCGTACTTTAGGACAGGATAATATCTTGATATTTCCGGTAGGCAAGAAGGTGGATGAAGCGGCCAAACGGATGGGTTTCAAACCGCAGGAGGTTTCTCCAACGCTCTCCGACAAACCAACGTATCAGGAGGCTGCCGAACTGGCTCACCGACTGATGGATCTGTATGTAGCAGGCGAAGTGGACCGGGTGGAAATAATCTATCATCACTTCAAATCAATGGGGGTACAGATTCTTCTTCGTGAGACGTATCTCCCCATTAATCTGACGAACGTCGTAAGTGAAGAGGACAGAGAGAATGAAGAGGAGGTACAGGAGAACGAGATTGCCAATGATTATATCATCGAACCGAACGCAGAGGAATTAATCGCGAGCTTAATCCCCACTGTATTGAGCCAGAAGATTTTTACTGCCGCTGTTGACTCCAATGCTTCGGAACATGCTGCACGTACGTTGGCTATGCAAGTGGCTACGGACAACGCAAACGAGCTGATCCAGGATTTGACGAAGCAGTACAATAAGAGTCGTCAGCAGGCGATTACAAACGAATTGCTGGATATTGTAGGGGGTTCCATGAAGTAATTAATCATCTTTCTTTTGTCTTGAAACAAAAGAAAGAAGCAAAGAAAAATTCAAGGCTGACTTTTTTCTCCTACTCGCTTCCTTCACTTCGCTAAAGGGCAGAAACTCGCTACGCTCAAACAGTCTGCCCTTCTTAACGCTCCGTTATGGGCGCTCGCCTGACGGAGAAAAAAGTAGGCCGGGGAACCTGGCGGGGTGGGTGTTGCTGCTTGAATGTTGTAGAGTAGGTTTGTGGGGAAGCTGTTCTGGATAGGGTTGTGGGGGGAGCCGTGCGATATGTCTGATATTGCTTTGGTGAGTCGCTGTTATATCGTTAATAGTTTTATTATATATTGTTCTGCTTTGCTATATTGAGTCGTATAACGTCTGCGACTTTTATATAGCAAAGCTTTTTTATAAGGGGTATAAACCTTTCATAAGTCTCTTTATACTACATAGGCTACATCGGTTATCATTCTATTAGCCTTTTATTCTATGTCCTCTTTTTATATGGTGAGTTTTTTAATAATAAAGCTTCCCACATTGTAAGGCTTCCACCCGCAGGTCTTCCGGCCTCGTTTTTCCGGCGTCAAGCGCAGGTGGTTTCTCCGGCGTTAAAAAGGGCAGACTGTTTGAGCGTAGCGAGTTTCTGCCCTTTAGCCGGAGGAAGCACCGGAGTAGCCGGAAAAACGCAGCCTTGATTCTTTCTTTTTGGTTCTTTTTCTTTCGTATCAAGACGAAAGAAAAAGAATATTCAGTAACTTTACCGAAAATTGGAAAAGCATGGAAAATAATCCGGAACTGCAGCTTGCTTGGCAGTTCATTGAAAATACAGGCACCCATTTATTTCTTACCGGAAAAGCTGGAACCGGGAAAACGACATTTCTTAGACGATTGAAAGAACATACGCCCAAACGCATGGTCATATTGGCTCCGACAGGGATTGCAGCTATCAATGCGGGAGGCGTAACGATTCATTCTTTCTTTCAGTTGTCTTTTGCTCCTTTTGTGCCCGAAACAACCTTTAATTCTTCCCAGACACATTATCGTTATAGTAAAGAAAAGCGGAATATCATCCGTAGTATGGATTTGCTGGTTATTGATGAGATCAGTATGGTGCGTGCTGATTTGTTGGATGCGGTGGATGCAACTCTGCGGAGGTATCGCGATAGGGAGAAACCTTTTGGTGGGGTGCAACTGTTGATGATTGGAGATTTGCAACAGCTGGCGCCTGTCGTGAAAGACAATGAGTGGGAGTTGTTGAGAAAGCATTATGAGACTCCTTATTTCTTTGCAAGTCATGCATTGAAAGAAACGGCATATATGACGATTGAACTCAAGAAAGTATATCGTCAGAGTGATACGTTCTTCCTTTCTTTATTAAATAAAATTCGGGAGAATAAGGCGGATGATGAAGTGTTGAATGAACTGAACCGTCGTTATCAGCCCGGCTTTCAGCCGCAGAAAGAAGAGGGATATATTCGTCTGACGACACATAATAATCAGGCACAGAGGGTTAATGATTGCGAACTGGCATCGTTGCCCGGCAAGGCGTATCATTTTAGTGCCGAGATAGAGGGGGATTTTCCTGAATATTCGTATCCTGCGGATAAACTTCTGACAATTAAGGAGGGAGCACAGATAATGTTCCTGAAGAATGATCCATCGTCCGAGAAACGGTATTATAACGGTATGATTGGTGAGGTGGTAGCGGTTAATGAAACGGGTATTGTGGTGCGTGGTAAAGGGGATAGATCCGAATTTCAGTTGTTGCCGGAAGAGTGGGGGAATTATAAGTATGTGTTGAATGAGGAGACGAAGGAGATCACTGAAGTGATAGAGGGGACGTTCCGCCAGTATCCTATTCGTTTGGCGTGGGCTATTACGATACATAAGAGTCAGGGTTTGACGTTTGAACGTGCTATTATTGATGCACGGAATTCCTTTGCACATGGACAAACTTACGTGGCTTTGAGTCGTTGCAAGACGCTGGAGGGTATGGTGTTGGAGTCTCCTTTGCGCAGGGAAGCCATAATAAGTGATGCTACGGTGGATAATTTCACCAAAGCGGTGGAGCAGAATAAGCCGGGCAGCCAGCAGTTGAATGATATGCAAAAGGCGTATTTCTTTGATTTGTTGAGTGATTTGTTTAATTTCTATTCGATCGATCAGGCTTATAAACGGTTGCTTCGTCTTATGGATGAGGATTTGTATAAGCTCTTTCCGAAGCAGTTGGCTGAATATAAGGCGTTGGCTCCCCATGTTAAAGAGAAGATTGTGGAGGTGTCTCAACGTTTCCGCAATCAGTATACCCGGTTGATACATGAGAGTGAGGATTATGCGGCGAATGAGGAGTTGCAGGAACGGATTCGTTCCGGTGCCGGATATTTTCATAAGGAGTTGGAACCGGTTCGGGCTTTGTATGATAAGACTAATATGCCTCTTGATAATAAAGAGTTGAGAAAGCTGTTGGCAGAGCGTATGCAGGCGCTGGATGATGCGTTGTGGATTAAAGAGTCTTTGTTGGAAGCTGTGTCTACAAGAGGGAAGTTTGCTATCACGGATTATTTGAAGTTGAAGGCTAAAGTAATGTTGAGCCTTGAAGATGATTCTACGTCCTCCGGTTCTTCGAAGGCTTTGAAGGAGAAGAAAGAACGTAAGGAACGGAAAGAGCGTACACGCAGTGCTGAAAAGGTAAAGGTGGAAGTTCCTACGGATATTCTGCATCCGGAGCTTTATCGTGCCCTGTCTGAATGGAGAACAGCCAAAACAAGGGAGATGAATGTTCCTGCTTATGTGATTATGCAACAGAAAGCATTGATGGGAATTGTGAATCTGCTACCGGATAGTCCAAGAGCTTTGGAGGCGATACCTTATTTTGGAGCGAAAGGAGTAGAGAGATACGGGCTTGAGATTCTGGGTATTATCCGCAAGTATATGGCGGAGAATCAATTGGAGAGGCCGGAGATAACGGATATGTTAATCTCCTCCGGTAATAGCGATGATACAGTAAGGCAACGAAAGACGAAGCTGCAGAAAGAGGCAGAGAAACAGGAGAAAGAGGCGGAGAAGGAGAAAAAGAAGGAGGCGAAGAAAGATACGAAGTTGGTTAGCTATGAAATGTTCCGTCAGGGAATGAATATAGATGAAATAGCCAAGGCTCGTGATTTGGTATCCGGAACCATTGCCGGACATCTGGAGCATTATGTCCGTTCGGGAAAGATCAAAGTGGAGCAGGTGGTGAAAGCTGAAAATATAGCGAAGATTCGCAAGTATTTGGATGAACATGAATACATGGGAATATTCGCTATAAAGGTAGCATTAGGAGACGCTGTCTCCTATGCTGATATCAAGTTTGTATTGGCTGTTTCCGGGCATTAATAAATAAGGTTATTATTCCCGGACAGGGTTAAAGATTACAGAAGAAAGAAACGAAAACGGGAACGCTGATGTCAATCAGAATGCCGTGCAGGATGGCGATGGGAATCATTTCTTTTCCTGAATATCTGGTGATGGAAGGCAGCAGTACATCCATCGAGTTGACTCCTGCTGCTGAAATAGGAGCGAGTTTCCCGAAGTACTTCTTGATGATTGGAGTACCAAGAAGTGTCATCATCTCACGGAAAATATTAGTCAGTAGGGCAATGGTTCCCAGTTCCGTAGCCAGTTGCAGTCCGATGGAGGGTTCTTTGAACTGGGTGATAAGGATGGAAGAGAGTGAATAGTAGGCAAATCCACTTCCCACTGCCATACAGTCGAACACGCTCCATTGACGCAATAGCAAACTTGCCAGGGCGGAGAATAACAGCGTACCGATAATTGTTCCCAATGGAATCAGCAACATTTTAGGGTGCAAATGTGAAACAATGGCTTTCAGGTTCTTATTGGAACCGATGCTGATTCCTACTTGTAACATTAATGCATAAAGTATGTACATGGAAACTGTGTGCGTATCGAACTCGAACTTATTGAAAGCTCCCATGATACAGCCTACACAAAAGAATACTATAACGATCAGACTTCCTTTCATTGTTCGCCTCCTTTCCTGAAAAATAATTGTAGTACCAAACGGGCAGCAATCAGGCTTCCCAATACACCGGACACAGCAAGAACAATGGCTTGCCATCCGAACTTACCAAGATTGTTCACAATCAGGCTATTAGAACCGATAGATACACCGAGAATAAAGAGCAACAGGAATATTGTAAGAGAAATTGTCTTTTCTGTCTTCTGTAGAATACTCCAGTTACGCAATACATAGCCGATGCCGATTCCTAAAAACATGGTAGATATAATAGAGAACATAATTGTATATATTTTGGGTTAGGTTAAACTGATGATTGACAACACACAAAAGAATTTTCAAAGAAGATATTACATCTGCTTGAAAATCAGAAAGGAATACTGCTATGGCTAACAAAACAAGTCAGCAGGTAGTTCCTGTAAAGAAATAGTTGGGAAATTTAGATGAATCCACTGAACCAATGCACATGCACGCAACAAGACTTACAGAAAATAGGTATTCCTGCAAGAAAAAGAGTAGCGTTATGTAATTGTAATGTTTGATTCATCATTGGTCTTTTTTGAATTTGGTGCAAAGATAGTTATTTATTGCATATTTTCAAAATAAATATGCAATAAATAAAGAGAAAGGAATATCCGGAACGAGATAGATGGTTGTAAAAAGTTGGTTATGTGCTCTTTCCCTTATAATTTATCCCAGTTCGCAAGAATTTCTTTTAACTTTTGGGGCCTGTATCCGAGCATTGTCCGGGCTTTATCAATACTCATCCCACTGAAGCGGGGACGGGGAGTGCTTTCATTCATTTCTTCTGTGGTGGTAGGATGGATAAGAGAACGGTCGAGTTTCATATAATCTGCTACCTGGTAGGCAATCTCTGCAATGGTCATACATTCATCGCCACAGATGTGGAAGATGCCATTCGCCGTATGTTCTATTAAACGTAGCACTCCATCCGAAACGTCTCCAACATAGGTTGGTGTCCGCCATTGATCGGATACGACACGTATTTCTTGTCCGGCTTTCAGACGGTTCATTACTAGCTGTACAATATTACCATGTTGTCCCGGTAGTGCCTTGCCATAAACGATTTCTACACGGACAATGGCATAACTGCTGCAAGTTTCTGCCACCCTCTCTTCTCCTTTCCATTTGGTATATCCGTAGTAGTTGACCGGGGCAGGGAGGTCTTTTTCTGTATATAACAGCCCGGCAGCTTCGTTTATCTTTCCATCAAAAACAAAGTCCGTAGATAAATGAATGAACCGGCTTTTGTATTCTTCGCATAAATCGGCCAGTTGGCCTACTGCGGTAACATTGGTAAGATAGGCTTCTTCATGATGCGTTTCGCAATAGTCCGGCACGGACAGAGCGGAGCAATTAATGACTACATCGGGTTGAACCTCTTTGAAGAGATGCCTAACGTCCGCTTCATTCCGTATATCTGTTTCGATGAAACGATAATCCTCCGCGTTATTGGGAAGAATATCCGGATGCAGGGAGCAGCCCGTCAGCTTGTATTGTTTACAAGCAGATAAATCATTTACAATCTGGCGTCCGGTGAATCCGTTGGCGCCGATAATTAATATCTTCTTCATTAGGTTCTATATTATAGATGTTATAGATTATTTCTACAAAAATAAAAAATAATATCAACTACGCAAATAGATTTCGTACTTCCCTTCTTACTTTGCTCCCGATAACGAGATTTATATGAATTGATAAAAGAAAAGATGTATGGAAAAAGTAATTATGGGAACACGTTTACCCGCTAAACTTTGGTTGGATGAAGTAGAGGACTCTTGTATGTCGCAGATTATGGATTTGACTTCACTGCCTTTTGCATTTAAACATATTGCCATCATGCCTGATGCGCATGCGGGAAAAGGAATGCCTATTGGCGGTGTGTTGGCTACCAATGGCGTGATTGTTCCCAATGCTGTGGGAGTGGATATCGGTTGTGGTATGTGTGCGATTAAGACGAATCTAAAAGCGGAAGATTTTAGTTATACGGATTTGACTTCCATTATGTCGAAGATTCGTGCAGTTGTTCCTTTGGGATTCGATCATCAGAATAAAAAGCAGGATCAGGAATTGCTTCCGCAAGGATTCGACTTTGAAGAGATGCCTGTTTTGAAGAATCAGTACGAGGCTTGTTTGAAGCAGATAGGAACTCTGGGAGGTGGAAATCACTTTATTGAGATTCAAAAAGATACCGCAACGTCTGATGTTTGGGTGATGATTCACTCCGGAAGCCGTAACATTGGTTTGAAGGTTGCCAATCACTATAATAAGATTGCGCAATATTGGAATGAGAAATGGTATTCTGAAATGGTATCGGGACTAGCTTACCTGCCAATGGAGACACAGATGGCAAAGGATTATTTCCGTGAAATGAATTACTGTGTGGCCTTTGCCTTTGCCAACCGTCAGTTGATGATGACTCGTATTTGTGAAGCCATCCAGGCAGTGAAACCTGAAACGGACTTTGATCCTATGATTAATATTGCCCATAACTATGCAGCTTGGGAGAATCACTTCGATCAGGATGTGATTGTACACCGAAAAGGTGCTACGCGTGCCTATGAGGGCGAGATCGGTATTATCCCCGGATCTATGGGTACCAAGTCTTATATTGTTGAGGGACTGGGTAATCCGGAGAGTTTCAAAAGCTGTTCGCATGGTGCAGGCCGATTAATGGGAAGAAAGGATGCCTGTCGCCGTTTGTCACTGGATGAAGAGAAGGAGAGAATGGATCAGCAAGGTATCATTCACGGACTTCGTTCGCAGAACGAACTGGATGAAGCACCGGGAGCTTATAAAGATATTGCGCAAGTGATAGCGAATGAGCGGGACTTGGTGAAGCCGTTGGTGGAGCTGGCTCCAATGGCGGTGATTAAGGGATAATGTCATGCCATGTTTAAAGGAGTATCTAGCGTATGGACATAAAAAAAGGAGCAACGCCTTGCTCCAACCTTTGTTAACCTTAAATCTAATACTATGAAAAACACAATGCAAAGATACAGACTATTGCGAAATTAGCAAATAATCCAAGAAAAAAAGTATGTTTTATAACATTGATTAAGAATTGGTTTTCTCAATTCAATTTTTATTAAGAGATTTGACAGACCACATGTGAAGAATCAACTCTCTACCACCGTATGCTTCTTAGAGTAGATTTAATGAGTGGCAATATACCACGCTGTTTCGTTCTTTTTTGAAGCACCCGGATTAGTGCTTGGGTCGGAAATCGTGATTCCGGAGAAAGTATTGATATCAATTCTTTCTCCATAGTAGGAGGAAGAGATTGCTGTAAAATACTGTTTGGTATTCCTTTTAAAGGGTACAGCGCGTTTCAGCTGCTCGTTGAATTGTTCTAATAGATCCGGATCGGAACATAGTTTGGAAACGTAATCACCGTAATCAAAGAATATGGTAGGCGTATATCCGTCTAATCTTTGTAATTCGCCCGTTAATTCTTCGTTAAACGTATAACGCTGATTTATTTCTTTCATAATAGCCGCCAGGTTGTCTAATTCCGAGCAATCAGTAACACCGATTGTTCCGCAGGGAGTCACATAATTTGAATAAAAAGAATAGAAACCGTCACAGACCTTTTCGTAATCTATATTTCCGATTAAGTACTGGCCTATCTTGTCGTATGGCATCCCATAGGCCATTATTTCACTTGTAGAAGCTATCAAGTGGCTTGTTACGTTTTTAAGGTCATAGGCAACCTCTACCGTAGACATATAGCAGTCATCGAAAAGTATATATTCCATCTTTAGGCCCGCGTTCGAAATACCTCCGGCAAGCGTAGTAATATCAGTTTGATATTTCGTTTGTGTTCCTCCAAAAAAACGTGTCATCAGTGCATGTTCATACTCCCAGTGCTTTTTACTAATCTGCAAGCTGCTGCGTGAAACTGCTCTCGATACAGGTATCCATCCCATTCCGTGGCATCCGATAATCATTGCATATCGTTTGGCGGGAGCATAGGTTTGTACATCGTTCAAAATAGAAGTGATGCCCTCTGCAGTTGTATAGGTAGGATCCGGATAATCGTAGTTTTTTAAAGTCTTCTGTACACCTTTGCCATTCTCATAGACAAGTTCGGAGAGAGTGGCTTTAGTGGCCGATGTACATATAAATACGATCACCCGTTCATTCTTCAATATATTGTTTCCGATGATACTTTTCAAATCGGCAATGTTCTGATAGAAAAAAGAAGTGAGATTGTTCGACCAGGGTAGATACATGAACACCGTCTGTTCATTGTTCGAACGAACAACAGGATCAGTCGGATCGGGATCTGTCGGATCAGTAGTTGAGTCATCCGTTTGCCTTGTAGTTGGAGAGGTAGAAACAGGATCCTCTTTCTCACATGAAATCATGCCAAAAGAAAGAAATAATACAAAGAGGATTGATTTCATCAGACGATAATATGGTTGCATTGTTTCCATTATTCTACAAGGATTAAATAATCTTTTTATATGTAACGTAAAAAGAGAACCTTTTGATCTGTCTTATCGAGACATAATTGACATCTCTCTTTTTGCAAAGTTATTGAAAAATAGCGTAATTCCTATATTATCATGAATAAGAAAAAGGAGAGAGCTTACGTATAGACATAAAAAAAGGAGCAACGCCTTGCTCCAACCTTTGTTAACCTTAAATCTAATACTATGAAAAACACATTGCAAAGATACGGACTATTGCGAAATTAGCAAATATTCCAAGAAAAAAAGCATGTTTCATAACATAGATTAAGAATTTGATATTCCAATTCAAATTTTATTAAGACTTTTTGATTGCTTTATCTTCCTCTAATCCCTTTGACATATACTTTCAATTAGGTATCCTGAAATCATTCGGAGAACAACCTGTGATTTTCTTAAATAACCGGCTGAAATACTGTGGATTCTGAAAACCCAGCTCTTGCGTTATCTGATTGATTGTTTTATCAGTATTCACCAACCAATCTTTGGCAATCTCGAAGCGTTTGAACTCGATATACTCTTTAAATGATTTCCCCGTTTCATACTTCAGTAAGTCGTTGAAATATTCAGGAGACAAATGAAGCAGGTTCGCACAATACTTATGTGAAAGTATATCGACAGTCGGTACCTGTTTCGTTTCAAAATGGTTATTTATGATTTTATCGAATTGTTTGATAATCGTTTTATTCGCTTCATTACGTGTAATGAATTGGCGTTCGTAGAAACGGATACAGTAATCCAGCAATAGTTCTATATACTTGGAAACTATCTTCTTGCTATGTCGGTCAATGCAACGTTCGAGTTCCTGGTTTATTTTATCCATAAACTCCAGAATGATTTGCTTCTCGCGCAAAGATATATGTAATGCTTCTTCAGGCAGATAAGAGAAGAAAGTATAGTTATGTATATTAAGTCCGAGCGGAGTGCCACAAATCAGATCGGGATGAAAAGCCAATATCCATCCTTTGGAAGGAAAATTCTTACTGTTTTCCTTCATATTGATAGACTCTCCGGGACTAAGGAAGAGCAAAGTACCATCCGAAAAATCATAATACTGGTGACCATACATATACGCTTCACATTTACACTCACTCAATAGAATCGTATAAAAGTCGAACTTGATGCCCGTATGAGCTGACAAGTCAGCCTTTGAGAGATCGATGACACTTACCAGCGGGTGTAGTGTCTTACTCCCCAGGCAACAATTGCATTGATGCACGGTTCCTATTTTGAGTACTTTATCTCCCATGATGTTGAGACTCCTGTATCTAAAATACGTCTAGTTTTTTTGTTTATATTCGTTCGGGGTGCAGCCGACATGCTTTTTAAATAACCGACTGAAGTGCTGTGGATATTGAAATCCCAGTTCATAAGCTACCTGGCTGACAGTTTGAACACCTTCCAGTATTCTTTCTTTGGCCAGTTCGATAATCCGGCACTGGATATATTCCTGTGCAGTTTTTCCGGTTTCCTTCTTTATCAGGTCCCCGAAATAATTAGGAGAGAGGCATGCCTTGTCTGCAAAGTATTTCACGGATGGCAGTCCTTCGGTCATTGCCACCTGATTTTGGAAATATTCGTCCAGTAATTGCTCGAATTTAACGACTATATCTTTATTCGCCTGATTGCGTGTAATGAACTGCCGTTCGTAGAAACGCATACAGTAATCCAATAGCAGTTCGATATTCCGTACGATAAGTTGCTTGCTATGCTTGTCGATAGTATGCTCCAGTTCGAGCCGGATTTTATGTATGCAATCGGTTACGATTTCTCTTTCCTGATCTGAAAGATGCAATGCCTCATTTACCTCGTAAGAGAAAAAAGTATAGTTTTTGATATTCTGTCCTAATGAAGTTCCACGGATTAAATCGGGGTGGAATAAAACCCCAATCGACTTGGTACGGGGAGCCGTTCGGTTACGGTTGTCTATTCCGCTCACTTGTCCCGGTGCCATACAGACAACCGTTCCTTCCTGATAATCGTAATTCTTACGTCCGTATGTGAGATCCCCGCATTTGGCATCTTTCAGGAACAGACAATAGAATCCGATGTTCATACGGATATACTCAACCGACTTGGTAGCTTTTGAGAAGTCGATTACATTAACTAAAGGGTGCAATGTCTCCAGTCCAAACAACTGGTCATACTGATCGACGGTTTCAATTTTTGTTATTTCATCCATATGCTTTGTTATTAATCTGATACAAAGATAAAACATTTGGAGGTATCTTTTTTATTTCATACCTCAAATCAGTAATAAGGGTACAAGAATCAGTAATCTGTATACTACATAAACTTGCGGGCGGAAAAATAAATGGCAATGATTGCTGGAAGTAAGTCATGGAATTGATATATTTGCTCCGGAGAATATAAAAAACAGGTTTTATGAAAGCATTATTCATTGGAGGAACGGGTACTATCAGTACAGATGTAGTTGCATTGGCGCAACAGAGAGGGTGGGAGATTACTCTCCTTAACCGCGGCTCAAAAAGAATGCCGGAAGGAATTCACAGTATCATTGCGGATATTAATGATGAAGAAGCTGTGGCAAAAGCCATCGCACTTGAACATTACGATGTGGTTGCGCAATTCATCGGTTATACGGCAGAAGACGTAAAGCGTGATATCCGCCTGTTTCAGAATAAAACGCGGCAATACATCTTTATCAGCAGTGCCTCTGCCTATCAAAAGCCATTAACCGATTATCGCATTACCGAAAGCACTCCTCTGGTCAATCCCTACTGGCAGTATTCCAGAAACAAGATAGAAGCGGAAGAGGTATTGATGTCAGCCTACCGGACAAGTGGTTTTCCGGTGACTATCGTTCGTCCCAGCCATACCTATAACGGAACCAAACCTCCCGTAGCCGTACATGGAGATAAGGGAAACTGGCAGATTCTCAAACGGATTCTTGACGGCAAACCTGTCATTATTCCCGGTGATGGCTCCTCTTTGTGGACACTGACTCACTCCAAAGATTTTGCCAAAGGCTATGTCGGACTGATGGCGAATCCACATGCCATTGGTAACGCTTTTCATATCACTACCGATGAAAGTATGACTTGGAATCAGATTTACCAGACAATCGCCGATGCGTTAGACAAACCTCTGAACGCATTGCACGTGGCATCCGATTTCCTTGCCAAACATAGCGATCATTATGATTTCAGGGGGGAACTCTTAGGAGATAAAGCAGCTACGGTTGTTTTCGATAATTCGAAGATAAAGCGGCTCGTCCCGGATTTTATATGCCATATCTCTATGGCGGACGGATTGCGGCAAGCTGTACATTATATGCTTTCTCATCCGGAAACTCAAACACCCGACCCGGAATTTGATTCGTGGTGTGACCGTATAGCCAATGCAATCAGTGCGGCAGACAAAGCTTTCTGATTAATAAGTACCTGCCACTAATTAATTGCTATTTTTTAGGCACGGATTACACGGATTAACGCGGTTATTTTTCAGTAATGATAACCCTAAAGACCGTGAAATCCGTGCCTAATTATTATTTAATAAGGAGTATTTCTTCCTTGCTGCACCTCAATTCGTATTCCGAAATTACCATTAGCAGATTTCAGTTCAAACGCTCCCCGGAAATTATTCCTTTCCCAAGGCATAGCACTGCGGTTAGGCACCCGCCAGCCATCCTTGTTGTAATCTCCGTAAGTATTGATTCTCATTCCGTTTTTCAGCTTGAAAGATCCCATCTGCATAAACTGTGGAGAAGAAGACAATCCCCAACCATATCCGTATCCAAAACCAGAAAACCCGGAGTAAGAAGACGAAGAAAAAGAGTCGGTGAATCCTTGAGAATAGGTAATATCCGTGTTTAAACGAAAGAGCTGATTATAATCTTTCGTCATATTAGGCATATCTAAATTAAATTTGGGAAGTTCGGGAGTTGCTACGTTCATTAACCCCATATCCAGCAGAAAACCACCAAACTCTTTGATATTGGTAGATGGAGCACGACGAATACTATCGGAAGGAATTTCCGACTGTGCGGATGCAAAACCGACCGATAATATCAGCGAAAGAAATAGAATCAGTTTTTTCATCTTCGTAAAGGTTGATTTACCACAAAGATAGATAATTTCCACCTGACTATCCGCTTCCGTTATGTTTTCTTAGAAAAAAACTTATCTTTTCAATTTAATCACCGGATAAACGACAGGAGCCGTCTCCCATTTCCTTTTCATCGGGTTGTATGAGCGTTCCATACCTCCATGGAGTTCGATATAATCGTTGAACTTGATTTCAAGAATCATGCCATAACCGCTTTGCGGATAGATAGGAGTGAGATACCCCTGCGAAGCATTTCGTTCGCCATTCACAGAATATTCGCCGAAAGCCCGTATACGCAGAAAATTATTAATCCGGTAAGCGGCCGAACCGCTAAAACCAAAATCATTTCTGGCACCATGTTGGAAAGAAGGCATTGTATACTTGGCACTGAACAGCCCACCTGAAAGCTCCCATCGTTCATTAGGAGCATACGTATAAATGGCACCTACCTGAATATGCGTCCCCATGGTAGGATACGTATTATGCAAACTATACGTACTTAAATAGCTGTTAGCATTGATCCCGAAAATATCCGACCGATTATAGTCGCGGCTGAAAGGATCGAAAGAAGTACCCAGTCTGGGAGTAGGCCAGGGAGTATCTATAAATTCGGGAGGAGATATATGAAGCGTCATGCTATCCGTTTGAATGGTTGGCTTCCTGTCGTTCGGCGTTATATTCATATCGGGTAAGATGAAACCCTCCTTATCCATATTTAATGGCTGCTTTTGCTCCGGTGGCAGAAGAACCGCACGGCCGATGCTATCCTTTTTCACTTCCACCTGTTGCGCAAATGCGGTACAGGTACAAAGTAAAAACATAAATCCTGTGAACTGTCTTTTATTCATGGCACTTTGCAGTGTTAAAGAGTTTAGTTGACAATCAGTTTATAGCCGATTCCCCGTACATTGACAATACGTATCTGTTCATCTTGCGAGAGCTTATGCCGCAATTTGGTAATGAACACATGCAAGCTTCGGGAATTGAAAAAACTGTCGTCTCCCCAAAGTTCGAGCAAGACATCCTGCGTGTTGACCACCTGATTCCGGTTCTCGCAAAGCCGTTTCAAGATTTCCGATTCACGATGAGAGAGTTCCTGTCTCGTTCCTGCGTGTAATAAAGTTTGTGCAACAGGATCAAACAGATAACTTCCTATCTCAAAATGATTGGCAACCTTATTCTCTGTGAAGAGAAAAGCCTTTCCCATTAGTGCTTTGATTCGGATAATCAGCTCTTGTATACCGAAAGGCTTTTTCAGATAATCATTTGCTCCGAGTTCAAAGCCCTCCACCACATCATTGATGGCCGAACGGGCAGTCAGGAATAAGACAGGAGTCTGTTTATCCGTCTGGCGGATGCGACGCACCATTTCAAAGCCATCCATTTTCGGCATCATCACATCGGCTACAAGTACATCCGGATGAAGTTCGAAGAAAAGGCTTAGCCCTTCCTCGCCGTCATTCGCCGTATGAATGATAAAATCATTTTCTTCAAGTGTATCCTTGATAATCATGGCGAGTGTCTGTTCGTCTTCTACCAGTAATACGGTAATTTTGTTTTTACTCATGATTTTATGGGTTTATAAAGTAATGGTAAAAGTGCTTCCTTTGTCCGGTTCACTCTTTACGGTGATAGTTCCTCCATGTTTTTCGACCATGCTCTTTACATAGAACAGCCCTAGTCCGTAACCTTTTATATTATGAAGATTACCCGTCGGAACCCGGTAGAATTTATCAAATATGTGCTTTTGTTTATCAAGTGGAATCCCGATTCCCCGGTCGGTAACGCTGATGGTTACTGTCCCCCCAGTCTGTCGGCAGGAAATAGACAATTCGGCTTCCTCCTTCGAGTATTTCACTGCATTATCTATCAGGTTACTGATGATGTTGCTGAAATGCGTGCGGTCGGCTACAATGACAAGCGTTTCCGGTTTAATATCCAATTCAATATGTACAGGCTTGTCCGCTTTTAGCTGGTGCTGCTCCATGAGCGGAGTAATCAGCTCCTTCAGGTTGATTTCCTCCGGATGCAAACGAAACGTTTTGCGACGCTCCATTCCCATGGATAAAATCTGTTCCACCAGCCCGCTAAGCCTTTGCAACTGCTCCTGACTGATGCGTAGATACTGGTCGCGCTTGCTTTTCTCTTCCGCTTGGTTAAAGTTCAGTAATGCGTCATTAGCCGCATAGGCTACGGCAATGGGAGTCTTTAATTCGTGCGTGATATTATTGGTAAAATCACTTTTCATTTCATCCAGCGTTTTCTGTTTCAGAAGCGTCCGGATAAGGAACCAGAAAGAGAATCCGAGAATCAGAAGAATTACAAATGAAGTGACCAGAATACCTGTCATCTGCTTTAACACCAATGAATTGATCGGCTCGAACACCAGTTGGTAGCGTTGGCTGTGATGCATATTAAATTCATAGTCATAGCGGATTGCCTTGGGACTGGGAATATAACTGCTATCTCCCGCAATACCTAATGTATCGGTATATACAATGGAAGAATCGGCACTGATCCCGGTATAAATCAAAAGAGTGTGATGAGGAATAGAGAGATTATGCTCTTTCATCACATGGGTGAGCAAACTGTCATATCGCTGCAGGTTGACATCTATATAAGTGTCCACCCCCGAATGAATACCCTGCTGAATACTCATTAACAGCTCCTTTAGCGAATCTTGCTTTTTCAATAACACATCCAGCCCGTTCTCACTACTTGCAACAGGTGTAGAATCTTCCGGAGCGTTACCAACGGTCTTTACCGTATCCGTGGTTGTTTCTGTCCGGGAGTGTATCGTATCCTGACGGCTACTATCCGTATAAGAAATCGTTTGTTTAGTCACTAATGAATTGCCGTCCGCATCATATCCGGCCGATACCGTTAGCGAACCGTGTTCCACATTATCTTTTTGCAAATCATTTACCCGGAGCACGACCTCGTTAAAGTCACTCGTCCGCATCGCATCTCTGATATTGCTCTCCATTTCCATCTTCATCGACCGGTAAAGCCCTGTCAACCAATAAGCTTGATAAACAAAGATTCCGATTAACGAGCAGATAACCAGTATGACGATATGTTTTAGTGGTAATTTCATACAGGCAAAGATAATAGGAAACTATTCTTATTCTTCTCTTTGATAAGACTAAATAACACTAGATAAGCCAGTGATAACGCAAATTTCCATTTTTTCTACCGTATTTTGTCGTATTCCAAAAATAAAGACGAAATGAAACGGATTAATTTACTATTTATGTCTCTTCTATGTGTGTGGATATCCGCTACAGCACAAGTCGGACAACAGTCACAGGAACCTGTCGACAGTATCAAGAATATAGGTTATATGGATAGTTTGTTTCAGGAACTGCCCGAAGTGATGATTACAGGTGAACGCCCTATCGTGAAAGCCGAACAAGGCAAACTCGTGTATGACGTGCCGAGACTGGTGGGCAACCTGCCTGTGGATAATGCCTATGATGTTGTGAAAAATCTTCCGGGTATAGTAAATATGAATAATAGTCTGATGTTGGGAGGACAGGAGGTAACTGTTGTCATCAACGGAAAAGTGACCACTCTGTCTGCCGAACAATTGGATGCTTTATTAAAATCGATTCCTGTCAGCCGGATTGAGAAGGCGGAAGTGATGTATTCCGCTCCGGCACGCTATCAGGTACGCGGACCGATGATTAACCTGATATTAGCACCCGGCACAGGACAGGCATCTTCCCTTCAAGGAGAACTCTATACAGCTTTTAACCAACATCACTACGAATCTTTGGCAGAACGTGGAAGTCTTCTGTACTCCGGACGTAAATTCTCTGCAGATCTTCTTTACTCTTACTCTTATGATCGTGACCGAAGGATTACGGAGAAAGAAGCACTTCACACGTTAGCCGATGGTTCGGTACATCAGATGGATATGGATGAAATAATGACTTCCCGTACCAACAGTCATCAGATACGTCTCGGAATGGATTACTCTCTAGCAGAAGATCATCTGTTAAGCCTGGTCTACACAACAGCTTTTACCGACTCCAAACATTATTCCATAGCTACCGGTGCGCAAAACTCTGTTACCGACTCGCAGGGAGACAGCCAGCTCCATAATGCAAAGTTGGATTATCAAACCCCTTTCGGGCTGAAAGCCGAAGTGGCATTTACATCCTATCATTCTCCCGGCAGCCAATTATTATATAGCACGATGGGAACAGAGACAATGAATTTCTTGAGCCGGGATAAACAGCAAATCAATCAATGGCGTTTTTATGCCGGGCAAGAACATACCTTAGGTAAAGGCTGGGGATTGAATTATGGTATAACCTATACGACCACTTTAGACCATAGCTATCAAAGATATTATGACCCGGAAACAGATAACCTGTTACCGGATAATAACATGAACTCCCGCCGTCGCGAACAAACCCTGAATGTGTATGCCGGACTAAGCAAAAGCTTCGGTGAAAAACTCTCGGCCGATGTTTCTCTGGCAGCAGAGCAATATCATACAAATATCTGGAATGAATGGAGCCTGTACCCGGTAGCCAATCTAACTTATATGCCCGCTGCCGGACATGTCCTGCAATTCTCATTGAGTAGTGACAAGGAATATCCCGAATACTGGAGTGTACAGAATGCAATCTCTTACATGGGAGCATACTCTGAAATTCAAGGAAATCCCTATCTCAAACCTGCCACGAACTATGAAACCAGCCTTAATTACATATTAAAAGGCAAGTATGTTTTTTCCGCCTTTTATAGCTATACCAAAAACAAGCAAATGCAAACCCTCTACCAATCACCGGAACGCTTGGTAGAGATTTACAAATTCTTCAACTTTGATTTTTCATCACAAGCCGGATTGGTAATGACAGTTCCCTTTAAGGTGAAAAAATGGCTCGACTCCCGTTTCACAGCCATCGGTTTTCGTTATCGCCAGAAAGATAGTGACTTCTGGGATATCCCGTTTGACCGTAAACTATATACATTCGTCTTGACGATGGACAACACATTTACCCTTTCCACCAAACCCGACTTAAAATTCACCCTGACCGGATTCTATCAAAATAGAGCTATACAGGGAATTTTCGATCTTCCTCGTTCGGGAAATCTGGATGCAGCGCTTCGTTACACCTTTGCAAAAGGAAAAGCACAATTGACGCTGAAGTGTGACGACCTGTTCAATACCTCCACCATTTCGACACAAGTCCGTTACGGATTGCAGAATGTGAAAAACCACTATATGCGCACTACCCGTACATTCGGTATTTCGTTTAATTATAAATTCGGAGGATACAAAGAGAAAAAAAGGGAAGAGGTCGATACCTCCCGCTTTAAATAAACGCTAATTAATTTTTAGACATAAGAGCGAGAAAAATTTCAGACATAAGAACAAAAGAACATAAATGCTGCGCTTTGAAAATTATTTCTGTTGTTTATTTAACTGCTATTTTATTTTTTGTTCTTATGTTCTTCTGTCTGAATTAAATTCTCATTTATAAAATGAACTACTTAGTTCATTCTTTTGATGCTTTCCATGTTTGGGCATATTCTTCCAACACACACTTGATGCTTTGTCCGATTTTCACATAATCGGCCTCATTCAAATTGGCTAGTGACACACGCACACTCCATTTCGGTCCGGCAAAGCCACCACCATTCAACAGAACGAGTGAAGTTTCGTTTGCCAGGCGGAAAACCACATCCAATGGATTGTAGGTCTTTTGCAGATAAGTAACGAAGTCATCCCCATAGAATTTCTTCGCCCATACCAGCATATCGATCTCCGAATAATATCCGGCACGTAACGGATCTTCCACCAGCGTGAAACCTGTGTTATCCCACAACGCATGCAGACGACGATGAATAATTTCCTGCATCTTCTTCTTATAACTGTCTTCTTTATCCAGGAGCGAGAAGATGGCAAACAAACTCATCTGTATCTGTTGGGGCAGGGAAAGCCCTGCAGTATGATTCAGCGCAATTTGTCGGCTGTCAGCCACCATGCGCTCAATAAATTTCATCTTTTCCGGTTGCAGGCTAAGGCTGGAATAACGTTTGTTCAAGATTGATTTCTGCTCCTCCGACAGGCGGGCAATCATTTTGTCGTAGATGTTGTCTTCGTGTAAAGCAATCACTGCGGTTCTCCATCCTGTAGCTCCGAAATATTTGGAGAACGAATAAACACAAAGCGTATTGTGTGGTAATTCAGCCATCAATGAACGGAAATGAGGAATAAACGTTCCGTACACATCATCCGTGATAATCATCAGGTTCGGATTATCATTCTTCACAATGTTGATGATACGTTCGGTAGTCTCTTTGCTAAGTGCATAGCTGGGCGGGTTGCTCGGATTGGTGATAAACAACGCTTTGATCCGCGGATCTTTCAGCTTGTCTATATCTTCATCCTTATACTGCCAGGTATGTAAACCGTCAGGAGTCATCTGGTCGGCAGAAATTTCGGTAACGTCGAACTGATAGCGTCGCAGTTCCGGGATTTCTATATAAGGAGTGAACACAGGAACCATCAAAGCAATAGCATCCCCCTGGTTCAACAGGAAATTCTCTTGCAAAGAATCGAACAGATAACACATGGCTGCCGTACCTCCTTCGGTCGCGAAAAGGTCAAAAGTACCTTTCGGCGGACGGCGGTCACACATCTCTTGCGCCAGGTAATCCTGTACGATTAACTCCGTAAAATGTAAAATACGGTCGGGCACAGGATACTGGTCGCCAATCACCGATTCTGCCCATTCGTGAATAAGTGTATCCGGATCGGCAGCATGTTCCATCAGCATATAATTATAGCCCTCTTTCAATAGGTTAGCACCGGGAGCTTTCTCATTTTCTTTCAGGAAAGCCTCGAAACGGGCAGCAATTCCCGCCTTTTGCGGAATACCTGCTATTCCTTCTTCCAGTGAAAACGCATGACGACATTCACAAAGGCCGAATTGTCCCAGCAGAAAAAAGGCTTCGCGTGGCTCGGTAGCAATCCAGTTCGGGTTACCTCTTCCGGCATTCAACATGGTATGTGCTATCTTCTTGATACTTTCATCTGCCATATCGATCAGTTTGTTTTTCAGCTCGAACGGGCTGATCGTTTCCATTTTCTTGGCATAACTTTTGGTAATGGCAGGGTTATTTGTTTTCTTTTCCATAATGATATTTATTTATATAGTTTTACATAAGTAGTACGATGACAACTCCCCAGATAATCAGGAGCGTATTGCCGACTGCATACGTCACCGTATATCCTAATGCCGGTGTGTCGCTTTCCACTGCGTCCTGAATAGCTCCCAATGCAGCTGTTGTAGTACGTGCTCCTGCCGTACATCCCAATGACAGGGCAGGGTGGAATTTGAACAAGTATCTCGCCATCAGCAATCCGGCGAGGAGAGGAATGGCCGTTGCCAATGCGCCGACGATAAACAGACTGACGCCTACTTCCTTGAATCCGGCAATGAAACTGGGACCTGCAGCGATACCGACCACTGCGATAAACATATTCAGTCCTACATTATTCAATACCCATAAAGAAGGTTCGGGGATACCTCCGAAAGTAGGATGCTTGCTGCGTAGCCAACCGAACAGAAGTCCGGCTATCAATGCGCCGCCACTGGTAGAAAGACTGATAGGAACACCTCCCAGATGAATAGCCAGTGCACCGAAAAGACCACCGAGCAAAATACCCAATCCAACGAAGATCATATCCGTCTGGTTGGTAGGCCGGTCAATATAGCCCATTTGTTTGGCAGCACTTTCCACTTCATGTTTAAGACCGGTAAGTTCGAGAATATCTCCCGAATCTACAATCGTTTTAGGTAATACCGGAACATTGATTCCGGCACGTTTGATATTCCGGATACTGACTCCGTGCATGAATTTCTGTGCCCGGATTTTGGCTACCGTTTCCCCGGCAAAAGTCCGGTGGGTCACCATTACAGGAAGAGTTTCTGCAGGGAAGTCGAGTAATTGTGCATCAATCACTTCCGGACCGATCCAGTCTTCTTCTCCAATCACAAATTCACGGCGTCCGCTAAGTACCACTTCGTCATTCTTATGAAGAATCAGGTTCGGATCTACTTCCTTCACCACTCTTTTTTGACGAATCCGTTCAACAAACAGCCGTTTATCATTTTTACATAGATAAGCTTCGAGTTCACTGACTTTCTTTCCTTTGCCAAACCATTCATTGGTGATTTTATAAGCACGGAACACAACCGGACGAAGAGCCGGGGAAAATCCGGGTTCATCAGCTTCCGATGTTCCCATTTGAGCCTCCAGTTCCTTGCAGTCGGCTTTCACCTTATCCAGTCCACCCAGCATTTTAGGTCCGAGAGAAGCCAGAATCCACGCCGAGCCGGCCGTTCCGAAAATATAAGTTACGGCATACGCTACCGGAATTGCATTGATGAACGTGGCTTTCTGTGCATCGCTGATTCCCAGCTGGTTGATTGTATCGCTTGCCACGCCGATAACGGCGGATATGGTTTGTGAGCCTGCCAACAGTCCGGCAGCTTCTCCTACATGATATCCCATGATTTTGGCCAGTATCCACGGGGCTACCAGACTGACAATACACATTAGTACGGCAAATCCCACTTGTGGCAGACCATCTTTCTTCAATCCGCGGAAAAACTGCGGACCTACCTTATAGCCAACGGCAAATAAGAAAAGCAGAAAGAACACAGCTTTCATCGGACCATCTACAGTGATATTCAGTTGTCCGACCAATACTCCGACCAGCAGAACGCTGGTGACTGTCCCCAATGAGAATTTCCCTATTTTGAGTCTGCCAAGCCAGAACCCGGCAAAGAGCGTCAGGAAAATAGCAAGTTCAGGATGTACCCTTAGTTGATTAATAATCCATTCCATAATTAAGTTGTTGTTTTAGGTTATGTCATTTACAACAGTTATAGCGTAAAAAGAGTTTGTTGTGTTATGAAAAATAGAGATATAATATCCGCCGAACTTTAAATTTCTCTATTTCGCTTTTTTGTTATACTTTTGTTCTTTCAAAAATAAAACTAATCATATTCTGTATGAAATCAGACATAGAAATAGCTCGCAGTATTGAGCTGAAGAAGATTAAGCAAGTTGCCGAAGGTATCGGAATCCCTCGCGAGGAAGTGGAGAATTATGGCCGCTACATAGCAAAGATCCCCGAACAACTGATTGATGAAGAGAAAGTGAAGAAAAGCAATCTCATTCTGGTAACTGCTATCACAGCAACCAAAGCGGGCATTGGCAAAACTACAGTATCTATCGGTCTCGCTTTGGGATTGAATAAAATTGGAAAGAATGCGATTGTCGCTCTTCGCGAGCCGTCTCTCGGTCCATGTTTCGGAATGAAGGGAGGAGCAGCCGGTGGGGGATATGCACAAGTGCTTCCGATGGACAAAATTAACCTCCATTTTACCGGAGATTTTCATGCCATCACTTCTGCCCATAACATGATTTCCGCCCTGCTCGATAATTATCTCTATCAGAACCAGGCAAAAGGTTTCGGATTGAAAGAAATTCTTTGGCGGAGAGTGCTTGACGTGAACGACCGTTCGTTGCGCAGCATCGTTGTCGGCCTCGGACCTAAATCGAACGGGATTACCCAAGAGTCCGGTTTCGATATTACTCCTGCTTCGGAGATTATGGCAATTCTTTGCCTTTCCAAAGATGTGAGTGATCTGCGTCGCCGTATTGAAAATATCCTGTTGGGCTTCACGTATGACGACCAACCTTTTACTGTGAAAGATTTGGGAGTGGCAGGAGCCATCACTGTGTTGTTGAAAGATGCTATCCATCCTAATTTAGTGCAGACTACCGAAGGAACCGCTGCTTTTGTACATGGTGGTCCGTTTGCTAATATCGCACATGGTTGTAACTCTATTCTGGCCACTAAATTGGCAATGTCTTTCGGTGATTATGTAATAACAGAAGCCGGATTCGGTGCCGATCTCGGTGCAGAAAAATTCTATAATATCAAATGCCGCAAGAGCGGACTCCAACCACGTCTCACGGTGATTGTCGCTACGGCACAAGGATTAAAGATGCACGGAGGTGTCAGTCTCGACCGTATCAAAGAGCCGAATATGGAAGGCTTGAAAGAAGGATTGCGTAATCTCGACAAACACGTTCGTAACCTTCGCTCATTCGGTCAGACCATCATCGTAGCTTTCAATAAGTTTGCATCCGATACGGATGAAGAAATGGAATTACTGCGCGAACATTGCGAACAGTTGGGAGTGGGTTTCGCCATTAACAATGCGTTCAGTGAAGGAGGAGAGGGAGCAGTAGATATGGCCCGTCTGGTAGTAGATACCATAGAGAACAATCCGTCCGAATCTTTACGCTACACTTATAAAGAAGAAGATAGCATACAGCAGAAGATTGAAAAGGTAGCCACTAATATTTACGGAGCCAGCGTTATTACTTATAGCAGTATTGCCCGCAACCGTATCAAACTGATCGAGAAAATGGGAATTACTCATTATCCGGTTTGTATTGCGAAAACACAATATTCATTTTCTGCCGATCCAAAGATTTATGGTGCGGTAAACAACTTCGAGTTCCATATTAAAGATATTGTTATCAATAACGGAGCTGAAATGATTGTAGCCATTGCCGGAGAAATTCTTCGTATGCCGGGATTACCCAAGGAGCCGCAGGCATTGCACATCGATATTGTGGATGGAGAAATAGAAGGATTGAGCTAAAATATATACCTCAAAAAAATATTCCGGTATGATGCCGGTAAAATAAATCCCCGTCTTTCCCTATGAAATAAAATGTGGAAAGACGGGGATGACTGTATATAGAGTCCAGTGCGCTTCTGTTTTCTCTTCTTGCACACTGTACGGTTGAATTCGTCCTTGCTATGAGTGATATATGACATCATATATTTCTTTTATAGTAAGAAAAACGAAAATATGGACAGATGGTTCGGGCGGGACCGTTAATAAATAAAAAAAGCCTGCTCCTTTCACAAAGAGCAGACCTTATAAATAAGAAATAAAGCTGATAACAGTGAAGCTATTAGCTTTGAAATCGTTTTTTAATAAGCAAAAAGAGGATATTTCTTCATTGTCTCATTGACACGTGCGCGTACTTGTGCAATAACTTCCTCATTTTCTACGTTAGACAATACAGTCTCGATCATTTCAGCAATTTCGATCATCAAATCTTCTTTTGCACCACGAGTTGTGATAGCGGGAGTACCCAAACGGATACCGGAAGTCTGGAAAGCCGAACGGCTGTCGAACGGAACCATGTTCTTGTTAACAGTAATATCGGCAGAAACCAATGCTTTTTCTGCCACTTTACCTGTCAGTTCAGGATATTTGCTACGCAGGTCGACCAACATAGAGTGGTTGTCTGTACCACCGGAAACGATAGTAAAGCCACGGTCAATCAAAGCCTGTGCAAGTACAGCAGCGTTCTTTTGTACTTGTTTAGCATATTCCTTAAATTCAGGTTGCAGGATTTCACCGAAAGCAACTGCTTTAGCAGCAATTACATGTTCCAACGGTCCACCTTGAACCCCTGGGAATACGGCAGAATCCAGTAATTGAGACATCATCTTGATCTCACCTTTCGGAGTGGTCTTTCCCCACGGATTGGGGAAATCCTTACCCATCATGATGACACCACCACGAGGTCCGCGAAGTGTTTTATGTGTAGTAGAAGTGACGATATGTGCATATTTAACCGGATTTTCGAGCACTCCGGCAGCGATCAGGCCGGCAGGGTGAGCCATGTCAATCATCAGGATAGCGCCTACTTTGTCGGCGATTTCACGCATACGTTTGTAATCCCATTCACGAGAGTATGCAGAACCACCACCGATAATCATTTTCGGTTTCTCACGTAGAGCGACTTCTTCCATCTGGTCGTAGTCAACGCGTCCAGTTTCCTGATTCAGGTTATATTCGCAAGGAGTATAGATGATACCGGAAGTGTTTACCAGTGAGCCATGAGAAAGGTGTCCGCCGTGTGCAAGATTTAATCCCATGAATTTGTCGCCCGGATTCAGAACTGCGAGGAAAACAGCAGCATTAGCTTGTGCTCCCGAGTGTGGTTGTACGTTTGCCCATTCAGCGCCAAAAATTTCTTTCAGGCGGTCGATAGCGATTTGTTCGCTTTGGTCTACTACTTCGCAACCTCCGTAATAACGTTTGCCGGGATAACCTTCTGCGTACTTGTTAGTCAGGCAAGAACCCATTGCCTGCATAACCTGGTCACTCACAAAATTTTCTGATGCAATAAGCTCGATTCCTTTCAACTGACGTTGATGCTCTTTTTCGATGATGTCGAAAATGATGTCGTCTCTTTTCATTCTTTTATAAGTAAGATTAAATTTCTAATTCGAGATACCTATTTTAAGCGCACAAAGTTAATGAAAATAAATAAAGAATGAAGGAAGTACAAGAAAAATGTTAGTAAAAAGCCGGATTTAATGATATTTTATTCTTAAAGGATGAATCCCAGCGAAAAACTTAACGCGCTGTCACGGCGACGGAAAATAATGTTGCTCACTCCTGTGCTGCCGTCGGAATTGATATTGTCGTAAATGATGGACTTGGAGATATTTCCGATGCCTTGCTCGTAGCGGAAATCGAAAAAGATACGGGAGATGTTGACGCCTACACCGATCACTGCACTGACATTGAACGGATACAGCCTTTCGTGAATCCCTTTTTGGTCAAAATTCTTGAAAGTGATTTCATTGTGTTTTCCCCATAAGTAGCGAAGTTTGGGGCCTGCGAAGATAGACATTCCGTAAGGCCCTTTTTTCACCACATTATAGCCGTATAAAATAGGGAAATCCACACTGTGCAACACCGATTGCACGGAAGCATAATCAGGCTCGATGGCAGGATGCTGCGAACCGAGCTTATCGAAAGTGATCTCACATTTGCTTACATTATAGGACACTTCCGGCTGAATGAAATGCTTCTTCATGTTGATGCGCATAAAGAGGGCGCCGAAATAACCTATCTTGTAGTTATTCTGCACCTCATCGATAGTTACATCCTTAATTTTCAGTTCAGACACCATGAACATGGAAGAGTTGAATCCCGCCTTGATACCGATATTTATTTTTTTTGTATTGGGGCGGTCTACTTTTTCTGCGTTATAGTTCTGGCCGACAGCCGTGCAGGCTATGGCTAACAAACCGGGAAGGATGAATTTACGCAGCATATTCATGGCAATATCGCACTTTTTATGATTTCTTCTTTTCTACACTCCAACCGAATTTACCGATTTTCTCTCCCAGATTATAATATCCTCCGTGCACATATACCAGCGGATTGGCTTCGGCCAGTTCCAGCTTTCCGGTTTCAGGATTCAGGTTCCGGTCGTCCGCACGCACATTTACTACGTCAGCGATAAACATATCGTGTGAGCCGAGAGAGATGATTTCTTTCACACGGCATTCAATGCAAAGAGGAGATTCTTCAATCAACGGAGCACTGACCACCGTACACTGTCCGGGTGTCAGCTTCATCTCATCAAATTTATGATAATCACGTCCCGAACGAACTCCGCACCAGTCGGTGGCAAAAGCCATATCTTTCGTTGTCAGGTTGATGACAAACTCCATATTTTTTTTGATAATGTCATAAGAATGGCGTTCCGGACGTACGGATATATAACACATGGGCGGGTTTGTACAAATCGTACCCGTCCATGCTACTGTGAACATATTATATTCGCTTTCTTCTTTTCCGCAGCTGACCAGTACAGCCGGCAACGGATAGATCATCGTTCCTGGTTTCCAGTCCTGTTTCATAGGCCTATACGTTTATTCAGAGGATTGTAATCTCTTCACGTTTCTGCTCTTTCTCGCAATAATGGCACTTTACGATACAATTATCCTTGTCTATCACATGAAAGATAGTGGCCATCGGTTCGTTGTTGGTGATACATTTCGGATTGGCACATTTCACGATGCCCCGAAGTTCATCCGGCATTTTCACCTCTTTCTTTTCCACTACTTCGTAATCGCGGATGATATTCAGCTTGACGTGCGGGGCAACTACTGAAATACGGTTAATCTCTTCGTCGCAGAAGAATTTATCTGCAATCTTGATGATCCCTTTTTTACCCAGCTTCTTGCTGTCGAGGTTGAATCCGATAGTGATATTGCTAGTCATCTGTTCCACACCGAGCAGTTGCACTACGGTAAAGAGCTTTTCGGATGGGATATGGTCAATCACTGTCCCGTTTTTCAGGGCAGCTACTTGCAATGCTTGTTTATTTTCGCTCATAATAAAATATCGTTTTTAACGTCATCTAATGTGATACCTAATACATCGCAAAGGATTGCTTCGCGGGCATACAGACCGTTTTGTGCCTGTTGGAAATAGTATGCTTTCGGGTTGTCATCCACATCGTAAGCAATTTCGTTGACACGGGGAAGCGGGTGCAGGATACGCAGGTTCGGACGTGTGTTCTCCAACATTTTGTTACGGAGAATATATACATTCTTCACCCGTTCATATTCCATCAGGTCGGTGAAACGTTCGCGTTGCACACGGGTCATGTATAGAATATCGGCGTCAGCGATAATCTCTTCGGTAAAATCCGTATGTTCAACGTATTTTATTTGGTGCGTTTTACAGTAAAGTTTGTATTCTTCCGGCATTTTCAGCTCTTCGGGGGCGATGAAATGGAAAGTCGGATTAAAGTGTCGCATCGCCATCAGCAATGAATGTACGGTGCGGCCGTATTTCAAGTCACCCACCAGGAAAATGTTCAGATTTTCCAGTGTTCCTTGTGTCTTGTAGATAGAGTAGAGATCGAGCATCGTCTGCGACGGGTGCTGGTTGGCTCCGTCACCTGCGTTGACAATGGGCACCGGGGCTACTTCGCTGGCATACCGTGCAGCTCCTTCGAGATAGTGTCGCATGACGATAATATCTGCATAGTTGCTCACCATCATGATCGTGTCTTTAAGTGTTTCCCCTTTGGAAGAGCTGGTAGCTTTGGGGTCAGAGAATCCGATTACTCGTGCACCGAGACGGTTGGCAGCTGTTTCAAAACTCAAGCGGGTACGGGTAGAAGGTTCAAAGAACAGGGTTGCTACAACCTTTCCTTGTAATAACCGGCGATTGGGGTTCATTTCAAACTGCTTCGCCATTTCGAGCATGTAGAGGATTTTTTCTTTAGAATGTTCGGCAATGGTTACTAAACTTCTGTTTTCCATTTTGTTATCTTTTATGTGGATAGAACTTGTTTTACCGGAGCGTAAAGGTACGAAGAATTTGTGAAAAGCACAGATTTTTCGTACCTTTTTTATCAGCTTTTAATCAGTCGGTTTATTTCCGTCCGCTGGCTAACGCTGCAATGATATATTTCCCCGGTGCTCCGATTTTACTCCAGGCCGTATTGGAGAGCAGTTTCCACACCTGGGTGCCTTTCCTGCCATAGTCCGATAGCCGGAGAATCGTCTGTTTCTCTTTTGGGTCAGTCACTTTATGGTTGTCCAGGCTCTCCATCAATCCTGCTATGTTGTGTGTAGCCAGATTGTAGGCATACCCCGGAATTTCAATCGAAACAACGTTGGTTTCTTCTTCTTCATGATTTAGTTTAGTTTCCTTTAGTTTAGTTTGTCGGGAAATGTCTGCATTTTCTTGACTCACCTCCTCTTGAGTTTCAAAAATGTCTGCATTTTCCGCGTTCAACTCTTCTTTTTGCATCCCTTTTTTCTTCTTGGTCTCTAATAAATAAGGTAGTTGGGAGAAATCAATTTTCCTTCGTGTAGTAGCTTCAAACCACACCCTTTGAATCTGTTCCGAAGTGAGTATGCCGTATTTTTCGTAGGTTTCCTTATGGAAAAATCCTTTCTCCAATAACAGATCGACAATCTTTTCCATCATATCCTCTTTAATCCCGCCGCCTACTTTGCGGACAAAAATCAAGTTTTGTTCCTTTCCCCAAGAGATATAATATCCTTCTTTGTATATTTTACAAAGCAATCGCATGACAATGTAAGAAGCTAATACTCCAAATTTAGCTTCTAATAGTTCCATCACTTCTTCGTCAAAGAAGTTTGCCGGTGTCGGGAAATAAGGTATCCCTTTGTTAATCATATTCATTGTTAAATATATTTTAATCTGATTTATACAATAGCTTTCCACTCCATCAGGTTCCCGATCATAAATCTTCTCCATCCTTTTTGTTCTTCACTCCAATAGACAATAGACTCTTGTTTTGCTGTGATATTGAATTTTCTATGAAAGAATTTTTCATATCCTACTAGTGTTCCTTTTTCCAGGCAGAATGTGCCATCCTGCCTATGAAAAGCGATCATTGCATTTCCATACAACATGCGTTCTATTAGTCTAATACACTCTTGTGCAATTTTCTCTGCGCATTTATCCGAAATCCCCTTTTCAGCAGTAATACGTTTTTTCCATACTAATTTGCAAATTTCTAACTTGCTCTTCCTGATTTTTTGTCTCATTTTCTTCTGTTTTTAATTTTGAAAAATAAATTTCTGTTTGAGCGTAAATCTCCCCTTTCAGATAGTGACGCTATGCTATTGTCATAGCGTTACTATCCTCTCATTATAGTGACACTATAACAATAGTATGCCGTCACTATTTTTTCAAGAGAAATACTTTTTGTTTTTCGACCGGTTGAAAACGGCGGCGAAGGTAAGCCTTATATTTCAACTGTCCCATTATTTTTTTCTTAGTACTTGCTTTTGACCTTTTCAGCCTGTTTCCTTTTTTCCTCTTTCTCTTTCATGTATTCTTCTTCGACAGGCTTTTTCAATGCCGCCAATTCAGCATGTATACTGCTAAATTCCATCAACTTATAGCCATCGTGTTTGTGAATGTATAATACTTTTTGGTCATAGATATATTGGGCCATATTTATCAACTTTTTTTTCTTGGGATGGCGGAAATGTCCATCGATAAAGATTTTTAAATACATGGTGAGATAAAGGCGGATATCTCCATCGATTGCTATTCTGTTATCCAGCTCTTCTTCACTGATGATTTCTTCCTTTGAATGTCTTCCGGGGGCTTTTTCCACTGTTTGAACATTTCTTTTTGCTTTGTCGCTTTTACTACCTTTTTTAGTTTTTTTACTGCTCATAATTAATTAATTTTTGCAATATTAATGAATGTTAATTAGAAAATAATATCTGGAAAGCGGAATTAAACGTGCAAAAAGATTTGTTCTTTTGTCGCTTGCCAAATAGTATATATATAAAATAACTAGTGATGCAAATGATGAATAAAAATGGATTTAGTCGATGTGGTGAGAACTACATCAATCGTTTACGAAAGGAGGGGCGCTATTCTACAGCGCATGTCTATAAGAATGCCCTTTATTCTTTCAGTAAGTTTTGCGGTACGTTGAATATGTCGTTCAGGCAGGTCACCAAAGAACGTTTGCGACGTTATGGTCAGTATCTTTATGAGTGTGGTTTGAAGCCTAATACGATTTCTACGTATATGCGTATGCTTCGTAGCATTTACAATCGGGGAGTAGAAGCGGGGAGTGCTCCTTATGTTCCCCGATTATTTCATGATGTTTATACAGGCGTGGATGTCCGCCAAAAGAAAGCTTTGCCTGCCGGTGAATTGCACAAACTTCTGTATGAGGATCCCAAATCGGAGCGTTTACGTCGCACACAAACTATTGCTGCTCTGATGTTCCAGTTTTGTGGAATGTCATTCGCTGATTTGGCGCATCTGGAGAAATCGGCTTTAGATCAGAGTGTATTACGTTATAATCGAATCAAGACGAAAACTCCCATGAGCGTGGAAGTGCTTGATACCGCCAAGGGAATGATTAATCAACTCCGAAGTAATCAGGAACCCATTCCCGATTGTCCGAACTATCTGTTCGACATACTTTGCGGTAACAAGAAACGAAAGGATGAAAGGGCATACCGTGAATATCAGTCTGCTCTTCGGAGATTCAATAATCGTTTGAAGGATTTGGCGAGGGCTTTACGCTTGAATTCTCCCGTTTCTTCTTACACACTCCGTCATTCCTGGGCAACGACAGCCAAGTATCGTGGAGTGCCTATTGAAATGATTAGTGAATCGTTGGGACACAAATCTATAAAAACCACACAAATCTATTTAAAAGGTTTTGAGCTAAGAGAACGTACAGAGGTAAATAAAGGGAATTTATCTTACATTAGGAACTATCGTTTGGGTAGATAATAAACGATAAAGTATTAGAAATCAGGGGCGAAATGTTTCTGTTACTTCTTAGGTAACGGATAATTATTCGGTGCAAAGATATGCAAAAATACAAATAGTAAACAAGTAAAATCTTCTTTTTTTTCTGATTTGTTGAAATATACAACAAGAATATATCCGGACATGATGATTTTGTTTTATCATGCCTGATATTCCTATATTCTATTTTTTAAGATGCTTTTCCCTTCGCATAGGTTAGAAAAACATTGCTGTAGGCGGTTCTTGTCCATGTTTTCCTATTTTCATCTGTTTTCTTGTGAATGAGTACCTTATCCGTTACCTAAGAAGTAACGGAAACTTAAGGGGTAAAAAAGTATGATTCTAACGAAAGAAACTTTAAGTGCTGGGCCTAGTATTGGGACAGGGGAAGGCGTAGCACACTCTAAACGCTGGTATGTTGCTCTGGTCCGTATGCATCATGAGAAGAAAGTAGCCGAGCGTTTAGATAAAATGGGGATTGAAAATTTTGTACCGGTCCAGCAAGAAGTACATCAATGGAGTGACCGCCGTAAAGTGGTTGAATCCGTGTTGCTTCCGATGATGGTTTTTGTACATGCTGATCCTAAAGAACGTAAAGAGGTTCTTTCCTTTTCTACCGTTAGTCGTTATATGGTAATGCGCGGTGAGAGCAGTCCGACTATCATTCCTGATGAACAAATGGCCCGTTTCCGTTTTATGCTCGACTATTCCGAAGAGGCAATCTGTATGAATAGCGCTCCTTTGGCGCGTGGTGAAAAAGTACGTGTTGTCAAAGGTCCTTTGACAGGACTTGTAGGAGAGCTTGTTACAGTAGATGGCAGAAGCAAGATTGCTGTCCGGTTGAATATGCTGGGGTGCGCTTGTGCGGATATGCCGGTTGGGTATGTGGAACCGTTTAAATAAACACAGAATAAAAGCTACTTTGTGTCTATCTCAAAACAGCTTACTTATTTTCTAAAATTGAAATAAGCTTTTATGAAAGGAATAGTTTTAGCTGGTGGTTCAGGCACTCGTCTGTATCCTATCACCAAAGGAGTGAGTAAGCAGTTGCTTCCTGTCTTTGACAAGCCCATGATTTATTATCCGATTTCAGTCCTTATGTTGGCTGGAATCCGTGAGATCCTGATCATTTCCACTCCTTATGATCTTCCGGGCTTCAAGCGTCTCTTGGGTGATGGCTCCGACTATGGAGTACGGTTTGAATATGCCGAACAACCTTCCCCGGATGGTCTGGCACAGGCCTTTATTATTGGTGAAGACTTCATCGGCAATGATTCCGTCTGCCTGGTATTAGGTGATAATATCTTCTATGGCCAAAGTTTTACCCGCATGTTGCAGGAGGCTGTCCGTACAGTCGAGGAAGAGCAGAAAGCAACCGTATTCGGTTATTGGGTTGCCGATCCCGAACGTTATGGAGTTGCTGACTTTGACAAGGATGGAAATGTTTTGAGCATCGAAGAGAAACCTACAAATCCAAAATCTAACTACGCTGTAGTGGGACTCTATTTCTACCCCAATAAAGTGGTGGATGTAGCCAAACATATACAACCCTCTCCCCGTGGAGAGTTAGAAATCACTACCGTTAATCAGGAATTTCTCAATGACCACCAATTAAAGGTCCAACTATTAGGCCGTGGCTTTGCCTGGCTTGATACCGGCACGCACGATTCTCTTTCCGAAGCCAGCACTTTTATTGAAGTGATTGAAAAACGTCAGGGATTGAAAGTCGCGTGTCTTGAAGGTATTGCCCTGCGCCATGGCTGGATAACAGCGGATAAAATGCGTGAACTGGCCAAGCCCATGCTAAAGAATCAATATGGCCAGTACCTTTTAAAAGTAATAAATGAACTGGGACTGGAATAATGCCATATTCCTTTCCGGTATCTAAATAACTAATAAACACTAATCACAGTGGAAATAATCAAAACTGCTATAGAAGGCGTTGTTATCATTGAACCCCGCCTTTTTAAAGATGACCGTGGTTACTTTTTCGAATCTTTCTCTCAACGTGAATTTACAGAAAAGGTTCGTAAGGTAGATTTTGTCCAGGATAATGAAAGTAAATCCAGCTATGGTGTTTTACGTGGTCTTCATTTTCAGAAACCACCTTATGCCCAGAGTAAACTGGTACGTGTCATTAAAGGCTCTGTCCTTGATGTGGCTGTCGATATCCGTAAAGGCTCACCAACATTTGGAGAGCATGTATCGGTGGAATTGACTGAAGAAAACCACCGTCAGTTCTTTATTCCGCGTGGATTTGCCCATGGCTTTGTTGTCCTGACGGAAGAGGTTATTTTTCAATATAAATGTGACAACTTCTATGCTCCCCAATGTGAAGGTGCCCTGGCTTGGGATGATCCCGCATTGAAAATCGACTGGAAGGTTCCTGCTGATAAAATAATCCTTTCCGGGAAAGACCAACATCACGAACGTCTGGAAGAAGCCGGCTGGTTATTTGATTATAACGAAAATCTGTATTAAGCTCAATGAATATTCTAGTGACAGGAGCTAACGGTCAGCTTGGTAATGAGATGCGCCGTGTGTCGTCAACCAGCTCCAACCAATATATTTTTACCGATGTGGGAGAGTTGGATATAACCAGTCGTGATTCTATCCGTAAAATGGTCAATGACAACCAAATTCATGTCATCGTTAATTGTGCTGCCTATACCAATGTAGACAAGGCGGAAGACGATTTCGCGACTGCTGATTTATTGAATAATAAGGCAGTGGAGAATCTGGCTATTGTAGCTAAAGAAACTGATGCTACCTTAATACATGTCTCTACGGACTATGTTTTTCAGGGAGACAGAAATGTCCCTTGTCGGGAAGATTGGGAAACTAATCCTTTGGGTGTGTATGGTAAAACGAAGCTGGCCGGTGAGCATAGTATACAAGAGGTCGGCTGTCATTATCTGATCTTTCGTACCGCCTGGCTTTATTCCCCTTATGGGAAGAATTTTGTAAAAACGATGCGACAGCTCACATCTGATAAAGATACCCTGAAAGTAGTCTTTGATCAGGTTGGTACTCCCACTTATGCCGGAGACTTGGCCTCTGTTATCTATCAAGTGATTGAGGAGAATCAACTTTATAAAGAAGGTATCTATCATTTTAGTAATGAGGGTGTGTGTTCATGGTATGACTTTGCGAAGGAAATCTGTGACTTGAGTGGCAATGTGTGCGATATTCAACCTTGTCACAGCGATGAATTTCCCAGTAAGGTAAAGCGTCCTCATTTTTCTGTACTGGATAAAACAAAGGTGAAATCTACTTTTGGGATCACTGTTCCCTACTGGAAAGACTCTTTGCAGAAATGTATACATGAATTGAAACAACAATCAGCTTATTAAAATAGACATGAATTTCACACGAAATATATTGATCACGGGCGGAGCAGGCTTCATTGGATCACACGTTGTACGTTTGTTCGTCAATAAATATCCTGAATATCATATTATCAATCTGGATAAACTGACTTATGCTGGAAATTTGGCCAATCTGAAAGATGTCGAAAATCAACCTAATTATACCTTTGTAAAGGCCGATATCTGTGACTTTGATAAAATATTGGAACTTTTTAAGCTGTATCATATTGATGGAGTTATTCATTTAGCTGCTGAAAGTCATGTAGACCGTAGTATAAAAGATCCGTTTACATTTGCTCATACTAATATCATCGGTACCCTTTCTTTATTACAGGCTGCCCGGTTGAGTTGGGAATATCTTCCTGAATGTTACGAAGGTAAGCGTTTTTATCATATTTCTACAGATGAGGTTTATGGTGCTTTGGAATTCGATGGCACATTCTTTACGGAAGAAACTAAATACCAGCCCCATAGTCCTTATTCAGCCAGCAAGGCAGGTAGCGATCATTTTGTGAGGGCTTTTCATGATACTTATGGTATGCCTACTATTGTGACTAACTGCTCCAATAATTATGGTCCTTATCAATTTCCGGAGAAACTGATTCCATTGTTTATAAATAATATCCGTCAGGGTAAACCATTGCCTGTGTATGGTAAGGGGGAAAACGTGAGAGACTGGTTATATGTTGTGGACCATGCTAGGGCAATAGATTTGATTTTTCATAACGGAAAAACTGCTGATACTTATAATATTGGTGGTTTTAATGAATGGACAAATATTGATCTTATAAAAGTTATTATAAAGACAGTTGATCGTTTGTTAGGTAATCCGGAGGGTACTTCAGATCATTTGATTACTTATGTAACAGACCGTAAAGGACATGATTTGCGTTATGCAATTGATTCGAATAAGTTGAAAAATGAATTAGGTTGGGAACCCTCTCTTCAATTTGAGGAAGGTATAGAGAAGACAGTTAGATGGTATTTGGATAATCAAGATTGGATGGATGATGTGACAAGTGGGGACTATCAGGGGTATTATGAAGAGATGTATAAAAGGGGAGAATAATTTAGATGATGAACATGAATTTAGAGTTAATAGTACGACCGTACGTTGACAAAGTTGAAAAATGGGAGTTTGATGAGGTCGTTCTCGAATATTCGGGGGCTGTTAAAATTAGCTTTAAATATGGTGGGAGAAAAGTTGGCGATACTTTGACTTTTTGCAAGAAAGATCTTGCACGTGTTTTTCTAGATTTGCTAGGAGGCAGTGTGAAAGGTGATGATAAAATAAAATTAGTGTGCCAGGCTTGTCTTGATTTTAGTGAACATTGTTAATGTGCTATTGTTCTTCTCATTCCTATATCAAGAGTTGTGAATAAAGTTAGTGATTTTATATGTGCACATCTTTAAATTTATGTCAGATACCTCAATTAATAACAAACGCATAGCCAAGAATACACTTCTTCTGTATTTTCGTATGTTTTTCATGATGGCGATTACACTCTATACAAGTAGAGTTGTTTTGGCAGCATTGGGTGTTGAAGATTTTGGTATTTATAATGTGGTTGGTGGTGTAGTAGCTATGATGGGGATTCTTAATGGAGCAATGTCTGTTTCTACTCAACGTTTTCTCACTTTTGAATTAGGGAAAAATGATAAGATACGGCTGAAGCAAGTATTTAGTATATCTATGAGTATATACATATTATTTGCAATCATATTAGTTCTTTTAGCTGAGACCATTGGCCTTTGGTTTCTTAACACATGTTTGGTGATTCCTTCCGAAAAAATGGAAGCAGCAAACTGGGTTTATCAGTTTTCAATTATTTCAGCTATCATAACCCTTTTATATAATCCTTATAATGCAATGATTATAGCTCACGAACGAATGAAAATTTATGCTTATGTGAGCGTTTATGAAGCTATATTGAAGCTGACTGTAGCCCTATTAATCCAGTTTCTTGCGGATGACCGACTGTTTTATTATGGACTTTTTCTCTTGATAGCATCGTTTATGGTCACCCTAACTTATTTCATTTATTCGGTACGATCATTCGAAGAGGCTAGATATACGTTTTATTGGGAGAAAAAATTATTTAATCAGTTATTGTCTTATTCAGGATGGAATATGTTTGGTTCTATTTCTAGTCTAGTCAAGGGTCAGGGTTTAAATATCTTGCTTAACCTATTTTTTAATCCTTCTGTGAATGCGGCGCGTGGCATTGCTTTTCAAATAAACTCTGCTGTCAGCCAGTTCTTTACAAACTTTTATACAGCAGTACGTCCGCAAATTACAAAGTATTATGCACAAGACGATATAGAGAATATGACAAAACTTGTCTTTCGCAGTTCAAAATTTTCTTTTTTCTTGATCATGTTTATTTCGCTGCCACTTATAGTGGAAGCTCCTTTTGTTATTAAATTGTGGTTGGGGCAAATACCTGAATATGTGATACCTTTTATGCGTCTCATTATTTTGATTACAGCGGTGGACGCAATGGCTACTCCGTTAATGACCACGGCGCACGCAACTGGAAACATCAAACTCTATCAATCTGTAGTTGGTACATTGGTAATGTTTAATATACCTATTTCTTATGTAGCCCTTGAATTAGGATATTCTGCAGTTTCCGTGTTTTATATATCACTGGTTATTTCTATCATTAGTCTTTTTCTTCGATTATGGATTGTAAACAGACTTTTGGATTTTCCAGTTATTGATTATATGAAAGACGTTTTTGGACGTTGTACTCTTTGTTCTCTGTTGGGTGCAATTATCCCAGTATTATTAGCTTCTAGATTAGGTACTACTTTCTTATCTTTTTGCTTGGTATCTATCGTGTCTTTATTCTCAAGTGGCTTAACGATCTGGTCCATTGGATTAAATGCTACTGAGCGGTCTCAATTGTTGACTATAGTAAAGAAAAAAATAAAAAGATGATTCAACTCGCCCCTAAAAAATTATGTACGGGATGTGGCGCATGTGCTTTTGTCTGTGGTAAGAACTGTATTGTGATGAAAGAGAATGAAGTAGGCATTGTTTATCCGGAATTGGAAATGTCTAATTGCGTACAATGTGAACGTTGCCAAAAAGTTTGTCCTATAATTGAGAATGTGGATTTTCGAAAACCTTTAACTGCTTATGCGGCATGGAGTAGTAATGAGAATGAACGAGCTACCAGTGCCTCTGGAGGTATTGCTTCTGAAATATACAAGATGGCCATTGTGAACGGTTATCTTGCGGCTGGGGCGGTCATTAATAATGATTTTTATGTATCGATGCAGTTGACAGACTCTATGGAAGATGTGGGACTCTTTAAAAATTCAAAATACGTATTTAGCAGTGCAATAGAGCTTTATCCAAAACTTCGTATTCTTCTGAAAGAAGGAAAAAAGACGGTAATTATAGGCTTGCCCTGTCAAATAGCTGCTATACGGAAGCTTTTTAAAGACAATGAGAATCTTTTGTTGATAGATGTTGTATGTCATGGAACTACACCGTACAGCTACCTAAAGCAACATATTGCTATGTTGGAGAAGAAATATGGTGAAGTGGCGAAACGAATGTCATTTCGTGATCCGTCTCTATATACTAATACTTTCACCTTCACTTTATATAATGCCGATAATAAACGTTTTTATGCGCAGCGAACAAAGGATGGTGATACTTATCAATTTGGTTATCATCGGATGGTGAGTTATAGAGAAAATTGTTATCACTGCAAGTTTGCCAAAAGCAAACGGATTTCAGATATTACATTGAGTGATTATAAAGGATTGGGAACAATGGCGCCATGTGCTTTCAGTGCTCAAAAAGTATCAAGTGTTTTAATAAATACCGATAGAGGTAAAATCTTAATCGAATCACTCATAACTACTGGAAAAATAAAGGCAGAGGAAAGACCTGTTGATGAGCCTGTTCAGGGTGATGAACAGCTACGCCGTCCTTCTGCCAAGAGTAAATATAGACTATATTTCGAGAGGGATATACAAGTATTTAGAGGAAATTTTGAGATTGCAATTCTGGCGGCTCAAAATCAATATATTCGTGATGAAAAGATAAAAAAAATAATATTCTTTCCAAAACGGATTGTTCGTAAACTATTAAAAGTAATCCACGTATAGAATCGAAAGATGAGAAAAATAGGTATTATTACTATTCATAATTCTCCGAATTATGGAGCCAGTTTGCAAGCCTTTGCACTATATGAATATATTCGTCAGCAAGGTGCTGAAGTGGAAATTATTGACCTTCATAGGCCTAATGCTCATGCCGATTATGAGCAAAGTAAGAAGTATCTTCCCTATCGATTACAGAAGAAAAGTAGTGTTAATCAACTGATAATAACGGTAAAGAAGTTACTGTATACAATTGCTTATGGGAAAAAAAAGGCATTTACAATGGGGTATTATGATGATGCTCTTACAAAATTTGAAGTTTTTAATTCTGTAATTAGGATGTCAAAACCATATAAAAGCGTGGATGCTATATATGCAGATCCCCCTGTATATGATGTCTATATTACAGGTAGTGATCAATTATGGAATCCTACCCAACGATTCTGCTTAGAACCTTTCTTTTTGACTTTTGTTCCCAATAATGCTGTGAAAATATCTTATGCGTCAAGTATTGGAATTTCTTCATTGACCAATATAGAGAAGAATGACTTTAAGAAATGGTTGTCGAGTTATAATGCGATTTCTGTAAGAGAGAAACAAGCTCAAAAGATGCTCAACGAGTTATTAATGGGGAAAAATGTATTCCAGGTTTCTGATCCTACATTTTTGTTGGATAGAGACTTTTGGAAGAATTTGGCGATTGTTCCAGATAATAGAGAACCCTATATTTTATTTTTCCCTTTGATGCATGATGTTTATTTTCTTGAGTTCGCTATTCGTGTGGCGCATGAAAGTGGGAAGAAGTTACTGGTTGTAGACCAAAAAAAACATATGGAAGGAAGTTATGTTCTAATAAAGGATGCTGGTCCTCGCGAATGGCTCGGACTTATAGCTAACGCTGATTTGGTACTGACAGATTCTTTTCATGGAACAGTATTTTCTATTTTGTTAAGTTCTCATAATTTTTATTCATATATTGCTCCTACCAATAAGAGGGGGGCACGTATTACTGACTTATTAGAAACTTTTGGGTTAAGTGATCATTTGCTTTGTTCTTCTTTAAAGGAGAGTTATCAGCAGTTATCGTCAAATGTCCCCAGCAAAGAAATAATTACTAAAATTTTTCAATGTGAGCAGGAGAAGTCTCGTCAATTTTTAGACAAATATATTCAATGAACATATCAAAAATACATAATTGCTATGGTTGCGGTGTTTGTGCTATCTCTTGTACAAAGAATATTATCAGCATAGAACTAAACGATAACGGTTTCTATGAGCCTAGGATAAGCGATGTGAATAAATGTACGGATTGTGGTTTATGCTTTGATGTGTGTGCTTATTCACATGATGAAATCAGTCTTCAGAATTTAGAAATTCATAGTTATGCTGCATGGAGTAATGATTCTGCAGTTCGACGAAAGTGTAGTAGTGGAGGTGTTGGATTTGAATTAGGCCGCATGATGTTATCTAAAGGGTATAAAGTATGCGGAGTGCGATATAATGCAGAAGTTGTACGTGCAGAACATTACATTGCTACCACTCTTGAGGAACTCATTCAAAGCATAGGTAGTAAGTACATTCAAAGTTATACCGTTGACGGCTTTAAGGGAATTAGTCGGAAGGAAAAATACTTGGTAACGGGGACTCCATGTCAAATAGATTCTTTTAGAAGATACATTCGTAGATTTAGGGTAGAGGATAATTTTGTGCTGATGGACTTCTTTTGCCACGGTGTTCCTTCTATGTTTGTATGGCAAAAGTATCTGAAGGATGTGGAAAAAGTAGTAGGTAAGGTTACTTATGCTTCTTGGCGTAACAAGTGGCGGGGGTGGCATGATTCTTGGGCTATAGGAATAGATGGTGAAAAGCATGGCAAAAAGGTGAATTGGCATGATTCATATAATTCATTGATAAAGGAGAGAAAAACATTTGTAAATTCTAGATTGTCACAAGGTGATAAATTTTATGCTCTTTTCTTAGGTGATGGCTGTTTGGGGGGGGCTTGTTATGATCATTGTAAATATAAATACAAACATTCTTCCGCTGATATTCGTATCGGTGACGCTTGGGGTACATGTTATAAAAAAGATGAGGATGGAGTGAGTGCTGTTATTACATTTACCTCAATAGGAAATGAATGGCTTAAAAAGGCTAATTTGCATATAGAACAAAAACCTTTTGATGTCGTAGCGGAATTGCAGATAAAAAAGGCTTCTAAGAGAACGTTGATAACAAAAATATTGATGAAAGAACTTAAAAAAGAAAGTTCAACAATCGATGATGTGTATGCTATACAGTTGTTGTATAATAAACTGAAAAGATTGATTCGGAGGATAAGTAATCCTAAAAAAACAATAGTGAATTTTTTTAATAGATTTTCAAGTTCGCATTCTAATAAACTGAATGCGCCAACTTTAAAATAACAGTATATGAATATTAAGATTATAACATGTCATGATGTTTATAATTATGGAGCATCACTGCAAGCATATGCTTTGCAAACCTATTTGAAACAAAAGGGACATGATGTTGAAATTATAGACTATTTACCTGCATATATGGATAAAGCTTATAGTTTGAACTTTAATAGATATATGTCAATTCCTAAAATGTCGCCTTTGTACAAATATAAGGATAATGCATTCTTTAGAATTGTTTATGCTATAAAGAAATACTTGCCACAATTATATAAAATCGTACGGCAGAGAGGGCGGAAGCTGGCTTTTGACAGGTTTAAACATGCTTATTTGCATCTTACGGATCATTATGTAGAATACAGGGATTTGAAGGACGTACAATGGGTGGCTGATGTCTTTATTGTTGGAAGTGATCAAGTGTGGAATCCATTATTTAATAATGGAAGAGATCCTTCTTATTTTTTGCAGTTTGGTAGTCTGGAAACCAAAAGAGTGGCGTATGCTGCGAGTTTTGGAGTATCAACTTTAGAAGAACAAGACGTAAAAAGAATGAAAGAGTGGTTAAAGAGCTTTTCGGCTATATCAGTAAGAGAAACTACCGGATTAAGATTATTAACCAGTATAGGAATATTAGGAGCCCAACATGTTGTTGATCCCGTTTTTTTACTATCTCCAAAGGATTGGAATATATTAATCCAAGATGGAACCTCGCCTGCTCTGGATTACGTTTTGGTATATAACCTGGGGCAAGTTGATGAGTCTATTAAAAGTTGTGCACAAGAATTAGCACGGAAACATAATTTGTCTATTCTATCTATAGAAGATAGTACTAAAATTAAATATGCAGATAAAATTGTAGAAAGTGCGGGACCTATAGAATTTGTGAGGTATATTAAAGCGGCGAGGTATGTTGTAACAAACTCATTTCATGCGACGGCTTTTTCATTAAAATTTAATGTCCCTTTTTATGTGTTTATCAGAAATGTAACTTCTTCACGAATTTCCGATGTGTTGAGTTTAGTCGCTCTTCAAGAACGGCTGAATGTTGCATCTTTTGAAATGGAAATAGATTGGGAAAAAGTTAACCTGAAAATGGAAAACTGTATAAAAAGCTCGAAAAAGTTTATAGATGATATTCTATGCTTATAATTAAAGTTCTTTCTATTGCACTAATATTGCTATGTATTTATAAGATATATAATAGCAAAAATTACCTGCATTGCTTTATGTGGTTTATGCTTGGTATGTATTTGATACATCCGAACGCGGAACTTTTTCGTATGTCTTATGCTGGGTCAAGATTGGTGCTTATTTTTGCTTTTATAGCAAGGTTGTTAAAAGATCATACATTTTCTTTAGTTATAAATAGATTCCCTCTTAAAATAGAGTTGCTTCTAATGTTTGTATTTCTGCTTATTCAACCTCTTTTTACGGGATGGTCAGGCATTAAAGGTGTAAATTGGGCAATTCAGGATTTCTTGTCAACCTATTTTCTTTTCATTTTAGGTTTTGTATCTCTTCCATCTAATGTGAATATCTGGAAGAATATAAAAAAATATATATATATCATTATTCTTGTCGTAGTACTTGTTGGTTATATGAGTTATTTTATGGCAGAGAATTTTGTTACTCTTGCTCATTCATCATCGGGAGAGATATTATGGAGTTCTGATAGAGCTTTATCTGAAAGGGGATTTAGAAGTACAGGTACACAGTTTTCTCCTAATATTTTTGGCTTGATTAATGTTACTCTTATACTATTGCTTTTTCATTTTGAGAAAAATAATTATGTAAAACTGATAGGCGCAGGTTTATTACTGATGAATATATTCTTTTGTGGAACACGGGCTCCTTTTGTTGTATTGCTACTTTCATTAATTGTGTATGGATTCCTCATTAATAAAAAGCAAATGTTAAAGTCTTTGTGTTTGGGATTGCCTCTTTTGGTTGTATTTATATATTTTTTGAGAGATATACCAATTGTCCAATCATACGTTGAAGGTGTACTTGATATTTTGTTGACAGGTGGTGAAAATACAGGAGGTAGTTCTGTAGAACTTAGGAACTATCAAATGGCGACGGCCTTGATGTATTTTGCAGAAGCTCCTTGGGTAGGGCATGGTATATATTATACGATGAACCTGATTAATGAAAATGGACTCTTTTACAATCGTTATAATTCATTGTTGGCAGGAGCGGAAGGTTATCCTTTTTATCTATTGATAGATTATGGAGTTATTTATATTACACTTGTAATTTTTTTTATGGCTAGAGCTACTTTGTATTTTTATCGGAATTTGAATATTCATCGTTCTATCGCTATAGCATTGCTTTTTGCTGAAATATTATTTGTAATGACCTCACAACCTGCCCACTCATGGGAAGTGTTATTTCCTTGGTTGGGGTTGTTTATGAGATATGTTTATAATTCAAATTTGGAAAAGAAAACTTATGGATATTGTATTAGCTTGCGATAATAATTTTGCACCTTATTGTGCTACAACAATAGCTTCTGTTGCAGATCATAATATAGGAACCTGTTTTTATTTGTTAACGGATAATCTTAGTAATGAAAATGCGGTAAAACTTAAAAGCATGACCGAGAATATGGGTAGTTCTCTTCAGATTATATATGTAGATTCTGGATTGTTTGGAGATTTTCCTATGCCGTCATCTCCAGGCTTATCTCATATAAGTCTAGCCACTTATTTCCGACTTTTTATACCGTTACTTCTTCCTTTATCCGTGGAAAAGTTAATTTACTTAGATTGTGATATTATAGTGCGTCATAGTATAGCTAAATTATATGATATTGACATTGAAGATTATCTGCTGGGAGCAGTTTATCACAATGATAAACTATCTGTGAATAATGGTGCTTTCAAGCGTCTTCATATACCGGTTGAGCAAGGCTATTTTAATGCGGGGGTTCTACTGATTAACCTTAAGAAATGGCGTGAGGAGCATATTTATGAAAAAAGTATTGAATTTCTAAGGAATAATAGTGAGAGTATCGTTAATCACGATCAAGATGTGTTGAATGTCGTGTGTGGAAAACAAACTAAGATGTTGTCATACACTTGGAATACTATGAACTATTTTTTTATGGAGAATTTTCGATTATCACAAGATAGGGTTTTGAAGATATATCAAAAAGAAGAACATACGAATGTTACCGACCCCGTAATAATTCACTTTGCTTCACGCCCCAAACCTTGGGAGAGATTGTGTATACATCCGTTTGTGAGTGAATTCGATAAATACTTGCGACTTACACCCTATAAAAGGATAAAAAAGAAGAAAAATTCTGTAGGTGAGTTCTGGAATTTAGTGATTAAGCCCATGATTTTAGGTTATCATCGCTATACCTATATTAGAGTTTGTGGCTGTCGAATATATATTGGTTGGTTACCAATATTAAAAAGATATAGAGATTGACTAAAACGAAATGAGTGCTAAAGAAAATATAAACGAAGTTTGCTAAATAATTATGAATGTTAATTATTAATTGGGAATTGTTTTTTGTATGAATAAGAGAAAGATTTGTTGGATTACTCCAGATTACTTTGTTGATTGCGATTTGAATTATTTTAATATGCATGAAATCTTAAGGCATTACGATATTCATTGGATCGTACTATTTTCTAAAAATAATAGATTTAAAGAGGCAGACTTCGAACAAATAAGGAAAGAAAATACGAATCTGACGATTGAATTTTTTAGGTTCAATAATAGAATACGCAATCCCAAAAATATCTTAGCACATATGCGTCTAGGCAAAATTATAAAAAAACAGAATTCTGATATTATCTATATGAATGATAGTGTTTACTCACCATGGGAATTGCCAATGTTTTATTTGCTGCCTAAGAAACATTATATTCAAACGGCACATCAAGGAGAGGTTCATATTGGGATGGGACACCAAAGGCTGTTAAACACGCTACGTAGATTGGTCTATTCGCAAGTAAAATATGTCAACATGTTTTCTGAGTCACAGGCAGCTTTGTTTCAAAAACATTTTCCTGATTCAAAAATATTCAGAATACCTTTGGCATTAAAAGATTTTGGTGTTCCTAGCATTGAAAAGCCCAAAGATGGTATTATTCGATTTCTTTCATTTGGAACAATCAATTATGCAAAGAATATTGATTTGTTGATAGATGCCGCGTGTTTGCTTTATAACAAGGGATATCGAGGTTTTAAGATATCTATCAATGGGATGTGTAAGGATTGGAGTTTTTATCAAGCAAGGATTAAATATCCTGATCTTTTCGATATAGATATCCGATCTATAGACAATTCAGAGATAGCTAATCTGTTTTCGTCCGCTGACTATTTTGTTCAACCTTATAGAGTGGTGTCTCAAAGTGGTCCTACAAAGATTGCTTTTAATTATAATCTTCCGATTATAGCTTCGAATTTGCCAGGCTTTTCGGATGAGATTCTTGAAGGGGTAAATGGTTATCTTTTTGAGCCTGGGAACGTAGAAGATTTAGTTTGTGTAATGGCTCATGCCATAGATACGTATAACTGTGGCTATGATAAGCTGAAATCTTCAATGATAGAACATACCAAACAATACTATTCAGCGGAAAGAATAGCCTCTCAATATATAGAAATGTTCAATTACGTATCATGTAAATAATTCTTTAGATTAGAATCTTATGAAAGAAAAATTAAAGTCGGCTATTAAGGGAAATGTTTTTATCGTATGGTTACGTATTATATTTGAAAAAATAGGAGAGTCCTTCTCATTGACTTTGTATAGTGGAAGTACGAACCAGACAAAGGATATCTTTAAAAAGCAGGCGGAATTGCAAATCAGAATACATGCTTTGGAAAAGGGAATGTCTATTGGTCATGTAAGAGTAGGGTTTGGAAAGGAAAAGGCATTCTCTATTATTGAAGATCTTGAAGATTTGCTAAAGAAAGGAGGTGCTAAACCGTTCGTTGTTGAATCTGTCTCTGTCTTGCAGAAGTATATTGAATTTAATGGGAATATGGGTGCTGATATGGTTGATGTAGGGACAGCTCTCAATAGATTATGTTCTTTGTACAATATAAAAATCAATGATGTTGGTGGAATATATAATCTCAATCTAAAAGATATTTCAAGCAAAATTCAATGTTCTTTTGATTCATTTTCTCAATCACGTTTTTCTATTCGTGATTTTGGTGATTCACCATTAGAGGTAGAGAAAGTTTGTGCCGCATTAAAACTTTGTGAGCGCACCCCATCTGCTTGTAATAGGCAGAGTTGGAGAGTTCATGTTTATACGGAAAATAATTTGGTTGCAAAAATGTTCGAATTGCAAGGTGGAAGCAAGGGGTTTAATAAGCAAATGCAATGTGCTATTCTTGTTTGTGGCGATTTGAGGAATTATGGTTTTTATGAACAAAATCTTCCTTTTGTTGATGGAGGGCTTTACGCAATGAATCTTCTGTACTCTCTTCATTATTACGGATTAGCCACTATACCATTGACTATGGGACATAAATGGAGAATAACAAAAAAAATAAAGCAAGAGATGCGTATTCCGAGCTATGAGGTTCCAGTCCTTTTGATAGGTGTAGGGACGTTTAAGGATGATTATAAAGTAGCGGTTTCGCATCGCTATATGTATAAAGACTATGTAAAATTTAATCAATAAGCAATGAAAATCGGATTATTAACATATCATAAGTCGTATAATTGTGGGGCAGTGTTACAAACTTATGCCACATGTCGTCTTCTTAAGGAACTGGGACATGAAGTAGAGTTGATAGATCTTAGGCAGCCAGAACCTATAAAGTTGAGACAATTGATTTTTATTCCTCGCTTTATTAAATTTCATAGGTTCTGCAAAAAGTTTTACCCGTCGCTAACACGGCATTATAAAACAGTGGAGGAGCTTAGAAAGGCAAAGTTGGATTATGACTGTTTATTGGTAGGAAGTGACCAAACATGGAATCCTTTAATTAGTCGTGAACAATGTTTAGCCTATTTTCTTGATTTTGGAGGGGATCAGGTTCGCAGAGTGTCGTTTGCTTCGAGTTTTGGAGTGAATATGTGGCCGGAGAGTCATAAAGAGCTACTGCCTGCTATAGATAAACTTCTTCATCGTTTTTCGGGCATATCTGTGAGAGAAGTTACGGGCCAAAATATATTAAAACAGCAATTTAGTCTTGATAGTAGTTTAGTGCTTGATCCTACAATGCTACATTCTTCTTATGCGGAAATTACTTCATCTATTACTCCCAATCACCGTATTGTCTGTTATCTCTTGAATCGTAATGATTGTCAGCTTGATATGGCACGTTATCTTTCATACAAGATGGGTATACCGGCTCGTATGATATTTAATGGATATCCTTTGAGAGGGTTTGAATATTGTTATCCTCCCGCTATAAAAGGATGGATAGAGCAGATTGGTGGAGCGGAGGTTGTAGTGACGGATTCCTTCCATGGATTGGTGTTTAGTTTGCTTTATCATCGTCAGTTTGCTGTGATTCCTATAGCAAATGGATTATCGAGCCGTCTGCTTGATTTGCTTGACTTAGTAGGACTAGAAGATCATGTGTTTACTTCCCAGGAGGAGTTGGAAAAGAATATGGAGGTACTTCAGCGTCCGATTGATTATGAGAGGGTAGACGGTATATTGGCTATTTATAGAGAACGGTCAATTGACTTTTTACGTAATGTTTTGAAATAAGGATAGTAAGATGATACACATATTACATGGCTTTTCTAATGTGGATAGTGAGTTTAAGCCTCGAAATTTGCGACAAGAGGTGCACTATATTGAGTCGCCTCGTACTAAGAAACGTATCGTGGGTTGGACGATAGGCTGTTTTCGAGCTCTATATTGTTCCCGGAGGGGAGAAACAGTGTTTTGTTGGTATGATTTTCAAGCCGTATTACTTTATTGGATGTGTCTTTTGACTTTTCAGCGTAGAAATATTGGTTGTCTCAATATTCTTTTAAAAAAGAAAGATACTATACAAAATCGCATTGTATCGAAAATGTATCGCAAAGCTTTAATGTCGAAATATTTCCATGCCAGTGTAACCTCTTATTATTATGGAGAATTGTTGAAAGAGTGGTTGTGTCTTGATTTTAATTATACTGTAATTCATGATCCTTATCATGAGAAATGGGAAAGAAAATGTGAATCGTTGAGTCATGATATATTTGTAGGCGGAGGAAATTCTAGAGATTGGTCTTTTATGCTAGAAGTGGCAAAACAAATGTCTGACGTGAATTTTTTATTTGTAATGAATAGCTTAGACTATCGTATGTATAAAGAATATATTACAGAGAACATTAAGGTGAAATGTAATCTGCCCTTTAATCAGTTTCTCCAAGAGATGGCTAATTCCGCCATAGTAGCAATGCCACTGACAACCGAGGCTCCGGCAGGATTATTGGTGTTGTTTCAAGCAGCGGGAAGTGAGAGATTTGTTATTACCACCTCAACCGCCACAACGAGAGCATATATTACTTCTGATCGGGGGTGTGCTTTGGAGCGTGATGTAAAGCAATGGAAAGATGCTATTCGTTACTATTTATTGAATGAGAAAGAACGTAATGATAAGGCACTCAAACTCCACAAGTTTCTAAAAGATGTTTGTGGAAGAGATAATTTTGATTCTGGCATTCAAAAAATCGTGGACTTATGCGAATCAAATTATTAGTCAAGTATTTGATTGGATGGCTTAAATGCAGATTTAATCATATTGAGTTTGGAGATTGCTGTTATCTCGGGATTAATTTAAATATTATCAATTGAGTGCTTATCAATAATCATATCTAATGCGAATATTATTAGCTAACAAGTTTTACTATGCTCGTGGTGGAGATTGCATTTGTACCATCAATCTGGAGGAACTTTTGAAGAAAAACGGGCACGAAGTAGCAATCTTTGCTATGGATTTTCCGGAGAACTTGCAGACTTCATGGAGTAAATATTTCCCCGGTGAGATTCGGTTTAAACCGGGGATTGGGATAATAGAAGCTTTTGCTCGTCCTTTTGGTATAGGCGAGGTGAAAAGAAAATTTAATGCACTTTTGGATGATTTCCATCCGGACGTGGTGCATGTTCATAATATTCATAGCCAGCTTTCGCCAATCATAGTGGAATTGGCTCATCAAAGAGGAATAAAAGTGGTATGGACATTACACGATTACAAGTTGCTTTGCCCACGTTATGACTGCCTGCGCAATGGTACGGAAGTTTGTGAAGAGTGTTTTGCAGACAAGCGTCGGGTGGTGGAGCATAAGTGTATGAAAAATTCTTGCTTGGCTAGTATGCTAGCCTATTGGGAAGCAATGAAATGGAACAGACAACGTTTGGAGGCTTCTACGGATGTTTTCTTATCACCCAGTTCTTTCATGGCCGAGAAAATGAAGCAAGGTGGTTTTGATAAATCGAAGATTCACATTCTCTGTAATTTTATAGATGTGAAAAAGACTATAAGACAAGAGTATAATAAGCAAGATTATTATTGTTTTATCGGTCGATTATCTCATGAAAAGGGGGGCGCGACTTTGGTAAAGGCGGCTCGACAGTTACCCTATAAATTGCGAATCATTGGCGGAGGTCCTCTAATGGATGAACTTAAGACATTGGCTGCCGGAACTGACATTGAATTTTTGGGCTATAAACAATGGCCGGAGATTAAGGAATTGGTGGGGTGTGCTCGCTTTAGCGTTATTCCTTCGGAGTGGTACGAAAACAATCCACTTTCGGTGATTGAGGCGCAATGCTTGGGTACTCCTGTGTTGGGGGCTCGTATCGGAGGGATACCGGAATTGATAGAGGAGGGAAAAAGCGGAATGTTGTTTGAATCGAAAAATACGGTGGATTTGAAAACGAAGATTGAAGCAATGTTTTCACACACATTCAATTATGAGGCATTGGCTAAAAGTTCCCAAGAAAGATATTCTGAAGATGCTTATTATCAACGGTTAATGAATGTTTATACCGGGGAATAGGAGCTTTATTTAATTGTATATATTTAATCATATTCATATTATGGCTACAAATGGTATCCCGTGTCCTACGGACGCGAGCATCATCTTGACGTATCGTTGCCCGATGCGTTGCAAGATGTGTAATGTGTGGCAATATCCCACAGAAAAGAGTAAAGAGATACAACCAGAAGAGTTACGTACACTACCGAAGTTGAAATTCATCAACCTGACGGGTGGAGAACCTTTTATTCGTGAAGATTTGGATAAAATAGTTGAAGAATGCTACCGTCATTCCAACCGTATTGTAATCTCTACTTCGGGCTGGTTTGAGGATAGAGTCATAGCTTTAGCCAAGAAATTTCCGAATATTGGTATTCGTATTTCTATAGAGGGGCTAAGTTGCAAGAATGATGAGTTACGTGGTCACGCAGGTGGCTTTGACAAAGGTTTACGTACTTTATTGACATTGAAAGATATGGGATTGAAAGATATCGGCTTTGGATGTACGGTATCCAATAATAACTCCAAGGATATGCTTTCACTCTATCAGTTGAGTAAGTCATTGGGGATGGAATTTGCTACAGCTGCTTTTCATAATTCATATTATTTTCATAAAGACGATAATGTGATAACAAACAAAGATGAAGTCTGCAAAAACTTTGAACAGTTGATAGAATGGCAATTGAAAGAGAATCATCCGAAAAGTTGGTTTCGTGCTTTCTTCAATATGGGGTTGATTAACTATATAGAAGGAGGTCGCCGTATGCTGCCATGTGAAGCTGGTTCTGCCAATTTCTTTATTGAACCTTATGGTGATGTATATCCATGTAATGGTTTGGAGGAAAAATACTGGATGAAGAAAATGGGTAATATTCGTGAAACTCCGAACTTTATGACTATTTGGGAAAGTGAACAAGCACAGCAGGTACGTGATATGGTGCGCAAATGTCCGAAGAACTGCTGGATGGTGGGTACTGCTTCTCCGGTGATGCACAAATATATCAAACATCCGTTAAAGTGGGCCATAGCAAATAAACTTCGTAGTATGCAAGGGAAGTCTGCCTGTCTTGATAAGTGTTGGTATAATGTAGGCCAGGATCCTTGTCAAGGGGACTTAAGAGAAAAGTTCTGATACTATGAAAGTTGTAGTAACTGGTACCCGGGGAATACCCAATATCCTAGGTGGTGTCGAAACGCACTGCGAGGAACTTTTTCCTCGTATGGTACAAAAAGATATTGATATAACTATTGTTCGTCGTAAAAGTTACGTTCATGATTCACTTGCGGAATATCAGGGAGTGAAACTGGTGGATATAACAACCCCGAAGAAAAAATCACTGGAAGCCGTTATTCATACGTTCAAGGCGATTTTGAAAGCAAGAAGTCTGCATGCGGATATTGTGCATATCCATGCTATTGGTCCGGCATTGCTGACTCCCCTGGCGCGTCTGTTGGGAATGCAAGTCGTTTTTACTCACCATGGTCCGGATTATGACAGGGATAAATGGGGGGTTGCGGCTAAAACCATGTTGAAGCTGGGGGAACGAATGGGCGTAATGTTTGCCAATGAGGTAATTGTCATTTCGGAGGTGATAAATGATATTCTGGTGCGCAAATATGGACGGAGAGACTGTCGTCTTATTTACAATGGAGTGCCTGCGCCTGATAAAATTGCAGATACGGATTATCTGGAGAGTCTGGGTGTGGAATCTCATAAGTATGTATTTGCCATGGGACGTTTTGTGCCCGAAAAGAATTTTCATCATTTGATTCATGCGTTTTCGGCTTTAAAACGACTTGACTATAAACTCATATTAGCCGGTGATAGTGATTTTGAAGATGATTATTCGATAAGTTTAAAGAAACTGGCCAAGGAAAATGGGGTAATTCTTACGGGATTTATTAAAGGTAAGAAATTGCATGAATTGTTGACTCATGCCTGTTGTTTTGTGTTGCCTTCTTCTCACGAGGGATTGCCTATCGCATTACTGGAGGCTATGAGCTATGACCTGCCTGTAATCGTAAGTAGCATCCCTGCTAACCTGGAGGTAGGATTAGCGCATGACTGTTATTTTCAGACTGGTGATGAAAAGGAGTTAAAAGACAAATTACAAAAAGTGTTATCAAAAGATTTTGTTCCGGCATCTTATTCTATGGATGAATATAATTGGGATACAATTGCGGAGCAAGTATTGGCACTATATCGGGGAATGGTTTAAAATTTTAATAAATGAATTTATGCAGGAAGTCCAACGTTTTAATAAAGTCCTAAAGTCTTTGGTCCTTTTGGGGGATCTTATTTTGCTGAACCTGCTTTTATGGGGATTTAATTTGTTTCTGGGTACCCGTTTCTGGTGTATCCATTGCGGTTCTATTTTTCAGGGAATGACTCTTATAACTCTGTGCTATTTACTTTGTAACATGCATTCAGGTGTTATTCTTCATCGTCCTGTGGTGCGTCCTGAACAGATTATGATCCGTGTTTTACGTAACATGGTTCCTTTTGTCTTTTTATCGGTTTGTACGTTGCTTGTTTTTCATTTTCATTTTTCTCATTCCCGCTATTTCGGACTGTATTATATTGCACTGATAATTGTCATCATTAGCTACCGCTTAATTTCCCGTCACTTACTGGAGATTTATCGGAAAAAGGGCGGAAATGTCCGCAAGGTAGTATTGGTTGGGAGCCATGAGAATATGCAGGAACTTTATCATGCGATGACGGATGATCCTACGTCCGGTTATCGTGTATTGGGGTATTTCGAGGATTTTCCTTCGGATCGGTATCCACAGGATGTTCCATATTTGGGACAACCCAATGAAGTAAGTGTTTTTTTAGAAAAACATGCGGGAGAGATCAACCAGCTTTATTGCAGCCTTCCTTCTGTACGCAGTGCGGAGATTGTTCCTATCATAAATTACTGTGAAAACCATTTGGTTCGTTTTTTTAGTGTTCCTAATGTCCGTAATTATTTGAAACGTAGGATGCACTTTGAATTATTGGGTAATGTTCCTGTACTTTCCATTCGTTGTGAACCATTGGAGTCATTAGAAAACCGTATTATTAAGCGTGCATTTGATATTGTTTGTTCGGGGGTATTTCTTATTACTGTCTTTCCATTTGTCTATATATTCTTCGGAATCGCGATCAAGCTAAGTTCTCCCGGCCCTGTCTTTTTCAAACAAAAGCGCAGTGGTGAAGATGGTCGTGAATTCTGGTGTTACAAGTTCCGCTCGATGAAGGTAAATACACAATGCGATACTCTTCAGGCTACGGAAAACGATCCTCGTAAAACACGTATCGGAGAAATAATGAGAAAGACTAGTGTGGACGAATTACCGCAATTCATTAATGTGTTGAAGGGTGATATGTCTATTGTCGGTCCCCGTCCTCATATGTTGAAGCATACGGAGGAATATTCCAATCTAATAAATAAGTTTATGGTTCGTCACTTTGTAAAACCTGGAATAACTGGATGGGCGCAGGTGACGGGTTATCGTGGTGAGACGAAAGAGCTCTGGCAGATGGAGGGGCGTGTGCAGCGTGATATCTGGTATATAGAACATTGGACGTTTTTATTGGATTTATATATCATGTATAAGACGGTGTATAATGCTATACGTGGTGAAAAAGAAGCATATTAGAAAATTAAAGATTAAAAATTAAAAGGTAGGCGCGCTTGCCTTAAAACTTAGGAATTAAAGGGCGTTTAATTATGAATTTACGAATTATGATGAGAAGACTTAACAAAAGAAATTTGTGGCTACTGTTGTTGCCATTCCTATTGACTGCCTGTCAGTCTTATAAAAAGGTTCCATATTTCCAAAATGTGGAAGTTGTGAACGAGGCAGAACAACAGGAAAAACTGTATGATGCCAAGATCATGCCCAAGGATTTGTTGACTATTGTGGTATCGTGTACTAATCCTGAACTTGCGATACCTTTTAACCTGACAGTTGCCAGCAATGCCGGAATAGCTGTGAGTACTTCGTCTTATGTGACTACTCAACCTGTATTACAACCTTATTTGGTAGATAATGAAGGAAACATAAATTTTCCGGTGTTAGGAGAATTGAAGTTAGGAGGCTTAACGAAAAGGGAAGCGGAACAGCTGATTATAGATAAACTGAAGCCTTACATGAAGGAGACTCCCATTGTAACGGTGCGTATGGTAAATTATAAAATATCTGTTATCGGCGAAGTTACCCGTCCCGGTACTTTCACTATTTCTAATGAGAAAGTGAATCTGTTGGAGGCATTGGCCATGGCTGGTGATATGACGGTCTACGGTCTTCGTGATAATGTAAAGTTGATTCGTGAAGACGCAAACGGTAAACAGCAAATTGTAACCTTGGATTTGAATAAGGCCGAAACCATTCTTTCGCCTTACTATTGGTTACAGCAGAATGATATTGTCTATGTGACCCCCAATAAAGCAAAGGCTCGAAATTCGGATGTGGGCAACAGTACCAGTCTTTGGTTCTCTGCTACTTCTATTTTGGTATCTATTGTCAGCCTATTAGTAAATATATTAAAATAATGATTTGCAATGAAAGAAACAGATTTCAACGAAGCACAAGAATCTAAGGAAGAAAATATAGACGTCAAGGAACTGCTTTTTAAGTATTTGATCCACTGGCCTTGGTTTGTGGGTACGGTTGTAGTGTGTTTGATTGCGGCATGGGTCTATCTTTATATGTCCACTCCCGTATATAATATTTCCGCTACGGTTCTAATAAAGGATGATAAGAAAGGTGGTAGTGCCGGAATGCTTTCCGGGTTGGAGAGTCTGGGATTGGATGGCATGGTCTCTTCTTCGCAGAATATTGATAATGAGATTGAAGTTCTCCGTTCCAAGACTATCGTCAAAGAGGTGGTTGAAGATTTGGGGCTTTATATTTCCTATACGGATGAAGATGAATTCCCTTCCAGAAACATGTATAAGACTTCACCAGTACAAGTGAGCCTGACTCCGCAGGAAGCTGATTTGTTGGAGGAGCCGATGATTGTGGAGATGGCATTGCAACCACAGGGAAGTATGGATGTGAATGTGAAGATAGGCGATGATGAATATCAGAAGCATTTCGAAAAGTTGCCGGCAGTTTTTCCCACCGAACGGGGAACATTGGCCTTCTTTCTGACACCGGATTCTGTATTGTCTTCTAAAAGAACATTGGAAGAAACTACGGATTCGGAAAAGACTACACGCAATATAACAGCAACAATAAATAAGCCTTTGGCTGTAGCGAAAGCGTATTGCAAGAATATGACTATTGAGCCCACTTCCAAAACTACTTCTGTAGCTGTCATATCATTGAAAAACTCAAATGTACAACGAGGCAAGGATTTTATCAATAAGTTATTGGAGATGTATAATATCAATACGAATAATGATAAGAATGAAGTGGCGCAGAAAACAGCAGAATTTATCAATGAACGTATTAGTATAATCTCCAAAGAACTGGGTAGTACGGAAAAGGATCTGGAGAGTTTCAAACGTGGGGCAGGTATTACGGATTTGACCAGTGATGCTCAGATAGCTTTAACTGGTAGTGCTGAATATGAAAAGAAGCGTGTGGAGAATCAAACCCAGATTAATTTGCTGCAGGATTTGCAGAAATATATGCAAAATGAAGGTTATGAGGTTCTACCTAGTAATATCGGATTGCAGGATTTGAATCTTGCTGCTGCTATCAACCGTTATAATGATGTTCTTGTTGAGAGGAAACGTTTATTACGTACATCAACAGAGAATAATCCTACCATTATAAATCTGGATACCAGCATTAGTGCAATGAAAGAGAATGTACAAGTCTCTTTAGACAGAGTGTTACGTGGATTATTTATCACGAAGGCGGATTTGGATCGTGAGGCGAACCGTTATTCCCGTCGCATTAGTGAGGCACCTGGTCAAGAGCGTGAGTTTGTGAGTATTGCTCGCCAACAGGAGATAAAGGCCGGACTTTATTTGATGTTGCTTCAGAAGCGTGAGGAGAATGCTATAACTCTGGCTGCTACAGCCAACAATGCAAAGATTATAGATGACGCGATAGCAGATGATGCTCCTGTATCTCCTAAACGTAAAATGATTTACCTGATTGCTTTAGTGTTAGGAGTCGGAATTCCGGTGGGGGTTATTTATCTGCTCGAATTGACTAAATTCAAGATTGAAGGTCGTTCTGATGTAGAAAAACTTACCAGTGTACCTATTGTTGGTGATATCCCATTGACTGATGAAAAGCAGGGTGCTATTGCTGTATTTGAGAATCAAAATAATCTGATGAGTGAAACCTTCCGTAATATCCGAACGAATCTTCAGTTTATGCTTGAAAATGACAAGAAGGTGATTCTGGTTACTTCTACGGTTAGTGGTGAGGGCAAATCTTTCATTTCTGCTAATCTTGCTATTAGTCTTTCTTTATTAGGGAAGAAAGTAGTAATCGTTGGTCTTGATATTCGTAAACCGGGCTTGAATAAGGTATTTAATATTCCAAGAAAAGAAGTTGGTATAACTCAATATTTGGCTAATCCGGAAAAGAACTTGATGGATTTAGTACAGCTTTCCGATGTCAGTAAAAATCTGTATATTCTTCCCGGTGGAACAGTTCCTCCTAATCCTACCGAATTATTGGCTCGTGATGGACTGGATAAAGCGATTGAAACTCTTAAGAAGAATTTTGATTATGTGATTCTGGATACAGCTCCTGTTGGTATGGTAACTGATACCTTATTGATAGGGCGTGTGGCTGATTTATCTGTTTATGTCTGCCGTGCAGACTATACTCATAAAAATGAGTATACTTTGATCAACGAACTTGCTGAAAAAGATAAATTACCTAGCCTGTGTACTGTAATCAATGGTTTGGATCTGAAGAAAAGAAAGTACGGTTATTATTACGGTTATGGCAAATATGGCAAGTATTATGGCTATGGTAAGCGATATGGCTACGGTTATGGATATGGAGAACAATCTCACGCCAAGGAAGACTAAAGCCATTAATGACCGATATTTTTTAAGTTAATAATGTCATAGAGTACTTTTAATACTTTACACGAAAGTGAGATGGAACATGTAGGTCCCTAACTTCATGCTACACACATGAAGACCCCTACATTTTGTGGTCAGGAAATACACAGCGGTGTATTCCTGATCAACGCCCTCATGTCGGTGTAAATCCGATGTGATTTCTATTATATCAACCGTCTGTGAAGATAGTTGATATTTTTTTTGTAAAGCAATGACTGATGGATATTTTTTAGTAGCTTTGTGAAAAATATGATTGATATGGAAGATTTGCAAAGACTATATCCTATCGGGATACAGACATTCTCGAAGATACGGGAGGGGAATTACCTCTATATTGATAAAACGGAATATGTTTACCGGATGACTCATTCGGCTTCCAGCTATATGTTTTTGAGCCGTCCACGACGTTTTGGGAAATCATTACTTACTTCCACGCTGCATAGCTATTTCTCCGGTCGTAAGGATCTGTTTCATGGATTGGCTATGGAGAAACTGGAGAAGGAGTGGACGGAATATCCGGTGCTTCACTTTGATATGAGTATGGCGAAACATGTGGATAAAGGAGGATTGGAACGTCTTCTTGATTTTATGCTTGCTGAATATGAACGTACGTTTGCTATTAACGCAGTAGAGGGGGATGCCAATCTACGCTTAGTTAATCTTATTAAGCGTGCTTATGAGCAAACAGGTAAGAAGGTGGTTGTGCTTATTGATGAATATGATGCTCCTTTGCTTGATGTGGTACATGAACGGGAAAATCTGGATGTATTGCGTAACATCATGCGTAACTTCTACAGTCCGTTAAAAGCTTGTGATCCTTATTTGCGTTATGTATTTCTGACTGGTATTACTAAATTCTCACAACTAAGTATTTTTAGTGAGTTGAATAATATAAAGAATATTAGTATGGATGAGCCATACGCTGTTATCTGTGGAATTAGTGAAGATGAGATACGTTTGCAAATGAAGGATGATTTGGAAGGATTGGCAAAGAAATTGGAGATAACACCTGAAGAGGCTTTGATGAAATTGAAAGAAAATTATGATGGTTATCATTTCACATCTCCTTCGCCCGATATATATAATCCTTTCAGTTTGCTAAATGCTTTTGCAGATGGAAAATTTGGATCTTATTGGTTTGGTAGCGGTACGCCTACATATCTGATAAATATGTTGGAGAAGTTTGGCGTAGAACCTTCCGAAATTGGAAATAATAGGGTTTCGGTCGAGGATTTTGATGCACCAACAGAAAGGATGACAAGTATTATCCCGCTGCTATATCAAAGTGGCTATATCACTATTAAGAATTATGATGAGGAATTAGACTTGTATACATTGAATATTCCTAATAAGGAAGTGAGAATAGGCCTGATGAAAAGTCTTCTTCCACATTATGTCGGTAGTAAAGCTCCGGAAACCACGACAATGGTGGCGTATCTTTCCCGTGATATCCGTAATGGGGATATGGATACTGCATTACGCCGTTTGCAAACGTTCCTGTCCACTATACCGCAATGCGATAATACGAAATATGAAGGACACTATCAGCAGGTTTTTTATATCATATTTAGTTTATTAGGGTATTATGTGGATGTGGAAGTTCGTACTCCTCGTGGACGGGTAGATATAGTACTTCGTACGAAGACTACATTGTATGTGATGGAACTGAAACTGGATAAAAGTGCGGGTGAAGCGATGGAGCAAATTGATTTGAAGAATTATCCGGAACGCTTTGCTTTATGTGGATTGCCTGTCGTAAAGGTGGCTGTCAGTTTTGATAGCGAACGGTGTACGATTGGGGGCTGGGAGATTATAAATGCTTAAGTATGTGAAAAATATGATTGATATGGAAGATTTGCAAAGACTATATCCTATCGGGATACAGACATTCTCGAAGATACGGGAGGGGAATTACCTCTATATTGATAAAACGGAATATGTTTACCGGATGACTCATTCGGCTTCCAGCTATATGTTTTTGAGCCGTCCACGACGTTTTGGGAAATCATTACTTACTTCCACGCTGCATAGCTATTTCTCCGGTCGTAAGGATCTGTTTCATGGATTGGCTATGGAGAAACTGGAGAAGGAGTGGACGGAATATCCGGTACTTCACTTCGATATGAGTACCGCCAAACATGCGGATAGTGAACAGTTGCTCCAAGAATTGAATCTGAAACTATATGGTTATGAACAGATTTATGGACGGTTGGAGGAGGAGGTTAATCCCAATCAGCGTTTGATGGGACTGATAAAACGTGCCTATGAGCAGACCGGAAAGAAAGTGGTTGTGCTTATTGATGAATATGATGCTCCTCTGCTGGATGTGGTGCACGAACGGGAAAATCTGGATGTATTGCGTAACATCATGCGTAACTTCTACAGTCCGTTAAAAGCTTGTGATCCTTATTTGCGTTATGTATTTCTGACTGGTATTACTAAATTCTCACAACTAAGTATTTTTAGTGAGTTGAATAATATAAAGAATATTAGTATGGATGAGCCATACGCTGTTATCTGTGGAATTAGTGAAGATGAGATACGTTTGCAAATGAAGGATGATTTGGAAGGATTGGCAAAGAAATTGGAGATAACACCTGAAGAGGCTTTGATGAAATTGAAAGAAAATTATGATGGTTATCATTTTACATCTCCTTCGCCCGATATATATAATCCTTTCAGTTTGCTAAATGCTTTTGCTGATGGAAAATTTGGATCTTATTGGTTTGGTAGCGGTACTCCTACATATCTGGTTAAGATGTTGGATAAATTCGGTGTGAAACCTTCCGAAATTGGACGTAGACAGCTGAAATCTTCAGTTTTCGATGCTCCTACTGAAACGATGACTGATGCAGTGCCTTTATTGTACCAAAGTGGGTATATCACTATTAAGGACTATAATAAGATGCTAGACCTTTATACGCTGGATATTCCCAATAAAGAAGTAAGGCTGGGACTTATGGAGAGCCTTCTTCCTTATTATGTAAATAACAAGACACCTGAAGCAACTACCATGGTGGCTTATCTTTTTTATGATATTCAGAATGGTGATATGGATGCTGCTTTACACCGTTTGCAGGAATTTCTGTCTACGATTCCTTACTGCGACAATACAAGGTTCGAAGGACACTATCAGCAGGTCTTTTATATCATATTCAGTTTGTTGGGATATTACGTGGATGTGGAGGTTCGTACTCCTCGTGGGCGGGTAGATATAGTACTTCGTACGAAGACTACATTGTATGTGATGGAACTGAAATTGGATAAAAGTGTTGGTGAAGCGATGGAGCAAATTGATTTGAAGAATTATCCGGAACGCTTTGCTTTATGTGGATTGCCTGTCGTAAAGGTGGTTGTCAGTTTTGATAGCGAACGGTGTACGATTGGGGACTGGGAGATTATAGGATGCTGATTATGTTGTTGATTTATAGTTTATTATATACTTAGGTAAATGAAAATAGTTCCGCAAGGAGCTTTTTCCTTTTCTATCCGGAATAAAAGTTTCACCTTTGCATTGTTGATCAACAAAACGTGAATAAATAAACTTGAATTTAAATCTTTAAAAAAACGTAGTATGAGTGTAATTTACAAAGTCATTACGCGGCCAACAGATCCGCGTGTTCCCAATTCTCCTAAGAGATATTATCCGCATCTGATCACTTTAGGTCAGTCCGTCAACCTGAAATATATTGCACAAAAAATGCAGGATCGTTCTTCGCTGTCTATCGGTGACATCAAGAGTGTAATCCAGAATTTTGTGGAAAAAATGAAGGAGCAGTTGTTGGAAGGTAAGTCTGTGAATATCGAAGGTTTGGGTGTGTTTATGTTGACTGCCCGTTCGAAAGGTGCGGAGTTGGCGAAGGATATTAATGCTAAGAGTGTGGATAGTGTTCGTATCTTTTTCCAAGCTAATAAAGAGTTGCGTGTCACCAAAACTGCTACCCGTGCAGATGAGAAGTTAGATCTGATCAGTCTGGATGAATATCTGAAGAAAATTAGCGTTACTGTATCTCCGGAAGATCCCGAGAAACCGGATGAAGGCGAAGGTGGCGGAGATGAAGGTGGCGGTAGCGGAGAGGCACCGGATCCCGCAGCTTAATGTCTCGTTGATTAATAGCTGACGGTTAGAGTGTTCATTTAGTGTTTAATTTAAAAAGAGAAATGTCTATGAAAAAAACGTGGAGTATTATTTTGAAAGTGATTATTGCTGTTGCCGGTGCGATTGCCGGAGTGGTAGGTGTGCAGGCAGCAACCTTGTAATTGATTATCTTATAAATAGGTATATTTATGAATGAATAACAGGCGGGATTTTTCCCGCCTGTTTGTGTTTAGATATAATAAGAGGGTTGCTTTCTTGAAAAATGCTCTTTTTTGTTTTGTTTCATGCTATTTGTTAGGAGTATCGCTCTATATTTTAACAAAATAGAAATTATAATCAAACTCGTTGGCTGAATAGCGGATTTTATCTACCTTTGCATCTTAATTAAATGCGTCATTTTAAGCGAGAAAAAACATGATTCGAAAAATAATAAAAGCTCTTTGGATATTCTTGGCAGTCATAGTATTGGCTATTGTTATAGTCTTTGTCTCCATTTCAAAGGGTTGGATTGGCTATATGCCTCCTGTAGAGGAACTCGAGAACCCGAGCTATAAATTTGCAACAGAGATTTTTTCTGAAGATGAGAAAGTGCTTGGTACATGGTCTTACAGCAAGGAAAACCGGGTGTACACGGCTTACAAGGATTTGTCACCCAGTATTATCAATGCTCTTATTGCAACGGAAGATGTTCGTTTTGTCGAGCATTCGGGTATTGATGCCAAAGCGTTGTTCCGTGCGTTTGTGAAACGTGGTTTGATGTTTCAGAAAAATGCAGGTGGGGGTAGTACCTTGTCACAACAGCTAGCTAAACAGTTGTTTACGGAAAATGTGGCTAGAAATACACTTCAACGTCTTTTCCAAAAACCGATTGAATGGGTGATTGCGGTGAAACTTGAACGTTACTACACCAAAGAGGAAATATTGAGTATGTATCTCAATAAATTTGATTTTCTGAATAATGCTGTTGGTATCAAAACTGCTGCATATACCTATTTTGGCTGTGAACCGAAGGACTTGAAGATTGAAGAAGCAGCTACATTGGTGGGTATGTGTAAGAATCCGTCACTTTACAATCCGGTTCGTTTCAACGAACGTTCCCGTGGTCGTCGTAATGTGGTGCTCGAGCAGATGCGTAAAGCCGGATATATCACAGATGCAGAATGTGATTCTTTGCAGGCTCTTCCGTTGAAACTGACTTACAATCGTGTTGACCATAAAGAGGGGCTGGCTACTTATTTCCGTGAATATCTCCGCGGCGTCATGACAGCACCGAAACCGGTAAGAAGTGATTATCGTGGTTGGCAAATGCAGAAATTCTATGAGGATTCTATCGCTTGGGAAACTAACCCGTTATATGGCTGGTGTGCGAAAAACAAGAAGAAAGACGGTACAAATTATAACATCTATACAGATGGATTGAAGATTTATACAACTATCAATTCACGTATGCAGCAGTATGCCGAAGATGCTGTAAAAGAGCATTTGGGTGATTATCTGCAACCTATATTCTTCAAAGAAAAAGAGGGAAGTAAGAATGCTCCGTATGCACGATCACTACCGGAAAAACGAGTGGAAGAGTTGTTGACGAAAGCAATGAAACAAACGGAACGTTATCGCCTCATGAAAGAGGCGGGAGCTTCGGAACAACAGATTCGTAAGGCGTTCGATACACCGGAAGAAATGACTGTCTTTTCCTGGAAGGGTGATAAAGATACGATTATGACACCGATGGATTCCATCCGCTACTACAAATCTTTCTTGCGGACGGGATTTATGTCAATGGATCCGGCAAACGGACACGTGAAGGCTTATGTGGGCGGACCGAATTATGTATATTTCCAGTATGATATGGCGATGGTAGGACGTCGTCAGGTAGGTTCTACTATTAAGCCGTATTTATATACATTGGCAATGGAGAACGGATTTTCTCCTTGCGATCAGGCACGCCACGTAGAGCAAACTTTGATTGATGAGAATGGAACTCCCTGGACACCACGTAATGCAAATGATAAGCGTTATGGAGAAATGGTAACTCTGAAATGGGGATTGGCAAACTCCGATAACTGGATTTCTGCATATCTGATGGGTAAGCTGAATCCGTATGATTTGGTACGCCTGATTCATAGTTTCGGTGTACGTAATAAAGCAATTGATCCGGTGGTTTCACTTTGTCTGGGACCTTGTGAAATTTCTGTCGGTGAAATGGTCAGCGCATACACGGCTTTTGCCAATAAAGGAATCCGGGTGGCTCCATTGTTCGTTACCCGTATTGAGGATAGTGATGGCAATGTCATTTCTACTTTTGCACCGCAAATGGAAGAAGTGATAAGCGCGTCGAGCACTTACAAAATGCTGGTTATGCTGCGTGCCGTTATTAATGAAGGAACGGGTGGACGTGTTCGTCGATATGGAATTACCGCCGATATGGGTGGAAAAACAGGAACGACCAATGATAACTCCGATGCCTGGTTTATGGGATTCACTCCTTCACTGGTATCCGGTTGTTGGGTAGGAGGGGACGAACGTGATATTCACTTCGGTAGAATGACCTATGGACAGGGTGCTGCTGTAGCTTTGCCTATCTGGGCAATGTATATGAAGAAAGTGTATGACGATCCGACCTTGGGATATGACCAGCAGGAGAGATTCAAACTCCCTGAAGGGTTTGACCCGTGTGCCGGTTCGGAAACTCCTGATGGCGAAGTGATAGAAGAAGGGGGATTGGACGATCTTTTCAATTAAAGAAGTGCACAAGTATATTGTTTGCATAGGGAGTAATTACAACAGGAAAGAGAACTTGACTTTTGCCAGGCAGAAGTTGACTGAATCGTTCTCTTCTATATGTTTTGCTCCCGAACTGGAAACTAAACCTTTGTTTTTTAAGAATCCGGCTCTGTTTTCCAACCAAGTGGTTCTGTTCTATTCTGATAAGGATGAAGAGACGGTGAGGAAAATGCTGAAAGATATAGAACAGAGGTCCGGACGTCGTTCGGAGGATAAGAAAGAGGAAAAAGTATGTCTGGATATTGACATGCTTTTATATGATAACAAAATATTAAAACCGGAGGATTGGCAAAGGGGATATATACAACAGTCATTATCTGCTTTCCATTCTTCATTATTTATTAAGTAGATGAAATTTCTTGGAATTATACCTGCCCGCTATGCATCCACTCGTTTTCCTGCGAAACCGTTGGCTATGTTGGGCGGAAAAACAGTCATACAACGCGTATACGAACAAGTGGCAGGCGTTTTGGATGACGCTTATGTAGCTACGGATGATGAACGCATTGAAGCTGCTGTTAAGGCGTTCGGGGGAAAGGTTGTGATGACTTCCGTTCACCACAAAAGTGGTACGGATCGTTGTTATGAAGCCTGTACCAAGATTGGAGGTGAGTTTGACGTCGTAGTGAATATACAAGGAGATGAGCCTTTTATTCAGCCTTCACAACTGGATGCGGTAAAGGCTTGTTTTGAAGATGTAACCACGCAGATTGCTACGTTGGTGAAGCCTTTTACTGCCGATGAAGCGTTTGCCGTACTGGAAAACGTGAATTCACCGAAAGTGGTAGTCAACAAGAACTGGAACGCACTTTATTTCAGCCGTTCTATCATTCCTTATCAGCGTAATGCCGAGAAACAGGACTGGTTGAAGGGACATACCTACTACAAGCACATCGGATTGTATGCTTATCGTACAGAGGTGCTGAAAGAGATTACCATGCTTCCACAGTCTTCTTTGGAGTTGGCCGAATCTTTGGAGCAGCTTCGCTGGCTGGAGAACGGATACAAAATAAAGGTCGGTATCAGTGAAGTGGAAACTATTGGAATTGATACCCCACAAGACTTGGAACGGGCAGAAGAATTTTTGAAGAATAGAATCTAATCTTATGGATCGTACGATACAACCTGAAATACAAACCCTGAAAAATTTTCGTATACTTCCTCCCGTTCGAATGACGTTGCCAAACGGTATTCCGTTGACTGTTATTAATGCGGGTGAACAGGAAGTGGTACGCATAGATGTACTTTTTGCCGGGGGGCGCTGGCAACAGTCGCAGAAACTGCAAGCTCTGTTTGCGAACCGGATGCTGCGCGAAGGCACGAAAAAATATACGGCTGCCACCATTGCCGAAAAACTGGATTACTACGGCTCATGGCTCGAATTGTCCAGTTCGTCGGAATATGCATATATCACTGTTTATTCGCTGAATAAGTATTTGGCGAAAACATTGGAGGTGGTGGAATCTATGATTAAAGAACCGCTTTTCCCGGAGAAGGAATTGCATACTATCCTTGATACCAATATCCAACAATATCTGGTCAATACTTCCAAAGTTGATTTTCTGGCACACCGCAGTCTGTTACAGTCGCTTTATGGCGAACAGCATCCATGTGGCAGAATAGTGGTGGAGGAGGATTATCATGCCATCACTCCGGAAGTGCTCCGTGAATTTTATGAACGGTATTACCATTCGGGTAATTGTTCTATATTCTTGTCCGGCAAGGTGACAGAGGATATTATCAGCCGGGTGACAGATACATTCGGTACTTCTTTCGGACAACATCAACAGCAGGTGTCGAAATTAAATTTTCCTTTTACTGCTGTTCCCGAAAAGAGAATTTTTACAGAGCGTGGGGATGCTATGCAGAGTGCTGTAAAGATGGGGTATACAACCATTACCCGTGATCATCCTGATTATCTGAAACTCCGGGTCCTGATGACTTTATTCGGAGGTTATTTTGGCAGTCGGCTGATGTCTAATATCCGTGAAGAGAAGGGATATACTTATGGTATTTCGGCAGGAATCATGTTTTATCCGGATAGCGGACTGTTGGCTATCTCGACAGAAACGGATAATGAATATGTGGAACCGTTGATACAGGAAGTGTATCATGAAATAGACCGTCTGCATCAGGAACCTGTGTCGGCGGAAGAACTGACTATCGTGCGCAACTATATGTTGGGAGAAATGTGCCGTAGTTATGAGTCTCCTTTCTCACTTTCGGATGCGTGGATCTTTATTGCTACTTCCGGTCTGGATGATGACTACTTTTCACGTTCTCTGCTGGCTGTGAATGAGGTTACTCCGATGGAAATACAGGATTTGGCACAGCGCTATTTGTGCAAAGAGACATTAAAAGAGGTCATTGCAGGTAAAAAGTTGTCATAAATTGCTTTCCGAAAGTGGGCTGTTTGGGATAGAAATTGTATCTTTGTCCAAATTGTAATTCTAAAATGAGTAACGACTAAAACCAATGAGGAAATATCTATATACTACACTTTTATTGGCTCTTCTTGCACAAGAGGGAGTGATGGCACAAGAAAATGAAGGAAAAAAAGGCGGATTTTTCGGAAAAATTAAAGATACATTCTCCACTGAAATAAAGATTGGCAACTATACTTTTAAGGATGGCAGTGTCTATACAGGAGAAATGAAAGGGCGAAAACCGAACGGAAAAGGAAAAACGGTTTTCAAAAACGGCGATGTCTTTGAAGGTGAATATGTGAAGGGGAAACGTGAAGGATATGGTATTTATATGTTTCCTGACGGAGAAAAGTACGAAGGACAGTGGTTCCAGGATCAGCAGCACGGAAAAGGTATCTATTATTTTATGAATAATAACCGTTACGACGGTATGTGGTATCAGGATTATCAGCATGGTGAAGGAACAATGTATTATCATAACGGTGATTTGTATGTAGGTAAATGGGTGAATGATAAGCGTGAAGGCGAAGGTACATACACTTGGGCGAATGGTGCCAAATATACTGGTCACTGGAAAAATGATAAGAAGAACGGCAAAGGCATCATGAACTGGGACGACGGCTGTAAGTATGAAGGAGACTGGAAAGATGATGTCCGTCACGGAAAAGGGGTATTTGAATATACCAATGGAGATAAATACGACGGTGATTGGGCGGATGATATTCAACACGGAAGAGGTACATACTACTTCCACACGGGCGATCGTTATGAAGGTTCTTATCTCTTAGGTGAACGCACCGGTGAAGGGGTTTATTATCATGCTAACGGTGACAAATATGTAGGTAATTTCAAAAATGGCATGCAAGACGGAAAAGGTACTTTTACCTGGGCGAATGGTGCTGTGTACGAAGGAAGCTGGAAAAACAATAAACGTGATGGCAGAGGAGTTTATAAATGGAGCAATGGCGATGTTTATGACGGTGACTGGAAAGACAACCGTCCCAATGGACAGGGTACTTTGAAAACCGTTGCTGGTATGCAATATAAAGGTGGCTTTGTTGACGGATTGGAAGATGGACAGGGCGTACAAATCGACAAAGATGGTAATCGCTTCGAGGGCTTTTTCAAACAAGGAAAGAAAAATGGTCCTTTTGTGGAAACAGATAAAGATGGGAAGGTGATTAAAAAAGGAACCTATAAATTCGGAAGACTTCAATAGATGATAGATGATAAATGATAAATGATAGTGGGCTGCGCATTGCGTGGCCTCTTTTTTATGGTACAAAGAAAAATGGATAATAACCCAAAGCGGTCATTATCCATTTTATAATTTCCTGTTGAAAGTAACTTCAACTATCACCTATCATCTATTAAATGATGTATTGTGAACTGATAGATTCGTTATTCATCACTCGTTTGATTGTTTCTGCAAACATATCAGCAATGCTTAACTGTTTTACTTTCGGGCATTTCTTTGCGTATGGGATGCTGTCGGTAAATACCATTTCTGTCAGGGCAGACTCTTGCACGCGGAAAGAAGCCGGATCAGACATTACGCAGTGGCTGGCGATGGCGCGTACAGATTTGGCACCGGCATCCAACATGATGTTGGCTGCTTTGGTAATTGTTCCTGCAGTGTCTACGATATCGTCAATCAATACTACGTTTTTACCTTCTACGTCACCGATGATTTGCATAGATGCTACTTCATTGGCTTTTTCACGTGATTTGTTACAGAGTACCAATGGTACACCGAGGTATTTGGAGAAAGTGCTGGCACGTTTTGAACCTCCTACGTCCGGTGTAGCAATAACCAGATTTTCCAGTTGCAATGACTGGATGTAAGGGAGGAATACAGCTGATGCATACAAGTGATCTACCGGGATATTGAAGAATCCTTGAATCTGGTCTGCATGCAAGTCCATCGTAATCAGTCGGTCGATACCTGCAACAGACAGCAGGTCGGCTACCAACTTAGCGCCGATAGATACACGGGGTTTGTCTTTTCTATCCTGACGTGCCCATCCGAAATAGGGGACTACAGCTACAACGCTCTTTGCAGACGCGCGTTTTGCAGCATCGATCATCAGGAGAAGTTCCATTAAGTTGTCTGAGTTAGGGAAAGTGGATTGAACCAGGAATACGTGTGCGCCACGAATTGACTCCTCATATGAAACTGCAAATTCGCCATCGGCAAAATGGGTAATGTTCATATTTCCCAGAGGACAATCCAGGCTTGCGCAGATTTTTTCTGCCAGATATCTCGAGTTCGTTCCCGAGAATACCATAAAGGGTGCTTTTTCGCTCATTTTGTAATAGATGTTACCTATTTGTTAATTTGCCTGCAAAGGTAGGAATTTCTCTTATTATTTAGAAGGACTTATTGTATAAAAAATATTTTTCTCTCCAACTTATCGGAAATATTTGTAGATTTGCTTTCTGAAAACAGTTAATAGTCAAAAATGAGTTCACGCTTTCCTTTATATATAATAGGTATAGTGTTGTTTGCCTCTTTTTTTTCGTGCACTGATATGGTGCCGACCAAAGAGGTGCGCCTGATTGATTCATTAAACGGGAAAGCGTATGCTTATCGTTATCGAAGCCTGGATTCTTCTTATAAATATGCCAATGAAGCCTATCGGCAGGTGAATTTCTACAAGTCGGGGAAAGCGGAAGCATCCAACAATCTGGGGTTCTGTGCTTTTATGGCTATGGACTTTGACCGGGCGGAAGCGTTGCATAAGGAAGTATATAAACTGACTAAAAATGAACTCGAACTGTTGATTGCCGACATCGGACTGATGAAAATCTGTCAGCGGACGGCTATGAATAAAGAATTTTATGATTATCGTAATAGTGCGCTCAAGCGCATGAAACGTATTCGTGAAGAGAGTGATTTGTTTGCCGACCGTCACGAGGCGCTACGGCTGGATTATGCATTCACCGAATTTTTCATCGTTTCTTCTATTTATTACTATTATCTGCAGCAACGGCAGGAGGCCATCACATCTCTCAACCGGATTCCGGAAGATGAAGTTTTGACAGATACTAATCAGTTGCTTTATTATCATTATATTAAAGGTTCGGCTTCGTTGGTGGAAGCAACCAAGCCGGAAGACCGGAAAATGCGTGAGTTCGACCAACTCTATATTACCTGGCGGACGGCTGTTCAGACTAATCATCCTTATTTCGAAGGAAATGGTCTGCAAGGATTGGCTAATCTGATGGTTTCACCTAATAATTTCGAACTTTTTCGGACGAGAAGGGGATATGCGCTGGATCAGTTTGGGTTTCCCGTAGATTCGCTTTTGCCTTTGCGAATGGCACAGCGTGCGCTTGAAAAATTTCGTGAGTACAATGATTTGTATCAGATTGCCGGTGCGTATGTGTCTATCGGTAAATATATGAATGAGCACGGACGTTATACGGAGGCATTGGATACGCTTGCAAAAGCGTTGGATTGTGTGAATCAACATCACATGCTCTATTATCACCATGCGGCGGATACATTGGATAAACTACATGTTTTTGTAGAAGGAGATACGACTTATACCGGGGTTCCATGGATCATGCAGGAAGATGTGAGAACGGTACCTGAATGGATCTCAAGGATTCGGGAGCAATTGAGTGTGTCGTATGCGGGGCTCGGGATGAAGTATGCTTCTGATTACAACCGGAATATATATTTGGATATTTTAAATTATACCCGTCAGGATAAGGAGTTGGAGAGCCGCTATCTTTCATTGGAAGCCGATTCACGACAAATGACGCTTGTACTTTCTTTGGTTATTGTCGGACTTGTATTGGTGGTTATTCTTTGGTGGTTTTTCAATAAACGGTCTAAAATAAGGAATCAGGTAGACGTGGAGCGTCTGCAACGGATTCTGACTCTTTGCCGGGATATAACTTCGTCCATTCCGATGAATGTTCCATTAATTCAACAAGGTATCGATCAATTATTTGGGAAAGGACGTCTTCAACTGGAAATTCCGGAGGAAGGAAAAGCGGCACTGGTTCCTCTGCATCGGTTGAACCGTGATGAAAAAGCATTGGTGCATGTGCTTGAACCGTATATTGTTTGGGCTGCGGACAATGAGCAGATGGTGGAAGCGTTGAGTGACGAGCGGATGCAGTTGGAAAAGCAACGGTATGTTTACGAACAACATATTGCGGGAAATAAACGTCAGAATCTTATAAAGAAGGCTTGTCTGGCCATTGTCAATGGTATTAATCCTTATATTGACCGTATCTTGAACGAAGTGCATAAGTTGACGGAGCGGGGGGATATTGATAATGCGAAGATTAAGAAAGAGAAGTATCAATACATTGATGAGCTGGTAACTACGATTAATGAGTACAACGATATTCTGGCTCTTTGGATTAAGATGAAGCAAGGAACGCTTAGCCTGAATATTGAAACTTTCAGTCTCAATGAACTGTTTGAGCTGCTAGGCAAGGGAAGACGTGCTTTTGAAATGAAAAATCAGAAGTTGGAAATTGAACCGACTACGGTTATGGTGAAGGCCGACCGGGCACTAACTTTGTTTATGATTAATACGCTGGCGGAAAATGCCCGTAAATATACTCCGGAAGGAGGAACAATTAAAGTGTATGCCCGTATTACGGAGGATGCGTATGTCGAGATCTCTGTGGAGGATAACGGAAGAGGTATTTCCGAAGAGGATGTGGCGCATATCATTGGTGAGAAGGTGTATGATTCCCGCGTGATCGGAATGAAGAATGCGGCCGATCCGGAAGTGTTGAAAGAAAACAAAGGTAGTGGTTTCGGATTGATGAATTGTAAGGGAATCATTGAGAAGTATAAGAAAACGAATGATTTATTCCGGGGATGCGTTTTTGATGTGGAGAGTGAACTGGGGAAGGGAAGCCGTTTTTATTTTCGTTTGCCTTCGGGAGTGCGTAAAGCAATGGGGGTATTGTTGCTTTGCTTGTTGCTTCCGTTGGGGATGGTTTCTTGTCTGCATGATCCGATTCCTCCCATGTTGCAGGATGGCGATTCGATTGTAGTAGTTATGGATTCTGCGTATGAGGATTTGCTGGATGTAGCGTCGGATTATGCGAATGCTGCCTATTTTGCTAATGTGGATGAAAATTATGAGTTGGCTTTGCAATATATAGATTCTGCAATGCTTTTTCTGAATGAGCATTATGAAAAATATGCGCGTCCGGATCGTCCACATCGGTATATGAAGCTGGTAGGTGAGGGAACGCCTGCTGAAATCAGTTGGTGGAACGAATTGTTTGATTCGGATTATCATGTAATTCTGGATATCAGGAATGAGGCAGCGGTTGCTTTTCTGGCTTTGAAACAGTTGGATGCATATAGTTATAATAATTCGGCATTTACGGATTTGTATAAGTTGCAGGGAGAGGATCAAACTCTCGAAGCATATTGCCGGCAGTTGGAGCGTTCGAATACCAATAAGACGGTAGGGATTATTTTATGCTTTGTTTTATTGATTGTTTCGTTGGTTGGATATTATTTTCTGTACATGAGAAAACGTTTGCAGAATCGTTTGAATCTCGAACAGGTACTTGAGATTAACCAGAAGGTGTTTGCTGCATCTTTGGTGAGACCGCAGGAACAGGAAAATGCAGAGGCACTTCAACGAGAAGAGAGTACGCTTAAAGAAATTCCGCAGCGGATTGTGGATGAAGCATTCGGTTCGGTAAATGAATTACTGACGATTGACCGGATGGGAATTGCCGTTTATAATGAAACGACACATCGGCTGGAATATGCTTCTCGTCCCGGACAGGAAATGCCGGAGATGGTAGAGCAGTGTTTTAGCGCCGGAGAATATCTTTCTGAGCAGCATCTTCAGGCAATTCCGCTGATGGTGGAAGCAGGGGGCGAGCATCAATGTGTCGGTGTGCTTTATCTGGAGCGCAGAGAAGGAACGGAACAGGAGACGGATCGACTGCTTTTTGAACTGGTAGCTCGTTATGTGACTATTGTCGTGTTTAACGCAGTGGTGAAGCTGGCTACAAAATATCGGGATATCGAGTCGGCACACGAAGAAACACGTCGGGCTTCCTGGGAAGACAGCATGTTGCATGTTCAGAATATGGTGCTTGACAACTGTCTGTCGACTATTAAACATGAGACGATTTATTATCCGAATAAAATCAAGCAGATTGTAGGGCGGTTGAATGCGCAGAATCTTTCGGAAACGGAGGAGCGTGAAGCGGTGGAGACTATGACGGAATTGATTGAATACTATAAGGGAATCTTTACGATTTTGAGTTCGTGTGCTTCCCGTCAATTGGAGGAGGTCACTTTCCGGCGTACGGTGATTCCGGTACAGGAACTTTTGGATGCTGCCGGAAAATATTTCAAGAAGTTGATGAAGAATCGGCCGGAGAGGATAGAATTGGAAATAGAGCCGATGGAGGCGAAGGTGATAGGAGACGTGAATCAGTTGCGTTTTCTATTGGAGAATTTGATTGATGAAGCATTGACTGTACGGGAAGATGGAGTGATACGTCTGCAAGCGCGCAAGGATAATGAATATATTCGTTTCCTCTTTACGGATACGAGACGTGAGAAGAGTGTGGAAGAGTTGAATCAACTATTTTATCCGAATCTGGCACGTATGACTTCCGGTGAAAAAGGGGAGTTGAGGGGAACGGAATATCTGGTATGCAAGCAAATTATCCGCGACCACGATGAATTTGCGGGGCGTAGGGGATGCCGTATCAATGCCGAGCCGGCTGAAGGCGGCGGGTTTACAGTTTATTTCACTATTCCGCGCCGATAAAAGGAAAACACATAAAAGTTATTAGATAAGGAACATGGAAGAACAGAAGTTTAAAGTTATTATTGTAGAGGATGTAAAACTGGAGTTGAAAGGGACAGAAGAAATATTCCGTCATGAAATACCGAATGCAGAAGTAATCGGCACGGCAATGACGGAAAGTGAGTTTTGGCCGTTAATGGAGGCCCAGCTTCCCGATCTGGTATTGTTGGACTTAGGACTAGGAGGTTCTACGACCATTGGTGTTGATATTTGCAAGAATATATTCAAACGTTACAAAGGAGTTCGGGTATTGATCTTCACGGGTGAGATTCTGAACGAAAAGTTGTGGGTGGACGTATTGAATGCCGGTGCCGATGGAATCATCCTCAAAACGGGTGAGCTACTGACGAAAACAGATGTACAGGCTGTGATGGATGGAAAGAAATTGGTATTTAACTATCCGATTCTGGAAAAGATTGTAGATCGTTTCAAGAAATCTGTAGCCAACGATGCCAAGCGTCAGGAGGCTGTCATCAGTTATGATATTGATGAATACGATGAACGTTTTCTCCGCCATCTGGCTTTGGGTTATACGAAAGAGATGATTGCCAATCTGAAAGGAATGCCTTTTGGTGTGAAATCATTGGAGAAACGGCAGAATGATCTTATCGGACGTCTTTTTCCGAATGGTGAACGGGTGGGAGTGAATGCTACCCGGTTGGCAGTACGTGCATTGGAATTGCGTATTATTGATCTGGATAATCTGGAGCCTGACGAGGAGTAGTTGCTAAAGCAAACGAAAAATAATCCCGGAAAATGATGAAGAATAAATGGCGTATGCCCCATCCCGCTACGATGTTCCTTCTGCTAACAATGGCAGTGGTCTTTCTTTCATGGATATGCGATATCTATGGGTTGAAAGTGACATTGCCACAAACAGGTGAGGACATCCGTGTACAAAGCCTGTTGAGTCCCGAAGGAATCCGTTGGTGGTTGCGGAACGCTATTAAGAATTTCACGGGCTTTGCTCCGTTAGGCATGGTGATAATTGCTATGTTTGGATTGGGAGTGGCACAACATTCCGGTTTTATTGATGCATGTATCCGCATGGGGGTGGGAAACCGACAGGAAAAGAGGAAGATCGTCTTGTGGGTGATTGTACTTGGCTTGTTGTCGAATGCCATTGGTGATGGTGGATATATCATTTTATTGCCTATTGCTGCTATGCTGTTTCAATGGGTGGGGCTTCATCCGATTGCAGGGATTGTTACGGCTTATGTTTCCGTTGCGTGCGGGTATAGTGCTAATATTGTATTGAGTACGATGGACCCGTTGTTGGCGCATACCACGCAAGAGGCTGCACTGGCACAAACGGGTTATCAGGGGAATACAGAACCTCTTTGCAATTACTTTTTTATGAGTGCTTCAACGGTGGCCATTACAGCTATTGTGTATTGGATTACTCAAAAATGGCTTCTTCCTACGTTAGGTAAGTATGAAGGCAGTATGAAGGTGGTGGCTTACCATCCTCTGTCTCGTAAAGAGCGGCGTGCCATTATGATTTCCATTGTTGTGGCAGCTATCTATGTGGCTCTTATCTTGTGGCTTACTTTTTCTTCTTATGGAATTTTGCGGGGTGTGAATGGTGGTTTGATGCATTCGCCTTTTATTGCCGGTATTTTGTTTTTGCTTTCTTTGGGAGCAGGTATTACGGGAATGGCTTATGGATTCAGTTCCGGACGGTATCGCACTGACAATGACGTGATTGAAGGACTTACGCAGCCAATGAAGCTTCTTGGAGTGTATTTCGTTATCGCTTTCTTCGCTGCGCAGATGTTTGCCTGTTTTGAATATTCCCATCTGGATAAATGTCTGGCGATTATGGGGGCTGACTTGCTTTCTTCGTTTGAACCGGCTCCTTTGTCTGCTCTTGTTCTGTTTATTCTGTTTACGGCATTGATAAATCTGATTATGGTATCTGCTACCTCCAAATGGGCTTTTATGTCTTTTATCTTTATCCCGATGTTTGCACAGATGGGAATTGCTCCGGATATAGCACAATGTGCTTTCCGTATCGGAGATAGTTCGACGAATGCCATTACTCCTTTCTTATTCTATATGCCTCTGGTGCTTACCTATATGCGGCAATATGATAAGCAGATTACGTATGGTTCATTGCTGAAATATACTTGGAGATATTCATTAGGCATCCTGGTTGTCTGGACATTGCTGTTTATCGTTTGGTATTTGTTGAAAATACCGATGGGATTGTAGGGTTAAGGAATGATTGCCGGGCTCCGGTTTATCTGATTGGAATTTTGTTTTTCTGAATTAATCGCTATATTTGCACCGTTCCTTAAAGAAAGACAACGAATGAATCTACCAGAAATCTCTGAAAATCTAATTGAACAGTTAAATCACGGTAATACAAAAGCATTTGATAAAATCTATCATACCTACTACCTTTATTTGTGTGCGATAGCTGTTTATTATGTGCATGACAAGAGGGTGGCAGGGGAGATTGTGAATGATGTCTTTGTCGCTTTTTGGCAGAATCGCCACCATATCACTCACCCGGCTCTTCCGTACTTGCGGCGTGCTATTCAAAACGCAAGTATTAGTTATCTGCGTTCTTCCTGCTTCAACGAAAAACAGATGACGGAACAGATGGAAGAAATCTGGGCTTTTCTCGAAAATCATATTCTTTCTTCCGATAATCCTTTGCAGGCATTGGAGCATAGCGAAATGAATACCATCATCATGAAGAAGGTGGAGGAATTGCCAGCCAAATGCCGTGCCATATTTAAAGCAAGTTTGTATGAGGGTAAGACATACAGTGAAATTGCCGAGGAGCAGAATATTAATGTGACCACTGTAAGAGTACAGATGAAAATAGCATTGACTAAGCTACGCGAATCACTGGGTACTCCTTATATGATAGCTATTTTGATGTTTCTCTAAAAAAAATCGCTTTTCTTTTAAACGTTTCTTTTTTTATTGCGTATCTAGTTATATACACCCATAGAAAAAGTACGTTTATGAATGACTCTTATCATATAGAAGAATTGGAAATCCGGATAAGCAACTATCTGTCCGGTAACTGCACCGAAGAAGAGAAAGAAGCTCTGTTCGCTTATCTGGCTTCCAATGAAGATGCAGCTAAAATTTTCCGGGAGATGTCCGCAGTATGGGCTGTTTCTTCTGTGCCTGCATTTGCCAAAGTAGAGGATGCTAATTTATCACAGATAAAAGAAAAAATAGCCGCTGCTGAGATGAAACCTGTCCGTTCGCGGAAGATAGTTCCTGTGTGGCTGAAGGTAGCTGCTGCAATTATTTTGTTGTTGGGCTGTAATTACTTCTGGTACACTTATACTGAAAATCTTACGGAAGTATATACGAATGCGGATTCTCCTTATGAAATTAAAGTGCCAGCTGGTTCGCGGACGAATATTGTGCTTCCGGATGGAACAGAGGTTTCATTGAATGCGGGTTCTGTGTTACGTTATTGCCGTGGGTTCGGTATTCGTGAACGTGATGTAACGCTTGATGGCGAAGGATATTTCAAGGTGGCGAAAAATGAGAAGATTCCTTTCTTTGTAAATACGAATGGTGTACAGGTAAAGGTGGTAGGGACTGTTTTTAATGTACGCGCTTATGATGACGATAATTATGTAATGGTATCTTTGTTGGAAGGTCGTGTCAATTTAGCCACTTTGTCCGGTTCGGTAATGAAACTATTCCCTAGCGAACAGGCTTTTTACGATAAGAATACGGGCCGCATGGAGAAAATGAAATCAAATGCTAGTTCTGCCTGTGACTGGTTGGATGGTGGCCTGACATTTGAAGATGCTCCGTTTGCCGACATCGCACACCGTCTGGAGCGCAAATTCCAGGTGAAGATCAGTTTAGAGAGTGAACGTCTGAAAGCGGAACGCTTTTCCGGATGTTTCAATAGTAATCAAAGTATCAATGATATATTGGGAGAAATCAACGTTGAGAAGCAATATACATGGAAAGTTAGTGGAGACACTATCTTTATAACTGACAAGAAAAAGGAGGTAAAATAAGAAAAAGTAAAGTATGATTGGGAACTTAGTCGATAGATATATCGGCGGTTCAGCGTTGTATAGAAAGATATTATGTTAACCTTTAATAGTGAAAAATATGAGATTAATAGTAAAAAGAATGTTATTAATGCTTCTACTTTTGTCTGTAGGAAACGTTTTGACTGGTGGTTTCCAGCTATCGGCACAGGAACAAAGTAAGCGATTCAGTGTGAAAGTAGATAATATTACTTTGAAAGAAGCCATTGAAGTAATAAAGAAGCAAGGCAATTACTCTTTCCTGATTCGTAATAATGACATTGATTTGAATAGGAAAGTCTCTGTGAATATAAATAACGGTACTATTAATGATGTGATGGGACAATTGCTGGCCGGTACGGACGTCAGTTATGAAGTGAACGGACCCCGGGTGATTATGTTCCATGCAGTGACACCGCAGAAAGAACAGGAAAAAGTGTTTGTCTTAAAAGGTAGAATCACTGATCCTACAGGTGAAGGGGTGATTGGGGCAAATGTGAAAGTAGTCGATTCTACGGAAGGTACCATTACGGATATGGATGGCAATTTTTCTTTGATGGTTACTCCGAATGCCCGTTTATCCATATCGTATATCGGCTATGCCACACAGGAAGTGGTGGTGAAAGATCAACGTCCTCTCAATGTAACTTTGAAAGAAGATACTCGGTTAATAGACGAAGTAGTAGTTGTTGGTTACGGCGTACAAAAGAAAGCGAACCTGACAGGTGCGGTGAGCAGTGTGAAGATGGATGATGTTTTAGGTGACCGTCCGGTGGTGTCTGTGAGTGACGCTTTGAAAGGGGCAATGCCCGGCTTGCAGATTACAGGTAATTCAGGAAGACCCGGTGAAGAAATGAGTTTCAACATTCGTGGTGTCAACAGTTTGGATAAGAATGGGAAACCGCTGGTGCTGGTGGATAACGTGGAGATGGATATTAATATGCTCGATCCGAACGATATTGAATCGGTGACTGTTTTGAAGGATGCGGCATCTTCTGCTATTTACGGAGCACGGGCAGCTTTCGGTGTGATTTTGATTACTACAAAGAAAGGCTCGGATGCAACTAAACTCTCTATTAATTATTCAAATAACTTCTCTTTTAGCAGACCTGCCAATATGCCTCATAAGGCTACTCCGCTCCAAACGGTACAGGCTTATAAGGACATGGGGACAATCAATTATCAAAGTGGTCAGAACGTAGATACCTGGTTGGGACTTTTGAAGGAATATAATGCTAATCCGTCTGCATATCCGGATGGTTATGCAATGGTGGACGGGCTGCGTTATAGCTTGGCAGAAACTGATCTTTTCGATGATATGATGGAGACTGGTTTCCAGCAAACTCATAATATCTCGGTAGGTGGCGGTACGAAAGATATTTCTTATCGTTTCTCCTTCGGTATGGTGAATGAAAATGGGGTACTGGCTTCGGATAAAGATACGTACAAGCGTTACAACGTGTCTTCTTATCTCCGCTCGGATGTGTTTTCATGGATTACTCCGGAATTGGATATTAAATATACGAACTCGAACTCTTCATTGCCGGAAACTTCCGGAGGATATGGTATATGGGGAGCAGCAGTCGCATTCCCTTCTTATTTCCCTACTGGAACAATGAATATTGACGGCGAAGAATTACCGATCAATACTCCTCGTAACTTGATTGATCTGGCATATCCGACAACTATTCAAAAGAATAATCTTCGTATTTTCGGAAAGGTTACGATCAGTCCTTTGAAGAATGTGAAGTTGATTGGTGAGTATACATTCAATCATCTAAGTAACGAGAAAACGAAATTTGAGAAGAAGTTCTATTATGCACATGGAGGTAACTTTGTGAAAGAGGTTTCCACTGCCAATTCCAAGTATGAATATTCCAATGGTATTACGGATTATAATGCATTGAACTTCTATGCTAACTATAACAACTCATGGGGCAAACATGATGTAACGGTGATGGGAGGTTTCAATCAGGAGAGTAGTGATTATCGTTATGCTGAGATGTCGCGTATGAATATGATTAATGAAGATCTGCCGTCTATTTCGCAGTCGACAGGTGATTATTTTGCTAAAGACAAATTTGAACGTTATACGGTAAGAGGGTTATTCTATCGCATTAACTATTCGTTTGCCGGCAAGTATTTGCTTGAAACGAACGGACGTTATGACGGTTCTTCCAAATTCCCGAAGAATAGCCGTTTCGGTTTCTTCCCTTCGGTTTCCGCCGGATGGCGTATCAGCGAGGAAGCGTTTATGAAACCTTTGAACTCTGTTCTTTCGAACTTGAAATTGCGTGGTTCTTGGGGTAATATTGGAAATCAGAGCATCACTCCTTACGCATATATTCCCGGTATGGATGCGGAACAGGCTTATTGGACTGTTTCCGGTATTAAAGTTACTACTTTGAAACCAGCTGCTTTGGTTAGCAATAGCTTTACTTGGGAAAAAGTAACGACAATTGATGTCGGATTCGATCTTGGGCTATTGGATAACAGATTGAATATGGTGTTCGACTGGTATCGTAGAGATACTAAGGGTATGCTTGCTCCGGGCTCTGAACTTCCGGGTGTATTAGGTGCAAGTGCCCCTTTACAGAACACGGCTGACCTTCGTTCTAAAGGTTGGGAAATCTCGGTTGACTGGAACGATCAGATCGGAAAAGTGAAATATAGCATAGGCTTTAATCTTTACGATGCGAAAACAAAGATTACTAAATACAACAACGAAACAGGACTGTTTGGCAAGGACAAGAACGATAATGAAACATATCGCGTAGGAATGGAACTGGGTGAAATTTGGGGGTATGTGACCGATCGTTTGTACACAGTGGATGATTTCGATGCAGATGGCAAACTGAAACCGGGTATTGCTAAAGTGGAAGGTTATAATCCGAATCCGGGAGATATATTATATAAGGACTTGGATGGTAATGATATTATCAACAGTGGTACCAGTACAACGAAAGATCCGGGAGACCGTAAAATCATTGGTAATAATACCCGGCGTTATCAGTATGGTATTCATGGTAGTGCAAGTTGGAACGGTTTTTCTCTGTTATTCTTGCTGCAAGGAGTTGGTAAACGAGATTTGTGGGTGATGAACGATCTGTTTTATCCGCATTATGATGCTTGGACTACCGTTTATGATTCACAGTTGAATTATTGGACTCCGGAAAATACGAATAGTTATTTCCCCCGTATTTATGAGAAAGCGGCCGGAAATACAGATGCCAATACACGTGTACAGACTCGTTATCTACAGGATGGATCGTACTTAAGTATTCGTAATATAACGCTTTCTTATAATTTCCCGTCTAAGTGGATGAGTAAGATTGGAGTTAATAATCTGGCTGTGTTCTTCAGTGGTGAGAATCTTTATACGTTCGACCACTTGCCGAAGGGACTTGATCCGGAACGTTCTGTCACGGATGATTTAGGACAACGTGGTTTTACCTATCCGTATATGAGACAGTATTCGTTCGGTATAAACCTTTCATTCTGATTGTTTCACAATTTAAAGAGTAATTATTATGAATAAATATATACTATGTGTAAGCGTTAGTCTTTGTTTGTTGATGTCGTCTTGTCTAAATGACGAATTTCTGGAGGTTTATCCCAAAGGACAGCAAACAGAAGCATCGGTCTTTACTACCTATGACAACTTTAAAACGTATACATGGGGATTGTATAACGTGTTCTTCGGATATACGTATGATACAGGGCAAACGGATGAAATTTTCCGTGGTGATTTTGAATCGGATAACATGATAAAAGGATTGGATGGATATGAAGGTCAGTGGGCATATCGCAAAGCAAAGGCTACGGATGAGTCTAAAGATTGGGATTATGATTATATCCGTCGTGTTAACCTGATGCTCGATAATATTGATCATTCGGAAATGAGTGAAACCGAGAGGGAGCATTGGAGAAGTGTGGGATATTTCTTCCGTTCTTATAAATACTTTCAGATGCTTTCTAAATTTGGTGATATTCCTTGGGTAGAGCATGCTTTGACTGAGGAAAGTCCCGAGCTTTATGGAAAACGTGATAGTCGTGACTTGGTGGCTTCCAATATTCTGTCTAATTTGAAATATGCGGAAACACATATTGGCAGTAATATCGAAGCGGATGGGAAAAATACAATTAATATGTATGTGGTGAAAGCTCTTATTTCCCGTTTTGCTTTATTTGAAGGAACTTGGAGAAAATATCATGGTTTGTCGGGAGCGGATACTTATCTGGAAGAATGTGCCCGTGCTTCTGAAGAGGTGATTAAGCAATATCCGAATGTGCATCCTAAATATGATGAGTTGTTTAATTCGGAAACACTGGATGGGGTGACAGGTATTCTTTTGTATAAGGCTTATGAAACCGGACAGTTAATGCATGGTTTGACCCGTATGGTGCGTACAGGTGAATCTTATATTGAGGCAACGAAAGACGCGGTAGACAGTTATCTTTGTACGGATGGACGACCGGTTAGCACGACGACTAGCCGTTATGGGGGTGATAAGAATATGTATGGACAATTCCGTGATCGTGATTACCGGTTGTATTTGACGATCTGTCCTCCATATATGGTGAAGAAAGAAAACGGACCCAGTACGGCTGATTGGAAATATACGGATAATGCACAGGACAGGGAATTTATAGATTTAATGGCTACGATTTCCGGTGAAACTTATCATCGTTTGCCGTCTTCCAACTTTAAAGGATTCACCGTGCAAGGACAACCTCACTTTAAGAATATGAACTGGGGACAGGGCTGGAACGCTTCCCAAATGGGCTTCTGGGTATGGAAATATTATAATACACATACTGTAGCTACCAACGCGAATGGGGTGAATACAACAGATGCCCCGCTGTTCCGTATAGGTGAGGTGATGGTAAACTATGCCGAAGCGATGTGCGAATTGAACAAGTTCGACCAGGCTGCTGCGGATAAGTCTATTAACAAACTTCGGGCAAGAGCTAATGTGGCGAAAATGGTGGTGAATGATATTAATGATGCTTTTGATCCGAAGCGTGATCCTTCCGTTCCTGCTCTTTTGTGGGAAGTGCGTAGAGAGAGACGAGTTGAATTGATGGGCGAAGGTTTCCGTTTGGATGATTTGCGCAGGTGGAAGAAAGGAGACTATGTTAACAAACAACCGCTGGGTGCCTATGTGACAGGGGCTTCGGCCAAGAATTTGAAAGTAACGGGTGGTGCAGGTGCTGATGAAGGATATGTTTATTTCTTTGATACCCCGCTTGGATGGCAGGAACATTATTATCTGTATCCGTTGCCTTTGAAGCAATTGGCGTTAAATACGAATTTGGAACAAAATCCGGTATGGACAAAGTAATTTTAAATTGAAATGATGCACAAGACCTGTAATATTTTAGTATATTGCAGGTCTTGAAAATTTAAGGTAGAAAATGAAAAATAGAATATCAATAAAATATGCGTTTTTTTGTGGAACAGCTTGCTGCATCTCATCTATACTACGTGCACAACAGGATGCATCCCAAATGAATGTGCTTTTTATAATGGCTGATGATATGCGCCCCGAACTGGGGTGTTACGGGGTAGATGTAGTGAAAACTCCTAATATGGACCGTTTGGCGGCAAGTGGCGTCTTGTTTCAGAATGCGTATTGTAATATTCCTGTGAGTGGGGCATCCCGGGCTAGTTTATTGACGGGTGTATATCCTCATTACCCCGATCGCTTTATTAGTTTTTCCGCCTATGCCAGCAAAGATTGTCCCGAAGCAATACCTATTTCGGGATGGTTCACCCGGAATGGTTATCATACTATTTCGGACGGCAAGGTGTTTCATCATATCAGCGATCATGCGGATTCGTGGAGTGAGCCTCCTTACCGGAATCATCCGAATGGATATGATGTATATTGGGCGGAATATAATAAATGGGAACTTTGGATGAATTCGGAATCGGGAAAAACGATTAATCCGAAAACGATGAGGGGACCTTTTTGTGAATCTGCTGATGTTCCTGATACTGCCTATGATGATGGGAAACTTGCAAACCGAGCTATTCGTGACTTGAAAAGGATGAAGGAGGCTGGCAAACCTTTCTTCTTGGCTTGTGGTTTCTGGAAACCTCATTTGCCGTTCAATGCCCCAAAGAAATATTGGGATTTATATAAACGGGAGGAAATACCTTTGGCTACCAATCGTTTCCGACCTGAAGGATTGCCGGAGCAGGTTCGTAATTCGAGCGAGATATATGCGTATGCACGGGTTGCGGATACGAGTGATATTGACTTCCAGCGGGAGGTAAAACATGGATATTATGCTTGTATGAGTTATGTGGATGCACAGATTGGCAAGGTATTGGATGCATTGGATGAACTGGGATTATCGGATAATACAATTGTGGTTTTGTTGGGAGATCATGGCTGGAATCTGGGAGAACATGATTTTATAGGTAAACATAATCTGATGAATACTTCTACTCATGTACCGTTGATTGTCCGTGTGCCGGGAATGAAAAAAGGAAAAACAAAATCGATGGTGGAATTTGTTGATTTGTACCCGACTTTATGTGAACTTTGTAAACTGCCTGTTCCCGCTGAACAGCTAAGCGGGCAAAGCTTTGCCGGGGTTTTCAAGAATCTGAAAGCTAAGACGAAAGGTGAAGTCTATATTCAGTGGGAAGGAGGAGATAATGCCGTTGACCGGCGTTATAGTTATGCGGAATGGATGAAAGGCGACGTGAAGAAAGCCAGTATGTTGTTTGACCATCGGATTGACGGGAAGGAAAACAAGAATCGGGTCGATGAAAAAAAATATAAGAATAAGGTTGAATCATTATCTTCTTTTATCAGAATAAAGAAGTCATCATTAAAGAAATAATATGAAAACAGTTTTATTACAGTCCAGCCGTTTGGTATCGGTTGTTTTATTCATGCTTTACGGAATGTCGATGTTTGCCCAGCGACAGGATATCTTGCTAAATAATGATTGGAATTTCCGGTTTTCGCATCAGGTACAGAAGGGAACAGAGGTAAGAGTTGATTTGCCTCATACTTGGAATGCGCAGGATGCTTTGTCCGGTAAGATAGACTATAAACGGGGAATTGGTAATTATGAGAAGAATTTATTTATTCGTCCCGAATGGAAAGGAAAACGTCTTTTTATTCGTTTCGAAGGAGTGAATAACATTGCAGATGTGTTTATAAATCGTCGTCATATAGGTGAGCATCGTGGGGGATATGGAGCTTTTATCTTTGAGATCACAGGAAAGGTGGAATATGGAAAAGAAAACTCTATATTAGTACGGGTGAATAATGGTGAACAGTTGGATATTATGCCTCTGGTCGGTGACTTTAATTTTTACGGAGGTATTTATCGTGATGTACATTTGTTGATTACTGATGAGACGTGTATTTCTCCTTTGGATTATGCTTCCCCCGGAGTACGTCTGATACAGGATAGTGTGAGCCATCGGTATGCTAAGGTGCGGGCTATTGTTGATTTATCAAACGGGAGTAGTGGTAATCAGGAAGTGGAGCTTAACGTACGCCTGTTAGATGGTCAAAGGGTGGTGAAAGAAGGAACAAAGAATGTGAATCTTTCTGGAAACGAAGTAATGCAGCAGGAACTTACATTTGAAATCGATCAGCCTCATTTGTGGAATGGTCGTCAGGATCCTTTCCTTTATCAGGCGGAAGTGACTCTTTTCCGGAATGGTCAGATGGTAGATCGTGTTACACAACCGTTAGGACTTCGTTTTTACCGGATCGACCCTGATAAAGGTTTTTTCCTGAATGGAAAACATTTGCCTCTTCAAGGCGTTTGCCGTCATCAGGATAGGAGTGAGGTGGGCAATGCGCTGCGCCCGCAACACCATGAGGAAGATGTGGCATTGATGTTGGAGATGGGAGTGAATGCTGTTCGTTTGGCGCATTATCCGCAGGCTACTTATTTTTATGATCTGATGGATAAAAATGGTATTATTGTATGGGCTGAAATACCTTTTGTGGGTCCTGGTGGATATAATGATAAAGGTTTTGTGGATTTACCTGCTTTCCGTGCCAACGGAAAAGAGCAGCTCAAAGAACTGATTCGTCAACATTATAATCATCCTTCTATTTGTGTATGGGGGCTGTTTAATGAGTTGACGGAGTTGGGAGATAATCCGGTTGAGTACATCAAAAAATTAAATGTGCTGGCACATCAGGAAGATACTACCCGGCCTACGACCTCCGCAAGTAATCAAATGGGAGATTTGAATTTCATAACGGATGCTATTGCTTGGAACCGTTATGATGGATGGTATGGTGGCACTCCCGCTGATTTGGGGAAATGGTTGGATCGAATGCATAAGGATCATCCGAAAATATGTATTGCTATCAGTGAATATGGTGCCGGCGCAAGCATTTACCATCAACAAGATTCGTTGGTTAAAACTGTACCAACCAGTTGGTGGCATCCTGAAAACTGGCAGACGTATTATCACATTGAAAACTGGAAAACAATCTCTTCCCGTCCTTATGTATGGGGGAGCTTTGTCTGGAATATGTTTGATTTTGGCGCTGCACATCGCACTGAAGGAGACCGTCCCGGAATTAATGATAAAGGTTTGGTCACCTTCGACCGGAAAGTTCGTAAAGATGCTTTCTACTTTTATAAAGCCAACTGGAATAGGGAAGAACCAATGCTTTATTTAACAGGCAAACGTAACACAGTACGTACACAACGTTTGCAAACAATTACTGCTTTCACGAATCAGGCAGGAGCCGAATTGTTTGTAAACGGTAAGAGTTATGGTAAAACAACACCGGATTCGTATGCTATTCTGGAATGGAAAAATGTGGAACTGCAACCAGGTGAAAATGAAATAAAGGTTGTTTCCACTAATAAGAAGTTACCTTTGAGCGATAGCTTTCATTGTAGATTGTGATAGGTCGTTTAAATGATAATCGGAAAGAGCACTGTAAACAGAGTAGGTTTGCAGTGCTTTTTTTCTAGGAAGGTCTCTTTGGGGAGATAATAGCCCTTCCTGAATCTATAACAGCGGATAATAATACTCCAACAGTATAACAGATCATATCTGACCATAGAAAACCATGTCCAAAGATTAATGCTCCAAGTGTGGTGTTTCGTACAGTATTTGCCCAGTCTGCTTGGTATAGTTGGCTAATTTCTATACAATAAGAACATAATAAGGAAATAACAATGGTCTTGAGTATAGATAATGACGGGAAAAGAAAGCGTATTCCGCAATATACCATGGCTGCCCAAAGCGTATCGCCTGAATACTCTGCGATAAACTCGGGCAATATATCACCATATTTTCGGGAAGCCAATCCTAAGACTATAATTGCGAAAGTTATTGCTAAATAAATCCAACGTTTGTTTTTCACGCACTAATGTTTTAGTATGGTGCAAATTTATAAAATTAAGTTGGATAACTTGGCAGGATGGATCAAACTCTGATAAAAACAGATTTTATTTACATACTAAACCTTTCGTTCTTTTGAAATGTTATAAGATCGTTCGAACTTTATCTCGATAAATGTGTTCATAACCAACCGATTTACGCAATTGTTGTGGAAACGGCTGCAGTTGGTCACTTAAAAAGTTAGTAATTAAAATAATAGAGTTATGAAGAATCTTTTTCGACCGTTGTTAGTACTGACAGGATGTATAGTATTGGCGAGTTGTGTAAGTCAGAAGCAATTTAAAGGTTTAAAAACTGATTATACAAAGTTGCAAACAGAATATCAGGAAAGTCAATTGCAGCTAAGAGAAAATCAGGCACGTTCAACAAGTCTTGAGGAGAGACTTGCCGAAGCGCAGCGGAATAATAGTGAGTTACGCAAGAGCTTGTCCGATATGCAAAGCATCTTGAATAAGAGTCTTACACAGAGCTCTCAAGGGAATATGAATATGGGTAAGTTGATAGATGAGATCAATGCTTCAAACCGTTTCATCCAGCATTTGGTTAAAGAAAAGAATAGATCAGACTCTTTGAATCTCGTAATGGTCAATAAACTTACCCGTTCGCTTACCCGTGAAGAGATGCGTGACTTGGATATTAAGGTATTGAAAGGTGTTGTATATATTTCCTTAGCAGATAACATGCTTTATAAATCAGGAAGTTATGAAATTAGCAATAAAGCAGAGGCTGTGCTTAGTAAAATAGCCAAAATCATTCAGGACTACAAAGATTATGATGTTCTGGTAGAAGGAAATACAGATACCGATCCGATATCTCGTACGAATATACGTAATAATTGGGATTTGAGTGCGTTGCGTGCTTCATCTGTTGTTCAGGCATTACAGAATATTTATGGTATAAATCCCAAACGCCTGACTGCTGCCGGTCGAGGTGAATTTAATCCGGTAGCCGGTAATGATACGGCAGAAGGAAAAGCTCGTAACCGCCGGACCGAGATTATTATAACTCCTAAACTGGATCAGTTTATGGATTTGATAGATCAGGCTCCTGATAATTCTTCATCAGGTATAGTGGGGGATGAGAATACAAAAGAGTAAAGGAAATATTTCCATCTAGGGCTAATAATAAAGCGATGAATTTGAATTCATCGCTTTATTATTAGCAATTTGAAACAGATACAGTAAAGTGTTAGAGGTATCTATATTTTATTTTCAGAGCTTGAGAAATTGCTCTATTTTATAGAGAGTCCGATTTGAAATGAGTATTGCTGATTTTAAATGTTTTCGGCAGATGGACCTATTTTGAAAATTCAAACTCATATGGATAAGGAGTTTGATTCCATGAAACCCATTCTATCTTTCCATAATTATGCAAATCACATGGGAAAACCACAGAATAGTCCCATGGATTATATCGATATGGTATGTCAACATATTGACAAGCATATTTATTTGAATATAGCCAATGATATCCTGTTTTAGAGTCGCTATATATTGCTACCATAAAATATTTACCAATCTTTACTTTAGCGGAAGTATATGTTTCCTTTATTGACGAGGCAAATATAGAATAAGTAGCATCAACTATGCTACCATCTTTCTTTTTAATTTTTGATTTTGACAGCAAATTCCAAGTTTCATCTTGTATTTTTTGATAATCAAGTATATTCCCTGAAAAAGTTTGCTTTTTCACATCAAATTCCTCATTGTTGTCAGCCTTAAATAATAAAAATGTGGTGGAAATATTTTCGTAATCAGACTCTGGAGTAAGAGCTTTGTATCCATTTAGCCAAATTTCCTGAATGTCACTTTTTTCTTCATCACTTTTACTACATCCAACTACTATCAGTGCAGTCATAATTAAAAATAGAAGTTTTTTCGGGCTGACCCCAAAGGAACCCTGAATGCATTTGATGCTGTCAAGTTTCTCTTGGTATTCATTGAGTATATTACGTAGTTTGGTATTGATTAGTGCTGCGTCTGGACGTTTGACTACTTGCCCGTTTTTGAATTGTGAAAGACTGTCGACTTTGAATCGAGTGACAATGTATTTTGTTTCTTCTTTGTGATGGATGGCTATACAAATTTTGTGAGATCCATCACTTAACACCTTTGCTGGGATTAGAGCTAATCTGATTGTTGCCATAGTTTCAAAATTTAGAGAAAACACTCGGACAAGATTTCGACAAGGTAAATTGCTCAAAAGTGAGAGTTTTCTCGTTTTTTTTTAATCAATAGCAGCTAATTAGAAAAGTAAAAAGGCTGATTAACCATTTGATAATCAGCCTTTCTGCTAAGTGATTCAAGTAACGTTTATTAATCGCTTGATTATTAATTGCTTGTATAATTGTATAGCCTACAATATGCCTACATTTCTTATCTATTACAGGTTATTTCTTACTTAATAAGACTTGTATTAGACGTTCCTTCTCCTCAATTATCCTTTCTAAATCAGCTATTTTTGCATCCTTATCAAGTTCATTTGATTTTATTCCAGGTATGGGAATATTATCAAAGAATACACCTACAGGAACTTCCAGAACCTTTGCTATTGCCTCAATGGTTTTTGTATTCGTTGTTCCATTCCTGACAATAGCCTGTATGCTACTATCTTCTTTTCCTATACGTGATGCAAGTTCTCGTATAGTGATTTTCTTTAACTCACATAATTCTCTTATTAACAAGAAATTAGCCATATTATATCTTTGTTATAACTTTTATTAACGTAATTCTTATTCACTTGTGGTGAAAATAATTATACCTTTGCTATGTAAAGTTAATAATAATGAGTATATTTATCACAAAGGTATGACGAAAAAAAAATTAAAAAGGAATGATGACGGCGAGAAACTAAGAATGTACCTTTTGAATTTGCCGGTAAAAGAATCTTCTGAAATGTCCCTTAAATTGGCAGAAGCATGTAAAGTGCCATTACATACCTTTCGTAATTGGCGGGGTAGTCGTTGTCGTATTCCCGAACTTGCCAAGGATAAGATCGAGGAAGTCACAGGCGTAAAAATCTTCCATAGTGAAAACCAATAAATAAAAGAAAAATGAAATCAAAGAAATTAGAAATTGAAATTCCGGAAGGTAAAACAGCTGTCTGGAGAAATGGAATCTTAACTCTTATTGATGAACCAGAAAAAGACGTAAGAAAACGTATTAAGACGTTTGAGGACGCCTGCCGTGAAATTGGCATCGATGCAGAAGCATGGAACCGAGATAAAATATCCCTCGGTCTTGAACCTGACGTTCTGGCTTTCCTGAAACTCCGTATCATTGTCAAGGCTTTAAATGAAGGCTGGGAACCTCAATTTACAGAGGATGAATGCCGTTATTATCCTTGGTTTATTCTTTATACAAGGGAAGAATACAACAAGTTAGACGAGGAAGAAAAGTCTCGTGTGGTGTATCGGTCGAGCCACTACGCGCACGCGTTGGGCGGTGTTTCGTATGCGAGCGCGAGTCACTATTCATCGTACACGTATGCGTACATCGGCGTTCGGCTTGCCTTCAAAACGTCGGAACTGGCAGCGTATTGCGGTCGACAATTCCTTGATATTTGGGCGGACTTTGTTTTTCTTCCGGAAGAGAAAAGTGAATAAATAACCGGGGCGGTTTTTGCCGCTCCATATAATAACCGCCGGAGTGTGGAGATAACCCCGAAGGGCGAAAGCGGGCGTTATTGGTAGTTCGATGCTATCCTCCGGCACAGCTATAAACAACAATGAGCAAAATTTACATAGTAACTAAAAGGGAATCCGGAAAATACGAAGAAGACGGCGTTTGGTTTTCTATCCTTGCCGCATTTGATACGAGAAATAAAGCAGAAGAATATTTAAAGAAATATGAAAAAACAGCTCCTAAAGAAGCTTACTACACTTTCTATCGAATAGAATCTGTTCCGTTGTTTCTTTCTTCTCATAAAGTGAAAATAAACAGACCGAAACATACGACCTATCCTATTGGTGAATTGGTAAAATTAAAAATAAGTGGTGAAAAATAATTCAAATCAAGAACAGAAATGAGCAAAAAAATCTCCATAAAAGTAACTGAAGCACAACCGCTTCCTTGCCCTTATTGCAATGGTTTTTACGGTTATCAGTATAGTGATCTGTTTAGAATGAGTTACACGAGTGTGCATAATTCTGACGGTACATATTCCGGTGGGGAATATTCCGATGGAGTTTCCTTAAACAAGAGTAAAACAGCTTATTGTGTGAATTGTGGTACCAAACTACCTTTTACCCTAATACGTGAAGGTGAGGAACAAGTCGAATAATTAAAAATAAATAAGTAATGAAATCAACAATTACCACCCCCGATGAATTAACCACGCTACGAATAGAAGGCAGCAGTGGAACTTATAAAATATTCAGTAGTTTCCGCCCCATGGAATCCCCTGCGTTCGTGGATGCGGTAGACAGGAAGTATAATCTGGCGGAGATTAAGAATCTTTCCGGCGGAAAAGGTTATTTCCTGGTACATTTGAACAGGGAGCAGCAGGAAACCATACAGGAGGATTTAAACGCTATCCTTTGCGATAGTGTGCCGAGTCTTCTGTAAACTAAGACGATCTTAACGAAATGCCATGAAAGAAGACAGACGCCTAAGAAACCTACGTTATCAGATGCGGAAGAAAGGTTACCGGTTCGATACAAAGCACCTGGTGGCCATTATGCCTTCACATGACAAACGTTCCCTTCTCCAGGAAAGGAGATTAAGCAAATTCGGTTTTTCAATTCAGTATAACATGTTTGAACAATGAAAGATAAAAATTTAAAATACATCGCCCACGCTATTATCGTGGTTGCCTTTATGGGACTGATTGCCTTTGTCATTTATTATACGGGTAAAACCGCTTTTCTTTGGCTGTTATTATTCGTTTTCCTGTATCAACCTTGGACGGAGATGTGCCCGGGACGGAAAGAAGACAACGAAGAATAAGTAACCATGTAACTTTATAACGATGATAAAGGCAGAAGACATCTACAAAGTAACCAACAACGGGCTGGATATAATTCTACATTATTATCCGCAAGCCCGGGATTGTGTCGGAACCAACCGCCATTTCAAACGCCGGCCGTCAGAAGACGACGCGTCGGCCTGTATCAAGTTATTCGGAAAGGAAGGTTCCCAGCAGGTTTATAAGGTAACGGATTTCGGCGATACCGGAACGGCTCAAAGCCCCGTCGATATCTGCATGTATGAGGAAGGCCTCCGGTTTAACGAGGCTATCCTTAAACTTGCATCCATGTACAACGTAACCGATGAACTCAACCGTAACGTAAACAAGCCGGACATCCGTAAGGTTCCGGCCTCCCAGGATCAGAAAGACGGTACTAAACTTTTCGAGCTTGCCGATCATCTCACCCCGGATCAGTTACGCATACTCGGCCCCCGTGTCACCCAGGAGAACGCCGAGGCCCTGCACTGGTATTCGGCCAAATATATAGGGTATGTAAAAAATCGCGAGGTAACCTATAAATACGCGACTGCGACATACCCTATCTTTATGCGCGAATGTCTGGTAAAACCGGCCGAAGGCGACACGCCCGAAGTGAAGTTCTATAAAATATACGAGCCTTTGAATCCGGACAAGCAATGGCGTTTTTCCTACACTCCGGAAGGTGTCAAGCCGAAAGACTATATAAACGGCCTTTCCGAACTGAAAGCCTTATACCGGGAATTTAATTCCAGGGAGGAAGCCGCCTTTAAAAAGAATCCGGCCAATGCGGAAAAGCCCTATAAGGAGCAGAAGCTGCAGGAGGCGTTTATATGTTCCGGAGAGCGCGACGCCCTGTGCGTTAAATCGTTGGGCTTTTCCCCGATCTGGTTTAATTCGGAGACGTATAAACTTTCCGAACAGGATTACAAGGAGATCATGAAATACGTTGAAGTCCTGTATAACATACCCGATATCGACACGACGGGCAGGGTGAAGGGTACGGAACTTGCATTACGCTTTATTGATATCCACACGATCTGGCTACCGGCCTGGCTTACCACTTACCGGGACCAGCGGGGCAAACCGCGTAAGGACTTCCGGGACTTCATGGAATTAAGAAGCAAGAACGAAGATTTCCGTAACCTTATGACGCTTGCCATGCCCGCCAAATTCTGGTATTCCAAGTTTAACGAGAAATCCCGGCAATGGGATCACAATATAGACGCGGACTGCCTTCACTACTTTTTACGTCTTAACGGTTTCTATTCGCTTCATGATGAAAATTCCAGTTCAACGAAATACATCCGTATTACCGGCAATATCGTAAAACTGATAAAGGCAAAGGATATCCGGAAGTTTATCCGTGAGTGGGCCCAAGAGAGCTTTTTATCCCGCGATATAAGGAATCTTATTCTGAACAGCCCCAAACTGTCAGATACGGCCCTGGACAACTTGCAGGAGATCGAACTGGATTTTACCAATTATACCCATAATACGCAGATGTTCTTCTTTCCCGGTTGCAGCATGGAGGTAAGCGGTACCGGTATAAAGGAACATCCGGCCAACGGCAGCACATTGTCCCACTACGTTTGGGAAGAAAACGTCCTGAAACACAAAGTCCGTCTTATGGAAGACATGTTTACTATTTCCCGTAAAAAAGACATAGAGGGGAACGATGTGTTTGATATCCGGATCAATGCCGTACCGTCTAACTTTTTTGGTTATGTAATCAATTCGAGCCGCGTTTACTGGCGTAAGGAACTGGAATATAATTTCGATGACAAGAGCGTGGGGGAAGCGGAATCCTACCGGGAAAAACATAAATTCGATATCGAGGGGGAAGGCCTCACGGCGGAAGAAGTGGCCGAACAGAAAAGGAACCTTATCAACAAGATCTTTACTATCGGTTATATGTTGCACCGTTATAAATCCCCTTCGCGTGCCTGGGCACCGCAGGCCATGGATAACAAGATCGGTGAAGACGGTGAATGTAACGGGCGTTCGGGCAAATCATTCATGTTCAAAGCCCTTTCCTACTTTATGAAGACCGTCAAGCTTTCCGGCCGTAATCCCAAGTTAATGGATAACCCGCATGTGTTCGACCAGGTAAACCAGCATACCGACTTTATCCTGGTGGATGATTGCGACCGGTATCTTAATACGGGCCTGTTTTACGATATCATCACGTCAGATATGACCGTGAACCCGAAGAACAACCAGTCGTTTACTATACCTTTCGAGGAATCGGCCAAGCTGGGATTTACAACTAATTACGTTCCTATTGATTTTGATCCGTCTACGGAAGCCCGTTTGCTGTACCTGGTATTCTCCGACTACTACCACCAGCGTACGGAAGATAACGACTACCGGGAAACGCGTTCTATCCGGGACGATTTCGGTAAGGATTTGTTTTCCAAGACTTACAGCGAGAACGAGTGGAACGCCGATATAAATTTCTTCTTGCAGTGCTGCCGTTTTTACCTTTCCCTTTGCGAGGAATCTATAAAACTGCTTCCGCCCATGGAAAACATTATCAGGCGTAAATACAAGGCCGATATGGGCAATAACTTTGAGGATTGGGCGAACTCTTATTTCTCTCCGGACAGCGAACACCTGGACAGCTTTATCGTCCGTGAAAAGGCTTTTGCTGATTACAAAAGCTTTTCCGGTGTGAATAAAATCACGATGCAGCGTTTTACAAAGGCCCTCAAAGGCTTTGTGGCCCTTTGCCCTTACATTGACGAACTCAACCCGAAGGACCTTTGCAACTCCCAGGGGCGTATCGTACGCAAAGATAACGACGGCAAGGCCGCCGACATGATCTATCTGCGTTCATGCGGCACGGCGGAAACGGCTGCCGGTGGTGGAACGGAACCGGCCGATCCGACACTCATGTTTGTACCTGATGAACGACCGGATGAATGAATAACGCGCATTTGAAATTAAACAGCATGTCCGAGTTTACCGCGCTCTGGAACAGCGGCGAGAGGTTCCGAAAATTCGCCGAACAGGTCTACCGCTATCTGGAGCGTATGAAACCCGGTACCGTCCTGGCACTGGAACGCTATTCGGGCGAGCAGCTCGAATGGATCATCAAAACGGCCTGTGTTTTTATCCTGGAAGGCGACAACTACCTGGAGTATGAATTTAACGAAGACTATACGGCCGTCGTGCACCGCTATATACCCCCGGACGTAAAGAAATGGATTTTAAGCAGGTGCAAACATCGCGTATAAGACGGATCGGAGCCGGTATAAAATACGAAAAGAGGGACCAGATACGAATGTGTCGGTCCCTCTTTTCGTATGGAAACAGATGCGTCCCGCCCGGCTTCCCTCCCCATACCCCACCTCTATTTCATACAAAATTTTAGTAACCTTGTAACCTTTGTTTGCTTGAAAGAAAAAAGTCTGAAAATCAAATAAATAAATAGGAAATAAAGGTTACGAAGTTGCAGTTACAAAACGGTTACGAATTTTTCCGGTTTGTAACACCGGCCTTTTTATCTTCTACCGGTAAGCCCGGTTACAAACTGTTTTCCTGCCATTTTTTTGTAACGGAAATTAGTAACGTTACTAAGTTGCTAAGATACAGGATTTTACCTTTGTCGGTTGCCCGGTTACGAAATTACAAAAATTTAGTACCGAATTATATCAGCACAGCCTGGCAGAGAAAATGTCGGGTGTGTGGTGGCTGGAAAAGGCATATTATAATTATTCTCCCGGAGTATATTTATCAAAATGACGGCTGAAAGCCTACATTTTCCCGTAAATGGCAGACCAACAGCCGATAAAGGAATATCTTTGCCTTTAAAAAGGAATGTTATTGCTATGATTACCACCCGAATACAGATCGAATCCTACCTGGCCGAGTATGTCCGGGGCAAATATTACGACGAAACGGTCGGTACCGTCCGTTTTCCTTCTTCGTCCGATATCTATGTGACCGTTTACGATCTCATGGAGAAACGGCCGGTAAATTGTCCGGCTGACCGCGGCAACCTGGAGTTTATGCTGCCTGACCGCCGGGAGGCCAATTTTGCCGGCGGCAAGTCTCCGGAACAGTTCAATTACATTTCCGTACGCGGTACCGCCATTCTTGAAAAGCGTCTGCGTGCCCTGATGTGGGCCGAGCTGCACGAACTCATGGACGAAAACAAGCACCTGCACGGAATCGAGTTTAAGGAAACCGTTTTTACCTTCCTGAAAAAGTATGATATCTCTTCCATTCAGGAAGACGGGCTGCTGAAAAACTACCAGCGGTGGCGGGATAGTTTCAGGCGCAAGAAGAAAAGGGCCTATAACCGAAAAAAAGTGTAAAAAAGCAAGTTATTTTTTACCTACCAACTGTATCTGTTTGTCCTTTTTTGTCCGGTTTTTGGCTGAAAAACGTCCGAAAAATGCTGAATGTTTGATTATCAATACTTTATATCTGTAATTATGTCAAGAAAGTTAATATCCGCCGCCCATAGCCTGCAACTGGTTCCCGTTTACAACATTATCCATTTTGGCGTCGTGCTCTCGAAAGTCGTTATCCGCTCTATCGGAAAACCTGATATTCTTATGATCGTACCGGGAACCTTAAAACCGGGTGACAGCAAAAATGAAGACGTCTATACTAAAAAACATACCTTCAAGCTTGCCGACGTGTCGCAAAATAAGACGCTTTACCTGGAAAATCTGAAAGCGACGCCTTTTGTCGCCCTCTATACTGACGAAACGGGTAACACCCGTGTTTCCGGTTCTCCCGATTACCCGCTTACCTTTTCTTTTGAGATCGGCGGGGGCCTGTATAACTGCACCCTGTCCGGTACGGGTCCGGGCGTTGATGCGTTCCTGTAGGTTCCTTTCAGTCCTTCTCTACCTATGATATAGGCGTTTTCTTTGTCGTAAAAAAGAGAACGTGGACAAAATACAGGAGATTTTTACAGCACCTTGGGCAATCGCTGATAATGATTATTACCGGTTGCTTTCCTTATTTGTGCCGTGTGTTGCAGCCGGCAACCTGGATGCGATCGAAAAACGGCTCGACAATAATAAAATAACCGCCTACGCTACTACGCCTTACCTTGCCAACCGGTGGGAACTGGACGATGAGACGCTACCCTCTGACAGTGTGGCCGTCATTATCCTGGAAGGCACCTTGTATTCCTGGGAGACTTACCGCCTGGAAAAGCAGCTCCGGGATGTTTTCGATAATCCTAAGATTTGCGGCGCGGTCCTGTGGATCAACGGTCCGGGTGGTATGGTCGCACATGTGGACCTGGCGGCTAAAATGATCGCCGAATCTTCCAAACCTATAGCCACCTACGTGGCCGGTACCATGGGTAGTGCCCATTTCTGGCTGGGAACCGCCGCCGGCAGAACCTTTATCGCTTCCCCTATGTGTGAAGTCGGTTCCGTCGGTATCATGCTTACTTACCAATCCTTTAAGGAATATTTCAAGAAACAGGGCATTGATTACCGGGAAATCTATCCGGATAGTGCCGACCTGAAAAACTATGAAACCCGCGCGATTGAAGATGATAACAACGAAGAGCCTATAAAGCAACGTCTGGCCGTCATGCACCGTATTTTCTGCGATGCGATCAGTCGGAATCTGGGTATTGCCTACGATCCGGAACTTCCCCTTTTCCGGGGACAGATATTCACCGGCGACGTAGCCGTGGCAAACGGCTATATCGATCAGTTCGGTACGCTGGAAGACGCGGTAAAGTGGGTGCTGGCACAGGCTACCGTCAGAAAAGTAAATGAGATGTATAACATATAGTATTAACTTCAAAATTTTGTATATATGAAATTTAAGAGCTTTTCCGCTCACATTCTGGCCTTGTTGGGCTTGTCGGAATGGAGCAAGGTAGAGGATAAAAACTCTATCACGGTCGAGGAAGTGGCAAAACTGAAAAATTACGGTTTTACTGAAAAATTCCTCACGGACTTTAAAGCGTCCCTCGAAAACGATTTCCAGGACGAAGCCGAAGACGGGAACCAGGGAGAGGAAACCGAGGAGCCTAAAACAACCGCTTTCCTTCGCGGTTTGTTGGGTGATACTGCGGCCCGTTTGACACAAGCGCAGGAACAGCTTGAAGCCTTGCAGACGCAACAGCGTGACGAAAACCGGAACAATACCGCGTTAATTGCCAAGAAGGATGCCGAAATAACGAAGCTTTCCGGCATTATCGCCCAACTTTCGGCCGCTGCGGAAGATGATCCGGGCAAAGGGAAGCAACACAACGCCCAGGCGGACGGTAAAGGGGCTTTCAATCTCCAGGATGAAAAGCAGCTGGGAGGCTTGCAGGGTGAAATGTTCTCACTGGACCGCCCGTATAACCTTCGCGCCAAAGCTGCGTTAATGGAGGCTGCCGGTTTTGAAATGATTGCTCTTCCGAAAGCAAGTTCCATTGACTACAGCCGTTTGAAGGAGGACCTCGGGGCCTTTTACCGTATTCCCTGGCAACAGCGTTTGCAGTCGTTTTTAATGGAACTTCCTTCCATTGAAAGTATTTTCCCGCTTGAATCCGGTTATCAGGATTTGGCTACGCTGGTAAACATTTGGCTGGGTGAGTTCTCACAGGCCGGTAATGAGGAATCCGACTTCGACAAGGTGACTAAAGGTTCCTACGAGTTCGACGATGAAACCCTGCGCATGTTCAACGTGATGTTTGCACACCGTTTCAAAAATTTAAAAGCCCTGGAGAAAACCTGGATCGGCACTTTGAACAAGGAAGGTTCAAACCCTATCAAGTGGTCTTTTATCGAGTACATCCTGGCCGAAACTGCCAAGAAGTTGCATAACGAGCGCGAACAACGCCGTATTAACGGAATCCGTAAGGACCCGAATCTGAACGAACCGGGCAAAGCACTTGCTGCAGCTGACGGTCTGTATGAGTTCCTGAACAAGAAAGTGAACGGACATACCGATATCAATAACGGAAAGTTCGTTTACCAGATCAAGCCGTTCGAGCTGGGAGAACTTACCGAAGCAAACATCGGTGAAAAGGTGTACAAGGGTACTTCCATGATCCCGGCGGTTCTTCGTGACAGCGGTAACCTGGCACTTTATATGCCTTCGCACTTTATTGTATTGTATCATAAATACAATGAACTGCATTACGGACAGAACCAGGATTACAAGGCTAATATCATGTATGTGAAGGAATATCCGGCGGTAAAGATTATCCCGGTTCCCAATGCTGACAACCACCACCGTATCTTCTGGACGTTTGAAGGCAACATTAAAACCTACGAGGACAAGCCGGGTGAAATGACGGCTTTCAACCTGGAGCAGGAAGACTGGAGCCTGAAAGTATGGAGTAACTGGCGTGAAAGTATCTGGGCTATTGCCGTGGGATTCAAGTACACCAAGAAAGAAGATATGGACTATAACCGTCAGATGATCTTCTGTAATGAGTATGACCGCCCGGCGTCTTACTTTGTGGACGCTGACAAGGACAAGAACCCGTCGGCTAAGCTTCATACCTCCATTGTTACCGTAGCCAATACAGCCGAATTTGCTATTACTGATATTGAAGATGCGCCGGTAGGTACGGTTATTTCCCTGAAATGCGGAAGCGTGGATAAAGGCGTTAAGATTGAGAAAAGCGGAAACTTTGAACTTATTTCCGACGCCTGGCAGCCCGGTAAAGGGGATGTTATTAAACTGATGAAACGTGCCGACGGTAAATTTATCGAGATCGGCCGCGAAAACGCTTCTTCCGATGCGTTGCAGTTTGCACCGGATGAAACGACACCTTCCTTGCTTGACGGTGAAGTATTCGTTACTGGTGAGAATACAAAGGCAACGGCAATCACTAACTTTACAGATGCGGAAGCCGGTGTCGTTTACACGATCTACGGAAGCGGTTCTGAATATGCTTCCACCATTGCAGCCGGTGGAAACTTTGTTTTAACCGAAACTATGACACTTTCCGAAGGCAAGTTTATCAAGCTGGCAAAAGCCGCCGACGGTAAATTCTACGAAGTGGCAAGAGGCTAATTTTTAGCGGAAGGGGTACTTTATCCCTTCCATTTTATAACCTTATAAATCATTAAGTTATGACATACGTAAAAGCAAGCGTAAGAAGGCCGTCCGGCAATCCCGGTAACGGTATTCAGCCCAAGGATCAGCTCGTAATTTACGACGTTGACGATATTCTTTCCTTTCCGCAGAGAAACGATGCCGGCGTGGTTATCGAGGATGATATCGTAATGAAGGCGGGACGTTACGCGATCGGTATTTACCTGACACCCGGTACCGCTGAAATCAGTTCCAACAGTGACGGAGAAACGGACGCCGAAGGTTATACGCCTTCCGTTAAGTTCAATCATCCCGGTAATGAACAGGAAATCCGCGAGTTTAAGACAAACTGGCTTTCCAAAAAATGTATCGTTGTGCTCCGTTATTGTAGCGGAAAGCCTGCCGATCTGATCGGAACGCCCTGTAACCCGTGTAAGTTATCCGTTTCTTATACCGGTTCCAATGAATCGAATACGAACGAACTTACTTTCACCCAGATCAGCAAGGGGGATGATATCGCCATTTACCGGGGTACCGACACCCTGGAAGAACCGGTGGCCGTAGTGGAAGCCGGGGCTACAGATATAGATTACCAGACAGACGGGCAGTACCAGCTTTCTGCAGGTGCGGCCAAAATAGCCGGTGTTACCGGTGGAAGTCATGGATCGGTAATTACCCTTATGGGATGTTCGGGCGTTGCGCCAACAGTGGAAAAAGGCGGTAATTTCCTTCTGAAAGGTGGTAAGACGTTTACCGCTTCCGAAGGTTCCCAACTGACGTTGCGGGCATTTAACGACGGTTCGGAGGCTATGAAATGGATTGAACAAAGCCGTTATGAGGCGTAAGTAAACGGCTTTTATATCATTCAAAGGGTGACCGGCAGCACATGCCCGGCCACCCTTTGTCCTTTTTGGGGGTAATTACCTTTTTTTTCTTTGTATCATTAAATTTTATATAGTATGAAACAGGAAATTATTACCTATCTGGCCGGTCCGCGTAACTTTATTCAGGGCGTGGAACTATACGAGAAATACGGTATCAACCGTATGTTAAAGAAGTCATTCCGCCGGCAGGGAGAAACGGAAACGATGAAGGCCATTCTTTTAGAGGAACTACGGAAGCTGGCCGGGCTTTCCGAACGTGAATTTAAGACGATCCGGCGCAACTCCAAACAGCCGGCCGCGGTAAAAATGGAACCCGTCCGGGAGGAAGCAACCAAAACGCCGGTAAAATACAGCGATGATTTGCTGCTGGAACTTGCCGAATCTTTCGGCGTCAGCGTGGAAGAACTCGTTTCGTCCGATTTCCGGGATAAGGTTCTTTCCATGGATGAAAATGCTGACCGTGTGGAAGAGCTGGAAGAGGAACTGGAAGAGGCGGAGAAACGATACAAGGCGGCTCCGGAAACCGTAACCAAAATGATACGTTTCCGCGAGAAATTTACCTTCCTGAACTCTTCGGATTGCCCCGACATTCTGAAAATACTTGTTTCCGACATGTTCACCGCATACGGGAAGTATAAGGAAGCTTTCGCCCGCCTGGAAGCTACGCCGGATGATGTCAGTTCACTTTCTACAGCACAGGAAGCGCAGGCGGTTGTGGAAAACTTCATTGCTAACCGCGAAATGTGGGACGAGCTGGAATATTACCGGGAAAACGGAAAGATTCTGGGTAAATGTGAGAAGGTAAAAAGTTTGTCCGTCCGTAAGGGTGTCGAGAACCTTTCGGATATCGACATACAAAAGGCACTGAATAACGCCCGCGCCAACCTTTCAAAGAACAAGGCGAAACTGGAACAGGCCGGAGATGATGAGAAGAAGAAAGCGAGTGCCCTTGCATTGATCCAAAAGTGGGAGACTACACAAAAGGCCATAGAGGAAGAAATCGAGGCGCGAAAAAAAAAGTAGTTGAACTTATTGCCAGTCTGACAGGAAAACGGCAGCGGCTCATGAAGGACCGGGGCCGTTTTTCTCACCCTTGCGACCGCTCGGAGCTGGGGCACCAGCTCAAGACATTAACCCTCCGGATAGAAAAAGAAGAAAGCCGGCTTAAACAACTTTCCAATGATAACAAACCAAATTTATAACGAGGATTGCCTGGAGGCGTTGAAACGTGTTCCGGACAATTCTGTAGATTGTATAATAACCGATCCGCCTTATTTCCTGGGAATGACACATAACGGGCAGAAAGGCAGTTTTAAAGATTTGTCTATCTGTAAACCCTTTTACCGGGATTTGTTTCAGGAGTTTAACCGGGTGAAGAAACCCGGTGCTTGCGTGTATTTTTTTACGGACTGGCGCGGATATGCTTTTTATTATCCGTTGTTTGACTTGTATTTAGGCGCATCAAACATGATCGTCTGGAACAAACAGTCGGGCCCGGGTAATCATTACGCCTTTATACATGAGCTTATTTTGTTTCATTGCGGAAAGGGTGTTTCTATCGGTGCCACAAACATAATAGATAATATCCGGTCTTTTGCGTCCGGTGCGAAACTGGTAGAAGGTGAAAAGGTTCATCCCACACAGAAACCGGTGGCGTTGATCCGTAAACTGATTGAAGACAGTACAAAGCCGGGTGACCTGATCCTGGACACTTTCGGCGGTTCCGGTACTACGGCCGTGGCAGCCATTGAAAGCGGCCGGAACTTTGTATTAATGGAACAGGACGAAATTTATTATTTCACGGCACAGAAACGAATAAAAGATGCGTATGAACGATTTAACGGTGGTGGATAGTATTTACCTGGATGCGCAGCAAAAAGAGGATGTACGGCGTTTGTCTTCTTTAGGGTATTCCCCGAAAGACATAGCCGTTTCCCTGGGGCTTTCTCCGGAAGATGCCGGGCTTTTTGTCCGGGATGCGGAAACGGTGGGAACTTCTGTTAATTTCCTGATCCGGGAAGGGATTCTGGTAGCACGTGCCGCCCCTGAAATAAAACTTCATGAAGCGGCGGAAGGTGGAAACGTGGAAGCTATAAAACAGCTGGAGGCCGTACGGAAAAGACATACTTTCGAACGTTTAATCGAACAAATGGATGACGACGAATTTAATTAAGCCCTCACGAATAGACTTTGACAAGGTAGATATCAACCAGATTCAAAGGATTCTTTCTACCGGTACGCTGGAAGCCCTCGCGCCCGATGAAAGGGAATATTACAGCCTTATGGAAATGGTACGGGGACTTCGTGCCCGTATGCGTATAAATGGTAAGTTGGTGACAAAGGCCGGCATCATCCGCCTTTTGAAGTCGGAACCTTACGGGCTTTCGGACTGGATGGCCCGCCAGGTGTACGCTGACAGTCTCAATTTCTTTTATACGCAGGATAACGTACGCCCGCAGGCTTTCGCTAATCTGTATGCTGAAAAGGCCGAAAACTGGGCGAATACCGTCTTTCTTATGGGAAATGTGAAGGAGGCTAAGAACCTGCTGAAATTGGCGGCGGAACTTCGCGGATGTTACAAGGATCAACAGGCCGAAATACCGGAGGAACTGCTTGCACAGAAAAGTACGGTTATTTATACTACCAGCCGTAAGGATCTGGGTGTTCCTGAAATCGACCGTAAAGAACTGGAAGAGTTTATCGATGCGATACCGGAAATTCCTGTTATTGTGCGTGAGAATATAAAAGAGGATGCGCGTATTAAAGCTTTTGACCTGAAAAAACGTATGTTGTATGATATCAAAGAGTTCGGTGAAGACAACGAAGGTGAGTAACGCCGATGATGTAGAAATCAAATACGGCCATATAATCCAGGTTCTGACGGACTGGATCGATACTACTATTCTTGTATCTATTGACGGGCGCGGTACGGCCAAATCGACCGTTATACAAGCCAGACGTTCCGCCCGTTGTGTGGAAGAAATGCCCGGCGGTGCGTTCGCTTTTGTTGCCAATACCTACAGTAACCTGGAAGATAATATAATGCCGGCCGTTCAGAAGGGCTGGCAGCTTATGGGGCTTATCGAAGGGGTACACTATGTAAAAGATACCCGCCCGCCTGAATCCTGGCGGCGTAAATGTTCGGTTATCGTGGATGATTACAAGCATGTTTACAGCTTCTGGAACGGATGTGTTATTTTCATGGGATCACTGGATAACCCTTCGCTGCTTGCCGGAAAGTCTGTAATACACCTGTTTTATGATGAAGCGAAGTACGACAAGGAAATGAAAGTAAACCGCGCTATGCCTATTCTTCGCGGTGATGCGATCACTTACGGACATTCCCATTTGTTCCTGGGGATAACCATTACTACCGATATGCCGGATATCGACGAAAACGAGTACGACTGGTTTTTCCGGTATGTCAAGCAAATGGACCCGGAACGGATCATAAAAATAGTACAGGCGGCAAGTATGCGTAATGACCTGGTAATTTCTCTATTAAAAGAAGAAAGAAAAAATAAGCCTTCCCCCTTGAAGCTGAAACGTTTGAAACGGGATATTGAATATTACGACCGGGCTTTGTTGAAGTTGAGAAAAGGACAAACGTTCTTTCTTAACGCTTCTTCATTCGCTAATGTTGAGATACTTACGATTGATTATTTAAAGCGGTTGTATAATGGTACGCTGGAGCTTCACGAATTTAAGAAGTCGGTGGTTGGTATGCGTCCCGGTCTTCGCAGGGATTTACGTTTCTATGTGTTGTTTGGTGAAGGACATAAGTATTATAACGGTACCATGTCCGGAGAAGCCGCTTACAGCTCGCGGGAACTCCGGTACCTGCACCATGATAAAACGATTGAAGGCGGTATGGACTTCGGTAATATGCTTTCTTTGGTGATCGGTCAGCCGGACGGTGCTTATTACCGGGTACATAAGAACTTTTTTGAGATACCGCCGGGCTGGTTCCGGGAGATTGCCGACCAGTTCCTCACTTTCTTCCAGAACCACGAATATAAAGAGCTGGATTTGTACTATGACCGTGCAGGTAATAACTTTGAGAAACAGAAGGAGGATTACGCGGGTAAGATCAAAGACGCCATAGAAAAAGACGGCAGCGGGAACCGTACCGGCTGGATCGTAAACCTAAAGAGCCGTAAACAGGCAGTTATCCGGCAGGATGCGGAATACGACTTTATGCAGGAGATTATGGGCGGTACCAACAATAACCTGCCTATCCTGTTGGTTGATGCGGTGAACTGTAAAGAAATGGTTAGTTCTGTAGAAAAGGCAAAGGCTGAAATCAAATACCGGGGTAATTCTAAGGTAGTGTTCAAAGTGAAGAAGTCCGAAAAGCTGGCACCGAAAAAACTACCGATGTTATCCACCAATTTCTCCGACGCTTTCAAATACTTACTGATGCGCCCCGGCTGGATAGCTTTGGTACGAGGCAAGCGAACGCTGCAGGCCGATTCGTTTGTGGATCAATGGATAGAGAACAGGCACAAAAGGTAATTGCCTTGTAACGCTGGAAAATTGCTTTTCCGGCGTTTTTTGTGTTACCAGGTTACGGGTACCCCTCTCCAGAGGTCATATTTCACCTTTTAGGGGGAGGGTAACTGCTTTCCGACTTCTGAGCGGCTCGGTCTTCGGAAGGTGTCATTTTTTTAGTTTTTGAATTTTTTTTCGGCTTTTGACTGTTTTTCAGTCGTTTATCTGCATTTAGACCAAAATTTTACGCGAAAAAGTGCGTTTTTTATGTGTTTTTGTTTCATTTTTTGCCCATTTTTGGGTGAATTACCGTGTATTTTGGGGCGGTTGCCTTTCATTTTTGATTGATTTTGGGGTAATATTTTTTATAAATGTATATATTTAAGTACTTTTGCAATCGTCAAAATTACACTGCATATATACCGTCAGGACTTACGGGGTGGTACAAACTAAAGTACACACTAATTTTAAGTTACTGATATGAAAAGATTTTTTTTAGTTATTGTATTGGCCATACTAACAATGGCAGCCATTGCACAAGAACCGTATAAGGCTTATTGTGAAATCGTGGGTACTGGAAATATAACCGGTACAAAAGTAAAAATAGAAGTAGATTTCGGCCAGAAGGCAAAATGGGCAACACCAAATGCTCGTTTTTTAGTAGATGAAAACGGTGAAAAGATGAATTTTAATTCAATGATAGACGCCGTTAACTATTTGGCTAAATTGGGTTGGGAACTAATACTGGCTTATCCGGTTACACCTACACAAGGAATGAGCAAAGACCCTGTTTATCACTATATTCTTTGTAAAAAGGTAACTTCTGATGAACAGATAAAAGAGGGAATTAATTTAAAAGACAAATAGAATATTAATTATAGTGTGTAACGCTCACCCTTAATCAGGTGGGCGTTTTTTGTTACGAAGTAACGAATCGTAGAGTCGAGAAACTTTCTTTCCTAATAAACTTTTATTAACGTTTTTTTTTTTTTGTTCAGAATTTAATGCCGACATTTGCCCCTGTCAAAGTTAACACCGCTGGTGCGGTCCGGTGAGTCTCGGTTATTGGCTCGAATAAATAACGGGCTTTTTTTATGCCCGATAAGTGCTTGTTTAATACAAGGCGGTTGCCTTTCCCTAAACTTATAACCCGATCTTCGGACGGTTTGCGGTGTTAATTTTGACGAATTAGGGGAAATGGTAACCGCCTTTCCCATGTAAAATAGTCAAAATTAACACCGTTATGAAAAATGAATTTCAATCCGGTACAAGCTATGTACCTTCGTTCCGTACTGGTAGCACGGACGTAAACACAATCCAACATCGTTATTTTCAGGAACCGAAACATGAATGTACTGTTTGTTCAACTTCTGGGGCTTATTACTTATCTGCTATCGCTTGTTTCTGTCTTACTTTTATCTATCCACCGGCTGTCATTGGTGCAGTTATATGTGTGTGTCGTGCCAAGAAAGCGAGGAAAGGAGGCCGAAAATGATATCTTATTTTATAGAGCTTAACGAATATAAGCCACAGAACCGAAAATGTGCTGAAATGGCAGAGTTTGCAAACCAGTTTGGTAATACGCTTTGCCCTGATAAAATTTCCTTTGATGCTTTTAAAACTGAACTGGAAGCAAAGGTAAAGGAGCTGAACGAGAAATACCCTAAAACAATGCCGCTGAAAATATCTTCCGGTAGCGGGTTTATTCATATAGATCAGGACACTAAAACACATAATAACGGCTGTGACAAGCCTGTAGCCTATTTTTTCATTTACCGGGTTAAAAGAATATATAGGTTTTCAGAGCGTCCCCAGATAGAAAAGAAAGGAGGTGCCGAATGATATATACTGAATATCAGCAAGTGTTACTTACTCAATTACAAAACAATGATAAAAGGATTGAGGAAATAAAGAAGGAAAAGGAAGAAATACAGGAAATGTTTCTACAAGAAAGTAAATTTAAACCGGGTGATCTGATACAGATTGATTATAAAATAAGCAATGCTACTTTTAAAGTTCGTGGCTGGATTTTCCGGATTACATTCTGGAGGAATCGCCCGTATTATCACCTGAATTTACCCAAGAAAGACGGTTCCCGCGGATTAAGGGTTAAAAGTGTATGCGACGGGGTACTGGAAAGTATAACAAGTATTTCACATATTAAATTAGAAGACTTAAAAGGAGGTGCCAAATGAATACAAATAATCCTGATATCCTATTTTTCGTTAGACGTGAATACGGCACGCCTTCCATTGAATTAAGAGCCTATAAGGTGGAGAAGGTTAACAATGAGTTTGCTTTCCTTGAACTTGAACGTTTGCGGTTGGTTGTTTTCTCCGGTGATTTTCAGTCTGTATCACTTCATCACGAGTACGGTAAAAACAACTGTCTGTATAATAGTGCCAATAATATACCGGATTTGATGAAAGACATGAAGAGGTGGCAGTTATCGCCCATTGACAGACGTAATTACGAACGGTTTAGGAAAGTCGCCCTCGGGATATACCGGCAGGCCGGAATAATTGATTTCACTACCTTAGAGACTACACCGATTAAAAACGTTTAATGAAAGATTTGTTATGAAAGATATAGAAGTAAACGGCGCACATATAACAGATGAAAGTGCCGAGATTTTGACACAGTGGCAAACTAAGACGGAACCGGTTTCCGCTTGTTACATCGAAGTTATTGAGGACCTAATCGATTTCCTAATAGAGAAAGGAGATGAAAGTACACCAACAAATGAGGTGTTAAGAAGGATTCAATTATTACGTATGATGAAAAAAGACATCGAAAAGTTGTCTAATCCTTAATATTAACAATTTAGCATACCGGCTGAAAAGGCAGCCGTTGGGTTTAAGTCCCAGGTTAGGGTTTGTTTGTGCCGGGGTGGTTCCCGGCACTCTTTTTTATGTCCTTTTCGTCCGTTTCCGTTCTTCCCACCTTTGCAGTAACCAATGATTCAAATTATGAAAATAGGAACGGACAAATGGAAGCATTTCGGAATTAATTACGCTATATGTGCCCTGTTGGGTGATTATGGTGTTCCCTTTGCCCTGGGTGCTTCACTGGGTAAGGAATACGGGGATGAAATGTCCCCCTGTAATAAATGGGACTGGAAGGATATTCTGGCAGACCTGGCCGGGATCGTGGCGGGTTATTTGACGCATGTATGTATCGTCCGGACTATAATGTAACATTTTCAACTCTACTAATATGACGGAAACGATAATTACAGCGATTATTACAGCTCTTTGCACGGGTGGCCTGACTTGGTTATTCACTCTCCGGTATACCCGTAAACAGGCGGAAGCTGACGCCATGAAGTCAGTACAGGAGGTTTACCAGGAACTGATTGAGGATATGAAGAATGACCGTAAGGAATTGAAACAGCGGATCGACGATGTAGAGAGCCAGTACCGGGAACTCCAGCAGAAATGTAACGAAATGGAAAAGGATATCAGGCAGAACGCCCGCGTAATGGATATCATGAAACCGTTTCTTTGCGGGGTGAAAAATTGCCTGAACCGTAAATCTATCACTTTCGACACTAATAACTAAAATCAATTATGAGACATGGAATCGTACACCTACTTATTCTTATTTGTTTTGCAGCTTGTTTTTACGGTTGTCGTTCTCCTCGCTCTGTTACACGAAAAACGGTTACAGAAGCAACTGGAGAAGAAAAACAAACAACTACTGACGGAGTTATTGAACTTGCGCGGAGAGATTCGAGCCATGAGGAGCACGTACTTGACGTTTACCGGGAAGATAGTACGCATATCCGTATCGACTACGACAGCCTCGGAAGAATTAAAGAAATTGATTTCAGTAACCGAAAAACTGAAAAAAGAACTGGAAAGAATCAAAGCAGTTCCCTCCGGGATCATAAGGAAACTACCAGTCAAACGGAAACAGCCGTTACCCGTAAATCCGACGTTAAGCAACAAAGCCAGGAAAAAGAAAAGACTACAAACGGGTGTAGCCTATGGACGTTCCTAAAATTCATGTTTTTCTTTCTATCCTTCTGCTTGGTACATGATAACTGGGCCAGTATTAAAAACTTTATCCGCCGGCTATGGAAAAAATAAACCTTTATGTAGCGGTAGAACAGATGAAGCGGATTACCATTTCCGGGGGTACCTTTTCTATCAAGTTCCGGAAATGGAACCGTCAGACGCGGGACGGCGGCGACATGGTGATACTTACTGCCGCCCGTTTGAGGAAAAAGGCGACGGATGAAAGCATCGAAAATTCAAGCTATAAACTATTCCTGACGGACACCACAACGGGCCGGCCGCTGAATTGCTGGGAATGTCTGGTAATGGAGTTCAACGGGAAAAGAATAACGATTTAAGATTATGGAAATAAGACGAAGTGGCAACTTTGGAATTATAGATACCGGCACCGACAAGGGTTTGATCTCCTTTTCTATCGGTGGCCGCGGTAAAGGTTGGGAACCTTCCAGCATCCAGTTAAACCGGCGGGGGGCTTTCTTTTCGCGAAAGATCAGCGTAAACGGTACCTTTATCGTTCCCATGGGTGACAATAACGACATGCCGGGCGAGGTCATGCGTTTACTGGATAAATTCTACGCCGGTGAAGGTATTATGGGTAAAATAGCCGGTTTACAGTGGGGAGAAGGCCCGCGGCTGTATGAGGATGCGATCGACGAAGAGAATAACCGTTTTTACCGGCGTTGGAAACTCGATCCGGAAATAACCGCCGACCTGGAGTCGTGGGATTACACGACGGTTCTTCACCGCTCACTCGTAGACTTAACACACATGCAGGGCTTTTTTATAAAGTTTGTCCGGAACCGTGCGCCGCGTGTAGGCAATCCCGGGCGTTTGGTACGGCTGGAACATATTCCCTACCAGAAGGCCCGCCTGGTATATCCTCCCGACGGCGAGGATGAACCGCAGGAAGTACTTGTGGGCGACTTTCCTTATCCTGATCCGGCCTATACTTACCGTTACCCGGTCTTTGATCCGGCCCACCCGTTCAAATATCCGGTTTCTGTGAAATATTATAATATCTATTCCTTTTGCAAGGATTTTATGAGTACACCGCGTTTTTTGGGTGCGCTTGACTGGCTGGAGCTTGCCGGCGGTCTGGCCGCTATCCTGATCGCCTATAACGAAAACGCTTCGGCCATTTCCCTGCATATCGAATCGCCGCAGTCTTACTGGGACCGCGCGGAAGCACGTATAAAACAGGTTTGCGAGCGTACGGGCGAGAAATACACGGCCCAGATGCTGGAAGATTTCAAGGACGAAGCTATGGAGAAATTCGCCTCCAACATTACCGGAAGGCAGAACGCCGGGAAATACATGCACACGACCAAATTCTGGAATCCGGAAGCGAATAACTTTGAGGGCTGGACGGTGGAACCGCTGGATAAGAAGATAAAGGATTATGTGGACGCCCAGATTAAAATATCCAATAAGGCGGACGCTGCCGCCACTTCCGGCTTCGGTCTTGATCCGGTACTTTCAAACCTGATTATAGAAAACAAACTTTCTTCCGGATCGGAGAAATTATACAGCCTGAAAGTGTATAACGCTTCTGAAACGGCTATTCCGGACATGATCCTTTGTAAGCCGTTACAGCAGTATATTAATGCCAACTTTCCGGGTACCGCAACGAAAGTAGGGCTTTATCGTACCATAGTGGAAGCGGAACAGAACGTTTCACCCTCTAACCGTATGAAAGAAAATGCGTAGTCTGTTTTTTACATCGAAACCGGAAGATGTGCCGGAAGAACCGGGAAGCGACCGGCAACCGGAAGAGAACCGTGCCGATAACACCCCGGACAAGCATATAAAGGCCCGCCGGACGAAAAACGTTCATTTTGACCGGCGGATAAAATCGGAGCTGCACCTGGAAGAGTGTTTGCCTTGGCATTTTGAGAAAGGGGCGGCTTATCACTGTATCAGTCATGGGGACGTTGACAGCCTTACTTATCTTCGTGTGATCGTGAAGCAACAACCGGTGGAATATGTTCTGATTTCTACCTGGTGTATGGCAATTACCGATGTTAAGGAGGTGGAGAAATGGCTGGAGAGGAAAGACATAGGGTACGCGGATTTTTATGTAGGTGAAATCTTTCAAGGTTCCTACGCGGATGTTTATTTATACCTAAAGAAGGTGGCGGAACGTTTCGGATCACGTGTCTGTATTTTCCGTAACCATGCTAAAGTAATGGCCGGTTTTGGTAACGCTTTTGATTTTGTAATAGAAAGTTCGGCCAATATAAACACCAATCCGCGCACGGAGCAGACCTGTATAACGATAGATACCGGGCTGGCCCGCTTTTATAAGGAGTTCTACGATGAAATAAACAATTTCACAAAGGATTTTGATAATTGGAAACCATATACACTAAAAAGAGATCGAGCAAATGACGAAGTTATTTAATAAAGGCGGTGACGGTGCCGGTGAAATAGTCCGTGTTCTGGGATTGATCGATAATGATCTTGATTTTACCAAGTGGGAACCTATCTTACCGCTGGGTATTCGGGATTTACAGGCTATCATCGGAACGGAACCCATAGACGCGGTAGATAAGTATTACCGTGAAGATCATGCGGACGGCACGGAATCGGACGGCATGGCGGAAACTTTGCGGCTGATGCAGCAGGCGGTGGCGATGTTTACTTGGTTAAAGGTTATTCCCACTTTGGACGCACAACACGGAACGGCCGGACGTGGAAAACATCTTGGAGAGAATGAAACGGGTATGACCGCCTTACAGGAGTTCAAGGATGAAGAGAATATCCGGAACCTGGCTTATGAAGCCGTAGACGCGTTAGTGGAGTTAATGGACCGCGAAAAGTTTGATTTCTGGATGAATGGCATTAAGAAAAAGGCTATAAACCGGCTTCTTATTCAGAATAAGGAAACGTTCGATGAATATTACAATATCGGAAGTCACCGGCTTTTCCTGGTGCTTATTCCTATGATCCGGGAAGTCCAGGACGGGCAGATAATACCTGTTATCACCCGGAACCGTTATAATAAACTGATTGAAGGCGATACCGTTTTAACGGAAAATTTGCTGGAGTATGTACGCCGCCCGCTTGCACTTCTTACCATAAAAAAAGCCGTTGAACGTTTACCGGTGGAAGTTCTGCCTAATGGAATCGTACAGGTACAACAGAGCACAACCGTACGGGATAAATTGCGGGCGGAAAAAGAGGCCCGGCAATCGGTTGCTAACAGTCTGGAGCAGGACGCGGCGGCTTACCTGGATGTATTGCAGGATATCATTAGGGAACTGGATGCGCAGTCGGAAACGGTGGATTATTATGTACCGGGCGTTACCGTACAATCCAGGGGAATAACTTTTTAATGTCCGGACATGGAGAAGTTTACATATAATAGTAAGACGGTGGAGGTTCCTTCTTGCCTGGATGAAGTCAGTAGTGATCAGTACCGGCAGTTTCTTATATTGGCGGTACTGATGAACCGCGGTACGATCAGCCCCGGACAGTTCCGCGTAAAATGGCTTTCTTTTCTTCTGGGCATGAAAGCGGATTACACCATGTACCGGCGTGAGATTATCCGGGAGCTGGACGGTCAACTGGAAAAGCTGGACGGCTTTTTCTCTTATACAACCGGTAAGGAGGGCGAGCGGATCGTTACGCCCATTCTGAAAACCGGTCGTAATCTGATGCAGGATTTCGGGGGCTGGCATGGTGTCGGTGACATGCTGAACGGTCTTACTTTCGGTAACTTTTGTGATTGCCTGGATTTGTTGCAGCAAAGCAAGCAGGCGGCGACAGAAAAAGACGAACCGGCTATAAATGAAATCTTCCAGGATATCACGTTAAAGCTTTACCGGTACAAGAACCCGGAGAAGATACCGGCCGTTCCTTCCTTGCTTGCCATTCATGCGGTAAACTTCTTTTCTGCCGTTTGGGAAATGGTTCTTTCCGGACCGGTTTATATCAGCGGTGAAGCTATCGACTTTCGGATATTATTTCAGAAGTTGGCATCCGAGGACCGGAAGGCGGACGATAAAACCGGCTGGACCGGAATAGTCTTTGAAGTGGCGGCTTCCGGCGTGTTCGGTAATAAGAAGGAGGTGGACGATACACCCTTTTGGGATGTATTACTTTATCTGTATAAATGTAAGTTTGAGTATTTACACCAAAAACGTAACAAGAAATGAGAACAACAACAGGAACAAAAAACAAGATTAAGCAATTTGAGGGGCTACGCCTGAAAGCGTATGTATGTGCCGCGGGAGTATGTACGATCGGTTACGGTCACACAACCGGCGTAAAACCGGGAGATGTTATCACCGAGGCCCGGGCCGACGCTTTCTTTGAATCGGATATCAGGGCGGTAGAAAACCAGGTAAACGCGCTTCCCCTTCATTTGGGACAGTACCAGTTTGACGCGGTAGTAAGCTTTTGCTTTAATGTAGGTATCGGAAAATTCAAGAAATCAACGCTTTATAAGAAGATCAGAGCGGATGCGTATGAGCCATCCATACCGGCAGAGTTTAAAAAGTGGATATACGGGGGCGGTAAGATTCTTCCGGGGCTTGTTACCCGCCGTGAATGGGAGGCGAAACGTTATCAGGGATTGACGATATGATAGATATAAAGGTTTACCGTGAATACTGGGAAGGCGTACAAAAACGTATTCCTGAAATAAAGAAGGTGCTACCCGTTACCATTGACGAGGAAATGAGTAAGACGATACAGGGGCTATCAAAAGAAGAATGTCCGGTGCTCTTTATTCTGATTCCGTCGGGAACGGGTGCCAGCCTTTCGGCTGACAATGTGAGGGAAAATAATTTATGCGTTATTTTCCTTATGAGCAAGTACGATCCCCAACGTAAAGGGGCTTATGAGACTATCGAAGAGGTGCAGCCGGTTATGGAGCGTATCAAACAAATGCTGATAGAAGATTCTGCCACCGGTTGCCCTGTCACTAAGGAACTGGATTTAACCAGCCTTTCCACTCTTCCGGAATCCGGCTTTTACCGGACCTTTGCAGGGTGGAGCCTGGCTTTCTCATTTAAAACAAGATTCTAACTGAATGGCCGAGAATTTTAAAACGGATTTTTTTACCGACCGGATCGGGCGTGGAATACAGGACATATTTCAAGCCCAACTGGATATCGCTACCAAACGGATTTACCAGAAAGGCCGTGAGCGTAGGAAAGTACAGGGAACCGGGGAGATCATACAAGGGCGATCCGGTGCATTAATGGCCGCACTACAGAACCCGAATTATTCGGTCATTCCGGACGGCGAAGGAGTAATCGCACATTCTAACCTTCCATTATATACCCGCTTCCTGGATATGAAGAAACACGGTAATTACCAGATTTATAACCGGCAGATATACGGGATTCTATATCATGACACACTCGGGAAGATTAAATATGAATATCAGGATTATGTAAGGGAAAGGATAAAAGAAATGTTTGCCAGTTCGCTAAAATAGGTAATAAAATTAATACCTAAATATTTGTAGGTAATGATTTTATTACCTATCTTTGTTTCAGTAACCAATAAAACAAAGTTTATGCCTGAAATTTGTAGATTCTTCGGTATTATTATATTCCTCTATTGGAAAGATCATAATCCGCCACATATTCATTTTACTTATGGTGATTATGAATGTTCTATTAGCGTATTGGATCGGATTGTAGACGGTCAGGCTCCAGCTAAAGTTATTGCAAAAGTAAATGAGTGGATTAACTTGCACGAGGCAGAAATACTTTCTCTTTGGGAAAAGGCCCAAAAAGGGGAAAAAATAGATAAAATTGAACCATTAAAATAAACGCTTATGTTACGGGTTATAGATGTGGATTATATTAGGAATTACGAGCTTCTTGTTACTTTCAGCGACGGGAGTAAAAAGATCGTAAATTTGGAACCTTATCTTACAGGTGAGGTTTTCGGGGAGTTATTGGATAAGGAAAAATTTGTTCAATATGGTTTAACCCGTGCTACTATTGAATGGGCCAATGGTGCCGACCTTGCACCGGAGTTTTTATATGAAATTGGTATAGCTGCATATTTTTAGACCCTATGAATGATTGTTTAGCTATTCAAGATAAGAAGGAAGAAACTTTCTTATATCGGATTTTTATTTCTCACCCGGAACTAAATGCTTCTGCGGTGGCTCGACGTATGGGAATAAGTCAAAGCCTTATGTCTCAATATATAAGTGGAATAAAAAAGCCCTCACAAGAACGGGAGGCCCTAATAGTAAATACTATTAAAGATATCGGTAAAGAACTAACGATGATTGTATGACATACGAAGATATTTTATTTTTGATCGGCTTTTTCCTGGTAATATTTTTTTTCGTAGGATGTAAGCATAAACCGGCTACTTTATCCGGGTGGCTTGCTTTTGCCTTTCTTTCCTTTATCGTGACGCCTCTTATATCGGTTCCTCTAACCTGGTACATTTGCTGGATGATAGATCGGGCAACAATTAAGGATAAAGAATGTTTTGATCCTTCGGATTTTACCTTTAAGAGATAAAATACTTTCTTCTTAGTATAATAAGCCTGTAGAATGGTTCTACGGGCTTTTTTTGTGTCCTTTTCCGCCACTTTACACCAGGATAATTTTGCCTTATAAAATTTACTCTTATGGCAAAATTAAAACCTGACTATATCGAATGGGTGTTAACCCTGAACGCCTCCGATGCGCAGAAGGAAATACATAATCTTTCAGAAAAGAACAAGGAGCTCCGGGATAGCAATAAGGAGATAAAAAAGGCTATGACCGATTTAATCGCCACCGGGAAAGCTGGCGGTAAACAATGGAAAAGGCTTGATGAGCAACTGAAAGAAAATAATAAGACGATCGGCGAGAATAACAAGAAGATTGCCGAATGTGAGAAACGGCTGGATAAAACCACCATGAGTGCCAACCAGCTGGCAAGGAAGGCAAACGCCTTGCGGAAAGAGCTTCGCGATACGGTGAAATCCTTGCAGCCGGAAAAATATGCCGCCCTGGAGAAGGAACTGAAAGAAGTTGAGAAAGCATACGGGCAGGCCACGAAAAAGGCGGAAGGTTTCGGCGGTTCCCTTCTTTCCCTGAATAAGATAAAAACGGTTCTGGCCGGTGTGTTTGTCACTATCGGCGCAATGATAACCGGACAGATTGTCGGCGGGCTAAGGGATGCGATCAGTACTATTATAGAGTTCGAGAAGAAAAACAGTACTTTGGCCGCTATTCTGGGAACCACGAAAAAGAGTATCAAGGATTTAACAGATGAAGCGCGCCGGCTGGGTGCTACTACTTCTTATACGGCCGCACAGGTAACGGAACTTCAGATAGAGCTTGCCAAGCTGGGATTTTTTAAAGAGGATATTAAAGCGATGACGCCTTCCGTGCTGAAATTCGCTAAGGCTGTGGACACTGATCTTGCCTCGGCTGCTACGCTTGCCGGTGCAACATTGCGTATTTTCAACCTTGATGCGGAAGATACGGAACGGGCTGTTTCTACTATGACTATGGGATGTAACGCATCCGCTTTAAGCTTCGAGTACTTAAATACGGCAATGTCTATTGTTGGGCCGGTTGCTAATTCTTTCGGATTCACGATCGAGGAAACGACCGCCCTTTTGGGGGCTTTGGCAAACAGCGGTTTCGACGCTTCATCGGCAGCGACGGCAACACGTAATATTTTGCTTAACTTGGCTGACGGTAGCGGTAAACTTGCACTTGCCCTTGGTGGTCCTGTAGATAACTTAGAAGACCTTGTAAAGGGGCTGAAAAAGCTGAACAGTGAAGGAATAGACCTTAATAAGGCACTGGATTTAACGGATAAACGTTCGGTTGCCGCATTTAATACCTTTTTAAATGGTACTGATACCGTTTTAAATCTCCGTGATGCAGTAACAGGAGCCGAAGAGGGATTTAATGCCATGGCGGAAGAAATGGGTGATAATGTACAAGGTTCCCTCAATACATTAAGTTCAACTATCGAAGGGGTAGTTTTACGTTTCTATGAATCAAAGGGTATTCTTCGGGATTTAATAGACCTTGTTACGCTTATGGTGGAAGGTGTGGGCGGTATGATCGACATGTTTAATAAATGGGGTGTTGTCACTTATACCGTTACCGCTTATTTGGTTTCTTACTATGGAGGACTGAAAATCGCTACCATGTGGCACGCCCGTTTTAAAACGGCGACCCTTGCTTCGGTCGTTGCAGAGAAAGCGCACGCCGTACAGCTTTATATCAGCCGGGCGGCTACTCTGGCTTATGCGGCGGCCCAGGCATTGCTGCACCTGAATATTAAAAGATGTACCGCCGCCCTTCGGTTAATGAGGATCGAACTTTTGAAGAATCCATATACGGCCCTGCTCGCGTTACTCGTGGCAGCCGGTGTTGCTATCTACCAGCTTGCAAAGAAGACGGAACAGGCTTCGGCGGCGATGAAGGCCCACCAGGAAGTCGTAAAGAAAGTGAATGAAGAATATGCCAGCCAGGAAGCAAAAATAAAAACTCTTGTAGCTGCTATTAATGACGAGAACCTTTCCAACTACACCCGTAAACAAAGGCTCGCTGAATTAAAAGAACTGATACCGGATTATAATGCGGAATTGAATGAAGAAGGCAGGCTCATAAACAACAACAAGGAGGCTATAGATCAATATTTAGTTTCCTTGGAAAAACAAATCAAGTTGAAAGCTTACCAGGAGGAACTGGAAGAATTGTACAAGAAAAAAAGGAATCTTGAAAGCCAGGAATCAGAGCAAAGCGACGCTTACTGGGACACCCGCCAGCAAAATACATTGTCAGGATATAACCGGAACAGTCTTACCGCTAAAATAAGCCGTTTATTTGGTACGGAAAAAGAGGCTAACCAGTTGAAAGCCCTACAGACAACACAGAAGGATTTGGCCGGTATAGAATCAGCAATCGCCCAGATCAATAATGATATCTTAAAAACAGAGGCGACGGCCACTTCATTAACCGGAACCAATAAAGAAAATATAAATACTGAAACATCCCTCATAAAGAAACTGGAGGCCGAAAAGAAAAAGGTTCAGGAACAGTGGGCGGAAGACAGCGAAGCGAATATCGCCAAGAAAAACAAGGAAATAGAACGTATCGACACCGAAATAAAACGTTTAAACGAACTGGGGAAGGTCAAAAAGAAGGCGGAAGCCGGGGAGTATAAAAATACGGAAACGGACGCCACGTTAAAACCTCTGGAGATCGAGCACGAAAAACGTATGCTTCTAATCAAACAGAACCGGGAGAAGGAAAATAAGACGGAAGCCCAGTATATTCTCGAAGGGACGGCGGAAAACCTTCGCTATTACCGGGAACGTATCGACGCACTCCAGAAGCTGGAAGCAAAAACGCCGGCTAATAAAAAGAAATTACTCGATGAAATCCACAAGCTCGAAACAGAAGCACAGACGGCCATTTTTACGGAAACCGGCAAGCAGGAGGACGCCCGTATAAAACTGGTACAGGAGAAACGGGACGAACGGTTAAAGATTGAAACCGCCTATTACAATGTCCAGAAGGACACCATGGAAAAAGCGGTATTAAACCAAAGTATCACGCAGGAAGCCGCCGACGCCTATATGCTGGAAGTTGAAGCGGAGCACGCCGCAGAACTTCTGGAGATAAACCGTACTTACCAGAATGATATTGCCGCTTTGGAAATTACCGGTAAACAGAAACGTATAGAAACAGCGACGGAAGCGGCCGACGCCGTGCGTGAGTCTGAAATGAAGTTATTGCGTGATCGGGCGGCCATTGCTCAAAAAGTACGTGAAATAACTTCCGTTCCGGTAGGAATAACCGGTATGCAGGAAGCACACCGGAAACAGGTTCAGGATGTAGAAACGACTTATAATACCATAATTGAGATAGCGAGGCAGGCGGGAATTTCTACCGTTGGTTTGGAGAAACAGAAACAGCAGGAAATTAGCCAGCTTGAATTTGAGTACCAGAATAGTTTATACCAGATTCAATCCCAGATCGGCGTATCATGGGCACAGGAATACCAGAATGAACTGGCCCTGTTAAAGAATCTGCACGATCAGGAATTAATAGATGAAAAGACATACCAGCGTAAAAAGCTGCAAATGCAGATGAATAACGCTAAAAAATACTTTGACTACTATTCCGGTCTTTCCTCTTCCATGGTGGAAGCCATTCAACAAGCCGAAATCGACCAGGTGGAAGCAAAATACGATGTTCTCATACAGGAAGCCGAGAACAACGGTGAAGATACTGCCGCCCTGGAAGAAGAGAAGGAAAATAAGAAACTGGAGATTCAAAAGAAGTACGCGGATGTAAACTTTGCTATCAAGTGTTCCCAGATCATAGCAGATACGGCCGTTTCGATTATGAAGGCGTACGCGGACCTCGGGCCGATTGCCGGAACCGTTGCTGCAGTAATGCTTGCGGCTACCGGTGTGGCCCAGCTTGCATCGGCCAAGGCAGAACGGGACAGGATTAAAAACATGTCCTTGAAAAACACCACCGGCAGCAAGACCGCCACGGCTGAACGTGTTGTTTCCGGTTCTTCCGGTGGTGGGTATTATGAAGGTGGTTACACCGGTCCCGGCGGACGTTATGAAGTGGCCGGCGTGGTTCATAAGGGGGAATATGTGGTACCACAGCCGGAAATGAATAATCCTAAAGTGATCGACGCCGTTAGCACTATCGAAGCGATCAGGCGGCAGCGTACCAGTGCCAACCCGTTACCACAGAATCCGGGTGAATATTATGAAGGCGGTTACGTGACTTCCCCTGCAGGTGATTCTTCCTACCGGGAGTTCCTGGAAGCGGCAAAGGAGCTTCGCGCCTCCTGTGAGGCTATCAAATTGATAAAGGCCTATATCGTTTACCAGGATTTGGAGAAGGCCAAAGAAACTATAGATAACGCCCGCGACACCTTTACACGCGGAAAATAAGTAATCATTATGCTAAAGATTAAGACGAACAAAGGTTATCTGGACTTAGGGGGTGACTTTACCGTACAGATCGACGAGAAATCCCCCGTCATGAACGACCGGGGATCACAAACCGTACCGGTCACGGTTCCCGTCACTGCCAACAATGCAGGGATAACCGGTTTTGCCCACCGGCTCGACATGGGTGTAAAACCGATGAATGAAGATCAGACATGTACGGTATTGGACGGGGTGTATAAACGTACCGGAAAGATAAATATCGTTTCCGCCGGCAGGACGGAAGGAATTACTTTAAATATCGGTTTTGACAATTCGGAAGCCTACAGCGCCTGGAAAGCAAAGAAACTGAACTCGATCACATTACCCAGCATAAGCGGCGGTACCGTTAGCGGTCTTATGTCCTCTATAAACTGGTTCTTCACGGATTCCCATGAAGATTTTGCCATATTTCAAATAGTAGTCAAAAATGATTCCAAGGACGGCACGTATTACCCGCAATACATAAACCGTATCACTTTGGATTCAAACGGTGAATATGCCTTATGCTATCAGGCAAGGACGGAAACACTACTGATAAATGATACCCCGACCGAAACGAGTTTACCGGAAGGGTACGGCGTGGCCCCCTTCTTATACGTGCACCGTGTCCTGGACTTTATATTTTCAGAATTTGGTTATACTATAACCGAAAATCCTTTTAAGACGGACAAGGAACTTTCCAGCCTGGTAATCCTGAACAATGCCGCCGACTGTTGCGTGACGGGTATCCTCAATTATGCCGATTTAATGCCGGATTGTACGATTGAGGACTTTTTAAACGCGCTGTATGTACGTTTCGGACTGGTTTATAATGTCTCTTCCGATACGAAAACGGCCACTTTAAGACTGATCCGGGATATAATGGAAGATGAACCTGCCGTTGATCTGTCCCGGAATCTGACGGCGGAACCCCTTATCAATTATGAAACGGCCCGTCAGATAAAGTTATCGGCCAAAACGTCTTTTACCGGTGCCGCGCCTTCGGTGGAACGGTACGAGGACTATATCAAGGGGAACGAAAAAATGGTTATCCGTGTAAGCCGTTTCGATCCTTCCCAGGCCTCCGTGTGGCTGAACTACGAGAAGACCACCGGCAACTGGTACAAATGGGATTCGGGCAACAAGAAGCATACGTTATCATCATCCAGTTTCTTTAACTGGGACCGGAAGACGGAAAACGTAGAGGACGAGGAGCTGGCGAGCGATGATGAATGCGTGTTTATGGATTTTGCCCCGAACGGCCTTCTTTCCCCGTATTACCTGGCCGGGTATGTGCACCGTTATACCTACCTGAAAACCTCTTCCGATGATGAAGAGGATTCGGAAAAGGAGGAGACGCCGCTTTCCTTCGCTTTCGCTTTTACAAAGGCCGTTACGGAAAGTACGGATTATTCCTTCGGTTCTATTTTACCATACGCTCCGGACGGCGGAGAAATTACGTTAAAAGACGGCAGCAAACATACGATATCGCTTTTATTCCAGTTTGAAGACGGTCTGTTTGCCAAGTTCTGGCAGAAGTATGACGCCGTATTAAGGCACTCTTTTAACCAGGTGGACACAAACACCCTTTTACCGGTTCACCAGCTTATGAAAATGGATGTCTTGACCCCGGTAGCCCTGCGGGGGCAGTACATGCTTCTGGACGGCCTTTCCTATTCGCTTCCTGCGGGTAAACTGGTACCGGTAAACATTACGTTGCGTTCCCTGCGTCTGATCGGTCCCTATAATCTGGATAATGAACAGGGCATTCCCGTGTGGGGCGGTGCTTCCTACGTGTGGGTCGTATATTCTTCCAATTTGCAGAGTGTACAGGCCGGAAGGGTGGAATATTGGGAAGATTATTACCGTTATCACTGGATGTATGCTGTGTACGGTTGCCGTGTATCGAATACGATATATGACGGGTATGTTACGCCGTCAACGGATGAGGATATATTAAAAAATCCGCCCACCGCACAGGATAACATCATAGAAAAAACTTACAAATGTAAGATAGAGGTTGAAATCGAGGTAAACGAGCGTTCCGGCGCGGCCAACTATTTTTGTTACGAAACGGAAGAAGTCGAATACCAGGTAAGGTTTGTCGCATCGAGGGTGCTTAGCTGATCCCGTCCTTTATTCTTCCTTTGATAAACCCAACTTTTGCAGCATGGAAAAGCAGAATAATATCATCCTTGCCCCGTCATCTTCACAGGTGACGGAGCTTTATAAGCTTTGGAGGGAAAACCATGCGGGGCGGCTCTCGGACTTTTACAAGTTCCTGACGTCTCCCACGGATCAGCGTGATCGTTTCCTTTCCGGACTTGAAAATAAGAGTGAGTTTAACGGAATATTCATCGTTAACACCTTTGAATTATGAGTTTGACAGCAAACATTGATCCGACGGAAAACGCCTTTACCGGAAACCCTGTTTATCTTTCGGTAGAAACTACTTCTATGGCGACTTACAATATAATGTATTTCGTGAACTTTGAATTTATGCGTTCCATATTTACCGGTAACGGTAATGGAAGTTTCAAGGTGAATATCGCGGAGGTCCTGGAAACGCTTTTTGTTGATATTCCCCCGTTAACGGACAGTTCCGAGATGTTGATAAGCCTTTCCGATAAACGGTATAACAAGGCGGTCGTCACGATCACCCTTCAAAATGAGGAGGAAGAAACGGCCACTTTGGTTGTTACTGCCTGGCGTGGCGGTATATCCAAACGGGCTTTTAAGAAATTGCATGAAGAAGGTAATAACATCTTTTCTTTGAAGTTCTTGAATGAATCCTGCAATTTCTTCTTTACCACCCGGAGCAATGACTGGCGTATAACGATGCGCGAGACGGAACTTTACCCGCTCTGTTTCATCTATCCGGAGCACGAGCTGAAAATAACGGAACTTCTTACCGGACAAAGCCTTGCAGTACCAGGCACGGCAGGGAATTTCTACGCCTTGAACCTGGAGGCCGTAAGACTTAAATTCTTTACCGATTACGGGGTACTGGCCAACCTTTTTGACGTGTATAGCGGTGAAACGTTCGCTCTCCGGATCGGGATCGAGCAAAGCCCGACGGTCCGCGAGCGTTACCGGCTCCGGTTCCTGAACAGTTACGGGGTTTACGAGGTGTTTTCCCTGGAAGGCGAGGCGAGCGTAACTCCCGGCATGGATGAAGACGAAGACGCTGTTTTCCGGCGTTACGATGAAATTACCGATGATTATTATTCGGATCGCATACGTACGGAGATACAGGAAGCCGTAACGGTTAAGACGGGATTCAAACGCCCGCAGGAAATACGCTTTCTTCTTGACCTGCTTTCCTCCGATGATGTCTACCTGGCAGGTTACGGCCGGGAAGAGATCAAGGTAATTCCTTCGGCGGAAGAGTTTTCTTACCGTGTCCGTCCGGACGCGCCGCAGAACGTGACGTTAAAGCTCACGTTTGCCGAGAAGGAGTCCAACTGGACGGGAGAAATCACGGAAAGCGGCTACCGGAAACCGCGGGTTCATTCCAAAGAGTTCAGTAAACAATTTAATTAATGTATCTATATGGCAACACAGGAGTATATCGATGATCTTATTATAGTCATTGAAACCGCGGAGGACGCGGAAAGCGTTACCAACCAAATGGTGGCGGCGGTTCTTGGCTTCTTGAACGAACACCTGAAACTGGTTTCCCAGGGTAAGGAAATCGAGGCGGAGGAAGCCGCCCGCATTGCCGCCGATGCAGCCTTGCAGAAGGCTATCGACGCCGTTTCTCTACGTATCGACCGGCTTGTCGGCAACAACGCTTCGCAGGCAATCGACAACTTTAACGAAATTCTTGCTTTTCTGGACGGGCTTAAAGACAGTGATTCGCTGGCCGCATTGCTGGCCGATATCAACGCCCGTATCGGCAGCGAAGACGGTTCACAGAGTGAAGACGGTTCCCTTTGGGGAAAGCTGAAAAGTCTGTCCCAGGATATTAGCAGTTGTTCCGAGGACATAAGCACGTTGCAGGCAGACCGTGACGAAATGAAACAGGAGTTGCAGGAAACTGCCGGGCGTCTGTCTTCCACCTTTACCAATGTAAACAACCTCTTGAACGCCGGCAGCGTTTATAGTGATCTGTCGGGGGTGTTTGCAGCATTGAAAACGGCGGGGAAGATTGACGATGTCCGGAAAAACGGCGTGATCCTTTCTTTCCTCACTGCCGACGGCTGGGTGACGAAACAATTTAAAGGCAATCCGGACACGGATTTTGAGAATGTCGAAAAGTGGGAGGATTTCGGCAGCGGCGGTTCAGGCGGCGGGAATACCTATAATGTAACCGGCAGTGTGCCGCTTACGGAAGGTTTCTATACCCTGGCTTCCGCCATTGCCGCGGTACCGGAGAAGTGGCGCGGCCGGGGGCGTGTCATCACCTTTGAAACATCGCTCGGCAAATGGGAGACGTACCAGTTTACCGGAACCGCCCTGGATGCCTGGGACCAGGAGGCGAGCTGGGAAGAGTTCGGCGGCAAAGGAACGGTAAAGAGCGTAACGGTAAACGGCGAGAAGCAGACGCCGGACGCGGCCGGTAATGTGAATGTAAACGTGGATATCCTGGAAGTGGACGAGACTTTGTCCGCCGATTCCACCAATCCGGTAGAAAACAAGGTAGTAACCGCCCGTTTTAACGAGGTGGACGCTTCCACGCTGTTTAACGTAAATGCGGAGGTAAGCGAGGATGAAACATCCGTCCGTCTGTCTTTCCAGAACAAAAGCGGCGCGGAAATTACCGCCGTGGATATCCCGGCCGGTTCCGGTGGAGGTTCCGGCGAAACGGTGGCTACTAAAATTGTCTTGAATGCGGCTGTAGATAACGCCATAATCAAGGAAGGCGGAAACGCCCGTCTTACTTATACATACGATCACCAATACACCACGGGGGATGAAAAGGGGGAATCTACCGGGCAAAAGGCGGATATCACCGTTACGATCAGGCGTGGAACAACTACCATGTATTCCCAGACGGTCAGCGATGTTTCCAAAGGCAGTTACGAACTGGACCTTTCAAGTTACTTGCTTGTTGGGAATACCGATATTTACGTAGTGGCAACCACAACCGATCCGACTACCGGCAAGAAACAGACCCGACAGGCGTTTACATCCGTGAAGGTTGTCAGCCTTTCCCTTACCAGCTCTTACAATCTGGCCGGGGCCATAGCCGCAGGCGGTTATACCCTGGCCGACACGATTAATATCCCTTATGCCGTGAGCGGTTCCGGAACAAAGGTCGTCACGCTTTATCTGAACGGCCGGCAACAGAACGCGCACACCATTACAAGATCGGGAACGACAAACGGCAGTTTCAGTTTGTCCCCCTCTTCGCTTGTGACCGGCCGGAATACCGTTCAAATGGTTGCCGAAATGGAGGCTTCCGCCGATCTCGTGTTAAAGTCTGAAAGTATCTATATTGATATTCTGAAATCCGGAGGATCGGCACCGTTCATCGGCACGATGATGAGTTTTCCGGACGGCCGTATTTTTACGGAGGACCATCTTGTTCCGCGCTTGGAAGCGGGGCAGTACGAACAGGTAAAATTTGACTTTGTGGCTTATGATCCTGACGCAACGCCGGCTCAAATGGACGTTTACCGGGACGGGGTGAAAACGCAGTCTGTCAGTGTGGCCCGTACTACGCAGACATATACCAACCGTTTTACGGAGCAGGGCGAGATCACTATGAAATTTAAGACGGGGGCCACGGAATACCCGTTTTATATCGACGTAACGGAAAGCGGGATCGACTTGCAGGAAACTACCGCCGGGCTTGTACTGAAACTTTCGGCAGCCGGGCGGAGCAACAGCGAATCCGATCCGGGAGCCTGGGATTATGGCGACATACATACGACATTTTCTGGTTTCGACTGGAGCAGCAACGGCTGGACGGGTGACGCCCTGAAACTTACGGGAGGCGCGAAGATTGAAATCGGGTACCGGCCGTTCTCCACGGATGCAACCACTACCGGGGCTACCTATGAAATGGAAATTCTTTGTTCGTCGGTAACGGACCGGCAGGGGGTGATACTGGACTGTATGGCCGGCGATATCGGTTTCCAGATGACAACGGAGCAGGCCCTTATGCGTGTTTCCGGCGGTACGGAAGTAAGTACGAAGTTTGCAAGTGATATGAACCTGAAAATGGCCTTTATTGTCGGGGCCAAGGCCGGTAAGCGGTTGCTGGAACTTTATGTAAACGGAATCCGTTGCGGAGCGGTGCAGTATGGGGCTACCGAAGGATTACTGCAGGCGGAACCGGTGAACATCCGTTTGTTCAGTGATACGGCGGATGTGGAGATCAGGAATTTCCGTATTTATAACCGTGCGCTTACGGATGATGAAGAATTGAACAATTACATGGTAGACCGGACTACGTCGGACGAAATGGTCCTGTTATTTGAAAAGAATGATGTTACGGGGGACAACGGTACGGATATCGACATAGACAAGTTACGCGCCCAGGGAAAGGCGGTTATGCGAATTGTCGGCGATGTGAACCTTGTCAACGCCACCAATAACAAGAAATTCGAGGTACCGGTCGATATCTATTTTTATAGCCCGCAGGGTAAGGAGTACGATTTTGTAGCAAGGAATGTCGGTCTAAGAATACAGGGTACATCATCCACCACTTATCCGCGTAAGAATTACCGTCTTTATTTCTTGCGCCTGGAAAAATACGGTACCACGCTGGAAGTTAACGGCGTGGATGTGCCGTCCCTTGAATACAGTTTCAAACCGGGAGCACGGCCGATCAGTATATTCTGTTTGAAAGCGGACTTTTCCGATTCTTCCGGTACACATAATACCGGTGCGGTGCGTATTGTGAACGACGTTTGGAAGAGGTGCGGGTGGCTGACACCGCCGCAGGCTGCATATAAGGGGGAATATGACGTACGTATAGGCGTGGACGGTTTCCCTATGGACCTGTTTTATGACAACGACGGCACCGGTGCGAATACTTATCTGGGAAAATACAATTTCAATAATGAGAAGTCGGAAAGTGCGATCATTTACGGTTTTGAAGGAATTGAAGGATTCAACGACGAAGCGGCCCTGAACGGGCAGCGTAACAAATGTATCTGTCTGGAGTTCCTGAACAACTCCGAGGCCCTTTGTCTGTTCGGGACTACCGACATGTCTTCTTTTGATGATGCGCTGGAATTTCGTTTCAAGGCGGACACTACCTGGGCGGATGCACACGAGGACGACAAGGCGGCAGTTACAAGGCTTTGGAACTGGATCGATTCATGTAAGGATGATCCCGCCAAGTTCCTGGCGGAATATAACCAGTATTTCGGTAATGACAGCCCGTTTGCATGGTATCTGATTACCGATTACTTTATGGCTGTGGATAACCGGGCAAAAAACATGATGCTGGCGACTTGGGACTCTCTGATCTGGTATTTCCTTCCTTACGATATGGACACGCTGTTCGGTGTGCGTAATGATTCGGTACTGAAATACGAATATACCATTACCCACGAAAGTTTTGACGATAGTATCGGTAGTTATGCTTTTGCCGGCCATGATTCCGTTTTATGGGAACTGGTACGGTCTTGTCCGGACAAATTGCGTGAAGTGGCGGAAACCTTGCGTAGCAATATGAGCCTTGAATATGTCCTGCAAGTATTTAACGAGGAACAAATGGGCAACTGGTGCGAGCGGATTTATAACAAGGATTCGGAATATAAATATATCCTTCCGCTTACCGAAGGGGTGACAACCGGCAGCGGAACCAGTTATTATAATTATCTGTATGCCTTGCAGGGAAGCCGTTATGCGCACCGTACTTATACCATTCAGAACCGTTTCGCCCTTTTGGATAGTCAGTATGTGGCCGGTACTTACCGTCGTGACAGCTTCGCGGCTTATTTCGGATACAAGTTCGGCAGCGATAACCGGAAAATTCGGATTACGGCCTCCGAACGGTATTATTACGGGTACGGGTACACGTCCGGAACACCGCACCAAAGCGCGGTACTTGCAGAAACGGCCGGGGCTGTGGTGGAACTGACAATGGACACGGATTTAATTGTAAACGATCCGCAATATTTCTACGGTGCAAGCCGTATTCGCGGGCTTGATCTGACGGATGTAGCCCACGCCATTGTCGGCACGTTGAACCTGAACAACTGCACGGCCTTGCGTGAACTGAATGTTAGTTGTGAGGCCGGACAGACGACATTTAACGCCCTTCTGGTGGGTAATTGCCGTAATCTTCGAAAACTCGACATATCCGGACTTAAATCTTCTTCCTTTACCGGTATGGACCTTTCAAGTAATACCAAACTTGAAACCTTCCTGGCCGGTGATACATCCCTTACCGGTGTGACATTTGCCGGCGGTGCGCCTCTGGCCGTTTGCGTCCTTCCCGGAACTTTGCAGACGCTCGAACTCCGGTACCTGAACAAACTAACCAATGCAGGGCTGCAGCTGGAAGGTACGGCAAATATCACGCGCCTTGTGATTGATAACTGTAGCCTGATCGACTGGAACACGTTATTACAGCAATGCAGTGCGACCAGCTATCTACGAATTACCGGTATAGATATGGACGGGAACGGTAATTTGCTTCGCAGGCTTATGACAATGGGCGGCGTTGATGAAGACGGGGGAAACGTGCAGACGTGCCGCCTGGTAGGTACGTACCGGCTCACCCAGTCCATGTCGGATGAAGAGTACGCCGCCACCTGTGCACATTTCCCGGAACTGAATATCATTCAGCCGCAGTTTGTCGGTATAAAAATAGATCAGACGGTAGGAGACGGGGAAAAGATTACGAATCTGGATAACTCTACCGGATATGACTATAATACTGAATTTACCCCGTCTTCCCATATATTGGAAGTGTTGTCGAAAAGACGTTGTATTCTGGCTAAAAAGACGGCGGAGGGTGAAATGACCTGTTACCCGCTTCATGATGAGAACCGAAATAAATACGCGGATAGTGACAGCGTGGAGAACGCCACGGATGCAGTATTAACCGGATCGGAAGGTGAAGTTTACATATATGAGCCTCATTACTGGTACAAGGGAGTAACGGACGTGCTGAATCAGTGCCTTTACGGTTTTATTTCAAGTAATGAGGATGCGCCGGCAGCAGCAGGGTACACCAGTATAAGATTTACCCGCGAGGAACTGGATGTGACGGAAGGGATCGGGATTCGTAAGAATACGGATTACACAACCATTGAAGAGGCGAAGAATGAATACGAATCCGGATCGTTCGCCCTGGTGGACGTCCGGGATTACAAGCAGGTTCGTTTTCCCGGTTTTGCTTCTACTCTTTACGGTGCTGTATTTATAGATGATGCCGGGAAAATAGTAAGTCGGATCAGCGTTTCAAATGCGAACGGTTTTATCAATGGTATGTATCTGTTTTGTGCCGTTCCTGTAGGGGCTACGAAACTGGCCTTTACTTTCCTTAATTCGGCGGCCTTCGATTTCGTTTTACTCACAACATCGGAAAGTGTGGAAGCGATCGAGCCGGACTGGGTAGAGCATACGGAATGCCTGGGCGGTGTTTATGAAGCCTATCTGATTGATGATGTGCTGCGTTCTGTCAGTGGTGTTTCAAGTGTAGGAACTATTTCACAGAGCCAGGCAGTCAAATACGCCCAGAACAGGGGCAAAGGTTTCCAGCTGTTCGACTGGGAGATGCACAAGGATGTGGGTAATCTGCATTTCTTTAAATACGGTAATACCGATTCGCAGGGAGTTTGCGGATATGGAACAAACAATTACCAGAAAGTGACAGGCCTTACAAATGCGCTGGGGATGCGTGATACGGTTTCTTATTATAAGGAAAAGGGCGGTTCCAATCCACAGGCGGAAGGTGCTTACCGGGACGGTGTAAATTATCAGTCCGTCAATGTGCTGGGATATGAGAATTTCCAGGGAAACAAGGCGGAATGGTTGCAGTATGTCACAGTAAACAAGACGGCGGCGGACGGAAGGTGGTTTATTACCATGCCGGACGGAACGGAACGCGTTGTACAGGGAATTACTGTTTATAATGCGGATATTTATCCTACCCACATGGTTTGGGGCCGGTATATGGATTTGATTGCGGCCAAGGAAGGCGGTTCCACTTCCTCTCATTGGTTCGACAGGTTCTATGTGGGTACCGGGCTTTCTCGTGTGGTGTATCGGTCGAGCAGCTACGCGTACGCGTTTGGCGGTGTTTCGTATGCGTACGCGGGTTTCGATTCATCGTACACGAATGCGTTCATCGGCGTTCGGCTTGCCTTCAGGGGCATCATACGCTGGGCGGGTAGCGTCGCGGCCTTTAAAGCCATAAATCAGGCAGATTAAGATAAAAAATAGCAACGTAAAACGTTGTGCGGGTAGCGCAGGCGTCCGGAAGTAAGACGGGTGCCGGTGCTTCCTGAAAGTACAAAGGCGGATTTCCTCATATACACTCGTGTGGTGTATCGGTCGAACAACAACGCGAACGCGTTAGGCGGTGTTTCGTATGCGAACGCGAATAACGATTCATCGAACACGAATGCGAACATCGGCGTTCGGCTTGCAAACAATTAGGATAAAGAAAAAGCGCATAAGCCTTAAAGATTGGCGTACAACAGTGGGGACGTGTCCCCGGCGTGGAGCCAAGAGGAATGAGCCTCGCCAACAGCAGCCGTTTACGGCTGGAAAGGGGAAAAATAAAGCGCAGGGCAATGGGGTTTGGTAGGAATTTTTTTCGAAGAAGCCCGGCCCGGGGAATTGAAGGCTAATTTAATTATCATGTGGAGAGAAGATAATATTATAGAAGAGATTGTCGAGGACTCCAATATAGAGGACGCCATAAAAACGGTATTGCGCAAAAGAAGACGAAAGCGCAGCTTTGCCGGGCGTAGAATACTGGCGGATGTCCCGAAGGCAGTAGAGAGGATCAGGCAGCGGATCAGGAGTGGGCGGTTCAAGCTCGGAGGATATCGGGAAATGACCGTAGACGACGGGCCGAAGGTAAGGACCGTACAATCGGTTTCCCTGGAGGACAGGATCGTTCTTAACGCTGTTATGAATGTGGTGGACCGGCATTTGAAAGTACGTTTTATCCGGACTACTTCCGCATCCATTAAAAACAGGGGAACGCATGACCTTTTACAGTATATCGTTAAAGATATAAAGGATGATCCCGAAGGAACCCTGTTCGGGTACCAGTTCGATATAACGAAATTCTATGAAAGCGTAGACCAGGACATTTTGCTGGATGCAGTGAAAAAGATGTTCAAGGATAAAATATTAATCGGAATCCTGGAAGAGTGCATCCGCATGATGCCTAAAGGCGTAAGTATCGGGCTAAGATCATCACAGGGGCTTTGTAATTTGCTTCTATCCATTTACCTGGATCACCGGTTAAAGGATCAGGAGGCAGTAGCACACTATTACCGGTATTGTGACGACGGTCTGGTGCTTTCCGGTAGTAAGAAATACCTTTGGAAGGTTAGGGATATCATTCATGAACAGGCCCGTAAAGCCCGCCTGGAGATTAAAAGCAATGATACCGTTTTCCCGATCACCGAAGGTATCGACTTCCTGGGATATGTAACCCGCCCGGATCATGTACGGTTAAGGAAGCGTAACAAACAAAAGTTCGCCCGCAAGATGCACAAGGTTAAAAGCAAGAAACGCAGGCAGGAGCTGACCGCCTCATTTTACGGGCTTACAAAACATGCCGATTGCAAGAACTTATTTTATAAACTAACAGGAAAGAAAATGAAAAAATTAAAAGATCTGGGCTACAAGTACAAGCCTAAAGACGGACGGAAACGATTTACCGGGGCAAGGATCAAGTCGCCCGAACTGATGAACAAGGATGTGATCGTACTTGATTATGAAAAGGATGTTCCGACGAAAAACGGAAACCGGACTGTTATAAAGCTGGAACTCGACGGCAAGGAGAGAAAGTATTTTACCAGCCTGGAGGAAACACTTTTCATTTGTGAATCAGCGGCAAGAGACGGAGAACTGCCTTTTGAAGCACATTGCGAAGGTGAAGTAAGTGAAAAAGGATTGATAATTATACATTTTACTTGAAATGATACGAATTTATGCAGACAGCAAGGCGGAACCGGTAAGATGTACCAACCGCCGCCGGGGAATCTGGCGTATTACGTGGGATTACCAGGAAACAGAGACAGCAGAAGGAGTGCAGCGTAGTTACATGGAAGAGACGTTCGATCATCTACCCGCACTGGCAGAAATCAAGGCGGTTATTAATGAATGGTATAACCGGAAGATAACCGACACGATCGAAAGCGGGTACGTATGGAACGGCCTGAAAGTCTGGCTTTCCATGGAGAACCAGATGAATTATAAGACGGCGTACGATCTTGCCTTGCAGACAGGCGGGGAAAACCTTCCTGTTACTTTCAAGCTCGGGGAAGAAGACAACCCGACGTTTTACGAGTTTGCAAACATGCAGCAACTACAAGAGTTTTACACCGGTGCCGTGAAACATATACAGGAGACACAAAAGGAAGGCTGGGAACTTAAAAAGGCGATAGACTGGAGCGTTTATACGTTGGAGTAGAAAAAGTGAAGGGGGAAGCGGGAAACACGTTTCCCCTTCACTCTTTTAGTTATAACATATCATCAAAGGCGTGTATTCCCGCTTCGCGTTCATCTTCCAGAGCATGTGCGTAAACCATTGTCATAGTTATAGAACTATGTCCCAAAAGGTGGGATAGCGTTACGATATCATGTGTTTTCTTATAATACAAGGTAGCGAATGTATGCCGCCCGGTCTTTGAACTGATATCCTTTGTTATTCCTACTTTACCGGCTATTGTTTTCAATACCCGGTTTATATCCTGATCCGTGGGAAGGTTCATAAACAAGTTACCTTTTGTACGTCCGGCCCGGTAATATTCATAGATATAACGTGCCGGGTCCGATAAGGGTACAGTTACCGGTATTTTTGTCTTACCTCGTGTGTAGTGTAGTTCATTCCCTATGAACTGGTTTATCTGCAATGCTTTTGCATCGCCTATATGCAAAGAAGTAAAACAAAGAAACAGAAAAAAACGGAGTACGTTCTGGGTACATTCTTCCAGGCGGCCGGACCGGTACAAGGCGGTCAGACGGAGGAGTTCTTCTTCCGTCAGGTATATAACTTCACTTTTGGGGCGACGTATCTTTATGGCCGCGAACGGGTCCTGGTCCATATAACCGCCGCGTATGGCGGCACCTACATATATTTTGATAGTAGCCATGTTACGCCATGCCGTAGAATCCATGTTACCTATTTTGCGAAGATATGCAAAGAAAGACAGGAGAAATTCGTGGGTAATCTCTGAAAATACAAGGCCGGGTGCGAATGTTTCCAGTTTCTTGATGATAGAAACGTGATGTTTCCAGGTACCGAAAGAAATAGTTTTGCTAATTTGTTTGAGGTAAACCCGTGCAAAATCAAAGAAGGTACCAAAATCGGAGGGATTGTTATACTGGCGGAAGAAACTTTCTTTTGTCAGCGTCTCATTTTTAAGACGGGCACGGACAAATATATCGCTTACTCGTGAACGGATATTGGAGATGATTAAATTTTTATCCTTACTTTCTTTGTCCCGGCCTTTTATCACTTCGTTTTGCTCATCCCATTCTTTAGAGGTGACACTTAACCTTACCGCGATCCTTATTTTCTCGCGGTTGATATAAAATTCCACATACAGGGGGAGCCGGTCGGTTTTGCCTTTTTTGCCTTGTCTTACAACTCTTATTGCCGTCATTTTTATATGCCTATTTTATGCCTGTAGAGGGGATATGCCTACAAATATGCCTACACAGGCAGGTTATTAAAAGTTAAACGGGGCGAAAGTAAAACGTTTAATATCAGCTATTTAAAAGAAAAATCCGATAACATTTAACTGTTACCGGATGTTAATAGTGATTCCGCTGCGATTCGAACGCAGGACCCACGCCTTAGAAGGGCGTTGCTCTATCCAGCTGAGCTACGGAACCAGCCTTATTTGCGGATGCAAAGGTAGTGCTTTTTATGAAAACTCAAAAACTTTCCGGCACTTTTTTATTCATATTTTTCTTTATGGCTATGAATCAGTAATTTATAAAAGAGAAATATTTTGTTTACTTATATGATTGGGGAGGAATGAATAGGAAAACGTCATTTTTACGAAGAATAACGAACGTTATATAGGTTTCAAAAAGGTCAAAAAAATAAAATACGGTTGTGTTTTTCTATTATAACTTCTACTTTTGAACGATAAACAACTAAAAAACACATAAAGTTATGAAGAAATTGATTTTTTTATTTGCATTTTGTATTGTAGTGACTAATGTTTTTGCACAAACCGCCCCAGAGCAATTGAAAAAAGAAGGAAATGATGCATTTAATGCTAAAAATTATCCAGTAGCGTATGCGAAGTTCAGCGAATATCTGAAACAGACTAATAATCAGGATTCTGCAACAGCTTACTATTGTGGTATAGCAGCAGACGAAGTGAAAAAGTATGCGGAAGCCGTGACCTTTTTCGATATTGCTATTCAGAAAAAATTTAATATAGGAAATGCGTATGCTCGTAAAGCTTTGGCTTTAGATGCACAAAAGAAGACTGCTGAATATGTAGCTACATTAGAAGAAGGGCTGAAAGTCGATCCTAAGAATAAGACAATGGTGAAGAATTATGGTCTTCATTATCTAAAAGCAGGACTTGCAGCACAGAAAGCAGGAAAAGCAGAAGAAGCTGAAGATTGTTTTAAGAAAGTAATTCCTTTGGATCACAAGCAATATAAAACAAATGCATTGTACAGTTTAGGAGTTCTGTGCTATAATGATGGCGCTAATATCCTGAAGAAAGCTGCTCCTTTGGCAAATTCTGATGCAGATAAATATGCTGCAGAAAAAGAAAAAGCTGATGGTAGATTTAAAGAAGCATTAGACTATCTGGAAGAAGCTGCTAAGATCTCTCCGGAAAATGAAAATGTGAAGAAGATGCTTCCTCAAGTGAAAGCTGTTATGAAGTAATTTGACCAATTTTATAAATGATAAAGGGTTGCCGATATGACACGTCGGACAACCCTTTTTTATTGCTATCTTTTTCTAATCTATACTTTTTGTGTACATTTGCCTTCCCTAAACGTAGAAGTATTTTATATGCACTTATATAATAAGGAACAGGCTATTAAACGAATGAACCAGTTGGGACAACTCCACCGTCCTTTCATTTTCATTATAAATTATCTACAAGATGTATCTTATATAGAGGAGGTTGCCGCTGTTGATTCCGCTGAAGTTTTGTATAATTTGAATGGATTTACCAATCAGATTATATCGGCTGAAGATGATATAGCTACTTACTCCGCAAAAACAGTGCCTTCACTACATTGGCAGCCTTTCGCAGAATCTTTTTCTTCTTATCAACGTTCGTTTAATATCGTGCGACGGAACATCCTGGCAGGAAATAGTTTCCTTACGAATTTGACGTGTCGCACTCCGGTAGAAACCAATCTCACTCTGAAAGATATTTATTTTCATTCAAAAGCGATTTATAAGCTATGGATTAAAGATCGTTTTACGGTTTTCTCTCCTGAAATATTTGTTAGAATTCATCAAGGAAAAATTAGCTCATATCCGATGAAGGGAACCATTGATGCTTCAATTCCCTCTGCTGCTCAATTATTGATGAATGATCCGAAAGAGACTGCCGAACATGCTACCATTGTAGATCTGATTCGTAATGATTTAAGTATGGTTGCCAACCGGGTGTCAGTTTCCCGGTATCGGTATATGGACAGGTTACAGACTAATCGGGGAGTCATTTTCCAGACGAGTTCTGAAATTCAGGGTATATTGCCTGAAAATTATCAGGAGCATTTGGGAGATATTATTTTCAGGCTATTACCAGCCGGTTCTATTACCGGTGCTCCAAAGAGAAAAACGATGCAGATTATCCAGGAAGCTGAAACCTACGACAGAGGATTTTATACAGGAGTTATGGGATATTCTGATGGCATTGATTTAGATAGTGCCGTTATGATACGTTTTGTAGAACAGGAAGGAGAGAAGATGTATTTTAAAAGTGGAGGTGGGATCACCTGCCAGAGTGATGTGGAAAGCGAGTATAATGAAATGAAACAAAAAGTATATGTACCCATTTATTGAGACTATCCGGATAGAGGATGGACAGATTTATAATCTTGATTATCACACAGAGCGCTTTAATGAAACCCGTGCAGCTTTTTGGAAAGACAGCACTCCGCTGGATTTACGGGAATTTATATCTCCGCCAACTTTAAATGGAATTCATAAATGCCGGATTGTATATGGAAAAGAAGTGGAAGAAGTTACGTATGCGCCCTATCAGATGCGACAGGTATCTTCTTTGCATTTGGTTGTGTCCGATACCATTGATTATACTTATAAAAGTGCGCATCGGGAAGAACTGAATGCCTTGTACGCTCAAAAAGGAATGGCGGATGATATTTTAATTGTGAGAAATGGCTATCTGACAGATACCTCTATAGCTAATGTTGCTCTCTATGACGGAGATACCTGGTTCACACCAGCTCATCCGTTACTCCGGGGGACGAAACGAAGCGAATTTCTGGACAGGCAGCTCATTGTTGAGAAAGACATTCCGCAAATATGTTTGAAAGACTATTCCCATATCATGTTATTCAATGCAATGATTGACTGGAAACACATTATATTGCCTATAAATGAGAAACATTTAATTCTATAAACTATAATTAACTGAAATATACAGAGAACTGCTGAACAAAAGTCTCTTTTGTACTGTTATATTTATGTGTTTTTCATAGTATTAGATATAAGATTAATTAAAGAGATTGTACTTCACTTGTGAAAGCTAAAGTACGTCAGAGACAGAAGAGTCTGTTTTTTTGATAAATGTGTTAGAGCATCGGTTTTACCAGGCCGATGCTTTTTTTATGTCCTTTTACCCCCTTTTGTAGTTTATATGAAATAAAATTTGTACGTTTGTAGAGTAATAATAGAAAATGATAAAGATGAACATACCCGTTATCTTTCAGTTTTTAAAAGATCTTTCCGCGAATAATAATCGTGAGTGGTTTAATGAGCATAAGGCAGAATATGAAACAGCCCGTGCCGAGTTCGACAACTTTTTGGCAACAGTGATCGCCCGTATTTCCCTGTTTGATGAAACTATCCGGGGGATTCAGCCCAAAGACTGTACTTATCGTATTTACCGGGATACCCGCTTCTCTGCGGATAAAACACCTTATAAAATACATTTCGGAGGTTATATCAATGCCAAAGGAAAGAAGTCCGATCATTGTGGATATTATGTACACTTGCAGCCGGATGGTTCTATGCTTGCCGGAGGAAGCCTGTGTCTGCCTACCAATATCCTGAAAGCAGTGCGACAATCTATCTATGATAATATCGAAGAGTTTGTTGCGATCGTAGAAGATCCGGAGTTTAAGAAATACTTCCCGGTGATAGGAGAGGATTTTCTGAAAACAGCTCCGAAAGGTTTTCCGAAAGATTTCAAGTACATTGATTATTTGAAATGTAAAGAATATGTTTGCTCTTATAATGTTCCAGATGACTTCTTTACCCGACCGGATATGTTGGAACAGATAGACAAAGTGTTCCGGCAATTCAAACGGTTTGCCGATTTTATAAATTATACGATTGATGATTTTGAATAAATAATGCCTAGAATATAAACTTTAAAATTTAACTTATATGGTAGTAGATACTTTAGAAAATCTGGAGAAATATGCGTCTTTAAACCCTCTGTTTGCACAGGCTATTGAATTCTTGAAGTCTCATGACCTCCAAGCCATGGAAGTTGGTAAGACAGAACTGAAAGGAAAAGATCTGTTGGTGAATATTGCACAAACCAAACCTAAAACAAAAGAGGAAGCCAAACTGGAAACTCATAACGAATTTATTGATATTCAAATCCCATTGTCGGGAACAGAAATAATGGGGTATACTGCTGCTAAAGACTGTGTTCCGGCAGATGCACCTTACAACGAGGAAAAAGATATTACTTTCTTCGAAGGATTAGCAGAAACATACGTTGCCGTAAAACCGGGAATGTTTGCTATCTTTTTCCCGCAAGACGGTCATGCTCCCGGTATCACTCCAGATGGTGTGAAGAAAGTAATCGTAAAAGTAAAAGCATAATCCTAATTCAATTCTGATATGGAAAAGACACTTAATCTCGTAAAAAACGATCCCTGGCTGGAGCCTTTTGCCGGTGCTATCACCGGACGCCATCAGCATGTATTAGACAAAGAAGCTGAATTGACGAATAAGGGAAAACAAACCCTTTCAGATTTTGCATCGGGGTATCTTTATTTTGGATTGCATCGCACCGATAAGGGGTGGACTTTCCGTGAATGGGCTCCTAATGCTACTCATATTTATATGGTGGGTACATTTAATAATTGGGAGGAAAAAGCTGCCTACAAGCTGAAAAAACAAAAGAATGGCATTTGGGAAATCAACCTGCCGGCGGATGCCATTCATCATGGCGATCTCTACAAACTGAATGTATATTGGGAATGCGGACAAGGCGAACGTATTCCTGCGTGGGCTACACGTGTGGTACAGGATGAACAGACCAAAATATTCAGTGCACAAGTCTGGGCTCCGGAGAACCCCTATAAATTCAAGAAGAAAACATTTAAGCCCGACACGAATCCGCTGTTGATTTATGAATGTCATATCGGAATGGCACAGCAGGAGGAAAAAGTGGGCACATATAACGAATTCCGCGAGAAAATACTTCCTCGTATTGCTGAAGAAGGATATAATTGTATCCAGATTATGGCTATTCAGGAACATCCATATTATGGAAGCTTCGGCTATCATGTATCCAGTTTCTTTGCTGCCTCTTCGCGTTTTGGTACCCCCGATGAACTAAAAGCATTGATTGATGCTGCTCATGAGATGGGTATTGCTGTGATTATGGACATCGTTCATTCACATGCAGTGAAGAATGAAGTAGAAGGACTAGGAAACTTTGCCGGTGATCCGAATCAGTATTTTTATCCGGGCGCTCGTCGTGAACATCCGGCTTGGGACTCTCTCTGCTTTGATTATGGCAAGAATGAAGTGATCCACTTCCTGTTGTCAAACTGCAAGTACTGGCTGGAAGAATATAAATTTGACGGATTCCGTTTTGATGGAGTGACTTCTATGTTATATTACAGCCATGGACTGGGTGAAGCTTTCTGTAACTACGGAGATTATTTCAACGGTCATCAGGATGATAATGCGATTTGTTACCTGACACTGGCTAATGAAGTGATTCATCAGGTAAATCCGAAGGCGATAACCATTGCCGAAGAAGTTTCCGGTATGCCGGGACTGGCTGCCAAAGTAGAAGATGGCGGTTACGGCTTCGATTATCGTATGGCCATGAATATTCCGGACTACTGGATCAAGACAATCAAAGAAAAGATCGATGAAGACTGGAAGCCTTCCAGCATGTTCTGGGAAGTAACCAACCGTCGCCAGGATGAAAAGACCATTTCGTATGCAGAAAGTCATGACCAGGCATTAGTAGGAGATAAGACGATTATCTTCCGCCTGATTGATGCCGATATGTACTGGCACATGCAGAAGGGAGACGAAAATTATGTTGTCAACCGTGGTATTGCTTTGCATAAAATGATCCGCCTGCTGACCTCTTCGACTATCAACGGAGGTTATCTGAACTTTATGGGAAATGAATTCGGGCATCCCGAATGGATTGACTTCCCGCGTGAAGGTAACGGATGGTCGTGCAAATATGCCCGCCGCCAATGGGATTTGGTGGACAACAAAAATCTGACCTATCACTATATGGGTGATTTTGATAAAGAAATGCTGAAAGTTCTCAAGAGTGTGAAAGATTTCCAGGCAACACCTGTTCAGGAAATATGGCATAATGATGGCGATCAGGTATTGGCATACGAACGGAAAGACCTTATATTTGTCTTTAACTTTAATCCAAAGCAGTCATTCACTGATTATGGATTTCTGGTAACTCCGGGAGCTTATGAAGTGATACTGAACACCGACGATGTAGCATTTGGAGGAAATGGTTTAGCAGACGACTCTGTCGTGCACTTCACTATTACCGATCCGCTGTACAAGAAGGAAAAGAAAGAGTGGCTGAAACTCTATATTCCTGCCCGTACCGCTGTAGTACTTAGAAAGAAAAAATAATTTTATCTTTAAATCAAGAAGCCCCCGCAAATATTATTGAATATCTGCGGGGGCTTTCTCGTTTATTACCCTATTATATAATTCAGTTCCTAGTTTTCCAGAAAGGTACTTGGCCCGAGAATATCATACATATCACTAACGTTGCGCGTTTTGAGCAATACCCCTTGTGGAGTATAGAATAACTGATATTTGATGTCGACATTATCTTGCCCTACCTTAATTACTATAATAGCCTGCCATTTGGGAAACTCCACCATTGTCACATTATCTACCACCCAATTTGCGTATGGGCCGGATACAAAGGCATTATAGACTGTTGGGGTCAGCCGGTCGAGACTGACAAGATCAGTCTGCGTCATCACCCATTGTCCCCGAACGTTGAACCATACATTTTTAGTAAATCCGTTCATTGCAAAGTTGGCACAATAATATCCGTCGTCTTGTGACCAGGCGACGCCATTTGCTTTAGGATACATTTTCTTGAAAGTCGACTGTACATTGCCGGGAGGGGTATCTCCAAAGACAGATGTAGATAATAGCAGAAACAATGCGATTGCACAAATCATAAATTTCTTCATAAGCTTTGAGTTTAGAGGATTATTTATCTACCTAAACAGCCTTTGAGAATATTTGTTTGAGTGATGTGCATAAAATAATCCCCCGGTCATTCATAAGTGACCGAGGGATGAAGAGTATACAGATCTTAGTCTTTTTATTTAAAAAGTAATCTTTAAAATCTTTCCGTTATAGCCTCCTACCGAAACATCCGTGGGTTTATAAGGTAATAGACTGATTTCTTCTTTAGCGCCCGTCATCAAATCAGTGGCCTGATAAGATTCCATTTGAGGAATCTGTAAAAAGTCGAAAGCATGTGAAGGCACATTGATAGCAACATCTACCAGTTGACTGTCGAAATTAATAATGAAAAACAGAATCTCATTTTTATATTTTCGCATAAAAGTATATTGTTTATGCTCATTGAAACGCCATCCGTTTATATTGGCATACATTAAATCAAAGAATACTCCCTTGCTGATTGCCTGCTCTTCATTACAAATCGTCAGTACTTTTTGGTAGATAGAGTAGAGGTGTTTATGTTCTTCAGTAAGCATCTTCCCGTCAAATTTACCTCCGTTGCGCCAGCGTCGTATGCTGTCTACACTCCAATAATCGAATATAGTAGTCCGTCCGTCCCTTCCGCTAAATCCTTCACTATCCATGCCCAGTTCTCCAAACTCCTGACCGAAGTAGATCATCATAGGATTAGTGTTCATACAGGCGGAAACGATCAGTGCGGGAATTCCTTTACGCGGGTTGCCGGCAAAGAAATCAGAAGCGATACGTTGCTCGTCGTGATTCTCCAGGAAGTTGAGCATCTTTTTCTCTATTCCATTCAGACTTTGCCAGCAATGAGTGATAGCGGATGCAGATTCATATCCACAAGCTACATTGCGTAACGTGTCATACAGCCCTACCTTATCATACAGGTAATCAAACTTGCCGCGGAACAGATAGTTACGGTATTCACCTGGATTGTAAACCTCTGCGATGAAAAGTATTTCAGGATAAGCCTCTTTTACTTGAGGAATAGCCCATTCCCAGAATTCAACAGGAACCATTTCGGCCATGTCGCAGCGGAAACCGTCAATGTCTTTTGATGCCCAGAAAAGAAGAATGTCCAGCATCTTTATCCAAGTATCCGGAGTCGGGGAGAAGTGGCAGGTACCGCCATTCTGATAATCCACTCCATAGTTTAATTTCACTGTTTCATACCAGTCGGTGATATTGGGAGTAGCATCAAAACGATTGTTACCGGTAGCTTTCGCCGGGAATTCCCGGTAAGGCTCTGCTGCACCGTCTTTCATATCAAACTGGGCATGAAGTTCCGCTTGCGGAATATAATAGAAATTATTATATGGGCTGAAAGATTGGCTGGAGTCATCGTTAGCTCCCAATTCGGTCGTACCGTCCGGTTGTGCATCCGAGTGATATTGGCGTGCTACGTGATTAGGTACAAAATCAATAATTACTTTCAGACCTGTGCGATGTGTGCGATGTACCAGATTCTCAAATTCTTTCATACGTCCTTGCACGTCGTTAGCCAAGTCAGGATCTACATCATAATAATCCTTGATAGCATACGGAGAACCAGCTTTTCCTTTCACAATAGCAGGATGATCCGGACTGATATTATAACGGCGATAGTCCGTTTGAGTGGCATGCTCGATGATGCCTGTATACCATATATGTGTAGCACCTAATTTCTTGATTTCACCAAGTGCTTTGAGCGTGAAATCAGCCATTTTCCCGCAACCATTGGTGGCAATGTCTCCATTGTAGACACAGTGGTTGTTGTTATTTCCAAACAGGCGGGTGAATACTTGGTAGATAATTATTTTATTTTCGTCATTCATATAGAGTAGATTATTAATATTCGTATTCATTCTTGTTTCTGATGGATAGGAGATTATTTCCATATTTTCCCCTTTTCTTCCAACAGTTGACTAAGTACTTCGTTAGCTGTATTATAGCCTTGCCCGAAGATTTCTTCAGCTTTTTCCAGTTCGGTGTTACTGTACCCGTATAGGTTGTATGGTTCGATTAATAAATCGCATTTTTCTCTTTCGGGAAAGGTATTGGCGCGGAACATGAAATGGAATGAGCGCATAGCAATGCTTACAATATTCATTTTGTAATCCTGTGCCATGATGGGACTTACGTTGACAGCTACCACTTTATTGCAAACCCTGCGCAGGGTAGAGACCGGAAGATTCATCATCAATCCTCCATCCACATAGTTAGTGCCGTCTATGTTGACCGGAGAAAACATGACAGGCATACAGCAGGAAGCGGCGACCCGTTCCGCTATGCTTCCCCGATGAAAGTGAACCATGCGACCGTGATCGAGGTCAGTTGCTGTGATAATCAGGGGAAGTTGTAGCTCTTCCAGATTTTTTGCTTTTAAGTTAGTCCGGAGAAAATCAATAAATTCACAGAGGTCAAATAGTCCCTTCTTGGGAATCACCAGTTTGGTTAAATCCTGGAATTTATGTCCGGAGAAATAATCAAGTACTTTGTGCGGCTCGTTGCCGTCCGCGTAAAAGACACCTGCAAGTGCCCCTGCACTTACTCCAGAGATGATTTCCGGTTTAATATCATGTTCCAAAAGAGCTTGCATGACTCCCAAATGGGCAAATCCTTTAATAAATCCTCCGCTTAGTGCATAGCCAATCTGATATTTCCGGCTATTCCAGTTATTTGTGAATACCTCCATGAATTGCTTTCTTTAGTTCGCCACGAATTTAGTGAATTTATTGAAAGTAGGAGGAATATAATGGATAGTTTTTTTTAAATCCATACCATCTGTCTTGTTCACATTTGAAATAAACCGTCATAGAACATAAAACACGGATGGAAACTCTGCTCCGGCACCATGCCGGTCAGAATCCGAAATCGTCTATCTCAACTTTGTGCTCTTCGCTTTCTTTGAATGGTTTTGCTTCTTTTTGTACGGGATTTCCTTCGATATAGATGGCACGGAATGGACGGGCTGGGCAAACATATTCACATCCTCCACAACCTACACATATTTCTTTATTTACATGAGGAATCGTCAATCCGTCCTTATACGGCACCATCGCTACTGCTTGTGTGGGACAGTGTTCGGAGCAGGCTCCGCAACTGGTTCCATCTGTATAAACAATGCAATTTTCCTCGATGAAAACAACATATCCCATTTGTGTAAGATGTTTTTGCTCTACACTTATGGGAAGAATTGCTCCATTGGGACAGACATCTCCACAGACAGTACAGTCAAAGTTACAAAATCCTTTCTCAAAGCTAACAGTAGGTTGCATCATGCCTGCCAAGCCATATTCCATAAAAGCCGGTTTCAAGATATGAGAAGGGCATTTGCTGACACAAAGATGACAGGATGTGCATTGCTGTTGGAAGTGTTCCCGACTGATAGACCCCGGAGGAGTGATCGGATTTTCCTTTTTGTATGCCTTCTTACCTTCCAAGCTTGCTACAGATTCCTTGGCTTGGGAGATGAGTTTGGGGGTTGCTCCGGCAGTAACAAGACCGGCAACCAAAAAACGGCGTTTGGATGAATCCAAATCCGGTGATGATGGTGCAGGAGTTTCTACATCAGACTGTTTTTTTAAAGAAGGGGCGTAAACTAATGCTTTTTGTTTGCATACTCCCAAACAGTTGAAACAATCTACACAACGACTATAATCAATAGCGTGTTCTTTACTATTGATGCAAGCTGCTTTGCATTTGGTGGCACAAAGCCCGCATCCATTACATTTGGCAGTATCAATACGGACTTTGAATAATGAAAATCGGCTCAATAACCCCAATATTGTTCCTACGGGACAAATCGTATTGCACCATGTCCGTCCATGTTTCCATGCCATTACAAAGATGACTGCAAGAGTAATAATAGCGATGAGAAGGGAAGAAATGCTCAAGATGGAGGTGTCTACCTGATAAAATGTATAATTGTCAAATCTGGCAAAGAGTGATTCCAGCAGATTATTCCCCAGCATATAGATAGGTTTGAATATGTGCACTACTACACGTCCATACGCACTGTACGGATCGAGCAAACCAACAATAAATGTAAATCCACATAGAAACCCGACCACTGTCAGTCCGAGCACACCCCAGCGCAATTTGTTTTTTGCAGGACTGTAACTATATTTTTTTTTCTTTTTTCCCGTTGCTTTGGAAATTCGTGCAGTCACATCCTGCAAGATACCCATAGGGCAGATTGTAGAACAATATACACGCCCGAATAAAAGCGTTAACACAATGAGAAATAATAAGATACCTATACTTAGTGAAAGGATGGCTGGAATAAATTGTAAATGTGCCAGCCGATGAAAACTGTTCGGTAATATTTCTGCGAAATCGAGAAAAAAGAAAGAAATCAGCACAAATAAAAGTGCTGATATTCCAATACGTAGCCTTCTTAACATGGTTGTTTTACATCTTAATTCGCTTGACATTCAATTTGTCAATGTTCATGGTTCCTATTTTCAATGCTTCCCCATTGGCGAGATGTCCTACTGTATCCAGTGGCATCTCACGTACTTGATTGAAGAACTTGGCAGCAGCCGTATCCACGGCTACAATATCCGGTGAGATAAACAATCCTTTTGCCAGTACAACATCGGATGCAGAGCGTCCCCGGGGACCGTTTGTTTTCATGATCCGGTAGGCGTCTACTACGTTGAGTACAGCTTTCTTCTGTAATGTACAGATATCTGCGATGCATTGTTGCAAATCGTTCTGATGGAAGAATCCGCGATCCCACACAATCCCCATGTGATTTTTCATGGAGATAGTCAGATTGGCACCTCCGTGATTCTTCAGAATAGGAACATTGATCCATACATCACAATCCAGAATCGCTTCGTGCACTTTGGCTTTCTTCATCTTTTTGCCTTTTGGCAGATCAATTGGTTTGTAATACGACTCCAGATGTGCAGGCATTACTTTGGCTCCGGCTTTTTTGGCAGCAGCTTCAATACCACTGTTTTTGTAGCATTTCTGCCAATCGTCACAAGTATGGTCGAACACGACCACTTCTTTAGCTCCGGCGGCAAAACATTGTCTGACGATTTCTTCAATCAGTTTCGGATTCGTATTTCCTGCCAGTTCCGGCACTTTATCCCAACCGATATTAGGTTTTACAACCACTTTCTGTCCCGGTTTCACGAATTGCTTCATACCCCCCAGTTCGCTTATGGCACGGCGGAACATCTCTTCGGGTTCTCCGCCCATAACGGCCACCAGATCAGGATTGCTTCCGTTTGCTTTATTGATTGTTTGAGTTAACACCTCCATAGCCTCCGAACGCTGTATAGTCAAGGCGGCTCCGGTGATAGCTACTGTTTTTAAAAAATCCCTTCTGTCCATCTTTCTATATTAGTTTAGAGTTTGGCAATTGCTTTCAGGAGGGCGTATCCGCCGAACCATTGCAGTAACATTCCCGGAATACCGATACGGAAGTCCTGTACTGCTTCGTAGAAACTTCCGACGATGGCCCATTCAAATGCAACGCCTATGACCTGATAAGTGAGTACGACACCAAGAATGGCCAGTAATGAAACCGATTTTATAGTACGTGCTGCAAGAGCTGAAGCTCCGGCGAGTAAGGACGATTTGATTAATAGGATGGGAAGTACCGCTTCCGAGGGCATGGCAAACAATAAATGATTGATGACTGGTGAAAGAATAGCAGTCAATAATCCTACAAGAAAACCATATTTATAAGCCGCAATCAGCGTGAAAAAATAAATAGGTAACAGGGTAGGACCACCATAAGGTACAAGATGGCATAATTGTGGAAGTGCAATGTTACCCGCTACGAATAGTAAGGCGAACAGGTAGGTTTTCACATTGCTGTGTTTCAGCGAATAGAGTTTGACGGATGTTTCCATTTTCGTTGATACTTTAATGTTGAATAGAACGATAATATATTAATAATAAGACTTTTCTTCAGATAAAAGGTTTAATCCGACTGATATATTATTTTAATCCTGTAGGAAAATAGGACAGGCAGGGAGCCACCAGCACGCAGGTTTTGATTTAGGCTTTTCTGTTATACTTCCTGTTTCACTTTAATATATTATGAATACTCTTCCTGTTTTACCTTACTTTCTTTATAAAGTAAGAAAGCACACGCAGCTGCTGCAAATACACTATAATCGAATGGGGCTTTCACATTCAAGGAGAACGACATGGAGAATGCAAAAGTTAATAACAGAATACCGCTAAGAAGAGTGACCCAACGTTTCTGGAAACCTATTAATAGCAATATACCGAGAATCGTTTCTGCTATGGTAGCCGTCCATGCCAATAATGGTATTAGAAATTTGGGGATCCATGGCAACAAAACTCCGGTATAAGCAGTAAAGCTTTCCATATTGCCCCAAACTACATTTTCGCTTCCCAACAAAGGAGTCCATAAACCTAAGCGGTCTGCAACTGCCGACAAGAATCCGATTGCAAGCGCAAGGCGCGCAAACAAAGATATATAATCTATTTTTTTAGTCATATTGGTTCGTATAACAAAGATTGATATTCAGAAAATATAATTGTCAGTATCAAGTGGCAGTTTCTTCCTATAACAACGAAAGAGAAGCCTTGTATGTTCGGAATAAGCATACCTAATGTCCCGATAATTGTATAATAATATGCAATTTCGTTATGGGAGATTATCCGTTCATTCTTTCTTTAATCTTTCCCCATGCATGCGTATCGAATAGACAACTTTGGCGCATCGTCTCATACATCTTTTTAAATCTGGACATAGGTATGGTATAGCTTAGTTTGTCTGCTTCGAAATGAGGGCGAACCGATGGGTCGAAGAAACCGAGGAAAGTGCGTTTGCCTCCTTTACGATTTTCTATCGTGGCTTGCGTCACTACAGCACTACAGCCGGAACCAAAGGTAGAAACGACGCAATCTGCTGCGTTATTATCATAAAAAGCCCAAGTGGTCAAGCCCGAAAGCATATCCGGATTTGCCAGAAATACGACACCTTCTATTTCTTCAAGGCTTTCTACCTTATCTATACGTGCAAAATGAAGATACTTGTTTTCTGTTCGGGGAACTCCGATTTGCTGTATAAAGTCGATGACCATTTCAGGAGTCTGTTTGTATTTCTCTTTGAGCGAAACGAAAGTTGGTACACGTTCTGGCATTTTGGTGAAGCCAGTATAGAATTTACCGCCGCCACAACCGATGTTTTCGGCATTCAGGCTGATAATACCACCATCTCTTACCGTTCTCATACCTTTGAAGAAGCAACCGTTTATCTTTTCTGTTTCTCCTTTTTGTTCGTCCGAGTACCAGAAGACAAGAGGCAATTCAGCATTTTTTCCGAATGCCTCTCTGAAATTTTGAATAAAAGTTTGGATGTCCATAAGCTTATCAATTTTGGTTCTTTATGTAGGTCTTTCTACAAAGTTAGAATAAAAAAGGATAAGCGCAAGTGATTTAAAAGTTAATGTTTGATACACTTTTCTTACACTCTTCCAGCTTCTCCAATCCCTCTTTCGACAGTTTGGGGTAATGTAAATCCAATTGCTGCATCCGGTCACAAATAATTCGTCCTACTGCGTAACGCATGAACCATTTATTATCGGCAGGGATTATATACCATGGAGCCAGTTCCGTTGATGTCTCCGTCAGTACATCGGCATAAGCATTCATATAGTCCTCCCAGAATTGACGCTCTTTGATGTCCGCCGAAGAGAATTTCCAGTTTTTAGATGCATCGTCCAGTCGCTCCATGAATCGATTTTTCTGTTCGGCTTTCGATACATTGAGAAAGAATTTCAGGACAATCGTTCCATTCTCCGTCAGATAGCGTTCAAAATCGTTGATCTGTCGATAACGACGCTTCCAGAAGTCGGGATCAATGTCATTTATGGTTTCGACACCTGGTAACTTGTTGGATAGAATAATTTCCGGATGCACTTTGGCAATCAGCACATCTTCGTAGTGCGAACGGTTGAAAATGCCGATTCGTCCTCTTTCCGGGAGAGAGCGATTGATACGCCAGAGATAATCATGGTCCAGTTCTTCAGCAGACGGTTGTTTGAACGAATACACCTGGCATCCCTGTGGGTTAATGCCGGACATCACATGCTTGATAGTCCCGTCTTTTCCTGCAGCATCCATCGCCTGAAAGATAATCAGGATTGAATATCGGTCTTGCGCATAAAGCATACTTTGCAGCTCCGAAAGCTTCTCAATATCCTTTGCCAGTTGCTCTTTAGCGTCTTGTTTGGATAAATCGCCAGTGAATGACGAGTCAAAATCCGATACCAAATGTTTCTTTCCGGGCTTTGCCAGCAGGTCTTTTAGAATATCCTTTTTCATGTGACGGTAGTTTTAATAGTTCTATTCAAATAAAACAGTTGAGGCAGTCAATTGGTTTTTATAATCAGTATGTTTGAGACATTTCATGAGAAAGAGGCTTCTTGACGGATAATGACCAAAAATGAACGGATATTGCTCTGGTATCATGAAGGAATTTATCCGAAATTTGCAATCGAATTAGTACTATATAATAAAAGAAACAATGAAGTATTTGAATAAAGAAACCAATGGTATCACCCTTTCACGTATCGGACTGGGTGCCATGAGAATGGCTGACATTCAGCAGGGAGTCGACACGATACATGCCGCGCTAGACAGTGGAATTACGTATCTGACTTTTATGGTCACGGAGAAAGTGAACTGGTGATCCGCGAGGCTTTGAAACCCCGGGAGCGCGGAGACATTTTTATTGCCGTCAAGTTTGGTGGAATGCTCACTTCAGATGATCGGTTCTATGGTATTGACGTCCGTCCGCAGAACGTACAAAATTATCTGGTTTACACTTTGAAACGATTAGGCACAGATTACGTTGAACTCTATCAGCCAGCACGCATCAATCCGCACATCCCGGTGGAAGATACTATTGGTGCCGTTCTCCGTCGCCATACCTATGCCAGCGGCAGTTATCAAGGTCAAAGAATAGATTTATAATCTGATTCTTGATGACATAAGAGTGGTAGACGTGTTCTTTATCAGGAATATAACTTTTAATGAGTTCAACCTGTTTTCTCAAACGCAGGCTTTCTTCCTCACTCAACTCTTGCCTGGTATGTAATTTCTTCAACTGACCCGCCTGTTGCAGACGGATGCCGGATGTCATAGCCATTATTTCCTTTTTCAATTCAGCAGAATGAATGATGAGATAGCCCTTGAAATCGGCTGAATAAGCTGTGTGCTCTATAATATCATCCGGATACACCTGCATCACCGTGTTCTTTTTCAGTGTATGCGATAAATAGTTTATTCCTATTGTAATTTCTCCGGAAAGAACAAAGATGAGGGAATAGCCTTTCAAACGTATCGGATAGTTTTTGACTTGAACCGGTGAACGACGGGAGTTATCCATATCTATGACGGACAATTGCTCCTGAAAGGTAGCTTCTGCGGATATTCTTTCAAAGTATTCGGGCAAAGCTAAATCTACCACCTGTTCCATAAAAACACTATTATAATTTGTAGAAAACAAAGTTCGCACTATTCTTACAGAAAAAAGAGAGTATAGGCCACTTTGTTTTAGTCAGAATCCGATATTACATATTTTTAAGACGATAGCGTCTTCAATCGGGAGAAAAACAGACATTCAACTTCGTTTTCCATAATAATTACTTATATTTGTCCGGATATGGAATAAGAAAAACCGATATGAAGTATTTGTTAATATGTGCAGGCTTGCTTCTCATAGTCTTTCACTCATGGGGACAGGAGAGGCTTGCGGATAGAATCGCTCCTCCGTCAGGATATGTTAGAGAGACCTGCTCCGATAATTCGTTTACAACTTATTTGCGCAATTTGCCATTATTGCCTAAAGGCAGTAAAGTGTTACTTTACAATGGAAAAGAAAAAGCCAATCAGGCAGCCGCATTTGCAGTCGTAGATATGGAGATAGGCAATCGTGATTTGCAGCAGTGTGCCGATGCAGTGATACGCTTGCGGGCGGAATATCTGTGGAAACATAAACGGTATGCAGACATAAAATTCAACTTCACAAGTGGATTTACTGCCGAATATAAGAAATGGGCGGAGGGAAATCGAATAAAAGTCAACGATAATCAGGTTCAATGGTATGCTTCGGGCAAGGGAGTGGATTATTCCTATAAAACTTTCCGTAACTATCTCGATATGGTTTTTATGTATGCCGGAACTGCCTCTTTATCTCGTGAACTCCCAGCTGTGCTTTATACTTCCTTGCAACCCGGGGATGTCTTTATTAAAGGCGGTTCACCCGGTCATGCTGTGATTGTTATGGATGTTGCCATTCATCCGAATACCGGGAAGAAAGTATTTCTCCTGGCACAAAGCTATATGCCTGCCCAACAGATTCATATCCTGGTCAATCCAACCAGCCGCAACCTTTCTCCCTGGTACGAGCTGACGGAAACGGATGCAGGGAAACTATACACTCCGGAATGGATTTTTGAGAAGAAAGACCTGAAGCGTTTTAAATAGGATAATAGACGTAAATGCAGCATAACAGAGAAATAATTAAATCTTTTCTTACTTGATTTTCTATCTTTTCCTTATCTTTGGCATTCAACAAACCGTTTTAATCATACAACAACGAAAAACAACCGATTATGAATTATGATTTATCAATGAATGCTAACCAGTTGGTGGCATTCCTTCAAAAAACAACTTCAGAGTTTACAAAAGCTGACATTATCTCATTTATCCAGCAAAAAGATATCCGCATGGTTAATTTTATGTATCCGGCGGGAGACGGGCGTCTGAAAACTCTGAACTTTGTCATCAACAATCAAGCTTATCTGGAAGCTATTCTCACATGTGGAGAACGGGTAGACGGTTCCAGTCTTTTCTCATTTATAGAAGCGGGCAGTAGTGACCTTTATGTAATTCCCCGTTTTTGCACAGCATTCGTTGATCCGTTTGCCGAGATTCCGACGCTGTCTATGCTGTGCTCTTTCTTCAATAAAGACGGCGAACCCCTCGAAAGTGCACCAGAACACACTCTTTACAAAGCAAGCAAAACTTTTACAGAAGTTACCGGAATGGAATTTCAGGCAATGGGCGAATTGGAATATTATGTAATAGCTCCGGATACTGGTATGTTTCAGGCAACCGACCAACGTGGTTATCACGAATCGGGTCCTTATGCTAAATTCAATGAGTTCCGTACTCAATGTATGTCTTACATCGCACAGACAGGCGGGCAAATAAAGTATGGACACTCCGAAGTGGGTAATTTTACGCTGGATGGTTATATCTATGAGCAGAATGAAATAGAATTCCTGCCGGTTCCCGTATCGCAGGCAGCAGATCAATTAATGATTGCCAAATGGGTGATTCGTAACCTGGGATTTAGATATGGATACAATGTAACCTTTGCTCCAAAGATTACGGCAGGTAAAGCAGGTTCGGGCTTGCATGTCCACATGCGTATCATGAAAGACGGAAAGAACCAGATGCTGAAAGACGGTGTTTTGTCGGAAACAGCACGCAAGGCAATTGCCGGAATGATGGTGCTTGCTCCGTCAATTACTGCTTTTGGAAATACCAACCCTACTTCTTATTTCCGTCTCGTTCCTCATCAGGAAGCACCTACCAATGTTTGTTGGGGAGATCGTAACCGCTCTGTATTAGTGCGTGTACCTCTGGGATGGGCTGCAAAAACAGATATGTGTACATTGGCAAATCCGTTGGAAGCTGAAAGTCATTTTGACACCAGTCAGAAGCAGACTGTAGAAATGCGCTCTCCGGATGGTTCGGCAGATTTGTATCAACTGTTGGCTGGTTTGGCTGTTGCCTGCCGTCATGGTTTTGAGATTGAAAATGCGCTGGACATTGCTGAAAAAACTTATGTAAATGTGAATATCCATCAGAAAGAAAACGAAGATAAGCTGAAATCACTGGCGCAACTGCCGGATAGCTGTGAAGCTTCTGCCGATTGCCTGCAACAACAACGGGCAATCTTTGAACAATATAATGTATTCAGCCCGGCAATGATTGACGGTATCATCCGCAGACTTCGTGGTTATGAAGATAAAACATTGCGTGCGGATTTGGAAGGAAAGCCGATGGAGATGTTAGATCTCGTACATAAGTATTTCCATTGTGGATAATTAAAAAATGATATACGGATAAAAGACTATCTTCGGTTGAAAGGTAGTCTTTTATTTTTTTATATAATACATTCAGACCAAACAGGCTACAAATTTACAGGTTTGGTCTACTTAATGCCGGGTTTGGTCTACAAACTCTCTACGCAGATCGGTAAAACTCTACTTTTGTCTCATTCAAACCCTAAAACAGATAAAAGAATGAGGATTATTTTGTTAAGTGCGTTCGCCTTGTTTCTATTACTTCCTGAAAATATACAGGCACAGGTTACTGTGAAAACCGGGTATATATCTTCTTCCCGATATAAAGATGAAAATGGACAGTATCCCGGGAAAGGGGATATGTGCTTTGTGGAAGGGAACGTCAATATTCCCGTATCACAGAAAATGAATGAAAGAAATCAGCCAACTCTTTGGATGATTTCGGCAGGAGGAAGCTATACGGCAATGAATAATAAGAATCTTCAATCTTACATAGACATAGATCAAATTATAAATATGCAGTTGAGCGTAACCAATATTCGCCCTATCAGCAAAAAATGGCTTTTGTTGACGACTGTCGGTGCAGGCGTCTATGCCTCTTCTGATGTAAAACTGAAGAATGTTCTGGGACAGGGAGGAGTTATTTTCATCCGGCAGTTCAAGTCCAATTTATCTCTTGGAGCCGGTTTGGCTGTGAACAACACATTTGGTTATCCGATGGTATTTCCTGCTATTTATTTTGATTGGAGCACTGAAGGACGTTATCAAATTAAAGTTTCGATGCTGAATGCCATGGAAGTATCGGCAGGAATGAAAATGAATAAATATCTGAATCTAAGGATCGTGGCAGAGATGAACGGGTCATTGGCATTGTTGGAAAGAGAAGGAAAAGATACTATGTTTTCCCAGCAATTCATTATTGTAGGTTTACAACCGGAAGTAAGTATGGGGAATTCTTTTTCAATCACTGCTACTGCCGGTGTGTCGTGTAGCAGAATAGCTTATTACACTACCCGCACTTTAAAGGCTTTCTTCGAAGATATGTCTAAAGATACTGATCCATATTTTAAACCGGCAATGTATGTTTCGGTGGGAATGAAGTATAAGTTCTAAAAAAATGGTAACTTTATCGCCTGATGTCAGTTAAGATACTATTATATACGTTACTGAAGCAAATTGGGATATTTCTTGTAGTCTCCTTTTTAGTGTTCAGAGGCACTTTTGTCGAAAGCGATAGTTTAGGGCTAAATCTTTCTACGGGAGTTAGTCTTTTACTTTCTGTCATTCTATGGGGAATCATAAATCTGCATACTTACTGGTTAATTCCCGGTTATCTGTTTCAGCGTAGATATAAAAAGTATATCATATATTTGAGTTGCCTTGTTGGATTTATGCTGACCGCCATGGTTGGTGCTATTTGTTTTCTAGGGCAATATTATGTTATACCCGAACAGATGCAAAGACTAAACAGTGATCTCCCTTTCTTTCTGTTGATAAATGCATTGGCACTGATACTCTATTTCCTGGCTTTTTCTTTTACTATTTTTCTGCATCGTTGGGTGGCCTATCAACAACGATTAAATGAATTGGAGAATATTAGCATACAGACTGATCTAAATCATTTGAAAGATCAACTCCAACCGGAGTTTTTTTCGAGAATATTGAATAAGGTACGAACCTTGCTGGGAGAAGATGGAGAAAAGGCGTCATTGCTTATCTTTAAATTAAGTCGGTTGCTTAGATACCAACTTTATGAAAGTGAACGGCAACAGGTATTGTTGGGAGATGATATCGATTTTATGACTGATTATATGAAGTTGGAGAAACTATGTAATCCGGAGTTTAATTTTGAAGTCAACATCCTGAATGAAGTGCGTTATATACAAGTTCCTCCTTTATTGTTTATGCCTGTGATAGAATATGTGATTCGGACAACTGTATGTGGAGAGAATGGAAAGGGAGAAAATATAAGGATCGATTTTCAAATGGAAGAGAATCAGCTTCGATTCATTTGTACATACTGTCTGCGAAAAAAGGAAAGTCTGCAAGTAGCACCTGCTTTTGACAAGTTACGGCAACGATTGGACTTGTTATATCCGGGAGGTTATCAATTAAAAAGTGGCTATAATGATGAGGCACTGTGTACCATTGGTTTAATGTTGGAATTATGAAAGATACCTGGAATGTATACGATTGGGGGAAGAATCTGGTAAATGACCGTTTCAGGCTTATCAGTAATTTACTATTGCTATTTATTATACTCTTTTTGGGCTTTCAGAATGTATATGGAGATTTTACTAGAGAAGGTTTCCTATATGCATATCCGGTTAGTATATTGGTTTTTGCATTTCCTATCTATCTGAATATATATTGGTTAGTGCCCCGTTTCCTGTATAAGGCCAAGCGCAAGTTATGGTGTTATTGGATTTCGTTTCTCGGAGTCAATTTAGTGAGTGTATTATTAGGATTTATATTTCTGTCTCCATTATATCAACGATACGGTATTCGTGGGTTTTGTATACAGGATAACCACGCTGTTTCTTTTGATAGTATTGCTTATGGAGTATTAGTACTGCTATTAAGTGCAGGTGGCTGTACGAGCTTTGAACTATTCCGCCGTTGGGTTGTCTCCGATAAAAAGATTCTTGAATTGGAGAAGGCGACTAAACAGACAGAATTGCAACAATTAAAGAAACAGATCAATCCGCATTTTCTTTTTAATATGCTGAATAATGCCAATATTTTGGTAAAGGATGCTCCGGATGAGGCTTCACAGATATTGGAGAAACTGGACAATCTACTTCGCTACCAGTTGAATGACAGTACAAGAAGAGAAGTATTTCTTACTGCAGATATACAGTTTCTCACCAGCTTTCTTGAATTGGAGAAGGTGAGAAGGGATCATTTTGAATATACAATCTTTCAAGAGGGAAATATGGAGAATATCTGTATTCCTCCGTTATTGTTTATCCCTTTTGTAGAGAATGCGGTGAAACATAATTTGGATAGCGACAATTTATCTTATGTTCACTTGTATTTTTCTGTGCATAATAAACAGTTGACGTTTCGTTGCGAAAATTCTAAGCCCCGTGTTCCTGTTAAGCGGGAAGGGGGAATAGGGTTGGCCAATGTGAAACGCAGACTGGATTTACTTTATGAATCACGGTATACGCTACAGATAGAAGATAAAGAAACAACTTATAATGTCAACTTACATCTAAACTTATGAATTGTATTATTGTTGATGACGAGCCGGTAGCTCGCAAAGGTATGAAGTCATTGGTGGAGCAGATTCCACAACTGACATTGGTGGGTCGCTTTAATAATGCTATCGCAGCGTCTGCTTATATAAATGAATATACGGTTGATCTGATTTTCCTTGATATTCAGATGCCGGGAATTACCGGAATAGAATTTGCGCAAAGCATTCCCGTGAATACGTTGATTGTCTTTACAACGGCGTATGCGGAATATGCACTCGATAGTTATGAAGTAAGTGCCATTGATTATCTGGTGAAGCCCATTGAAATGAACCGTTTTCTGAAAGCAGTCAATAAGGCAATAGCATATCATAAACTGTTATTGTCGGAAACAGCCGAAAGAGTGGAGGAGATACAGGAAGAATATATCTTCATCAAATCGGAACGACGCTATATCAAGATAAACTTCAGTGATATTCTTTTTATTGAAGGACTAAAGGATTATTCCATTCTCCAATTGGAAGGTCAGCGGGTGATTACTAAGATGAATCTGAAAAATATTCATGAGCAACTGCCCGCTAAACAGTTTCTCCGGATAAACAAGTCCTATATTGTCAATACCTCACGGATTGACTCTTTTGATACCAATGATATTTTTATTAAGTCTTATGAGATAGGAATAGGAGGTGGAAACTATAAGAAAACGTTTTTTGGGGAATTTGTAGCGAAGAATTTGCAGAAAGACTAATCCGGTAGTTTACATGGAATGGCTTGGTATAAAAAGAATAAGAACGTTAAGTATTGGCCTATTTTCATAAAAAAGATGTTTTGCAGAAAGAAAAAGGAGAGAATATAGTGCAATATCCCCAAATAATGCTTTCCTTTGTACCAACAACAATAAAGAGGTTTATTACGATTTGATTTTTTTACATGAATCTTCTCATTTATTTGAGCATATCCATCTCTAATTAAGATCTTCCTAAAACTTTCTTATTGAATTATTAATTTTTTATATTTGTATTTTATGAATTTGTACATTGGAAATCTTAGCTATAATGTTAAGGAATCAGATTTGAGACATGTAATGGAAGAGTATGGAACAGTTGCTTCAGTAAAGTTAATCACAGATCGTGAAACTAGAAGATCAAAAGGTTTTGCGTTTATCGAAATGCCGGATGATGCAGAAGCTGCTAAAGCTATCGAACAATTGAACGGTGCAGAATATGTAGGTCGTTCAATGGTAGTAAAAGAAGCATTGCCAAAGAATTAATACTGAATACATATACAGTAATAGAGAAAGGCGCACTAGGTAACTAGCGCGCCTTTCTTCTGTTAATCCTCATTGTTATCTTCTTCATCATCCACCATATTATTGAGTTCCAATTCCAGGTCTACCAGCTCTTGTTCCCATAATTTCAGGATATCCTTCGGTGTATCTTTTGCAGCTTTCTTTATTCTTTCTTGAGCAACAGATACTTCATGCTCTAATTGTCTACGTCTGCTCATAATTCTATTGTTTTGATTATAAAATGATAACAACTCGTGTAGGGAATAGTTCGACGGGATAAAATTAAAGTAATGGGGTGAACTATTCACAAATAAAGGATGTTTTGTAATCTGAATCTTTAAAAAACATACAGCCATGCTCAATTTAATAGCCGTTTTCTTAGTATGTTCAGGTATCGGAATTGCAGTACATATTGCCATAGACTTGACACATCGTCCGCAATCAATGAAGATAATGAATGCAGTCTGGATATTATCTGCATTATGGGGAAGTTATTTAGCTTTATGGGCGTATAATAAGTTTGGACGGAGTAGTCCGATGAAAGCTGAGGATGATGGGATGAAAATGGATATGTCTGGCATGAAAGATATGTCTGATATGAAGGGAATGGATATGTCCGGTATGAAAGATAATATGGAGATGGATATGGCCATGCAGGGAGAAATGTCGATGCAAGGAATGCAACGTCCTTATTGGCAATCGGTAGCTTTGTCGGCGCTTCATTGTGGTGCAGGATGTACATTGGCAGATATCATAGGAGAGTGGTTCACAAACTATGTTCCTGTAACTGTGGCAGGAAGTCAGCTCTTTGGTAATTGGGTACTTGACTTTATTCTGGCTTTGATGATTGGTGTTTATTTCCAATTCTATGCTATTCGGGAGATGGAAAAAATATCGGTAGGTAATGCCTTGGCTCGTGCTTTCAAAGCGGATTTCTTTTCTCTTTTATCCTGGCAGGTAGGAATGTATGGCTGGATGGCGATTGTCTATTTTGTATTGTTCATCAATGAACCATTACCCAAAGACACATGGATATTCTGGTTTATGATGCAGTTGGCTATGCTTTTCGGTTTCTTCTGTGCATATCCTATGAATGCTCTTCTTATAAAATTAGGTATAAAGAAAGGTATGTAAAATAAATGCAGATTTACTCTAAACGATAAGTATGTAATTACTTATTTGAGGGAGTGAATCTGCATCTGTTATGATATGACTACTTTTGTCTTTTCTTTCTCTTTGGGAGTTTATCTTTTCAATAATTTCGGTATATCCGAAGGTTCTTGTGCTACCCGGATACCGGCAGCTTCTAAAGATTCAATCTTCTCTTTTGCCGAACCGGAACTTCCCGAAATGATAGCTCCTGCATGTCCCATCTGCTTCCCCGGAGGAGCTGATTGTCCTGCAATAAATGCCACTACAGGTTTGGTTACATTATTACGGATATATTCAGCCGCTTGTTCTTCTGCGTTTCCTCCAATCTCTCCAATCAGGACGATCGCTTCTGTTTCCGGATCATTTTGGAACATCTCCAGCAGTTGACGGAAATGAAGACCTACAACAGGATCGCCCCCGATGCCGATAGCGGTGGATTGTCCCATACCATTAGCTGTTAAGTGATACACAATCTCGTAAGTAAGTGTTCCGCTACGACTGATAACTCCGACATTTCCTTCTAAAAAGACCTGTCCCGGTAAAATGCCCACCATGCTTTTTCCCGGAGAGATCAGTCCCGGACAGTTGGGACCGATCAGCATAGCACCTTTTTGTTCGACAAACTGGTGCGCCTTAATTACATCCAGCGTGGGGATTCCTTCCGCAATACAGACAATTAACCGGATGCCCGCATCTGCTGCCTCCATAATGGCATCTGCCGCAAAACGTGCCGGAACAAAAATGATAGAAGTATTGGCTTTCGTTTGTTCAACCGCGTCATACATAGTATTGAATACGGGGATGCCGTCTACATCTGTTCCTCCTTTGCCCGGAGAAGTTCCTCCAACAACATGGGTTCCGTATTCTTTCATCTTCTTGGCGTGGAAAAGCCCGTCTCTCCCGGTGATTCCCTGTACAATCAGGCGGGTGGATTTATCTATTAATATGCTCATAATTGCTTTATTTATTAATGATTTGGGTACTTATTATGCTTTCAGAGCCATAAGAGCAGCTTCTTTCATCGTTGTGGCTATTTGGAAACGGCTGTAATTCCGTAACAGTTCCCGTCCGATATGCTCATTAGTGCCTGTAAGCCGTACGATAACAGGTATATTACTGTTTATCTGCTCGAATGCCTGAAGAAGCCCTATTGCTACATCATCACAGCGGGTGATTCCTCCAAAAATATTAATCAGGACCACTTTCACTTTTTCATCCTGCAATAAAAGTTTCATGGCTTCAATTACCTTGACAGGATTGGAACTACCACCAATGTCGAGAAAATTGGCTGGCTGACCTCCATAAAGTTTAATCATGTCCATAGTAGCCATAGCGAGTCCGGCACCATTTACCATACAACCGATGTTGCCATCCATGTGGACATAACTGAATCCTTTATCTTTAGCGTCTGCTTCTATTCTTTCTTCCTCCGTCGGATCAAATAAAGCATGTATCTCCGGATGGCGATAGAGCGCATTGTCATCAAAAACGATCTTTGCATCAATAGCCATCAACGTACCTTTCTTGGTAAGTGCCAGCGGATTTACTTCCACTAATGACGCATCATTTTCCATGAAGATCTTATAAAGTTCCTGAAGGATGGCCGCCATTTTACCCGCCTGCTCCATTTGGGGAAAAAGAGAGAAAGCAAAACGCCTTGCCAGATAGTCGGGAAGACCAATAAATGGATTGATTGAATATCGGATGATTTTCTCCGGTGTTTGACGGGCTACCTCTTCGATATCCATACCGCCGGATGCACTCATCATCAGAACGACAGAACGTGTATTTCGGTCGATGGTGTAACTGACATAATATTCGGCAGCAATATCTACCGCCTCACTAACCAGTACTTGATTAACCGGAAGTCCTTTAATACTCATTCCGAGAATATTTTTAGCTTCCTGATAAGCATCTTCCGTATTGTTTACCAGTTTCACTCCTCCGGCTTTTCCCCGGCCTCCGGTTAATACCTGTGCTTTTATAACCACCCTGTCTGTTCCCATCCTCCGGTAAGCGGCTATGACACCTGCGGCTGTACGGCATAAAGTGTGCCTCTCGACAGGTATTCCGTACTTGGAGAAAATCTCTTTCGCTTGATATTCATGTATTTTCATGGCTCATAAATTTGAGTAAATGATTCCTGTAATAAAAACAATAGCAAGATACGGAAAGTTTGCCGGAAAAGAAAAGTAATGGGGTGTTATACAACATGTTAATCCGTATGCTATGAATAGGCTTAATATAAAAAAGCGTGTTGGCAATAGTTACCAACACGCTTCATATATTTAAAGATGAAGTCTGTCTTACGGATATTTATGCAATACCGTGAGCATTGACAGTACCGTCAATCTTTTTAATCAATCCTTGAAGTACTGCACCCGGGCCACATTCTGTAAAATCAGTAGCACCGTCAGCAACCATATTCTTTACTGATTGTGTCCAACGTACGGAAGCAGTCAGTTGAGCAACCAGGTTCTTTTTGATTTCTGCAGGGTCAGTGTGAGGAAGTGCATCCGCATTCTGATATACCGGACATTTAGGAGTATGTATTTCGGTAGCTTTGATAGCAGCTTCCAGTTCTATTTTAGCAGGATCCATCAATGGAGAATGGAAAGCACCACCCACTTTCAGCGGAAGAGCACGTTTGGCTCCGGCAGCTTTCATCAGTTCGCAAGCCTTTTCGATACCCGGTACAGAGCCGGAGATAACGATTTGTCCCGGACAGTTGTAGTTGGCCGGTACGCAAACTTCACCTTCTGCATTTACTGCTGCACAGATTTCTTCTACTTTTTCATCCGGCAATGCGATAATAGCAGCCATGGTGGAAGGAGTAGCTTCGCAAGCTTTCTGCATAGCCATTGCACGTGCATACACAAGCTTCAATCCATCTTCAAAACTCAATGCACCGGCAGCAACCAATGCAGAGAACTCACCAAGTGAGTGGCCGGCAGTCATTTCCGGCTTGAAGTCGTCGCCCATGCAAAGAGCAGAAATAACAGAATGAAGGAAAACGGCAGGTTGAGTAACCTTTGTCTGACGAAGATCTTCGTCTGTGCCGTCGAACATGATATCTGTAATGCGATATCCGAGGATATCATTTGCTTTTTCAAACAATTCTTTTGCTAAAGCTGAGTTTTCATACAGGTCTTTACCCATTCCTACAAATTGAGCGCCTTGACCGGGAAATACAAATGCTTTCATATTTTTATTATTTAATTGATTTTTAATTGCGGGTGCAAAGTTACGTATTTTTATGATACAACCGCACAAAAAGTACACATTTGTGCAACGGTGTCCGGAAAATGCCATAAAGGGCCGTTGCCATGGCCGATATTCAATTCTTTTCCTGCGATAATGGCTTGAGTGATATATGTTTTCGCATGCTGGATGGATTCTCGCATGGGGTAGCCTTTGGCAAGATAGGTGGCAATAGCGGAAGAGAGGGTGCATCCCGTTCCATGCAGATTATGGCTTTCTATTTTTTTCTCCTCATATATATGGTAGATAAATTCGGACGTATGCAAAAGGTCGCACATATTGTCTCCTTCCAGATGTCCGCCTTTTAGTAAGATATTAGTCTGATAATCATCCGTCAGCATTTTGGCAGCGGTCTGCATATCCTGAATGTTGTGAATACTTTTACCTGTAAGTACTTTTGCTTCATCAATATTAGGGGTGATTAATGTGACAAGCGGTAAAAGTTCTTTTTTGATTTCTTCTATCGCTTCATCTGTCATAAGTTTCTTTCCGCTGGTAGACACCATTACCGGATCGTAAACGACGTATGCAGGCGAATATTTTTGTAGACAGTCGGAAATTACACGAACGATCTGAATGTCATTTATCATTCCTATTTTGATGGCAACCGGTTGCAGGTCGTCCATCACGGCTTCTATTTGTCCACGAACCATATCCGGAGAGATAGACTGTACGGCACGTACCCCCAGTGTGTTTTGTACGGTGATGGCAGTGATGGCCGATGCTGCATAGCCTCCTAAAGCCGAGATTGTTTTTATGTCTGCCTGAATACCTGCGCCTCCCGAACAATCGGAGCCGGCAATGGATAAAATGACTGGATGACGTTCCATTTTAGATTTTTTAATATTTACCCGACAAAGATAGAATAAAAAACGATAAGGTACAAAATGACATATCGTTTAAAATACAATAAGTACCTTTACTGGCATCTGTTGGAAAAGATATGAAAAGTACTGATAATAAAGCGTCCATCTAGTTTTTGTACTTTATACAATTACTCGCCCGTGGAAATACTAAAATACATATTGTAATTCGTAAGATAACACTAACTATTCATATTGTAGAATGTATGATATGTATTTATATGAAAAACAATGTTTTATAGCATAGTTCTTATTTTTGTTTTGATGGTTTTTAGCCTCTATATTTGCATCGTCTTAAAGAAATAGATATGCAAAATCTACAGAAAAATACACCTTTAGCAAACAATCATATATCAGTAGACTGTGTAGTGATTGGTTTTGACGGAGAACAACTGAAAGTGTTGCTTGTAAAACGTGCAGGTGAGGATAATGGAGAAGTATATCATGATATGAAACTTCCCGGAAGTCTTATCTATATGGATGAAGCCTTGGATGAAGCTGCACAACGAGTTTTGTATGAACTGACAGGACTTAAAAATGTGAATCTGATGCAGTTTAAAGCATTTGGTTCTAAAAACAGAACGAGTAATCCGAAAGATGTACGTTGGTTGGAAAGAGCTATGCAGTCAAAAGTGGAGCGTATTGTTACCATTGCATATTTGTCGATGGTGAAGATAGATCGTACGTTGGATAAGAATCTGGACGATCACCAGGCTTGCTGGGTCGCTTTGAAAGACGTGAAAACACTGGCTTTCGACCATAATCTGATTATAAAGGAGGCAATGACTTATATTCGTCAGTTCGTAGAATTTAATCCTTCCATGTTGTTCGAACTGCTTCCGCGTAAATTTACAGCCGCACAATTAAGGACTCTTTTTGAATTAGTATATGACAAAGCCGTGGACGTGCGTAACTTCCATAAAAAAATAGCAATGATGGAATATGTAGTTCCTTTGGAAGAAAAACAACAAGGAGTGGCTCACCGTGCTGCCCGTTATTATAAATTTGATAAGAAGATATATAATAAGGTAAGGAGGTAAATCCTGTTCAAGTATTAAGTATCAAGTATTAGGCGTTGAATGTTAAAGCATTAATTGTCGGACATTGAGCGTAAATCGTAAATAGTAAATCGTTTAATCGTAAATAAAATTATGTTTCTATTAGGTTATGACATAGGTAGCTCGTCTGTAAAAGCGAGTTTGGTAAATGCGGAGACTGGTAAATGTGTATCCTCGGCATTTTTTCCGAAAACAGAAGCGAATATTATTGCAGTGAATCCCGGATGGGCGGAACAAGATCCTGAAAGTTGGTGGGAAAACTTAAAGTTGTCCACGCAGGCTATTATGACCGAATCCGGAGTGAGTGCCGCTGAAATTAAAGCCATCGGTATCTCTTATCAGATGCACGGATTGGTTTGTGTTGATAAGAATCAGCATGTATTGCGTCCTGCTATCATCTGGTGTGACTCTCGTGCGGTGCCATACGGTCAGAAAGCGTTTGAGACAATCGGGGAGGAGAGATGTCTTTCTCATTTGTTGAACTCACCGGGGAATTTTACTGCTTCCAAGTTGGCGTGGATTAAAGAAAACGAACCGGCCATCTATGAGCAGATTGATAAGATAATGCTGCCGGGCGATTATATTGCCATGAAGTTGAGTGGAGAAATCTGTACAACTGTTTCCGGGCTTTCGGAAGGTATGTTCTGGGATTTCAAGAACAATCGGGTGGCTGATTTCTTAATGGATTATTACGGATTTGATTCTTCTTTGATTGCAGATATTAAACCGACTTTTGCTGAACAAGGACGTGTAAATGCAATAGCTGCCAAAGAGCTTGGACTGAAAGAAGGAACACCGATTACCTATCGTGCAGGCGACCAGCCTAACAATGCCCTTTCTTTGAATGTGTTTAATCCGGGAGAGATTGCTTCTACGGCAGGAACATCGGGAGTGGTTTATGGCGTGAATGGTGAAGTGAACTATGATCCGCAGTCACGCGTCAATACCTTTGCGCATGTCAATCATACCATAGATCAGACACGTTTGGGAGTATTGCTTTGCATCAACGGAACGGGTATTCTCAATTCATGGGTAAAACGCAACATTGCTCCCGAAGGAATATCTTATAATGAAATGAATGTGTTGGCTTCCAAAGCTCCTATCGGCAGTGCGGGAATCAGTATTCTGCCCTTTGGTAACGGTGCCGAACGTATGCTGAACAATAAGGAAATCGGTTGCAGCATACGTGGACTGGACTTCAATGCACATGGCAAACACCACATTATCCGTGCCGCTCAAGAAGGTATTGTATTCTCTTTTAAATATGGCATTGATATCATGGAGCAAATGGGAATTCCTGTGAAGATGATCCATGCCGGACACGCTAATATGTTCTTGAGTTCTATCTTCCGCGATACTTTGGCGGGAGTCACAGGAGCTACTATCGAGCTTTACGATACGGATGGTTCCGTAGGCGCTGCGAAAGGTGCGGGCATCGGTGCAGGTATCTATAAGGATAACAATGAGGCATTTGCTACGCTTGACAAACTGGATGTGATTGAACCTAATGTGGCAAAACGCCAAGAATATGCTGACGCGTATGCAAAATGGAAATACCGTCTTGAAAAGTCGATGACCGGTAACATACCGGCTCCGGTTCTGTCTTCAGATAAATAATTAACAATTTAAATAATAACCATTTTAAAAATAAAAGAATTATGGCAACAAAAGAATTTTTCCCGGGAATTGAAAAGATTAAGTTCGAAGGTAAAGATAGTAAGAATCCGATGGCATTCCGTTACTACGATGCTGAAAAGGTTATCAACGGCAAGAAGATGAAAGATTGGTTGAGATTCGCTATGGCATGGTGGCATACTTTGTGTGCTGAAGGTGGCGACCAATTCGGTGGCGGAACAAAACAATTCCCTTGGAATAGTAATGCTGACGCTATACAAGCTGCAAAAGATAAAATGGACGCAGGTTTCGAATTCATGCAGAAAATGGGTATCGAATACTACTGTTTCCACGATGTAGACTTGGTTTCTGAAGGTGCAAGCATCGAAGAATACGAAGCTAACTTGAAAGCAATCGTAGCATACGCAAAACAGAAACAAGCTGAAACTGGCATCAAACTGTTGTGGGGTACTGCCAACGTATTTGGCCATGCACGTTATATGAACGGTGCTGCTACTAACCCTGATTTTGACGTAGTAGCTCGTGCTGCTGTTCAGATCAAGAATGCAATCGATGCAACTATTGAACTGGGTGGTCAGAACTATGTATTCTGGGGTGGCCGTGAAGGCTATATGTCTCTTCTGAATACAGATCAGAAACGTGAAAAAGAACACCTGGCAAAAATGCTGACCATCGCTCGTGATTATGCTCGTGCCCGTGGTTTCAAAGGTACTTTCCTGATTGAACCGAAACCGATGGAACCGACAAAACATCAGTATGATGTAGATACAGAAACAGTAATCGGATTCCTGAAAGCTCATGGCTTGGATAAAGATTTCAAAGTGAACATTGAAGTAAACCACGCAACTTTGGCAGGTCACACTTTCGAACACGAATTGGCAGTAGCAGTAGACAACGGCATGTTGGGTTCTATCGACGCTAACCGTGGTGATTATCAGAATGGTTGGGATACAGACCAATTCCCGATTGACAACTACGAATTGACACAAGCTATGATGCAAATAATCCGCAACGGCGGCTTGGGTAACGGTGGAACAAACTTCGACGCTAAAACTCGTCGTAACTCTACTGACCTGGAAGATATCTTCATCGCTCACATCGCAGGTATGGATGCTATGGCTCGTGCATTGGAAAGTGCAGCTGCTTTGCTGAACGAATCTCCCTATAAGAAAATGTTGGCTGACCGTTACGCTTCATTCGACGGTGGTAAAGGTAAAGAATTTGAAGATGGCAAGTTGACTTTGGAAGATGTAGTTGCTTATGCTAAAGCAAACGGTGAACCGAAGCAGACTAGCGGTAAACAAGAGCTTTATGAAGCAATTCTGAATATGTATTGCTAATTAACCCCACCACAGATTACACGGATCGTCACAGATTAATTTTCTTCTCTCTTATTTTGAATTTTATCTGTGTCAATCTGTGAAATCTGTGGTGATATAAATCCAACTACTACAACACTACTTTATCTACTTATAACCATGATTAATACAACGAACGAAGGTAGTAAACTCTACCTATATTCGATAACCTCTGTCGCCATTTTGGGAGGACTGCTTTTCGGATACGATACAGCAGTTATTTCCGGTGCGGAGAAAGGCTTGGAGGCTTTTTTCCTTTCGGCCTCTGATTTTCAATACAATAAAGTAATGCATGGAATCACATCTTCCAGTGCATTAATTGGCTGTGTACTGGGTGGTGCGATCTCCGGTATATTTGCTTCCCGTTTGGGACGTCGTAATTCTCTAAGGCTTGCTGCCGTACTCTTTTTCCTTTCAGCATTAGGTTCCTATTATCCGGAAGTCTTATTCTTCGAATATGGAAAGCCGAACATGGATTTGCTGATTGCTTTTAATTTGTATCGTGTTTTGGGCGGTATCGGTGTTGGACTGGCTTCTGCAGTCTGTCCGATGTATATTGCTGAAATTGCTCCTTCTAATATTCGTGGAACGCTTGTATCGTGTAACCAGTTTGCTATCATCTTCGGTATGTTGGTAGTATACTTCGTGAATTTCCTGATTATGGGCGACCATCAAAATCCTATTATTTTGAAAGATGCAGCCGGTGTACTGTCTGTTAGTGCTGAATCTGATATGTGGACTGTTTATGAAGGATGGCGTTACATGTTCGGTTCGGAAGCTTTCCCTGCCGCTTTCTTCGGCCTGTTGTTGTTCTTTGTTCCCAAGACTCCTCGTTATCTTGTATTGATACAGCAAGATGAAAAGGCTTATTCGATCCTTGAAAAGATCAATGGTAAGACAAAAGCACAGGAAATTCTTAATGATATTAAAGCTACTGCTCATGAAAAGACAGAGAAAATCTTTACTTATGGAGTGGCAGTAATTGTGATCGGTATTTTACTTTCTGTATTCCAACAGGCTATCGGTATTAATGCGGTACTTTATTATGCTCCTCGTATTTTCGAAAATGCAGGTGCAGAAGGAGGTGGCATGATGCAAACAGTTATTATGGGTATTGTAAACATTGTCTTTACATTGGTTGCAATCTTCACTGTAGACCGCTTCGGACGTAAACCGCTGTTGATAATCGGTTCTATCGGTATGGCTGTAGGAGCCTTTGCAGTAGCAATGTGTGATAGCATGGCAATAAAGGGTATTCTACCGGTACTTTCAGTGATTGTGTATGCAGCATTCTTTATGATGTCTTGGGGACCGATTTGCTGGGTGTTGATCTCGGAAATATTCCCGAACACCATTCGTGGTAAAGCAGTGGCAATCGCTGTGGCTTTCCAATGGATATTCAATTACATTGTATCTTCTACTTTCCCAGCACTGTACGACTTCAGCCCGATGTTTGCATATAGTTTATATGGAATAATCTGTGTGGCTGCTGCCATCTTCGTTTGGCGTTGGGTACCTGAAACGAAAGGTAAGACACTGGAAGATATGAGCAAACTTTGGAAGAAAAATAAATAAATTAGGTTAGTGTAATTTCATCATGTCATTATGACTTCGATTTCTTGGCATGGTTCTATTAAGATTATGACATCGTACCAATGGTATGGTGTCATAATTGTTTTTATTTGAAACTTTTGGGAACTACTATAAAGTTGAAAAAACATGAAAACATCTGCCACCTGCAACGAAAAGCGTGTAATACACTAGTTGATAAATAGTTGGAGCGTTGCAGATACTGTTGCAGATCAAAGTATCTGCCACACAGTATAAACCTTACATAAGCCAATTCTCCAGGAGGGCAAAAGTTTATTGTATACATTAACTTCCCGTTTCCAGGCGGGGAACTGTCGTTCCCGGAATTAGAAATTACAGTTTCCACGGCAGGAAACGAGAGTTTCTAAGGCGGGACACTACAGTTTCTACGTAAGGATACTATCGTTTCCCCGTAGAGACACCACCATTTCTCCATAGAGTCACCCCAATTATCCCATAGCTTTGCATAAAGGAATCAAGGCTTTTTCTTTGATTATATAACGTGTGGCAGATACTTTATCTGCAACCTATCTGCCACAGGTATCTGCAACGTTACAACTATCTATTAACTAGTGAATTACACGCGTTTCGTTGCAGGTGGCAGATGTTTTTATGTTTTTCAACTTTATAGTAGGAAAAACTTTCATTCATTTCAGTACAGTTCTTAATTAAATGGGAATTTAGCGGTTAAATGGGAATTTTGCAGTTAGGCTGAAAGCCTTACAATTATATATTTATTGGAGTGCCCTGAAAGGGCTTAATTATATAGCGTAGGGCAACGCCCTACGCTATATAATTAAGCCCTTTCAGGGCACTCCAATAAATTATCATTTAACTCATTTATATTCTGAAAAGAATTAAAACCGTCAAGAAACGAACTACTTTTAGCGTCAGTTCGATGCAATATCTATCTGTATGACTTAACGGTCAGATACATTCTCCAAAGTTTCGGAAGGTTTGCCGCCCAAGAGCTTTTCCAAGTCACGTAATTGACGTTGATAATCCTGCAACATCTGACTGACAAAACCACGATAGCAAGAAGCTGATATCAGGAAGTTCGACCATTTCGCCCATTCTTCAAAAATCTTTTGACACTCTGTGCGAGGTGAGTTTTGTAAAGAAAAGAAATGCAGGCAAGCCTTTTGCATCTCCGGCATCCCATTTTCCCATGAACGGTCGAGGTTGGTTAACGCTTTAATAAAATATTTGATTTTGTGGTGTAACGCTCCCAAACGTTGTAATTCCGAACGATCGACTGATACAGTAGGGCATAGTCGTCGTGATTGGGTTAAATAAAACTGTTTTAGGTTTTCTTTTTCTTCCAGATTAGGAAAATTAGCTTCCTGCCGATTGCTTTGAACGGTTTTTACAGGTGCATTGTTTTGTTCTTCATGCATGATACAACGGTTTTAAGATAGGCGGGAATAAAAAAACGGTTCCGCCTTTCCCGTTGCATAACACTCCACAGAAGCTGGGGACGCATTAACGTTCCCCACGGGGGTACGAAACCGCGTATCTACGGCAGCAACAGGCATAAAAATGCCTGCTACTGGAGTTGAAGCAGGTTCACTGCTTCTGTGGGTATAAAATGTTATGCGTTGCAAATGTACGATAATTTTCGGAAGTCGCAAATTAAACGGCGCAAGAATTTGTATGAAAATTATGTGATGTTAAAGCACTGTAGCCATTTCTGAAGCATGTATTAAAATTAAGTATAATGCATTTTTAATTTTGCAATGACAATGTATAAAGATAAACAGTACCTTTGCACAGTCTTTATATAAAAACACGTATTGTTATGGAACAACATCCGATAAAAATTAATAAAGTGCAGATACGCAATCTGCAAATAGAAGATTATGTACAACTATCCCAATCGTTTACCCGTGTTTATTCTGACGGTAGCGATGTGTTTTGGACTCGTGAGCAGATACAGAAGTTGATTAAAATCTTTCCGGAGGGTCAGATCGTCACAGTCGTTGACGATAAAATAGTTGGTTGTGCTCTTTCTATTATTGTTGATTATGATAAAGTAAAGAACGACCATACGTATGCACAGGTTACGGGTAAGGAAACATTTAATACACATAATCCCAAAGGAAATATCCTGTATGGCATTGAAGTATTCATCCACCCGGGCTATCGTGGTTTGCGTCTCGCACGTCGTATGTATGAATATCGTAAGGAGCTTTGCGAAACATTGAATCTGAAAGCGATCATGTTTGGCGGACGTATACCGAATTATCATAAATATGCTGACAAAATGCGTCCAAAAGAATATATCGAACGGGTACGTCAACGCGAGATTTATGATCCGGTACTTACTTTCCAGTTGTCGAATGACTTTCACGTTCGTAAGGTAATGACTAATTATCTGCCAAATGATGAAGAATCAAAACATTATGCTTGTTTGCTCCAGTGGGATAATATCTATTATCAGCCACCTACACAGGAATATATCAGTCCCAAAACTACGGTTCGTGTAGGACTGGTGCAATGGCAGATGCGTAGTTATAAAACGTTGGATGACCTGTTCGAACAAGTAGAATTCTTTGTGGACGCAGTATCCGACTATAAAAGTGATTTTGTTCTTTTCCCGGAATATTTCAATGCTCCTTTGATGTCGAAGTATAACGATAAAGGAGAATCACAGGCTATTCGCGGATTGGCAAAGTATACGGATGAAATTCGGGAACGGTTTATGAATCTGGCTATTAGCTATAATATCAACATTATAACCGGGAGTATGCCATACGTAAAAGAGGATGGATTGCTTTATAATGTAGGTTTCCTTTGCCGACGGGATGGAACCTACGAAATGTACGAGAAATTACACGTCACTCCCGATGAAATAAAAAGCTGGGGACTTAATGGTGGTAAACTTCTGAATACTTTTGACACGGACTGTGCAAAGATTGGAGTTTTGATCTGCTATGATGTCGAGTTCCCCGAACTTTCCCGCCTGATGGCAGATCAGGGAATGCAGATATTATTTGTTCCTTTCCTGACAGATACACAGAATGCCTACTCTCGTGTTCGTGTTTGTGCACAGGCACGTGCCATCGAGAATGAATGTTTTGTGGTCATTGCCGGAAGTGTCGGAAATCTTCCCCGTGTGCACAATATGGATATTCAATATGCCCAATCGGGTGTGTTTACCCCATGCGACTTTGCTTTTCCAACGGACGGAAAGAGGGCGGAGGCAACTCCTAACACCGAAATGATTTTGGTATCGGATGTTGACTTGGATTTGCTGAACGAGCTGCATACTTATGGTAGTGTACGCAATTTGAAAGACCGCAGGAATGACCTGTATGAGGTGAGATACAAGAAATAAAAAGAGTGACGCTATGCTGTCCGGATAGCGTCACTATATGCCTTGGATAGCGTCACTATCCGGGGCATATAGTGACGTCCTTTTGATAGAATACTTTTTTATTTGGAAGACGTGCCACTCTCCAATATACTAACGATAGAAAACAGCGTAAAGCAAATAGCTCCGAGACCTACCAAAACACGTGCAGGAATGAAATAATCAGCATGTATAGTGGCAAGCTCGAATACAAAAGCCGCCAGAAACAGACAAGTTAATGCCGTTAATACCGGAATCATAGGAATACGGTTGGCTAATTTGAACTCTTGCCTCCATATCTTAGCCAGCAGGATTACTTTGCTGGAAATACTGTAACATACTAACCCCAACCCGAGCATAATATATCCGGTGGTACCGTTTGCACTTCCGGAATCTGCCAAAATAACGAATAATCCCCATACAAAAGAGATAGATCCCATTAATAAAACCAGTTTCGGCCATTTATTCCGTTCTTTTTCTGAATAATCATTACGTATCTGACGTGCTATGGTAGCTACCAGCGCAATCAAACTGGTACAAATACATGCCAGACCGACCATTACATGCCCCGCCACAAAATAAGCAGGATGAGAATGACTGTTGCCTAATAATACAAATGCCCATATCCATGCGATCAGCGAAACGATGATGGCAACAATGACCAATGCCCGTCTCTGATTAAGGGAAAAAGCTCCTTCCGGAACTTCATTACTTGTCGCTTTTGAATTCCTCGGAATTAAAGAGAATCGGGTAGAAGAGGTAGCAGCGGTAGCTACACAAGTGGTAATAAATCCAACGCCGGTGATAACGTGTCCTGCAACAAATGCAGAGGTGGAAGTGGCATTACTGAAAATGCAGATACCTCCAATAATAGTAATGATGGCTGCCAGATAGCCTATAACCGGCAAAATGTATTTGGCCGATTTATTATAAGTATGTATGATTTGCCGGATGATAGTGGCAGCCGTGCAAAACAGTGCAATGCATATCATACCGAGTGAAAACACAACAGGACCGGCCACAACACGACTCCCGTCATCTCCATAACCATAAATAAACGCTCCGTATCCGAAGCAAAAAATAGCCATCGCCAAAGGGATTGCTCTGAATAAAATGCTAATACCGTAATTCATAAGTTAAAGTGCTTTTAGGTTTCCCACTAAAACAAGGAGATACTTGTTTTGTTTAGGCTGTAGGCGGTTTATAATCGTTAACTTCACACGAATCCGATTAAAAGTCCTAGCTTTTTGCTCAACTAAACAAATGTTTTTGTAAATTTGCACCCTTAAAAATGGGGATACCCCTCAAATTGTAAATTGTAAATAGTAAAATCGTAGACAGCTATGGGTAAGAGATTTACTGAATATTCGCAGTTTGACCTTTCGCAGGTGAACAAAGATGTGCTGAAGAAATGGGACGAGAACCAGGTTTTCGCCAAGAGTATGACAGAACGTGATGGCTGTCCTTCGTTCGTGTTTTTCGAAGGACCTCCCTCGGCTAATGGTATGCCGGGTATTCACCATGTAATGGCTCGTACCATTAAGGACATTTTCTGTCGCTACAAAACGATGAAGGGTTATCAGGTGAAGCGTAAAGCCGGATGGGATACGCACGGACTGCCTGTGGAACTAAGTGTAGAAAAGGCGTTAGGTATCACAAAAGAAGATATTGGTAAGAAAATCTCTGTTGCCGACTACAATGCGGCTTGTCGGAAAGACGTGATGAAATATACCAAGGAGTGGGAAGACCTGACTCATCGGATGGGATATTGGGTGGATATGAAGCACCCTTATATCACGTACGATAATCGCTATATTGAAACATTATGGTGGCTATTGAAGCAACTGCATAAAAAAGGATTGTTGTATAAAGGATATACGATCCAGCCGTATTCACCGGCTGCAGGAACAGGATTGAGCTCACATGAGTTGAATCAACCGGGCTGTTATCGGGATGTAAAAGATACAACGGCCGTTGCCCAATTTAAAATGAAGAATCCTAAACCGGAAATGACGGAATGGGGAACTCCTTATTTTATCGCCTGGACAACTACTCCATGGACATTGCCTTCAAATACGGCTCTTTGTGTGGGACCCAAAATTGACTATGTGGCTGTACAGTCTTACAACGCTTATACCGGAGAACCTATCACGGTTGTTCTGGCAAAAGCTTTATTGAATGTACACTTCAATGCAAAAGCTGCTGATCTGAAATTGGAGGACTACAAAGCCGGAGATAAACTTGTACCGTTTAAAGTGATTGCCGAATACAAAGGCACTGATCTTGTCGGTATGGAATATGAGCAGTTGATTCCTTGGGTGAAACCGGTTGAAGTATCCGAAGATGGCAACTGGAAGCCTAGTGATAAGGCTTTCCGTGTGATACCGGGTGATTATGTAACGACAGAAGATGGTACAGGTATCGTTCACATTGCACCTACATTTGGTGCGGATGATGCGAATGTGGCACGTGCTGCAGGAATCCCGTCACTTTTCATGATTAATAAGAAAGGCGAAACTCGCCCGATGGTGGATTTAACTGGTAAATTCTATCTGTTGAATGAGCTGGATGAGAATTTCGTAAAAGAATGTGTTGATGTAGATAAATACAAAGAATATCAGGGCGCATGGGTGAAAAATGCTTATGATCCTCAATTTATGGTGGATGGCAAATACGATGAGAAAGCTGCACAAGCTGCCGAATCGTTGGATATTGTCATTGCCATGATGATGAAAGCAGACAACAAGGCTTTCAAGATAGAAAAGCATGTCCACAACTATCCGCACTGCTGGCGTACAGACAAACCGGTGCTTTATTATCCGTTGGATAGCTGGTTTATCCGTTCTACCGCTTGCAAGGAGCGAATGATGGAATTGAATAAAACCATCAACTGGAAACCGGAATCTACCGGAACCGGCCGTTTCGGCAAGTGGCTGGAAAATCTGAATGACTGGAACCTTAGCCGTTCTCGTTATTGGGGTACTCCATTACCTATCTGGCGTACAGAAGATAATACGGATGAGATATGCATCGAATCTGTAGAAGAACTTTATAATGAAATCGAGAAATCGGTAGCTGCCGGATTTATGAAATCCAATCCATACAAGGATAAAGGTTTCGTGCCGGGTCAATATTCGGAAGAAAATTATGATAAGATTGATCTTCACCGTCCTTATGTAGACGACGTCATATTGGTATCGAAAGACGGCAAACCGATGAAGCGTGAATCAGACTTGATTGATGTATGGTTCGATTCGGGTGCTATGCCATACGCGCAGATCCATTATCCGTTCGAAAATAAAGAACTGTTGGATAACCGTCAGGTATATCCGGCTGACTTTATCGCGGAAGGAGTAGACCAGACTCGTGGTTGGTTCTTTACCTTGCATGCTATCGCTACCATGGTATTTGACAGTGTGTCCTACAAAGCTGTTATCTCTAACGGTCTGGTGCTCGATAAGAACGGTAACAAGATGTCTAAACGTTTGAATAACGCTGTCGATCCGTTTACTACGATTGAAAAGTATGGTTCCGACCCGTTGCGTTGGTACATGATTACCAATTCTTCTCCGTGGGATAACCTGAAATTTGACGTTGAAGGAGTGGAAGAGGTTCGCCGTAAATTCTTCGGTACCTTATATAATACGTATTCATTCTTTGCGCTTTATGCGAATGTAGACGGATTTGAATATAAAGAAGCGGATGTACCGATGGCAGAACGTCCGGAGATCGACCGTTGGATCTTGTCTGTATTGAATACATTAATAAAGGAGGTAGATACATGCTATAATGAATATGAACCGACAAAGGCAGGACGTTTGATTTCTGATTTTGTGAATGATAATTTGTCTAACTGGTATGTTCGCCTGAATCGTAAACGTTTCTGGGGTGGTGAATTTACACAGGATAAATTGTCTGCTTATCAGACATTGTACACTTGTCTCGAAACAGTTGCCAAACTGATGGCTCCTGTATCTCCGTTCTATGCAGACCGCCTGTATACTGACTTGATTACGGCAACAGGACGCGACAATGTAGTTTCTGTCCATCTTGCCGAATTCCCGAAATATCAGGAAGAAATGATAGACAAGGAACTGGAAGCCCGTATGCAAATGGCACAGGATGTTACATCTATGGTGTTGGCATTGCGCCGCAAGGTGAATATCAAGGTACGCCAACCGCTGCAATGTATCATGGTTCCGGTGGTAGATGAAGAGCAGAAAGCTCATATCGAAGCTGTGAAGAACCTGATTATGAATGAAGTGAACGTAAAAGAAGTCAGATTCGTTGATGGTGCAGCCGGTGTATTGGTGAAAAAAGTGAAATGTGACTTTAAAAAGCTAGGCCCGAAATTTGGCAAGCAAATGAAAGCAGTAGCTGCTGCTGTTGCAGAAATGTCACAGGAAGCCATCGGTGAATTGGAGAAAAACGGAAAGTATACATTAAACCTGGATGGTGCGGAAGCTGTTATTGAAGCATCAGATGTCGAGATCTTTAGTGAAGATATTCCGGGATGGTTGGTTGCCAATGAAGGCAAACTGACAGTAGCGCTTGAAGTGACTATTACCGAAGAACTGCGTCGCGAGGGTATTGCTCGTGAACTGGTGAACCGTATTCAGAATATACGTAAGTCAAGCGGCTTCGAGATTACAGACAAAATAAAAATAACAATCTCGAAAAATACGCAAACAGATGATGCGGTAAATGAATATAATACTTATATTTGTAACCAGGTTTTAGGCACATCTCTTGAACTTGTAGATGAAGTGAAAGACGGAACAATGCTGGAGTTTGACGACTTCTCATTGTTTGTGAACGTGATAAAAGACTAATACTATATTGATTAACCTTTTAAAATTGTAAAGTTATGGCAGAAAAGACTAGATATTCGGATGCGGAACTCGAGGAATTCCGTGCCATTATTATGGAGAAACTGGAATTGGCACAACGTGACTATGAACAGTTGAAGAAAAGTTTGATGGGACTGGACGGTAATGATACCGACGATACATCTCCTACGTATAAAGTATTGGAAGAAGGAGCTAATACGCTCTCCAAGGAAGAAACGACCCGACTGGCACAACGTCAGCTGAAGTTTATCCAAGGATTACAAGCTGCTTTGGTACGTATTGAGAATAAAACGTACGGCATTTGCCGTGAAACCGGAAAGTTGATTCCGGCAGAACGTCTGCGTGCTGTTCCTCATGCTACATTAAGCATTGAAGCAAAGAACAGTGGTAAAAAATAACAGATAGCAAGTAGGCTACAGGTAACGAGCTACAAGTAGCTGCGCAAAGTTTACGCACGGCACTTGTAGCTCGTTATGTTTAACTTATAATAAACACATGAAGAAACTATTCACGAAGGGGAGAATTGCCCTTCTCGTTATCTTTTCCGTATTGATTATTGACCAGATCATCAAGGTCTGGATTAAAACTCACATGTACTGGCACGAAAGTATACGTGTGACCGATTGGTTTTATATCTATTTCACCGAAAACAACGGGATGGCTTTCGGTATGGAAATCTTCGGCAAGTTATTCCTGACAACATTCCGCATTGTTGCAGTAGCATTGATAGGGTGGTATCTCTATAAAATCATAAAGAAAGGGTTCAAAACAGGTTATATCGTCTGTGTGGCTCTTATTCTGACCGGTGCTTTGGGGAACATCATAGATAGCGTGTTCTATGGAGTTATTTTCAATGAAAGCACTCATTCGCAGATTGCCAGTTTCATGCCCGAAGGTGGTGGATATTCTACCTGGTTTTACGGAAAAGTGGTGGATATGTTTTACTTTCCGATTATAGATACAAACTGGCCTACATGGATGCCGTTTGTGGGTGGAGAGCATTTTATATTCTTTAGTCCGATCTTTAATTTTGCGGATGCCGCTATCAGTTGCGGTATCATTGCCTTGTTACTCTTTTATAGTAAATATTTGAATGAGTCTTATCATTCGCTGGATAAAGATAAAAAGGAAGCTACGGATCATGAAAAATAAATTTCGGTTTCATCTGTGTCTCATCTGCATGTTCGTTTTTGCGGTAGCCGGGTGTAAAGTGAAAAGACCCAGTGATGTAATCTCGGAATCGAAGATGGAGAATTTGCTGTATGATTATCATGTGGCAAAGTCTATGGGAGATAATTTGCCTTATAGTGAGAACTATAAGAAAGCATTGTATATCGACGCCGTTTTCAAGAAATACGGGACTACACAAGCTGCATTTGACTCATCCATGGTTTGGTATACCCGTAACACAGAGATTTTATCGAAAATTTATGATAAGGTGAAAAAACGCTTGAAAGACGAACAGGAACTTGTTGGCGACCTGATAGCCAAGCGTGATAAGAAACCGAAAATGACTAAGCAGGGTGATAGCATCGATGTCTGGCCGTGGCAGCGTATGGTACGTTTGACCGGTGAAATGATGGATAATCAATATGTATTTACTTTGCCGACCGACTCTAACTACAAAGACCGGGATACACTGGTATGGGAAGTGCGGTATCGTTTCCTGGAGCCGATGCTTGCCGACTCTTTAAGAGGTGTCACTATGGCTATGCAGGTGATTTATGAGAAAGATACGATCAATCATTGGAAAAAGGTGACTGAACCGGGTGTGCAACAAATTCGTTTGTTTGCAGACACATTAGGTTCGATGAAAGAAATAAAAGGGTTCATTTATTATCCGATGGATAGCCAGGAAAAAGGCGGGGCAGTATTGGCCGACCGCTTCATGATGACTCGTTATCATTGTACGGATACACTTGCATTTGCTGTACGCGATTCTTTAAATAAGATAGAAGCATTGAAAGCGGATTCTTTGAAGAAGATAGCTACTAAAGAAAATGCCGACTCTTTACATAAGGTCATAGACAAGAATAAAGATGACATTCAGCGTCTGACACCGGAAGAGATGAATCGTCGTCGTACGGGAACTCATCGTGAGAAGAAGCCGGAGCAGATTCAGGTGGAACAGCATATCCAAAAGGAACGGATAGAGCAAAGAAAAGAACGCCAGATGAATCAACGCAGGAAGCAGCAACAAAGACGTTCAAACAACTGATTGTAATGAAACGTTTTGCTTCTCATTATTTGCTGATACCTGCCGTCGGATATATGAAGCAGCAGGTAGTGGAGATCACTGACGAAGGAGTTGTCCGAGGTGTGTTCCCATTGACCGAAGAGATTGAATCGGTTGAATGGATGCCGGGAGTGATTGTGCTGCTTTCTGAAAGTCAGGTGGAAAAAATAAAAAACACTGGGATGATTTTAAAAAACATTCCAGTGTTTCAAATCAATCTTCCCAGTGTTTCGAATCAATCTTCTCAATGTTTTAATGAGTATCTGCAGGAAGCAGAAAAGAAGGGGGAAGCTTTATTTCCTTATTTGTTTTATCCTTTTGATTTTACTTCCATGCAGCCTGTCGACGGAACTCGGCACAGATTACTGCGGTAGCAATGGCTACATTCAGAGACTCGGATGTCTTTTGGCCTGCCGGATAATTGGGGATATATAATTTTCGGTTGATTAATGTGGCTACCTCTTTCCCTATGCCATTCCCTTCATTTCCCATTACGATCAAGCCATTGGCCGACAATGGTTGTTCATACATGTTTTTTCCATCCAGAAACGTACCGAACACAGGAGTATCTCCGAGCGACCGGATAAAATCGGGGAGGGAAGTATAATGTACTTTCACCCGGGCAATTCCACCCATAGTGGCTTGTATGGTCTTAGGGTTATATACATCTACCGTATTCTGCGAGCAGATAATATGTTCGATGCCAAACCAGTCGGCCAGACGGATAATGGTACCTAGATTTCCGGGATCCTGCACATCGTCCAATGCAAGGCAAAGTGATGAACGAACTGCCTCCGGATCCAAAGTATATTGTGGTTGTTCGAAAATAGCAAGTACCTGTTGGGGAGTTTTCAATAAACTGGCCCGTGAAAGATCTTCCTGTGAAACTTCTACCAGTTCACTTGCATCTATATCGGGATGTTCCTGAAGCCAGGAGGAAGTGGCTGCTAAAAAACGACAAGGAAAATGTCCGAGTAAATCACCTACCAATTTAGGACCTTCAGCCAGAAATACTCCCTCTTCTTTGCGTATTTTCTTCAGTTCCAGCGAGTGGATATACTTTATTTTGTTTTTACTTAGTGATGCCATAAATTTGATATTCTTTTGCAAAGCTATAAAGATATTTCCAATCTATCCTTACTTTCCTCTCTTTTTCTTAATTTATTTTTCCCGTCGGAAAATATAATTTATCTTTGTAAGCGCATTTTTTATGCTATCGATGTAAAACCGTATGAGGAGAAATTTTCTTTATTTACTTGCTTCTGCTGCTGTCTTGTCACTTGCTTCGTGTACTACCACTAAGTTTGTGCCGGATGGTTCTTATTTGCTGGATGAAGTTAAAATTCGTACGGACCAGAAAAACATACGGCCTTCTTCCTTACGTATGTATGTTCGTCAAAATCCTAATGCCAAGTGGTTCAGCCTGATAAAGACTCAACTTTATGTCTACAATCTGTCGGGACGTGATTCAACCAAATGGGGAAACAAATTTTTAAGAAGGATAGGGGATGCTCCTGTAATATATAGCGAGGACGAAGCGAAACGCTCTGAAGAAGAAATCACTAAGGCTGTGCACAATATGGGATATATGGCGGCAACCGTGAAGCGTTCGACTAAAATAAAAAAGAAAAAGATTAAACTGTATTATGATGTAACGGCCGGCAAACCCTACGTTGTTCAATCTATCAAATATGATATTTATGATCCTAAAATAGCCTCTCTTCTCAAACAGGATTCTGCCAGAAGCTTGTTGAAGGAAGGAATGTATTTGGATGTGAATGTATTGGATGCGGACAGGCAACGTATCACGAATAAGTTGCTTCGGAATGGCTATTATAAATTTAATAAGGATTATATCGGATATACGGCCGATACGGTTCGTAATACTTATAATGTAGATCTGACTCAACATTTGCAGATGTATAAAGCGCATGCGATTGATTCGGCAAGGGCACATCAGCAATATTGGATCAATAAGATTAATTTTATTACGGATTATGACGTTTTGCAGTCTTCTGCCTTGAGTAGTGTGGATATTAATGATTCGGTTCATTATAAGGGATATCCGATTTACTATAAGGATAAGCTCTATTTACGTCCTAAAGTGCTTACGGATAACCTCCGGTTTGCTTCCGGCGATTTGTTTAATGAGCGTGATGTGCAGCAAACTTATTCCAGTTTCGGGCGTTTGTCTGCATTGAAATATACGAATATCCGTTTTATCGAGACTCAAGTTGGAGATTCAACAATGCTCGATTGTTACGTGATGTTGACTAAGAGCAAGCATAAATCGGTATCCTTTGAGGTAGAGGGAACCAATTCTGCCGGTGACTTGGGAGCGGCAGCTTCCGTTTCTTTCCAGAATAGGAATCTCTTTCGCGGGTCGGAAACGTTTATGATAAAATTCCGTGGAGCGTATGAGGTTATTTCCGGGCTTCAGGCAGGCTATTCAAATAATAACTATACGGAGTATGGAGTGGAAACGAGTATCAACTTTCCTAATTTCCTGTTCCCATTCATTTCCTCTGATTTTAAACGGAAAATCAGGGCTACAACAGAGTTTGGTTTACAGTATAATTATCAGTTGCGACCGGAGTTCTTGCGTACGATGGCTTCTGCTAACTGGAGTTACAAGTGGACACAACGCCAGAAGATACAACACCGTATTGATTTGATAAATATTGCTTTCCTTTATTTGCCCCGTATTTCTGAAAGATTTAAAGAAGACTATATAAATAAAGGACAGAACCATATATTCCAGTATAATTATCAGGATCGACTGATTATAAATATGGGATATAGCTATAATTATAATAGCGTGGGAGGATCGATTATCAATAATACGATTGCTTCTAATTCATACTCCATCCGTTTTAATTTCGAATCGGCGGGAAATGTAATGTATGCTCTGTCAAAGGCTGCAAACATTCGGAAGAACAGTAATGGTGAATACGCTATTCTGGGAATTCCTTATGCTCAATATCTGAAAGGGGAGTTTGATTTTGCTAAGAATATCAGAATCGATTATCGTAACTCTTTTGCGTTTCATGCTGGTGTGGGAATAGCTGTACCTTATGGAAATGCGAAGACTATTCCGTTTGAGAAACAATATTTCTCTGGTGGAGCCAATAGTGTCCGCGGATGGAGTGTTCGCGATTTGGGACCGGGCTCTTTTGCAGGAAATGGGAATTTGCTCGATCAATCCGGAGATATTAAACTGGATGCCAGTATTGAATACCGAAGCAAGTTATTCTGGAAGTTTCAGGGGGCGGTATTTATTGATGCTGGTAATATCTGGACCATCCGGAGTTATGCCAATCAACCGGGAGGGGTTTTCAAGTTTGATAGGTTTTATAAGCAAATAGCAGTGGCCTACGGATTAGGTCTCCGCCTGGATTTGGATTTCTTTATTTTGCGTTTTGACGGAGGTATGAAAGCTGTCAATCCTGCCTATGAAACGAGGAAAGAGCATTTCCCCATCATTCATCCTAAATTCAGTCGTGACTTTGCTTTCCATTTTGCTGTGGGATATCCTTTCTAATCAGCCATTTATTATTTACTCTTACTAATTCGAGCGTATCTTGCAGGGAACTTACGTATTCCATTTTTCCTCCGATGGGATGAATGACGAATGCATTTTTGATTTGGCAGACAACCGACGCTTCTTCTAAATTAGCATCTATCTCACTTGAAATAACAGAAACTTTTGCAGCGCCTCGTGTCTTAAGTTGCTCCAGATGGGGTTGCCCGACATTAGATGCTAAGAAACTAAGATAAGATTGAGAAGAAGGCGTGCTCCATTCTTTGGCGACCGGATAATTGAAATTATAAAAGGCTTCACAGAAATCTATGGCTGTCTGTTCTATTTGAGTTTGAGGAGTCTGTTGCTGACAAGATAGACAGGTGAAGATTAGAACAGAATAGATAAGTGTATGTAGTTTATTCATAGTACAAAAGATTCTTGATAGAAGAAGATAAGATTGAAAAAGGAGATGAAACTCCTATATGATGTTTCATCTCCTTCGTATTTGTTTTTATTTTTAGCGGGCGGCAAACATAAAATTGCTCATTGTAGCCTGGCGTGCTGCCAGCATGCCTTGAGCATCCAGCGTTACATTCATCTTTTCGCCATTTGGCAAGAACAAATCAGCAGTGCCATCATTGTTCATTTTTACTAATTCAGCGCTTTCACCGTTTGCAACGACATTCCATGTGTTGGCTTCTTTGTTGTAGATCAGGTCCATTGAAGCAGTTTCGCCCTCTTTAGTAATGGAATATCCATTCTCAAGAGTTTTCACCATGTAGTTGCCGTTTTCTCCTTTTACTTTCTTTACGTCACCTACATTAGCCATCGGATTGGAGCCACTCCAGAATTCGATTGAGTTGATAACTAAAGCATCAGCCAGGTAAGCTACACCATAAACCGGAACAATGTTGAAAGCAAGGAATACGAGTTCGTTTACAAACTTGTTTCCAACTGATTGATTCCAGGAAGACAGGCGGTTGAATAAACCAAATGATCCTACACAAGAACTGAATAATAAGCTACCACTAAGTACTACTGCGACTAAAGTCAGTTTTCCTCTTTTCATGTTAAAATGTTTTTGATTAATAAAAAATATTGATAATTTCTCTCTTATGTGTATGCAAATATAATATTTTTTAATTAATCGGGGCTATTATTTCTAATTTTTGTATACTCTTGACTTCCGCCGTGACAATTCGTTTCCTATGATATGGTCTATTGAAAATTTACCGGGACCGGCAATATACATCAATATAAATACAACTAAATAGATGAAGGCTAGCTCTTTAACCGCAAATACGTCATTAGCATGAACAACAAAGAAGGCTACTATCATTGTGAAAATCATCGGGATCATTGCCAAGCGATACAGGAATCCGATGATAAATGCCATCGAACATACGAGTTCGCCAAAAATTGCTAATCCGAGAGATAGGGGACTTCCTATTCCAAGCGGATCAGGAAATACTGCTGACATCTCCTGGAAGTTACTCCATTTCTGGATACCGTGGTTCATTAATAATATACCGAAGATGATCCGGACAGCCAATAGCAACAAAGATACTTTCGTTGTATTCGATTTTGTGGGAAATAAAAAACTATAAATCATAAGTTGTTCTATTTTTAAGTTTATATCTATTTATATAAACATAAAAAATCTTGAAATTGTTCTCTATTGATAGTAAAATTTGTTTGGACCTTATTCCTTATTTAAAACATAATGGTCTGCAAGTTCTCCGGTTATTTCTTGTTTATCCATTGTTAGTTTGCGTAAATGATTTTCTTCTACTTTATAATAAGAAAGTTCTCCGCCTTCTTCATTAAGAGTCAACAGGTTGTCTTTTAAAGTATATGTACCTTTTTCGTCAAATGAGCTGTCTCTATCGATATATACGGAATGGAGGCTGAATGTTTTGTCCGGATTTAATGTCAGGGTTGTTTCAATACCCGGACAATCGGCAGCGGGGAAAACTCCTTTATAAGTTCCTTCGTAATCAAGTGAATTTTCCGCATTATGGATATCGGTTACTTCGATTGAAGTACTGTCTGCACCGGCACTCTTGTTTGTTTTCGCGCTATTGTTGCATGCTGCCAAAAGAGCACATGAACATACTAAAATGAAAATTTTCTTCATAATTATTGTTTCTATTAGTTAGTCTAATTGAGTATATTGGACGTAAAGGTATAAATTTAAAATGGAATCTTTATAGTAAAAAGAAACGAACAACTTTATTTATGAATAAATAAACTTTGTATCTTTGCGGAAAATTCTAAAGATATGGCACAACATACTTATGACAATGAAGCTGTTCAGGAATTATTGAACTGGGCAAAAAAGATGATTGAGACAAAGAATTATCCTACAGAAAGATATCAGGTCAATAAATGTACTACCATTATTGATGGTAAATCGTATTTGGAATCTTTGATTGCAATGATTTCCAGAAACTGGGAGAATCCGACTTTTCATCCTACTATTGAGCAATTATGGGAGTTTAGGGAAAAGTGGGAAAATAAAGAAGCGTAGTAAATTGTGATTCAATGTTGAATGATAAATCATTTATGAATATAGAAATGCACTCTAATCATGTCAGATAAGAGTGCATTTCTATTTTATTAGTTTGATATTTATCAGCTTCCTAAAAAGGCAGCCATCTTTTCTTCTTTTTCAGGGATGTTTTTTCTTCTTCTCCGTTTTGGCTATAGATATCTGCAAACGTCTTTTTCTCTTTAATCATTTCGTAAATGACTCCCCAGTCTGGTAAACCACCCAGATTTCGATCGTCAATGAACATGTCGGCTTTCAACTTTCGAGAGAATCCCTGATGGCCTTTCTGCTCTTCAGGATAATCCTTATTAACGGCATAAAATTCTAAACCTCTGGATTTACACCATTCGACAGCTTCGTCCAGAAGTGCTCCTTCACGCACACTCCACAGTATTAAACGATGCTTTTCTTGTTGCAATAACTTCAATGTGTCAACAGCGAATGGAATCTCTTCACCAATGCGTGGATAACGATGTTCTACAATCGTTCCGTCAAAATCAACAGCTATAATCATAGTTTTTAATTACCTAATTTGGAACAAAGATACGGACAGTAAGCCAAAAAAACGTATCTTTGTCTCAAATTAACATTTTAATAAAAATATAAATACATGAACAATTCCCCTCAGCGTGCTGCTAAAGGCTTTACGAGAGCATTTTGGGTCAGCAACACAGTCGAACTGTTTGAGCGTATGGCATATTATGCCGTTTTTATCGTTCTCACTATTTATCTATCTTCCATTTTAGGTTTTAATGATTTCGAAGCAAGTATGATTTCCGGGCTTTTTTCCGGTGGATTGTATCTGCTTCCTATTTTTTCCGGTGCTTATGCTGACAAGATCGGTTTCCGGAAATCAATGATTATAGCATTTTCCTTATTATCCATCGGATATTTAGGGTTGGGTGTACTGCCCACTTTACTGGAAGCTGCCGGTTTGGTTAGTTATGGTGCCACTACTCAATTTAATGGTTTGCCTGATAGCTATACCCGGTGGATCATCGTGCCGGTTTTGTTTGTACTTATGGTGGGAGGTTCTTTCATTAAGTCCATTATCTCCGCTTCTGTGGCTAAAGAAACAACGGAAGCAACCCGTGCCCGTGGTTATTCCATATTTTATATGATGGTAAATGTGGGTGCTTTCACCGGTAAAACGATTATCGATCCTTTGCGTAATGTCATTGGTGAACAAGCGTATATCTATATTAATTATTTCTCCGGTGCGATGACAATAGTTGCTTTACTTGCTGTTATTCTTCTTTATAAATCGACGCATACGGCAGGTGAAGGAAAAAGTCTCCATGAGATTGGACAGGGATTTATGCGAATCATCACAAACTGGCGTTTATTGATTCTTATTTTGATTGTTACAGGTTTCTGGATGGTGCAACAGCAGCTTTATGCCACTATGCCTAAATATGTGATTCGTATGGCTGGAGAGACGGCAAAACCGGGTTGGATTGCCAACGTGAATCCGTTTGTGGTGGTTTGCTGCGTTAGTTTTATCACCCGTTTGATGGCCAAACGCAGTGCGATTACTTCGATGAATGTGGGAATGTTTTTGATTCCTATTTCGGCATTACTGATGGCATGTGGAAATTTGTTGGGTAATGATCTTATTACAGGTATGAGCAATATTACTCTGATGATGATTGCGGGTATAGTTGTGCAGGCGCTTGCCGAATGTTTCATTTCACCGCGTTATCTGGAATATTTCTCTTTACAGGCTCCGAAAGGAGAAGAAGGAATGTATTTAGGATTCAGTCATTTACATTCATTCCTTTCTTCTATTTTCGGTTTTGGTCTGGCGGGAATTTTGCTCACTAAATATTGTCCGGATCCGGCTTTGTTCGAGACGCGGGAAGCATGGGAGGCAGCTAGTGGAAATGCCCATTATATATGGTATTACTTTGCTGCTATAGGCCTGATTGCCGCTGTAGCGCTACTATTATTTGCAAAAATCACCGAATCCATCGACAAAAAGAAGGAGGCTTCTCGGTAATTCTCTGCTTTTTTATGTATATTTGCCGTCACTTTGCTGTAAAAGTTGACGGCATTTTGCATTTTAATAAAGAGGATAAAACATGAAAGTAAAATTTATAAGCCTGGCGAGTGGCAGTAGCGGGAACTGTTATTATCTGGGCACTGAAACCTATGGGATACTGATAGATGCCGGAATCGGCATACGTACTATCAAAAAATCACTGAAAGATTATAATATCTTGATGGATAGTATTCGTGCGGTATTTATAACGCACGATCATGCTGACCATATTAAAGCAGTGGGTAATCTGGGAGAAAAAATGAATATTCCTGTTTATACAACCGCACGTATTCATGCTGGAATTAATCGTAGCTATTGTATGACGGAGAAACTTAGCTCGTCAGTTCGTTATCTGGAAAAGCAAGAGCCTATGACGCTGGAAGATTTTCACATCGAATCTTTTGAAGTGCCACACGATGGAACGGACAATGTGGGGTATTGCATTGAAATTGATGGCAAAGTCTTTTCTTTCTTAACCGACCTTGGAGAGATTACTCCTACAGCTGCTCATTATATCAGTAAAGCCCATTATCTGATACTTGAAGCCAACTACGATGAGGAAATGCTCAAAATGGGGCCTTATCCTCAATATCTGAAAGAACGGATTGCAAGTAAAACCGGACACATGAGTAACTCTGATACTGCAGAGTTTCTGGCGGAAAATATTACTGAACATTTGCGATATATCTGGTTATGCCATTTAAGTAAAGACAATAATCACCCGGAGCTGGCTTATAAAACGGTGGAATGGAAATTAAAGAACAAAGGTGTTATTGTAGGCAAAGATGTGCAACTACTTGCTTTAAAGCGAAATACGCCTTCCGAGCTTTATGTGTTCGAATAAAGACGAAAAAAGATAGTAAAAAAGCTGCATGATTGTTTGGTCAAATAAAATAAAAGACCTACTTTTGCAACCGCAAACGAGGAATTAAGCACTCTTAGCTCAGTTGGTAGAGCAACTGACTCTTAATCAGTGGGTCCAGGGTTCGAATCCCTGAGGGTGTACAAATTCGACGTTGCAATAAAAATAAAATGTTGCACTCTTAGCTCAGCTGGTAGAGCAATTGACTCTTAATCAATGGGTCCAGGGTTCGAGTCCCTGAGGGTGTACAAGGAAAAAGGAGGTTTTTGCCTCCTTATTTTGTTGGTTTACAGCAGATTAATTGAATAGATGTTATATGAATTGACATCTAAAGGAGTATCAAAAGATAGTACTAATTACGTCAAACTATGACAAGGTATAGTAAATAGTGACATATTTGTGATACCAATGCGATACTAGGGGGTGATACCGGTGTGATACCAATGTGATACCCGGTGTGATACCAGACGTAAATCTTCCCAATTTCTCCTTATCTACATTTATCAATCATACTTAAAGTAAAAGTATGAACAATGTATCTGTACGGCTCGTCTTTGATAGAAAGCACGTAGCCACCAAAAAACGTCAATCCTCCGTACAAATGGAGGTTACTTATCAGCGGAAACGCAAGTATGTCGGAACTGGCATAAAACTCTATTCCGACCAGTGGGGCAAAGACCTGAAAGTTAAAAATCACCCCCAGTCATTAGTGTTCAACCAAAAGTTGAATGATATGGTGTCTGGGATATATGATTTTGTCTATCAGCTCTCTTCTCAAAACATTCCTTTCACCTTTGAAAGATTGGAACGGTATTTGAACAATTCGGAATCTGGAACCACAAATTCATTTCTGTCCTTTATGGAGAAACGGATATACGAACGACAGGTTACTGATTCAACGAAGCAAAGGCAGAAGTGCGTACTAAAAGCACTGAAAGAATTTGGCAGGATTAAAGATTTTACTGATATTTGTGACGAAAATATCAGAGCATACGATGAATTCGCCAAAAAACGATGCAAATGTCAGTCTTCGGTATATAATTACCACAAGATACTGAAAGTATTTGTAAGAGAGGCATACGCGGCTCATTTGATTTCAGAGAATCCATATCAGAATTTCAAATTAGATCGCGGCAAACGTGTAGCAAGAAGGTTTTTGACGAAAGAAGAACTGGTTAAACTCGAAGCTAAACAGATTGACGATATGTGTCTGAATCGTGTAAGAGATCTTTTCCTGTTTTGTTGCTATACTGGTTTGGCGTATGCTGATTTGGCAATTTTCAACTTCAAAGATGCTATAATGACAGACGGAATGTATAGAATACGAGATGAGAGAATAAAAACCGGAACTCCTTATAATATATCACTCATGGATAAAGTCATGAATATATTAAAGAAGTATGAGTTTAAGTTGCCTGTTATATCTAACCAGAAGTACAATTCATATTTAAAAATTCTGGGGGCGTTCTGTGAAATAAAGAAGAAGCTGACGAGTCACGTTGCCCGGCATACCTTTGCCACTACTGTTGCATTAGCCAATGGGGTGAGGATTGAGGTTATTAGCAAAATGCTTGGACATACGAATATCCAGACCACGCAGCTATATGCGCATATATACCAGGCTGAAGTAGACAAAGAGTTTGAACGACTTAATAATATTGTATGAAGATGAAACTTGTCACTGTAAGAGAAGCAGCTGATTTTCTTCGTATATCTTACAGAACAGCTCAACGATACTTGGCTGAAGGAAGAATACCGTACACCAAGCCAGCCGGTAGAGTATTGATAAAGGAGCAAGACTTGATGAACTTCGTCAATATGACGAATAGATAAAAATATATGCCTCGGTTACTTTGCACTGTGTGTCATTTATGACTTACCAAAATAGGTAAAAGCCCAGATTACTGTTTTGACACATGGTATTCACCCTAAGTGACCGGGGCTTATTATAAAAATATGTATTTCAATATTAAAGTTGTGAATAAAAAGTTATACCTTTGTATCTATTAATCAAGATTATCATTCTTGAATAGAATGCTGTAATCGTATAAACTTAATGTGACAAAATATTATATGGCCGGAACAGCAACTACTATTGAAGAGCAAATAGTTCTATTAAAAAATAGAGGTATGGAAATTGAAGATGAGAAAAAAGCAGCAGAATGTTTGCTTGATATTGGATATTTTCGCCTTGGCTTTTATTGGTTTCCTTTTGAAAAGTCATATCCTCGAAAAGTAAAAAGGGATCACAACTTTAAAGATAATACTAAATTTGATTATGCCATCAAATTGTATTATTTTGACTTTGATTTAAGAAATATATTTTTAAAGTATATAAGTCGTATAGAAATAAACTTCCGTACTACGATTGTGTATTATGTATCTAATACTTATAAAAATAATCCGTATTGGTATGTAGATGAATCTGTAATTAAAAAAGAGGCCATATTAAGTCCTGAATATCAAAAAGCATTAATTGATATGGCAAAAGAATCTCTTATTAAAACTGATAAGAGTGAACACAAAGGACGTTCTAATCCACCGGCATGGAAAGCATTGGAATTCATGTCTTTTGGAACGATTATAAAGTTGTATGAAAATTTGAAGAACCCCAAATTACTGTGTGAAATTTCTAATGTATATGGTATGAGCCACCCTTCTCAATTTTCTAATTATATCAATGTAGTAAGAAAGTTACGTAATTATTGTGCTCATGGTAAAGTTCTATTTGACTTAAATTTAGATGAAGCGATTAGTGATGGTCCATTAGGATATTTAGGAAACCAAAAGAATAGTTTGTTTGGGATATATTCTGTTTTTAAATATTTTCTTGGAAGAATATCATCTAATAGGGTAAAAGAGATGCAAGCAGAGTTACTTAGAGCTTTTGATAGAGTGCCATACCCAAGTGTAAAGACAATTATCTTTAATAATTCAGGATTCAATATTGAAGATATATAAAAAGATTGATATATAGTTTGGTTATCAAGAAAAAAGTTGTATTTTTGTAGTGGAAATCCAGTGCACATGTAGATTACGATTTTCATACTGCACTCTAAAAGGAACTGTTAAAGGTCTGTCTAATGGCAGACCTTTTTAAATTACAGCACTCCTAACAGAAGTCCTATGACTCCCCAGATTATATCATGCCAATCAGCTACTCCTTTCCTTATCCATTTGTCTAAAACAACTTCTTTGGCGACAAGTATAATCAGAGTGATTAGTATGGCACTCCAAACAGGTATAAGGTATTTGAGTACATCATAAATCAAGATACCGGCAATCAGATGCTGGGCACCGTCCATTCTCATGTGGTTAAAGCAGAATTCATCTATTTTCTGCCTAATTCTTTTTAGAAGATCCATGTAATTTTTGAGGTTAATTTTTAATTTTGAGATGATGCTATCATATTAAAACCATTTCATACATGCCAAGGGTTTTGATATGGGTCATAAGATGTTTGAAAGGTTGCCATCTGCCAGTCTGTAAGAGGCTCTTTCTTGTTATCAATTTTTCTCGGAATTTGAGGATTTAATTTTAGCCTGGAAGCGTCTTTTAGCCATTGCATAGAATGGTCGTAGTCATCTATTCGTACAGTACTGATATTGTTAGGAGAAATCAGTTTGTGCAACTCGTATAATGACAGTTGAACCATGTGACGTTTCAAGTTATAGTTTCTTGGGTCATGGTATCTGATATTCCTTTCCAGTTCCGGTACATCAGCATTGGGATTGATTATAGGATAATAAATTTTTCCTTTATATTCTACATATTCGTGTTCTGACAACTCATAAGAATTGAGTGAAGGATCATATTCTCCAATCATCCCCCAGCAGTCAGACTCCATTGGATTGACCAGACAGTCATAATTATCCATTGTTAGCAAGGTGAAGAATTTGCCTTCATATTCTACAACTTCCCATTCATTGTATGGAACGGTGTCCCACTTGTATGTATCAACCATTTCCCAGGCATTAACTTCCGGAATACGAATATCGTTGAAGTCTATGCCATTGGCGATGTCACATATATATGTCCTTCCTAAGAACTTTGTCACATCTCCGGGACGATAGTTTTTCATCTGGCTGTATTGTTCTATTTTTTCCAAGTCAAGTATCTCTTCTGTTTCGTGCCAATAAGATATAGGACAAGGAGCTTTGTAGCCATTGATAGCTTGAATTACCTCGCATATTTCTCCGTCAAGGTAAAAATGACATCCTATAGGATAACTGATTCTTCGATCATATTCAAAGATGAATTTACCTCGATTTAGTTCGCGTTCAATTTCGTAATTTTCAGTAAGGTAATCCATAATAGATGCTTCAGCGGCTTGTTCTGCCTGCACAAAACAAATATCTTTCCCACGGGTAAGCTGCGATAAAGCATCCTCCGTAATGATACCCAGATAATCGTTTTTGTTTAAAAACCTTCTATACATAATTAATATTCAAAAGTGTTATAGACTGGTGCTGTATATGTTTCAATTGTTGTCTTTTGATTTTGGAACCGTCTCCATGAGTCGCAGAGAAACAATACCAATACATAATCCAAGATGTCCGATAAGTGCCCGTATTTTTCTTCTTTTCCACCCGTTTTGGGGTTTAATACTTTTTTCTTGGATTTGGTGCCGTCAGAGTTCTTCTGCTGGTATATCATATCTTCAGTAAATTTACGACACCGTAGGTCTGCCATGAATTTCCAACCGTCAAACCCGTTTAATATTGCATTAACAAACTCCAACCTGGTACTTTGTGGCGGCTGCTTCTGAAGCAATTTTATACGTGGCCTTAGCACATTATTTTTCATATTGTCCACTATAATAGTATAGTTGTTGACACCTTCTTCTGTTTGCGTGCTACGTGCTAATCCTGCTGGGTCTCCTGTTATAATTATTCCACCTATATGCTGATTCTGGAGGTGTTTGTCCCTTATTTTTTGAGATAATTTTGGGGTATTGTTTTCTTTGTTCTCTGGTTTACCTAAATTTTCTTCCAGCAGATATATTTCTTTCTTCTCATAATTAATCTGCAACTCCATCTCACTCATATATGGAGCGACATTAAAGTCCCATCCTGATATGATTGGTTTCATCGGATCATAAACTTTTTCCCGTAACCGTTCAATAAGATGTTTTTCGCCATCAAAATTCCAATATGCAGCCATAAGATTTGAGTCAACAAAATCCCAGTTTCCATATAAAAGCCTTTCTCGTGTTGCTCGATCTGTAATTTTGTTTAATGCTGCAACATAGGTCTGTACAAACTGAATATCTGGATTATCAAAAACAGAGAATGGTACGTATGCTTCGCCTTCTTTGCATAATACAGGATTTCCTTCATCGTCTTGAACAAAACGCGAACGTACCCAATTGATGCAAGGGTTGGTTGACATCATCATTCTAGCAGTTTTAAATGTTTCTGCTGTGCGCCAACGAAGACGAGAAAATAATACCTCAATAGCTCTTTCTGAAATCTCTGATACCTCATCTATGAATGCAATAGTATATTCTGAAGACCCGAAACGTTCAAAGTTTGGATCTGAAGGTAAGTCAACCATTTCTTGCATGATGATGACTGAATCATTCCAAAATGTCAATATCCCATCCAGATTGTTTATTTTGTAATTCACCCCTTCTTTTAGCCCCCATTCCTTACATACTTTCTTTATGGTATTCCAAGTAGAACCTTTCAAGCTCTTTAAGGTTTTACGAGCTACAACGGCACGTATATCTGGAAATCTCATACAGCTACTAACAAGCCAGCAGCTTCCTAAATAAGATTTTCCACCTCCGGCTGCACCGCCTCCTAAAATAAGTTGTGGTAGATTCTCAGAGCCGCATGATGTGCAATATGGTTTATATTGTGGGTTTCCTTTAATATCATGTCCGACCATTTTTTGTGATATATGCCCTCCACAATGAGGGCAATAGTCGGGTTGAAGTAATTTCCATAATTCATATTGTTTGGGAGATGGCTTGAAATCAATTTTTATGTTTGGTGCTTTTAATCCTACAGCCATATTGTTAATTTAAAACAATAAATGGGAATCCGTACAGTAAGACAGATTCCCATTCGTATGGAAGATATGATTGTGAGTAAAGAAGTAAGAAATCAATTTTGTGCTTCGTTATAGATGCGTTCAACTACAGCCCACATTTCATCTGGCATTTGTTGTTCTGCAATAGCTTCACAAGACCTACGCATATAATCCAGTTCTTCTTTAGAAAATTCTACCACTAATGGGGTTTCTGCGTCTTTTTGAACGTTCCATTCAATTCGCTTTTCTTCCTTTTTTTCGACTATTTCATAGTCCTTTCTGTCTTGCTCTGAAATAGCAATTTTTCGGGCGATAGACTTTTTCAAATTAAAATCCATAAAATTTCCCCGTTCTGGAAAAATAGAAGGAATAAGCAATCTATCTTTAATATGTAAATCCATAACTTCTTAATGTTTTATCAAGAATAGTCTTTTGCTATAGAGGTGGTTGTTATAAATGATATGATTTTTTGATTTTAACAAGAAATATTGTTATTAGCATTGTAATTATTGCCGATAGATAAATCTTATCTTTATGTAAATCCCACCAACTTAATTCTATAGTCTTTCCTGACGATTTGCTAAGTTCATTAACCCTTTGGTATAGAGAGTCTAGCTTGGATGATATTTGTGAAATGGATATTGATAATGTTTCAGCTGATTCTGTATGCTCGGTATCTTGTTTGTTTATATTAGTTATGCTTTGCTTTATTGGATATTGTTTCCCGGTAGAGTCTGGCATTGATAAATACACAGTTTTATTTTCTAACTTTAAATTACTCAATTTGTCTGCCGTTACTTTAGATTGTTTGTCAATATCCATGTGAAGAGAATCCAGTGAGTTGCGAAGTTGTTGCAGTTCACTGGAGTAATCTATCTGTTGTTGATGCTCCGTATTTTTAGAAGTAGCGCATGAACCGAGTAACAGAATACAAAGAATACAACTTATGATAGTAATTGGTTTCATACAATACTGATAGTAATTGGTTCCCCTTTTTTTTGTGCCTCTTCAATCTTTCTGTTAAGGCAATCAGAAGTATATCTTGATTCAGATAATCGACCTACCGCTGAATTTTTTCCCACTAAAATACAACCAGCACTGTCTGCGGCGGTATTGCCACTATGTATGAGAATACCTTCAAAATGAGGAACGTTTAATAATCTTGGGAGATTACGACCAAATTTTGGAGACCAATTATAGATTATCTTATAAGTACCATACGGAATTGCCGACTCTCCATAAACTTTTTTTTCTCCATTATCGAATATTCCATTTTTATTTTTATCAACTATTTTGTCTTCTAGTGTATTACAGAAAAACTCATTGTTGATATATAGTCTGCCAATTGTATAAGCCTCTTTTGGCCATAGACGTTCTAATCTTAATTCCATAGTCTTAATCATTTATTTGTGATAGTAATGTGGCTACTTTTATGCCACTGCTTCTGATATGTTTTCCAACCAGTTGTTTGTCCATCTTTTTACCGTTACAAAACGATAGACCAATAATTCCAGCGGGCTTTTCTCCATCATACAATGTTAATAAGGCTATTTCGCTAATGTCGTTGGCTTGAAATTTGTAATACAAGCGTTGGTCTATTTTTTGAATATCATCCAACCCACCATAAAAATATCCATCGTCCAATACTTTTGCCACAAGTTTGTATTTTGATAAGCTAAAATCCGCATAGTCTTCGTCAACATTTGATATACTATCCCTAACTTCTTCAATTCGCATCGAACCGAAAAGGAATGGCAATCTTGTTGTCAGATTTTTACTTCCATTATGAAATTCTATTAACCATGCCCGGTCAGCATTAGTGGTAAATATCATTTTAGATAAAATATGGCGAATATTGGAATCCGCAGATAACCTTGTATTTACTAGATGGTCATGTTGGGCAGTTGTTATTTCGGACATGCGATCCAAAAGATACTTTGGATTTAATGCGAAAAATATGATGTAACCGCTTAAAAACAACAGAAATAGTCCTTTTATAATGCTGAAAAAGCCATATCTCTTTTGTAGGTTAAGCAATTTTTGAAGCCATCCGATGCCTTTATCCAACTGTTCCATATTAATGTGAAGTAATTTGTACTGATTGGATTGGGATAAACCATTCTAGTTCATTTGCAAATGGCTCATTTAAGCGTACCCATACGCCTTTTGTTTTTTGATTTTGATTCTTTTTAATAATAACCCCATCCCTTCCAATTAACTTTTTCAATTTCCATTCTTTCAATAAAGGGGAGGCAATGATTGTAATTTTTCGTCCTACCATTTGTTCTTTTATTCAACATTATTATCATTATTAGATTGAGGAACAATGACATTGAAAACAATACCAGAGTCACCGTTACCTTTCAATTCAACTTTACTTTCTTGTGCTACCTTTACTGGATACATTTCCATTAAAGCTTTTGATGCTTGCACAGCTACAGAACGTAATGGAGCTGGTGATAGCTCTGTGCCTCTTCGATCTGTATATTTTGCTGTAGAAGTTTCGTCTATAATATGCAGTAGTTTTTCTGTTAGACGAGCTTTTAGGTCGGCTGTTTCATAATTAGCGATAGCTCGCAACTGATTGATATACTCTTGTACATCATCCCGTGCCATTAATTGTTTTGCCTTTCTTAAAGAGGTATGACTGGAATCATAGAATATATCTTCGTAGCATTTGCGAGCATTTCCGGCATAAGGGTCACAGCCGAAAATGAATAACTCGCAAAAATCAATTTCTTGTTTATTCAACGATTCTGGTTTCTTTAGTTCCATTCTTTAATTGTATTAAAGCCCAGCCGATATGTTCAACTGGGCTTGGTTTACTAAGAATAGCTAGGAAAGGTCTTATGAGTTTGTTTTTTCAACGTTACTTTCTAATAAATCTTGCATAACAACCCGTCTGAATAGGTCCTTGAGTCCATCTAGCATACTTTCTATATCTGCAATATTCTGTAACTTATCCCGATTAAAATTTATTTGTAAATCATATCCGGAAATTTCCATAATAGTTTCATGGGTATCTTCGGTTTGTACAGCTAGGATTCTTCGGTCTGAAAGAGTGTTGAACACTACTTCTGGCTCCAGTCCAATTGATTGCGCTTGTTGCTTTTCTTCTTCTGTTACCATATTTTATATTTTGAAATGAACACGTGATTTTTCTGTTTTGGTCATAACCATACTACCATCATCTATGCCGGAAGCATTACGCATCCTTTGGGAACATACCATAGCCACATTGGTCGTTGCTGTTACATCAGCATCTGCATCATGGGCATCATCTAGTTCGATACCAAATTTTTCTGCCATGATTTCCAATTTATAACTGCTCATGCCATCTAAATGAGATAAAGCCAATTGTCCTAAAACGATTGTGTCTATATATAAAGGCTGGAAGTGCCCATAGAAATCTGTTTCTCCTCTCATTAATTTGGCAAATTCTTTCATTTGTCCTCCATATTCCATTAACTGTTGCATGAATCCTATATCAAATCCAATGTTTTGACCAATTAAGAAGGGTTTTATGTTGCGACCTTTTGATAATATGTTTTTGCGGATAAAATCAATAACCTCTGCCGCAACTTGCTTGATGTCCATACCAAGAGATTCTAACATATCCATTGTTATGGCGGAATAAGTCAGAGCTTTTTCTTCATATTTCATGGGCTGTTCATCGTCTTTATCAAATTTACTCTTCAATACTTTACGTTTAGCCACACCTTTATCCGGCTGTTTATTATATGGGGATATGTATTTTACATATCTGTCAATTGTTTCAAAAGTATCTATACGTACTGCATGGATTGCAATCTGGGTACATGCGCAATCTTGGCAGTCCAAACCGCCAGTCTCAAAGTCTAAGGTAAAAGCCACGATAATTGGCTTTTCGTTATTAGGAGTTGCCATATTATTTTAATAAACTTAGTGTGAGTTGTTTAACTTTTTGTTTAAATTCTTCGAGTGAATAATTATTATGAATAACATAATCATATTCATTTAAAGGTATCTCTATACGATTCAAATCGCGTTCGCATCGCTGTTGGTCGATTCCACAATTTATACGATCATCCATACTTCTGTCGATATATACAGAAAATATAATAAATGAGTTTGGAAATTTTTCTTTTAAATATTTCAGACCTTTTTCATCAATTACGTATGTACATATCTTCTGCTTTGCCTGTTGCAATGTAGCCCAATATTCATGTTCGCCGAATTGTGTATAAGCTATCATTTCAGACATTTGGGGCTTGTCTTCCGGAGTTACAAACCAATGTTCTTTTCCATTTGTTTCTTCTTCCCTCATGGGACGTGTTGTATATGATACTATTGTTGGAATGCCGTTTTCAGACATGATGTTTGCCATTGTTGTCTTACCGCTTCCAGATGGTCCGACAATAGTTATAATAATTGGTATATTTGCTTTTATTTTCATAATATGTCTATAATTGAAGATTTATATAACTGAAGATTGTTTCCACCTGTATAGTCACTGTACTTGACTTGGGCGGAACATATAAGCATTTTGTTCTTTGCACTGCTAAGAGAACCACCCTTACAAAGTGTTGCCCGGACATTCATCCATTCATCATTCCAGATGACCATTTCTACCAGATCATTGTTTTGTTGAAGTAAAAGTTTGCAGAAAACTCGATTCTCACCTGTTTTCTTGTCTTTAAACTTTTTCTCCTCAATATCTACAATGTTAGCACAAATAGCAACGCGTTTTCCATCATAATCGGGGTCTTGTATGTTTTTTAAAAGTGCCCAAGATGCTTTTCCTTTTATTTGGGGCTTTGCTTCTGAATTGTCATAAATACGTTTATAGTCGATAGCTCCAATGCCACTAATTGCGATTTGCTGTTGACTCCAGAAATAATGTTTGTTTCTCAAATCTTCCGGTATATCTTTTTCGGATATTTCAAAACCTAAACATTTTGCGGCTTTTTCTAAAATGGCATATCGTTCTATGACTGATTGGGCATTTTCTACTTTGTCAAAACATCCGGATAATATTAAATGACGGACATGTCTTGCATTAACTGGGCATTTAGTAGCTTCATTCGGGTTGTCTGGATAATCCCAATATTTGTACAGCTTTAATTTATACCGGAATATTCGTTCTATAAAGTTTTCAATAGAACTAAATTCTCCGCGTACATTTCGTTCGTTTATAATCCATTCTGTAGCTTTAGCTCCCAACATTTTAATACGAGAAAGAGACCAAAAAATTTTATTGGTTTCATAGTCTGTAATAAAGGTTCCGCCACTTACATTTATATCTGGTGGAACTATTTTTGCTTCACTGCATAGTTCCATCTCACTCATTAATGTAGGAATTTCATCATCTTTAGCCCATTGAAGAGCTATGGTATAAAAAGCTGTAGGGTAATTGGCTTTAAGGTAGGCTCCGGCATAGGCGGTAACAGCGTAAGCGGTTGCATGACTTTTGTTAAAAAGATAACCACCAGCTACCTCAAACATGTGCCATATTGCTTCTGCATCTTCTTTTGGGCAACCATTTTCATTAGCTCCGGCCATAAACTTGTCTCGTAAGGCAAGAATCTTATCTACTTTTTTCTTGGATATAAGTTTTACCAATTTGACACCTTCACCTAAACTGAATTTTCCAACTTCGCGTGCAATCTGTGCTAGCTGTTCCTGGTAACACAGCACACCATAAGTATTCTTCATGGCATTGTATGTTCCCCATAGATATACAGGATCTGCATCTCCCAATTTGCAGTCTACATATTTATCTGTAGATCCGGAATCTAGTGTTGCTGGACGAAATAAGGCATTGGCTGCGATTAAATCTTCAATTTTATCTGGTTGCATACTTACCAAAAATTTAGTCATCCCTTTAGATGAAAACTGGAAGATATTTTGGGTGTATCCCTTTTGCAGTAGTTGATATACTTTAGGATCATCTAGTCCGCTTTGCACGATATTTTGAAAAGTAATATCGGTATGATATTTATCATTACATATATTGATGACAGCTTGTAGTTTTGACAATTCCTTAATACCAAGACAGTCATTTTTTAGTAATCCCTGTTCGTCTAATGAATAACCGTCAAATTCGGAAATCAACACACCGTCTATTTTCTTTATAGGAGTAAAGTCAAAGCATTCCAAATCTTTTCCATCTTTTGAATCTGGGGTCACTAGTAGGGCAGAGGCATGAACTGATGAAGAACGAGGTTGTCCCATCAAAGTACGAATATCTTCAATTACTTGTGGGTACTCCATTATGAAGCTATGTATTTTTTTATTGGTAGCAGCCATTGTAAACAGGTCTGTCCAGCTCATATTGTCATCTTCAAATATAGCTGTGATATAATTTACAATATTTACCGGTACTCGATGTACACGCGCTACATCTTTAAGAACTGCTTTCAATTTTAAAGTCGTAAAGGTTCCGGCAGAAAACACACGTTGTTTACCATCATGGTTATAACGGCGTTCAATATACTCTTTTACCTCTTGTCTACGGTCTGATTGGAAGTCTACATCCACATCTGGAAGGGAACCTCCAGGACCTTGCAAATAACCACTGTCCACAAAACAATCTATGGCTTTCACCTCTGTTGAAGATGTTTTATATTTAACTGATATGACTTTCATTTTTAATTAATCTAACCGTTTACCATAATAGTTACCTTCTGATTTGTATGCCCTTTCAAAATCAATTAGAGCATATTCTGGAATAATCATTTGTTTGGTGATAAAAGCATCTGAAACGATGCCTTCCAGCGTTCTACATCGGCTAAGGGCTACATATAGTTGTCCAGGACAAAAAGTATGTGATACATGAATGATAATTTTATCGAATGTAAGTCCTTGGCTTTTATGAATGGTAATGGCCCATGCCAATGTTAATGGGAATTGAGTACATGAACCAATTTCTTCTTTTACAATCTCATTATCTTTTAAAGTATATTGCGTATTACTCCATGTATAACGCTCAAATTTGATAGTCCGGCCATTATCCATACGTACTGTAATTACGTTATCTTCTAATGCGGTCACAATTCCAAGCATACCATTATAATAACCCTTTAATGAGTCGTTAACTAATGACATAACTCTTGCCCCAACTCGAAGTTTTAAATGTAAATCACATGGTATAGATGATTCTGGGAACTTATCCTTGATAACTATATCATAGTTTCGTATCTCTTGTTCCCCTAATTTGTCGGCATTAATTTTCTCAACATCAGCTTTGTGTGTACAAATATGGATGTATTCGTTATCATAACTGCTACTGATTTTGCGGTCTTTCAATTCGCTTAATAAATCCAGTTCATCGGATGTTACCTGGTAATTACGAATATTGTTGAGTACATTAATAAATTCAGGTTCTGTTTGCCTGAATATTTTTGTTAGCTCTACAATGTGGAAACCTGTGCGTTTGAAAACTAAGGCGTTGAAAAAGAAAAAGCCATCATAAAAGTCAGACAATATTTCTCTTTCTTGTTTCTTTGTTACTGGAGGCAATTGAAAAAGATCGCCAAACATTATCACTTGTACACCGCCAAATGGTTCATCGCTTTCGTAAACCCACCTTAGTTTGCGATCAATGGTGTCCAGAATATCTGGGCGTACCATGCTTATTTCATCAATAATCAGCAATTCCATTTTGAGCAATAGTTCTACTTTGTATTCTGAAAATTTGTTTTCCAGTCGGTCGTAAGGTGTAATGGGTCCAAAAGGAATGCCAAATAGACTATGCAATGTAACGCCCCCTGCATTAATCGCTGCTATGCCTGTTGGGGCAGCTACAATGCAATTCTTCCCGGATTTTTCAATTAGATATTTTAGAAATGTAGTCTTTCCAGAACCGGCTTTACCTGTTACGAATACATTATTCTCATCATCCTGAATGAGATTCATTATTTTTTGCATCTCTTCTGTCAAAATCATATCTTCCATACCTTTTTATTTTTCGATTTTTACATATAAATTGCAATGACAAACATCATGTTCTCTATACGAGCTGCACGGACATCGTTTGTCTTTGGAGTCATTGTGGCATGGACACTCGCCATTATTGGCTTCACATCTTTTGAGGATGGCATTAACTACCTTGTCATTGGGATTTAAATCCCATCCCACTTTTCTTAAAATTGGAATCATAATCAAATTTCGTTTAGAGTAAATAAAAGATCTCGATTATCAAATTGAATATCATCGTCAGTTTGCAGTTCATCTGCATATACTACAATAGGATCATCCATTCCGGCACGTTTCACAAGTAACTGTGCGTCTTTGTCTATTTTATAAGTTTTATGATTTTCTAATGTAACTTCGATATATTGATTGGAATCTACGTCATCTCCAATAATGGTCACATCTGAAGGGTATAGTCCTGCACGTTCTGGAAGAAGGAAGCGTTCAAATAACAAATCGTATTTTATTGGATCTATAAGTGTTATTCCCAATAGGTATAAAACTAGACACCCTCCAGCAGAACCACGTCCGCATCCCACTAATATTCCATTTTTGCGTGCCCAATTAACAGTATCATATTGTACGAGCATGTAATCTACGTTGTTGGTTGATTCCAATACATAAACCTCATAATCTAATTGTTTGCGATATATATCTTCTTTACCTTTGGGGACCAGTTTGTTGAACCCATCTTCCAGCAAATCCAAAAACATTTCATGTCGGTTGGCGTACTTTGATTTTTCATTGTCAGCCATGTCATATTGAGGCATAAAGTTGCGTTCAATTTCATATCTAGCTTTTGCCCCTTCAGCAATTTTGACTGTATTTTCACACGCCCAATTGAATATATCCTCTATGTCCCATTTGTGTTCATCAAACAAGCCAGACATAGTAGTCCAATGTTCGTCCAAGTCCTTAAAATATTGGTCATCACTTTGTTCATGTGCTGCCCCTTCAGCAATTTTGTTAAGGATGATTTTGTTTTTTGCATCATCTTTGTCCAAATAATAGCAGTCACAAATTAATACTGGAGGTAGATCGCCTGTATCATATATGTAGTCAAAGTAACATTTTGTGGCATCTAGTACTTTAATATCAATACGTTCAGCTTTGAATTCCGATAAATCTAATTGATAAAAGCAATCGTCAAAACTATCGAAAAAACGGTCAAGATTATTACCTATTTCTTTCAACCAAAATGACGCATATTTGCTAAATACAATTATATTACCGGCTCCATGTTTTAGAAGATCTTGTAAATCAATGATTTTATTTTCTGAATCTACATTTATACATTTTTGAATTCTAAGCAAATTTTGAAGTCCTTCTTGTGACTGACAGTATATTTTGGCATCTATCTTTTCGATACCATCAGTGAATGTAAGTGAATATCCAAACACCCATTGAATGCCAGCAGCTTCACACTCTTTTTGAAGAATAAGGGTTGCTGCCATTGTATTGTAATCACAAATACCTAATGCGGATTGTCCTAAGTATTTGGCTTTTTTTATCCAATCTGTTAGCGAAAAACTTCCATTGAGCAATTCAAAAGGGGTATGTATGCCTAAGTTTACAAATTCTTGGGTATGGTTTAATGGCTTCCTATTGCCTACATACTTTAAAATTTGAAATTCAAAGTCTTTTCTTGTGTCATAATAATACCAGTTGTCTCCAAATTGAAATACTATATAATTAATGCCTTCTTCTTGTAATGTTTGAATGTTTTCCATTGTATTGAACTTGATGTTGTTGTCAGCATCAGTACGGAAGATGGACTTAATCATACTAGTATCTTCATAGTACATTTTACCAAAGCCCGTGATTTCAATAACATCTTCATCTATGATATTGAAACACATCTTATTATTATCTAGCCAATTTAATAAATCAGGATTCATATTTAAATTTTGTTTAATTTATATTCGGTTAAAGTTTTCAGTCTGAAAGCGAATGTGTCATATATCTCCCAAAAGTCCATGCTGTCGAAATCTTGGCTGGAATCTTCTATATCGGCAACATAGCAATCAAAATATTCATTTAGTTGATCACCTGTCTTTTTTATAGCTTCTGTAGCGTCTCCATCATATCCAATGACTATTGTATGAACCCCTTTTGCCTGTAACTTATAAATTTGTGTATCAGAGATTTTCTTCCCGAACGTAGCAACAACAGCCACAGATGGGTTATTGTACAGGTTTAATTTTCGCGTAAGTGCAATGACATCAAACACTCCTTCTACAAGAATTACGGTATCTGTTTCGTCTTCAATTATACTATCATAGTTGTATAATAATTTGACAAAATCGTTTTCAGTGCTATTCCTATAACGCATAATTTGGAATTTTCCATTATGACTTGCTTTACGGTTATATTCATCAATATCAGCTTTATCCCAAATATGCCGAGAAATATACCCAACAATATCTCCACTGTCTATAATCGGAAATATTACATAATCATTAAACTTGAAGTTCATGTTACGTGTAGTGCCGACTGGAAAGAAATCATAATCTTCTTCAGTAAATCCACGTTTTCTTAAATACCAATTAAAATGAGTGCGCTTATAATATTCAGGCATTTCCACAACACACAGAGAGTCATCTATTTCCCTGTCATCGTTTTCCAGAAAAGAGAAATCATTAATTTTTTTATCTCCATCAAGATCAAAAGTATCTGTTATAATTAAGTCCTGACGGTCTATATCTGTTAGCAATTGTTCTAATGTCTGGGTTGAACGTCCACACGAAAAGCAGTGTGCCATAAAAGGCTTTTTCCTTTCGGTTGCTTTACCTATATATATACCGTATTTCCCTCCTTCATGCCCACAATAGGGGCACTGGGGGACAATCAAGTTCTTTCCGCTACCATCCGGTTTTGCATGTAGTTCAATAGAAAGTTCTTGGATTATATACTCTTTTTCTTCTTTACTCAATTCCATATTACGCAACTTTGCTGATATTTAATGTTCTTGCTCTGTCATAAAAACATTCGTTATCATAATCAGTAGCAATTTTAAACGGATCTCCTTTTTTGAAGAATCGTGATTTTGCAACATTTATACGCATAATATTTTCGCGCATTTCATTGATGCTTTGATTAAGAGTAATAAGATGAGTCATTGGTCTGCTTAAACCTTTAGCTTCTGAACAATTATATTCACTCAATACATTTTGTTCATCGTTAAGCCACTCTCTATTTTCTATAGTTGCCTGATAAGTCACAACCATCCAGACATTTTCGTCACCTGCCAAGTCCTTTAAATCATTAGCTACAGCAACTCGTTTGTGACGTTCTCCATTTTCTGACCATCTACGTCCGCTGGAATCTGTTAGCAAATCCATAGAATCTATGATAACAACGTCTGGAGATATGCCATAGATTTTTTTGTATTCAGCAATACCATTTTTTATATCAATGGTAGACACTTGATTAGCGAACTTTGGAAAGGATTTGACTTTTAGGGTACCAGACATTGCCTTGATTTCTTGTATCATTCGTTCTAATTCCCGGTCTTTTAGTGTACCAGTACTATAACGATAAGAATTACAGGAAACCAGTGACGCGGCATAAGCATCCACAACTTCATCTTCAGAACCTTCTAACTGGAAATGAAGTACGTTTAATCCGTCTATTTGAGAGGCGCATTTCCCAATCCAACGTGCGGCATGACTTTTCCCAACACCAGTAGGGGCTAAGAGACATGTTAATTGAGTACGTAAATCTCGTCCACTGTTCATTTCATCCAGACCATCAATATAAAATCTGGTGATTGGTTTAAATCTTGACTCTTGATTGTGTTTTTCTCTATTACGCCTAAAACGGGATTCAAAGGTTTCGACTACATCAACAAAGGAATTTTGACGCAAACTGAAATCATTCTGCCATTCAGCAAATGATTGGAGCAACTTCATTGCTTTGTCACGATCCTGTTTTGCATAAAGTTCACCTATCTCTTTGTAAGTCTTTTGAAATTTTACTTGTCTTAGATAATTTTCAAACTGTTCCAATATAATTTCCGGCTCAACTCCTTCGGCGCAGTCTTTTATATCTTCTAACAGTGCTGAAACCTCTCTGTTGACAGAAACTATCTGGCTGATAATATTAAGGGTAGGGGATAATTTGTGTTCTGCGAAGTATTTGCACAGATACCCCTGCAATGCTTGAAAATCTCTACCAGGCAGGTACGATTTCTGCATATATTCACACACTAAGCTACATACATAGTCGTATGTAAAACAAGCGTAATATAATTCAAATAAGAAATCTTCTGTTAATACGTTATCTTCTTTCGCCATATTCTTCGAGTCTTATTCGGTATAACTCTGGATATTTTATCGCGGTTTCTTGCTTGCATTTCTCGACATTTGTGCATATTTGACATGCTGGAGAGAATGGACTCCACATCAATGTGGATGTAGAGCATATTAGAAACCCAATATCTGTGTTGATACTCCGTTTCTTAGTGCATTCTTCAGATGGCATATAAATATACTTAGACTGAGGATGCTCTTTTTTACAGATTAGTGAATTTAGATAGGCTCTGGTTAGATTGGCTTCAGATAACCATTGGTCTTCCATATATTGCTTGGCTCTGGAAGACATTGATAGATATTTTTGAAGAGCAGTAGTTCCAAATGTTTTTGGAGCTAATGTACGTTGATATTGGGCATTCCTGTTTTTATGAAGCTGGAATACGCAATAGTCTACAAGTCGTGAAGTATTAAATTCTCCACCACAAATTTGAGTAAAGTTGACAATAAATTGAGATAGTTGGCGTTTGGCTTGCCCTCCCTCTGGGAATGAGAAGGAGGGGTCTACCAAACGCTTGGCTATTTCTGTATATACTGTCTTAATCTGTTTCGTCAGTCGTTCTTCTTTTTCCATCACGAGTCAATAGTTGTTGAAGTTGTTGACGCGCCAAGAATAATCGACTTTTGACAGTTTCGATATTGCGAGATTCTAAGGCACCGTTTCGATATTCGATTTCGGCAATTTCTTTGAGTTTATATCCTGCCTGTTGATACAAAAGTGCGCTTCTGTATTGTGGTTTCAACTGTTTTAATGCAGCTAAAACATCATCGCTGTATAACTCTTGATAATTGTCAATACCCATTACGTTAGAGCTTACTTCGTCAAAATCTACAATAGATTCACTGGAAGAAAATGTTTCCACATCGTTATCATCACTCAACATGTCTTGATGCTTTTTTTTACGTTGATCCAAATCAAAGACACATCGTTTGGTTACAATATGGAGCCATGTTTGTACAGAACGCTCTGGATTATATGTCTCGATATATTTATACATGTTGGTAAGCACTTTTATGTAATTGTCTTCTATGTCAGAAGGATTAAAAGTATAGCGCATACATAACTTGTATATCATTCGGTTGTACGGTGTTACGTATTTATCAAATAGGGCTTTTCGCCGTGCAGCTACTTCATCACTTATTATTATGGGTTCTGTGGTAACTGCTGAGTATGTCTCTTCCACGCCTCTTGAACATTGAGCACAAACAAGTGATCCGAGTTCATCAATTTGTGGACTTTACAATACTTCTTCCACTTATTATTACTAGAGATAAAATTACTTCTTACCTCGTTGTCTGTTGGCTGGGGTTGTTTACTAAGGAATTCGTAAAAATCTCCTAGCAAGCTTCCTAGCATCATTAAATGGGGCTGGCCTTCTCTTTGTTGCCTACGCCTTATGTTTCTTGCGTAACTCATTTTCTGTCTAAAGTTTGTATATTCTTACATAATATTTGAAGATGTGGGTTGCATCAGCCATGTTGTCATCGACTGGTGTAATATTCCATCGTTTGATGCAATATTCAATCATCTTCTTTTTGTCAGCTTTTCCGTCACCGGTAGCCCATTTTTTTACTGTGCTAACGTTTATGAATTTTGGTTCCGGGAGTCCAAGCTGGGCGCATATCAGATATAATATGCCTCTAAATTCGGATAGTTTTCGCGCTGCAATGAAATGCTTTGAAACGCATACATCTTCGGCGATAATCAATTTGATGTTGTATTTTTGGATAAATTCAACCAGTGTGTCATAAAACATTTTATGTTGCTCGGTCGCATTTTTGCCTTTTCTTTGGGTAAAATTCCATGTTCCTGATTCATGGGTTGAGTAATATCCACAGTGCTCTGCTATATCTAATGCAAGCACATTATCACGTGTAATTTGATTTATTGACTCATTTTTAATGTTTTTTGATTCGTTAATCATTCTATGTATGAAACGCCATTAAGTTTATTGACTACAGTCTTGTATGGGTAGCCTTCAGCTATATTTCCATGACTGACTACCAAAGATGTAATCTGTAATTGATTGAGGGCATCAAAAATGTTGGAAAGCCCTTGTTCGTCAGTGGCTTCTAATATTTCATCAAGTATCAGGAGATCTAGTCCTTTATCGTCATCGCAATTTACATTGGTAAGTTTGTGCATTGCCAAAATATTAGCCAGATTAACTCTTGCTTTTTCACCTTCTGAAAATTTATCAAAAGAGCCACAATCTACACCATCGCGAATAAGAGAAATGGAAATCTTATCTCTGATTTTTCCACTTTTTAAGACTGTAAAACCGGAAAATGCAATACGAATGTCACTACCAATGGCCTCCAGAAACTCGTTAGTTATATGGCTAAGAGCATCAATTTTAGTATTAGCCAGATGGGTTTTAAATTCAGTAAAGGTTGCTTCTTGCTCTTTATATGAATTTAATTTTCGTTCAATAGTTTCTTTTTCAGAAATGGCTAATACCAATTCTTTCTCATATTTTTTCTTGTTGGCTTTGAGAGATTCTATCATGTCAGTTTCGGAAGAGTTTTCGATGTCACGAATAGATTCTTCGTATGACTGAATAGCTCCATTAGCATTGTTAATATTCAACTCGGCCTGCTTTGCTTCGTATTCTTGCTTTCTAATAGCTTCATCTAATATTGCATAAGAATCATCAAATAAATTAGTACGCGCATCATCAATGGATTTCTGAAGGGTATTCATTTGATGCTGGAGAGTTTGCATTTTATTGGTTAAATAAGACGTATTACGTGATAATTCATCCAATGCTGTACAAGTCTCGGTAATCTTATTCGACCATTCTATTTTACTACGATTCAATTCATCCTGTTCTTTACGAGCTTCGCGTCCTTTTGTTGTAATATCTGAAATGCGTTTTTCATTAGCCTCAATATTTTGGAGAATGTCTTGTGTCTCTCCATTTCGGTCTTGCAATCTTAGTTTAACCTCGTTTATATCTACATCATTAGCCAATGTGAATTCATGTTGGCATTTAGGACAAACGATAACTCCGGCAAGTTGTTTTTGGAGGCTGGCTATATCTGCTTCCAACTTAGTCCTTTGTGATCTAAGATTACTATTCTCGGCATCCAACTTTTTAATAGAATCCAATAATTCATTTATTTGATTCTCAATTTTGGTGGATTTCTTTTTGAAGTTTTCTTGAAACTTCTCATGTTGTTTTAACAGCTTCTCATAAGAGGATTTGGCTGTTGCAATCTTTTTCTCATGCTGAATCAGCTGTTGTTGTACATTGGAATATTCTGTTGTAACAACCTCCAATTCTTTCTGATTTTTAATTGATATAGCTGCAAAATCCTTAGGTAATGGCAAAGCGCATGAAGTAAAACGTTCTGAAATAATTTCAAAACATGCACCAGTATCCTTTTTACTGTTTTCCAGTTTTTGCAATACTTCATCTGTTTTATCATATTGTTCCAGTAACTCGTCACTTTTATTTATGAGAACATTTTGCTCACGGATATAAGCTCTTTTCCCAGCAATAGCTTCATTCCAGTTTGCTATACGTTCAGCTTTCTTTTGTGAACGCTCTGTTGATTCTGTAATAGCTGTGTTGATTTGCTCTTGTAATGTTTCAACACGTCCGGTATGATTCGCTACATTCAATTCTGCTTGTTTTAATGATTCTTGAATCGGTATCATATCCTCTTGTAATGCAGCGATAGATTCATCTACCATTACACCGTTACTGAAACGATTAATGATTTCTTTTTTCTCGCGATCAGAACTGGAGAGAAATGACGAATATTTGTGCTTAGAAAGAATGAAGTTTGAGAAAACATCATCTTTTGTCAGCCCCAGTGTTTCAAGTATAAATTTATTGTAATCTGCAACTCCGGCTTGTTCTATATGTTTTATGTTACAATCAATTTCATCATAATATATAGAAACTTTGATTATCTGTGCTGTTTTACGGGAGATAACACGTTTAATAGATAAGTACTGTCCTGTAGTATTGTTTTGAAACAAAAGGGAAACAGTCGCTTCATCCTCCGCATCATTGATTATCTCATCCATTTTTATTCTACGAAGTGTCTCTCCGGTTATCCCAATAGCGATTGCTTCTAGCATAGCAGATTTTCCGGAACCATTTGAACCTTGCGAATCATTATCCATATTGTTGCCAAAAATCAGCGTTGTATGTTTTTGCAACAATGTATAGTCCAATTGCTTAAAAGCACATAGGTTTTTTGCGTAAACTTGTCTTAATGTCCACATATTAACTGATTTTATCAAGGTATTGTAACCCCATTTCTATATTTATGATTCCTTTGTTAGCACAAAAACTGGTATATTCTTGCTTAATACCGGATTTGTCGAATTTTTTATCTAAAGAGTGGGCTGTTGTTTCTGTGATTTCCACATCTTCAGTAACAATTTCCACTTTTGAAGACCCTGCTTCCAGAAGTTTTTGTTTATCAATACTTGAAGCTTCTTGGCTTGTACAACTGATTCTTGTTTTAATCTTGTATCTTCCATCCGCTTTCATATCATCCAGCTTATCAATTAGTTTTGAATTGATTTGACTAGCTTTTATGTCCAAAACTTTGTAGCGAATATTGACTTGGTTCTTTATGAATTCATGGCTACCATCATCATATATAATGGTATAGCCCTTTTCTTCATCTTCGCCAAAATTATGTTGCCTGGAAGAACCTATGTATTCAATGTTGGTACCTTTGATAATACAACGATTGTGATAATGTCCTACAAGAACTGTATCAAAATCACTGAAAATGTTCGTGGGCAGTTCTTTTTCATTAGGCGTGCTAAGTGCCCCGTTTATTCCTTCGTGAATATATAGGATATTATGTACAGACGCGTTCAATTCCGCCTTTACCATTTTTTTCAGCCGTTCTACGAAACTTCCGTTTTCTGGAAAATAGCTCATTATATATAGTTCTACATCGTTGCTAATATTAATAATCGAATAGTCATCAACAACATAGACGTGGGGGTATTCACTAAACAAATGACTATACCCTAGAACTGATTCCTGGTCAACTTTACAATGATTTCCTTCGGCAACGGTAATGGTTATTCCGGCTTTAGTGGCTTTTATGATAGCTTGGCGAACAGCCATGAGTGTGCTAAGTGTTTGAGAAGAGCGTGATAACCACAAATCTCCACCAATTATCATATCTTCAATCCCATATTGATCGCATATATATAAAGCCTCGTCCCAGTTTTTTTGAAATTCTGGAATATTGTCTTTTGATACATGTATATCATTCAACAATAAGGCACTTGGTATTTTCTTGCTCATTGTGATTCAATTTAAATAGGGACATATTAATATTAGTTAGATATGTCCCTATAATGCTAATACAAAAATGAATTATCTTCTTCTACGTTCAGGACGTGCAGCTCTGCGTTCACGGACTGGGTTTGCAGCCGGTTCATTGGTGTCATCATTATGTTCACCACGTCTACGAACAGTATGAGTGGGAGCGGGGGTTGGTTCTGGTTCTTCTTCCGGTTCTGGCTCCAAAGGCGTGTCTTCCGGTTTAGTATCGCTTTGTGTAACGTCATCTTCGTTGTTGCTGCTATCTTTAGCAACTTCTAACGCGTCTTCAATATCATTCAGCAAATCTTCATTTGTTTTTCCACGAGTGACACGGACATTTAGCTCATTGGCATCAATATATTCGCGAATTGCATCACGTAAGTCTTGCCCTTCTTCGCTCTTATCACCAATACCGCGTTCATTTAGTTTTTCCCAGAGGTTCCACAATGAATCCAGTTCGTTGTCTGATGGTTCCTCATTATCACCGCTGTTACGTTCTTTTTTGTCAAAAGAGAAATGGGATTTGTCATCAGGATGAAGCTCCATTTTAATCTTTTCAATAGCTTCTGTGATCTCTTTGCTGCTCATCACATCCATTTCCATTTTAGCATCGTATTGCTTCAAGAACTCAATGGTAGCCTCCATGTGGAAACGTGAGTAACGATAAATAGCTGCCGGGATACGCTGTGTTTCCAACAACGAACTGACTTCCTCTTCAGATAGAGGTTCGGCACCGGAAATTGTATCAATGTTGAATGTGTAAGTGGTTTTCTTGTTTTCCTCTTTACGAGTAATTTCTACCGGGAAAGCATCTTCCAAAGAAGAGATAGGGCACAAACATTTAGGATTTTTTTCCAAAAGCTTCTTCCATATAGCCAGTTTGCGATCCTCCAAATCTTTGTATTGCGAATAAGACAGGATAAGTAAATGAATACCTTCTTCACGGTTGTCCAAATCTAAAATATACATGGCACGTTGAGAGTTCCATTTTAGACCACCATCAAAGCCTGAACCTTTAATCTTTTTCATCAATTTTTCATCACTGCCATACTTATTTTCAGCAACTTGAAGATAAGTGTCAATTAGGTCTACAGATAATCCGGCATAGCTGGAATGACAGATATTTACAAAGAACTGTTTGTCTTTTTTTCCTGTTGGACGTGGGTTGTCCAGTTTCAACACCTGTGTTTTGACCGGATATTCGTACCCCTTACGTTCTAATTTGTAAGAACCGTCTGGTTGCTCGGTTGGTGCCAAGGGAAGGATACGCACAGTATAAGTTCCTGCGGAATCCATACGGAAATGTTTGGTACGTTGAAATGATTGGCTCTCATCGGTACTTTTTTTTACCGCCTCTTCATAAGTTTCTTGATTCTCCGCAAAGAGGGCATACGGATTTTTAATCATCTCTTCCATAAAATGAAAATTATTTGTTTAATTTAGAGAGGGGAAGATTCCACTGTTCGGTATAAGCTCCAGCCCAAAGTTCTTTTGCTTCTGGCATTTTGGTTTTATCTTTCAACATAACCTTAATACCCCATTCAGTGTTTACATGATGAATGATTCTCTCAATAACTTCATTCATCTCACTTGCTTTTTCATTTTTGAGGTTAAAGTATTCATACTTTTCACCTCCAGGAAGATCACAGACATGAATCGGAGCATAAATTTCCTCAAAATATCTGTATAGGGCATCTACTGGCGGGTGTGTAGGCAATTGTTCTGAAATTGTCTTCAGTACTACGCCAAATAGATACTTCAATTGCGGTAGAGATTTGTTTTTGGTATCGTCCATAATAAGAATAGTATAATCACCATCTTTCAAATTTCCAATAGCCAATTCGATCTCTTGTTTTGCTGCCTTATTGTCTTGCACAATAAGACGTGCTTGACCATGCAACATACTGTTGTTTTTCAAAGAACACTGCAAAGATAATTGTATCAATTTAACTATCAAAATAAAACCAAAAATATTTTTTGAATAAAAATATATATTATTGTATTACAGTTATATAATATGTATTTGATTATTATATTGATTATTTGTAAAAAGAGAAGTAATATCAAATAGGTTAATACCATTCTCCTTTTTAACAACTTGATATAATCTTTGGTTAGTGTTCGGATTATTAAGAGGTCCCTTGCTGGATATATATGGGCCTAATTTAATATAATGAAAGAAATCAAGTTTGATCTCTTCGGATAATTTATCTCGTCCAGAATACCAGCCAATTTTTAAATTAGGATAGTTATGATAAAGGTATTCGGCTAATTTATTTATATATGCCGGATTTGCATCACCGCCCATAAATGATATAGCTGTTATTCCTTTATTTTTGCGTATCAATTGTTGAAGTGCTTCTTTTGTTAATGATTCTCCTATATCCTGTGACAGATAAGAAGAGTGGCACCCGATGCAGGCGCATGGGCAACCACTTATATTTATTGCCAAAGTAATTTCATTAGGCAATTCTTGAAACACTATTTTTGTATCTACATATTTCATACCTGGGATTTACCATCACTATATATACGGTTTCTAGCCTCTTGTTGTCGATCACTTCCAAATGCTTTAGTTGGGCGTAAATATCCGATAACTCGTGTATATTGAGTAATATTATGGCTACCACAACAAGGGCAAGTATCAATGGGTCTTTTTATGATTTTGCCACAATCTTCACATTTACTGTTTGGTATATTAAAGGTAAAGTAATTGGTTCCATTGGCTATGGCAAAATCAATTAATTTCAGATACTGCTCTTTTGATAAATGATCTTCCAAATTAATGTGAGCTGCCGAGCCTCCATCAGTGTACTGATAGGTTTGGTGCCCATGTAATATAAATTTGTCTAGTATAGAAGTGTCATCATGGGCATTGTAAAAATATGAGTTATATAAATTCTCATCCTCTGGAACAACATATCCATCTTCTTTATCCCATTTATAATTCTTTCCTCCCAGTCCTTCTGCTGGCACAACTTCTGAATTAAACAAGAAAGGTCGTTTCCTGTCATGGATAGAATGCAGTTTATTTTGTTCTTTAATAGTGCCCAAAATGAGTTGAAGGAATTCAATATATTCCGGGTTATTACTTACCTTCATTCCCAAGAATCTAGCGGCTTCATTCAACCCATTGATGCCTATGGTGCTATATAATTTACTGATATGAATATAACCGCCATTTGAAGCGGCAAACATTCCTTTGTCTTCAAGGTCGTATAGCATTGTCTTGAAAGCAATATGATACTTATAGACTCTTTCCAAAATCCTAGTTACATAGTTCTTTAAATCATTTTCAATTACTGTTACACGTAAGGGATTACCTATAAGTTTCTTACCCTTAATTAAAGGTGTTCCATTTAATGTGTGGGTCAATGCCCAATCTTGAACGATTCTGTTGATATTCAAAGTAATCACATTACAACTCCCTGTCATAACACCGGTCAAGCCAGAAGTGGGGCTAAAGGTATTTTCTGCCAATTCATTTCTAAGCCTACAGCATGATGCAAGGCTGTCTGCACTATCGGAAATATAAGTAAAGAACGAGTGTCCTTCTGCATACATTTCGGCACAAAGTTGTTTGTAATTTAGGTCGATTATATCATCGCCATTGTGAACCATCGCAAAAGTTTCTACCGGAAAGGTTAATACTTGCTTTAAACGTATTTGATTAAACCATTTCATAAACATACGTTGCAATGTATCAATAGCTATCCATTCAGGCTTACTTCCATCCGGATAACAAAATTCTCCAAAGAGAGATGTGAAATATGTATGGTCATAATAAGAAATATTTGTAAATGGGCTTTGGTAGCTACGATTTCCGGCTGGTTGGTTAACACCCCACACAAACTGTTTGAACGCTTTCAGGATATTATCACGTACTGTTCTTTTAATTAAGCAATGTGGTGAGGAAGCCTCGCAATCCAGTTTTTCATACCATTTATCTCCAAACTCTTTAACTACATAATAATTTAATGCAATGAAATATTCACCTACGGCTACCGCTCCTTTACATTGGGAAGAAAGTAAGAATATCAAGTTGGTTATTTGCCCACTAAACGACTGTAAATCGTTAGGCTCTGAAGGAGTAACACCATCAATATTGCCTACGCCTTCTGTTAGTAATGGATACAAACTAACTGCCATACAATATTGTTTTAATACTGGCGTAGATGCTTCATCATGTGTATAAATAATATGATTATCAAGATCTGTTTCGTATTGCTTTGCTACTTCTGGAAAGAGAATATTCAACTCATCTTTCATACGTTGACGTTGGATAATCCGATTAGTAGTTTTATATACTTCACCTTCCAAGTTAGCTACATTTTTCATAGTTACATTAGCATTCCCATCGGTTTCTGATGAAGAAGCTGCATTGTCCGTTGATTGACTATATTGATTCATATAATCAATACGTTCTTTGACAAAACGCGTACTTTTACGTTGTTCACGATATAGAATAAAAGTCTTGGCTATATCATAATATCCAAATTGCATTAATGCGCGTTCTACGTAATCTTGGATGGTTTCTACAGATACGGGAACATTAGTGTAGGTAAGGCTAATTGATTTATCAACCGATTCTACAATTGCTGGATCGTATTCAACTTGTTTGCTATCAAAGGCTTTTTTTATCGCATTTCCTATTTTTTCTAGGTCAAAATCTACAATTTGACCTGTTCTTTTTTGCACTTTCATAATTATTCAGTCTTTCTATATTTTTCAACAGCTTCATGGAATTGATGAGTATTGGCATATCCGCAACATTTTAGTTCTGGACAAAAACCTCGATAAACACATGTTGGCACACACTTACTAACAAGGACCGGATCTATTTTTTTTAGTTCTTGCAACATTGATGTCCATGCTTCTCTAGTTTCTTTTGAAGCACAATTACATAAACGTACTCGTGAGATAGCCATTATTTCTTGTGCATTTGCGGTCATATCCATTTCATTTAATTCTCCTTGCAAGTGCTCTCCTCTGGGAATTTGTGAACCGGTACGGTCTGGTCGTTGAGTATGAACAAACTTTTCACAGCCTATATGATGACGAGTAAAATGTACTGTTACCCATTGAGGTATTTGCTCCCATGTCCATTCATATTCTACCAAACGAATAGGAGAATGTTCTGCCAATAACATTTTTGCTTTCCATGAGTCTGAAGGTTCTTTTTTTAATGCTGACTTTCCTACGGTTCTGCGTGCTGCATTTAAAGCACGGTTCCAAGAAGTAACCGCATTTAGTCTAGTTACTTTAATCATATTTTCCTTTATGTTAAACTTGAAATAATAGATTCTACAGTCCGTATTAGACTGGATTCATCACTTGTAAATTTAAACCATTCTGTATGTCCGTTTTTGTAGAAAGGATGAGAAACCTTTAACTTGGCAAAACTGTTAAGTATATAATACTCACAATAGCCACACTTCTCCCAAACTTTTATAATTTTAATTGTTCGTTGATCAGTGTGGCTATTATAATACAGCTTACTAATACGATTTTTTACATCCTCGCTTGTTGCTCCAATTTTATATAATCCAGTTGCTTCGCATTTTAATAGGTACAGTTTTTTAGGAGCTGGGGTAGGACATGGTAAAGGCTTGAAAAAGCGCGATACCTTGTGCATGAATTTACTGTGTTAAAAGTCAATATAAAAGATCGTGTGTATCAATTGTGATGCGAAATTACTAATTATTTTCTTATTTACAAGATTATAGATATAAAAAAAGTATCTAATTTGATAATATGTATAAGTCAAATTAGATACTTTTTAAATCTTAAATGTATATAATATAATTCCTTATTTGCGTTTGTATGAATACTATATGGAGGTCTTAAACCATACTTTTTATAATCCATTAAACATCTCCAGAACTTAGCCTTTTTGAAGAATATGTCATCTGAGGCATAGCTTATTGCTTCAATCAGTTCTGGAGATGGTGCATGAATTTTTAGGAAGTCAGATACTTCCATTAATAGCTTATATTCTATAGGAACTTCATGTTTCATCAGAAACCCGATCCGTGTCTGGTCGAAGTTTTTCAGGCTGTGTCCCTTTGGTCTTCCGGGCTTTTTTTTGCGGCGTTTTGGTTTCTTTCTGCTGTTCGGAAACGTTTTCATTATGTTCATTTTTTTGAGACGATGTTGACCGAGAGCTTAAACGTTGACTCTCAATATCAACGCTAACATTAATAATCTTCATAATTTAAATAATATATGTCATTAAAAATCCGATGTATTCTGAACATCCATTATTACAATAATCAACTACACAATTACGTTGTCCGCCTTGTATTGTACAATGCCAATTTCCACGTCCTTTATTATGGGAATAACCTATTTTATATTTAGGAGGATCAATGGTGTTTGGTAATGTAAATATGGTACCACTGTGATGGGTATGTAATTCTCCTTGAATGGACACTACTTTTCCAACTTGACGGACATACAGTTTTGTTGTAATACCACAGTTCTGAACATTGATTGCAATCCATCCACTATCTTTGGGATATTCTATAGTTCTAGCTATAACATCAATTCCACCAACGAATAGTTTTCCTGTTACATATACATCATTGTTGAGAACCAAGTTTCCAATGTTATTTTTGATATATAAATCTTTATTAGAGATATTGGAATACCCCATATAACCGATTTGTTCTGAATTTTTGTCTTCCCAATTTAAACAGGTTATCAATTGATTGTCTGTCTTAGGAAGAGAGGCATTCTTTAAACTTAGGAGCGAAGAATCCGCATGGGATATTTTTACTGGTCCATAAAAAATACTAGCTTTAGATTTTCCTATGATTTCTAGTATAACAGTATTTTTTCCATCACCAATTTTGGTGTCCCGATAATAGGAGTCTCCTTCATTGTACCCTAACATATTGATATTTATACTACCGGTATCAGCTGCAACGCCTGTATTATATATATGATTACTAGCTACAACAATATTTCCTGCCTTAATAGAATTTAAAGACATTGTGACTTTTAGCGTCATACCATTGGAGTCAAGCGAAGCCAATAAAGTATCTCCAATATAAAATTGAATAGCTCCGTCCTCTGTTATAGTTACTTTGTAAACAGGCTTTCCATTTAATTGGGATTGAATACTTAATGCTCCAGAGGCATTATAGGTGATGCTAGCTTTAGCTGTTCCTGATGTTAAATTAATCCCCTTTTGGGCTGTAAGGTCTTTATTTGCCGTTACTGTTCCATCAATAACAATATCCTTCTGTACAGTCTGAACTGAATTAGGGGAATCTATCATTAAAGCATATTTACCAAATAACGCTTCTTTAAGTCGAAGTGCTGTACCATCTGATGTAATACTGATAAATTGGGGTGGTGCTTCAGTTAGTACATCATTGGCTATTGGTACACTGGATGATACAGCACATCCGTATATATTTCGTCCAATTTTATCTCCGGAATCAGCATAAGACACACGTTCAACCGAGTTGTTCTCATACAAATACATAGGCCATTTAGAGACTCCAGATGTTCCTGCGCAATAACGTATTTTACCATTGATATAGACATATCCAGCACTAATACTTGTACCTGATACTTGACATCCGCTGATAATAAAGTTATCACACTCATCAAATATACTTGTAAAAGCTAATGCAAGATTCTGTAAATTCATAATATCATCAATGTAGGTGTAACGCCCACCTGTTTGTGAAGTAAACTCTTTCATTTAAGCGTATGTAACTTTAAATTTTTTTCCTGCAATACGATAACGATCTACATAATAAGTAATCATAGCTGTAAGTTCCTCTTGTGAGATTGTCTTGGTATTAATTGCAGGACAACTTACTACAAAACTTACATCACTTGTTGGCATCTTTTCATCTTTCCAACGCAATGGAGTGGTTGGGTGCCCGCTAACTTCGATTTCGCCTTCGTTATACAAAGGAAATTCGCATATATTTTTATTAGCATCTTCCCAATATATTGGTACTCCATTTATAGCACCACCTGAAATGACAATATGTTCAGAGGTGTCTAAAAAATACTTCCTAAATTTATGATTTAAAAAATATTCCATCATAATAACCTGGGAGGTCATTGCTGCTTCTATTCGTTTTTCGTCAGCCCATTCTTTCCATTTTACATTCAAAGAGTTTAACGGTTGTAAAATGGCCTGAAGAAATAATATCAGTTTTCGTCCTCCAAGATAATGAGGAACTAACTGATTTACCATACGGTCAGTATTAATACGATAACTTCTCATTCTGTTTCTAGTTTTATAACGATTGCTTCACGAAAAGTTGGAAGTTCACTTTCTGCATCTTGTTGTGTACTTTGTTTTGCATAACCGCTAGCCAAATAGCACTTCCGTTCAATTTTTGTTAATGGTCCGAGTTCATTATTGTCGTTATATTGAGCGATAAATATTCCTTGTTCTACACTAGCTTCTTGATCAACATGAACATCTGTAACATGCTCTACTTTTTGAATGGCATCTATAATTTTTTGTGAGTAGATAAGAGAATCAAACTTCATATTTACAATAAAGTCAATAAGTGCCGTATCAATATTATCATAAAGTTCCTCTTTCGTAATAGCTCCATCATAATACACGGTAACTCTGGGAACAAGCACATCACCTCTACGACTAACTACATTACACTTAACACCTGCAAATTTAATCTGATTAAGATATGCACGTGCTGCAATTAATTCCTCATCAGACAATTGGGACAAAGAACGACCTTCTCCAGAAGCAACTTTTAATATCAAAATATTATCTTTGAATTCTTCATTATAATACTCTTGATAAGATACATGTGTAATCAATCTTTTTGTTGTATCTTCAGTTGCATAATGAAATGCTGTACCTTCATCATTGATAATTAGATCATCTCCATATTGCCATTTCAACATAGCATTTGCGTAATATGCTGAAGTCCCATTAATTCGTTGGGTAAAGGTTTTAGCAATATCTGTGGTAAAAACGTCTAACAATGTTTCAAATGAGTAGATTGCAGCGGCTGTTACCCATGTGAAAGCATTGATTATTGACATCTTTGAGTCATTTGTTAGCTCTGTAAGTTCCAGGTATTTGTTTCTGGTCTCCACGGCTTCATTGTATATTTCTGTTAATGTACGGCTCATGCTATGTCTGAATTTTCATATTGATAAATCGTTCCATTTATATCAAAGCTCCATGAACCCGCTTCATTCCATGCAGTTTCATGGGTAATCACATATATCGCTTCCATACCAGTTGTAATAACATAATTGCCATTACTATCTTTAAGCGGCTCCTTATATGTTCCAGAGGGTTGTATATCTAATATAACTTTACAATCCCTTCGTTGATTATTATGCTTTGCAATATAGATTAAGTAGTCATTGATAACTGTGTCTTTTGTATAATTGATATTTCTTAACTCCAAATTAGATAAATTCATATCCTGAATGGGGGCAAGACTGGATAAACTCATGTTAGCCAGTTTCACTAAATATGTACCTTTACATAAAAATAGTCCTTGTAGAGAGAGATTGTTCTTCTCCGAAATTATCTCGTCTACCACCAGCGGCATAGTTGGCATCATTAAGCCATTAATAGAAGACAAATCCCAGGTTTTTAAATTGAAATCACCATACAATTTAATTGACCTTTCATCGGTATAATTATCGAAAAAATGCACATATTTTTGTAGAGTGGGGGATAGCGTTATAGTTTCCAAATCACTGTTGTCTCCCCAATCAACAATAAGATTTCCGTCTCCTGCCATTTGTAATGCAATAGATGCTTCTTCTGGAGATATGTACATGACGCATCGTAAGGGAGCTGTTGTGTTTTTATAATATACATGTCTCTCTCCATTTGCCGGTACAATATGTTCTGCTTGTAACGTATTTACAATACTGTCATATATAATAAATTCTTCATCCCAATATATTTCTTCACCTTCTTTTAATTGTGAGTGGAAGGATAAATCAGGATTGTTGATTAACAAATCGAATATACCTTCTATAGAACCATGTGTGTTTACTGCAACATCAAATATGTTCTGATTTCGTTTTACTTTATACACCTGCATCTGCTTCTGAAAAATCTAAGTCTAATTCCAGATCTCCTGAATAGGAATTAAAAGCGGCATTAATAATCTCCACTTTATCATCTTTGAATTCTGTTTGTAACTTTTCTGCTAATCCTGAATGACTAAGGTTGGCATGAAGATATTTAATTAAACCCACACCTGAAGTTGGATACCTATAGTTGTTGGACGGAACACATTGTAACAATAAGTTTCGGTTTTGAATATTTGCATTTATATTTACCATATCAGATATAGTATCAGCCCACAAATATGCTATTCCTTCATTTAATTGTATAAGGTAGTAATTGGGGCTAATCATAATTAATTGTGAGGCATGTAAAATTCTATCATGCGCTCCAAACAGTCTAGTATGTACTTCAAACCATTCAGAATTATTAGTTGGGTTTATAACTATACGTATATTATCACCTCCATAATCTCTACCAATGCGTATTTTTATTGGTTTATAAACGGGAGTATAAGGTATTTCTATCTTTGCTCCAATTGTGTACAACTGTTTTATATCAAAACTAGAAGGAACAGTAATTTGTGCTGTAAGAAATAAATCGCTTTCCTCAATCCATTTAAATGGATATATATTTAAGGTATTACGGTTTCTTAGTACAATATCTCCAGTTCTTGTATTTATCTGAATATCTTTACGCATTGCTTATCTTTTTTTGTAGTATGTTTATCTCATCTCTTATTTGTTGGCGAACAGCATGTAATTCTTTTATATCATACGGAAGCTTTTCTCCAAGTAAAGAAGCTTCATAACATTTAATTATTTGATAATCACTTTCTTCTAACTTGTGTTTCAGATTTTCTACTTGATTATTAATATATTGGTTATTTGCCTTAATATTCCATTTTTGAACAATTCGCTCTTTTATAATATCAAAAGAATTTGTAGCAATTTGTTCTAAGGTTATTTGAGGAGGTGTTTCAGATATAAATTCAAGAAATCCCTTTTGTTTTAGTTCTTTATATTTTTCACATTCTTTAGATGTGCAATGTCTCAAATCAACTGTACCATCTGGCAAAATTTTAGCTAACTCCATATTTTCTAGGTTCTATATTCTACTAAATAATAATGGTTTTGACAATATCTTAATATCATTGTGTCACCACGTGCCATATCTAAATATCCATTATCTCCATTAACATAATTACAATCATTATCTAATAAGGGTGTTCCGGATACTCCTCGTACTCTGATTCTATTTCCTGAATTATGAGCAACAATAATGCGAATTTCAAATGTAACATCTTTAGAACTTACAACATTTTGTATTTGAGTATTACTAGGTAGTTCGATGGTCATAAATTCCAAACCAATATCTGTAAATATAAAGGTATGTGTTCGATCAAAAAGTGATTGAATTATGTCTGTATATGCAGCTCCAATATATGTATCCTCAAATTCTGCCTTGCCTCCAATACCAAAAATATTTCCATCATAGTTTATTGCTTGTTGTATATACCAAGAGTTATTGTCTTTAGGTCTAAATTTTACTAAAAGCCCTATACCACTATTATAAGTATTTCCTGAATATTCTAACCTACATAATCCGTTGAGACCAGAAGATGCAGGGAATACATTTGTGCCAAATCCAGTCCAAACTTCTCCCGAAGAGTATTTGATGAAACTGGAAAGAATAGTAAGTCCTTGGTATCTGCCATCCATTTCAATGGATTCTGTTACTCCAATTCTTCCATCTCCTATATCAAAGCCGCCAATACTTCCACTAGTAGCGGTAATTTTCCCTGTGATAGATGTATTACCTTGTGTATCCCAAGTGATATTTCCTCCGGCCAATACTCCAGAGCCATCACCTTCTAGTCGCCATTTAAATCCTCGTAGACCATTGGTCCCGATGGTTATATCACCTTCTGTTGATGTATGTTGGTTGATATTATTGTTTTTAGTTCCCAGCCAAATAGCATTTTCATCAAAATGCCAACCTGCTATAAAATTGTCGGCGCCGGCAGAAAATACTTTTTCGTTATTTTTATATCCTATCAAACCATAATTGGCATTGTTGATATAGTACATTGCAACACCACCGTATTCTTTTACCCAGTCTAACTGATCGCCAGTATCCTGGACGGAAGTAACATTGGCGATGGCAATGAATTTTTTTAATGAATTGATCCCTATAGTTCCATTGTAAATACTATCGACTCCTATAGTCCATCCTGCAATGCTACCACCAGATGTTTCTATTGTTCCTTTAAATGAGGCGTTTCCCTCAACATCCATTGTAACATTACCATTGGCAAAAGAGGCTGAACCGTCTTTGTTTAATGACCAATGAATGATGCCTTCACTTTGAGCAGAAATAGCTCCTTCTGATTTTATGGATAATGTGCCATCTTCACATTGAATACCACCAGAAGTAATATCCCAACCACCTATTTTCCCTCCAGTCTGATCTATATGAAAAATTTCTTTGTTATCTTTATATCCATATATACCAGCTCCGTTATTTTCTGAAGGACCAATATATACACCCGTTAACCCTGGAATATCTTCAAGACTGTCGTGACTGCCAATTATTTTTTTTCCAACAAATATTTTTGGAGTAATCACATAAGAAGAGCCAATAGTTGTTTTATTGCTTTCCCAATCTTGAATCCAGTCCAGCATAGTACTTTCGCGTACAATAGAAAATGTGAAACGCCCAGTTAACCCTGCACTTACTCCAGAAAGAACTGGAATTTCAATGTATCCTTGTAATATATCAATAGGAAGTGATATAATGGATAACCGGTATCTATAGCTATCAACTTTTATTAGTTGATATTCTATATTGTCGTTACTTTTTACAATAGTGCTGGAATCAATTTCTATTGGGGTTTTCTCATCTCCACAATATGCTGAAATAATAGTATAAGCATGTTCTAATTTAGGGTTAGAACCATCGAAATCTGCTTTAATCACACACGAGTTAGGGGTTAGCGATAACGAATAAGCATCGCTAATAGATACAAGTGTGATAGAAGATTTTGCTACTGTTCCCATAAATTACTTTTTCAAAAGAATAGCCCTTGAACAAAGTATTTGTTGATGTGGGAATAGATAAACTATTTCTTTATTTCCTCCAATATTTCCTTGGCCATACGTTTTGCTTCCATTCTCCACATTTGCATGTCATTCCATTCCTTTTGATGTTCACTATCTTCATCTTCTAGGAGGTGATTATTAATAATGGCTTGCATTGCATCATCAGAGTACCGTCCATGAATAATAGCTGAAACCAATTGGCTATATGTGGGCATTCCAACTGGAAGGGTTATCTCACACCATTTGTATTGTTCATTTTCACCTCCTTTTACTAAATTAACATCAAATGCAATTGTGTATTGACGCAACCCTAATTTTATATTGTGTCGTATGCGTTGAGGTTGCTCATTACCTTGATTATAAGCTATAAACATTGTACTGTGTTTTTTATTTTTACAACTTGAAATTTTCCTTGAATATAGCAAGCTTTCCAAAAATAATGTAGTTCTGAAAATGCTTTGCGCCTGATCCCGTATGACTGATAATGAATTAAGAAACCTAAATAAGAGTTTATAGATCTCACATTGGCATATATAGCTTCCTTGTCACAGTTTTTACATGCTTCTTCTAAATAACTTACAGCATTAATAAAGTTTCCAACAGTTCTATTCGATAAGTAAGCTCTACCCGGCTTAATTACTCCTCCTACCATTTTTATTCCTTTTTTAACTTCTTGAATATAGATTTTATCAGGGTGCATTTGAATATTTAAGATATACCGTAGTTGATTCCTAGAAGCTCTTTTAAAATATATTGCATCTTCCTTAGTTTTACATACAAAGCCAAAATCATCTACAAAACGTACATATTTGGCTCCTCTTTCTTCTGCTGCTTTAATAGCCCATTCATCAAAAAATGACATGTAAAAATTGGCAAATAATTGACTGGTTAGGTTTCCTATTGGTTCGCCTTTCATCCATTCATTGTAAAACAGGCTTTTGTTTTTAGGCAGTATTCTCCATAATTTTAAATTTCCTTGACGTATGCAATCATCTTGTGGTCGATGTCGTACAATTATTTCTGTAAGCCATAGCACTAAATCTAAATCTTGTTCATATATGGTCCCTTTCCAATAATTCCATTTTTCTTTGATAAATGGTAATAAGTGTTCTAATAATCGTTCGCAATCAATTGACATAAAAAATCCTTTAATATCAAATTGAGCATACCAAGCCTCGTGCGAATAATTATCAGAGACTTCAATTGTATTTTTTGTCAACTGATCAATACATGCAAATGTTCCAAAACCCTTTCGACAGTTAAATGATACATTTCCGTGTTCAACAAAACGTGCCTCAAACAGTGGCTCTAAGCGTAGACACAACCAATGTTGTACAATACGGTCACGGAAATTTGCAGCAAACACTTCCCGTAATTTAGGACGGGTAACTATAAAACAAGTACTTGTTGTTGGTCTATATGTTCGTTCATAAACTTCTCTCGCTAAATCTAATAGATCTTCATGCCAAATAAGTCTATACATAACACATTGTGAACTTGTCTTTTTTTGGGCACAGCAATCATCTAACGCATCAAACCATCCCTCGACATATTTATCGTTAAGTGCTGCAACCGCTCTCACCATGTTACTGTTGTACTTGTTGTTGTTGTTGAAGTTGCCATTACTAAAGTTCACGTTCCAGCTGTTGTTCTGACTGTTCTCACTGCTACTCCAGTACCGGCTCGCGGTTATTGCGTGTACTATCTTGTTCTTAACTAGGTCTTTAACGCTTGGTAAAGGCCCAGTGACACGCCCATTTTTCAATAAAGATGTCCCTGTTATCATAGTCGTAACCGTTCAACAGGTCTGCTGCTCCAACACTTTGCTTCTCCAGCTTTTAATATGCTTTGAAATTTCCTTTAAAGATTCAGCAAAATGTGGCATTTGCTTGTTGCTAATTATGCGTGTATGAGGACTCCGATTTGACCACTCTTTTAAGGTGTCAATGCAAGTTTTCACTGTACGCATTTGCAAATAAAATGAATTAATAAGTTCAAGTTTGGAATCAGGGTCTTCTTCATTTAAAGCCAATCCTATCACTGTTAATCCATCAAGCAGAGTGTCTATGAGACGTTTGCTTAATTGACGAATTCCTACACTATTAGGAGTCCGTTCTACCATTTCTATACAGAGTAACATTAAATTTTCTGTTTCTCTGTAAATAGGTGCACTTCCTGCGTTACGAATTGTTCTTGCCATAATTAAAAGATTTTATTCACAATGTGTCTTATTACATATAGTTTATTTACGAATACTTTATTTTTTCTGTAGAGGTTTACAATTATGGCATATTTATTTTTGTGGAGCGTCAAAAGACGCTCCACTATACTAAAATGCTGCAACCGCTCTCGCCATGCCACTGTAGCACTTGCTGCTGCCGTAGAAGCTGCCATTAAAAAAGTACACGTACCAGCTGAAGTTCTGACTGCCCTCACTGCTACTCCAGTACCAAGAATTAGAAAAATCATTCAAAATACCGGCATCTATTGCTTTTTGAAAAATTGCACCTATTTTATCATCATCATAATTCACTCCTTGTCTAGCGTGCCAATACATACGCATAAGTTCACCAACAGATGGTAGGTACCAATTATGATATTTAAATTTATCTGCCAATTCTTCGCCTGCTTTTACTGTAGGTTGATAAGCATAGCATTTGCTGGCAGCAGGATAATAAAATTGTTGATATTTACTAAGATTTTCATTGTTAGCAATTATGTTATTTATATACTGGGTCAACATCGCTTGTTCAGTATATAAGTCAGTCGCTTCAGGTATCGGCAAATTAACTCCTGAATCTTCTAAGATTTTATTTCTATGTTGAATAATTTTTAAAGTTTTTGCTAAACCGACAGGAACTTCGTCACCTTTTTTATAGGCACCTGATAAAATGGCTAAATCCGCAGTCAATTCCTCTTTTCCTGTATTAGTCGTACCTGGAGCAGCGATACCATCTCCAACAGCAGCTGTTTTAACATCTGAATTTACAAATCCGTCAATTGTATTTTCATCTACATAATTATCATACCTTATGTAGTTAGGAGAGGTATTACCTTGGTCGTCATATTCTGTAGGTTGTAAGCCAGTCTGTGTAATGTTAGCAATTGAACCTATATCATATACACTATAATTAACATCATCTTGTAATTCAATAGGATAAATTGCATATTGTTCATTCCACTCTTCCGTTTGTCCTGTATTTTGAGGATAAAGCCCCCATACTATACCTGAATTTTCAAGATTTGATAATGCTACCATACGTCTATCATTGGCATCTGCTGGATTTATGTAAAAACAAATTCCAACTACGGTTTTTCCAGCAGTTGTAGGACCATAAGTTCCATCATAAAATACATAATCTCCGAGATGAGCACGTCTGGGGTATAAACCAATATCCCATGATGCTTCAAGCACTTCACCATTTGTTTTTGTTAGATAACATCTTAAAGTTGTATGTGGAGCCAATGTATCTTCATCTCCTAATTGAGATACATTGATAACGCAATAATCTTTTGACGTATTGACTATTTTTGCATACAAATTGGTATCCAATGACCAACGAATGCTAACCACATCATTCCCATTAGCGGTATTCGGCTTACAGTAAAAAGAGTGTTCACCTGTAGAATAAATGTATTGGCTTCCTTTGATTTCTATAGCTGCAATAGGAGTTGAGTAGTATGTAATATGAAGATTGTTGTTTTCATCGTCTACATTTCCCCAATGATACAACCAATCAATTTTATTGTTAAAATTAGGCCGGTTGGTAGTATTGTTTATTACTGCTATTTTTCCAGATACACTACTATCTGTAATAGAGGCCAAATAGTTAATCATATAAAGAGAAACCTCGGTCCAGTTTATACTTGCTAACTTTAAATAATTCAGCGGTGCATTGCCTGTAAAGCATAAATTAAATATGGTACGCGAATCTGCAATCCCTGCGCCAATTGATAAACTTTGCATTCGGTCAGCTCCTTCCAATGTGATGGTTTTCAAATTAGGCTGTTGATCTAAAGACAAAGATGTTAAAGTCCCAGGAAGATGAACCTCTTCTAAATATTCGGTAGCTGGAAGAACAACAGAAGACAACATTGTTCCTACTAAATTCAACATTCTAAGTTTAAGCAAAATAGATAAATCTAACCCACCTACTAAACTAGCGACACGTTTTAATACTAGTTCTTGCAACAAAGGGGCAGTAATAGTCATACCGGTAGGACGGAATTCAACAACATCTTTTCCATCCACATGAAAGGCTGTTAGGCGAGCACCGCTTAAATTAAATGTTTCTCCTAAACTTTTGTCTGTAAAGTCACCAATGGAACGCATATAATCAATACCATTTAAGAAAATATTAGTATTGCCATCTGAAGTTCCAACATTGACATCGTATGTTTCTCCGGCTTTAATACGTGGAGACAGTGCGTTACCAACCCCATAAGATAGTGTCGAGCCTATGGCAAATGAGGGGTACATCCAAATATGTGGTACAATAGAAAATTTAAATTGTGGACGTGTACCATCTGTTTTTATTATAGACCGGAAGTTTAATGAGCCTGCTGATCCTTCACCGTCACGCCTTCCAAAGTCTCCAAAGGCTGCATAAGAAGATATGTAGGTAAGTCTGCGTGCAACCCATTGCATTTCTGCTTGTAATCCATCTCCTAAACTTTGTGTTATGGGATCTGTACCATTTGTGTATTTATTTTCCGGGTCTGAACTCACATAGGCGGTTCTAGCACGTTCATATACAAGACGAGCCACTTCATTGTAAGCAACGGCTGGGAAATAACGTTGTACGTAAAAATAATATTTTTCCATACAGCCCATTAAAGTTCCATCATCACTTAATTTAAGCATTGCTTGTAATATAGAGCGCATGTTGGTACGCAATTCATCTGGAAAGGCATTTTCCATTTGGTTGAATAGTGCATTTCCTTCGCTATTCCAATAAAAACCTCCATCATTGTTTTTATCATGTTCTTCTACATAGTAAGGTTTTTCTCTTTGCCCTACATTATTTACAGGAAATATTGTGTCCAAATCATCTTGATGCCAACCAATTAAATGAGTTTTGGGGTCAACATAAAAATATATATTCTTCCCTCTGTTATCACTGGCTGCAATTAACTTACAAAAATTCATAGCAAAATGAGTTTCTGTAAGATTAAAGTATTTTCCTGCATCGGCCTTGAACAATGCTATTCTAGCCGTTTTAAACGATGAGTTAATTGCATCCCAATCTGTACCGCTGGCAATATTCCCGCATTGTTCGTTGATATTTACAGTCGAATATCTTCCACTTTCAATCTTTTCAATGCCTGCATCCACCCAAGTAGAAGTAATGAAATCATATCTGAATAAATCGAACTGTGCATTGTTACTCCCTGATTTAGTCAGCCAATAATGTTTGGAGGTATCAAGATTTTCTGCTGCATTTAAATCTTCAATGGTACCGTTGAAATAATCTATATTATCATAATGCTTAAAGACAAAGTTAAATCCACTTTTGATAGGGGCGATCTTATTGGTATCCCCAAAGACCAGACTCATTTGCTTTTCGCCGTTATACATCCAATCTTCTTCACCTTCTAAAGTGACATCTTCATCAATCCAAGGTACGCGGCACATCACCAAAGCACGGTCATTATCAGCTCCTTCCAGACATACATAATCTGGAAATTTTGTTTTGTCATATCCGAATGTTGGTTTGTCTCCCTTACCTGGACCAAAAGTCATAAAAGATTTAAATTGTGGTTCGGAATTCTCATCTTCTTGTACAAAGAACAAAAACGGTTTTTGAAGTACAGCTACACGACAATTTTCAAAACCTTCTGTATTGGTAATGGAATTACCGCCACATACAGCTTTAAATAAATCATTAAATAGAGCTGTAGAACCTATTTTATGACTTTGTGCTGAACTGGCAAAATTTACTTTTCCCACCAATTTGAGTGCTCCAGGTACATCGTTAGTTAACTGATAACATTTATCACGATTTACTCCATTTTCATCAACCCAATATCCATCTTCATTGAAGCCCCATTGTCCATTCCACCACCAATACAACATGGATGAGGTTCCTTGACCTTTTTCGTTCATGTCGTACAATGTTCCACTATTCTCCGGTTCTCCAGGGATATGGATAATTAAAGTTCCGTTGAATTTGTCCTTTTTAGTATTGCCATAAGTAGCATATTTACCTTTCCAAAGAATAACATTGTATTTTTCATAAGCAAGATCGTAGCTGATAGTATTACCATCAAGAATGTTATTAGAATCTCGGAATGCTATTTTTTCTTCACTATTATCTAAGGATGCCATATAGTTTTGGCGCACATCATTAGCTGTGAGTGCTTTCTTATACACCTTAATACTGTAAATGTCAATGTCGGCTCCAGAACTACCAATACGGATACCTTGTGAGGTTTGTTTGCTATCCACGTATTGTACAAAGGTGTCATCTGTAGCGTAGTTAATTTCACGGTTAATGATTCCATTCACAAAAATGCGACAGTAATTTTGTCCGGTACTGGACAAATTGTACAGTAAGTTAACTGCCACTTTAGTACGTGTTCCTTCTCTATACCCAATGTCTTGGTTTTTTCGAGTAACTTTAGCTAAAGTCATAAAACAAGCCTCTGTAGCTTTCATTTCCCAACCTAATGGGTTGTTGTCTTTAGTATAAGAACACATGCGTAGAACTGGCTCATCTTCGTTGGTTATATTACGAGTTGCAAAATCTATTTCAAATGTAAGTGAACCTGTCTTCTGTGTTTGGATGAAATCAGAAAAAGTTTCATAATCAATAGTTATACTTCTTCCACTAGGAACACGCAAACATTTGATCCCATTATCGTCTTCAACCCAACCATCACTAATAAAACCAAAATTTTCAAAGGTCGCGGGAACATTCTCGCCTGAGACGGTATTAATAATAGTATCTGGGTGGGTTTCAGTATTACTACGTAGTTTTGGATTGATAATTAAATCAGCACCATCAGTCGGGGCAAAATTTTGTGAGTTATCGATATTAAAACTAATACGATCACGCAAGTATTTTTCTCCAGTGCTAAATAACATATAAGCACTGAAATTCGTTTCTTTGCTTTCGATTTCTATCATATTGCCAAATGTGTAAACCACACCATTTTGGGCTTGCTGTTCAGTGTAAGACAGATAATTCTCAACCTCTTGAATGTCTGTTAATTTAAAAGTAACAGGTAATACATCTGAACCTGGGTTATATATTGCCCATTGGAAAAATTGAACGGATGTCCAGTTTACAAGAGACTTGACTATCTGGTTTAATATGATATATGGAGTCTTATTATCAGGGTCTGAAACTATCATTACCTGTGAAACAATGTGTTCACTTTCCACATCTGTGCCATCTACAGATAACCAGGCCTCAATTTCATGTACTCCATGAGACATAACTTTAACAGAATCCCCTTCAGTGTCGGTTACATCAAACTGATTTGGGGTTTCCGTGTACTCAACTTTGCCAACAGCGTATTGGACAGAACGTACACCACCTTCACCACTAATTTTTAAATTTAATGTTTTAGCTACAGCACCAGTATATGTATATAATAAAGACATAGTGGCACCAGTAATAGGTTGCTGCCATTCGTTTCGGAACGTAAGTTTCAATTCTGTTTTTGTAACACTTTGGAACACTACATAAGTTGTGGTACTTTGTGTTTGGTCTCCAGTTACAATGATACGTAATTGACAGGTTCCACTGTTAAGTAATCCACTAATATCTACATCCGTATAAGTGTCGCTTTCGGCTTCTACACTCTTGATTGCCATTGTACCAATTGTACGCCAAGAATCGGAAGCGGAGGCACGCCTTTGGATAGTCATAGTACCATCTTCATAGGTATTTGCGTATTTCCCAGTAACAGGATTGTATGTTTGAGAAGTAAAACGCATTTTTAGAACTACACTACCATCAATGCTTACATAATTTGTTTGATTGCTGGCCGTGGTTAATTCTACAATATTCATTACACCCTGTTCGTCACTAATAGGAATAGTAACATCAAGCAATTTTAATGCTTGATTCTCATCAGGGTCAGCAAGCCATTCATTATATGTGTTTTTATTAGCAAATGCTCGAATATGATAAAAACCGTCCGGATCTTTTGTCATAGGAGGAATGTGACCAATTTTATTGTTTTCATGGTCTTGCAAATAGCTCTTTATAAACTTTTGGACAGCCTCCCCAGAGTAGGGGAGAAGGTTCGTTTCGTCAGGTGCTGCGGGGATGGTATTGTTTTTATTGCCACCCCAGTCCTCTGTAAATTTACCAGCAGGAATTTCGTCAGTTCTGAATTTCTTAGCCATAATTAATTATTTTTTTGTAAAGCGTAATTTAAAAATTTGTTAGCTTTTCCAGCCTTCATCATTTTTCCAAGGAGATGAGTTAATCCAGAAACCAGATCCAAAGCAGGAACGTATAGATTGCCAAACTAATTTTGTCCCTATGTAAACTGCGGTAATTATTTTGTTACCAACTCTTATTTGACTGACATCTTTACCATTTATCTGTATCATTCTTCAAGTATGAAATACACGGTGTTTTCATCTTTGGATTCGATTTGTTCAAAAGCCTCTTCATTTTCAATTACATCAAATGAAAGATTACCTACTTGTTTTTTGAAGGAAAAGGTGTCATTTGAGTTATTGTTTACGGCATTTATCAATTGATTAAATTCGTGAGCTGTTAAACGTCCACGGTTATTAGTTCCATTGTTTTCTTGCTTATTATTAAAATCAAGCAGGTTAGGGGATTGCTCTTGTTCTGCCGCCATACTTAAAATATTAAAGGGAATTCATACGGGAACATGTTACCGTTTAGAAGTTCACACATAAAACAGTCTTGTCCTGATATTCCATAATTTAATGTGATACTTGGTTTTGATCTATCAATTTCTTGTTGTACTATATTGCCTTCATTATCTCTTTGTTCTTTCCACCAATCAATCACTTCATTTTCCATATCAGGAAGATGATACCTAGTCCACTTGAATATGTAGTTTTTAGCTACATAATCCGGATCAACTAGTTTACCTTGATAATAGACGTTAGCGGTTAAAACAGTTTGACAACTATTGTTTTTATATGATACTCCTTGACTGGAAGTAATTTCAAGTGAATAGCCCACTATATATTGTTTCCGTATTGTGAATGTAGCGGAATACTCTTCATCACTAAATTTCACGATACAACGAACTGTTAGCGAGTTACCATTATCCCAATAAGGTTCAAAAGGCCATATTGTTAATGTCTTTCCATTTTCTCCTTCAAACGGTATATAATCATATCCTTGTAAATAATACCATTGTCGTTGACTGGAAGTAGACTGTAGGTTCTCTTCTTCCAGCGTTAAGGTAATGTCTGCCGGATTAGTAACAGGGTCGGCTCCTGTTAAGTCTCCTAAAAGAGTAAAGGTATCAGTTCCAACAATACGAATAGACTTACTGACTAATTCGTCTTTTACAGACTGGTCAAGGTTATCCCAAGTCATTGTCACATTTTTGCCAAATGTTACATCGCCATTTTTATTCCATTTAATATTTTTATTGGCAAAATGACCAGAACCATCTGTTTTGATTAATACAGAATTACTACGAGTACCAATACTGCCTTCTCCGTCAAAATTTAATTGAAGCAATGGGTTCTGGATGGTCCCACCAATGCCACCACGATTAAACCAAGCTCCATAATCCTCTGTGTAATTAAGTATAGTGTCAGTAGGTTGGTATTGTGTGACTAGTTCTCCTGCCTCTAATTGTGGTGAAGAAAAATAAAATATTGATTCTCCTGCATTATCAGAGGTATCAAAAGTTGGGACAATGGATAGAACCAATGCTTCTTCTGCCTGTTTCGGAGCTTGTAATTCAAATGTTACCTTTTTACGAGACCATATATTCGTGTTAGCAATAGGTATTTGAACGGTTCCTATTGCTTTATCATTTTGTAAAATAGATAATTGACATGCTTGCCCCGCATATATCCAAAAAGAGAATGTATATTTTTTCCCGATATGTTGCGCGAACCACTCTTCAGATTGGGCTATCATGCTTATGATTTTAGAGGCACTATATACATTGCCGATTCCAGTAGGGTTTTCTATTTGAGTGTCAATAGTAATTGCAGATGTAAAATTAACATCTAAAGAATTAACGAATACATTCCTATGAATTTTTCCGGCATAAAAAGTTGCAGCAAAACCATTCTCATCACCAGCAGTTAATGTTCCAGAAATATGAGCAGATTTTGAAGCAAAAAGTTTCTGTAAGTAACCTCCATATCCTTCTAATTGACCAAATACCGGATCTGTTATTCCATTCAATTTGCCAACACGTATTTTACTGGCATCGCCAAAGTTAGCAACACTAGACAGTAAGATGATATTGAAATCCGACACCCAAACTTCATCTGAAGGAGACATCTCACTTAAATCCAGTTTTACTGTTCGCAAATAACGTCCAGAATAATCGACAGTTATTGTGTGCAACTTATATTGCCAATCTGTTGTAATAGAAGTGGTTTCTTCTCCATCTGTTCTTGTTCCATCTTGGTATTCTAATGAAACTTTACAATTGACAGCTTTATTGGCTTTGATCTTATATGAAATAAGAACGCGGTTGGGGTTTTGAACATATTTGTAGAAATCTTGTTGTAGACCAATGAAACCGTAATATATAGCGTCATTTCTTTTAAAATGACAAATGCGATTATTGTCCGCTTCTGATAGTATGTAATCAGTGGTTACTGCTTCTGTTCCTCGTACTATATATTGTGATTCGGAATCTTCATAATCAGGAGTTGCAATATTTGAAGGCCAACATAAACTCTCATTACGTCCAATACCGTCAATCACATCCATATATGGGGCATTATCGTCAGACCCAGTTAAATATATGGCTCCAGATCTATTTATATCAAACAGATTGGTAATTCTGGCAAAGTCTAAGATTTCTTCTGTTTTGGGCACATCGCCTTCTAACAGTGCTCCGATGAAATACTGTTTTTCGACAATATCATTTGTATTAGAATCTACAGTCTTATCTATTCCATAATCCAATACACACATTAACGAATAAATAAGATTCTTTCCATCAAAATATTGTCTTCTAACTATATCCCCAGTCCGTAATCCTTGTGTCTTTTTAGAATCGGACTGGAGAGAAATTTTATATTTCTTGTATTTATATACAGACATTATGATATTTCTTCTACTAAGTCTCCGGAACAGGCATCGCTGACCCACCAAGACCCGTTAGTCACTGATTGCTTCTGCACTTCCAATTCGTATATTCTCATTTTTTTACGAATTGTCAGATCATCAAATGTTGCACTGATGTTGCCGGTCAATTTGTTTTGAATGATACCCCAGCCATTTCCGGCAAAACCACTGGAAAAAGTGACAGAACCTATGTCGTTGACAAAATAGGCATTACCATAGTGCTTAACTCCATTATCTAAAGCCAACCAATAGATTGAATCATCAAAGAATAGCTCGTTGGGGAGGAGACGGGTTTTAGAATCTGCTATTCCAATTGATTTTTTTCCTTCAATCGGTTTGTCAAAAACAAAAAAATCAGCATCTGTAGAAAACATTAAGCTGGATGATTTGCGATTTAATGGAGCATATAAACTTAACGATTCTACATAGCCAAATGATGATTTTATTATTTCAGAGATTTGTACTGTATCGTCATCAGCTACTTTATTATATTTAAATGGAGCTTCAAAAAATACGCTATCACCATCACTGTAAAATCCTGGTCCATCTTCTGATTTTAATCTAATATAACGTCTGAATATTACACCAGAATCTTCAGACGATTTTTTATATGTTTCAATCAATATATTCCCTAGATTGTGTCCTGCCTTAAATGATTCTGGGAAATATGCAGAACCAAATTTTGAAATCATTTCATATTCACCATCATCATCATAAATACTGGTTTGCAGGTTGATTTGTTTGGTATTATCGTCTCCCAGATTTAATATTTTGTTAGACGCAGAAAATGAGATAACATTGTTATTCTTGACATGAATAATGTAATTATCATCAAATTTTATGCCTCCTGTTACAATATTTAAGTCCCCCGTTAATTGAGCTAACCGTTTGGCAGAAATAGACAATACACTTGTATTATCAAATCCCAGATCTACACCATGCAAGGCGGTAATGCCAGATTGGAATGTGCTTGTACCTTTTACAGACAGATCCCCGGTAAGCGTTCCGTCTTTCATAGTCCAGTTTACATCTTCTTTATTTGAATTCCCGGAATGATAAAACTCATTTCCTTGATAGCTTATGCCATCCTTGGATATTTCTAAATCTCCAAGTCTAATATATCCACTACAAACAACATCACCGTTTAATGCGATTATATCATTATCATAACCTATAACATTACAACCGTTAATGTATAATCCATGTGTAGGGAGATGCAATTCACCGTTAATAGAAACTATATTTTTTCGCTCTTGTGGATTACTTTCGGACGTTTGGTAAACATCTAATATTTTTATTCCATTGTCTCCGGCTGTAAAACCATACAATGCTTTTAATAAACCGGCCATAGAGTCACCATTTATGGAAACAAACCCACCGGTGCCACTTCCGCCACCTTCTTCACTGCTTAAACTACTTATAATAGTATTTGCTAATAGATATGCAGAGTTCTTCCTGGTTATATTTTCATATTCATATATTTCAAGATTGATTTTTTCTTCATTCACAACATAACCATCCACATAATCCGAACCTGTGAAATCTGGAAGGGTTTCGTGTGAAGCTTGTTCCATCCCTGTTAAGAGTCGATTGTACATTGTTTCCAATGCACTACCTTTCTTAATTTGTGATATACCTTCATTTAACTTTGCCATTATTCTGCCACTTTTACAGTTTTTGATAAAAATCCTGATATAGATGCTTTATAGGAGTTAACTTTTGCTTGAAGGGATACAAACTTTGCCAAATTAGCTGGGGGTTGAGGTCCCATCATAGTTGGGGTCATCATTTGAGATAATGCTCCTAGCCAGTCAACCAATAAAGTTGCTAATTGATTTCCAAGTACTGCTGATTCATTGGCACTACCGCTACCCAAATACACTCCATCTTCTCTGATTATAATTTCTTTTGTATTGTATTTTGCCAAAATTTGTTGGGCATCAAGAAGTATTTGACTTTTATCATGTTGGGATAAAATATCGTCAGCGGTTATTTTGAATATACTTTTATCACTTTCTCCTTCTCCTTTAGCAACTTCCGACAATATCGAAACAGGGGTATAAGTCGTGTGAGCATGAACACCTGTCTTTTCCAATTCATCTACATCTGGAGTATCCTCTGAATCTTCCCATTCTTTTGTTTCTGTTGCTCCAATAATTACTTTGTTATGCGCGTCTACTTGTATTGTGTCTGCATGAGAGTATTGAATAACATATTCGCGTAATGTTTCAGGGTCTGTTGTTATTACGACATCCGAATAAAGATAGGGGATAACCACTAAACCATTTTCATTATTTTGAATGGCTGAAAGATATACGCCTTCATGTAAACCAACTGGAAGCCCGTCATCAATAGCCTGTTTGTCTGTAAGTGTATGAGTATATTCCTGTACATCAACAGTTCCGCACAGTTCTCCATCTGTATGTATTTTAACAACAAAACCAGATATTTTGGCTGTGTTTTTTATAACGTTGTTTCGTGGGTTTACCAATTTATGAAATGCAATTTGTCGTATAGCATCATAAATAGCACTGTTTGCGCTTAAATCGCTTGTAATTTTATCTGCCATAGTTTTATTCTTTTTCTGGTTTGGCAATACAGTAGGGGAGTTTTAAAGTCTGCCTAAAACCGTTAACACCAAATTTTGTGTTGATTTCTTCAATAAGATACCAACCTTGTTTTTCAGGTTCGCGTTTATCAAGTAAAACGACTTTCATTCCAGATTCCAAATGCCTCATGCCTAAATTAGTTCTATGTAAATCTCCGAAGATAGTAATACTACCCTCAACGCCATTTCTATTATATCCTTCAAAAAAGGCTTCGGCTTCTTTTATTAATTCGTCCTCGCTAATGCCAATTTTTGATGATACATAAGGGATAACGTTGTACGCACTTAGGTTTACTCTATCCTTAGTCTTTGATTTGGGGATAGCTCCAAGTTTTAGGGATTTCTTACTAAGTTTTGTTTCATTCAGAATTTGGAATTTCTTATGTTCTGTATCATTTTGTCCGGTCCATTCTGGATTTAAACGAACTGTTACATTATACTTGATTTGTTTGTTACCCTCAAACTTGAATCCTTCAGCGGAGACTGCTAAATATCGCGGATCACAATTCATTAAAGTTAAATTGTCTTGGGCTACATGATAATCAAACTGTATTTGAGGAGTATCAGAACTTCCATCTGTATTTAAAATAGAGCTGGCAACATTTCCTGATAAATAAGTATGCCCTACCATAACATAAGGAGTTCCATCTGTATCTTTCCTAATAAAACTATATAGCCCGTATTTATTCCATTCTGTTAATACATCCGCAACTGTCAAATCTTCTGTTAACTGAATCTTTCCAATATTAATGTCCCTTTCTGCTGTTTTGGGATGCAATTTTAACCCTGTTCCTCTTAATAAATCGTATTTTCCTCCCTCTTTCAACAAATTATTTACTGTAACAGCCATTGGGCCTAATTTAACGACATTTTTTCGCTTTAACCCACTTGCCAGATTCTCACATTTGATTTCAATAGGTGTGCTTACACTGCATTTTACGATATAACCGTCAAAATCGGGAACGTTCTTGACAAATGCCTCTTTCTCCATTGCTTGAAGTCTCTCGGTCGCATTTTTGAAGACCTTTCCTCTATCTTTATAATAGCCTAAATATATCCGGATACGTTGTCCTACCTTAAAATCAGTCGGCTGGGCTGTCGAATATCCTTTTCGCTTTTCTACAACTGTACCGTCTATTAAACGCTCTGTATAAACAGTAGTTGCACCTTCTTTTTCTATGTTCTCGGAAGTTATAGTGCGTTTAATTACGGTTCCTCTTGGGAATCTGACAGAAGCTGAATTAATAAGTTTCTTATAAGTATCGTTTATCTCAATACTTTCACATTCCCGAATAACAAGGCATTTATTTTCATCTGGATCGTTAATTTCTATAACGTCACTATTAGCTTCCCATATTAGGATTTTACAGCACAATATATCAAGGCATTCTTTACCATCTATAATTATTGCTTCTGGAAGTTTCATACTTAAATGGTGTTAGAAGTTAATGATTCAATCATTTGAGCGGCTTGATTAGCAGCAGATGCTTTAACCTTATCAAGAAGAACTTTGGCCCAACCTTGTTTTTTCATTTGAGAGATTTCAAGGTTTGTTCCATTTATGGTATCTTGCACTACATTAACCGCGTCATCCGGTTCAACGGCAACACATGTAAAACTATATGGTTGAACATTCTTAAAGCCTTCATTTTGCCCCATATTGAAGTCTTTTATCAGAATTTGTGTCACATTGAACTGTTGAAACATGAGATTAAATACCTGGATAACTCCTTTATGTTGCATCAATGTTATAAATTTGGAAACTTCTGCATACGGATATACATCCGGATAATTGCTAACAATCTTTCCTGTTACAGTAAAATTTATATCGCCTCCTGAAATCAATTCTTTACGTGAATAATCTCTTCCTTGTACCTTGGTTAATACAAGATTGTTAGAACTTTGTGCTTGCACTATAGCACCTAAGTCTAAGAAAACAGGATCGCCGGGCACCTTTACTTCCGTAGCAGTGTTAAGTGATGAACTGGCAGCAGCTTCATTGCTCAATCCTTTTATTTTATCCCAATAAGTATTGAATTGAACCGTTTGAACCTGGCCGCTTTCATTTTTAATCCAAAGAAGTAAACCTTCATTGGCAGGTTTACCTTGATACTTTAATACAACCCCTTGTTTATTAAAGGTATCTTCATCTGCCTTCTGACCGTTCGTTATGATTTTCTGAAGCTCTTGACCTTGGTTCTTCTGATAGGCTGCGGTGGCATTCTTTCTGTCCAACTGGCGTATATATTTGGGATAAAGATCGTTGATGGTAGCAAAAGTCATTTGCATCATCGTTCTTTTGGCTGCATAAACAAATACATTACTATATCCTCTATTGGATATAAATTTCAATTGTCCATCTCTTTTTCTATAATTAGCTGCATAAAAGGCGGCATTCACACCGGTGTTTGCCAGCCCTTTACCAACATTAATCGTTAAATTAGAAAATGTAGAGCTTATAAAACTCATATTACATCATATTTGCATTAAAATCTTGAACTACATCTAACAAGGCGGTTGCTAATTCTTGTTTTACGTTTGTTATTGCCGCAACTTGTCTATCATCTGTCATATCAATTGTTTGATGATCCACGCGCATTAGATTTTCTATTCGTACTATTAATTGTTTAGGAGCTGCATTATAATTATTATGACTCCTATATTGAGACTGGTCGGCTCCGTTATGAAGGCTGGAGGCTAAATCTTGCTCTTTGTTACCAGCCGTAGGGTCCCACTTAAATGTATCTTTAGCATTTTTAGGGGTATATATTTTCCCACTTTTATCTACCCACTGTGGAGTAGCGTATGGAGCTATTGTTTTAGCTATATACTGTGCCCCGTCAAAAATCGCTTTATCACCTTCTTTCTGTGGACCATAAAAACCGCCCGTAGGAAGTTCGTACCCATTTTTAAGTATATTTTGGAAAGAAGATCTATTTATAAATGGGGCGAAAAGTGGTTTGTATTTAACATCAAGTTCATTGTAAAAGGCTAAAATATCATCAAATGTTTTTGTGATATGACCGGAAATTTCTTTAACATTAGATTTTTCAGGTAATCCAAATTTAGAGGGGTTATTGTATATATCCTGTACATACTTCAACCATCCTTCAGTTCCAAATAGACCAGCTTTAGTATCAAACAAAAGTCCGAAACGGTTTTGCAATACAGTTTGGATCTTCATTGGATCAATAGTCTTTCCTGCATCGGCATCTTTTAACACAGAAGCAAAATCATTCCATGTATTTATTGTTTTCTGCATAATTTGCATAAGGTGCCGGATATATGCTTGTGAACGATGCACATCACCTTCAGTCATCTCGTCATGGAATGTTTCTGTGCTAATCCAGTCCCATCGAGAATCCCAACTATTCATCTTAGGTATAAAACGCTCTGCTGCATTGTCTAATATTCTTGATAAATCTTCTGAACTATTAGCAGACACAGCGTTATGCAAAAGATATTTGCTCAAAGCCATATTCTCTTTAGAATTATGGTCTGCTAATTGGGCCAGCATCATTTGGACGGCCACTTGTTCGCTTATATCTCCGTTTTTTGCAAAAATATTAGTATTGGTTCCACTTAAAGTACGGCCATGTAACTCATACGCATAATAATTTTCACCGTTCAGACCTTTTTTGACAGTCTGTTTCATTCCCAGTGCGCCGGATAATGACTGGAAGGCTTTATCTACACCTGTCCATTGGTCTGCGGCTTCTAATCGTTTTAGTAATTCCGGGTCTCTACCTGCGGCTGTGTCAAAGAATTTGGTTTGGTCGTCTACACTTTGTTTGGGACCATTCTTTTCTATCCAGTAACGATGCCATAATTCAGCGGATTGAGCAATACGCTCGTTTTGGGTTAACAATTCATTATTGAAAATACGCATATTTCCAATCATTAAGGCATCTGGATCGGATAGATTCAACTTGTCAACATTCAAATTACGATAGCTTTGTGCCCATGCTTCATTAGCTTGGCGAGCAGCTTCTGTTATTTTATATGCATCATAAATTTTATAACCTATATAAGTGATAGCTCCTGCTGCCATTACCCCCCAACCAATTGGATTAGTTAAGAAAAAACGTGAAAACCCTTTTATTGCTCCCCATAATGTTGTATTGCCTATTTCCGTGAGGGTATTTATAGTCTTATTACTACTATTTGCTACAACATTACCGACTGTACTTCCTCCAACAAACCATTGTTTAATTTTACTTCCACCATGTAGTAAACCTCCACCTAACGCATTGAATATAGCCTGTCCTTTATTTAAATTATGGCGGCTTTTTTCTATATTATATATACGTACCATATAGGTAAGTGCGGTAAATAGCGGTTTTAAAAAGAATTTAGACAACCAATCTCCCATAAACAATCCACGAATCATTAATGTCGTACTCCATATACTTTGAACTACGCCTGCTGCAATTCCTAACGACATTTGGATTCTTATAAAATATTGAAGAACGGTCTTCCCCCAATTTGGTATCCAGTTCCAGACAGTCATAATGCCTTTAAACACACCAACAATAACATTTGCTATTTTCAAAAACATGTCCATTGCATTTCTCAATGCAGTTGCAAACTCTGTGGATTTCATTAACTCAATCATGCGTTGCAGGAAGTCTCGTATTACTCCTTGCATTTGTTCAAACCCTTGCATTCCAGTTTCTGTAAATGCCGAGGTCATCTGATACCAAAGACCCTGTATGGTGTTTTTCTTTTCGTCGGCAAGGTCGGATGCAAGCCCCATTGACTTTTTATTGAGTCCGGTTACTTCTTGCATTTTTGCTACATTATTTATTAATGCTAGTGCACCTGGAGCCGCTGTTACCCGAAACATCTTGTTGATTAGTGTTGAGAAATCACCAGCACTCATGGTTTGCTGTTTTTCATGTAAATCACTTAAAATGTCAGAGAGATTCCGAAGATTTCCGTTTTTATCTTTTGTGTTGATGCCTAATATGTCCCATGCTTCTTGACCTCTTTTAGTAGGGTTCATCATATTTAATAGCATCATACGTAACGTAGTACCTGCGTGAGAACCTTTGATACCGGCATCGCCTAATACACCAAAAGCTGCCGAAGCAGTTTCAAAATTTAACCCTGATTGATGGGCGACAGTACCGGCATATTTAAATGATTCAGCTAATTCTAACAATGTTGTATTCGTTTTTGTGAACGTCATCGTAAGAATGTCTGCTGTGTTATCCATCTGTTTTGCTGGGATTTCATAAGCGGTCATAATGTTGGTTACAACATCCGCTGTTTCTCCCAAGTCTGTATCACCTACTAGTGCAATATCTGATATAGGCCGGATAGCATGTTTTATTTGATCGACATCATATCCTGCCATAGCTAAGAACTTTCCAGCTGATGCAACTTGTGGGGCTGTATATTTAGTCTCAACACCGACTTGGCGCATGAGCTGGTTCATTTCATTAAACCGACCTTCAAACCCTACACCTTTATCGTGAGTCTGGAGGATATTTTTTGTCGTTTTGGCTATATTGTCATAGGTAGAAGCATCTCTAAATACAGAAGTTACCCCAGACATTAAAGAGCTAAGCCCATAGGCAATTCCCATACCCTTAATCATTTCGCCTGCAACATTTGTACCTGTGTTGGCGTATGTTGGACCTAATACTTGCCGAGTAGATGGATACAGATAAGTACTTCGTCCTGCTCCAGTCTGTCGTGTTGAAGTGGAAGTTGTATTTCTAGTTGTGCTACCAGATACCCCCTTAGATGCGCCAGCGGCACTGGCTGTAATGGTTATTTTACTATTCGACTTAATCTGTTCTATTTTCTGTATTAACTTATCAAGACTACTTATTGCTCTTTCTGTATTAGCCTTTGGCTCAATCGTTTTACCATTTATAGAACTAATAGCTTGATTCAATTTCTTTATATCCGAAGTTGAATATAAAGGTTTACCTAATGCAGTCTTTGCCTGTGATTTTATATTATTGAGTTTAGTTAAGATGCGATCTAAACTTGCTTCGGCTGCACTTGTATTGATTTGTATGTTTATAGGTTTGGTCTTAATAGAAGCCAATGCTGAATTAACCTTACCGATGCTTTTTGCAACAATATCAAATCGCTTTGTTAATGCTTCCATTTCAGCTGTGGCCTGCTGAAATTTACGTATAGACTCTAAAGCTGGATTAGAGTTAACGTTTATCTGATAATTAACAATATAATTTTCTGCCATCTTTTTGTATTTTGATTTTCTAAAGAATAGCGGTTTGGTACCCTGAAAGATTGAAAAAGCCCCTTATCCGACAGAGGATAAAGGGCTACGTAGAAAAAACGAGTAATAAGACACTTTACGCAAGCATTCCAAGTGCACTTGCTTGTTGAGTTATGAGCATTTTGCTGTGGAGCCATACGGCATCTTCAGAAAGCATTGCAAATTCTTCATCGTTTAACTCATCAAGGTTTACGCTGGGAAAATAATGACGGATAAATATCAGTCTATGACGAATAAGTTGATCGTCTTTTACTTCCCAGCTTTTGATAAATTTACGAGTTTTCCTTTGCGCAACTCGATAATTTGAGCCAGGTGTGGCATCAAGCCATAGATGAACAAGGAATCATCTTTAATCAGTTCTTTATCGCCATCGACAAAGCAATCTTTTGCCAATTCTCGCATGGCACCGGCCTGGTCCTTTTGGGAGAGGGACAAATATTTACTGAATGTCGGGAAAGGCGGCTGTTTAAAATAACCGATATAATATGGCTTTTCGCCTTCGTCTTCATCTCCTTCCACAAAAATCGGGAATACACGTTTTAGTTTGGGATCTGAATCTTTCAGCTCTTTTACTTTCTTTTCAATCTCGGTCTGAATATCTTCAGGCAAGAAAAGGTCTTCGTTTACATTTTCCATTATAATTATGATTATTGATGTTTATCCAAGAATAGAAGTTCTGGAAATCGTTGGTTTATTGGTCTTGCATTTAAAATGTTAAATATTGAATGATTGTATATTTTTATTGGTTAGACTTTTATTTTTCATTTTATGTTATTATTTTTGCATGAAAATAGTAGTACATGAGATTAATTTCGAGTGTACTCTATGTAGGGATGTAAAAGGGAAACTGTTGAAAAATGGTTTTCCCTTTTTATATAAGAAAAGGCGAGTTTTTACTCGCCTTTATTGCATGATATATCAGAAGTTATAGCCAAGAACTAGTTCCTTCTCCTGTGATAATGTCGAAAGGATTCAAATTGAATTCTTTTGTAATGTTTGTATCATCTTGTTTACTTTCCATTCCGTCTTCGTTAAAGAGGCATCCCTTTAGCGTTACAGTTTCAGCGGTCCAGTCTTCACCGGCATAAGCATTAGTAAATGAGATGATCAAGTCAAATTCTCCCAAATCCATTAAAGAACCAGCCAATGCTCGGAGTTGGGAAACGGTATTATAATCCATTGTAATGGAGGCTGTACAGGTTTTGTTGCCAAAACCACGATTGATAGCATTTCCTCCAATACCGTAGTTGTTTTCAACTTTACGAGTCTTGTTCCACTTGATTTCAGAAACTCCTTGCATAATAGTAGAATCTTCTGAAATATCCAATGCTGGTATGGAAATGCGGATCATAGACCAGCTGTATGCTACATTGTTAATTATTGCCATCTTGTTAATTATTTATTGGTTAATGCCAAGCCCTCGACTACTTCAATACAGGACGCTTCACCCACCGGAACAAGTGAATATTTAATGATCAGTGTATCATTCTTTAATACATTTTGATTCTTATCAATTGTTACAGAAAAACCTGAAATTTCTTCATTATTCTGCATAGTTGTGAGGATGTCAGAGACAATGTTTTGAAACATCGTAATCTTGGCAGAAGATAGGTATCCAGTGCTGGGATCTACTTTCAACGGAGAGTTGACATAAGGCAATAATGCGTTACGTACAGCGCGTCTTGACTTATGAATTGTACGGTTTCTAGCAACTGTTCGGTAATCTCCGTTTGAACATGTTTGGTCTTTAGAGAAAAAAACTCCACTTTCCAAACCAGAATATTTGCACAAGAAGATATATCCCTTATCGTCCAGATCATCCAATTGGATTTTATTCAAAGATGAGTACTTTAATGTACTTGTCAACTTACTTTCGCTATTCAAAGTGACATCTCCGAATCCCATTTCAATATCTGGGAAATAACCAATCAAATTGAACTTATTTACCCATGCGAATGATTCTTGTACGCTTGCCGAAGCGATACATCCGAGTGCAGCTCCAATATTTCCTATAGGAGTGAGATTTTGATTAGCAAGTTGCATCGCTGATACATCAGCGTCTAGTCCCTGACCAAGTAATACACTGACAAACCGAGCATTAATAACACATGTTGGTATTTTGCCAAGTTCTACTTTCTTCACAGATTCTTCATCTGTTGCGATTACTGCGGAATTTGCACATAACAAAATTGATAAAGGAGCATTTTCATCAGCTAAAGACGCTGCTTTGGATTGCAGATCTGTAACTAGGTCAATGCTATATGTTTCTGCTTCCGGATCTGTTTGTTTCCACAACGATTGTTCAGTCCAAACACCGAGTTGGTTAATCATACCATGTGCTGCGCGTTGCATTTGTTCTATAGCATTCCAATCTACACCACAGTCTGCAAACATGATAAACAAACGTCCTGTGCTTCCTTGTATTCCAAAGAAATGATTGATATGATAATAAGGAATTCCAAACAGTAAATCCTTTTCAGTGTCACCGGAGTATGCGGTAATGCCAAGTTCTTTCAAATCATCCATAGAATTGATTTCAATAACATTACCTTGTAATTTGTCTTTTACGGCCAAACCAGCACCTTCTTCGAAGAATTTAGCTTGTTTGGAAATATCAAACAGCAAACCTGTGACTTTTTCAGTTGAGGTTGTAGAGCTTGTTCCAATGTTTCCATCGGTATCACTCATAAAAACGCCACCTAATGCCATATTTGTAAATTTTATTGTTTGTAATACGGATTTTGATAAAGAATAGCATCCTTCACCCAATTAGGTTGTGCATCTGCGGTGAATACACCACCTTTGGAATCAATATACAATGCCGGATAGCCAGGATATTTTTGTAACAGTTCTTTTACGAATTCTGGTATTTCATCTTTTTCTTTTGTTTTGTCTTTTTTTTCAGGTTTTTGAGAAGATTCTTTGATAGAGGAGGTATCTGGAGTTTCAACAGTGTCTTGCTCTTGTTTTTCAGATTCTTCATTTGAAATAACCGGTGTTTCTGAAGTAACTGTAGGATCTTGTGTTTTAACCTCTTCTGTAACCGGAGCTTCTGTATTCTTTTTTCTAGCCATAACTTAAATTTAAAAAGGGAATGGAGCACTTACTCCACTCCCTTGTGATATAATAGTCTATTACTTTTGATTTTTAGCCACCGCTTACAACTGTATTCTTGTATGCTGTCCATGCAACGATCTCTGCCGGACGAACAATGTTTACGTCCATTTTCATTCGCATCTGGAAGAAATACAATTCGCTGTTAGCTTGCAGTCGTTCAACTTTTACTACTTCTGCATCATTTGCATAGTCAACCCCCATCCATAGGTTAGATTCCATACCGGTAGTAAATTCTCCGAGTACGATAGTGTGCTCTGGGATGCCAACAATAGGTACAATACGCTTACCTTTGAAGCGATAGTCGTTGACTTTAGTATTGTCCGAGTATTTCACCGTCTTGTCGCTCAAATATTGGTCATATAAATCCCAAATATCCCAGCCACACACAAATACCAACCCTGCTTTCTTACGGATTTGTTTCGGGCATTTCTTCCACATAGCATTGAGTGCGGCTTCTACACTGGCACCTGTGCTTAATTCTGTAGTACCGGCAATAATAACTTGCCCGCCAGCTTTTTCCACATCTGTTGCATCTGTTGCGGTATTTGCCAGAATACGTTTGATTGCACCGTCAAAGTATTTCATTGGGCCACCGGCATTTTCACCTCCAATCGTTGTACAACCTTCAGGAGCGGTAATTTTTGCGGCTGCTGAACCACCTTTTGCGGAGCACCAAATAGACTCACCGATATACTCATTCTTTCGATCCATCAAAAGGCGCAGCATTTTAGCCTGTACTTTTGGGTCTAAGTCACGGAATACCAAATTACCTTCCGGTTGGGCGAATTTGTAATACTTTTCATAGTCACGAGGGTTAAATTCAAGGTACACCATGAATTCTTGTGGTTCCAGATAACGTTCTGTGAATGTGTATTGGTTCAGTCCACCAGTGGTTCCTGCTCCTGCACCATGAGTCGAGTTTGGAGTGGGAACGTTATCTTGAATTACTTTTCCCAATTGAATAGTGGGGATGGTGTATTTGAACTGGATTCCAGATTTGATATGAATCAAACCTTCTTTGTATGTATCATTTCCTTGCGCGGTATATGTCAGGAGGTCATTAAGGACCTCACCAGAATATGTGTTTTGCGCAAAATTTACTGAACTTGCCATGTTGTTTATGTTATTCTGTTTTAGTCGAGTGTTTTAAACTGGAAATCTGTTCCTACGACAGCTTCAACAGCCTTAGCCATTTTCTTTTCTGCCTCGGTCATCTGATTTTTTGCATTTTCAATGTTGGCAGGATCATTTGCAATTTCAGCAGAAATTTTATCACGTTTTGGAATGGAATTCAGCGTTGCCTGCACCATTTCAAAATCGTTTTGAGCCATTTCCACCCATTTAGGTTTTGCATCAGAATTGATTTTACCTTCAGCAATTGCATTGTCAACGAACTGTTCGATAGTCTCTTTACGTTTTGCCTCTTCAGCATCTTTGTAACTTTTCAATTCGTTCTTGACAGTTGTCAATTCGTTTTTAACATTGGTAAGTTGCGCATCCAATCCTTCTTTCTGAATTTTCAAAGCATTGTATGAAGCCTGAATTTCTGCTGCCTTGTTTTCCGCATTTTTCAATGCGTCAATTCGGGTAATAACAGCTGAAACTTCAGAGGTTTTCTCCAAACCAAGCTGGGCGCATACAGAACCAAATGCAAATTCTTGTTCTTTGTCCATTGTTTTTTGTGAATTTGAATTTTCTATTTGATTTTGATTAGGAATAGAACTGGAATCATCAAGTGGTTTAAAATCGCCCAGTTCTGTATTGATAGAAGCCATGATTTTTTGAAGGGCGTTCGCTTCCACTACTCCTTCAATTTGATCTTTTACTTTATTACAAACCTGTTTAGAGGTTTTTAAAACACATTCTGCTGATAATATACCGGCGTTTACGGCAGATTTTGCATCGAAGTAAGTTCCATCACAACCTTCTTTTCCATCCATGATTTCTCGAACCTTAGCTTTCGTCAGACCAAATCTTTTATGATATATGGTTTCAATCTGTTTCTGAAAAGCATTTACAATTTGTTCATTGTCTGGGTTGCATGACTTTTCGTCACGTATGAAGGGGTTGTGGATCATTAAAATAGAATAGTCACGCATGTAAGAACGAGTTCCTGCCGCCCACAGTACTGAAGCCATTGATGCTGCCAATCCTTCTACAATTGTTTCAACTTCAATGGGACATTGCTGTATAATGGAGAATGTTCCCATTCCGTACAGAACGCTTCCACCTTCACTATTAATGCTGATTACAATTTTCGAGGGTTTAACGTAATCTTGTATCCATAAAAATTCATCATTAAAATTACGTGTGCTCTCTTCATCAATTTTGCCATAGAAGCGCATATATACCGGTTTTGCTTCTTGCGCTTCTCCAACTACATATTTTAATTCATCTACTTTCATTTGAGCTTTTTCACAAGAATAGGTATCAGCTTCTTTAATGGTTGTAAGTTTGTTATTCGACTTGATCGGTTGGGGGATCAGTTGAAGGCATTTCTACAGAAGGTTCATACTTCGCTACATCTTCGATTTTAGGTTCTTTGTGATTACCATGTGCTTCTGAATCATGTTCTGGTGCATCAGAATGGTTCGTGAATGGTGGCATAACTAAATACCTGTCTACCCATTTGCGATACTGGAAAGAGGATGATGTTCTAAACCATATCTCGTAGTCAATCCAGTATGGCTGTAGCCCATGATCTAAAGATTCCGGCATATCAAAATAGGTAAGGTTGCAACGTTCATTTAATGCTTCTTCATAATCTTTCGCATCTTGAATTGCATCATTAATCTGTTGAAAAACGCGAAATCCATGTGTCTCAACAATATCGTCACTATTGTTTAAATCATTAAGTACAAATCTGATACGCATAGTGGCACGCCCTTCTCCAATTCTTTGTTGGGCAACTAAATAACGTACATTTACAAACCGAATAAATGCCGCAGGAAAAGGTATAGCATATTCTGTATTACCACGAGTACGAACAATACGTTCAAACTGTCCGTTATCTATTTTTACAGTTTGGAATAGTTTGGGCGAATTATTATCGTTAGGGTCTGTATGTAAGGACTCTAATACACGTTTTACTGCTAAATACACATCCTCTAAAGGGTTGTTGTCTACTTCCTCCAAAGTAGTATCGTCATCATCGGGAAGGGGAGAGGTGTCTTTTGCAAGTGTGTCTTTTAAACTATCCGGTAAATCTGTTTTATACTTATCTACTATCATTTTGGAAAGCCATCAAAAATACGAATACTGTAAGATGAAATTTTATCAGCTACGGTTGTAGAATATCCTATAAATTGCCTTTGCCTAATATAGGATGCTGGGGAACCAGGTTTGGCAATTTTCCCTCCTTCATTATGTATTGCTGCATAACAAAAGTTTCTTCCATATTGCCTATTACTAAATTTGAACATGTCTGGATCTGTGAATAATTTAACACCACGATTCTTATTAGAATGAAAGCGTTCCCATACTATTGAATGTTTTAATGCTCCTGTTTCTTCCAATATAGGGTGTGGCTTATGATCACGTCTGGATTGCCAAGAAAAAGTTCCGGCTGAATTGAACCGCCGGAGATAAAAAGAGTCTCTAAATATTTTTTTTGCGGCATTACCTACCAATGTTTCAAAATTGAATACATTAACTTCAAATTTATTAGGCAACCTCAACCATTGTTGAGCTAATTGTCTTGGAGTTATTACTTTTCCAGCCATTTGTCCTTAATTTTATTAGCAATGGTGAGCAGCCTCTTTTTATGCTTTTTAGGAATAATAAAGTATGAATGTGCATCACTAAATATTCGTCCACCCTTTGCTACACTTTCTTTAAATACTGGATTAACAAAATCGGGCATCTCAATAATTTGCCCCATCACCTGTGATAATTTGGATTGGTTGAGAACGTCAGCACTTTCTTCTACTAGAAAACAACGGCATCCATGTTCAATTGGGGGGATTAACCATGCTGGGAAAGATGCTTTGCGGTAGCTAGTCCCTTCTAATGCAAGATGCCAAGGGCGAACCCTATTATCTCCTTGTGTCATATATGTTAACACTGTATTATTGCTATACAAAATCCAACCAGCAGCAATTCCCATCGCATATTCAATATCTTCGTTTTCAATATTAGCGTATATGCTATTGTATCTGTGAAAAACATTTTCAGCTTCTGTCAGATCTACTTCATTGCCAATATTAAAATTGTCTGGAAGATTCTCCGACATCTGAAATTCTTCAGCTACTGCAAAATCAACAAGATTATCTAATGCAGCTACTAATATATTACGTTGCTCTTTTTCTAATTTGGTTAATCCATCATTGTGATTACGAAGTAATTCCAGTGCTTTTTCAAAGTCCATACCAAAACCTTTGATTGCATGATTCAATGCAAATTCCGCACGTAACGTCATCATTTCTTCTAATAAATCCCAACGATCCTCTATATTGCCATAGTCCTGTAAAAACTTCTGGAAAACAGCATAGATAGCAAGGTATTCAGCATTCTCTTCATCTTTGTTTGATTTAGATTCTGCAAGGACGGAAGGAGAAGTGCTATCTTTTATTCTCCTTCCATTAGAAAATTTTCAACGTTGCTTGAATTCTTTCGTTCACCACGCCTATGCCCATATCTTTTGTAATATTCTTCATCGGACATAATGCGTCTATCATTGGAACTTCCATTTATATTCCCGCTATTACTTGCCATTTCTGATATAGCGTTAAATTGTTTCCCTACGACAATACCAAATTCTTTTTCGATTTCATCTGCTGATACTTCATACTTATCTGTAATAAAAGAATATAAGCTAATCTTGTCTTTATTACTCATTTCTACACGGTTGGCATATTTGAATTCTAATCCCGGCTTGATATATCCCATAGATACTAATCTAGGAACGATCTCTTCATTCATTACATTTTCAATGAAACCGCGATACATCTCTATGCGCTCCCGAAAAATGTCTTGGTGAGCATTTGTTGATCCAACATAAGATTGGGTTGCTCCAGCCATAGATTCAGAGCCAACTATTAGATTAGAAACTTCTGTATTGGCAAAATTTATTAAACTAGTATATATGTGTTCGGAATTTGACATTGTAAATGTCTTAATGTCAATATCATCGTTCAATCCTGTAACTATTATTTTATTCTGAGCCGCATTTGCAATGTTTTGTGCTAATCGTTGTCGATCTTGAATGCTTTCTGATTCAGTCTTACCATGTATGATAGGCTGGCCATAAGTATGACTAAAATTAACATAATTAGCAAGAGTGAATTTTTTTGCAAGGATAGTTGGAGTAGTTGCAGAGAACAGCCCCAAATCACCATTATCAATAAGTATATAATTCTTGGAGTATTGCGATGAAGCAATATCCCATCCTGGATTCCACTGCCCTTGTCTTTGCACAACTCGTAATTGACTTGCCAATACATTTCTTCGCTCAACAATATTTACTTCAGCTAGCTTTCCTGTTAAAGGGTTAATATCAGGCATTATTTCTAATAAGGTGTAACCGTACCATTTGGCTTCAACAATACCTTTTATGATTTTAGTGAATTGAGAACCTTGTATCTTTTTGGTTTCTTCTACATCCTTAATATATTTTCCTCGTTCATTTTGTCTTGCCAACATGTATCGTTCGCCTATAATCTGTGATTCTACAGTTTCTAATACTGCACGTAAATGAGCATCCTGCTCTACACATGCTTCGTATAAATCTATCAGTGGACCACGATCATCTAAAACAACCCCGCGTGTTACTTGGGATTGAATGGATTTGTATCTACAATGACGGTCAATCTCCCTAACATATTCTTGAATAGTTTTTTTACTAGTTTTAAATATGCTTTCTAAAGGAGTGCCGTGAAATGTTGTTTCTGCACTAATTACATTCATATTAAGAGTTTTTGAAAGAATAGATAGCGAGTCTAAAGTTGGTTTCTATATATATGGTATGGTAGGAGTATATGTATTATAATTTGAAATTCGTAAATATCAGTATTATAGATATATAGCTATAAAATATGTGTTAAATATATGATTTTGTATTGTCAATATGATAAAATAAAATATCTTTGCGTCGATAATTTAATGTTTAACAAATAATACGTCATTAAAATGAGTAAAGATTTTAATTATTTTCGCATTAAGATGGCATACAAAGGCACAAATGATCTAGGTGCTATTGTTCCCATCAAATCAGAAGATCTGGTAATGGCTACATGCTATACCGAAGCAGAACAAATCGCTTATAAGTTGGCTGAAGGCAAAGATGAGTTTGGTGATGTGGATATAGAAATTGTTCGCACCAAAATTTCAGAAGTTGCTTATAACGATACATTTGCTACTGATACTGAACTAATTTGTGGATTAATATCCTATTTTTTTGAAGAAAGTGAAGATACAGAAGTTGGGTTGTATCAAGTATCTCTTGTTTATTATGATGTGGACGAAAAGACTGGTAAAACCAGAAGTTCCAACAGTACAATTTATGTACCGGCTTATTCTTCATCTGAAGCGATAGAAAATATTCGCACTTACTTAAAAAGGGCTGGGGAAACACGTGAATATACTATCCGAAATGTCAAATATGACAAAGCACAATCGGTCATGGTTACACCTGAAACTCATCAAAACAACATTAGGGTATAATGACTTCTCCTAAGGGAACCGGGAAAATTACAAATATCAAATGTACAGAAGTCTTACTCCCGGAATTTCCTAATCTCCTTTTTGGAACTCATTTTGATGGTAGCAGAATTTTTGATGCTACATATTATCTCCAATCTAAAGACCCCGACAATAAATTAAGCATAGAAGACTTCTTTCATAAGTTTGATTTCCAAATCAAGGCTATTGCAGAAACTTACAAGTTGCCTTTAGAGAAACTGGTATCAATCAACACGGAGGGGCATCAATTGATTGACGGATGTTTATGCTATCCGTTTTTATCTTATGTTGATCCGCAATTCTGCGCATATATCAATGAAATAATAGACGAAATGTTTGTTACTGGAGTTGTTGTGTCAGATACACATTTAATTTCGTTGGTAAAGAAAAGGCTTCCTCCAGAATTGCTCAAACAAATTTGGGATGGCAGAGAAGATTTTTCGTAAACCCAAAGCTGTCTTAATATTTAATCGCAGAAAAACATTGGCTCTTATGGCTGCTTCAGTAAATGAGGCAGCTAAAATCAGCGGTTTAAAGCCTGGAAATATTTCTAAGGCTTGTGTCGGTACATTGATTTCCAATGGTATGTATTATTTTAGATATATAGGCAGTGATGTTGAAATAGAATTATCAGATATAGGTTCATTGAAGTTAGAGGAATATGACAAATTATGTGGTATCGAACGTCAGACATATCCCACGATGGCGATGAACCGTAAAAAATGGAAATATAATAAAAACAATAGAACGTATGAAAGTAAAAGTTTATAGTACATCAAAACATCCGTTGCCTCAATACGCAACTAAGCAATCAGCAGGACTGGACCTAAGAGCAAATATTGATGCTCCAATTACTATTAATCCTAGAGAACGTGTATTGGTTCCAACAGGATTACATATACAACTTCCAGAAGGTTTTGAAGCAAGAATTCAGCCTAGAAGTGGACTGGCCCTTAAAAAAGGAATCACTTGTCTTAATTCTCCAGGATGCGTGGATGCCGACTATCGAGGTGATGTAGGTGTAATTCTTATTAATCATGGAACAGAGCCGTTTACTGTTAATGACGGGGAACGGATTGCCCAAATGATTATTTCTAAATATGAACAAGCAGAATGGGAGCCTGTTTCTTCAATCGAAGATTTAGAGACCACAGAACGCGGTGAACAAGGATTTGGGCATTCAGGAATAAAATAAGAAATATGGGGTACGTTTTATGTGCCCCATTATTTAATTTATAAATATTATAGGATATGGAGCTTAATTTTACAGTTGAAACAAAAGATGTGTTGCTTGATATGATTAAGCGACACAATAAAATGTATCGTATGGGTACGCCAGAAATTTCAGATGCGGAGTATGATGCAGAAATAGAACTATTAAAAACACTTGATCCAGACAATGAATGGTTCAAACATACCGAACCCGCTTTTGTACCTGAAACCCGAAAACGGGCTTTGCCAATCCCAATGAAATCTTTAAATAAAGTAAAGGATATATCAGAACTTAAAAAATGGTATATGTCTTTAGGCTTGAAAGGAAATGCAGGTGTAATATGTATGCCTAAGCTGGATGGTCTTTCTCTACTATATAATGAATTAACTGGTGAGGCATATTCTCGTGGAGGGATAGAAAATGAAGGGCAAGATTGTACTAGCCATTATCGAGCATCCATTCAATGTTATAACCCTGCCAGCAGTTTTCATTATACTTTTGGAGAATTTGTTATCAACAGAAGTGATTGGGAGCGGCATTTTCATGGGAAACGTTCTAAATTCACAGGAGATATTTTTAAATCACCGCGTAACACAGCTGCCGGTCTTTTAAATAGAGATGAGCCATGTGATTATCTTGAACACGCTTCTTTCTTCAGATATGGGGTGGATGAGAGTTCCCTACATGATTATAACAACTTCCATAGTCTGATAGAAACTATTTGTAATATCTATCAACAAGAGCATCTTTACCATTTTGCTTTTATAGATGAACTGAACGAAGAGCTACTGATGAATTTATTCAAAGAGTGGAGTAAGGTGTATCCAATTGACGGTATTGTGATTTATGTTGATGATTTGCGCTTATGGGAAGTTATTGGCAGACATCAAACATCTGGAAATCCATTATATGCCATTGCCTACAAACATCCAGATTTTACAGAATCTTTCGAGACAACAGTAAAGGATATTGTATGGAAAGTCAGTAAGTCGGGTGCCCTTAAACCTGTGGTTAATATTGAAATGGTTGATACTGGAGATTGCAACATGGAAAATCCTACTGGATATAATGCCGGCTGGATTAATGATCATGAAATAGCAAAGGGGGCTGAAATATTAGTTACTCGTTCTGGAGGGGTAATTCCTAAGATTCTATCAACTCTTACCCCAGCAACACAAGAAGAACAAGAGAAATTATGGGATGAAATGTCAGAGTGTCCTCATTGTAGTTCATCGACTATGTGGAATGAGAATCACATAGAACTGTGTTGCACTAATCCTAGTTGTCCAGGTGTTCAATTAGCTAAAATTATATTTTTCTATTTGACATGTGGGGCTGAAAATATGGGAGAAGAAACATTATCCAAAATATTCAATGCAGGCTTTACTTCTATACCGGCGATTCTTAACATTACTTTTAACGATCTGATAAAAATCGAAGGATTCGGAGACAGTATTTCAAATATAATATTGGAGAATAACAGAAAAATCATGCAAGGAGTTGATTTGGCGACTTTAATGCAAGCCAGCGATTGCTTTAAAGGAATAGGAAAAATAAAGGCCCAAAAAATATTGGATGAAATGGATGATGAGGATTTATGCTCGTTCTGTCAAGGGTGGTATATCAATCACGAACCGGATGTTCAAAGCGAAGACTTTAAGAATTGTCCTATAACTGTACAAAACTTATTGTTAGGGTATTTTCCATTTATGGCCTTTTTAGAGGAAACTAAAATACCTTACAAATTGTCCCCAAAGACCGTTGTGCTGGAAGGTAAATGTAAAGGTTTGTCCATCTGTGTATCAGGATTTCGAGATAGTAATCTTGAAGAAGTAATCACCAACGAAGGAGGAAAAATTGTTAGTGGGGTGTCTAAAAAAACAACACATTTGGTGGTGAAAGACAAGTCTGCCAACTCATCAAAAATATCCAAGGCCAAATTATTGGGGATACCAATTTTATCAATTGAAGAATTCTGTGATTTTTTTAATAATTAAATTATTGCATTACAATGTATTAGCGATTAATATTGATTTAAATTGATATTAATCGCTTCTAAATTTGTATAATTGGATGTAATATCATACTTTTGCATTAAGTAAATGAATTGATATAATTATGGCAAAGAAAAATCAGTTAACTAAAAGTGATTATCTTCCTATGGAAGAATATAAGAAGTTATTACGCCTTCTTCATAAGGATCGGCAATATTTATGGGAACTATATGCTCGACTGGCATTCTGCACTGCACTACGAGTATCAGATGTATTGTCTTTAGCATGGGCTGATATTCTCCATAAAGGTTCATTGACCAAAATTGAGAAGAAAACTGGAAAAGTACGAAAAATCCCATTTAATTTAAGTATTCAAACGAGAATAGAGGAACTTTATATATTGCTTAAACGCCCTAATCCGAATGAATTAATATTTAAAAGCAAATTTACAGGAGTATCTGTCTCTTCCCAATATCTTAATCGGATAATGAAAGAATGGAAAGCTAAATATAAATTGGATATAGAAAATTTTTCTACACACACTTTTAGAAAAACATTTGGACGATATGTTTATGATACAAGCGAAAACAAGTCAGAAGCACTGTTACTATTGAACAGGATATTCAATCACTCTAACATTGAAATAACTAAAATATACATCTGCATTAGAGAAGATGAAATAAATTCTATATTCGATTCTATCCGTCTCTAACTTCTTCGCTACATTTTACATTTTGATTTGCACGACATGTGCCCCTATCTTTACTCCATAATTGGATAAATAAAATTGACCATGTTTATACAACAAAAGAGGGGACTGTCTGTATCCCCACCTATCATCATTACTTGTGAATTATGTAATACGCTGGAGAACCTGGATGAATGTAATCCTCCGGGAGATATTTTGCGTATTATGAGTAAACGAAATGTCTGTTCTAAATGTGCTTTCTGGATGGATAAAATAGCTCATCCGGATATAGGTAATGAAGTTATTGGTTCTCATTATTATATTGTATATCCATTTGTAAAACGACCCAATAACGTTATTAAAGGTTCTGAAGGTAAAGAATTTTATATTCGGCGATTTGATGGAACACTAATCAAATCCAATAATATATGGCATCAAGGTGAAATCCCTGAACATTTTAGAAAGCAATTACCAGATACTGCCAATTTCCTATCATTGATAACTTATACCAAATTATCTAACGACCCTCATAAGTGTCAGGCTAAAGGATGTTGGGATCGCTATAATTGTCTTAGATATAATTTATCTTGCGAACGAGATGGACCTTTCAATAAGATTCCGGCCAATCATACTATTGGCGATGAAAACTGTCCTTCATTTATAAATATAAACGAATTAAAAATATGATATATGCAATTTTTATACTATGCTTAATATTGTTTGCCATTGCCATTTATGCACTTCGTAAACTATCTAAGCAATACAAAACTCTTCAAGAGATATATTATCTTCAGAAGCTAATGTTATCTCACTCTCAATTTACGAATGATGCCAATGAAATGATTTTATGGAAAATCAGATATGATATATGGTGCTGGAATGAAAACTTAGTAAAAGCAGAAAATTATGAAATGGCACAACAAGCCAAAGTAGCAACTAATATTATAGCTGATATGATAACTTTTTATCGTAACAATTTAAAAGCAGATAATAATGATATATACATTAAAAAATGAGATGGAACGAATGTGGAATCAGTTTGACCATAAAGCGTTTATCTCAAATGATCCTATTCAAATAGTACACCAGATACGGAATCTTTCTGGGAGAACTACAGCGGATATTGAGGTTTGTGCAATATGGACGGCTATGGTTTCATGGGGACAATATAGTCATATAATATATTGTGCAGAGAAGTTGATGGACGTATGTGGATGGGAGCCAGGTAAGTATATTAAATTTGGTGATTTTTATGATATTCCGGACGAATGTAATATTTACCGTACTCTTACAGGAAAAATATTTAAAGAGGTGTGTCATCAATTAAGATACTTCTACAGTAAACACGATTCTATTCAGGAATATTTAAAAAAACATCCCATTTCACTTGATGATTTATTACTCACGTTATGTAATTGGTGTGAACCAGCCCGTCTTGGAAGTCCATATCGTAACTCTGCTTGTAAACGTATTAATATGCTGTTGCGTTGGATGGTTCGTAAAGATGAAATAGATTTAGGAGTATGGCAGACTGACTTAATCAAACCTAAAAAACTATACGCTATTATGGATACCCATGTTGCACAGCAAGCACAACGTATGGGGCTTATATCTTATCCTAAAGAAAGCTGGAAGGCTGTTATGGAACTCACTCATGTTTACCGTCATTGGGATGCAGAGGACCCATTAAAATATGACTTTATATTAATGACAAAAAACTTGAAATAAAATGATTGTTATTCTTTTAATTATTGCATTGTCGCTTGTCTCAATCGCGGCTATAACCATTGTGGTTGCACAGAATACAGCCTGTAAAGATTGTCCTTTTAAACGGACATGCGATGAATTGATGAGCCAAAATCAACTTAACTTGTGCCAACAAAATAATATGCCAAGTCAAAACGAAGAGAAATAATAAATTGATGTATAACGAACTAATTTAATAAAAGTATGGATATAGAAAATAAAAACAGAGTTTCTGTAGAAGATATGAGAGCATGTTATGCTGAAAGATTCCCGTATGCACCCAATAATCAACGCATAGGACGATTTGCAAAACAAATAGGTTTCCGTCTTACCAAACAGATGGTTAAAGGGCAGATTATTAGTTTTTATATAAAAGATGATACAAGTAAATGAGTATGTTTTCCGATAAATTCGATAACCACTGGAAGTGCATTCCATACGCAATGGCAACATTAACATCCAGCGATGGCTTTATGATTTTATTTCATCTGTTACGAAGAGGCTATACGGATGGAGATAAGACAACATGCGCTATATCCAACAAAGAACTAGCTGATGTTATGGGAACTTCTATTAGTTCAGTACGCCGGGCAATAGATGCCTTGAAGCAACTTAATCTTATCAGCTGTTCTCAAAATAAAGGGGCGCTTTGCACATTCTATGTAAATTGGAGCGAGATACAAGCAATACATAAAGTAAGTTCTCAAATATCAGATAAAGGATGGGTATATTTGCGAGGCTTGTGCTTAAATAGCGAGGTACGTCCAATTTCAGCGATTCCATTGACCATATTGAACGATGTAGTTCGTCAATATCCACACACTTCGCTCAATATGAACACACCCTCGCTCAATATGAACACACCCTCGCTCAATATGAACACACCCTCGCTCAATATGAACACACCCTCGCTCAATATGAACACACCCTCGCTCAATATGAACACACCCTCGCTCAATATGAACACACCCTCGCAAATAGACGAAGAAAAAGGTGAAGACATAGAAAAACTATCAGAAAATGTAGTCAAAGAGCCATCTAACCTCGTTCAATATGAACAGGGGTCCGCTCAATATGAACGAGGGTGCGCTCAATATGAGCAGGGGTGTGTTCATATTGAACGAGGGTCCGCTCATATTGAACAACAGAATAAGATATATATAGATAATATAGAGAATAAAGAGAATCATAACGAACGAAGTGAGTTTAATAAAGAAACTGATATGAAGATTTTGGAATGGTTCAATTCTCGTGACTTATCTTTTCCAGATCTTTCTTCTTCTGATTTTGAAACCATCATTAACCTTCCAGATTTTGCCGATAATGATTTTGATATGGCAATAAGAGAAGTTTGGGGATATTTGCAATATGATGAAGACTCTCCAGATAATTACATTCCAGTTGAATATTTCAAAGATATTCTTTACCGTGCTTGGAATGATTTAAAAACTATCAATCCTGATTTTTCTCTTTCAGAACAAGACATGAAGAATATTTTTGGATTCGATGTTAAGATGCAAAATGGAGAACCTGTATGTTATGTGACTCCCAGTAAAATTAAAAACATCAATCAATCTCCCTCATCTTCCAGAAAAATTAAACGAAAAGGAGTAGAGGACCGAACCTCCAGATTGATATTTCTTGAATCTCTCCGGCAAGTCGCCGAAAAAGATACGAATATGTTGACGGACGCCGAGTATGCAATATGGCTTATGATTGAGTTCGTGAAAGAACGGGAGAGTAATCAGCAACCTCGTCCATCGGAAGTGACAAAAGCAGTTTATGAAGATTTGCTTAAACGTTTCTCAAACGAATCGAAGGTACCTGTGGAAGATTTGAGAACCCTCTGGAAAGAACTTCCTCAAAAAAATACAGTTAAACTTCATCCTCAACAGTTATCAGTCGATAAGATTATAAACTATAACGTGCAAGTAAATCAGGCAAGTGATGTGGAAGAGCTTTATAACAAAAAGATGGCAGAACAACCATGAAGTCTTTTGCCACCTTCCAGAATCCTTTTCCTTAGCCGGACTTGATTATCTTATTTCGGGTTCGGCTAAAAAGTTTCTTCTAATTTCTATTTCTTCAGACAGTATTCTAATCGCATCTTTCTCTCTTCGAAAATAATTGCCTGCCAGATAACGTTTATTGCTTGTTACAGTTCCTTTTTCCACATCTGAAGTAACTTGCATCTTATCTGTAATATACCAGTAGCGTTCTCCTGTAGCTACTTTCATGTTCAAAGGCTCAATTCGTTTTAGAAAATGATTCCATGTTTTACCGACCTTGGCTAATTCTATATCCAGAGCCTTTCTTTGATAATCCGCTGGCTTGAAAGTTGTAAATGAGTAATCGTCAATTTTTCCCAAATACTCGTTCATGCTGTATTTAACCGGTTCCCCTTTGATAACATAGCAATACATAACAATGTCTCCAGAAGATTTATCTGCAAGTCTTACGACTCCATATCCTTCTTGACCAGTTTTATGATTATGGAAGCATACTAAATCACATGATTTGGGAATATACTTAGTAGAAATTACGAAAAATGGGTTGCCAAATTCTTGACCATTTTCATCTAAAACTAAATAGAGGCGATTTAAAGCATTTTCTCCGGCTGGGGTTATAATGTCTACAGGAATTGTTATTTTGTCGAAATTAGGCGTATTTCCGTCAATTCTAAGGCATATTAAAACAGTATTCACATTCCCTTCTTGTACCAAACCTATAGAATCGTTCCATTTTACTGCATCTCCAGCTCCAAATCCTTTGTCAAACCAGTTGGCAAATGTAGCGTAATCGAGAGCTTCAGGATCGTCTGAATAACTGGAAGGTACATGCAGCTTAATATTATATTCTGTTTTGCAATAAGAACTGATTCCTTTAAAATCAATTTCAGACTTATATTTTCTTTTTCTTAGAAAATGCTCTACTTGTTTTTTAGTTTTCATATTTGGATAAAATAATCAATTGTTAGGCAAATGTAATATGATTTTTTGATAAACATCAATTTGGATATAAAAATTTAGCTTAATTACCACAAAACGAGACTGAAAAAATAGGTGGCTGAAAAAAAACAGAAAACTTATATATTGAATTTTTATATCGTTGTCAATTTGAATATATTGGAAAATAATTATTTCTCTGTATTATAAAAATAAAGTTAATAAATTGATGCTGGGGTAATTACAGAATCTCTACTTCCAGATTCGATATATTATAAAATTAATATTAGAAATTGGAGATAATTTTATTGTATTGAATAACATGGTCTGGAAGAGAATTGGCTTTTCATACTATGATCGACTTTTGAAGAAACGAGATTGAAAAATTAGGTCGGATTATATATACGGTATTCGCTCCAAAGTTAACCGGCTCTGCCTTATTTTTTTTATGTTTTTAGTTGGTATATTCTTGTAAATCAATTGTTTATATTGTTTCACTAATATACAAAAGTGAAACAAATGTGCTTTTGCTCTTTGTTTTGCCTATTCTTTTGTTTTTGATACTCTTTTGAAATAATTACAAATTTATCCTTTTGTGTATGTGATTTGTTCCCGTTCCTTTTTGCATCCAGGTAACAACATCTCGTACGCGTATATGTGTGCACATGTGTGTATGTGTGTCACGGTTTGCCCTAATAAGTAACCACGCATACACGCGCACGTGTTGGAGTACTTATATTGTTGATTCTCAATTACTTATAGATTTACTTGTTTTATTTGTGTTTTTATGTATCTGAAAATCAGATGTTTATAAATTATTTTTAGTCTTAAAACGAAATTAATTGATTATTTATTTGTGTATATCAAAACATTGCCATATCTTTGCAACGTCAAGTTAAGATAACGGCTACTTGATAAAGTGTTTACTTTCCGTTTTGGTTTTATCTGTAAACCTACAAAAAGCGAAAACCGCAAACAGATACGAGATAATAAACGTAATTAATAACCGTAAAAACAAGAAGTAAGAAACGGACAAAAGAAAGTAGTACATAAAAGCAAAAGGAGTGCGAAAGCGAAAGCAAAAGCGCACGCCCAGACATAAAACGGGATGTTTTGTGAACGGGGAAAGAATACCCATAACTGTAATGGTCAGTTATTAAAGATTGTCATGCAAACCGTCGCTGGCACTATGGGGGAGCTATATACATAAGTCTGCTACAAAAGCGTGCCATAGGTGCGTAGCTCCATGCAGCAAAAGGGAAAAGTGTAAACTTTGTGCTATAGTTGTGCCCAGTTGCCGACTGCATACCGAAAAACGGATGTTTACACAAAGGTGTGAAAATCTGCCCCTAATGCGAACTGAGAAAGATATATGCCCTTGCGTATATATGTAATCACCAACGCAACGCAGCCCTAACAGTGAAGAAGTGTATGCCAAAAGTGTGCTTTAACGGTAACGATGGAAATTACCTACCACATAGGCGAAAGCGTATGTAAAAAACTGCAATTCAATCGGTTTGGTTGCAGTTGGTGAGCACTCATACACAAGGCGCACGGCTCCGTTGCGCTGTTAGTGACGGGCAAAAAGTTGTACATAGAGTGTGCTGGATAGGTGAATGTCCAGTATGCTCTGATTGGGCTTTAACGCAATCGAAAGCGTGTAAACGTTTTCGGTGGTGCGTTCCTATTTTGGTAGGTCGGGGTTCGATTCCCCGATTGCCTACAATGCGCTATTGCAGAAAATTCCTAAAAAACAGTAATCATGGGAACAATTAGTAGGTATAACAGTGTACAATTTGAGAACTTGAACGCAAACGAGTTGGTAGGCGTAACTTTGGTGTATAAGAGTGTAAACCGTGACGGAGAAACGCATTATTCAGGACTGAATTTTGCCGGTGATGAATACACGCCAAAGGATAAGACACAGGACGAGATTTTCCGCGTGTGGAAGAATGTGGTAGCTACGTTCTGGACTGTGAAAGCGGTGGAAGCTGGGTTGCGTGAAGATAATGGTGGTATTGCATCCAAATTGCGTAGCGGTACACCGGCTGAAATCATAGTGCGTACAAGTGATTGCAAAGTATCAAAGAAGTGGGATGTTGAGGGAAGTGTATGGAGCCGTATTGGTTTGGTGCCTACAAAGAAAGACCTGGATTGTGCAGCGCGTGATTTTAAGAAGAAAATTCATGCTGCTACAAAAGCGTCTTTCGATGCTCTGAAATTCCGTTTGAACTTTGAAGAAGTAGTCGCAAAAGCCGCTAACTATTATGAAATCTTGGGTGTGAAGCATGATGCTACGGAAGCGGAAATTAAAGCTGCATACAAACAAGCTGCTAAATCTGCTCATCCTGATGCCGGTGGTTCCAATGAAAAGATGCAAGAGGTAAATGCAGCATGGGAAGTTCTGGGAAATGCTCAAAAGCGTGCGGAATATGATGCGCGAATGGCTGCATAACTAAAGAACTGGTAAGTCATAACATATATAGCACGTCTGGAGGTGAATATAGGCGTGCTATTTTTATGGGTAAAACGAACGTGGAAGCGTAGCGTGCAAGAAGTGCGAGTCTTTGTTACCCACTTTAATTGTGGCATGTACTTTTGAGTGCGTGCTATTTTTGTGTCTGATTGTAAACCTTTAAAAAATAAAGCATGAAACGAGCAAGAATCCAAAGAACGAGCGTGAAAATCATTTCTACCTCTTGTGCAAATATGACATTCTATTTGCCTAAATCTCAAAATGTTACCGTGAAGCGAAAAACTGTGTATGATTTATTTAAAGCGTAAATCTATGAAGAAGTATGTTGTGGTATATAAGCGGAAAAAGTATATCAAAGTAGCTACTGCAATTGGTAGTAAATTCTATAGAATCTTGGTAGTTATATGCCTGTTGTTTTCCTGTATTGCGATAAATGCCAAAACTGTAAGGGTATTTACAGGAAACATACAGCGCGTGGAGAAGACTATGAGAATAGATGGAAACACTTACTTCCTAACATTGAAAGATGGTACCATGTACCAACTAGAGGATGAGAAGCAATATAGTATTGTATTGGGGAGTTGGAAATATTTCAAGTTTATAATGATTGATGTGAAAGATAATGGCAAAAAAGAATGATATAGCCAGTTTCTTCTACTATATGTGGAATTGCTGGGATGAGCATGAATGTGCTGTTGCTTTTGAAAAAGCCGAATGTGGATGGAGGCATTTATGGAATAAGTATCGTGAATATAATAGTCAAAATGGTCATTATGGAGCGGTAGAAGAATTTTTCGCCAATTTGGATGACAGGAATCAGAACTTACTTGTAGAGCGTGCACTGGAAATGTACAGCGGTAAAAAACGTATCAAATGAAAAAGATATTCAAAGTAATCGTGGGATGTGTTATTGTTATACTAACATTAAAAGCTTGCCGCTTGAATTATGTGTGCGATGTAGTCGATAGCATCCCAAAAGAAATCCGAGAGCGCATAATTACAGAGCATCCCGAATGTGCCAATATTGATTTGTTGGTGAAATTCTGGGAGACTAAAGGAGATTCCCTTGTTTCTGAAATTGCTAAGGAACAAATATATGACTGTGAACTTACCGAGTATTTGAAACTCCATCCTGAAGAGAACAATTAATATCAAGACAATAATGGAAACAAAAGTGTGTAAAGAATGTGGTCAGAGTTTGCCCAAATCAAATTTTTCTAAGAACAAGGCAACCAAAGATGGGTTGGCAAACTATTGTAAGAAGTGTGACAAAGAAAGAAGACGCAAATCCAGTGGGGGCATAACTCAACAAGGAGTAAAAGCTACTCTGAAAATGTCTGACTTTGATGACAACATGTTGTTTGCTGAATTGCGTAGACGTGGATACACTGGAGAATTACGTTATTCCAAAGTAGTAAATATATAGGTATGTACACAAGTTATGGCTGGGAATTGACTAATCTTTTGCAGGGACAAGATGAGGAATATCTGCTTGAAGTGTTAACGGAAAATTACAGACGTTTGAGAGATGTGCCAGATCATCTTATTGTGACATTGCTTGAATACCGTGGTTATACTGGAAGATTGATAAAAAGTGAAAATTAAAATAAAGAAGTATGATACCAGAAATTATTGAACAAATGCGCAAAGAGTTATACGATACTAAATTGTGCATCTCTGATTTCGAGAAGTATGATTTGAAAACTCTTGAAAAGACCAATGAGCCATTTTTTTGGTTAGTGCGCACACACGGAACACATTTGTGTTTTATTGGCCCCAGTGTAGAAAGTCTTTTTTCGTCAGAAAGTAACCGGTTTGCAATTATGAAAGATTCTCATGCTATTATTGCAAGTATTGTTTATTGGGACGATTTGGACTATAATAAGTATTTTTATTGGGATGGAGCACAGCTTCAGAAAGTATCCAAGGATAAGGTTATTTCAATATTCAATAATATTTGGGGAAGCCGGATACATCAACTTTCCATTCAATACCCTGAAGAGTATGCAGCCATAAACAAACCATTGGAATTAAAAATGTCCCCAGAAATATCAGAGCGTGTAAAAGAGGTCAAGAATATTGCTTCGGAATTGCAAGATTCAAGTTTTGAAGATTGCTTGAAAAGTCTACAAAAATGGGTGAGATTTGCCGTTAACCAACATATTGAAATATATGGTGATTTTGCGAAAAATAGCTTTGGATTCTCTGAGGTGGTAAATGGCAAACGCAAAATTTGCGGCGGGATAATTATGTCCCCAAATGCGACTGAAAGACGTTGGAGTATTCATACATAAAACTGTTGTAATATGAAGTATTCAGTAAATCCTAATCTCAATGCTGTTATGAATAGTATTGAGAAACTATTGTTATCCAAAGGAAAGGATAAGCAAGAGAGTATTCAAATTATTAAGAGGTATATAAAATCATTTCCTAAAGAACCGGATTATAACTTGGCACAACATGGAGGTATGCTTGTTTCCCCTTATGATGTGAGAGAATTGAATATTAAATGCGGTTATAGTGCTGTTGTTCAGAACAGAATCTCTGATGGGAGAGTCTGGAATGAATACTTGCTGCGGGTAGGAAGAGTTGCTAAGGAACTTTTAAAAGCAAACGAACTATGAAAGTTATATCAGAAATTTCACTTCGAGATTTCAAATTTTGGAGTGGGGGTGAGGATCGGGCAAAGAACTGTACCGATGAACAACTGGATAAAATTGAATCCATAATGGAGAGTGCTGCTCCTGAAAGTGGTTGGACCGATGATGACATAAATAATTTCTTTTGGTTTGACTTTGATACAATTGCAGACTGGCTTGGATACAAGGATGGAGAACATTTTGATGCAGGAGTTAGTGAAGATGATGTGAAAGAAGCGCAAGATTGGTTTGACGGTATCACAGACACCGAAGATATGATTGATATAGCCAGCCTTGACAGAGAAGACTATATTTCTACAGATGAAAATGGGGAAGAAGAATTTGATGAAGATCTTGTTTACTATGACTTTTCAAATTGGTGGAACAATATGGATGATATTGAACAAGTGAAAGAGTATCGTAAGCACGAGTAAAGTGTTATGGTAGAAATCCGGGTTCGATTCCCGGAACACTACATATATTTGTTGTTTCCATGTGTGTTGTTCGACATGTTTTTGTTTGAAGGGTGGCGCGATCAGAATGTTATTGTTCTGGTTGCGCCTTTTCCTTTAAAGTTAAAGCGAGTTAATATTCAAAAAGTGGACAACTATGGACACCATCAAAAAACTATTCGATAATAAAAACAAAAAGAAATATGCAAAAGGAATTGTTAGAAATAGAATTTCGTTATCATGACAGACCGATAGGTAGCTGCCCAGCTACTTCTTGTAGTAAGACAATTGCCATAGGTATATTTGATACTTTGGAAGAAGCAGTCAAAGCTGGTAATGAAACATTGAAGGTGTTGTCAGAACATTTCCAAGTAAGATCAGATGACCGATTTAAAGTTCGTGGTTTGTTTGGCACTCCAGATAGACTTGTAACAAATTGTTGTTATACAACTAAAGGGATTGCATATTTTGCAAAAATTACTCCTCTAAAATTTGATGATCTCTCTGAAACTATAGCAGAGACATTTAAAGCATACGATAGATACAGACAATATAGACGTGAACAAAAAAACGATGAATAATATGGATGTAATAGTCTTAAATCACAAAAACAAAGTATCCTTGCAGGTACAGCATGTAGATATTGGTAGTTCTATTGATTTGCATTTTCCAAACGAAAATCAATCATTTGATGCTTTTCAGAAACTTCGTGAAATAGGTGTGAGATGTTTTCATGCTGGTAAAAATGCTCCTTGTGGGGCTTCTGTAATGATGTATTCTTATGGTAATGATAATCTTCAACTTCAAATAAAGTAGTAAAATGGAAGAAAAGAAGTATATAAATATTGATAATATGGCGACACGCCTTTGTCAAATTCTCAAAGATGCACGTGAAAGCATGGTTGATGATAAAAATAAGGATTTTATCATGGAGAACTTTTCGGATGAATATCTGGAAGATTACAGTAATGTAATGGCTTGGCAATTTAATTCTGATATGAAGAAATACTTGCATAATCCGGACCATAGGATCTGTGGTAATTTTAATAACATTGATTATGACTACCCTTATCATATTTATGGAGAGGTTACATACGACACACCTCTTGTAAATGCTATGATTGCTAGGTTAGATGCCGGTGAAGACAGCGAACAAGCTAACGAGGACCGGGACTTTCTTGTTGACTGGTTCTTTGAAACTTTTGGAACATGGGGAATATCCTATAATTTCCAGTCAAATATATCAGAGTTCCTTTATATGGAGTTTAAAAACCAACAATCTTAAATCAATGAAAACAATAACATTGCAACTGTACACTTTTGATGAATTGTCGGAAGAGGTACAAAAAGAAATTATTGAGCGTGAACGCTGGAATATAATGGATCAGTGTATGGAGGCTTACGGTTCAGATTATGTAACGTCTCTAAGAACTTTCGAGAAATTGACAAATACCCAATCATGTAGTTGGAGTGTTAATTATAGCGGATACAATTTTAATTTTAAATATAATAATAATCCCATTTTTGAGTGTCCAATAGATTGCAGTAATGATATTTATGCAGAGGAATTATGTGGTAAACTATTATTTCGATATATCAATAATAATATTATGCCATACATTACACAAGGTAGATATTATTCATCTTCAGGCAAATATATAAATGAAAAATACACTTACAAATACAGACGAAGCCGTATTATCAAATCTGTAGGTGATGATTGTCCACTAACAGGTATGTGTTATGATTTCTACTTGCTTGAACCTATCATCAAATATTATAAAACTTGGTGCAGTTATCCGGACAACTTTTCGCTCACAGACTTAATAGAACAATGCTACGACAGTTTTTTCAAATGCTGGCATGAAGAATATGAGTATTGGGCCAATGATGAAAATGCAATCCGGGAGGAATTACATAACAACCAGTATGAGGACAGGTTGTATTATATGGATGGAAGAGTCTATAGTGGACCGTTAGATGATGTTGCATAATTAAAATTCAAAAAACAATGATACTCAATATAGTAAAAAATGGTACAGATTCTTCAAGTATTTTAGAATGCGTGAGAAAAACTTTCAATAACTCAAAGGTCAGTATTAAAACAGACTATGAAATATCTGTTGATATTGAAGTAGTTGGCGAGGGTGGACTGCACAGTTTGGAAGGACTAAAAGAACTGGAAGATTATTTTAGAGACTATGACATCAGGGTTTGGTAATTTTAAGTGGTCAAGAAATGAACGGAGAACAGATAATACCGCCAATTACTGATCCATTAGGGAAACATTGGCAACAACCTCACAGAAGATTTATTGAACTGGACAATACCCATGCACTTATGAGCGAACAAACGTTCAAGGGATTAAAAGAATATTCTACCTCAATACCCACAGGAAGATACGAAGGTAAAATGTGGAAAGGATTTACAAAAGGAGAATGGTATCTTGTATGGTTCGCTCCTGACATAAATCACAACTTACTTCGTATAGAAAGAAGGATAATATTAATAGTGTAAAATAAAATAAGAAAGGAGTAAAATAATGAGTCATTTTGTAGTAATGGTCATTGGTGATGACGCAGAAAAACAATTAGAAAAATACGACGAGAGTTTGGAACTTCCTCCGTATATAAAACACACAAAGGATGAGCTAGTAGCTTTGAAAAGAAAAGAGATTGAAGATTATCGAAACACTGTATATGCAAAGTATCTGGAAAACAAAGAACTTTATAAACAGGGTTGTGAAAATGAAAGACATATAGAATATCTGGAAAACGAGTTTCCTCAAAAGTTACATTGGAGTGATGAACAAGTATATCAAGATGCTATAAAATACAGTGAAATAGACGAAAAAGGGAACGTTATTTCAACATATAATCCGGATGCTAAATGGGATTGGTATGTAAGAGGTGGCAGATGGGCTGGATACCTCTGGCTGAAAGAGGGAACTGAACCATTGGTACCTGTCAATTTCTCATGGGGATGGAGCGAAGAAGAAAAGCAGAAAGTTATTGATGAAAACAGAGCAGATGTAGCCGTAAAAAAAGACATTGCTAATTTGGATAATATTATACCATTTGCTATTGTTAAAGATGGTCATTGGTATGAAAAAGGACAAATGGGCTGGTGGGCTGTTGTGCTGAATGAGAAAGATGACCATATCTGGGAAGAAGAAGTGAAAAAACTATTAGAAGGACTTTCAGAGGATACTATCATTTCGATTTATGATTGTCATATTTAATATATAACAGATTAGAAATGAGTAAAGAGGAATTGATAAATCAAATAATTGCAATAATTGGATCTGATGATAATTTTGATAATCAAATTTCCGATTATGAACATGTTTCAATGTCGCGTCCAGAAGATTTGATTCAAGATAGGACATCGTTTGAACAGATGGTTTTGTACGCTAATGAAATGATGTATAAAATCGAAAATGTGAGAAATTTGGTATTAAATGAAATAGATTAATATTCAAAGTGGAAAGATATGATATTATTTGAAAACCCACCTACTGTCTATTTTGAGAAAGTAGAAGATTATGAAGAAAAATCGACTCCGTGGAGACGGGTTCCTCCTACATATAAAGGCTCCTCAACAAAAAATGGACGTAACAAGAAGCAAATAAGAAAAGACCGGAAACGAAATAAGAAAAGATAATTATGTCACAAAAATCAATGAAACTCCCAAAACTGTATAGGATCATCGTTGATGTCCAATTTGGAGACATGCTGGACGAATGCAATAAACTGTATGATGGCGAAGGGTATGGAACTGTCTTTACCGATGCGAATGGAGATGCTGTTATTGACTATCTTAAACAATGGGATAGTGATGAATGGACTGACGATGATATTCGCAGCGAAGAACCAAGGTGGGTGAATAATGGCACTGATTCCGTACATCAAAAGGATGGATACACCCTTATTTACAACTCAACTATTGGTGGTGTATATATGCTGTATCGTGAAGCAAATGATGCTGAAATAGAATGGTATAATAACAATTGATATGTATGAAAAATGAAACAAAAATAACTTTCGTAAAATCTCCAGAAGAAGGAGAAATATGTGCTGTATTTGTGAATGAATTTTGGGATAGGTTCAAAACTAAATTGACAAGCTATATGCACATCGGACAACACGCCGGTTGCTCTCCTGACATTCTGAAAAATTGGCCTTTAGCTACTGAACAAGAATATCGGTCATTGTTAGAAGAACTTAACACAATAGGATATGAAAACATCAAAATCATTCAATCAAGAATACATTGAGAAAGCGAAAACGCTAATCCATGAGATCCTCGAAGATAAAAAAGAGTACGATGACTGGACTCAAATCTGTTTTTCCATGCAAAATGCAGTACAAGCTGCGGCTAATATATGGGGAATATCATCAGATGAACAGATTAATAAAATGAGATCCTTTATTACAGAAATGGTTTTTACAGAACTTTCAAATCTCAAACAGTTTGACATAGTGTTTAAAAAGAAGGGGGCACAAGTAGAAAGGTCATTAGACACATTGTATTGCTCAAAATGTGGAAGCAGTGATGTTGAAAAGAGGGTATGGGTAAATCCGAATACACGTGAAATCAGATGCAATGATTCAATTGAGGTGACAGATTGCTGGTGTGGCATTTGTGAAGAGCATGTAGAATTATGCACCCTTTCAGAATTATGGGAAATGTTTGGAGACATTCCGGTCAATAACGATGATGAGATTGAAGAAGACTTTCTCAACTTCCCGGCCGGAACCTTAAAGATTGATGTCTGGCATTGGTTTGATGAACGATGTCCTAACAATTTACACGATGATTTAATGTATTTTAAAAACGATGCCGTATAAATCAGAAAAGACTCGTATCGCTGGAACCCAATATGATAGACGAATAAAGCTCACTCCAGACCAAAAAGAATATATAAAATGGTTGAGAGAAAAGCAATTAATCAGTTACTCTAAACTTGCTAAAATATTTGGAGTGAGCAAGCGTCTTATTCAATTTATTTGTTGCCCAGACAAATATTTGAAAAATAAAGAGAGTTTAAAACAACGTAAAGCAGAAGGGCGATACAAACCTACAAAAGCAGAATGGGCAGCAACAATTCGTGAGCACAGGAGATATAAGGAACAACTCAAAAAGAAAGGAGATATAAAATGAAAGATAAGATTCTTACAATGTTCTTCGACATTAATAGATGGACAAAAGCAATTGAGAAAGGCGTTCTGAAGGATATTCGGAAGAGCGAACTTATCAAACTGACAGAAGAACCAACCAGAATTCGCATGGCAGAAGCTATGTTGAATGGTAAATATCAAATAACACCACCACATATTGCACAAATCCCGAAGGATAACGGAGAGTTTCGTACTGTATATGTCAATGAACCTATTGACCGTATAATCCTAAACATCGCGAACGATTTGTTATTTGATTTAATGCCAGAGATGATTCATCCTGCTTGTAAATCTTATCAGGTCGGTATTGGTTGCGGTAAAGTGGTTCTGGAAGTAAGTCACACAATTGTTGACATGAAAAGTGATGGTTATGTGGGCTGGAAATCTGATTTAAGTAAATATTTCGACACTGTTCCTATCCGGTTTATTGACGCAGCTTTTGATAAGGTAGAAGCTAAGTATGGTCACTCTGTGTTAATTGATGTATTAAGAAAATACTATCATTGCGGATTGTATTTCGATGAGAACAACGAACTGCATGAAAAATATCAATCACTTAAACAAGGATGCGCAGTAGCAAGCTGGTTAGCCAACGTGTTGCTATATAGCCTGGATGATGAACTGTCCCAATTGAATGGGTTTTACGTAAGGTATTCGGATGATATGTTGTTCGTTGGTCCGGACTATGAAAAGGCTATGACCATTTTACAAAAGAGATTGGCCGAAAAATCAATGAATTTGAATCCCAAGAAAGTAGAGTACCTGACTATGGACAAGTGGTTTAAATTTCTAGGTTTCAGCATTAAGGGAAGTATGATTTCTTTCTCTCCCAATCGTCTTAAAACCTTCCAGAAAGAAATAGAATCAAGAACCATCAGAAAACGTGGTATTACGTTGAAGAAGGCTGTGGATTCGGTTAACCGATATTTATATAAAGGCAATGGAGAATATAGTTGGGCGACTCAGACCCTTCCAGTATGTAATGTTCGGGTTGATATTAATGAATTGAATAAATTCGTAATGGATTGCCTTAGAGCCGTTGAAACTGGGAAACATAAAGTTGGTGGCCTTGGCTATGTTAAGGATAAGCCGGATGGTTGTGTTGTTAGAAGTATTGGTCGGAACGTAAAGGCTAATCGAAATAAATCTAAGAGTAAAGAAATTGAAGGTTATTTGACAATAGGTTGTATGCAGAATGCTATTTTGACCAGAAGAGCAGCGTACAATACTTTAGTGGCAATATTGTAACTACAATCTGAACACACAGTAAATGAATCCGAGGAACAAGTGTTTAATATCCAGATTATATATTAGGTGCCCCGATTCTATCCTTGAAGGATTACATCCTTCAGTATCTACTCCGGGCACCATATAATCATCTGGATTATATCAATGAAGATAAAGAGATGTGCCAATTGTTATGAGGATTTTTATCAAGTAGCACAGCAGGCAAGTTCAAGAAGATATTTTCATATTCTAAATTTGAATGATTGATCATTTCACCGGAGGTTACAAGGCTATATAGCCTTTCACCTCAGGTTCTACGATCAAGTCATATTTAGAATTATCATAAAAATAAAGTAATGTGCCGATTATTTGAGAACTTGTAAAATAAATGAAATACATCAAAAGTTATCCAAGGAATACATTTGTTTACTGTTCCGGTGAGCAGCTTCCTGGACCTATGAGTCGATAACTCATCTGCTCCAGGAATATCCAACCGGAATACATCTATTGGGTAAAGTAATGTATCAGTATTATGAGGATAACTATTTAGCACAGAAATGTAATTCAAGAAATATCATTTATATAGCTGGTTATATATCAGGAAGGACCGAGTACTAATTGTCCTGGTCCGTTCCTGATCACACCAGCTCTAAATCGAATAAGTATAGAAATGTGCCAATATTTTGAGAATTACAACTTATTACTTAACACAAAGTTTACAGTCTGGGATTTAGTAATTTAACATACTGGACAAGATATGATGCCCGCGTGATGACGGTCATCCTATGTATGACCTAGGATTACGCGGGCATTACTTGATACAGTATATATCATAAACATATAGACATGTGTCACGCTAAATGGGGGCTGTTTTATAAGTAACACAACTTTCATTTATACAAGAACCTTGCGTTTAACAACTATCCGACAATTACGCCGGCATCTACGGTTTTATAAACCTTTATTCCGGCGTATTCTGGATGTTAATATCAGGCTTTTAAAGAAATGTGTCAAAGGTTTGAGTATAAAATCAAAAGTAAACATTATGAAAAATATTTATCAAGAATCAATACAGGCTGTAGAGAACGGAACCAAGTTTAAAGTAGATTTTAAAACACGAAGTTTCAAACTTAATGGCCAATATATTATACAGAATTCGCAGTATGAGGGAGACTTAGGTGTGGAATTATGCGCTTCTCTTGATGAGTTTCTGTCTAATGTAGAGCATTTATATACTCGATATAAACATTCTATTCCATCAACAATGAGTGAATGTAAAAGCCGAAAATACTTTAAGGCTTTGTCTGATAAAGATTTGGAGGATGAAGACATGTTGTTTGGAGTTGGTCGAGATATAGCACAAGTCGAATTGGAATTATACATTCTCTGTCAAATAATATTGGGTATAGGTTGGGATGCTAATAAAATGGGTAAATGGTTTTGGCAAAGCAACAAAGATAGAGATTTAGTAATTCTCAAAAACTGGGTTACAGTAGAGAAATAAATAATCAGACTAAAAATTAAATTATTAATAAGTTATGAAACAGTTAAAATTTGAATGTCCTGAGTGTGGTACCGAGTTTACGCTTACAGCTAATCAAACCAAAGCTAAGGAGCGTATTGAAGCTCTAAAGAAAGCTGGTGTTGATGTTAGTGAGCTTTTTGCAATGCAAAGTGCAGATGGTTTGGATTTTATAGCCTCAAAAAGAGATGGTGTCATTAGTATCTTGGAAGAAGATGATCCAATCTTCCAGGCCATTATAATTCAAGGCACAATTCCTAATCGGCAATTATTCAGACGTTGGGTAATGGCACAGATGTTCCGCATAATTTATATAACTACCAATACCCACGGTGCTTATAAGCCGATTGGAGTTTCAGAGGTGATTCGTAATATGGGATATGAATATCAGTGGAAGATGCTAAATAACGAGTTGTACGCCCAGCACAAAATGATGCAGAATGGTGATGTCGATAATTTCAGAGATCGAAATCGCTGGTTCAACAAAAGAGTGGTATTAGATATGGCAAAAGACTATATCGAGAAACTCAAAAAGAGATTTGAGAAGTTGAAATTGAGAAAATGTAAAGGGGTACCGTATAAACGTATCAACGGCCAAAACATTTTCGTTGATGATTTTGATAAAAAAGTAATCAAGCCATTGTTGTTTGCAGTACATAAAATACAACATGCCGAAAACACTTATGAACTTTGGCATTCGGTGCAGGAGTTCAATAAAAGGCGTATCAAAATGCATTGGGGTACTCCTCAAAATGCAGCATGGCTAGATGCTTACAAAGGAGCTGGAGCGTTCTTTACAATGCAGAACATGATTCGTTTTCATAATTGCGTTATCATTGATGACAATGGAAAAACATTAAGTAAAAACGCGTCCCTTGCTTTTTTGAATAAGAAGGCAAAGTTGTATGAGAATAGAGAAGGTTGGCGTTTGATTGGTATGTTGAAGAAAATGCTAGATGACAACAACATTGATGTGGTTGCTAAAATGAAGGAATGGCGTAAATAACTTAATCAAGGCAGTTTTCATAAACCAGTTTAGGTGCATTGCCTTTGGTTTATGAAAATAAAATTAGAAAGATTGATTATGAGAAACGATATAATATTCAAACGTTCCGTCCAATTTCGGGACGAAAATAAAAACAGTTGGACTGTAGATTTTGAGGTTTATAAGGAAGAATCTACTCGTATAAACCGTGAAACATTGCAAAAATTTAAACAAAGTTTTAGTGTTTCGGTATGTGGAGCTGGTGGTATGAGTGCTGGGCAATGCTACGATCATATAAATCCTCGTACAGAAGGACAAAAGAAACTTTTGGAATTTTGGAACAAATATCATCTAGGTGGTATGTCTGGCGGTACAGTTCGTCAAGATGAATATTTAAACGGTGAGCAATATGTTAACGATTACAATTACTTTGTGGAGTTGTTTAAAACATATAATGAGCATTACCGTGAACAGTTTGATGATATTTCTTTTCAGATTCTTGTTAAGAATTTTAATATTAGTGACGCGGCTATAATACAGGTGAGAAATGTGCTTTATGAGAAAATGAGGAATAATCCCATTCAATATATCCTTGGATTGTCAAACAAATACTTCCATACATCTTCAGACTACAACGTAAAATGTTTCTTTCTTGCTATAAAAGGCTTATATGTAGATAATGGATATAAATATGGTAATGGCTGGTTATACAGTCCGCTTCCAGATAATATTGAAGAGATCATAAATAATATTTGTGACCTTGTTGAAGAAGAAGAAACTGCGTTAACAGAAGAACTGGAAGCGGTTTTTGACATGGGTAAAGAAGGGTTTATTGCCACAAAAGAAATCATCCAGCAAGTAATGGATTTACGTGAATGTGACGAAGATGAAGCCAAACGCTTTGTTGCATTGGGAGTACATTTGGGATGTACATTCGGTGATTTGAATGATACATTTGAAGAATGTTCCTATGGTGAACAACTATACTGTGCAAATGGTATTGATTATTATATTGGCACGGAAGATGAACTGACCAATATAGCTAATGATATAGTACATAAAGATGATGAATATGCGTATTTATGGCGTGAATCTGTGGCGGCTCAAAGAACTACTGATTCATTGAGTGATTGGTTGGATTCAATCATAAATGAGGATGGTTGGTGCTCTGTGCTAAATCATTGGGATGGACGCTATGAGGAATATAAAATTGCCGGAGAATATATTTGTGTTTGTAGGTCATAAAATATTGAATTATCATGGAATATATGGAGCATTCTAATTTTTACGCCATGTGTGATAAAATTAGAAAAATGGAAGCTAGAGAATTACATTTAGCATTGGAAGCTCATGGTGGCGAATTTGTCTGGATTAATGATGAAAACGATGAGGAAGAATTATATGACCCGCCTATAATCCTAGTCAACCTGAATGACGGACCTATGGATGTCGTGATCCATAAGGTATGGTTGAATGACGGATGCATTGAATTATCGGCTTTTGATAACGAATGGGGCAACCAGGTAGATATTGAACTGGAGGATATTGTTCCTGGACACCTTGCATATCTTATAGAGTACATGCCTATCACCGACAAGGTAAAATCTGTGGCAATAAATAATGATTAATATGGGGCACAAAAAGACGATTGATTATTGGAGACACCCGACCAAAAGGGAAATCAAGTTCGGTGAGGGAGCTATTCATTGGTTAACAGTGGATATTGAGAAAGTTCAGAAGTCAGACGGAAGTTTGAAGAAATGGTTTATTCATACAGACGGACTAAGGTACAATCGACCATAGTTAAAGTGATGTCTGTAAAGCAAAGGCTGTTCTAACAAAATAGAGCAGCCTTTTGTGTTAAACAATGGTTAAAGTGGACAACTATTCACACCATATAAAACAATAAAATCTATTCACATTAAAACAGTAATAAATATGCCATTGAAAATTGAGAATATCAAGTTGGCAGGAACCAAGTTTGATGGTCGCGCTAAGTTGTCCCCAGAACAACGTCAGGCTATTCAAATTTTGGCCCGTGAAGGATATAGCCAAAGAAGGTTGGCTGCTATGTTCAATGTTAGCAAGCGGCTTATACAATCTATACTATCTCCTCCTGTTCGCAAGCACTCTAAACAATATCCAACAGAATATTGGACAGAGTTAAAACGGAAGTATCGAAAAAAGAAAATTGATTTATACAAAAATGGAAAGATCAAATTTAATAACAAGCTGAAAAATAAATGAAACGCAAGCGTATCAAGTATGTAGCTAACATTGATTTCGACTATCGTTCAATTACTGATGCAAAGCAACATATAAAAATATTCTTGAAATCGCTTCTTTCGCAAATAGGGTTACAATCAGGAATAGACTATATCGTAACAGCTAACCATTTGCGAATTAGACATGTGAAAAATATTACAGGAAAAATAACTACCACACTTAAAGAGATATTCCCAGTATTCAATTTTTATTGGAAGACTCCAAGACTATTGGTGTGGTTCTAAAATCAATATTAATAATAATTTACAAGTATGGAAACGTATTCTATTTCGGTTTTAGGAGCCGACAAGAAACAGTATGAAATCGCAGATTTCAGAGCAAGAGGTATGAATTATGCTAATGCTATTGGTATTATCGTAGAAACAGAATTTATGAGTCGTGTTTTGGCGTTTGACACTTGGCAAGAACAATGGGGAAATACTGATAGGATCTTAACGGAAGAGCAGAATGAATCCGTTGCTATGCAAACTTTCTCCGGACTTGATCTAACCAAACGTATTGTAGAAGCACAAACTGATATTGATGGAATGACTGCCGCCAAACGCTGCTGGAACTATCAAAAAGGTGGCCTCCAGTGGTATTTGCCTTGTTTGATGGAGCTAGGAGTGCTTTGCGCATATCATGATGAGATAAACAAAGCAATGAAAGAAATTGGATGTCCCGATGAATGTTTACTTCCTACAGAAGATTCTGATGAAACCTGGGTTTGGAGTAGCAGTGAGGGCAGTCAGTACAGCAGCTGGAGCGTGGGCTTTAGTAATGGCAGCTTCTACAACGGCGGCAAGTGCAACAGTGGCATGGTGAGAGCGGTTGCAGCATTTTAGCCTTCGCCGAGCCTGTTGACAGGCGAGGCAAAAAGTAACGATTGTCTGCATAGTGACGAAGCTCTTATAAACATGTTACGTGAACGTGGTTATAAAGGCGAATTGACTAAGACCTTGACTATTTAATATTATCGCCACCCATATTTGATATGGTATGGGTGACAGAATATTTTTGACACATGGAAACATTTAAAAAGATTATAAGACAATATGCACAAAGCGAAGTGTGTATGGGAGAATTGTTAGCTAATATTTCGGCAGATGGCATGTCTATTGAAGATGCTTTTGAATTGTATATAAAAGCTATGAACTATGCTGAAAAAGATGAATTTTATCAATTAGCTGACGGAGAAGTGAAACTATTAACAGCTAAGAGTGAAGATGACAAACAACCTTTAAAACAATTGTTAGATTCGCTAAATATGTCCTAATATATAAAATTGAACATGAATAAATACTATTTTATAAATATTGGTGCTGAAGTAATATGGCACCCTGAAAATAGTGACGAGCAGAAAGTTGTGCAAATATGCACCTCGGTTTCTTATCCTGTTGAAAATGACACATTAGTTTCTCTAATTTTTTCTGATAAAAAAGGGAGTGTAAAAGTAAAGGCCGACGAATTAACTCCAAAATTGACTGACTTCAATCAAGGGTACTGGTGCGCACTTCAAGATGCAATAAGTAATGGTGCCTCTGATATGGTTATTCAGGAAATGCTACGCAGTGCCGGATTTACATACTGGGAATGTTACTGGCATATACAAAATTCTGATTTTCAGTCAGAAAAAATATGGTCGATTATTCGTGGGATGTTTTGCCAAAATCCAGATTATATTGATTGGAATGGTGCTGATTATCCAATAAAAACGGTAGTAATCTTTGAAAATACTCCTGATGAAGAAAAGGTGACTGTATCTGTAGAACGGTTAGCGCGACAATTATTAGATGATATGGGTAATTGGAGTACACGAGAAGCAGAATTTGTAGATGAACAGATTTATTTCTATCTGGATGAAGATACCTTTAATATGCCTGATGAAGATATTGTAGAATACTTGGAAAAACAATGAAATTACTTTATATAGATTTATTTTGTGGTGCCGGTGGAACCAGCACAGGGGTAGAAAAAGCCCGTTTAGAGAATGAACAATGTGCTAAGGTAATAGCATGTGTAAATCATGATAAAAATGCGATTGCAAGTCATGCTGCTAATCATCCGGACGCTCTTCATTTTACAGAAGATATTCGTACACTAAATTTATCTCCTTTAGTTTCCCATCTACAAAAATGCAGAGCTGAATACCCTGAAGCATTGATAGTTTTATGGGCTTCGTTGGAATGTACTAATTTCTCGAAAGCTAAAGGTGGTCAACCACGAGATGCAGATAGTAGAACACTTGCAGAGCACTTGTTTCGGTATATTGAGGCTATTAACCCAGACTATATTCAAATTGAGAATGTAGAAGAGTTTATGTCATGGGGAGATTTGGATGAGTACGGTAAACCCATTAGTCGTGATAAAGGTAAATCTTATTTGAGATGGCTGGATAACGTAAGGTCTTATGGCTACAAATTTGAACATAAAATATTAAATTCAGCAGACTATGGAGCTTACACTTCCAGGAAGAGATTTTTCGGAATATTTGCGAAAGGGAGTTTACCTATTGTTTTTCCGGAGCAAACCCATTCTAAAAAGCCAGACCAAAAATTAAAGAACTGGAAGGCAGTACGAGATGTGTTAGACTTTGATGATGAAGGAAAAAGTATTTTTGGTCGCAAAACACCTTTAGTAGATTCTTCTTTATTAAGAATTTATGCAGGACTTATTAAGTTTGTAGCAGGTGGAAAAGATGCCTTCATGGTTAAGTATAACTCAATGAGTAAAGCTGGAAAGTACAATGCTCCGGGAGTTGATGATCCATGTCCAGTAATATCTACTCAAAATCGACTTGGGGTTGCTTGCATAAATCGTTTAAATATCCTAACCGGAAAAGCATTTATTTCTGTTCATTATGGAAATGGATTTTGTAAATCTGTAGATGAACCAGCACCAACCGTAACAACAAAAGACCGATTTTCATTAATTTCTTCTGTATTTATTGACCAACAATACGGGAACAGTAAGCCTTCTTCGCTGGATAAACCACTAGGCTGTATCACTGTTAATCCCAAATATAGTCTTGTAAGCTGTAAACCTTGGATTTTAGATACAAATTTTAAAAATGTCGGCACAAGTATAAATCAACCGGCACCAGTAATTACTGCAAACCGTAAATGGCATTACTTGATGAATCCTCAATTCAATTCTGCTGGCGGATCAGTAGATAAACCTTGTTTTACGTTAATTGCTAGAATGGATAAGATGCCACCATATTTAATTGAAGCATCTAGAGAGGGAGATCTACCTAGCTTTATTAAGATGTTTTCAGGAGGACTGGTATATGAGATATACGACACAGATACCGATGTAATGAAAAAAATAAAGGAATTCATGGCCATGTACGGAATTTCCGATATAAAAATGAGAATGCTAACGATTCCAGAGTTGAAACGTATTATGGGATTCCCGGAAGATTATATGCTAATAGGAACAAAAGCAGAACAGAAAAAGTATATAGGCAATGCTGTAGAAGTTAATATGGCACGAGTTCTTTGTGAGGCATTATGTAAAATATTAGTAACAACGCAACGTAAGGTTGCATAATTTAACAACAATAATATGGAAAATTTAAAATTTAATGTTGGGGATAATGTGAAAATTGTCTCTAATGATTTGCAACCGGCAATGGTTGGTAAAATTGGTCGAGTAAAGAAAGTGTATCCGTCATTTTCTGAAGATTCAGATAACAATATTCAGCCTTCTTACTTTTATCGCGTTGAAGTTGGAGGAGCTGTTTTAAAAGGAATTGCAGCAAGCAGTGATCTGGAAAAAGTATAGAAAAATGATATGAAAAAATACCGAGTGACGATTGACCTGGATGCTTTTGAAATAGTGGTTTCGGCTAATAATAAAGCCGAAGCCAAAAGAAAAGCTATCGAGAGACTTCAAAGAAAGAAGATCACTTCCCTGATTCGTAAATCTTGGCCTGACAATAAGAAAGAGGTGTATGTTGATGAGGAATAATTTGAGAATCAAAAGGAGATATGAGCAAAGATAATATTACAGAGCCTGTGAATACATGGGATAATTTCTATCAAAGTCGTGTCTGTAACGACAGTTATGTGAATGTCTTTTGTAAAAAATATAACCGGTTTATAGAAGAAATAATTATCAATATACAACAAATATCCTACGACCTGAAAGCACCCCTTATCTTAAAGGAGGAAGGATGTGGAATAGGTACTGTAAGCCTTGCTATTTCGCAAATAGGAGAGAGGTTGTTTAATTATTTTGGATTAACAGGTGCTTCTGATGCAAAGAAAATTTCAAAAGTTATCTTCTCTGACATCAATATTCCTATGTTGGAGCTATGTTGCAAGAACACACTCTCAATATCCACGGATAATTACTTAGGAAAAGTCCCATTGTTTTATGTTAAAGAGAATATTTGTGAACCTAAGTTTTTTGAATCATCTACAGTAGTGGTAACACATGGGGTCTTGGAACATTTTTCTGATGTAGATATAACAAGAATCATGTCAACATATAACAATGATAAGGTTTTGTTTCAAGCTCATTATGTTCCAACTAGCCAATACACGTCTCCTTCTTTTGGAGACGAACGTTTGCTGCCTACAGATTACTGGATCACATTAGTAAAACCGGATTATTATCTTCTTGATAATAATGGTAAAGATTTGTATATGTTTAAAACTAAACCGGCACCGACAAGAAGATAAGAGAGTCTATAAATGATAAATTTTGAGAACATGGCAACTAATGTTAATAATGCGGAAAGATTAAGAAGTTATTTTCTTTCTCACAAACAAAGGGAAAATATTATCAATGTATGTAGAGCACGCCCAAATTGGGACGGTTGTGACTATTGTGACTTATATTCAGGTTCAGGGCTTCCATGTTGGAAGCAAGATGATAAACATAATTGTTGCAAATTAGAGGAAGTCAAAACAAAAAACAAGAATGTATGAAAGAAAAATCAGAAACAAAAGATTTAGCAATGACACCTAAAGAACAGGAAATGGATTTGCGTAGATGGTGTGTGGAAGTATCGGTGAAAATCTGTGATAAAGAATCCATCATTGAAGTTGCCGAAAAACTGTACAAATGGATTACACAATAGAAAATGACGTAAAGTCAGGTAGCAATAGTTGTGCACGCCCTGACTTTAAACATTAGTCTAATTCAAAAACAACATGTCCTTTACCAGCAGCAGCTATGTTAATTAGCTCTGATGTTAATTTGCATCCTGCATTGGTACAAATGAGAGTTACGTTATTCTTTGACGCAGCCATAGCAATGTTGATTAGTTCTGAAGTTAGTTTTGATTTACAGTTAATCTTTACACTTCCACCTGCGTTGAGGATGTTGATAATTTCACTAGTTAATTTCATAAACAATAATTTTTTAAATTCGACAGTTGTAAAAGTAGTAATAAAAAACAAAGGGCGCATCCATTTCAGCAATAATTTTAAAATTCGACACTTTATTTTTATTAGGGTGTGCTCTTTAACTAATAAATGTATAGAAATGAAGATAAGAATAGGAAAATCTTTTGATAAAGAAACAAATGAAGTCTTTTATCAGCTACAATTTAAATTGGATGGAGAACGGACCTATAACGCATATTCTTATGATGTTTTTAAAGAGGAATCTGACGCAAAAGAAGCTCTTAACAAACATCTAAATGGTGAACGTGAATACACTTATTTTGTGAGTGCTGAAAAAGTTAAAAGAACAATCAAAGGGAACCGCGTAGATGTGAAAAAAGTATTAGCATTTCATGTTATGTCAGCTAAATCAGATTTACCAGGTTCTCGTATCTGGGTGAAAATTAACTAATAAAAAGATAGTAATAAATATGGGAACATTTATTTTTAGACTATGCATTGATAATACACTTTGCTTAGTTACCGCTTTTGATAAAATAGAAGCAGAACACATGTTGGAGAAAAACAAAGGCATCATCTCAAAGGCCGAGTATTATTTTGTTGGGGTAACGAGCGGGGTGATTACTATTAGTAAAGATGGAAATTTAACTTATTAAATATCGGAAATGAGTAAAAAGAGATTTACAGATGACCATAAACAGCTTTTAATACGGTATAAGATAGATGAAAAAGGATGTGTTTCTTTTATAGACCCCTGCTGCGATGAAATTCCAGTTTGCCTTTTCGGTAAGATAATGGAAGCTATATCAAATGTAGAACAAGAATGGAATTGTAGAATTGCTAATAAGGTCGACTCTCTTCTGCCTAATATTACATCCGAGAAACCAACACTCAGATAAGAATAAATATGAAATTCTGTGATTTACCGATTGATACTCAACAACGATTAAATTGCGAACGATTGAATTTACATAATCGTTCAATTAATAGTGCATACGAAGTGCTATTGTATAATCAACCTGGTACTCGTTATTTTCATGCAAGACGTCATCAAAATTCGTGGTCTGATGATAAAGGTAACTATATGCCGTTTGGAGGTGGTTCTGAATGGACGCTGCAATATGGATGTATAGGTTTCTCTCGTAAGAAACAAGTAATGGGTTACGATTATGAATTATGTCGTGGCAAGACCTATTCTAAGTCTGCAAATGGGACAATTATTCCAGCTTCCGTAAAAACAAAGAAGGAAGTTTTGAGTATAGCAAAAGCGATTGGAATATTGAAAACATTGGTTTAATTAAAGTTGATATACAATATGGGTAAAACAATAGTTAATGAAATCGAGAAATGTACACAATGTCCGCATTGTACAATTCTTCCAGACCCAGAACCGTATGATTGGTTTTGTGACGATGACGTAAAACTCTTCTGTGAAAAATAAAAAAGGACAGTAGCCGCTGCACTTCGACCCTACGAAAGTGACGAAGTTGATATTCCCAGTGATTGTCCTCTGGAATAAAATATAATAATAAGAAATATGAACGAAACATTGGAACAACAAATTAAACGTCTGGAATTCTGTCGTGATTGCATTGACCAGTCTTATAAAGCTGGGAGAGATGAATACAATCGCCTTGAACGGATGATTGAAGAATTGAAAGAAAAACAAAAATAAGAAAACACATAGAAGAAAGAAATGATTATGGAAGTAAATAATGGAATAATAATTAATGGAGTTTTGCATGAGTTTGTCATACCGAGCGAATCCCCTTGTTTAGAGTGTTCTTTAAAGAATGAGTGTGGTACTTATTTAGGTGATAGGTTGTATTCAGATCCATGCGATGTTTTTAATTCATGTAGTGGAATATTTGTAATACGTGCCAAAGTAAAGATAGAAACGGAGGATTAACTATGGGATTTACAACACCTGTGTTTATACTCAAAAACACACCGGAGCTTCGAGATAAGTTAGTTCGTTTAGGGTATAAAATAGGATATGAAAGGTATATAAACGATGATTTTTTAGCGACAGACAATGATGAGATGTTTGGAATTGATGTTCCATATCCTCCTGAACAATGTAATGGGTATATTCATTGCGGAACTAATGAGGCTTTGTTCCTTGCCATAGCCGCATTGAGAGACGATACTGACGATTCACAATGGTTTGTATATCCTCCTGAAAATATTTGGTTTATATGCGATGACGATGACATCAATTATGCACGAGAAAATATTAAAGATAGTGTACAGGCGGCATGGTTCCATTGTAGTCATAAGGCAACGGTGAAAGAGCTTATAGAACATTTTAAATCTGTTTAGAGAAATGAGTTATGATTTTTTAGGAGACATAGATCGAATAGGCATGGATACCTACAAGCAAGGTGAAGAAGATGCCAAGAAAAGAGCTATAGAAATTCTGGCTTCTGTTTTAGAGAATTGGGTACATGGTGGTGATGCAGACTGTATCATTGCCGAATTTGAAGAAGAACTAATGAAAAAATGATAACGATATGGCACAGTTTACAACACAAGTTGCAACAAGCATAGAGCAGTCGCAACAATTAATAGAGCTAGGTGTAAAACCTGAAACAGCAGATTTGGTATATCGCTGTACAAAATCAAGCACTGATTCATTGGAATGGGAACTACAATTGTGTCCACCATCACTGGAAAACATAGACAACAATGACATTCCAGCATGGAGCTTGGTCCGGTTACTTGAACTGCTTCCTTATGAGATTCCTTGCGACAAACCAAATGTTCTTCACCATCCAGAATTGATTAAGTATGAGGCTGGATATAACTTCTCCGTATGTAGATATACCGTAGATTGTTTTGCCGGTACCCATATCGAGAACAGCCCTTTTGACAGTTGTGTGTCTATGATTAAGTGGCTTATTGCAAAAGGGTATTTTAGTAAAGAATATTTGTCTAATACAGATTAAAAAAGAAACGAGGATACCTGTCACGTATCCTCGGAAAGACTAGTCTTTTAGCGATAATGACACGGTAGTCTTCTGCAATGTTCTGTCACGTGTTCCCATTTACCAAACCGAAATCTGTAATAGGAACGAACATGCACAGGTTTATCGCCACAACACTGGACTGTTTTGCAGTTTTGAGACAGAGCCTCATTCTAACAGTTCTAAAAAGAATGAGGTTGTCTATTAAATATGTTAAACATATTTCTTAACCCTAAGTTTGCCCTCTGATTTGGTTTATATATCAAAGATGCTGAAAGGGGTTACAAATATACAACATTTAATTTTTTGATAGAGAATATGAATAAAATTAGCATGTGTGAAACTAAATAAAAAGGAGTGCGATATTCCGCACTCCAGCTAAGATAAAAATAATCAATTGTAAGAGGTCTTGCCTCGCTTGACCACCCGTGCAAATTTTGTGATAGCCTTGATTAAGGCTGCTGATTGTCGTAATACTTGGGCAATAGCATACAGAACAATAGCAACCCTTACCTCTTGGTAATCAACGGAATTTGCCATTAAAAGAGTAGCCAACATGATATTCATTATCATAGTTGGCTACAAATTTAATAATAATGTGTATAATCGAATATAATCGTATTTAAATAAATGAACAAAGAAAGGAAAGGTAGATTCAACGATGTTATTAGTTCCCTGGAAGAAGCGAAGGGAGAAGTGGAGGACATCTTAAATGAAGAACAAGACTCTTACGATTCTCTCCCAGATGGCTTACAAATGTCTTCTAGAGGAGAAAAGATGCAGGACTATATCGGCTTGATGGAGGACTGTATAAGCAAGATAGATAAGGTCGTTGGGTTTGTGGAGGAGAAAATTATAAAGAAAAAATAGGTATTATTTGTGTATATCAAATACATTGCTTATTTTTGTTGTATTATTAACTATAAGAACATGAATAGACAAGAATTTTGCCAAATAATTGCAGATATACGAAAGCAGTCTACCATTAAAATGAAAGATATTTGTTTTCAAATGGGGGTTATGCCTACTGCTATATATCGTTTAGAAAAAGGAAGTAACAATTTTGAAATGGGGAATATGATGTCGTATATTAAAGCACTACAGCATATTCTTGTAATTGAGAACGGCCAACATTCATATCGTACAAATGATGCACAAGAATTAGGAAGTATATTAGCATTAATTCGTAAAGAAAAAGCAATTTCACAGAGAGCTTTGGCTGAAAAAGCAGGGTATTCTCACCTTACAATTGCGAATATTGAGAGAAAAACAACTACTATTAGTATAGATACATTACTTAAAACAGTAGATGTTCTGGGATATACAATTAATATCGAAAAACAATAATTGCTATGGTTGCGTTTATTTGTGTTATTATTTGGATTATAGTAACACCTTGCATTGCTGTTATATGTGGGTTGTCTTTAAAAAAAGAAAAAAGTCAACGTATTTCGTGGAAAAGATATAGTACATGTATGTTATTAGTGTCTGTATTTACTTTTTTCCTTTTGTATATGTATGACGAACATTATGAATTACTGTATAAGTTTTTCTTAGCTATTGGGGTAATTGGTATCGTTATTTATGCTTTGGGTATATCGTTTTTTAGATCTAAAAGATGATTGTCTGGCATAAGAACTGGCATATTATTTCTGATTTCAATACCTTTTTCATAACCGTCTTTCTTCTTTTTTTCTATTCTATAGAAAACGATTTTAAAGAGTATGGAAGAACCTAAAAATGCAAAATTATTCTTGGCATTAAAAAGCAGATATGCCTTACACAATACAGACCGTTTGGTAGAGTTCATATTGGATAAGCAGAAGACATCCTTTGATTTTATTACTGAGATTATTCCTCAAATAGAAGAAGAGAATAAAAAAGCTCCTAAACTTTTCAAGGTAACTGTTGATACGGATGTTCTGGAAAGGTTACGTGCAAAACAATCATGTAAGGGGAAATACCCCCTTAATGATGCGAATATAGCAAATGAAGTAAGGCTGATAGAAGTATATCTAGCAGATAAGGTTTGGGACCTTGTTGGACTAGCCTATATGGACCAACGCTAAAATTCTATTATATTTCCAGCTATTTTAGGGTTATCAATCATTTTCTGAGATAATTCTAACGCTTTATCAATATGATATTGAGGAATTCCATGTCGGCAAGATTCAAAAAAAACTTGCGGACATGTGGAAACGTATGTTTGGCACCCAACCCAAATTCTCTCTTTTTCATAAGGGGTTACTTCAGGGCCAAAAGTTCTTGTTACAACTTTTACTAATAACTCAATGAGGTCTTGCTTTTCTTTTGTATTCATTGTATCATCAATTGGTTTGATTGCAAAAATACAAAATATTGATATTTAGCTATAATTATAGCTGATTAATTTTCAAAAATACATCAATATATAACTATTTCTTTTCTATTTTTCTTATCTAAGCTGATTCTATTAGAATAAATGCTGCAACAAATTTGTAACTAAAAAATAAATTATTACCTTTACCAGACAAATTGGAAATGATTTTGTACATTGAACAATCCTGTTAATTATGTCAGTCTGTGTAATTAATTCATAATAAAAATAAAATAAGCTATGTACCCACACGATAATATTTTTAGTATTTATTACAATATAGGGAAGCGAACTCCATTCTTGGTTAAACGATGTGAGTTAGGGTTAGCACGTTCATCCAGCGAGGAAAGACGTATTGACCCAAATCAAGATAGAACCTTCTTAGTCGAAACTGTAAAGCCGCGTGGCAAATATGGTAAGGCTTATGGCAAGTGTTTTGTAAATGGTAAGCCTGATGATACATATAGGCAAGAATGTTATCCAAATATCAAAGACGAAGAAATCCCTTGCGCCGGGTGTGGCGAATGGGTCTTGATTGATGTTCCTGGTGTATCGCTTGATGAAATATTTCCCATTCATAAAGCGGATGAGATACTTATGTTTGGTAAATATAAGGGGAAAACTTATGGTGACATTTATAAGATAGATTATCAATATCTTCATTGGCTAGAAAAAACAGATAGGCTTTTCAAAGTTAATTTTGAGGAGCTTAAACAATTATATCCAGATGTCGAAAAACAGGAAGATATATCTATTGCAGACCAAGTAATTGATTTTGGGAAATATAAGGGACAAAAGTTTCGTGACATTAAAGATGATATTTCTTATCTTGAATGGCTTGTCTCAATAGACAAAATATCTATTGAAGATTTTGAGTTGTTGTCCACGATATAATACCATACAGTTTTGGCTATAAACACTTTTAACACCCATATTTATATGAATAAATTTTTATGCTCTCTTGTATTTGTGCTTTCTTTTTCTTCAGTCCATGCACAATCTAATGATTCACAAAAGGAAATACAAACACTTGTCCAGAGAGTCGATTCTCTTGAACATGAATTGTCATACCTTAAATTGACTTATGAATTAAATACACTTAATTCCGACATAACAATGTTTTCAAACGAGGTGTACACCAAATCTATCGCAATTCAATTAGACCTCTATAATCGAAATTTTAATTCCAAATTAGGTGATGCGTATCAACAATATTATGAAACATGCCAACGTAAGAAACAATCAATTTCTGAACTCATTGAAGCTAAGAAAACATTATACTTAATTAAAGTTATAACATATCCTTATTCCGAGAGTGAACTAAAGACGTTAAAGGCAAGTTATAACGTAATTAATGATGCGTATGACTCGTTAGGGAAATCAATGGAGTTACTGGAAATTGTTATTGATACATATAATAAGTTTTTGTAACTATTTAATTTCGGCTTATTCGATAAGTTGTGGAATTCCGAAATTGGTGTTAAAAAAGAATTTTGTCATTCTGGTGTAATAACTAAAAATAACAACCATTCTTTTTCCATCTTTCCTATTCTATAGAAAACTGTAGTTGTCAATATCAGTACTTTGGTATCTGGTATTGTATCTATTTAATATGATATTGTTATAGACTAAAATTTTGTTATATGAAAGCTATTATTGAAGCAAAAAAATATAGGGACACTGATTCTTCGTATATTGTTGTCGAGATACGTTTTTTGTGTGTTCCTATATTTTATTATAAAAAGCAATGGGCTTGTTAGTCGATTTTTACGAAAGCATTTATATTTCCTGTTATTGTAAGATATGCTCCTTGGGTATGACTCCAGTACACTGCGGTTAAATGTTCATTGTCTATTTTATCTATAACAACCATCTTTATAGGATCAATGGCATTGACAATTTTTACGCTGTCTCCAATTTCTATATTCATAATGATAAATATTTATTAATCGTTTCAGCAAAGATACTGCTATTTATTGATAATTGAATACAATTGTAGCCAATTAATTTTCCAAAAATGTACTTGGTTTTCTAAACTAATTCTATCCAGTTTCAACTATTACTTAAAAAAGGCCGGAGATATATTCTCCAGCCATACAGATAAAATTCATCAATTTGTAGAGTCTTTCTGACTCCTTTTGGTTAGTCCTGCAAACCTTGCGATGGCGGCTGAAATAATATCATAAACCAGAATAGCATAATTGATCCATGATATTCCAGGCGCATCGGCGAGGTTTGCTACTAAAAGGGCAACCAACATGACTAATCTTACCATGTTGGTTACAAAATTACATAAATCGTTGATAATCGTATATAATCATTTATAAATATGACAAAAAACAAATTATCTATTGCGCCTCCAGATAAGAAGAAGACTTTGGAGGCGTTTTTTCGTTATTATGAGTTAAGCCGTTTATTGTTCGGTCAAAAGCAAAACGAAATATATGATGTCACGGATATTCCAAAGACAAATAAGTTTTATGAGTTAGCGAAAGAAATAGCTAAACAATTAGAAATTGACTGGGAAAATATGACACATGAAGAAAGTAATCGTGTTATGTTGGCCTTATTGGAAGATTCATTTAATCTTATACGTGATATTGAAGACTCTAAATCTATAATCCTTCAAACTAAAATAGTGATAAAGAAATGAGTGATGCACAGATTTATGACTTGTATGCTCAAAAGATTTCGGATATAACCAATATTCCATATCCTTATATTATTGCATTGAGAGATAATGGTTTGTTGAATCAGAAAGAAGCAAGAGATAAGTTAATCCGACATGATTATTGGAAATTGATGAAAACAAACAAATTCACACATAACCAGATACTTGAAAAACTTTCTGGTATATATGATGTCAATAAACGTAAAATTTTATATGCGATAAAAGTTAAACCCAAGCGCGTATATTATTGTAGGCAATGTGGACTCCAGTTATCGAAAGTCAAATACATGCGGAACGATGGTATATGCGATAAGTGTATTTCTAAACAAATAAAATTATAAATTATGGACAATCTGTACATTGAAGCGTATAAGTTCTATAAGAATGACTACGCACATGGTTTAGTATTATTTCATATCCAATCTCATTTTGAGGCTTATGAAGATGATGCTATTCAACTGGGGGCAGTACTGAATCTCCCAGTATATCTGCAAGAAGGCGTGAAATTCTGTAGTTTCCCGGATTATGAACTTGAAAACACCTTGTTGTTCCTTGTACAGATTGGTATCTCGGTTAAGACTATAGAATATCGAGATGAAAATGGGGTATTCGCAATACCAAAAGTGAAACAAATTTTGGATGATATTGAAGCTGATTATTGACATTTTCGATATACTAATAGTGATTTTTGTAAATATCTGTAATATAGTCAATTATATTAAGTATTATATTTAGTTTTATATATAGCTAATTTGTTGTGTGACAGTTGATTAAATATAAAATAATTAATAAATTGATGTCATAATTTAAAACAAAGTCGTACCTTTGCCTCACCATCTTAACAAAATAGTTGGTGAGGCTTTTATATGTAAACAAAAATCATAGGAATATGGATAAGATAAAAACAAAATTGAAATTTATTAAGTCAGACCGTACAGAGTCATGGGTAGGATTTGTTTCTATCAATACTAAAACCGGTTACATTAAGGGCGTTAGAGAAGACGCAAAGGGTCCTAAAAAAGTATGTATTGTAACACATGAGCTAGAGCCAATTATTGAGCCGAATGTGCTTTATGATGTACAAATGGTTCCTATGAAAAATGAAAAGGCTGGATACATCGTTGTAGCAGCGGAACCACATGCTTTTGATGCAAAGATTACTTCTACAGTTGTAAAGAACGCTGTGTATTTAGTGGAAGTAAAGTTCGGAAACAAGACAATCAAATACGATCCGCTGGATGGGGTCAAAGATTCTGTTCGTACTATTGATGGGGTTGTAGAGGAACTGTCAAAACGTAAAGACATCAAAAATCTATTGCTGGTAATTGATGATTTCTGTAAGTCAGCAAACATTGTATTAACCGCATTCCAGAACGATGGTCATTATGTCGCAGCAAAAAAAGTTCTCAAAAAGTAGAAAACCTAAGCTTCCGAGAAAAAGAAAAAAGGCTTGTATAAAAGCACAAGGACGTGCTTCGTATTATAGCACTGTTAATCTTGCTAAAGTAGAAGGAGAGTGGCCTTGTAAATTTTGGGTTAATTCGACAGTAGAAATAAAACCGGTAATGATAAATGGTGCTGTGGCTCTTATTCCCACACCCGCTCAATATTGGTAGAATATGATAGAAATTCCAGTAGAGGGAATAGCTACAGACGCAGCTCATTCCACGAAAAATAAAATAACAGAGTTTCAGGGGATAGATTTACGGACCGGTAAGCGGATCTTTTATCAGAACCTGGGTAATAAAACGGTGAATATTGGTGAGTTCTTAGGTGTTGTTGAAGCAGCAAAATATATCATAGAAAATGATTATTCTCCCAGAATTATCTATACAGATAGTATAACAGCTATAGCTTGGTTTCAAAACAAAAAAACAGCATCCAAGAAGAAATGCAAAGAACTTCAGAAAGCCGAGATATTTCTTAAAGCTCTTGCATGGGATGTTGATACAATTGAAGTCAGACACTGGAACAACAAAGAATGGGGTGAGACCCCTGCTGATTTTGGAAACAAATGAAAATAAATACAATATGAAGATTAAATTTCGCGTTGGTAATAAGAAAGTTAAAACTTTATGGCTCTTATTCCAATTTCTCTTTTGTATATATTTCTTCGTAATGGCCATTACGGAAGTATATCAAAGCTGTAGTATTGATTATACTTGGACAACTTTGAGTATATATGTTAGTGGAAGTGAGATAACTTGTGTACTAATATTAATGGGGCTGTTATTGAGTTTTTGCACTATCTTATCAAGCATGGCTGATTTCTTATCAATCTTAGCTTGTTGGGTGCGTTATTTTACGACAAAGAAAAACTGTGCCGCCAACCACGACACAGAGTTAGATGCAAAATAATCAATTGAAAGTATAGGACACTGCTGTTGATTACAAGTTAAACAAAGACATTAAACGCTCTATTCCTTTTAGGATGCAGGATAAATTGAGCAATCTGACATTAAAGTAAGTTTCGGTGTGTTTTACCTCAACTTGATTGGATTTAATGTTTGTCTTAGTTCTCTTTGCTTCAATATTCACAAGGCAGTGCTCCTTGCTTTTAGTTACCATTGCAAATACAAAGTTATGTATTTTGAACTTACAAACAGTAGAATCTCCTAATTAAATTAATTATAATATGAAAGAGCAAATCATATCTGAAAGGGCAAATATTATTGCCAATTTGAGACAATTGGTTCAGTCCTTAGTGGAGTTGAATATGAGAGCTAAAACACACGTGTCTTCCAATAAGGCAGACATTAAGAAATTGAGAAAAGACAATAAAGAGTTGGAGAAGATGAAAATCCGAAACTCATTCTTTATCCGGATTTTTTCTTTGTTCTTTAAGTCTTGATAAGATGATGCCGCAATGGTGGAATTGGTAGACACGATGGACTTAAAATCCATTCGTCCGAAAGGACGGTGCAGGTTCGACTCCTGTTTGCGGCACAATGACATAAGTCAACAAGAGTTCTTTGAAATATACCAAACTTAATATGCGATGAAAAAGTATATAGAACAATTCTTTTTTATGATAGCGGTCTTATTCATAGGCAATAGAGTATTCAATCATGTTGACGCTTGGTTGGGAATTGCTATATGTTTTGGGGTTTGCTATCCAGTTATTAACATCATTAAATTAATTATCAAAAAACATGAAAACGAAGATTAAGTTTATGTTGGTTGCTCTTATGGCAACAGTGATTTTTTCATCTTGTGAGCGTGTTGCTCCTAACTATGCCGGTGTCCTTATGGAGAATTATGGTAAGGAAGGTAAAGAAGATTTTAAGATTGTATCCGGAAAAGTTTCCACATGGGAATGGGGAACAGAGTTGTTTCAGGTGCCATTGTTTGAACAGCGTGGAGGATTTCAGAAATCAGTTACCCTAAAAGCTGCTGACAATACAGAGTTCAATGCTACTCCGTTATACTCATATAGAGTTATCAAAGACAAGGCAATTGACGTTGTTTTTGATAATAAACATATCGGAAACGGAGATGGATTTATGAGATCTTTGGAAGACAATATTCTGGAACCACGTATTTACGACCTTATTAAAGAAGAAAGCCGGAAATATAAAACAGATACACTTATGGCTGATGGGGGTTCTTTAGCTTTTGAGAAGAAGCTGGAGGATATTGTTAGGGCGGAATTTAAAGATAGAGGATTGGACCTGAAGTCATTTTCAGCCCAATTAGAATTTAGTGATCGAGTCCGGGAAAAGATTGATAATAGAAACGAGGTTAACACTAATATTTCCGTTATTGATCAGAAAATCGAAGAGCAGAAAAAGCAAAACGAACTGGAAAGATTAAAAACCGAACAGGCTCTTATCACATCGAAAGGGTTAACTAAAGAAATTCTATATAAACAGTTTATTGATAAATGGGACGGAAAAACACCGCTGTATGGGGTAATTCCAGAATTTCTGAAGATGACGAATTAAAACTCATAAATAAATTGGAAAGAGGAGGGGTGCGATCCATGTAGTTTCCAACTTTGGTTTCGCTGGGATGGCTGCATGGGTTGTTAAGAAGCATCTTGGAAAAATGTTTTGCACCCCTTTATTCCTCTGGATGGAAATTATGTAAAATGCTTGAATGCCTGTGAACCGATCGTATTTCACATTCCAAATGGCAAGAAAGCTCAATTGTTGTTTTTACGTCCTACGGACGGCTTATCGTCTTTTGATTTCCTGTATAAGAGTTTGTATCTCTCGTACAAGGAGGACAAGCAACAGCAAATAAATTTCCATTGCGGCTGCAAAGTTAAGGATTTTGCAGTGATGGGCAATAGTTTAATTGGTAGAACGTCCGTTTTTAACGGAAAGTCCGGGTTCAAGTCTCGGTTGTCCAACGAATTATAAATAGCCTGTAATATATTAAAAAGAGAAACTTTAATTATTTTTTAACTTATAATATACATTATGAAAATTGTTTTTAACAAATCATCTTTTGAGTTTGACGGTTTAAATGTTGTATTGAGCGTTATACTATTATATGCGGCGTTCAATAACGAGTTGTCTTTTAATCCCTTCTATTTGGATTCTGTATGGCTAAAAGGTATATGGATAGCTTTTTTGATTATTCTATTTATTTTATTGATACTAAGAGGTATTCTCTTAGTCATTCAACTGAAAAGGATATTCAAAGAAAAGAAAGTAAATAAAGACAATTAATGTGTTAACGCTTTCTATTAAATGCCGGTGAAAAATCCGGCTGTTTGCTCGGTTCGTTTATCGGAAAGGACATCTGCCTTTCGAGCAGAAAAGAATGGTTCGACTCCATTACCGAGTACAACAAGCCCGAAGTACAAGGGAACGAACATGCAGGTTATGTTGAGACAAGTCAATATACAAGTAAACTAAGCCCTGTCCGGAATCGTTGGTCCGGGAGTGTGATACCGAGCTATTGGTAGAATCGGTATGTTAGATGTCTTTATGGGAGTGTTCGATTCCTCCACCATCGCCGAAAGGGGATGGGTCGGTTAGGGAGATAAAGACATCATTTGCTCTTATAGCTTAGTGGTAGAGCAGATGACTGTTAATCATCAGGTCGGTGGTTCAAATCCATCTAAGAGCGCATTTAAGGTTAAAAAGATTGTTATTGGATTAGCTTATTTTTCTTTCCGCGAAGCTGTGAAGTTGTGAAACTTCCAGCTATCTGGTTCATTAGCCAAGTGGTAAGGCAATGGTCTACAAAACCATGATCGCAGGTTCGATTCCTGCATGGGCCTCATAAAAATGGGGAGTTGAAATTACTCCCCAAAGATGACAACCATAGGGCTAATATGGTTGTGAAATCAAAATGACAGCGGCTATTCGCAAAGTTGAATCAAAAGAGATATGACAGCTATAATTGTCTGAAGGACAACACAGATTGCAACTATATTGTCTCTTCGCTCTTGGCTAAAATGATTCGATTTACCCGTAGGTTTAGTTATATTGCTTGCAAAGGTAAGTGAAATTTGCGATAAACTGTCTTTTGACCGAAAAACTGTTAAGGGTTAAGTGGAAACCGGCCCCTGTGCAATTACTGGAAACTTCAGTACAAACACTCATCCGGTCATGGTGGTTACAGTTGCTCCACCATTATAGTACATTAGTTCAGTGGTTAGAACGCTACATTGTCACTGTAGAGATCACGAGTTCGATTCTCGTATGCACTGCAAAAATACAACCATGCAGCCAACTACTGCATGGAGAAAGATAAAAATAAATCAATTGTTAAATCTACGGACAATCCATTTGCCTATAAGGTAGATTGCAGTACAAACCGCGAAACTGGCAGTAATTGACACTGCTAATGTCAAGTCCAGATTGATGTCGTAGTTAACATTAACATTTACATTGGTCGTAAAGTTTGCGTTAATGTTTGTATTACAGCTATTTATAGCAAACATTTGAAGGAAAGCCGTTATCAACGGATTCATTTCAATCTGTTTTAACCGCAAAGATACGGCTTTTCTTCTTATTGTCCGTCTAAAAGCATTATTATGAGTAGTCAAACAAAAACATCCGGTAATGGAATCGGATTCTTAGGATTGCTGGCAATTGTGTTTATCACATTAAAGTTGTGCAATGTAATCAATTGGTCATGGTAGTGGGTGACTATGCCTCTCTGGGCATTTCCAGTCGCATGTTTGTGGGGATCGATTATTGCAGTGATTGTATGTTTTTTACTTTCATGTTTAATCGTATTATGAAGCGGAAATAATCACATATTCATAATGTACGCTGCACTTATTACAGATATTTTACTAATTGTTTCAAGGTAGTATTGGATAAGTTTGGGAAATGGATAAAACGGAACGACAATAAAAAATATAATGTAGATAATATAACCAAATAAATAAGTATATTTGCGTAGTGTTATGTAATTTATATAAATGATATGAGCCTAAGTTATACATTAGATAATAGTAGAAGAGAATATTGGATAGAACAGATAAATTCTATTCGTACTCAAATATTAAGATTCTCACTTGACCGTATTGTAGAATTAAATTTCTGTAATATAAAAAAGGAGGAATTTACTCCAGTACATATTGTTTTACTAGCATGTCTATGCGAACATTTGTATCGGTTAAAATTTAATATAAGAGTTAACGCTAGTGCTGAAATAGTAGATTTTTTGAAAGAAGAGCTTAAATTTCATTTGTATTTTGATAACTCTAGCAATGAACATATTGAGTCTGAAAATAGTTCTATATTAAATTTGTGGAAAGTCGTAAAAAATAGAGCTCAGGGATATAGCATAAGTGTTACAACCTTTTTCCGCAGAACATGTTTTGATGGGTATGATTTAACAGGACTTCAGACTTCATTGGATGAAATATATAACAATATTGCAGATCATTCAGAATCTAACGGGAATGCATTCTCTTATATTAGTTATGAGGAGGAAAAGCACATGATTCATGTTGCTGCTTGTGACTTTGGGGTAGGTATTCCGTTTACATTAAAAAGAGCTGGATATAATTATGAGAATGATGCGGAAGCTATAAGACAATCTTTGGAAGTAGGTGTCTCTGCAAAATCTCAGACGCACAACAAAGGTTTTGGATTGGATAATGTCACATCTAATCTTTCTGAGGGTGGTATGTTAAGAATGGTGAGTAATAGTGGCGTTGTATTTTGTACAAATGCTAAGAATAATGTGAAACAGTATCTAATAGATTATAATTTTCAGGGGACTTTGGTCTTTTTTGATATATGTATAGATACATTTGAAGAGATGTTGGACGATATAATGATTTAATATGGAAAATGTAGTATTATTAAAAGACATTCTGAAGGATAATCAATATCCAGAAGCAGGAGTGTTATTATTTAAAATAGCAAAAGAGGCTATAGATAATGGAGAAACCCTTATTTTAAATATGAGCGAGATCGAATCTGTTCCAACTGTATTTATGAATACATCCTTTGGAGAACTTATTGCATTGTATGGAATTGAAAAGACAAAGAAAGTTTTTCTTTTTAAAAGCATAACTAAAGCACAACTTCAAAGAATACGGAAGTATTTTGCAGATTATGAAAATATTGTTATGAAAAAAGATTGAATATTTTTTGATAAATAGTATACGGAAGAGAGGTTGTTTTATTACCTCTCTTTTTTATTTGCCAGATACATTTTAGTTCTATCAAAAGCTAATTTATTTCAATAAAAAGATATGAAGAAGGATGATGATAGGCATTGTAGCGAGTGTAAACATTATGAAATATGTACGAATTTCTATATGTATTGTAAAGTCTTAAAAAGACGAATTACAGCCAGAAAGAAACCTTGTAAACATTACGAATCATTTATAAGAAAACAGAAAATGAAAAAATCACTGGATGAGATAGAAGCGGGAGATGAAGTGTATTATACTTCTCGTTATTATTCAAAAATACTCAAAGTAGACCGTGTTACTTCAACTACTATCGTTTGTGGAAGCGAAAAGTTTAGAAAGCAAAATGGTCGCCAGATACCGGCAGATACATGGGGTAGTAGTTACATTTCAGTACTTACTGAAAGTCTGAAAAATCAATATTATGAAATGATAAGAAAGAAACAACTTATAACCAAGATAAAGTCAGTAGACCTTTTTCAGTTATCTGTTGACTCCCTCCAACAAATATCAGATGTTATTCAAAATAGTATGACCGATGAAAATACTTAAAAGAGTGAAAAAAATGGTATAATAACATGTTGCAATTTAATAGAGATACATATTCTGAAGCCAACTCTCCCATTAAAAATCGCATAGAGCGAAGAAGATTGGCAAAAGGACGAAAATAAAATCTCTAATAGTTATACATAGTCTAAAAACTTTTGTATCTTTGAAACATAAAACAAGTGAGTCTATCCTACATTTATTAACCTATGGTTGGTAATGTAGATGAATTGAAATATTGGGATGTGATACTAAAATGATACCAAATGTGTAATTATCTGACTATCAACATCAATTTTACCCCCTGAGGGTGTACAAAGATTATTAAAAGGAGAACTTAAAAGGTTCTCCTTTTTTGTTAAGAGCTTTTTGGGGTGTTACTGTTCAGCTGTAGGAATAAAAAATACCGCTACTCAAAGCTATATTCGACTTTGGTAGCGGTTTTTTTATAGTGTAACTACTATCTATTAGAACTTGAAGAAGTTCTTGGCATTGTTGTAGCTGATATCTTCAATCATTTGGTTTACACGCTCCATTTCAGATACCGGAATTTCTCCGTTTTCTACGTCACGTCCTACCAGGTTACACAATGTACGGCGGAAATATTCATGACGCGGGTAGGATAGGAATGAACGAGAGTCGGTCAACATACCTACGAAGCGGCTCAAAAGACCGAGTACTGACAAAGCATTCATTTGTTTTTCCATACCATCCTTTTGATCGAGGAACCACCATCCGGAACCAAATTGGATTTTTCCCGGGATAGAACCATCCTGGAAGTTACCCAGCATTGTTGCAATTACTTCGTTGGCGCATGGGTTCAAGTTGTAGAGGATTGTTTTAGTCAATTTGCCATTAGTGTTCAGGCGATCAAGGAATTTAGCCATTGCTTTGGCGGTTGTAAATTCACCGATAGAATCGAAACCTGTATCAGCACCCAGTAATTTAAACATCTTCGTGTTATTGTTACGAATAGCGCCGTAATGGAATTGTTGAGTCCATCCTTTTTCCCAGTCCATTTCACCGAAGATCACAAGCATTGCCGATTTGAATTTCAGAATTTCTTCCTTGGTCAATTCTGCGCCACCATATACCTTATTAAAGATGGCTTTGATTTCAGCATCTGTATAATCTTCTGCGTAGAATTCTTCAATACCATGGTCAGACAGACGGCAGCCTTGTTCTGCGAAGAAGTCATGACGTTTGCGTAAAGCAGCGATCATATCATCAAAGTTGGAGATGATAACACCACTTACCTCTGCCAGTTTTTCTACATAACTGCGGAAATCTGCAGGGACTTCTACAGCCATAGCCTTATCAGGACGCCATGTTGGTAACATCTTGATTTCAAATCCGCTTTCGCGTGTTTTGATATGATATTCCAATGAATCGATAGGATCATCCGTTGTGCAAACGGCTTCTACATGATAACGACGCATCATTCCACGAGCTGAATATTCGGGTTGAGACAGTTTCTCGTTACATTCATCGTAAATTTCACGTGCGGTTTGTGGATTCAATATTTTATTGATACCAAATGCCGTTTTCAGTTCAAGGTGAGTCCAGTGGTACAATGGGTTGCGGAAAGTGTAAGGTACTGTTTCCGCCCATTTTTCAAATTTTTCCCAGTCTGTGGTATCTTTTCCCGTACAGAAACGTTCGTCTACACCGTTTGTACGCATTGCACGCCATTTGTAGTGGTCACCGCCCAACCAGATTTCAGTCAGTGATTTAAACTTGTAGTCGTCAGCTACCATTTGAGGGATAAGGTGACAGTGATAGTCGATGATCGGCATTTTAGCCGCATGCTCGTGATACAACTTTTGCGCAGTTTCTGTTTGCAGCAAGAAGTTTTCGTCCATGAAGTTCTTCATTATTACTGTGTTTTAAGTATATAAAATTATTACTTTCTATATTTATACCTATATAGTATTGATTTTAAAGCTAATAGGCGTAAATCTTGTTTTAGTTTTATTAACCGTTATCGAACACAAAAATAGAAAATTTACTTGGAGTAACAAAATAATTCGTATATTTGCAGCGATTATTTATAATATTTAAGTTTTAGCACTATGGAGGACCAGAACTATACCATTAAAGACATTGCCCGTATGGCCGGTGTTTCCGCCGGAACGGTTGACAGGGTGTTGCACAATCGCGGTGACGTGTCTCCCAAAAGCAAAGCCAAAGTACAAAAGGTGTTGGATGAGATTCATTATCAGCCCAATGTGTTTGCTATCGGTTTGGCTGCTAAAAAGAAATATTCTTTCCTCTGTTTGATACCTTATTATATAGAGCATGATTATTGGCATTCGGTAGTAGGGGGGATTGAGCGTGTCCGGCAAGAATTACGTCCTTTTAATGTGAGTATAGATTATTTGTGCTATCACCATGGGGATGAGAAGAGTTATCAGGAAGCCTGCCTTTCTATAAAAGAAAAGAATGTGGATGCGGTATTGATTTCTCCGAATTTTCGGGAAGAGACACTGGCGCTGACAGCCTATTTACAGGAAAATAAGATTGCTTATGCTTTTGTCGATTTCAATATGGAAGAAGCGAAAGCGTTGACGTATATTGGGCAGGATTCATATAAGAGCGGATATATCGCAGCGAAAATATTGATGCGCAATTATTCGGCAGGAGAAGGCCAGGAGTTGGTTTTGTTTTTAAGTAACAATAAAGATAATCCGGCTGAAATACAGATGCAACGCCGTTTGGATGGTTTTATGAGTTACATTGCCGAAGAATATAATAACTTGGTAATCCATGAGGTAGTACTTAATAAATCCGATCAGGAAAGTAACCAACAGACATTGGATGAGTTTTTTCAGGCGCATCCGAAGGCTTTACTGGGAGTTGTATTTAATTCCAGAGTGTATCAGTTGGGAGAGTATCTTCGTCATGCGGGACGTAGCATGAAAGGACTGATAGGATATGACCTTCTGAAAGCAAACGTAGATTTATTAAAATCCGGTGATGTGCATTATTTAATCGGGCAACGTCCGGGTTTGCAAGGATATTGTGGGGTGAAGGCTTTGTGCGATCATGTCGTGTTTAAGAAGTCTGTTGAACCTGTAAAATACATGCCTATTGATATCCTGATAAAGGAAAACATTGATTTTTATTTTGAATTTGTATAATATCAACTTTATAAATTACAACTAACATGAAAGCATTAAACAAAGAAACTGCTCCTAAAACACAACGTCCGGAGCGTATTATCCAATTTGGCGAAGGTAACTTTTTGCGTGCATTTGTAGATTGGATTATTTATAACATGAACCAGAAAGCTGATTTCAACAGCAGTGTAGTAGTGGTTCAACCGATTGATAAAGGTATGGTCGATATGCTGAATGCACAGGATGATCTTTATCATGTAAACCTTCAAGGATTGGATAAAGGAGAGGCTGTTAACAGCTTGACAATGATTGATGTAATCAGCCGCGCTTTAAACCCATATACTCAAAATGACGAGTTTATGAAGTTGGCAGAGCAACCTGAAATGCGTTTTGTTATTTCAAACACTACAGAGGCTGGTATTGCTTTTGATCCGGCTTGTAAACTTGAGGATGCTCCTGCTTCATCTTATCCGGGTAAGCTGACTCAATTACTCTATCATCGTTTTAAAACATTCAATGGTGATAAGACAAAAGGTTTGATTATTTTCCCTTGCGAGCTTATTTTCCTGAATGGTCATAAGTTGAAAGAAACAATTTATCAATATATTGAATTGTGGAACCTGGGTAATGAGTTTAAAACTTGGTTTGAAGAAGCTTGTGGTGTATATGCAACATTGGTAGACCGTATTGTTCCGGGATTCCCGCGCAAGGATATTGCTGCTATCAAAGAAAAACTGCAATATGATGATAATCTGGTTGTTCAGGCTGAGGTTTTCCATTTGTGGGTTATTGAAGCTCCGCAGGAAGTTGCAAAAGAGTTCCCGGCTGACAAGGCAGGCTTGAATGTATTATTTGTACCGTCAGAAGCTCCTTATCACGAACGTAAGGTTACTTTGTTGAATGGCCCGCATACTGTTCTTTCTCCGGTTGCCTATCTCTCGGGAGTGAATATTGTACGTGATGCTTGCCAGCACGAAGTGATTGGCAAATATATCCACAAGGTAATGTTTGACGAACTGATGGAAACTTTGAACTTGCCGAAGGATGAGTTGGAGAAATTTGCAAATGATGTATTGGAACGCTTCAACAATCCGTTCGTGGATCATGCAGTAACCAGCATCATGCTGAATTCTTTCCCTAAATACGAAACTCGTGATTTGCCGGGATTGAAGACTTATCTGGAACGTAAAGGTGAACTTCCTAAAGGACTGGTACTTGGTTTAGCCGCTATCATTACTTATTATAAAGGTGGTGTACGTGCTGATGGTGCTGAAATTGTTCCGAATGATGCTCCTGAAATCATGAACCTGCTGAAAGAACTTTGGGCAACAGGTTGCACAAAGAAAGTTGCCGAAGGTGTTCTGGCTGCAGATTTTATCTGGGGAGAAGATTTGAATAAGATTCCGGGATTGACAGAAGCCGTAAAAGCTGATTTGGATTCTATCCAGGAAAAAGGAATGCTTGAGACCGTTAAAGGTATTCTGTAATTAGAAGACTAAATAAAAAAATAGCGCCACTGTCCTCTGAACAAGTGGCGCTATTTTTTATTATCAAGTTATTTATTATTCTTGTTCAGCCGTATGCAAAATAAATGTAGTAGCTCCAATTGTCACAATAGCGCCATCTTCAATGCGTACACGGTCTTTATCTCCCAGAATTTCATTCATAAGGAAAGTACCTGTGAGACTAGGAGCATCTCGTAATGTGTAGACTAGCTTTCCTTGCTTATTACGCTTTATATTGATGATGCAATGGCGTCGATCCATGCTCATATCACCACTTTCAATGGGAGTATTAATGTTTGTTCCTACACAACGGCGGCCTATGACATTGTCACCTTCCTGCAAGGGAAGTAACTGTTTAAAACCAAATACATTTTCGATAACAGTGATATATCCGAATTCTTCTTTATGAGATTCAGCTTCTTCTTCCAGGTTTTCTTCTTTTCTAAGAGCCTTAACTTTACTTTTTCCTAACCGGATACTGAATTGCTTGCCACAATGTTCGCATTCAAATACCAGTGATTGGCCTTCGCTATACTTGGTTTCATCAAAATAAAGATAATTCTCACATTTAGGACAAAGAACTCGTTTCATGCTTTTTAAAAGGGGTTTTTATTTAGCCAGTAACCAGGCATTCTTATAAGTTTCGTTTTTTCTTAGCTCAAGTAATTGCTTGGTCGCTTCATCACGGTTGTTAAATGAACTGATACTGACACGTACTTTACCATCAGTGTTCAGAGCTTTTGCATCTGCAAATCCTTTTGATTTTAATTGGTTCGCAATAACTTCTGCATCTTTTAGGCTGATTCCTCCTGCCACAATGATATGAAAAGGATGATTTGCACTTTCTTGAGATTTCACCGCAGGAGCAGGAGTCGCTGTTTCCTGTTTTACCACTTTCACTTCTCTTACTGCGATCGGTTTGGAAGTCTTGGCTTTATCCGTTGTATGCTTTTTAGCAGATGAAGTTTTGGTTGAAGCAGAAGAAGCAGAAAGCTTCTTTGCTTGTTGCGCAACATCGTTCTTAACATAAACAGGAGTTACTGCAACCGATTGCTTTTCTATTTGCTCAAAAAGCTCGCTGGGCAATAACTGTGCATAATTGTTCTTTTGAACGTCGGTATTCTCTACCGGAGTTGAAAAGGCAAAGAACAGTACGATGGCAGCAATCATTGCTGCAGCATTGCGGAGATACGCGCGGTTGATACTAATTTCAAAAGTCTTCTTTTCCTTTTCCTGATAAGTCGGTACCAATACTTTTTCTTTCTGCTGCAGAGCCGAAAGTTCATGTATTTCAAAAGAGTCGAGACCATATAATGAAGGAGTTGTTATCTTATAATCATAAGGAACGAACTCGTAGTTGCCATAAATGTTATAATGAATCTCGCCTATATTATCCAGATGGGCTTTCCCTTCCTCATGAAGGAGACCGATAAATTCGTTTACTTCTTTTTCTACTATACGGCTGGCGTCAGCAAAACTTGTGTCGTATGCTGACATATAAGATTGCACCAGTACGCCGTCATTCAGTTTTAATTGAGGATTAAAACCGATTGTACGGGTAGGAGGTAAAAATATATTTTCTTCCTTTACGCGGGTTGCGGGCGAATAATGTGCTACAAAACCACCAAATCCCGGAACAATGACGCAGTCGTTTTCCAGTAGTAAAGTCTCTATATGTTGTGCCAATTCAATCATGTCTGCAAAATTAAGAGATAAATTGAATATATCCCAGAAAACTTCGAAAAATTCACTACTTTTGCATCGTTTTATTTATCACTATCAATAATGAACTATATACAGACAGAAATAGACGGAGTATGGCTGATCGAGCCTAGAGTTTTCTCCGATGAACGGGGCTATTTTATGGAAGCCTATAAGAAAGAAGAGTTTGAAGCCAATATTGGTCCCGTAAACTTTATACAGGACAACGAGTCGAAATCATCTTTTGGTGTATTGCGTGGATTGCACTATCAAAAAGGAGAACATAGTCAGGCGAAACTGGTTCGTGTTCTTAAAGGAGAAGTGCTCGACGTTGCCGTTGATTTGCGTAAATCATCGCCTACGTTTGGAAAGCATGTTTGTGTATTGCTTAGTGAAGAAAACAAGAGACAATTTTTTATTCCCCGTGGTTTTGCTCATGGCTTTGCTGTCTTGAGTGAAGAAGCTGTTTTTACATATAAGGTAGATAACAAGTATGCTCCGCAGGCAGAAGCCTCTATTTTATATAATGACGAAGCATTGGGGATCGACTGGCCGTTGGCAGAGTCGCAAATGTTATTATCTGCGAAAGACAGAGAGGGAACTGCTTTCAAGGACGCCGTTTATTTTGAATGAATTTCTAAACAAACAATAGATTAAGTATGAAAATTGCAATCGTGGGAACAGGGTATGTGGGCCTGGTGTCAGGCACATGTTTTGCCGAAATTGGCGTGAATGTAACGTGCGTAGACACGAACAAAGAGAAAATCGAATCTTTGCAAAAGGGGAACATTCCAATTTATGAAAATGGATTGGAAGAGATGGTACTCCGTAATATGAAAGCAAAGCGATTGAAGTTTACTACCTCATTGGAAAGTTGTCTGGATGAAGTGGAAGTTATATTCAGTGCAGTTGGAACTCCTCCGGATGAAGATGGCAGCGCTGATTTGAAATACGTATTGGAGGTGGCCCGTACCATTGGTCGCAATATGAAACAGTATAAATTGGTAGTTACCAAAAGTACCGTTCCGGTAGGCACTGCCAGTAAGGTTCGTGCGGTTATTCAGGAAGAACTGGATAAGAGAGGCGTGACGGTTGATTTTGATGTGGCTTCTAATCCGGAATTCCTTAAAGAAGGAAATGCTATCAGTGACTTTATGAGCCCGGACCGCGTGGTAGTGGGAGTGGAGTCGGCACGTGCGGAGAAATTGATGTCCAAACTATATAAACCATTCTTATTGAATAATTTCCGTGTGATTTTCATGGATATTCCGTCTGCGGAAATGACTAAATATGCGGCAAATTCGATGCTGGCAACCCGTATAAGCTTTATGAATGATATTGCAAACTTGTGCGAGATTGTTGGTGCGGATGTGAATATGGTGCGTAGTGGGATAGGTTCGGATACTCGTATCGGACGTAAGTTTCTGTACCCGGGTATCGGATATGGTGGTTCCTGCTTCCCCAAAGATGTGAAGGCATTGATTAAAACAGCAGAACAGAATGGTTATACCATGCGGGTACTTACGGCTGTGGAAGAAGTGAATGAGAACCAAAAAAGCGTCTTGTTCGAAAAGTTAATGAAACAGTTTAATGGTGATTTGCAGGGTAAGACTGTTGCTTTGTGGGGATTGGCATTTAAACCGGAAACGGATGATATGCGTGAGGCTCCGGCATTAGTCCTGATCGATAAATTGCTGAAAGCAGGTTGTAAAGTACGCGCATACGATCCGGCTGCCGTGCAAGAATGTAAGCGCAGGATTGGTGATACTATCTATTATGCTTGCGATATGTATGATGCCGTACTGGATGCTGATGTGTTGATGTTGGTTACCGAATGGAAAGAATTCCGTCTGCCTTCATGGGCCGTTATCAAGAAAACGATGTCCCGGCAGATTGTGTTGGACGGACGTAATATATATGATAAAAAAGAGATGGAAGAACTCGGATTTATTTATCACTGTATTGGTAAATAAAAAAATAAGAGTATCTTTATATAAAAACTAAAATAGATGATGAAAAATGTGGCTGTATCGTTAATGGCAATCTTTTTCGCGGCATGTAGCGGCAATAAGAGTCCCCATTCTCTTCAACAAGAGAAAGAGGATCTTAGTGCAAAAGGACTACTGCAGGGAATTTGGCTGGACGATGAAACGGAGAGCCCGTTGATGCGTGTAGAAGGAGATACTATCTACTATGCAGATGTACAAAGTACTCCCATTGCATTTAAAATAATACGGGATACTCTTTATACTTATGGAAATGATACTACTTATTACAAGATTGATAAGCAGGCAGAACATATATTCTGGTTTCATTCCATAACGGATGATGTAATTAAGTTGCATAAATCCGAAGATGCCAATGATTCAATCTATTTTGTCCGTCAGGAATTAGTCATTCCGGCATATACGGAAGTAACCAAACGCGATAGTGTAGTGACCTATAATGGCACTCGCTATCGCGCATACGTATATATTAATCCTTCTAAAATGAGAGTCATCAAGACGACTTATTCCGAAGACGGGATTAGCATGGATAATGTATACTATGATAATGTGATGCACATTTGTGTGTATGAAGGTAAAAAGAGCCTGTTTGCCAGCGATGTTACCAAACAGATGTTTGACAAAGTACTTCCTGTCGATTTTCTGGAGCAATCCATCCTGTCAGATACAAAGTTTATGAAAGTAGACCGGAACGGTTTTCATTATCAAGCTGTCCTGGCCATTCCGGAAACTTCCATATATAGCATTGTAAATATGGAAGTAAGTTTTAAAGGAGATTTGACTATCACTTCATCCAAATAAAAAAGCACCATACATTCAGATCGTATAGTGCCGGATTAAAAAAGCCTTGCTTTAATTTTGTCTGGGGGGAGACGGACGGTTATTTCTCTTTCCTCCGTTATTATTATTCCTTTTTCCCCGGAAATCTTTTCTTTTGTAGTTGCCACCCTTGCCCTTGCTAAAAGAACGCGGTTTGTATTCCGGAGCTTCTCCCAATTCTTCAGGAATAGGAATTTTATAAATCTCTTTTTCCAGGAAGTTCTCAATACTTTTGAAGTTACTTTGTTCTTTCTCGCTGATGAACGTAAGTGCTACACCATCATTGTTGGCACGTGCTGTACGTCCGATACGGTGTACATAGTCTTCGCTGTCGTGAGGCACGTCGAAGTTGATAACCAGGCGGATATCATCGATATCTATACCACGTGCAACGATGTCCGTAGCTACCAATATATTGATTCGTCCGGCTTTAAACTCATGCATAACAGTTTCCCGTTGAGCCTGTTCCAGATCCGAATGCATTTCTCCTACGTTCAGTTTCATGGATTTCAAAGCCTTGGCTACTTCCTTGACCTTGATTTTAGAAGATGCAAAGACAATCACACGTTCCGGAACTTCATCCATAAAAAGACTGCGTATGATTCCCAGCTTTTGATTTTCGTAGCAAACGTATGCTGCCTGAATAATCTTTTCTGCAGGTTTGGAAACTGCGAGCTTTATCTCTGACGGATTATTTAAGATTGTGTTTGCCAATTGCTGAATCTTTGCAGGCATTGTTGCAGAAAACATGATTGTCTGTCGTTCCTTCGGCAGATATTTCGCAATTTGCATGATATCTTCATAGAATCCCATGTCGAGCATCCGGTCCGCTTCATCCAGAATAAAATAAGAAACCTTGGAAAGATCTACATATCCAAGGCTTAAATGGGCGATCAGACGTCCGGGAGTAGCAATAACAACATCAGCTCCTAAAGTGAGTCCTTTTTTCTGTTGTTCGAACAATATTCCATCATTTCCACCGTATACGGCAACACTCGATACCGGCATGAAATAGGAAAACCCTTCCATTTGCTGGTCGATCTGTTGGGCCAATTCCCGGGTAGGAGACATGATGACACAATTAATCGCATCTTCCGGATGTTTACCTTCAGATAATTTATTCAATACAGGCAGTAGAAACGCGGCCGTTTTACCTGTTCCTGTCTGTGCTACTGCGATCAAATCTTTACCCTCAAGTATGATTGGAATTGCCTGCTCCTGTATAGGCGTACATTCGTCAAATCGCATGGCATCAAGCGCCTCAAGCACATTTGCATTTAATTGTAGTTCGGAAAACTTCATTCTTTTATTTAATTTGTCAGCAAAGATAATCTATTTTTTGGTCTAATTACATATTCAAGTAAGAATCTTTGAATCCGAGGAAATAGAGCACTCCATCCAGTCCGATGGTGTTGATCGATTGCTTGGCATTTGCCACCACTTTAGGCTTTGCGTGGAAAGCAATTCCCAGTCCGGCAACCCCTAGCATAGGGAGGTCGTTAGCTCCGTCTCCTACGGCGATGGTCTGTGCAATATCCACCTTTTCCACTTGTGCAATGAGGCGGAGCAGTTCGGCTTTCCGTTTTCCGTCTACTACATCTCCTAGGTAACGTCCGGTCAGTTTGCCGTCAATAATTTCCAGTTCGTTGGCATAGACGTAATCTATACCGTATTTCTTTTGCAGGTACTGGCCGAAATAAGTGAATCCTCCCGAAAGGATGGCGATTTTGTAACCGTACTTCTTCAATACATACATCAGCCGTTCTACGCCCTCCGTGATAGGCAGGCTCTCGGCTATTTCCTGCATGACCGATTCGTCCAGCCCTTTCAATAGTGCTACACGGCGGGTAAAGCTCTCTGTAAAGTCTATTTCTCCACGCATGGCGCTTTCTGTGATGGCCTTTACTTCGTCGCCTACACCGGCACGGATAGCCAGTTCGTCAATCACCTCTGTTTCGATTAATGTAGAGTCCATATCAAAACAGATCAGACGGCGCATACGACGGTACATATTATCCTGTTGGAAAGAAAAATCCATTTCCAGTTCGCTGGCCAACTTCATCAGCTTCTCCTGCATCGCAATGCGATCTTTCGGAGTACCTCTCACTGAAAATTCGATGCAAGCCCTGGTACGTGTATCTGCCTGACATTCATCCAATGGGATACGACCTGTCAGACGTTTGATAGCATCAATATTCATGCCCTGCTCGGCTAATATGCTTGTAGCGGCAGAAATCTGTCGGGCGGAAAGCTTGCGTCCCAGAACCGTCAGGATATAACGGTTTTTCCCTTGCATACCTACCCAGTTTTCATATTGCTCGGTGGTGATAGGTTCAAACCGGATGGTTACTCCCAGAGAAGAAGCCTTGAACAACAGTTCCTTCATAATGAATCCGGAATGTCTTTCTTCACTCTTGAACAGGATACCCAGCGATAATGTATTATGAATATCTGCCTGGCCGATATCAAGAATCGTGGCATCATATTTGGCAAGGATTTCGGTCACGGAAGCAGTCAGTCCCGGGCGATCTTCGCCGGTAACTCGAATCAGAATCAATTCAGTATTTGATGGTTGCATAAAAAATAGACTTTAACGCTGCAAAAGTAGAGAAAAAAGTTCGTTTTTATGCTAAATAACATAAAAAGTTATACCCCAAAAGTAAGATTTTTGCTTATTTGCTTGGAAGTTAATTTAATATTTACTTACCTTTGCACCCGGTTTCAAAAATAAAGGCTCTGATAATCAGCGGATTCCTCTTCGCCTGATGCCTGAAAAGACAACGTTTCGGGAAGAAACCACTGTTTAAGGACAGTCCCGGATAGTATTAACTAAAACCGAATTACATGAAGCATGTAAAATGGATTTTTGTTGTATTACTGATTTGTTCCTTGACCGCTTTCGTTGAGAAAGACAAACCTACCGGAGGTTTGAGTGAGGGTGACGTAGCCCCTGATTTTAAAATCGAATCTACGTCAAACGGGCAACCCGCCTTTAAATTGGGAAATTTGAAAGGTAAATACGTGTTGCTAAGTTTTTGGGCAAGTTATGACGCGCAGTCCCGGATGCAAAATGTAAGTTTGAGCAATGCGCTTCGTTCTTCTCATAATGTGGAAATGGTTTCTATTTCATTTGACGAATATCAGTCAATATTTAAGGAAACCGTTCGTAAGGATCAAATAGTTACGCCCACTTGTTTCGTGGAAACAGAAGGCGAGGATTCCGGCTTATTTAAGAAGTACCGTTTAAACCGGGGATTCACGAACTATTTATTGGATGGAAATGGTGTAATTATAGCCAAAAACATCTCTGCTGCTGATCTTTCTGCTTATGTAAAAGAAGTCGGTTAACGATTTTAAGAATGTAAGGAGAAAGAGGGATTTTCCAAATCACCGTCAGGTGAAAACAATGGAGAATAGACAAAAGAGGAAATGGATACAACAAAAAAGTTCCGCCTACACTTGCATTAGCAAGAATAGGCGGAACTTCTACTTTTATACTCTTCGTTTATCCGGTGCATCCAAAACCTTGGGGCAATCTATGGATAGAATCCGTGAAGACTGCGGAAGGCTTGCCTACCTTTTATTTAGGTGCCTTCTGGTACAAGAAGAATGCGATACCCGCATAAAGGATATTAGGAATCCAGACTGCAACGGCAGGTGGCACATTTCCGTTCACGGCAAAGGTGGAAGTAATCGTCTGGAACAGGATATAAGAGAAACTTAACCCTAATCCGATACCCAGATGAAGCCCCATACCGCCTTTCGTTTTTCGGGACGAAAGCGATACACCGATGATGGTAAGGATGAAAGAGGCGAACGACATAGCGATTCGTTTGTGATATTCAATCTCAAACTCCTTGATGTTGGCAAACCCTCTTCGTTTCTGTTTGGCGATATAATCGCTTAATTCGGGACTGGTCAGCATTTCCTGCTGGTTTTTCATGATAAGAAAGTCGGAAGGTTCCATGTTGATGATAGAGTCTATCCGGTCTCCCTTAGTGATCTTTTCCTTTAAACCATCCAGTTCGCGTACCATATAATCGTGGATCGTCCATTTATGAACGGTGGTGGTGTCGTAGGTAATCCGTCGTGCAGTTAAATGTGAAACCAGCTTTTTATCCACAAATTTGTCCAATGAAAAGCGGTTACCGGTTTTCATTGCGTTGTTATAGTTGTCGATATATGCAATCACTCCGCTATCCACTTCCAGCTGCACATTGCTTACCGAGTTTTGTTTCTTTGGTTTGATATACCGGTCTTCAAAATTCAGACGCGTAACACTTCCTTTCGGAATTACATACGAACTTAGTGTGAAAGTGACGAGGGCGATGATAGCGGCAGAAATCATATAAGGGCGCATCATCCTCTTAAAGCTCATACCGGTGGAGAACATCGCAATAATTTCGGAGTTTTCTGCCAGTTTGGAGGTAAAGAAAATAACAGCAATGAATACGAACAACGGACTGAACAGATTGGAGAAATAGGGGATAAAGTTCATGTAGTATTCAAAGATAATTTTATCCCATGGAGCTTCATGCTCCATTAGTTTGTCCATCTTTTCGTTGAAGTCAAATACCACTGCAATAGAAATGATTAGTGCAATAGCAAATACGTATGTCCCCAAGAACTTCTTGATGATATACCAGTCCAGCCGTTTTATAAATCGATTGCTTTTCATTTCTTATAATCTAGTTGATACTCTTTTGACCATCATCGGCTTCCAAGTCGAGAAATCTCCAGCGATAATGTGCTTTCTTGCTTCCCCTGCCAGCCACAGATAGAATGCCAGATTATGTATGGAGGCAATTTGCATAGCCAGTAGCTCTTGTGCATGGAAAAGATGGCGCAAATAAGCCTTGCTGTATAATGTATCCACGCAAGAGGCTCCGTCGGCTTCGATGGGAGAGAAGTCCGTTTCCCATTTCTTGTTCCGCATATTGATAATGCCATCTTTGGTGAACAACATGCCATTTCGTCCGTTTCTTGTAGGCATAACGCAGTCGAACATATCCACACCGCGTTCTATTCCTTCAAGAATGTTGACAGGAGTTCCGACGCCCATCAGGTAACGGGGTTTGTCTTTAGGAAGTATTTCATTGACAATCTCGATCATTTCATACATCTTGTCTACCGGTTCACCTACCGCCAAACCGCCGATAGCATTCCCGTCAGCACCTTTGGACGCAACAAACTCTGCAGATTGCTTGCGCAGGTCGGGATAAACACATCCCTGCACGATGGGGAAGAGAGACTGATTATAACCGTATTTAGGTTCTGTCTCGTTAAAACGTTGTATACAACGGTCGAGCCATCTGTGGGTTAATCCTAATGACTTTTTGGCATACTCGTAATCCGAGTCGCCCGGAGGACATTCGTCAAAAGCCATCATAATATCCGCACCGATCGTCCGTTCTATGTCCATCACCTTCTCCGGAGTGAAGATGTGCTTGCTTCCGTCGATATGCGAACGAAATTCGGCTCCTTCTTCACGCAGTTTTCTGATTCCGGCTAATGAAAATACCTGAAAACCACCGCTGTCAGTCAGCATGGGGCGGTCGAAACCGTTGAAACGGTGCAGCCCGCCTGCTTTCTCGATCACGTCCAGTCCCGGACGCAAATAGAGGTGATAGGTATTACCCAGAATAATCTGTGCCTGAATATCTTCTTTCAATTCGGTCAGATGTACTCCCTTCACAGTGCCCAGTGTGCCCACCGGCATGAAGATAGGTGTTTGTATCTGCCCGTGGTCTGTTGTTATCAGACCGGCACGGGCATTACTTTTAGTGTCTGTATATTGTAACTCAAATGTCATTCCTGGCTGGGTTTCTTAACAGATAAATCAATAGGATCCGCTACTTTCTCGTTAGTCAATGCAATAGCGAATACCTCTCTTATATCGTTTACATAGTGGAAAGTCAGTCCTTTCAAATAAATATCCTGAATTTCATCTATGTTCTTTTTGTTCTCGGCACTCATGATGATTTCCTTGATTCCGGCACGTTTGGCTGCCAATATTTTCTCTTTGATGCCACCCACAGGAAGCACTTTGCCGCGAAGAGTGATTTCTCCTGTCATGGCAATGTTGGCTTTCACTTTTCTTTGAGTCAGGGCAGAAGCCAGTGAAGTGGCCATTGTGATACCTGCTGACGGACCATCTTTCGGAATAGCCCCTTCAGGAACGTGGATATGGATATTCCAGTTGTCAAAAATCTCTTCATCCAGACTAAGAACAGAAGCGTGTGCCTTGATATATTCAAGTGCCAGCATGGCAGATTCTTTCATCACATCTCCCAGGTTACCTGTCAGTGTGAGACGTCCGCCCTTGCCACGGCTCAAGCTCGTTTCTACAAATAAGATTTCGCCTCCGACAGCTGTCCATGCCAATCCGGTGACTACACCTGCGTAATCATTTCCCTGATACTTGTCGCGTGTATATTCCGGTGCTCCAAGGAAATCATACAAATCTGTCGGTTTGATTTCCGCCTTGGCGAAATAACCGTCCGTAGCATATTGGCGGGCCGATTTGCGAAGAATCTTACCGATCTTCTTTTCCAGCTCACGAACACCGCTTTCACGGGTATATGACTCGATTATGGCTTCCAGTGTATCTTTGGGAAGTTTAATATCTGTCTTTTTGAGTCCGTTGGCTTCCAGCTCTTTGGGCAGCAGATGCTTGCGGGCAATCTCTACTTTTTCTTCTGTGATGTATCCGCTTACTTCAATCAATTCCATACGGTCGAGCAATGGACCGGGGATTGTATTCAGGTTATTGGCTGTTGCAATAAACAATACCTTGGAGAGATCATAATCTACATCCAGGAAGTTATCATGGAAAGATGTGTTCTGTTCCGGGTCGAGCACTTCCAGCAATGCGGAAGAAGGGTCTCCCTGGCGGTCGGCGCTGACTTTGTCTATTTCATCTAGGATGAAGACAGGATTGGACGCACCGGCTTTTATCAAGCTCTTGATAATTCGTCCGGGCATAGCACCGATATAAGTCTTACGGTGACCGCGAATCTCTGCTTCGTCATGCACACCACCTAAAGACATACGTACATATTTCCGTTTGAGCGCAGATGCGATGGATTTTCCAAGAGATGTTTTACCCACTCCCGGAGGGCCATACAAGCAGATAATCGGTGATTTCATATCACCTTTCAGCTTTAATACGGCTAAGTGTTCCAAAATACGCTCTTTTACTTTCTCCAGTCCGTAATGGTCTTTGTTCAACGTCTTTTCTGCGTTTTTAAGGTTCAGATTGTCAGTTGTATAAGTACCCCATGGGAGATTGAGCATCGTTTGCAGATAGTTGAGCTGTACGCTGTAATCCGGAGATTGCGGATGAGTGCGTTCCAGTTTGGCAAGTTCTTTCATGAACGTGTCTCTGACTTCTAAATTCCAGCGCATTCTTTCTGCCTTCTGGCGCATTTCCTCTATTTCCTGCTCCTGACCGCCGCCACCCAGTTCATCCTGGATGGTTTTGATCTGCTGTTGCAGGAAGTATTCACGTTGCTGCTGGTCGATATCTTCGCGGGCACGCATTTGGATGGATGCCTTGATTTCTGCCAGTTGCACTTCGCGGTTCAGAATTTCCAGTAAGTGATAAGTGCGTTCACGCAATGAGTTGATGCTCAACAAGTCTATCTTCTCATCTTTCTTGAACGGCAGGTTTGAGCAGATGAAATTGACCAGGAACATTGAGTTGTTGATATTTTTAATAGCAAACGACGAATCCTGATGCATCACATCTGATGATTTGATGTATCTCATTGTCAAGTCCTTGCAAGTTTCCACCAGGGCTTGAAACTCTTTATCATCTTTGCCGGGGACATCTTCCTCCAAAAGTTCTATTTCACCTTTCAGGTACGGATGAGTTTCGATGATGCTAGTCAGACTTAAACGTTTCATTCCCTGAAGAATGACTGTTGTTGTCTGATCCGGCATTTCCAATATCCGCACAATTCGTCCTACGGTACCGATATTGTGTAAATCTTCCAGTTTCGGATCTTCTGTATGTGCCGATCTCTGGCATACTACTGCAATATCTTTATGTTTCTTGTCAGCATCTCGTACGAGTTTCAGAGAAGACTTACGGCCTACCGTGATCGGCAGGAATACTCCAGGAAACAATACCATATTACGTAAGGGGAGTACCGGAAGAATTTCACCAGATTTCACATTTACATCAAATGCTTGTTCATCGTTCCCATCATAGTCTGTGATTAGCGAGAAGTTGTTATCGCCTCCATCTTCCAATAAATATCTTTCTTTCATTTTTTCGTTTTAATTTAGTTTATGTCATATTGATATGCATAAATCGTTTGCAAAGTTAATTGATTCTCTCTAATAATAAAGCACTGCGCAGAATAAAAACACAAAAACAATGCCAAAATATCGGCTTGTAAAGGGAGTATTCCATAATTATTATTTATTTTTGGCGATTTGCAATAAAATAATAGTATAAAACGGCTTTAAGATAAACGGATAAAATGTCGAATCCTTATTTTCAATTTAAGCAATTTACGGTATGGCATGATAAATGTGCCATGAAAGTCGGTACGGATGGGGTGCTTCTGGGAGCTTGGACTTCCGTTGAAAGTGCGCACCGGATTTTGGATATTGGGACGGGAACAGGGTTGGTAGCTTTAATGTTGGCGCAACGCAGTTTGCCGGATGCAAATATTGTAGCGTTGGAAATAGATGAAGCGGCTGTCGGGCAAGCCAGGGAAAATATTATTCGTTCGCCCTGGAAGGAGCGGGTAGAGGTGGTGCAGGCTGATTTTAGGAAATACAGGTCTTCGGATAAATTCGACGTAATTGTTTCTAATCCTCCTTATTTTGTCGATTCGCTGGAATGTCCGGATCGTCAGAGAGCCGCGGCGCGTCACAATGATTCTTTGACCTATGAAGATTTGTTGGAAGGAGTAAGCGGATTATTGACAGAAAACGGATTTTTTACAGTGGTGATTCCGGCAGATGTAGCTGAACGGGTAAAAAAGATAGCTTCTATAAAGAAATTATATGCAGTCCGTCAACTGAATGTAATCACTAAACCCGGCGGTATTCCGAAACGTGTTTTGATTACTTTTTCTTTTTCCAATCAAGAGTGCATTGTAGAAGAACTATTGACAGAACTGGCTCGTCATCAATATAGCGAGGAATATATGACGCTAACCCGGGATTATTATTTGAACATGTAAAAGGGTGACGCTATCCGGTAAAGATAGTGACGGTATATGCTTGCGATAGTGACGGTATCGCTGTCATATACCGTCACTATTTCAAAGCTAGTTCAAAAACGCTATTTTGAGATCTTCGTTCTATTCCTTTCTAACTCATAATTCAAAAGAGTAATTTCTAGCTTTTGAACACTATTTGCTAGCAGTATTTTCTGAAGTTGCTCTTGAAGTGAAATTATTATTTTGTCTTTTGATAGTCTTAAATTCAATAAGCTGCTACAATAACTATACTACTCTTTTAAATTATTTGTTTTGTATATGCTTTATTTTAAATTCTTTCAGTGACTTTTCTATCTTTTGATAAAGGTCTGTTGTTTTTGTTGAGTATGTAGATAAAGAGCCCCTAGGCTCATCTGCGAATCTGAATAATTCATCTGTATCTGCATATATTGATACTAACTCATTATAAGCATCTTTACAACTGGAAGGATAATCATTTAGTTGTGGCATTATAGCCTCGATTGAATCTCTCTTTTGTTTTAGTCTCTTATAGGTATCTGTTGTGATAATAAACTCCTGATGCTTCGCTAAGGCTTCATTGAAATCAGTGCAATATTCTCCATTGTATTCATGATCGTAAATTACTTTTCTCCAAGTATCACAATAATGAAGAGCTATTGCTTCACTTAAATCAGCTTCTTTCTCAATCATAGAAGCGGTATTAGAGAGTTTTGCTATATACTCCTTTTCTGAATTACATGAAACCAAAACTATGGCTAGTATCGCACTCAAATAAAAAAACTTTTTCATCATATCGTTATTTTTGTTACACAATCAATTTATTAGAATCCTGTTTGTAATACTGTATTAGAGTATTACAAGATTGATATTTTATATTCAAAAAAACATTTATTTTATTACTTGAAGAATATCCAATGATACGCTTATTTGATTCTTCTGGAATTCTAAAATTCAGAAAGGGACTTTGTGAATGCGAATATAGTGAAATGAAAATAACAACGAGCATCAGCAGAGTTTTCTTCATGTGTTTAAGTATTTTGTTTGTTATCGTTTTCTCTATAAACAATGTTTGTATTTCCGCTATAAAGTTAACGCAAAACATTGATAACGCCAAAATAAAAGGGTAGTAAAGTTAACAAAATAGATTTTTACTCTAAATTAAATAAGAAAATGAGGATAATGCTAGAAACCTGTTCAAAGATAGTTCAAAGAATTGCCCTTTTTATTTGCCCCCAAACGGGGATAATTACACTTATCCTATATATAATAAAAAAGCCAATACTAATTGTACTGGCTTTATTTTGTGAATCTTGACTTGATTTTCTTCGTCGGGGTAGCGGGATTCGAACCCACGACCCCCTGCTCCCAAAGCAGGTGCGCTAACCGGACTGCGCTACACCCCGAAAAACTTTGAACTTAATAACCCTCTTTTTGTAGTCGGGGTAGCGGGATTCGAACCCACGACCCCCTGCTCCCAAAGCAGGTGCGCTAACCGGACTGCGCTACACCCCGCTACTTTTTTGAAGGGTTGTTCTTTTCAAAAGCGGTGCAAAGATAGGGAGTATTTTTTAATTAACAATAGCTAAACGAATGTTTTTTACCTATTATTTCTCAATACCTTGAATCTCATCACTTTGCGGGCTCACTTTTTTTTCTTGTCAGAGATTAGAAGTATCATCGGACATCGTAATTCATCTTTTCATCTCCTCTTTCACCTTTTCTCTGTCTCTTCGATGAATAGGGAGTTTGCGGGTGAAGGGCAACAACTTCACCACCTCTTCACCTGTAAGCGATTAGGTTTCAAAAATAGTTTCAATCCTTGAAACACTTCGTTTCTCGGTGTGAAACACTTTGTTTCATTAGGAGAAACACTTTGTTTCAAGGCGTGAAACTTTTAGTTTCAAATGGGGTTGAAACTAATAACGAAATAGCTTAACTAATCTTGCTCAATGATGTAATCAGGAAGCGGCTATTTGATTTTGTTCACGATGAAAAGAAGGTGAAAGAACGGCTCTTCACCTGCAAACTCCCTGTTAATCGGGGATACAGAGGAAGAGTGAAGGGGATGGAAGAATTGTGCCTATTATAGAGAAAGAATATTAAATTGTTCATAACTGTACCGGAGTGAACAAGCTCATAATGGTATATTGAGGGTGGTTACTCTATACATAAATCATCTGTGAGTATGAACTATCTTTCGATGTTTGCTGTTTTATAAATAAGAATTTTAAAATGAAAAGCCTTATGAAAACAAGAAAACAAAAAGAAACAGGTGAAAAAGAAGTGCACTTGTTAGAGCAAAAAGGATATGAAAGAATGGTGAATGAGATTGTCCCCGTTCAACAAGCGGAAGCATATCGCAAGCCAACTAATAAAGCGGTCAAAGAGGCGGTTAAGGAGTTAAATCCCGATACAAATAGTCTGGGTAGTAGAGGATAAGTAATTCCTCTACTACCCAGACTAATCATCGTATTAAAGGATTCGGGAGGCTTTCGGTGGTTCTCATTTAGGGAAAGTAAGAATAAAACAGCTTCCTTTCCCTATTTCTGATTTTACGTTAATACTTCCGTCATGCAAAGTCATGATCTGTTTGCACAGGCTCAATCCGATGCCCGAACCGGATGTTTTGGTGGTGAAGAAAGGAACGAAAATCTTGTCCAAAACATCTGTTAGAATTCCCTCGCCATTATCAGATATTGTTAATGTCGGGTTGTCTTTAGAGAAAAACTTTATCTGTATCTCTTTATCTATTTTTCGCTCGCATGTTTCGCGGGCGTTTTTTAACAAGTTGATAAGCACTTGCTCTATCTGTGCCCGGTCTGCATATAAAAATAAATCAGATGCAGGCATTTCGAAATGAATATACTCTTCCGGGAATAATTTCTTTAAGTCCATAAACAATTCTGCAACAGATACTTTAGTACGGACAGGTATCGGAATTCGTGTCAGTCGCCGGTAATTCTCCACAAATCCTAGTAATCCCTTACTTCTTCTGTGAATAGTCTGCATAGCTTGCAACATAGCAGAATACTCCTTTTCTCCGAGTGATTCGGGGATTCCCCTTTCACTTAACGTTTCCGAAAGAGAAATAATAGGAGTGATGGAGTTCATGATTTCGTGTGTTAATACACGAATCAGCTTTTGCCAGGCCTCCATTTCATTACGTTCCAGTACAGAATGAATATTCTTCAGACTGATTAACCGCTGTTTCTTCCCCTGTGTAGCAAATGTGGTGCAGGAAATAGCCATTTCCAGAACGATACCATTCTGCTCGATGCGGATCATGGACATATCATTGCTGATAGAAGCCTCCTGAAGTACGTCCGGTAGTTGTGATATTTGCCCCAGATGGGCCACTGCAGCCTGATTCATCCATTCAATGTGCCCGGAAGCATCGGTTACGAGTACGACAGTATCTACTTTATTTAATAAACTCTCGTAATACTGATGCTTGACTTCCTCTGCCAATAACTTTCCCCGAAAGTCCTTCAATGCATTAGAAAGCTCCTGTGCCCACTCATCCATCATCTTATTTTTGAAAGGCGGATGAAGATTCTGCGTCATATCGTTGTAGCGAAGTCCATCCGTCAATCGTCGTAACAAGGTGATTTGCTTGAACTGTATTCGGTAGAGATGCATACCGGCACCTATCAAAAAGAGAATACAGACGGTAGTGCTGAACCATAACTGTCTTTGATACAGCAGACAACTGCCGATAGAAAGCAGAAAAATAATTAAGATGTGCAATGCTACTTTGAACTCAAATCGTTTCATAAGCCTAATTTTTCAAGTTTGCGATACAATGCAAAACGGGTAATCCCTAAATATTCGGCAGCACGGGAGATGTTTCCGTCGCTGATCCGGAGCGCTTTCTCAATGGCCTGCCGTTCCAGTTGTTCGAGATTCAGTACCATTTCTTCGTCCTTTTTCTGTTTAGGTGTCGCATGAAAAAGGAAGTTTTCAGGTTTTAGCATGGAGCCGTCTCCCAAGATTACAGCACGTTCTATCGTATGTTGAAGTTCTCTCACATTTCCAGGCCATGCATATTTCAGCAGTTTGTTTTTGGCTTCCCGTGTCAGTCCGTGCATTTCTTTTTTATATTTGCGGGCATAATGGTTCAGAAAGTGTTCGGCAAGCAGGATGATGTCATTGCCGCGTTCACGGAGTGGAGGTATATGTATTTCAATCGTGTTGATACGATATAATAAGTCCTGACGGAAATTCCCGTCTTCCACCATCTGACGGATATCAGCATTGGTGGCACATATTAAACGGACGTCGATGGGAATGGTTTGCGTACTTCCCAAACGACTGATTTGCCTTTTTTCGATAGCAGTCAGTAATTTAGACTGCATAGGAAGTGAAAGATTGCCAATTTCATCCAAAAACAAAGTCCCGTTGGTCGCCACTTCCATTCGTCCCGCTTTTGATTTCTTGGCATCGGTGAAAGCGCCTTTTTCGAAACCGAACAGTTCACTCTCAAACAATTGTTCGGGTATACTTCCCAGGTCAATCGTGACAAAAGGTTTGCCGTATCGTGGAGAACAACGATATAATAGTCGGGCAATCACATCCTTTCCCGTACCGTTTTCTCCGAGAATCAGTATATTGGCATCCGTATTACTTAGTTTATTTATCGTGGCAAACACTTCCTGCATGGCCGGTGACTCTCCAATAATATCATTTTCCGAAGCATTTTGCCCGCTAAGAATTTCTACTTGCTCTTTCAGCATGTTGACTTCCTGCTGTGACTGACGCAGTCGCATACCCGAAGTAAGCGTAGCCAGCAATTTATCCTTTTCCCAAGGCTTGGGAATAAAATCGGTAGCACCGGCTTTGATGGCCCGGACGGCCTTGTCCGTATCCGCATAGGCAGTCATAAAAATAACAATAGCTTGTGGGTCAAGCTGCAATATCTGCTTCAGACTTTCAAATCCCTCTTGTCCGCTGATGGCATCCCGGCTGAAATTCATGTCCAATAAGATAAGATCGGGATGAAAGGTGGTCATGAAATGCTCGATCCGATCGGGGGTAGTAGCCACCTTTATTTTCTCCGTATACGGTTCCAGTAGGAGGTTGAGGGCAAAGAGCACGTCCTCGTTATCATCTACTATGAGTATCTTTCCTAATTTGTTGACTTCTTCCATATCTTCTATCCATTTAAACTCCGGGAGCAAAGATATGGATAAATCTCATGTGTTGTGTGTGCGATTGCGCACTAATTTTGTGCGTATATGAACACTGAATGAATGAAAGGAATATTACTATATTATTGAATGATAACTGTTTATCTGAATGGCACATCTTTTGAATGATAAATAACAAATATAACCAACGAATGAATCTGAAATTAATCTTCATATCTCTCGGACTATTGTTGACAGAACTATTGACTGCTCAAGATCAAACCACAGAGCTGTCATTGAAGCAAGTCATAGAGATTGCCCGTATGGAATCTCCCGATGCACAGACGGCACGCCACAGTTTCCGTTCTGCGTATTGGAACTATAAATATTATCGTGCCAATTATCTGCCGTCTTTAAGCCTGACATCCGATCCGAATCTGAACCGTGCCATTAACAAGATAACGATGGGAGACGGTTCGGTAAAGTTTGTCGAACAAAATCTATTGAATACAGATTTAACCCTGAATCTTTCACAGAACTTATCCTGGACCGGTGGCTCTTTCTTTCTCGAAACCTCCGCTCAACGCATGGATCTGTTCAGCGAACATAAATACTCATGGCAGACTTCCCCCATAATGATCGGTTATCGCCAGTCTCTTTTTGGCTACAATAGTTTGAAATGGGATAGACGGATAGAGCCCGTGCGCTATCAGGAGGCAAAGAAAAGCTACGTAGAGACGCTTGAACTCGTATCAGCCAATGCGATTAATAAATTCTTTGCCTTGGCCACCGCCCAGAGCGATTACGATATTGCTTCCTTTAATTACGCCAATGCCAATACACTTTACCGTTATGCGCAAGGCCGCTATAACATAGGTACCATCACAGAAAATGAAATGCTGCAACTGGAACTTAACCGTTTGACGGAAGAGACAAACCGCATGAATGCCCTTATTGAAATGGATAATTGTATGCAGGAACTCCGTTCCTATCTTGGTATTCACGAAGATCGGGAATTACGTGTCCTTGTCAGTCCTCAAATTCCGGATTTCAGTGTGAACCTGAATGAAGCACTGGCACTGGCTTACGAAAACAGTCCGGATATACAGACGATGGAAAGGCGGAAACTGGAAAGTGAGAGTGCTGTGGCGAAAGCCCGCGCCAATGCCGGCCTGAAAGCAGATATCTATCTCCGTTTCGGATTGACGCAGACTGCTGACAAACTGCCCGACGCTTATCGAAATTTGTTGGACCAGCAATACGTAAGTATCGGCATTTCTCTTCCTATCCTAGACTGGGGACGTGGAAAAGGACAGGTGCGAGTAGCCCGTTCCAATCGTGATCTGGTTTACACACAAGTCGAACAGAGCCGGACGGACTTTGAACTGAACGTTCGTAAACTCGTCAAACAATTCAATCTGCAAACGCAACGTGTCCGGATCGCTGCCCGCACGGATGAGACAGCCCAACGAAGAAGTGAAGTGGCCCGCAAACTCTATCTATTAGGTAAATCTACCATTCTTGACTTGAATGCTTCCATTTCAGAGAAAGATAGTGCCCGCCGTAACTATATTTCGGCTTTATATAATTATTGGAGTTTATATTATACACTCCGTAGCATGACACTATATGATTTTGAGCGAAATACGATACTGACAGAAGACTACCATCTTCTGATTGAATAGAGAACAACGAAAAGTCAGTAAAGAATAGTGATGGAACCCTAATTAATAGAAACTTGTAAAACACCAGATAATCTCATGGATATAAAATTAGAAAAGAAACCGTGGTACATTCGTTACAGATACTATCTGATAGGAGGGCTTTTATTTGCCGCCTTTTTGATTTATGTGATTACTTTGTCTTTAGGTCCCAGAAAACTACGGATAGATGCCGAAAATATACAGATTGCAGAAGTGAAAGAGTCTGATTTCATGGAATATGTAGATGTGGAAGGGCTCATTCAGCCTATACTGACCATCAAGATCAATACTCGTGAAACTGGAAGCGTGGAAAGGATTGTCGGTGAAGAGGGAAGTTTGCTTCAGCAGGGAGACACCATTCTTATTCTTTCCAATCCCGATTTGCTCCGCAATATTGAAGACCAGCGTGACGAATGGGAAAAGCAAATGATTACCTATCAGGAGCAGGAGATTGAAATGGAACAAAAAAGTCTGAACTTGAAACAGCAAGCCCTGACAAATAGCTACGAATTGGAACGCCTGAAAAAAAGCATCGCTCTCGACCGCGAAGAATTTCAGATGGGAGTGAAGAGTAAGGCGCAGTTGCAGGTAGCTGAAGATGAATATTGTTACAAACAGAAAAACGCAGCCCTGCAACAAGAGAGCTTGCGACATGATTCTGCTGTCACGATGATACGTAAGGAATTGATTCGTAACGACCGGGAGCGGGAACGGAAAAAGTACGAACGTACTCGCGAACGACTGAATAGCTTGGTGGTCACAGCTCCACTGAAAGGTCAGCTTAGTTTCGTAAAGGTCACTCCGGGGCAGCAGGTTTCCTCCGGTGAAAGCATTGCTGAAATAAAAGTGCTCGATCAATACAAAATCCATACTTCACTTAGCGAATATTATATCGACCGGATCACCACCGGACTACCGGCTACCGTGAACTATCAAGGAAACAAATATCCGCTGAAAATAACAAAAGTGGTTCCCGAAGTGAAAGATCGTATGTTTGATATTGATCTTATTTTTACCGGAGATATGCCCGATAATGTAAGAGTCGGCAAGAGCTTCCGGGTACAGATTGAATTGGGACAGCCGGAGCAAGCGCTCATTATTCCGCGAGGCAACTTCTATCAGTTTACAGGCGGACAATGGATTTATAAAGTAAATGCATCAAAGACAAAAGCAGTTCGCGTGCCATTGAATATTGGTCGACAGAATCCGCAACAATATGAAATAGTAGAAGGTTTACAGCCGGGAGATTGGGTTATTACCACCGGATATGATACCTTTGGCGATGCGGAAGAATTGATCTTGAAATGAATGAAAAATAACAAATAGATAAAACATGAAAACATTGTACTATGCGATACGCTTTTTGTTGCGTACAAAATCATATACTATTATTAATTTGCTCGGGTTAGCCTTTAGTTTAGCTTGTTGCATTATTTTGCTTCGTTATATTCATCGTGAGCTTACAGTAGACACACATTGCATTGATCGTAATCAAGTGTATGGTGTACAGACAACGTTTGAAGGAAATCGGGTATTAAGTGTGGCTGAAATAGGGAGCCGGGATAGTGTTTACATTGATAATAGTGGCATAGTGACGCGTTCACGCATCGTGTTGCTCGAAAATGATTATTTGACCTATCAGTCAAATCGTATTCCTGTTCAAGCTATGGCAGCAGATAGTGCTTATTTTGAACTTTTCCCTTACCGTGTGTTACAAGGTTCAGTGTCCTTGGAAGATCCGGCGTCAGTTTTGTTAATGGAGGGTTTTGCTAAAAAACTTTTCGGCAAAGAAAATCCTATTGGCAAGATTCTCACTTATTCGAATGGAAAGGAGATTAGGGTGACAGGCATATTAGAGGAACCAATTAATAAGCGGATGTTTAATTTTGACTTGGTCCTCTCTTCAAAACTATCATCATTATGGGAGCGTATGCCTTTGGATTTTATCCGTTTCACTTCAGAAACGGAAGTAATGAAAGCCAATAAGGCCGGGAGTTATCCCCGGTTTATCAATCAGGATGCTCGTAGCGGGGATAGTCGGAAATACACTTTCTCTCTAGTTCCTATAAGTGATATGTATTGGGATCGGGCTTTAATTGGTCGATCCGGACCAGATATGCTAGTTAGCGGAAACCGTTCCCAACTATTTATTTTAGGAGGAATTTGCCTGTTGATATTACTTGCAGGTGTGATGAATTTCATCAATCTTTATCTGGTATTGATGGTGAAACGAGGTAAGGTGTATAGCTTGCGGAAAGTTTTTGGAGCTGATAGAAAAGCGTTGTTTAAGCAAATATTCATAGAAAACTTTTTATTGATCGCTGCTTCCATGATAGTAGCCTGGCTCATTGTAGAGGTGACAAATATTCCTGTATCATCCATGTTTGGCAGTCAGCTGATGTATACTGCATTTGATGGGATATTATCATTCTCTATTTTGTTGTTTTTGCCTCTGTTAGTATCTATTTATGCGTTTGTGCAGTGCCAACGTTCTTTGTTGGCTGTTTCAATCCGGAAGGTAGGTACAGATAACCATTCGGTTCGTTTACGTATGATCTTTCTTTTTCTGCAATATATGATTACTTTCCTGTTAGTGGTATTATCAATCTATTTCAGCAAGCAACTGAATTTTATGTTACATACCGATCCTGGTTTTCGTGTAGAGTCTGTAATTCAAGCAAACTTGATATATGAATCACGAGATTTCGCAGTTTACACTATGGAGACTATCAAACAACGGCAAGAGAGGATTACTGAAATAGACCAACTCATGAAGAGTTGTCCGGATATTCAGTATTGGACGACGGGACATTCATCTATTTTGGGAGACTATTATTCTACAAACTTTCAAAGTGTAAAAGGAGAAACAGTTGCGTTGTTGCAATCTTATGTTACTCCTGATTTCTTTAAAGTTTTCAATCTTGCGTTTGTGGATGGAAGTCTGCCGGAAATGGATGAAGACTCAAGAAATAGAGTGGCCGTTGTAAATCGTGCGGCATTGAAAGCCTTAGGATATACGCAATGTGAGGGAGCTATGCTGGTTGATGAAATGATGAAAAGAAACGTCCCGGATTTTCCGGCTCAACCTATTGTTGCTGTAATAGACGATTATTATGACGGACATATTAGTACAGGTGTCCATCCGATGGTCTTTATGGTTGGTAGTCAATTAGACGGTGATTTATATCAGATATATTGCCACTCCGGCAAAGAACAGGCAGTTATTGACTATTTGAAAAGTATTCAAAAGAAAGTGTATGGTACAGAGGATTTTAAATATTCTTTGTTGAAGGACGATGTGGCTGAACTTTATAAAAATGATCGCCAGATAGCTTCTGTTTATGCTCTTTTCGCTTGTATAGCTATTGTAATAGTTTGTCTTGGCTTGTTTGGTATTTCATTATTTGACATTAGGCAGCGTTCCCATGAGGTTGCAATTCGCAAAGTGAATGGAGCATCACTGAAAGATTTATATCTTTTACTAGGACGCAAGTATCTTGTCATATTAGGTGGGGCTTTTGCAGTAGCTCTTCCATTATCCTGGTATCTGATATATGAATACACAAAGGATTTTGTAGTGAAAGCTCCTATAGGTATAGGAATCTTTTTGATAGCTTTGTTATTGGTTGGTGGTATTTCTTTAGGGACTCTATTCTGGCAAATAAACAAGATTGCGCATATTGATCCTGCTAAAATTATAAAAACTGAATGAATCTAAGATATTATGATAAAACACTATTTCAAAGTAGCATTTAGAAACTTGTGGAAGTACAAGGCACAGAATATAATTTCCACCATCGGATTGGCAGTAGGACTACTGTGTTTTAGTATATGTATGTATTGCAGTCGTTTTGTAGAATCTACCAATAATTGCTTTGACAATTATTCCCGCATAGTCGAGTTAAATCTCTATAATGAACAGACTGGCGACTATTTTTCCGGCACACAAGTAGCATTATCCGAAGAACTCCGTACTTGGGCTATGGGTGAAGTGGAAGCGATCTCTTGTATGGCATATCCCCGTGAACGCTCTTTTCAGGTTGAACTGTCTCCGGATAAATCATTGCCATACGATCTTGAAATTATAGAAGTCGATACCCTATACAATAAAGTCTTTACTCCGCAAATGGTAGTTGGTAACTGGCAGACAGCAAGCCGGATGCCCAACGCGGTTATTATAAGCCGGTCCACTGCCATAAAGATATTTGGTCAGGTGGAGACTGCCATTGGCAAACACCTGACTCTTACAAGACGGCTTTATACTTCTCCGGACAGTACACCAAAGACAGGAGGTATTGTGTACACAATCCAAGCAGTGATGGAAGATCTTCCACTGAACAATGATTTTAATTTTATGTGTCATACCGACGCATTGGTTATCAACGACAGTGAGGGACTTTTTCAGAGTCCGAAACGTCGCGATATAACGGGAGCCCGGACATACGTTTTGTTATCTCCGCAGGTTGGCATTACCGGTTTGGAAAAACAATTTTCCAAGCGCGACTATACTTATAGTCTATATAACGAGACTTATACCGTTGTTGCCCGTTATATAGGAGATCGGTCGCAGGAGAAAGGTATTTATATTCTGGGATGGGTCACCGGAATTGTCGGCATATTGATATTGTTGGTCGGATTGATTAATTTCTTTCATTTTCTCATCGGCTCTTTCCTGAATCGCACTAAGGAATACGCCATAATGAAAATGCTTGGTTCTGATTGGAAACGGCTGTTTTGCCTGTTATTAACACAGTCATTGATGATTGTATTTGCATCCTCATTTTTGGTGATATGGGGTATCGAACTAATTGGAGATAGAATGGATTTCTCTTTGCCAGGCCTCACAATGACTTTCCCTCCTGAAACACTATTAAAGCATATTCTGCAATACATTGTTTTTCTTGCATTGCTTTGCATGGCAGTCTGTCTGCTGGTATCCGTCCGTATTCGCAGGTCTTCCATACAGACAGGTATCTATGGAGGTCAAAAACGTCGCGGGAAACAGTGGGGACGTAACTTTATGCTCGGCGTCCAGTTCTTTATTTGCTGGATATTCGTAACGCTGACTGTCAGCCTGTTTTTGCAATCAGGAAAGGTGACTGAAACCTTATTTCATACGTTAAGTCAGGAAGATAAAGAAACGATTCTTAGTATTCCGCTGGACTATCCATTTCTGGAGAATAAAGAAAAACAGGAAATGGTGGAACGTTTCAGGCAGCATGTCGGTGTGAAAGATATTTTGTTATCTGATATATCTTATACTCATGGAATATCCGGAAACTTGTTAATGACGGAGAAAGGAAATGATAACTCTTGGATTGATATTAATGTAATGTGTGTACCATTGAATTTCTTCACCTTTATGAATATTCCGATAACGGAGGGCAGGACGATCCGGACAAAAAAGGATCTCGTAATGGATGAAGTCTGGCAGAAAAGACAAAAGAAAGATATCATCGGAATGAACTTTTACGACCAGACCAGTGATTTCACCGTTTGTGGAGTATGTGCCCCCTTTCAAACAGATGTACATAATCATAATGGCGGATATGCTTTCACACTTTATGATTCTTCTGAATACATAGGTCACTGCTATGTGAAATGTTACCCTGAACAGCAAAAAGAAGTCATGAAATGGATGGAAACCATCCGTCGTGAAGTGCTGCCGGAGAATATTTCTTCCCAAGTACGTACATTTCAGGATGATTTGTACGAAGTGCAGGCAGTGGAATATATTCTGAAAGATATCATCTCGTTTTTTGCAATTGTAAGCATCATCATTACCCTGTTGGGAGTGTATTCCAGCATTACGCTCGATACAGAACGCCGCCAGAAAGAGGTTGCCATTCGCAAAGTGAACGGAGCCGGAATACGTTCCATCATCTGGCTGTTTGCACGTTTGTACCTGATTTTGCTGATGGTGACTGCCGCCATCACCTTTCCGCTCATTTACGTGGTATTGCAACTGTGGAAACAAATGTACACCGTATTTTTTAATGATGGAATATTATATTGGGGAAGCATATTTTGGGGAGTAACCTTATTGACAGTAATTACCATTATCTTTAAAATACTGCGGATTGCACGTCTCAATCCCGCAGAAGTAATCAAAAACGAATAAAATTAATAATTCTAAAAACAATACAGTTATGATTAAGACCATTGACTTACAGAAGATTTTCAAAACGGAAGAAGTAGAAACTTGGGCGTTGAATAACGTCAGTATCGAAGTGAAACAAGGTGAATTTGTAGCCATCATGGGTCCCTCCGGCTGTGGCAAGTCAACATTGCTCAACATTTTGGGGCTACTTGATAACCCGACAGGAGGAGAGTATTATCTGAACGGAACGGAAGTCTCCCGGTATACCGAGTCGCAACGTACCAGTCTTCGCAAAGGCGTGATAGGCTTCGTATTTCAGAGCTTTAACCTGATAGACGAGTTGAACGTATACGAAAATATCGAACTTCCTTTGCTTTATATGGGTATTTCCGCTGCCGAACGGAAAAAGAGGGTAGAGTCAGCTATGGAGAGAATGGCCATTACTCATCGTAGTAAACACTTTCCGCAACAACTTTCCGGTGGTCAGCAGCAACGTGTTGCCATTGCCCGTGCCGTCGTGGCCAACCCTAAACTGATTCTGGCCGATGAGCCAACCGGTAACCTGGACTCCAAAAACGGTAAAGAAGTGATGGGGCTATTGAGCGAACTGAATAAAGAGGGAACCACCATTGTCATGGTGACCCACTCACAACACGATGCCGGTTATGCCGACCGTATCATAAACCTGTTTGATGGACAGGTGGTGACCGAAGTTAGTATGTAAGCACAAGCTATCAATAAAAAGTATATCATGATAAAACATTATCTGAAAGTAGCCTTTCGTAATCTGATAAAGTATAAAACACAAAGTCTTGTTAGTATTATTGGATTAGCAGTCGGCTTTACCTGTTTTGCGCTGTCGGTATTATGGATACGTTATGAAATGACGTATGATAATTTTCATGAGGGAGCCGATCGCATTTATCTGGTACGTGCGCATTACGCCAATGAACCCGGTACAAGTAAATTTACTCCATATCCTTTAATGAAATATTTGCAAGACAAAATGCCGGAGATAGAAGCTGTAACCGCTTTTACCGCACATTATGTAAAATTCCGTATGGAAGATACCGAGCAGGAGATCGGAATGATTGCCGCAGATTCTGTTTTCATGAACTTCTTTGATATACAATTATTGAAAGGTACTGTCAACTTCCTGAAATGTGATGGTCAGGAAGTTGCTATCACTAAAGAATTTGCGAAGCGGCTCTTCAGCAAAGAAGAGGATGCATTGGGGAAAGAGGTGGAAGTAGGCAGACGCGTATGTAAAATAGGAGCAATTGTGAGTGGATGGTCTAACCATTCCAATATTCCATATAATATACTGGCTCCGGCAAGACATTCTCCTCAGTGGGGAAGTTCAAATGAGCAGCTACTTATTCGTGTACGCGAAAGAACAGATATAGACGCATTCCGAACAAAAATGAGCACCGTTTGCATCAACGATATTGAGAAAGAGAGCGAACTTTCCGATCTGTTGATTACCCGGATGTCAGCTTTGCGCTATTCGGATTATGTAGATAAAGCAGATGTTGTTATCTCTTTCAGTTATATATTCTATTTCTCCTTAGCAGGCGGACTGGTGATTATTTGTTCGTTATTCAATTATTTGACGCTTTTTATCAGTCGCCTTTGTATGCGCAACCGTGAAATGGCACTTCGTAAGGTGAATGGAGCAAGCAATAAAGCTTTGTCTGTACAGTTTGCCATTGAATTATTGCTGCTTTTATGTATTGCTCTGATCGGCGGATTGCTGCTGGTGGAGATGAGTATGTCCCGCTTCCTGAACTTTACGCAGATAGAGTCCAGTTCATATTATGGAGAAATTTTGATATATCTTCTGGCAGTAATCATCCTGTCGTTTCTGTTTGCGCTGATGCCATTATCCTATTTTCGTCGTCGAACATTGCAGGAAACGATCAAAGGAAGTGTTGCTACTGCCCGTCCGTACTTATTTCGCAGAATAGGTATTATCGTACAGTTGATTGTCAGTCTTGCTTTTATCTTCTGCACAGTTGTCATCATGAAGCAACTACATTTCCTGAAAAATACGGATTTAGGTATGGAACGTCATCATGTGGCTAATGTGGCATTGTGGAATGGAGACATTCATCAATGGGCAGAGAAAATAAAAGCTCTCCCTATGGTAACAGAAACTTTACCTCCTGCGTACTTTCCAATTATTCCAACCGGTCCGATGATGTATGCAGAAATAACAAATTGGGATGGGCTGCCCAAAGTGACAGAAAAAACACTACTTGTTGGCATAATGCCGGCAAAGGAGGAATTTTTTAAGTTTTATGATTTGAAATTGCTGGAAGGTGAATTTATATCTGAAAAGAGCCAGCAGAATGAAGTTGTGGTTGATGAAAGTACGTGCCTGAAATTCGGATGGAAACATGCTTTAGGAAAGACTTTCGGCAATAACACCAATGGTCGTCAGGACATTGCATACAAAGTTGTCGGAGTGGTGAAAAACTTTAGTTATCGTTCTCCGACAAGCAAGCCGGGACTTATTGCCTTTCAACGCCCCGAAGCACAAGAATATCTCCTGAATCGTGCCAGTATCCTTTTTAAATTCAAAGAGGGGACTTGGAACGAATGTCGTGAAGCTATAGAAAAGCTCCACAAAGAAGAATTTCCCCATGCTTATTTACGGTTGTTTAGCGAGGAGGAGGAATATGGTAAATATCTTCGCTCCGAGGATGCACTGATGAAACTGTTGAGCTTCGTGTCATTGGTCTGTGTACTCATTTCCGTTTTCGGAATTTTTTCATTGGTCACTCTATCATGTGAGCAACGTCAAAAGGAGATTGCTATACGTAAAGTGAACGGGGCGCAAATTCGTCATATCTTGCAGATGTTTTTCCGTGAATACTTCCTATTGCTGATTATTGCTGCTGTCATAGCCTTTCCAATGGGATATGTGGTTATGAGGCAATGGATTGAAACGTATGTGAGACAAACTGCGATTAACGGTTGGGTATATGTAGGGATTTTCGTTGTAGTGGCGATTATTATTCTACTCTGCATCATCTGGCGCATATGGAAAGCCGCCCGACAGAATCCTGCGGAAGTTATCAAAAATGAATAATAAAATAACAATATCATGATAAAACACTATCTGAAAGTAGCCTTTCGTAATCTGATAAAGTATAAAACACAAAGTCTTGTTAGTATTATTGGATTAGCAGTCGGCTTTACCTGTTTTGCGCTGTCGGTATTATGGATACGTTATGAAATGACGTATGATAATTTTCATGAGGGAGCCGATCGCATTTATCTGGCAGGCAGTAGCTTTCGTCTTTATGGAGACGGATTTACCTATAATTCATCTAGTTTTCTAGCTGATTATTTGGCAAAGAATTGTCCGGAGATAGAGAAAGTATGTCGTATATTTTATGACTGGAATGAAAAAAAAATTAAGAATGAGGATGTTGAGTTTGTGGTACGACGTATAGAGGTAGATTCAAATTTCATTTCAATGTTCAATATTAAAGTATTGGATGGAGATAACCATCTACAGCTAAAAAAGGATGAAATTGCTATAACAGAAAATACGGCAAAGCGAATATTTGGGAAAGAATCTCCGATAGGTAAACACTTGATTTTAGAGGAAAGTAACGAAGAAAAAATAATCGTTGCAGTTGTAAAGTCATGGGAAGGACACTCTTTGTTTTCATTTGATATATTATTGCCATTTCATGATACAAACCCCAATTGGGGGAACCAACGATGTCAAACGCTTTTTCGTATTTATCCCAACTGTGATATAGAAGCATTGAAACAGAGGTTGTCAGAATATGAAGTACAACAAGATGGTCATAAATATCCAAATTCTACGCTTATTGCTCCATTATCCACATTGCGGAGTAGTCATCCGAGGGAAGATGTGAATGTGAAGTTGAATCATATTCGTCTTTTTGCATGTATTAGCGGTTTGGTTATAATTTGTGGAATATGTAATTATTTAACAATGTTGATAACTCGTATCCGGATGCGTAAACGTGAGTTAGCGTTGAGGAAAGTCAATGGTTCATCAAATGGTGGGTTACTCACTTTACTTCTTACAGAACTTGTCTTGTTACTAATTTTATCTTCAGGAATAGGGCTGGTATTGATAGAACTCATCCTGCCGACTTTTAAACGTTTGTCACAAATCAATGAGGGTGTTTCATTTTTTTATATCGAAGTATTTGTTTATATACTATCATTGATTGCCGTGACAGTTGGTTTTGCATCTCTGCTTATACGATACATTAGCAAGCGAACTCTACTTAGTAATATAAACAAAAAATCTAATCTTCATCTCTCCGGTTGGTTTTATAAGAGTAGCATTTTATTTCAGTTGTTTATTGGTATAGCCTTTGTTTTTTGTACTTTGGTGATGATGAAGCAACTTAACTTCTTGTTGAATACCAAAGAACTTGGAATAGAACGGCATAATGTGGGAGCTGTTGTTTATTGCTCTGAAAATGTTCCTTTTAAAGAAATATTAGAACAGATGCCCGATGTTACAAAGTATTTGAGTGGCTTTCAGACACCTATTCCCAAAATGTATTTTTCAACATTCAGGATAAAGGAGTGGGAAGGAAAGACAACTGATAGTGAGCAATATATAGATCTAGAAGATGAGACGATCAATCAAGAATATGCCGATTTCTTTGGAGTTGAGGTGCTGGAGGGAAGCATGCTGGATGAAAAGGATGGAAAAAATATGGTTGTTATAAATGAAGCTGCTGTGAAAGCTTTCGGATGGACACAACCGGTTGGAAAGAAAATTGATAAATTAGGAAGGCATTATATAGTGAAAGGGGTTATTAAAAATATTTCATATAATGCCCCAATACACCCGGTAGCCCCTGCTATGTTTTTTTTGCCGGATAATACAGGCAGAGGAGGTATTATATTCAAAGTGAAAGAAGGGACTTGGAACGTTGTTTCAGAAAAGATAAAAGCGGAAGTGAATAAAGTTAATCCAAATGCAGAATTGATGTTGTCTAATATGGAAGAGGTTTATGACACTTATATGAAATCAGAGAGAACTTTGTGTCAATTGTTGAGCATAGTTTCTTTTATATGTATAGCGATTGCCGTATTCGGCATATTTTCATTGGTGACTTTATCCTGCCAGCAACGGCGTAAAGAAATAGCTATACGCAAGGTAAATGGAGCCAATATAGGAATAATCCTGAATCTATTCTTTAGAGAATATTTACTTTTACTTGTGTTTTCATCGTTCTTTGCTTTTCCGTTGGGATATGTCATGATGAAACATTGGCTAGAAAATTATATAAAGCAAACACCGATAGAATGGTGGCTCTATGCAGTCATATTCATAGGAATGGGATTTGTCATTTTCCTAAGCATCATCTGGCGTGTATGGAAAGCCGCCCAGCAAAATCCGGCGGAAGTACTTAAGGGTGAATAAGATAAAATAAAAGTCCGGCACATTGATTTGTGTCAGACTTTTATTTTATTCACCCGATAAGAGTGATATATTTCTCGTAGATTATAAAAGATCCAATGCTTTAAATGCTTTAACTAGCTTTTCTACAGCACGGTCTATTTGATCTTTTGTATGAGTAGCCATTAATGCCACACGTACCAAAGTATCTTGCGGTGCACATGCCGGAGGAATAACCGGATTGATAAATACCCCTTCGTCAAAAGCTAATTTAGTAACCATGAAAGTTTTTTCCGTGTCACGTACATAAAGAGGAATGATAGGTGATTCTGTTGCGCCGATTTCAAAGCCAGCTTCACGGAAACGTTTCAATGCATAGTTGGTAGCCTCCCACAAAGCTTCAAGCCTTTCCGGTTCATTTTGGATGATGTGGAGGGCTTCAAGAGCAGATGCAGTAGCAGCAGGAGTGTTGGATGCACTGAAGATATAGGTCCGTGCGTTGTGACGTAACCAGTTGATGATAGAAGAATCAGCAGCGATAAATCCACCGATAGAAGCCAGTGATTTGCTGAAAGTACCCATAATCAAGTCAACTTCGTGAGTCAGACCGAAATGGTCGCAAACACCACGTCCTTGTTTTCCAAATACACCCAAGCCATGAGCTTCGTCTACCATGATAGTAGCGTTGTATTTATGTTTCAAGCGTACGATTTCGGGCAAGTTTGCCAGGTCGCCTTCCATAGAGAACACACCGTCTACTATGATGAGCTTCACTGAATCCGGATTGCACTTTTGAAGTTGCTTTTCCAGATCCGCCATATCGTTATGCTTATATTTCAGTTGTTGAGAGAAGGAGAGGCGACGGCCATCTACGATAGATGCGTGGTCGCGGTCATCGCAAATGATATAATCATTGCGGTCTGTCAAAGCAGGGATAACTCCGGAATTCACCGTAAAACCGGTTGAGAAGCAGAGCGCTTCATCTTTGCCTACAAAGGCAGCCAGTTCTTTCTCCAACTGAACGTGCAGGTCAAGCGTACCATTCAAGAAGCGCGAGCCTGCGCAACCGGAACCATATTTATGCATGGCTTTGATACCTGCTTCAATCACTCTTTCATCTCCCGTAAGGCCAGTGTATGCATTAGAACCGAACATCAACACTTCGTGTCCGCCCATTTCTACCTCTGTACCCTGCTTTCCTTCTATCTCACGGAAATATGGGTAAACGCCCTGTGCCATAAACTTTTGTGGCAGGTCGTACTTAGCTAACTTCTCTTGTAATAATCCCATGAATTATAATTTATTATACTCATACTCAGATCGTTCGCTGACGATCTTACATCCTTTTATCTTAACAAGTGTTTAAAAACAGGGGGCAAAGATAACAAAATTTGCTTTTATCTGTTCTTTTTAAGAGAAAAAAGTTGCTCTCGTATGATTAGAAACCTCTAATAGATTAAAATTTAAGATATTTATATTACTTTTGTCGTCTACAATCGACAAGAATAGCATGAACGAAAGAATGAAAAAAATAAAATTCGTCGTCAATCCTATTTCGGGAACACAAAGTAAAGAATTGATTCTTAACTTGCTGGACGAAAAAATAGACAAGGCGAGATACTCTTGGGAAGTAGTGTATACGGAAAGAGCCGGTCATGCAGTAGAAATAGCTGCCAAAGCTGCCGAAGAGAAAACAGATATAGTAGTGGCTATTGGTGGGGATGGAACAATCAATGAAATAGCTCGTTCGTTGGTGCATACTGATACCGCGCTGGGAATTATTCCCTGCGGATCGGGCAATGGACTGGCGAGGCATCTGCATATACCGATGGAACCGAAGAGAGCATTGGAAGTGCTGAACGAAGGTTGCATGGATGTGATAGATTATGGTAAGATTAACGGTACGGATTTTTTCTGCACTTGCGGAGTGGGATTCGACGCGTTTGTCAGTCTGAAGTTTGCGCATGCCGGTAAACGGGGGCTATTGACTTATCTGGAGAAAACCCTGCAGGAAAGTCTTAAATATGAGCCGGAAACGTACGAACTGGAAACGGAAAACGGAGTTTCCAAGTATAAAGCCTTCCTGATTGCCTGCGGAAACGCGTCGCAATATGGAAACAATGCTTATATCGCACCGCAAGCCACTCTGACAGATGGTTTGCTGGATGTGACTATTCTCGAACCGTTCACCATATTGGACGTTCCTTCATTGGCCTTTCAATTATTCAATAAAACAATCGATCAGAATAGCCGTATCAAGACTTTCCGCTGCAAGCAGTTGTGCATCCGCCGGACTACTCCGGGTGTCGTGCATTTTGATGGTGACCCCATGGAAACGGATGCCAATGTAAATATTCAGCTGATTCAAAGAGGATTGCGCGTGGTAGTGCCACGAGCACCGGAAAAGGATGCAGCCAATGTGCTCCAAAGAGCGCAGGAATATATGAATGGCATCAAATTGATGAATGAAGCCATCGTTGACAATATAACAGATAGAAACAAGAAAATATTGAAAAAGCTGACAAAGAAAGTCTGATAAAATAACGGATTACTGACACCGAATTACAAATTATTGCGTACTTTTGCGCAGTTTTGGTTCGATCAAAATAAAAACGCGAGTGATAATCGTTTAAATAAAAAATATATGTTTAGAACGCACACATGTGGAGAGCTTAGAATCTCTGATGTAAACAAGCAAGTCACGCTGTCCGGATGGGTACAGCGCAGCCGTAAGATGGGAGGGATGACTTTCATTGACCTTCGCGACCGTTACGGAATTACCCAATTGGTTTTTAATGAAGAAATTAATGCTGAACTCTGTGAACGTGCTAATAAATTGGGACGTGAGTTCGTCATTCAAGTGACAGGAACGGTTAATGAACGTTTCAGCAAGAATGCAAACATTCCTACCGGAGACATTGAAATCATTGTTTCCGAACTGAACGTACTAAATACTGCCATGATTCCTCCGTTCACTATCGAAGATAACACGGATGGGGGTGATGATATCCGCATGAAATACCGTTATCTGGATTTACGCCGTAACGCTGTACGTTCCAATTTGGAACTGCGTCATAAAATGACAATTGAAGTTCGCAAATATCTGGATAGTCTGGGTTTCATCGAAGTGGAAACGCCCGTTTTGATCGGTTCTACTCCTGAAGGCGCACGCGACTTCGTGGTGCCGTCACGTATGAATCCGGGACAGTTCTATGCACTTCCGCAGTCTCCGCAGACCTTGAAACAGTTGTTGATGGTTTCCGGTTTCGACCGTTATTTCCAGATTGCGAAATGTTTCCGCGACGAGGACTTACGTGCCGACCGTCAACCGGAATTTACACAGATCGACTGTGAAATGAGCTTCGTTGAGCAAGAAGATATTATCTCTACTTTCGAAGGAATGGCTAAACATTTGTTTAAGACTCTTCGTGGTGTGGAACTGAATGAACCATTCCAACGTATGTCTTGGGCGGACGCCATGAAATATTATGGTAGCGATAAACCGGATTTGCGTTTCGGCATGAAATTCGTGGAACTGATGGATATCATGAAAGGTCACGGATTCTCTGTATTCGATAATGCGGCTTATGTGGGCGGTATCTGCGCCGAAGGTGCTGCGACTTATACCCGCAAGCAACTGGATGCATTGACCGAATTTGTAAAGAAACCGCAGATTGGTGCGAAAGGAATGGTTTATGCCCGTGTGGAAGCCGACGGAACGGTGAAATCGAGTGTAGATAAATTCTATACGCAGGAGGTGCTCCAGCAAATGAAAGAAGCATTCGGAGCTAAACCGGGTGATTTGATTCTGATTCTGTCTGGCGACGATGTAATGAAAACACGTAAACAACTTTGCGAGCTTCGTCTGGAAATGGGTGCTCAACTGGGATTGCGTGATAAGAATAAGTTTGTTTGCCTTTGGGTGATTGACTTCCCGATGTTCGAATGGAGCGAAGAGGAAGGCCGTCTGATGGCTATGCATCATCCGTTTACTCATCCGAAAGAGGAAGACATTCCGATGTTGGACACTGATCCGGCAGCTGTACGTGCAGATGCATACGATATGGTAATCAACGGTGTGGAAGTTGGCGGCGGATCTATCCGTATCCACGATGCGAAATTGCAGGCGAAGATGTTCGAGATTCTTGGATTCACTCCGGAGAAGGCAGAGGCACAGTTTGGCTTCCTGATGAATGCCTTTAAGTATGGTGCGCCTCCTCACGGTGGTTTGGCATACGGACTCGACCGTTGGGTGTCTTTGTTTGCAGGATTGGATTCTATACGTGACTGTATTGCGTTCCCGAAAAATAATTCCGGACGTGATGTGATGTTGGACGCACCCTCTGCAATCGACCAGAGCCAGCTTGATGAACTGAATTTGATCGTAGATTTGAAAGAGGGCGAGTGAAAGAATCTGTACGCATATTCCGTTTTATAGTCATCGGTACAATGAACGCTTTGATTATGGCGTTGGTTGTATGGTTAATGATGAAAGAAATGTCATTTGACGGCGACTATATGGTGGCTAATATAACAGCGTATCTGATAGCTCAAATCCATAACTTTATCTGGTGCAAATACTGGATATTCCCCGTAGAAAATAAAAAGAATAGTATCTGGAAACAGATACTACTCTTTTGCTCTGCTTTTGCCGTGGCTTACACCGCACAGTTTTTATTTCTTGTGTTATTGGTAGAAGGATTGGACGTGAATGAATATCTGGCTCAATTCTTAGGATTGTTTATTTATGGAGGGGCTAATTTCCTAGCCAACAAAAAAATAACGTTTCAATGAGATAGTTATTTATGATGATATATTGAAAGGGTACAGAGTTCTAAATTTAGATTTGAACTCTGTGCCCTTCTTTTTTTCTTTATTAGATAAACCTCCTGCGATGAAGGTATGTGGGTAAGTCTTTAATCCAGAAAGCGTTTGGTAAGCCCATCATATTCGTCAATCCGACGATCACGAAGGAAAGGCCACCAACGGCGAATGTTTTCCGAACGTTCCATATCTATTTCCACTACTATGTTTTCCGGGTGATCGTTTCCGGCTTGTGCCAGAAATTCCCCTTGTGGTCCTGCTACAAAACTGTTTCCCCAGAATAAGATACCATTTGTCTGTCCGGAAGGATCAGGCTCGTGCCCTACACGGTTGACGGAGATAACAGGAAGTCCATTGGCAACGGCATGAGCGCGCTGTGAAATAATCCAGGCATTGAGTTGGCGGGCTTTTTCATCGTCCGTGTCGCTGCTTTCCCAGCCAATGGCGGTAGGATAAATTAAAAGTTCCGCACCTTTTAGTGCCATCAGGCGGGCAGCTTCCGGATACCATTGATCCCAGCATACTAATACGCCCAGTTTTCCTAAAGAAGTTTGAATCGGTTCAAAACCAATGTCTCCCGGAGTGAAATAGAACTTTTCGTAGTAAGCCGGATCATCGGGAATATGCATTTTCCGGTATTTTCCTGCAATGCTTCCGTCGCGGTCGAATACGACAGCGGTATTATGATAAAGTCCGGGAGCACGTTTCTCAAAAAGAGAGGTGACAAGGACTACTTTATTAGCTGCTGCCAACTCGGAATAAAAGCCTGTGGAAGGCCCGGGAATCGGTTCGGCAAGATCAAACAGGTTAGTGTTTTCTGTCTGGCAAAAATAAAGTGAATTGTGTAACTCCTGGAGCACAATCAGTTGTGCGCCGTGAGCGGCACAAGCCTCGATATTCTTTGCGAGGTTCATTAGATTGGCTTTAATATCTGCGGTATTGGATTGTTGGATGATTCCGACTTTTATCTTTCTCATGATGAATAATTAGTGGGTTGATTCATTCATTATTTTATAATTCCTTTATAGGCTCCTTTGTAATTCTTTTATGACTCCTTTATAACGCCCAGCGGATATTGCATGGTGACACAGTGTAGGGAACCGTGCTGTTTAATCAGGGCACGGCAGTCTATTCCAATTATTTGATGGTTTGGAAAGGCTTGCTGCAATACTTCTCCTGCTTTTTTGTCATTCTCCTGCTGATTGTATGTCGGGTAAAGAATAACGTCGTTCATAATCAGGAAATTGGCGTAAGTTGCAGGCAGGCGTTCGCCGTCTTCTTCTATCTTGTCTGCCATGGGTAAGGCCAATAGGTGATAGGGTTCTCCTGCTAAGGTGCGGAATGTTTTCAGCTGTTCTTCCATTGCGAGCAGTGCTTCGTAATGTTCGTCTTCTTTGTTTTCGCATTTCACGTAAGCGATGGTGTCGGTAGAACAGAAGCGTGCCAAAGTGTCGATATGGCTGTCGGTATCATCACCGGCCAGATAACCGTGATCTAACCAAAGCACCTTTTGCAGGTGGAAGGTTGATTTTAGGTATTCTTCTATCTCTACCTGATTCAGTCGTCCGTTCCGTTGGGGAGAGAGCAGACATTCGGAAGTGGTAAGCAATGTACCCATTCCGTCGCTTTCGATAGAACCTCCTTCGAGTACGAAGTCGAGGTGGTCTATATACTGGCCTTTCAAGGCTCCGGCTTCTACGGCATGTTTGGTAATTTGATTATCCAGTTCGGAAGCAAATTTCAGTCCCCAGCCGTTGAAGGTGAAGTCGAGCAGGGAAGGGGTGCCGGTATCTATCATTGTAATGGCTCCGTGGTCGCGGGCCCATGTGTCATTAGTGGCACATTCTAGAAAGCGGACGTTATCCATATTGACAGTGGCAGCTATCTGCTTTTTCACTTCTTCCGGTTCGGGAGTGACGATCAATAATAATTCACGCTTCGCTATTTCTCTGGCAATATTGATAAAACACTCTTGCACTTCCGCCAGCATGTAGGCCCAATCTGTACCGGCATGTGGCCATGTTAACTGTATACCGCTCTGCATGTGCCATTCGGCAGGCAAATGAGGTGCTCTCATTTCTACCTGTACGGTCATGTTTTTGCCGAAGTTCAACTGCAAATCTTTCTCCGAGCCGCTTGGGCTGGGGAGTCCAACCATGATTCCCATTAGACTATATATATTTAGTTTTTTATAAAATCAGTTTATTGTCTGCGTCAGTCGTCAGTGTGCCTGTTACGCATCATTACGTATTATTATGAATTCGTTTCTTGCTTTGGCTTCCGGTCAAAGAACGGATTCTTGGAGGATGCACTTACAGGAATGGCCATTACCATCTTGCAGTCTTTCAGCCAGTTCAGGCGTTGTGCTGCCAGCCCGGCGGAGAACATCACACGTGTGTCTACACGCAAATCGGCTGCCATAGCACAGGCAGAACCTATGGCGATACCTACGTCTATGCTGTTCAATGCGCAGGGAACTCCTTCGGTACGTCCGACGCAGGTGGTGAAGCCGCAATGACCGCAGTTTAAGCCTTGTGTCTGCTCGCGTGTTCCTATCAATACAACACATTCGGCACTTAAGATGTTGTCGGCATCACGAAGGAAAAATTTCATTCCGTGTTCTTCTACCATAGCTATCATAGTGTCCGACAGTTGTTTAATCTCTTCATCTGTGATTAGGGCCACTTCGATAATATCGATTCCTTTTCCTTTCGGAGCAGTGCGCGCAGCCGTCATCATCTGACGTGCTACCTGCAATATATGCTCGTGACGAGCGTCTCTTTCGTTCAGTATCATAACTTTCTTGAATTAATTAGTAAGGCAAAGATAAATGAAAATTGGCAAAATTACACTAGATGATGAAATAAATAGGGGCTATCATTTGAGTCTGATATGAAAAAACTTTCGTATCGGACTTTGTGTTATTGGGTGGAAAAGGCTATCTTTGTATCTGTCAACTTATAAAGTTATGAGTATATGAGTAATAAAATTTATCCTATCGGCATACAGAACTTCGAGAAAATTCGCAAAGGAGGTTATTGCTATATAGATAAGACTGCTTGGATATATCAAATGGTGAAAACTGGCAGTTATTATTTTCTTAGTCGTCCACGTCGTTTTGGGAAAAGTTTGTTACTATCTACTTTGGAAGCCTATTTTCAGGGGAAAAAAGGACTTTTCGAAGGATTGGCGATAGAGAAACTGGAAAAAGATTGGATCAAATATCCCATTCTGCATTTAGATCTGAATGCGGAGAAATATACGAATCCTGAAGCACTCGACCAGGTTTTAGAGAGTGCTTTACGGGGGTGGGAAGCTCTTTATGGTGCACAGGATTATGAGAAAACATTCGCTTCCCGCTTTCAAGGTATTATTCAGCGTGCTTGTGAGAAAGAGGGCCAGAGTGTCGTTATTCTTGTGGATGAATACGATAAGCCTATGTTACAGGCGATTGGTAATGATGAACTCCAGAAGAGTTTTCGTGATACATTGAAGGCTTTCTATGGAGCTTTAAAAAGCAAGGATGGCTGCATTAAATTTGGTATGCTTACGGGAGTTACGAAATTCGGAAAGGTAAGTGTATTCAGCGATCTGAATAATCTGGAGGATATTTCTATGCGTCAGCAGTATATAGAAATCTGCGGAATCAGTGATCGCGAGTTGCATGAGAATTTTGAAACTGAATTGCATGAATTTGCCGATGCGCAAGGTTTGACGTATGATGAAATTTGCACAGAAATGCGTGAAAGATATGATGGTTATCATTTCACTCATGATTCTATAGGTATGTATAATCCGTTTAGTGTACTTAATACCCTTAAATATAATGTGTTTGGCAACTATTGGTTTGAAACGGGCACACCTACTTATCTGGTCGAATTACTAAAAAAACATCATTACGATCTTCACCGGATGGCTCATGAAGAAACCAGTGCCGACGTACTGAATAGTATTGATTCAACTTCCGACAATCCTATCCCTGTGATTTATCAGAGCGGTTATCTTACCATAAAAGGCTACGATCGTGAATTTGAAACTTATCGCCTGGGATTTCCCAATCGTGAAGTGGAGGAAGGTTTTGTGAAATATCTCATGCCTTTTTATGCCAATATAAATGCCGTAGAATCATCTTTTGAGATTCAGAAGTTTGTCCGCGAAGTCCGTTCGGGAGATTATGATTCTTTTTTCCGTCGTCTTCAGAGTTTCTTTGCAGATACTCCTTATGAATTGGTTCGCGATTTGGAATTGCATTATCAGAATGTCCTCTTTATCGTGTTCAAATTAGTCGGTTTTTATGTAAAAGCGGAATATCACACGAGCCAGGGCCGTATCGATCTTGTTTTGCAGACTGATAAATTTATCTATGTCATGGAATTCAAGCTGGAGGGTACGGCTGAAGAAGCCTTGCAGCAGATCAATGAAAAGCATTATGCTAAACCTTTCGAAAGTGATGGGCGAACACTTTTTAAGATTGGAGTGAATTTTAGTGCTGAAACACGAAACATTGAGAAGTGGGTGGCGGAACTTCAATAAATATAATTTTGGCAGGATTTTCAAGAGAACAAATAGATGTTACATATTAATAATGCCTGTATTGCTTTTGGTACGGAAGTGCTTTTCTCCGGTTTCAGTATGAAGCTGGAAAGGGGAGAAACGGCTTGCATTGTCGGTCAATCCGGTTGTGGAAAGACTTCGTTGCTGAATGCGGTAATGGGGTTTGTGCCTTTGAAAGAAGGATCTATACAGGTAGGGGAAACATTGCTTGATATATCGACTATCGATAGTGTCCGCAGACAGATTGCATGGATTCCTCAAGAATTGGCACTACCTTTTGAATGGGTCAAAGAGATGGTGGCTCTCCCGTTCGGACTGAAAGTGAATCGTTCTGTTCCTTTTTCGGAAGAAAGACTTTTCACTTGTTTCGATGAATTGGGGCTGGAACACGAATTATATACAAAGAGGGTGAATGAAGTATCGGGTGGTCAACGCCAACGTATTATGCTGGCTGTGGCTGCAATGCTCAACAAACCTCTCATTATCATAGATGAACCGACTTCTGCTTTGGATGCCGGATCAACCGGTAAAGTCCTGTCTTTTTTCCGGCGACAGGCGGAAAGGGGAACGACTGTGTTAGCCGTATCACATGATAAGGACTTTGCTTCGGGCTGTCATTATTTAATAGAACTGTAATTAATTGAACTGTAACGCAAATCGGATAGAATTGTTAAGAATATATTGTGGGAACGATTGATATATCATATTATAATCTCTTTATAGGGCTGCTATTGCTTGCCATTCCGTTTTTTTACCTTTGGAAATTTAAAACGGGATTGCTGAAACCTGCCGTGATTGGTACATTACGGATGATTATCCAGCTGTTCTTTATCGGCATGTATCTGAAATATCTCTTTTTATGGAACAATCCCTGGATTAATTTTCTTTGGGTGATAATTATGGTATTCGTGGCCGGGCAGACCGCATTGGTACGTACCCAGTTGAAACGTAGTGTTTTATTAATCCCTATTACGGTAGGATTTCTTTGTAGTGTTGTATTGGTAGGCATCTATTTTATCGGTATTGTTCTCCAATTGGATAATATATTTAGCGCCCAATACTTTATTCCAATATTTGGAATTCTGATGGGTAATATGCTGTCGAGCAATGTAATAGCTTTGAATACTTATTATAGTGGGTTGAAACGTGAACAGCAACTATATCGGTATTTATTGGGAAACGGAGCAACAAGGCAGGAAGCGCAGGCTCCATTTATCCGGCAGGCCATCATTAAATCGTTTAGTCCCCTGATTGCGAACATTGCCGTGATGGGATTGGTGGCTCTTCCGGGCACGATGATCGGACAAATTCTGGGAGGAAGCAGCCCGAATGTCGCTATCAAGTATCAGATGATGATTATGGTGATTACTTTCACAGCATCTATGCTATCGCTAATGATTACTATTTCATTGGCTTCGCGTCAATCTTTTGATGCATACGGAAAACTGCTGGAGGTAACAAAAGAACCCAGGAAATGACTGTTATTGACCAGATATTCCATAAAGTAGCTGAAATAGCTATTCCACACTTCTTTATAACAGTGGAGTTTTCAGCATCCGGCACAGAAATGCCGGAACATATCGAGGCTTTCCTGCAGGAAAAATACGAAGTAATTCTTCGTGGAGCCAGTGGACGTAAATTTATCTATAAGGAAGGAGAGTGGCGGCTTATTTTCACTTTCTTCCCTACGGACAGAGTCGTAGACGAACGGTATGCACTGAAAAACAAGGTACAAATGATAAATAAGGTGCAAATGAAAAGCAAAAGCTAACCGGTTATTAGCGTGTTTATTATTTGCCTTTCAACATTCCCCATAAGCAGCGAAGCTGCACGAATTGTTCTTCGGGTTGCACATAACCGCCTTCAAACATCTTTTCCGTTACTTGAAATTTAGAGAGGTGATGGCGTATATACTTCTCTACATCAGGCGATTGTTTCTTGACGAATGACAGCAAATCAACCTTCCCGTCTTCGCGAATGAGCACCTTAGCTTTGATTGTGCGAAAACCGTACTCTTTGCAGTGTTTGGTTTCTACTTTATCAATCCAGAAGATAGCGGTAGCTTTGACCGTATCTGCCGCACAATCTTCGATATTGTCAATCTTTGCAGCCTCGGCTACGGACATTTCGATACTATCACTTTTCTTGGGCTGGCAAGAAATCATCATAACTAACAGGAACAGTAAAGTCAAATTTGTTTTCATCGTATTCATTATTTAGATGAAGTAAAAGTACAGAATTTCAATAAATAACGGAAGCTTTAGGCGAAAATTTATAATTAGTTTTTATTCCGGAACCGGTTTTTATCCGAATTTATCCGATGAAAACAGGCAAAAGGCAAAAAGAATATAAACTCTTTTTGCCTTTTGCCTATTGATAAAACTGAAAAATGAAATTAACTGTTTAATCTAAAATTTATATGGATATAGTTATGGTTTAGCGGAAGTCTTTCAGTTCTTCTTGTAATTTCTGACGGGTAAAGAAGATCCGACTTTTTACGGTACCCAACGGAAGATTCAGTTTTTCTGCTATTTCGCGGTATTTGAATCCGGAAACGTGCATAGCGAACGGAACCCTGTATTCTTTCGGAAGAGCATTGACTACACGGTGCATCTCTTTTAGGTCGTATGTCCTTTCAGTACTTTCAAACCCTGCATCTTGCGGCAAATTAAGATGATAGAGATTATCGGTCTTGTCGACAAATGTCTGGTCGCGAACTACCTTACGATAATTATTGATAAAGATATTGCGCATGATGGTGTACATCCATCCTTTGAAATTTGTATCGGGTGTATATTTATCTTCATTATCTAATGCTTTCAATGAGGTTTCCTGCAGCAAATCGTTTGCTTCTTCGCGGTCTGTTGTCAGTTTGTATGCGAAACGTAGTAATTCTTCCTGAACTCCTACCAAATCTTTTCTGAAGCTTAAACTTTTCATATGTGTTGTTTTTTAAATGTGAGTATTCGTTGTAAAAATTTTGATGATGCAAGTTTAAGATATTTTGTCGACCTTGGTAGGGGAGAATCAGACGTAATTTAGGGGAATTTCTATCAACAGATAGTTTTTAGGTCCTTTTTGATAGTTTCTGGGTGGTATTTTATATCTTTTATGGGGATCTCAAAAAATGGATAACGATAAATTCTCTAAAAAACGATCACTTAGTATGTTAATTCCTATTTTATTTATTATCTTTGCAACCAAATTTTCTACCAATAATGAAAATTAAGGAAATAGTAAGCGCCCTTGAACGATTCGCGCCTCTGCCATTGCAAGACGGATTTGATAATGCCGGCCTGCAAATCGGATTGACAGAAGCGGAAGCAACAGGGGCTTTGTTGTGTCTTGACGTTACCGAAGCTGTGTTGGATGAAGCTATCGCGCTGGGGTACAATCTCGTTATATCGCACCATCCGCTCATTTTCAAGGGCTATAAATCTATCACGGGCAAAGATTACGTGGAACGCTGCATACTGAAAGCAATAAAGAATGATATTGTGATCTATTCAGCACATACTAATCTTGATAATGCACAAGGTGGAGTCAATTATAAGATAGCAGAGAAAATAGGGTTGAAGAATCTGAAAGTGCTCGAACCGAAAGAGAACAGTCTGATTAAGCTGGTGACTTTCGTGCCGGATGCACAAGCCGATAGTGTGCGTGAAGCATTGTTTGCAGCCGGATGCGGAAATATAGGTAACTATGATTCATGCAGTTACAATCTGAAAGGAGAGGGAACTTTCCGGGCAAAAGAGGGAACGCATCCTTTCTGTGGAACAATCGGTGAACTGCATCATGAAAATGAAGTAAGGATTGAAACCATTCTTCCTGTATATAAGAAAGCAGAAGTTATAAAGGCTTTATTGTCTGTACATCCTTATGAGGAACCGGCATTCGACTTGTATCCGTTGCAGAATGACTGGTTGCAGGCAGGTTCGGGAATTGTAGGTGAATTGGATGAATCGGAAACGGAACTCGAGTTTCTGAAACGCATCAAGAAAATCTTCGAAGTGGGTTGTGTACGTCATAACAAACTGACGGGGAGAGAAATACAGAAGGTTGCCTTATGTGGTGGTGCCGGAGCTTTCCTGCTTCCACAGGCAATTCGGATGGGGGCGGATGTCTTTATTACGGGAGAAATCAAATATCATGATTATTTCGGCCATGAGGGTGATATTCTGATGGCAGAGATTGGTCATTACGAAAGCGAACAATATACAAAAGAAATTTTTTATTCCATAATCCGGGATTTATTTCCTAATTTTGCACTCCAATTGAGTAAAATAAATACGAATCCCATAAAATATTTATAAGTAAAATGGCTAGAGAAGCAAAAAAAGATCCGAATGAGTTGACGGTAGAACAGAAACTGAAGACACTGTTCCAACTGCAAACGATGTTGTCTAAGATTGATGAAATCAAGACATTGAGAGGTGAACTTCCGTTGGAAGTGCAAGACCTTGAAGATGAAATTGCTGGTTTGAGTACCCGTATCGACAAGATCAAAGCTGAAGTGGATGAACTGAAATCTGCTATTGCCGGCAAGAGAGTAGAAATTGAAACAGCAAAGGCTTCAGTAGAAAAATATAAGTCACAACAAGACAATGTTCGCAATAACCGTGAATATGATTTCTTGACGAAAGAAATCGAATTCCAGACATTGGAAATCGAACTTTGCGAAAAGAGAATTAAGGAATATTCTGCTGATAAAGAAGAAAAAGAGGCTGAAGTAACGAAGAACGATCAGATTCTTAACGAAAGACTGAAAGACCTTGAGCAGAAGAAGAGCGAACTGGACGAAATTATCTCTGAAACCAAACAGGAAGAAGAGAAATTGAGAGACAAAGCTAAAGATTTGGAAACTAAGATCGAACCGCGTCTGTTGCAGTCTTTCAAACGTATCCGTAAGAACTCTCGCAACGGATTGGGTATTGTATACGTACAGCGTGACGCTTGTGGTGGTTGCTTTAACAAGATTCCGCCCCAGAGACAACTGGATATCCGTTCTCGTAAGAAAGTAATCGTTTGTGAATATTGCGGACGTATTATGATTGACCCGGAATTGGCTGGCGTACAAATCGAACACAAGGTGGAAGAAGCTCCGGTAGCTACTACCAAAAGAGCTATCAGAAGAAAAACTGCTGAATAAGAAGAGCAGTGAAGTAAGTAAAGTTACTTTTTTGATATATAATAAGCCCTGCAGCAATGCTGGGCTTTTTTTGTTTTAACAAGTGCTCGTATAAAAGGAATCGATAAACAAACTTACCCTTTAGTTGTTATCTTTTCATTTCATAAAAACCTGAACTGATATGAATATACGAGTGTGGGGCACATCGCTCCTTATGTTTCTTTCAACTGTGACCGCGGTTGGACAGACCGCAAACCGTTATTTGAAAGCTCCGCTTCCTCAAGATTGGGAAGAGAGCGGGGAAGTGTTTCAACAGATACTTCCGGTAGATGACCATTGGTGGAAGTCATTCCAAGACACCAAACTGGACTCTTTGATAGCTCTGGCAGTAGATCGTAATTACTCCGTTGCCATGGCAATCAACCGTATAGCTGCCGCTCGTGCCAATCTTTGGATAGAACGCAGTAACTTTTTTCCTTCCATCGGATTGAATGCAGGATGGACCCGTCAGGAAACCAGTGGAAATACAAGTTCACTGCCCCAAACAACCGATCATTATTATGATGCTTCGCTAAGCATGAGCTGGGAGCTTGATATTTTCGGCAGTATCCGGAAACGGGTAAAAGCGCAGAAAGAGAATTTTGCCGCCAGCAAGGAAGAATACACTGGAGTCATGGTCTCATTAGCTGCAGAAGTAGCCTCGGCTTATATCAATCTAAGGGAGTTGCAACAAGAGCTTGAAGTGGTGAAGAAAAACAGTGCTTCGCAGGAAGAAGTCCTGAAAATCACGGAAGTACGCTATAACACCGGGCTGGTTGCTAAACTCGATGTGGCACAGGCCAAGTCTGTATTATATAGCACAAAAGCCTCCATTCCCCAGTTGGAAGCGGGTATCAATCAGTATATCACAACATTGGCTGTCTTATTGGGAATGTATCCCCAGGACATTCGTCCTGTTCTTGAATCTAGTGGTACATTGCCCGATTATATGGAACCTATCGGAGTGGGAATGCCTGTCGATTTATTACTGCGACGGCCTGATGTACGAAGTGCGGAATTGAGCGTAAATGCGCAGGCAGCATTGCTTGGAGCTTCGAAAGCGGATTGGTTGCCGAAAGTTTTCTTGAAAGGTTCATTTGGATATGCCGCCCGTGACCTGAAGGATCTCACCAAAAGTAAAAGTATGACTTATGAAATTGCTCCGTCATTGAACTGGACTATTTTCAATGGAGGACAGCTGGTGAATGCAACCCGGCTGGCAAAAGCACAACTGGATGAAGCGATCAACCAGTTTAATCAGACGGTTTTAACTGCCGTACAGGAAACGGACAATGCTATGAATTCCTACCGGAATTCAATCAAACAGATTGTAGCCCTGCGGGAAGTACGCAATCAAGGAATTGAGACATTGAAACTTTCACTGGAACTTTATAAACAGGGACTTTCGCCTTTCCAAAACGTACTTGATGCACAACGTTCTCTGTTATCTTATGAGAATCAGCTGGTACAGGCACAAGGTAGTTCGCTTTTGCAACTGATAGCCCTCTACAAGGCTTTAGGGGGTGGTTGGAGAGAATAAAAATCAATCTATAAAATATATAACCTAACAGATATGAAAAAACTGATGTATATCTTTCTTGCACTGCCTATATTGACGGGTTGCAAGGAGAAGAAAAGTACAGGAGCGATGGGAGGTATGCCAACTCCGGAAATTAGTGTGACCAAACCCATAGTGGAGGATATTACTTTGACGAAAGATTATCCGGGTTATCTGACAACAGAAAAGACGGTGAATCTTGTAGCCAGGGTGAACGGAACCTTGCAGTCTACCTCTTATGTCGCAGGTGGACGGGTGAAACAGGGGCAACTGTTGTTTGTCATTGAACCAACCTTATATAAAGATCAGGTGGAGCAAGCAGAAGCAGAACTGAAAACTGCCCAAGCGCAATTGGAATATGCTCGTAATAATTATAGCCGTATGAAAGAGGCTGTAAAGAGTGATGCGGTCAGTCAGATACAGGTACTTCAGGCTGAATCTTCTGTGAAAGAGGGTGTTGCAGCTGTCAGCAACGCGGAAGCAGCTTTGAGCACCGCCCGTACAAACTTGGGATATTGTTATGTCCGTGCACCGTTTGACGGCACCATCAGTAAGGCGACTGTAGATATAGGAAGTTATGTAGGCGGTTCGTTGCAACCAGTCACATTGGCTACTATTTATAAAGATAATCAGATGTATGCTTACTTTAATGTTGCTGATAATCAATGGTTGGCAATGACGATGGATACCCAGCAGTTACCGACTGATCTTCCTAAAAAAATAATGGTTCAACTGGGAAAGGGGGGAACTGAAAGTTATCCGGCTACGCTCGATTATCTTTCACCAAATGTAGATGTGAATACAGGAACACTGATGGTTCGTGCCAATTTTGATAACCCGAAAGGGATATTGAAGAGCGGATTATATGTAAGCATAACTTTACCTTATGGAGAAGCTAAAAATGCCATGTTGGTGAAAGAGGGCTCTATCGGAACCGACCAGTTAGGCAAATACTTATATATTGTAAATGATTCGAATATAGTTCATTACCGGCATATTGAAATAGGGCAGTTGGTCGACGGCACTTTACGGCAGGTATTGGGTGGACTTTCCCCGCAGGAACAGTATGTCACAGAGGCTTTGATGAAAGTCAGAGACGGAATGAAAGTAAAGCCGCTTCCTGATTCCCTTCCCAAAAGAGGGAAATAAGGTCTTTTGGATAACTGATTGATTAACAAACGAAATCAATAAAGGTGATGTACTTAAAACCGATTAATTAACAAAAGTAACTTTCTGCTCCCTCTCCTTGGGAGAAGGTTGTGGAGAGACTGCTTTTAAACCTATACATTATGTTTTCTAAGTTTTTTATCAACCGACCGATATTTGCTACTGTCCTTGCCCTGCTTATTGTAGTAGCCGGTCTGGTCACACTCAATATATTGCCTGTGGCGCAATTTCCGGAGATCACACCGCCAACGGTGCAGGTCTCTGCGGTTTATCCCGGGGCAAATGCTGAAACTGTTGCTCAAACAGTGGGTATTCCTATCGAACAGCAGGTGAATGGTGTAGACGGCATGCTTTATATGTCTTCCAATTCTTCATCTTCGGGAGCATATTCTCTGACTATTACATTCGCTGTTGGTACGGACATCGATATGGCAACTGTGCAGGTACAAAACAGGGTAAGTATCGCACAATCATCGCTGCCGGAACCGGTGGTGGTGCAAGGGGTCACTGTGCAGAAACAATCTTCAAACATTGTGATGTTTTTGACAATGACTTCGCAGGACTCTGTGTACAACAGCCTGTATCTGACTAATTATGCCAAATTGAATTTAGTGGACCAGTTGACACGTGTGCCCGGAGTGGGTGCTGTGAATGTGATGGGAGCAGGGGATTATTCGATGCGCATCTGGCTCGATCCGGAGGCTATGCGTATACGGAATATTTCACCGCAGCAAGTCTATCAATCCATCCAGTCGCAGAATGTGGAAGTATCTGCCGGATATATCGGTCAGCCTATCGGACAGGATAATAATAATGCTTTTCAGTATACGTTGAATGTTCAGGGACGATTGAAATCTCCGGAACAGTTCGGGAATATTATTATCCGCCGTGAGCAGGACGGGGCGATGCTTCGTCTGAAAGATATTGCACGCATTGATTTGGGGTCTGCTTCATACAGTGTAGTGTCGCGATTGAATGGAAAACCTACGGCTGCTATTGCTATTTACCAGCAACCGGGTTCCAATTCGCTGGATGTTTCAAAAGGAGTGAAAGCTAAGATGGAAGAACTTGCAGAAAGTTTCCCGTCAGGAGTGGCCTATAATGTCACTTTGGATACGACTGATGTTATCCATGCTTCCATTGATGAAGTGATGGTTACTTTCTTTGAAACAACTTTGCTGGTGATACTCGTTATTTTCTTGTTCCTGCAGAATTGGCGGGCAGTGATTATTCCTTGTATTACTATCCCGGTATCGTTGATCGGTACATTTGCCGTAATGGCGGCATTTGGTTTCTCTATCAACACATTAACATTGTTCGGACTGATTTTAGCAGTTGCTATTGTGGTGGATGATGCGATAGTGGTGGTGGAGAACGCTTCGAGATTATTGGAAACTGGGCAGTACTCACCTCGTGAAGCCGTGACAAAAGCGATGGGAGAGATCACGGGCCCGATTGTCGGGGTGGTTCTCGTATTGCTTGCCGTGTTTATTCCAACAATGATGATTAGTGGAATTTCAGGTCAGCTGTATAAGCAGTTTGCGCTGACTATTGCCGCTTCTACCGTATTGAGCGGTTTCAATTCGTTGACATTGACTCCTGCGCTTTGCGCACTGTTTCTTGAAAAGAGTAAACCTTCTAACTTCTTTATATACAAAGGTTTCAATAAGGCTTATGACAAGACACAAGGGGTATATGACAAAATTGTCAAATGGTTGCTTCAACGTCCGGGAATGGCTCTCGCTTCTTATGGCGCTTTGACTGTTATTGCTCTATTGCTTTTTATGCATTGGCCGTCAACTTTTATCCCGGACGAGGATGACGGATATTTTATTGCTGTTGTTCAACTTCCGCCTGCCGCCAGCCTTGAGCGTACGCAAGCAGTGGGAGAAAAGATAAACGGTATTCTGGATTCTTATCCGGAAGTAAAGAATTATATTGGTATTTCCGGCTTTTCTATCATGGGTGGTGGCGAACAGAGTAACTCGGCAACTTATTTTGTGGTACTGAAAAACTGGAGTGAGAGGAAAGGGAAGGAGCATACGGCTGCTGCCATAGTTAACCGTTTTAATGGTGAAGCGTATATGACTATTCAGGCTGCGGAAGTGTTCGCCATGGTTCCTCCGGCTATTCCGGGGTTAGGTGCATCCGGTGGTTTGCAGCTTCAGTTGGAAGACCGGCGTAATCTGGGACCGACGGAAATGCAGCAGGCCATCAATGCCTTGCTTGCTTCTTATCATTCGAAACCGGCTTTAGCATCTGTATCCAGTCAGTATCAAGCAAATGTTCCTCAATATTTCTTGAATATCGACCGTGACAAAGTCCAGTTCATGGGAATTGCCTTGAACGATGTTTTCTCTACATTGGGCTATTATATGGGAGCGGCTTATGTGAATGATTTTGTTGAATTCGGCCGTATTTACCAGGTGAAGATCGAGGCACGCGATCAGGCACAGCGCGTGATTGATGATGTTTTGAAGTTAAGTGTGCCGAATTCGACAGGAGAGATGGTGCCTTTTTCTTCTTTCACCAAAGTGGAGGAACAGTTAGGCCAGAACCAGATTAACCGCTATAATATGTACTCGACTGCTTCTCTGACTTGTAATGTTGCTCCGGGAAGTAGTACCGGGCAGGCTATTCAAGAAGTGGAAGCATTGTTTAAGGAACAGTTGGGAGATGAGTTTGGGTATGAATGGACTTCCGTTGCCTATCAGGAAACCCAGGCAGGGAATACTACTACCATTGTTCTGATTATGGCGTTAATTGTTGCTTTCCTGGTACTTGCTGCACAGTATGAAAGTTGGACCAGCCCGGTAGCAGCCGTCATCGGATTGCCGGTAGCCTTATTAGGTGCCATGATTGGCTGTCTGATTATGGGAACTCCAGTCAGTATTTATACGCAAATCGGTATAATCCTGTTGGTTGCGCTTTCTGCAAAGAATGGAATTTTGATTGTGGAATTTGCCCGTGATTTCCGTGCCGAGGGTAATTCAATTAGGGAAGCTGCCTTTGAAGCGGGGCATGTCCGCTTGCGTCCGATCCTGATGACTTCTTTTGCTTTTGTACTAGGAGTGATGCCCTTGTTATTCGCCACCGGTGCAGGTGCACAAAGTCGTATAGCATTGGGTGCCGCTGTGGTATTTGGTATGGCTATGAATACTTTATTGGCTACCATTTATATTCCTAATTTCTACGAATTCATGCAGAAATTGCAAGAGCGATTCAGCAAAAAGAAAGGAAATGAGGATAGTGAGAAAGATGTTGCCGTATAGAAGTAAAAGGCTGTTTGAAGACTACCTGAAAGGGGAGTTGGTATAGTGACGCCATCTGTTTGGGATGGTGTCACCATAGTAAGCAAATAGCGTCACTATCTTGAACGGATAGTGACGCTATTTTATTCTTGCAGGTAAGTATGTTTTTTAAGGCGAATGAAGCGGATCATTTTTATAAAGATTTGTAATCTGGAATATCCTGGAGGAACGTATAACTCTGGTTTTCATAATCCATCCGGCAGCAATAATGTTGCATTCCGTTGCTGACAATCAGATAATCTACTTTCAGTACCATATTATACCGGGTGATTTGGTCGAAAACAGCCTGTGTAATTTCGATATGTGGTGCTTTATATTCCACAATCATCCGGGCTGATAAATCCCTCCGATAAAGTACGGTGTCGCATCGTTTGGTAGTACCGTTTAACTTTACCATTACTTCATTGGCCAGAAGGGCAGTCGGATATCCTTTGTGTGCAATAAGAAAGTGAACAAAGTGTTGCCGTACCCATTCTTCAGGGGTAAGGGCGACATATCGTTTACGAATTACGTCGAAAATTACATTTTTTCCGTTTCGTACGTTTATTTTAGTGTCGAATACTGGTAGGTTTAACGATAACATTTATTATTTTTGTAAGTTAAATAATGGTTCCCATTATTGGGAGCACAAATTTAATAGATAATTATGAAAACAAAAGAAGAAATCGTAGCTAATTGGCTGCCCCGTTACACAAAACGTAACCTGGAGGATTTTGGAGAGTATATTCTGTTGACTAACTTCAACAAGTACGTCGAGATTTTCGCAAATCAGTTTAATGTTCCCATCTTAGGAAGGGATGCAAATATGATTTCTGCTTCTGCCGAAGGCATCACTATGATTAACTTTGGTATGGGAAGTCCTAACGCTGCCATCATCATGGACTTGCTGGGAGCTATTCAACCCAAGGCTTGTTTGTTTTTGGGAAAATGTGGTGGCATCGACAAGAAAAATCAGCTTGGCGATTTGATTCTCCCTATTGCAGCTATCCGTGGAGAGGGAACTTCTAACGATTATTTTCCTCCCGAAGTTCCTGCATTACCTGCATTTATGTTGCAGCGTGCCGTTTCTTCATCCATCCGTGACAAAGGCCGTGACTATTGGACCGGTACCGTATATACCACCAACCGCCGTATCTGGGAACATGATGATGTATTCAAAGAATATCTGAAAAAGACCCGGGCTATGGCAGTTGATATGGAAACTGCAACTTTGTTCAGTTGTGGCTTTGCCAATCATATTCCTACCGGCGCATTATTATTAGTGTCCGATCAGCCAATGACCCCCGACGGAGTAAAAACAGATAGAAGTGATAATTTGGTTACCAGAAATTATGTAGAAGAGCATGTTGAAATTGGTATTGCTTCTTTGCGCATGATTATTGATGAAAAGAAAACTGTTAAACACTTGAAATTCGACTGGTAATCCGGTCTTTCTGAAAATTATATATGGCAAAACAAGAACTGACCTGTGATGACATCCTCAAGGAATTGAGAGCAAAGCAGTATCGCCCTATCTATTACCTGATGGGAGAAGAGTCGTATTATATCGACTTGATTGCAGATTACATAACGGATAATGTGTTGAGTGAGACGGAAAAAGAATTCAACCTGACTGTTGTGTATGGGGCTGATGTGGATGTGGCAACGATTATAAATGCTGCAAAGCGTTATCCCATGATGTCGGAACACCAAGTAGTAGTAGTTAAGGAAGCACAGGCGGTACGTAATATGGAAGAGTTGTCGTATTATCTTCAAAAGCCTTTGCTTTCCACCATTTTAGTGATATGCCATAAGCATGGAACGTTGGATCGTAGAAAGAAGCTGGCTGCCGAGGTGGACAAAGTTGGTGTACTGTTTGAATCTAAAAAAATAAAGGATGCACAACTTCCCGGTTTTATAGCTTCATATATGAAACGGAAAGGAGTTGATATGGAACCTAAAGCAACTGTTATGCTTGCTGATTTTGTAGGTTCAGATTTGAGTCGTCTGACCGGAGAACTTGAAAAGTTGATTATCACTTTACCTGCCGGGCAAAAACGCGTAACTCCTGAACAGATAGAAAAAAACATAGGCATAAGCAAAGATTATAATAACTTTGAATTGCGCAGTGCTTTAGTGGAAAAGGATATATTGAAAGCAAATAAGATAATAAAATATTTTGAGGAAAATCCGAAAACTAACCCAATCCAAATGACGCTGTCTTTATTATTCAGCTTTTACTCCAATCTAATGTTGGCTTATTATGCACCGGATAAATCAGAGCAAGGGATCGCAAATATGCTAGGACTAAGAACTCCCTGGCAGGCCCGGGATTATATGGCAGCAATGCGAAAATATAGCGGAGTAAAGACGATGCAGATTGTTGGAGAAATACGATATGCTGATGCAAAATCCAAAGGAGTCCAAAATAGTTCTATGACAGATGGAGATATTCTTCGTGAATTAGTGTTCAAAATTTTGCATTAAGTAGGATTAAGAATTACCTATATAATCAGACATATACTTTTACCGTAGATAGAAACGGGAAGTATATGTCTTTTTTTTTGTATTCCCGCAATTACTTCCATTATAAAAAAGACTTTCACAATGCCAGTGATTATTTTACAAATAGATTTACTCCTTTTGTAGTTTTATAGAGTTACCCATTTAACGAACTACACAAAGTATATTTTTAGAATTTTGTATTGATCTATCTTCAAGGAAACTTTTTCTTTTAAATAGGAGCTTTAATTTTTAAACGAGAAAAGTTTACTTATTCTTGAGTTTATCAAAAAAGCATTTTGGATTTTAAAGGTATCGTTTTATAGTGAGAATGGAGATTTTTTCTTTTCTCTAAAATCATCCATTAGTGTCATTTTGATAATCCAGAGTATTTTTGATTACTATAAGCCTATTTTTTCTAGTTTAATAGAAAAATAGAATCTGAATTATAGGGGTAAGTATTTGTATTTCATTTGTTTATGCTAAAAATGAGCTTCCTAGAATTGAAAAAAAATAAATAAGTGGAGATCGGTACGGAAATATTGCAAGGATTCTCTTTTTAGAGAAGATTGTAAAGGATGATTAGAAAAAAATAGCAATATACATTGGTAAAGTATGAGTTGATCCCTTCCTTTTATTGCTTTTGCAACTATCAATATTTACTTTTGTGTATTTATGTGGTTACAAATGTGTCGTATATTTATGTGAATGAATTCCAAATGTAATCAAAAGATGGTGTTTACAATAATATATTTATGCATTTACAAAAATAATACCCTATATACAAATGTAGTTTTTCAGGCATTAACAAATACTTTTATCTCTATTATCTTATTATAAATCAAGATTATATAGTTTATTATATCAATTAGTGCTATAAGAGCCTTCTATATGTGGTATGTATATTTGTGAATGTCTCTATTTGAGTTTCATTTGTGTTATATATATGGTTGTATATCTGTATTTTATGATATATAATTAAACTAAAGCTATATGCTTATAATAACTCGTTTTATTCTATATACAAGCGTAATATTCGATTTGTATAATATAATACACTTTTGTAATATTAATATTTTTATATTTGTAATTTGCTTTTGTGAATCTAATTATTTACCTTTGTATAATCAATGAGATAGTGCGTATTTTTGTGAAATAGGTACATAACACATACAATTGTAATAAAAAGAAGGTAGTATGGAAATAAAAGACAGAATCAGAATGATAATGGAAAGAGAAAAAGTTCCTCCTAGAGTTTTTGCTGAAACAATTGGAGTGCAACAATCTACTCTCTCTCATATTTTAAATGATCGGAATAAACCCAGCTTAGAGGTCGTTATGAAGGTTCATCAAAAGTATGACTATGTAAATCTTGAATGGTTGCTTTATGGTAAGGGCGAAATGATGGTGTCTGAAGAAGGAACTTCCTTTTCTTCTTCTAATCACGATTATCTGCCTTCTTTATTCGACGAGAATCCCGTAAATCCGTCCAAAGAACCGACTCTTCCGGAAAATCGCAAGGAAACGCCGTTAAGAAACGCCGAAAATGCCCCCAAAGAGATTGTAAAACAGGAGATTAGGTATATAGAAAAGCCTGCCAGGAAAATCACGGAAATAAGAATATTTTTCGATGATAATACCTATGAGACGTTTCGACCTGAAAAATGAAGAGTAAAATCGGTGGTTTGAGCAATTTCCTGTATCTTTGCACCCGGAATACGAATTTATACTTTTATATCCATACATGAAGAAATTTATTTTAGATCTGACAGTGACCGAGAATATCAGATTGAATGCAAACTATGTATTGCTAAAATTGACCTCTCAGTCATTACTGCCCGAAATGTTACCTGGGCAGTTTGCCGAACTCCGGGTGGACGGTTCGCCTACTACATTCTTACGGCGTCCCATTTCTATTAATTTTGTAGATAAACAGCGAAATGAGGTCTGGTTTCTGATCCAGCTGGTTGGTGATGGAACAAGACGTTTGGCAGAGGTTAATCCCGGTGAAACAATAAATGTAGTGCTTCCACTGGGAAATGCATATACAATGCCTCTGGAGGCTTCTGATAAGCTCTTATTAGTTGGTGGAGGTGTCGGAACAGCCCCTATGCTTTATTTAGGTGAGCAGTTGGCTAAAAAAGGCCATAAACCTACGTTCCTGTTAGGTGCCCGTAGCGACAAAGATCTGTTGCAGCTGGAAGAGTTTGCCAAATATGGAGAGGTATATACCACCACGGAAGATGGTAGCCATGGAGAAAAAGGATATGTTACCCAACATTCTATATTAAATAAGGTACGATTTGAGCAGATTTACACTTGTGGTCCCAAACCGATGATGGTGGCTGTGGCAAAATATGCCAAAAGTAATCAGATAGAATGTGAAGTATCTTTGGAAAATACAATGGCTTGTGGTATCGGAGCATGCTTATGTTGTGTGGAAAATACGACAGAAGGTCATTTGTGTGTATGTAAAGAAGGTCCTGTTTTTAATATAAATAAACTACTATGGCAGATTTAAGTGTAAACATTGGTGAATTACAAATGAAAAACCCGGTGATGACAGCATCTGGTACATTTGGATATGGTGAAGAGTTCTCCGACTTCATTGATATAGCGCGAATAGGTGGTATTATTGTAAAAGGAACTACTCTTCACAAACGTGAAGGAAACCCTTATCCGCGTATGGCAGAGACTCCTTCTGGGATGTTAAACGCTGTAGGACTGCAAAATAAGGGTGTTGATTACTTTGTGGAGCATATATATCCCCGTATAAAAGACATCCAAACGAATATGATTGTAAACGTTTCGGGATCTGCCATCGAAGATTATGTAAAAACAGCTGAAATCATTAATGAACTTGACAAAATTCCTGCTATAGAGCTAAACATCTCTTGCCCTAATGTAAAGCAAGGTGGTATGGCTTTTGGTGTGTCAGCAAAAGGGGCGTCAGAAGTAGTAAAAGCAGTGCGTTCAGCTTACAAAAAGACACTTATCGTAAAACTCTCCCCGAACGTTACGGACATCACTGAAATAGCTCGTGCAGCAGAAGAAAGTGGTGCGGATAGCGTGTCATTAATCAATACATTGCTGGGTATGGCGATTGATGCGGAACGTAAACGCCCTATTTTGTCAACTATAACAGGCGGAATGTCGGGAGCAGCCGTAAAACCTATCGCATTACGTATGGTATGGCAAGTTGCCAAGGTGGTAAATATTCCTGTCATTGGATTGGGAGGTATTATGGACTGGAAAGATGCTGTTGAATTCATGCTTGCAGGTGCGACGGCCATCCAAATTGGTACGGCAAATTTCATAGATCCTGCTGTGACTATTAAAGTGGAAGATGGTATAAATAATTACCTGGAAAGACACGGATGTAAGTCTGTAAAGGAAATAATTGGTGCGCTTGAGGTATAATTGAAAACATACAATAACCCTTCGCATTAAGTCTGCAAGAAAAATGCTATTTCTCTTTTAAATAAAGAAAGGATAAACAGGCAGGTAGTGGCAGATGAAAAAGAAGTTCGTGTTTAGAGGAATTGTCTACGGACAGAATCTTTAGATTGAAGATAAAATAAAAACGACGGTGAGGATTTACGTAATCTTCACCGTCGTTTTTATTTACACTTTATTTTACTCCCCTAATAGGTCGGGACGAAGTTTTCTGGTGCGTTCCAGGGACTGTTGCAGTTCCCATTCTTTGATCTTTGCTTCATGCCCGGATAATAGAATATCGGGAACTTTCCAGCCTTTATAATCAGCAGGTCGTGTATATACAGGTGCTGCCAGCAAATTATCCTGGAAAGAATCGGAAAGTGCGGATTGTTCATCGGAGATGACTCCGGGAATGATACGTACGATAGCATCTGCCATCACTGCTGCCGCTAGTTCTCCTCCTGTTAATACATAATCGCCGATACTGATTTCTTTAGTAATCAGATGTTCGCGAATACGGTAATCGATGCCTTTAAAGTGTCCGCAAAGAATAATGAGATTCTGTGCCAGAGAGAGAGTGTTGGCCATCGGTTGGTTGAATTGTTCTCCGTCAGGGGTCGTGAAGATAACTTCATCGTAGTCACGTTCTGCCTTTAGAGCATTGATGCAGCGTTCGATAGGTTCTATTTTCATCACCATTCCGGCAAATCCTCCAAAAGGATAATCATCGACACGACGATATTTATCTTCGGTGTAATCACGTAAATTGTGAATGTGTATTTCTGCAAGTCCTTTATCTTGAGCTCGTTTCATGATAGAACAATTGAAGAAACCTTCAATCATTTCGGGTAAAACTGTTATAATATCAATGCGCATAATCTTTTAATTTTTCGCAAAAGTACAAATATTCAAAGATAAACATGTATTTTTGCCTTAAACAATCGAAGAAATATGGATATAAAAGAAAAAATAGAGGAATTGCGTGCCGAACTTCATCGGCATAATTATAATTATTATGTGTTGAATGCTCCTGAAATCTCGGATAAAGAGTTTGACGATAAGATGCGTGAACTTCAGGATCTGGAACAAGCACATCCGGAATATAAAGATGAAAATTCACCCACTATGCGCGTGGGGAGCGACTTGAACAAGAATTTTACGCAAGTGGCTCATAAATATCCTATGCTGTCATTGGCAAATACATATTCGGAAGCGGAAGTGACGGACTTCTACGATCGTGCCCGTAAAGCGCTAAATGAGGATTTCGAGATTTGTTGTGAAATGAAATATGACGGTACTTCTATTTCGTTGACCTATGAAAATGGGAAGTTGGTTCGTGCCGTCACCCGTGGAGATGGAGAAAAAGGCGATGATGTGACGGATAATGTGAAAACAATCCGTTCTATCCCGCTTGTATTACATGGTGATAATTATCCCGCTTCTTTTGAGATACGTGGGGAAATTCTTATGCCATGGGAAGTGTTTGAAGAGTTGAATCGGGAAAAAGAGGCACGTGAAGAACCGCTTTTTGCCAATCCAAGAAATGCGGCGTCCGGTACATTGAAGTTGCAAAATTCTTCTATTGTAGCTTCTCGCAAGCTGGATGCTTATTTATATTATTTATTGGGAGATAATCTGCCTTGTGACGGACATTATGAAAATCTTCAGGAAGCGGCAAAATGGGGCTTTAAAATCTCTGATTTGACGCGTAAGTGCCAGACATTGGAGGAGGTCTTTGAATTTATCAACTATTGGGATGTAGAACGTAAAAATCTACCGGTTGCCACTGATGGGATTGTTTTGAAGGTGAACAGTTTAAGACAACAGAAAAATTTGGGTTTTACGGCTAAGTCTCCTCGATGGGCTATTGCCTATAAATTCCAGGCAGAACGTGCATTGACCCGATTGAATAAGGTGACCTATCAGGTAGGAAGAACCGGAGCAGTCACTCCGGTAGCTAATCTGGACCCTGTACAGCTTTCGGGAACTGTCGTAAAACGTGCATCCTTACATAATGCGGATATCATCGAAGGACTTGATTTGCATATCGGAGACATGGTTTATGTGGAAAAAGGTGGTGAAATTATTCCTAAGATTACGGGAGTAGATAAAGATGCACGTAGTTTTATGCTTGGGGAGAAGGTTCGATTCATCGTCAATTGTCCCGAATGTGGTAGTAAATTAGTCAGGTATGAAGGGGAAGCCGCTCATTATTGCCCTAATGAAACAGCGTGTCCTCCTCAAATCAAAGGCAAAATCGAGCATTTTATTAGTCGAAAGGCTATGAATATTGATGGATTGGGACCGGAAACCGTGGATATGTTTTATCGCTTGGGGTTAATTAGAAATACGGCCGACTTATATAAACTCACAGCTGATGATATCAAAGGTTTGGATCGTATGGGAGAAAAATCGGCGGAGAACATTGTAACGGGGATTGCACAAAGTAAAACCGTTCCTTTCGAACGTGTTATTTTTGCTTTGGGAATTCGTTTTGTTGGTGAGACTGTGGCCAAAAAGATAGCAAAATCGTTTGAGAATATAGATGATCTGCAACAGGCAGATCTTGAAAAATTGGTAAGTATCGATGAAATCGGAGAAAAAATAGCCCAGAGTATACTTGCATATTTTGCGAATGAGTCTAATCGTGAGTTAGTTGCCAAGCTAAAAGAGGCTGGACTGCAGCTTTATCGCACCGAAGAAGATTTAAGCGGATATACGGATAAGTTAGCGGGCCAGTCTATCGTTATCAGCGGTGTGTTTGTTCATCATTCACGTGACGAATATAAAGAGCTTATCGAGAAAAACGGAGGGAAAAATGTAGGAAGCATTTCTGCGAAAACAAGTTTTATACTGGCTGGGGACAATATGGGACCTGCAAAGCTTGAAAAAGCAAAAAAACTTGGAATAACCATATTAAGCGAAGACGAATTTCTGAAACTTATATCGTAAGATAAGAAAAATATTCGTACTTTTGCGGCTAAATAAATTAGAGATTATAATTAAAACTCATGATACAGACTAAATTGAAAGGAATGGGGGTAGCACTGATTACTCCTTTCAAAGAGGATGAGAGCGTTGACTATGACGCGTTGATACGTATGGTGGACTATCTATTACAGAATAATGCGGATTTCTTGTGTGTGCTGGGGACTACAGCTGAAACACCGACTCTGACCGAGGAAGAAAAGAAAACTATAAAAAAGATGGTAATTGACCGCGTTAACGGAAGAATTCCTATTCTGTTGGGTGTAGGTGGTAATAATACTCGTGCTATTGTAGAAACATTGAAAAATGATGATTTCACAGGAGTTGATGCCATATTGTCTGTTGTGCCGTATTATAATAAACCTTCTCAAGAAGGTATTTATCAGCATTATAAAGCGATTGCGGAAGCTACGGAGCTCCCCATCGTATTGTATAATGTTCCGGGACGTACGGGGGTAAATATGACTGCTGAAACTACTTTGCGGATTGCCCGCGATTTTAAGAATGTAGTTGCTATTAAAGAAGCATCCGGCAATATTACGCAAATGGATGATATTATTAAAAATAAACCGGAAAATTTCAATGTAATCTCCGGAGATGATGGTATAACCTTTCCGCTTATTACATTGGGAGCCGTTGGTGTGATTTCAGTAATCGGTAATGCTTTTCCTCGTGAATTTAGCCGTATGACGCGCCTGGCGCTTCAAGGAGACTTTGCCAATGCATTAACCATTCACCATCGATTCACGGAATTATTCAATTTATTGTTTGTTGATGGAAATCCGGCAGGAGTAAAATCAATGTTGAATGCCATGGGTATGATCGAGAATAAACTTCGGTTGCCACTAGTTCCTACTCGCATTACCACATTTGAGGCAATACGCAAGGTTTTGAATGAGTTGAATATTAAATGTTGATGCCTTCTTCAGCGAGGAATTCATAATAAACACTTAGATGATTTATTTTAAGACAGTCGCTGTCTATTGTGAAAGGGTTATATTTCTTATTAATTACGTTTTTCGATACAGGTTTTTCACCTTCCTAAAGCATAGCTTTAGGGAACGGATAGCTACGCTTTAGCCTATCTAAAGCATAGCTATTTGAGGGCTTGATAAGAAATTCTAATAGCCATTGTGACATATTTCATTTCCAAACAGGTGAAAAAGGCTGTGTAAGAGTTGCCCTTCACCCGTAAACGACTTATTTATAGGGAGCCCGGAAGAAAGGTGAAGGTGAAGAGGGAATTGAAAATAAAAGATATGAGGGGATGTATCGCTTGTTTATAATGACTGACTTTTGAATCTTTTTAGTTTAGTTATAGCTAATTTCTTCGATGAAATGGGAGAAAATAAAAATCCTCCACATCAAATGCAGAGGATTTTGTGATCGCGACAGGATTCAAACCTGTAACCGGCTGATCCGTAGTCAGCTACTCTATTCAGTTGAGCTACGCGACCATTGTTTAATATTTTTAGTAGTGACCGCGACAGGATTCAAACCTGTAACCGGCTGATCCGTAGTCAGCTACTCTATTCAGTTGAGCTACGCGGCCATTCTGTTAATTCAAAAAAGTGATCGCGACAGGATTCAAACCTGTAACCGGCTGATCCGTAGTCAGCTACTCTATTCAGTTGAGCTACGCGACCGTTATTTTGTTTTAACGGGTGCAAAGATACGGACTTTTCCCGAATTAGCAAGCTTTTCACCGACTTTTTTTGTAGAAAATTATTCTATGAACCGATAATTGAATAGTTGTAAACCTATACTTAGTCCGACATTCCACTCCCTTTTCGGTGAGCTATAATGATTTACATATGCAGAGATATCTCCAAAAGGCAATTGACATACAACAGAAATTTCTCCTAAATATTCAAACTTGGAGAAAGCTTTTCCGTAATATGCTTTATTCAACGAGTTTTTTTCGATTGGATAAATAGGCATAAAACCATAAAATTCTCCCCGAAGATGGAACATCTGGCTTAAACGGTAAATAGGCCGAATGCCGGCTCCGACAAATTGATTGGCACGAAAGGCTTCGTTGTAAGTCAATTTGCTATGTAATGTAGGAGAAAACTCTCCAGCTTGCATCATTGTGGCCGTATAGTTCTCGGAGAAGTTTTTGGAGGCATACAGGGCTTTCAAATACCATCCTAAAACCCAATGTTCACTCATATTATGATATTTCTCTTTCATATAAGATAATTGCAGCCAGGAGTGATGATCTTTGTTGTTACTGGTCGTACTTCCTTCGCCCGGATAGAATCGTTCTTTTCCAACGAAAATCTGGGCTACAAGGGCTTCTCTGTATCCACGTGTAGGATATTGTTTGGAATTAAGAGTACTTCCATTAAAACTAATTGATCCACCAAATAAATCATAGCGGCTTTTATCAAATTTGTCATTTCCGAAGTCAATGACACTTTTTTGAAAATATTTATCCTCTATTCTTGCAATTCCTACTCCAAACTCTGCTCGCTTGCTCGAAAGGAAAGGTAATCCAACCTGTAATTTCAAGAAACGTTCGTCTTTCTGGTTAAAGGCCGGTTTGTTATTTCGCGAAAAAAGTTTGTCCTTCTTAAAATAGTCGAAAGTACTGATCGAACCTATAAGACGATACGAGGTAGGAATGGCAGTGGCAAAGTCTATTTTTGCCATAAATTGCACGTTGTTATATACCTTTCCAAGTTGCCCGTCAAGAATAAACTCTTTGGCATAGTAGTTTAAGTCCTGATAACTAAGTCCCAGGTAGATCTGATTCGAATTGGAGGTGGATATGTTACCTCCCAGCCGTACAGCAAAGTTGTTTTCCAGTTTGACTTTTAAATGCAGATCATAGGTGTCATCTTCTGGATTATAAATTGCATGCGGTATGATTTCTGAAATCATTTTATCTGATAGCAATCGAAAATAACCTTGCTTTAAATCTTCATAGGTGAATTCTTTGTTATCCGACTTATGAAATTCTTTCTTCATATATGCCTGTTGTTGTGGATTAGCTCCATCAATGATGATATTTTTAAAACGTAGTTCCGGGAAATTACTACGGTATACCATTCTCCTTAAACGAATATTGTCCAGATTCACACGCCGATGGATACGGCTTTTGATAGAATCCATCATGCTGATGGTTCGATTATATCCTATATCATGTAATTCGTCGATGCGTTGAAAATCCATCAGATTGACGTTGTCATATTTGAACGTCATTAAAATCCCCATAGAGTCCGGAATAGAATAGTCGGTTTTCTGCATCACCATATTCTCAATTTGACTCATGAGGTCATTTTCCTTGGGTTTAGTGGGATTGGTGGATACAACGCTTCCTATAATGACATCCGGATGAAAATCATCTCTCATGACGTCCGTGGGAAAGTTATTATAGATACCTCCATCGTAGGCCAGTACATTGTCTATTTCAATGGGTTTAAACATGAAAGGGAAGCTCATGGAAGCTCTGACGGCATCTCCTAAATCTCCTTCCTTCATGACTAACTGTTTTTTATTGTACACATCGGACGCAATGCAACGGAAAGGAACAAAAAGTTTATCAAAATCTCCCTTACAAGCGGCCGTAGCACGTGCATATAGGTCAACAAACACGAGATTCATTTGAATCGGGTTGACAACACTGGTAGGCAGGAATTGAGGTTTTAAACTCTTCAGTGAATCTTTGAATGAAAAACGAATATTGAAAAATTCGGGAGTGGGAAGATTCTTTTTGAAATGATATACGTATTTCTCTTCCACTTCTCCGGAATACCATCGTTTAAAGTCCTCCGATTTGAGCAGTTCTACCATGTCGTCAGGAGAGTATCCCATGGCATACAAGGAGCCGATAATGGCTCCCATGGAAGTACCAGCAATGTAGTCAATAGGGATGTTGTTTTCTTCCAATGCGCGAATGATGCCGATGTGCGTCATTCCTTTGGCGCCACCACCGCTTAATACAAGTCCTACTTTTTGGGCATGGATAGCCGGGATAATCAGCCATAAAGTAATGAACACTAAAAAAATCTTTCTCATAACCCAAATCAAACAATTGAATTTTTTGTCTATTAAGTGTTCAAATATATACAATACTTTTCAATTAATCGATATTTTGCCGATCGTTTTAAATTGAAAAAGAGCATTACAACGTGTATTTAACGTTGAATGCTCTTTCTTGAAGTATGTGTAATGTTTAAAGGGGCGATATTAAATCAGCTCAATGCTACGTTTTACGAAGTTATTCAAAGCTTCACCTCTTAACATATTGTTTTGAAGTAAGGCCAGATCGATAAGCTGGCGGATAACTTTGTTATTGCTTGCATAGCCGATAAAGATAGCTTCTTTCTTGCTTTTCAGATCATCCCACTTCTTGTCGAGATCGTTTAATTCATCTTTTTCAGCTGTTGGGATGTCTTCTTCCTTTTTATCCTTCTGTTTGTCTTTCAACTCATTACGTTGTTTGTTGACGTTATCCATTTCGGAGAGTATCGGAGCTACTTCTGCTTGACAGGCATTCTCTTCTTCATTCAATACTTGTTTTATCAACTTGTGGTCTGAATTCAGGATCAGATTGAACATGTCAGGCATTTCGCCGTAGAAGCTCATTCCGGCTTGAATATTTGCCATTTCTTTCATACGACGCATATATTCGCTTTGAGTAATCATGACCGGAGCCGAATTTTCTCCCAACGCTTGCGTCATCACATTGAATTCAACCTTATCCATTTTAGGCAATTGGCTCTTGAAGGCTGTTGTGATTGCATCTTGTTTGTTGGCTTCCAGAGTTTCACCTTTCTTGTCTTCTTTTACAATCAGATTGTCAACAACATCACTGTCTACACGGGTGAAACGGGATTTCTCAAGCTTTTGCTCCAACATACTTACCATAGCTACATCTAACTGGCCATCCATGAGCAAGACATTATAGCCTTTATTGGTTGCAGCCTCAATATAGCTGTATTGTTCGTCCTTGTTATTTGCATACAGATAGATTAGATTTCCATCTTTGTCTGTCTGGTTATCTTTAATAAGGGTCTGATATTCCTCGAATGTGTAATGTTTGTCATTTGTATCGGTGAAAAGGGCGAATTTTTGCGCTTTATCATAGAAATCCTCTTGTGTGAGCATTCCATAATTGATAAATATTTTCAAGTCGTTCCACTTTTCTTCAAACTGCTTACGATCATTCTTGAATATAGACTGTAAACGGTCGGAAACTTTCTTGGTGATATAAGTTGAAATCTTCTTCACGTTTGAGTCGCTTTGCAAGTATGAACGGGAAACGTTCAACGGAATATCCGGAGAATCTATTACTCCATGTAACAAAGTCAGGAAGTCCGGCACAATGCCTTCAACAGAGTCTGTTACATATACTTGATTGCAATATAACTGAATCTTGTTCTTATTTAATTCAATATTGCTCTTTACCTTCGGGAAGTAGAGGATACCAGTCAGATGGAATGGATAATCCACATTCAGGTGAATCCAGAAGAGTGGTTCATCAGACATCGGATATAGCTTGCTATAGAATGATTTGTAATCTTCATCCGAAAGTTCGCTAGGTTTGCGTGTCCACAAAGGAGTGGTGTCATTGATTATATTATCTTCAGCCGTTTCTACCTGTTTGCCGTCTTTCCATTCTTTCTTTTTTCCAAATGCAATAGGAACAGGAAGGAAGCTGCAATATTTCTTCAGAAGTTCGGAGATACGTGCTTCTTCGAGGAATTCTTTGCAGTCGTCATCAATGTATAAGATGATATCTGATCCACGGTCGGCTTTTTCTATTTCTTCAATAGTGAATTCAGGGCTGCCATCACAAGTCCATTTTACGGCTTTTGCATCGTCTCTGTATGATTTAGTGATAATCTCCACTTTCTTTGCAACCATAAAGGCAGAGTAGAAGCCAAGTCCGAAATGTCCGATAATGGCATTTGCATCGTTCTTATACTTCTCCAGGAAGTCATTAGCTCCAGAGAAAGCTATTTGATTGATGTACTTCTCTATTTCTTCTGCAGTCAAACCGATACCACGGTCAGAAATGGTAATAGTATCTTTGCCTAATTCAACGTGAACAGTTAAGTCACCCAGTTCACCTTTGAATTCGCCAATAGAAGCAAGCGTATTCAGCTTCTGAGTGGCATCTACCGCATTGGATACTAACTCGCGCAGAAAAATCTCATGGTCACTGTACAAAAACTTTTTAATGATAGGGAAAATGTTTTCTGTTGTAACCCCAATATTACCTTTTTGCATAATACGTATATTTTTTTAGTTTATCTATTGATTAATTTTAATTGATATTTGTCCATACAGAGACAAAAAAAATGCCAGACCCGAAGGTCTGACATTATGGCATATTAAATTATTTTCTTATTCAGGAAATAACTCTATTCCGGAGAAACAACTTTCATCTCCAATTCGCCTTTTTCTTCATTAAGGGTTACTTGAATAGTATCTCCCTCTTTTAAAGACGAGGAAATGATGAGCTCGGATAAACCATCCTCCAGATAGGTTTGAATTGCGCGCTTCAAAGGACGGGCGCCATATTGTATGTCATATCCCTTGCTAGCGATGAATTCTTTCGCCTTATCTTCAATAACAAGCTTGTAACCAATAGATTCTATTCTATCGTACAATCCTTTTAGCTCTATGTCTATAATCTTTGTTATCGCTTCCAGAGAAAGTTGATCAAACGTGATAATCTCATCTACACGATTGATGAATTCAGGCGCGAATGATTTATTTAGAGCTTTTTGTATAACACTTCGCGAGAATTCTTTATCATCCAGGCGGCTTTGTGTCGCAAAACCAACACCACGTCCAAATTCTTTCAGCTGGCGGGTTCCGATATTGGAAGTCATGATAATAACGGTATTTTTGAAATCTACCATTCTGCCATAACTGTCAGTCAGACGACCCTCATCCATTACCTGAAGCAGGATATTGAATACATCCGGATGTGCTTTTTCTATTTCATCAAGCAATACAATAGAGTATGGTTTACGGCGCACTTTTTCTGTCAGCTGGCCACCTTCTTCATATCCTACGTATCCCGGAGGTGCCCCAACCAAGCGTGAAACAGTGAACTTTTCCATATATTCACTCATATCGATACGAATCAGTGCATCGGCAGAACCGAACATATACTTGGCCAACTCTTTTGCTAGGTGAGTTTTACCAACTCCTGTCGGACCTAAGAACATAAACGTGCCAATGGGCTTATTAGGATCTTTGAGTCCTACACGGCTTCGCAAAATGGCTTTGACCAGCTTTTCTATCGCTGTGTCTTGTGCGATGACTTTAGCTTGCAAATCTTCTTTCATACCTGCTAGCTTGATGCCTTCGGCCTGTGCCATTCGTTGTACTGGAATGCCTGACATCATTGAGATAACATTGGCAATTTCTTCTGCATCAACAGTTTGCCTGTTTTCTTTTAGATTGGCTTCCCATTCTTTTTTCATCTCATCCAATTGGATAGAAAGTTCTTTCTCCTTATCACGGAAGCTGGCTGCAAGTTCAAAATTCTGCGATTTTACGGCTTCATTTTTCTTGTTTTTAGCTTCTTCGATCAGCTTTTCCTGTTCTTCTATCTCTTTGGGTACATTGACATTAGTAAGATGTACACGTGAGCCGGCTTCATCTAAAGCATCAATGGCTTTATCAGGGAAATTACGATCTGTGATATAGCGGTCTGTCAGCTTGACACATGCTTCCAATGCTTCATCTGTATAATACACATTGTGATGATCTTCATACTTATCCTTGATATTACGCAAAATCTGCAGAGTTTCGGCAGCAGTAGTCGGTTCTACGATTACTTTTTGGAAACGACGTTCCAATGCGCCATCTTTCTCAATATTCTTACGATATTCATCAAGAGTGGTGGCACCGATACATTGTATTTCTCCTCTTGCCAATGCTGGCTTTAGCATATTGGCGGCATCCATAGAGCCTGCTGCAGAGCCTGCGCCTACAATCGTGTGAATTTCATCAATGAATAATATAACATTCGGATTCTTCTGCAATTCATTGAGAATGGAACGGATACGTTCTTCAAATTGTCCACGGTACTTTGTTCCTGCCACAACAGCAGTCATGTCAAGAGCAACGACTCGTTTATCAAACAGGATACGCGAAACCTTTTTCTGAATGATTCTCAATGCAAGACCTTCAACAATCGCTGATTTTCCTACACCGGGTTCACCAATCAGAATTGGGTTATTCTTTTTGCGTCGACTTAATATCTGCGCTAAACGTTCGATTTCTCTTTCTCTGCCCACAACAGGATCCAACCGTCCTTCTTCTGCCGCTTTTGTCATGTCAGTACCGAAATTGTCAAGTACCGGCGTATCATTAGACGGCTTCTTGGAAGCGGTTTGTGCCTGTTGGCGTTCATCCGAACCACCTCTGCCGGAACGAGGAGAAGACATTTCTTCGTCATCCTCATCGTCTTCCGAAAAGCCCATGCCGGAATTGACATCCGGCTGCAATGTAGCTTGCTCCAGTACTTTCACGTAGTTTATATCGTTTGCTTCAAGTACGGAAGCCGCCATATTGTTTTTTTCTCTTAAAATAGCCAATAATACATGTTCTGTATCAGCGATGTTACTTTTCATTCCACGAGCTTCTAAAATACACATTTTTAATATCTTTGCCGCATCATTAGATAACGGCACCTCTGCATCAGGCAATAACATTTCATCAGCTTCTGCCTTCAGCTGAGCTTCAATCTGTTGCTTTATAGCAGCCAGATTGGTGTTGAGTTTAGACAATATCTCGATAGCTTTTCCTTCACCGTCACGGAGTATTCCCAGAAGCAGGTGTTCGGGACCTATATACCTACTTCTCAACCGGTTCGCTTCTTCCTTACTATAGACGATAATGTCGGAAACTCTTTGTGAGAATTGATTATTCATACTTTTTTCCTTTTCTTCTAAGGGTTATTCACTGGCAAATATACGCATTTAATCAAGTTTGTATTGCAATATTTGCTTTATTTCTTATATCTACAAATGGCGTGCCATAAAAACAGTGTATTTGTATTATATATATAAGGTATAACAAATAATAGGCTCTTTTTTACCGATGTTATTTATCTTTCCATATTATATTTATCGTTTTTATCTTTTTATTTTTGTATTTTAAAGTTTGGCGGGTTATCGTCTCGGTCATGATAAAACTTTCTTTCTAAAAACTTTCGTATATCGGGGAAAAGTAGTACTTTAGCGTGGTTTTTCACAAACCGTAGAATGTATAATTAATAATCATTTTAAATGCTTGAACAAGACAGAATTATAAAGATTAACATCGAGGAGGAAATGAAGTCATCGTACATTGACTACTCCATGTCGGTCATCGTTTCGCGTGCCCTTCCGGATGTTAGAGATGGATTTAAGCCTGTTCACCGTAGAATTTTATACGGAATGATGGAATTAGGCAATACTTCAGACAAACCTTATAAAAAGTCAGCGAGAATCGTGGGTGAGGTACTTGGTAAGTATCATCCTCATGGGGATTCTTCTGTTTATTTTGCAATGGTACGTATGGCGCAGGAATGGGCAATGCGTTATCCTTTGGTAGATGGACAGGGAAACTTTGGTTCTGTGGATGGTGATAGCCCTGCTGCTATGCGTTATACAGAAGCTCGTCTCAATAAGTTGGGTGAAGCAATGATGGATGACCTGTATAAGGAAACCGTTGATTTTGAGCCAAACTTTGATAATACGCTGGTGGAACCTAAGGTGATGCCGACGCGTATCCCGAACCTTCTGGTGAACGGAGCATCCGGTATTGCTGTTGGTATGGCTACCAATATGCCTCCTCATAATCTTTCGGAAGTGATTGAAGCATGTGATGCATATATTGATAATCCGGAAATTACGGTAGAGGAACTGATGGAATTTGTTAAAGCACCGGATTTCCCTACTGGCGGATATATATATGGTGTGAGTGGTGTACGCGAAGCATATTTGACAGGTCGCGGACGTGTAATTATGCGTGCGAAAGCTGAAATTGAAAGCGGACAAACACATGACAAGATCGTAATAACAGAGATTCCTTATAATGTAAATAAGGCCGAACTGATTAAATATATTGCTGATCTTGTAAATGATAAGAAGATAGAAGGTATCTCAAATGCCAACGATGAGTCTGACCGTGATGGTATGCGTATTGTTATTGACATAAAACGTGATGCAAATGCAAGTGTAGTGTTGAATAAACTCTATAAAATGACAGCTTTGCAGACCTCTTTTGGTGTTAACAATGTGGCTTTGGTTCATGGACGTCCAAAAACGTTGAATCTAAGAGATTTAATTAAATATTTCATAGAGCATAGACACGAAGTTGTTATTCGTCGTACTCAGTTCGATCTTCGTAAGGCGAAAGAGCGTGCGCACATTCTTGAAGGTTTGATTATTGCTTCAGATAATATTGATGAAGTAATTCGTATCATTCGTGCTGCAAAAACTCCGAATGACGCAATAACAGGCTTGATTGAGCGATTTAACCTGACAGAAATTCAGGCTCGTGCAATTGTAGAAATGCGTTTGCGTCAGTTAACCGGTCTGATGCAGGATCAGCTTCATGCGGAATACGAAGAAATAATGAAGCAGATAGCTTATTTGGAAAGTATTCTGGCTGATGATGAAGTATGTCGTCGGGTAATGAAAGAGGAATTGTTAGAAGTCAAAGCGAAATATGGAGATGTACGTCGCTCTGAAATTGTTTATTCTTCAGAAGAATTTAATCCGGAAGACTTCTATGCAGATGATCAGATGATTATTACAATTTCTCATATGGGTTATATTAAACGTACACCGTTGACCGAATTCCGTGCCCAAAATCGTGGTGGAGTAGGTTCGAAAGGTACGGAAACCCGTGATGAAGACTTTGTAGAGCATATTTATCCTGCTACCATGCACAATACCATGATGTTCTTTACACAAAAGGGTAAGTGTTATTGGCTGAAAGTATATGAAATACCTGAAGGAACGAAGAATTCTAAGGGCCGTGCTATTCAGAACTTGTTGAATATTGATTCGGATGATAATGTAACTGCATACTTGCGTGTGAAGAGTTTAGAGGATTCCGAGTTTATCAATAGCCACTATGTATTATTCTGTACTAAGAAAGGTGTAATAAAGAAGACATTGCTTGAACAGTATTCTCGTCCTCGTCAGAATGGTGTAAATGCTATAACTATCCGCGAAGATGATAGCGTAATTGAAGTTCGTATGACGAATGGAAATAATGAAATCATCATTGCAAACCGCAATGGTCGTGCAATTCGTTTCCATGAGGCAGCAGTTCGTGTAATGGGACGTACAGCAACAGGTGTACGTGGTATTACGTTGGATAATGATGGTCAGGATGAAGTAGTAGGAATGATTTGTATCAAAGATTTGGAGACAGAATCTGTAATGGTAGTTTCCGAACAAGGATATGGTAAACGTTCTGAAATTGAAGACTATCGTAAAACGAACCGTGGAGGTAAGGGTGTGAAGACCATGAATATTACCGAAAAGACAGGTAAGTTGGTAACAATCAAGTCGGTAACTGATGAAAATGACTTGATGATTATCAATAAGTCTGGTATCACTATTCGTTTGAAGGTAGCGGATGTTCGTATAATGGGCCGTGCTACTCAAGGCGTTCGTCTGATAAATCTTGAAAAACGTAACGACCAGATTGGTTCGGTATGTAAGGTTATGACAGAAAGTCTTGAAGATGAAATTCCGGCAGAAGAGGCAGAGGGTACAATCGTGAGTGATCCGAATGCTGATGTTCCTGATATTGATGATGCAGCGGACGTAAATGAAAACGAAAGCAATAACGAAATTGAGGAATAGACATAATATTAATAATTAATCAAACAACAATCATGAAAAGAGTATTATTTTCTATGGTTTTATTGATGGCTGTTAGCTTCTCATTCGCTCAGATGAAGAATGTGAAAGAAGCAAAGAGTATGGCTAATGACGTAAAACCTAATTTTAAGCAGGCTGAACAGCTTATTAAGGAGGCTATGAAGAATCCTGAAACGAAGGATCTTGCTGACACATGGGACGTTGCTGGATTTATTCAGAGACGTATCAACGAGGAGCAAATGAAAAATGCTTTTTTGAAGAAACCGTATGATACATTGAAAGTATACAATAGTATTCTGAAAATGTATGAGTACTATAATAAGTGTGATGAATTAGCGGAAATACCTAATGAAAAGGGAAAAGTTAAAAACAAATATCGGAAGGCTAATGCTTCCAGTATGTTGGCTGAACGTCCTAATTTGATTAATGGTGGTATTCAGTATTTCAACCTGGACAAGAATAAAGAAGCTTTGAAGTTCTTTGCAACCTATGTAGAGTCAGCTTCTTATCCGATGTTAGCTGATAAAGAATTGGCTAAAAACGATACTCTTCTTCCGCAAATTGCTTATTATGCAACATTAGCTGCTGATAGAGTAGGTGATAAAGATGCGATCATTAAATATGCTCCTATGGCTTTATCCGATAAAGATGGAGGTAAATTTGCAATGCAATTGATGGCTGATGCTTATAAAGCTAAAGGTGATACTGCTGCATGGATTAAGTCTTTGGAAGAGGGTATCCTTAAGTTCCCTGGAAATGATTATTTCTTCGCTAATTTGGTTGATTATTATAATAGCTCTAATCAAGCTTCTAAAGCTATGGAGTTTGCTGATAGAATGTTAGCTAATGATCCGAATAACAAGTTGTATTTGTATGTAAAAGCATATCTTTATCATAATATGAAAGAATATGATAATGCAATCGAATACTACAAAAAAGCTATTGCTGCTGATCCGGAATATGCAGAAGCATACTCTAATGTAGGTTTGGTATATTTGATGAAAGCACAGGATTATGCTGATAAAGCAACAACAGATATCAATGATCCTAAGTACGCTGAAGCACAAGCTGTGGTTAAGAAATTCTACGAAGAAGCTAAACCATTCTATGAAAAAGCCAGAGCTTTAAAACCCGATCAACAAGATTTATGGTTGCAAGGTCTTTACAGAGTTTACTATAACTTGAATATGGGACCTGAATTCGAAGAAATCGATAAGATGATGAAGTAAGATCGTTTTCTGAAAAAATATAAGAAGGCTATTAGAAATAGTAGTCTTCTTTTTTTTATTCAATAGTTTAAAGTAGTAATTGAAAAATCTTATATTTGATATGGACTTGAGTGGAACAGGTAAATTTCTTCATTTAAATAAAAATAGAAAAAGGAGTAAGGTCATTATATTACTCCTTTTTCTATTAAACATAATATTAATTATTCCCTAATCTTGGATGCTCATTTTTTGCCTGATTTGATCAGCTGTTAATAACAAGCAATGGTGTATCTGAATGGAAAATCATTTTTCTGGCAATACTTGGATTAAATAATCGAGCAAATATATTCCTTTTGTAAGAAGTCAAAGTGATTATATCTATATGATTATCTTTGATATACTGATCAAGTCCTTTTAATAAATTATCATTCATCACTACGTCATAATGAATTTCAAGCCCCGGATATTGCTTGTGAAAATATTCTTTTATACCTGCTAGTTTTATTTCATTCCAGGTATCTTTAGAATCTGTAAGGTGTATCAAAGATACAGAAAAATGGAATGATTTCCAAGTATTAAAGAATGCCTCGAAAGCAATTAGATCTCTTTGATCAAAATTGGTAATAAAGGCAATCCGTTTTGCTTCACTAAACTGTTTAAATGGTGTATTTTCCGGAATAGCCAATACAGCCGTGCGACTCCTGTCAATAACTTCAGCGGTTACACTGCCAATTAAATCAATGTCTTTCTGATTTTTGCCTCGGGTACCCATAATGATGACCATAGGACGCTGTTCTTTAGCATATCTTAAGATTTCCTCCTCTGGAATACCTTCACGTAAGATGCAGCTATATTTAACGTTGGGAAATTCGCCTGATGTAACTTTTTCTTTTATCTTCTCTGATAAAGCATTGAGATCAGAATGGACTTTTTGGATAATCGTTTTTACAGATTCTTCATCTCCAATCTGGTAATTGAAAACATCCCCATAAGGCAACGACGATGCATAAATAGGCGTGAAATAGACATGCAACAGGATGACTTCTGCATTTTCTGTTTTTGCCAGGTTGAATGCAAATTCACATGCTTTCATCGAATAATTAGAGAAGTCGACGGGAATTAAAATCTTATTTGATTTATCTTTTACTTTGGGCTCCTTCTCTCCCACTATACTTTCAGACAGCCATGTAGAACTTTCTGTTATTTTCAAAGCACGTGGCAGATCGCTTTCTTTAATTCGTAAACGCACTCCCGATGAAACAACCGGTTGTATTTGATTAACGTTATGAATGTAGGTTTCTATACCTTCATTTTCCAAGACATTCTTTAAGATCTGCGCTTTGGTGTATGTCAGAATGGCCAGGGTTACTAATTTGTCTTCCATAAATGTACATTTTATAAGGTGAAAACAAATAAGAAATCCCAATTGTTTGATTCAATTGGGATTCAGTTTGTTATATTTTAAACTTGCACAGATTCGGTAGCCTGTTCTTTTTGCATACTCATATTCAATTCATCTAGGATTTTTAAAGCCCGATCAAGAACGGTCGTGTCATCCAACATTACAAGCCCACCATCTGGACCGGGCTCGAGATGTATTCCGACGCTTTTTCCCTCCTTGAAATTGTGTCCTCCGAAGAAGTTTCGCACTGTATCTACGTGCAAACCAAGTTCGTCTGCTATTCTATGCATGCTACCGCTAGGCAATGAATCTTTAATTTTACGAAGTTCATTAAACGTTATTGTTCTCATGTCTCATAAATTTAATGGTTAATACTATGTGATTTTTTTATCACGCTATAAACTTAAGCAAAAAAAAAGATAAAACAAATTATTTGCTTATCTTTTTTTCTTGAATATATAAAATCTATTAATGACCTTTATATCACCTCGATAGCAGAAGCAGGTACCCACCCGACTTTTCCATCTTCCAGTCGAATTTCTTTCCATTCTTTCATAGAGTTGTCTTTGACACTTACCTTTCTCCCTTCATGGAGAATAAACAAGCTAGTCCCACTCTCACTTGGAGTACTTCGTACTGTTACACTCGGATTCATTACTATCGCCTCACTTCGATTAACCAAATGCTCTTTTTGTTGCGAAGCAAAAAGATTAGAGCAAACAGTGACAATCAGCAAAATGATTCCTGATATGAATCCTATTTTCTTTAACATAATCTGTTTGGAGAATATAAAGAAATAGAAAGCGATAATCAATAGAATAAAGGAGACAATACCCCATGTGGCCCATGCATCTACACTCATACTATTTGTCAGAGATTTGATCCATGAAACAAAGAATACTTCAGGAACAGGTTCAACCTTGTCTATTGTTTTTGCACGTGCCACTTCAAGATTAGCACGGATGTCACCATTTCCTGGTTGTAATAGCAGAGCACGCTCATAATTTAAAACAGCTTTCGCTATCTCCCCTATTTTATAATAACTATTTCCCAGATTGTAATAGACGTCGGCAGCTTCTCCATTTTTCAGTAATGCTTCATATATCTGAATAGCTGCTGCATAATCTTCTTTTATATATGCGGAATCTCCTTCAGCTTTTGTTGCATCTTCCAGTGTATTACTGGAAAATGTGGTATGCGAAGCGTGGATAGAATCAACTCCATTCGTTTGTCTAGTATCAATGCTTAACGAATCTTGTCCGAAACAAGTAAGCGACATTGATAATAATATAAAAAATAATATCTTTTTCATGACATAATCTCTTCTGGGTTAATGTTTTATTGAATTCTCCATTTTGCTTATTACTTCTATTGAAGAAGAATAAACTTTATCCATAGCTTGATTCTCATCACCTGGAGCAAACCGTGCAAATTCACAATCATTCAATGCATTCAGGAATTCTTTGATTAGTTCCTCATTTACTCCGTGATTTCTTAGTTTCTCTTCAATATTATCTTTAGATAAACGAGATACCGGAATATTCAGTTTGTCACTTATATATCCCCACAATGCCTTTAATACCTCATCGTAGAAAGCATCTTTTTTATTTTCGGAGAGTAATTTTCCTGCAAGCTTCATACGCTTCGTTGCCACTTTATTTGCTTTCTTCGTACGCATTTTAGCAACATTTGCATTTTCAGCAGCTTGCTTACGATAAATAATAAAGAAAATAATAAAGGCAAGAGCCGGAATGATATAGAATAACCAATATGTCATTGAACCATAGAAGAAACTTCCTTTAGGTTGGAGAGTAACTTCATTCTGTTTGATATAACGGATGTCTTCACCTAATACTTTCAAGTCCTCTTTATTCGTGAAGTTAGCAATTACTTGATCCGCATTACCTGCACCTTTCTCAACATTTACTACATAATCTTCTGTTTTCAGTGTTTTGTAAGACTTGGAGCGAATATCAAAATAGCTGAAAGATACTCCCGGAATCTTATATGTTCCGGCATGTCTCGGAATTGCTAAATATTCAATAACTTTATTGCCTGTGAGTCCTTCCCGGGTTAATCTGACTTGATTGTCTACTTTGGGATCATATACTTCAAAATCATCCGGGAATTTAATTTCCGGATTAGAAATCAACTTCAGGTTACCTGTACCGGATATTACCAGTTTAATAGTAATAGCATCATTGGTTTTCAGTTCCTTACTGTTGATAGAAGAAGATATATTGAACTCTCCCACTCCACCTGAAAAATCTGCAGGTTTACCCGTAGGAAGCGGATTGACATTTATTGCTATCTTAGGAGTGGAAATATTTTTTTTAATTTCAATGACATTACTTCCTCCATTGAAGAAGGCATCAAAAGGATCATCTGATTGCACAGGTTTTCCGATAGTCATCTGGAACTGTGCCGGATCAATATATAGCTTTCCTGATTGTTGCGGGAAGAGAACAAACTGGCGATAAACCGTTGTATAGTAATTACGTCCCTGATAATGCTCCGGAGTCCATCTTGCATTGGTTGTCATTTCTATTTCTTGAGAATGGAAACCTTTAAAGTCGGGCAATTTCGCATTATTAAGTTGTAAGTTGGATTCTCTGGTGTATATTTTATAGGTCAGGACAAAAGCCTCCTGTTCATACACATTTGTTTTACTGGCACTTGCCATAATAAAAAGGTCCTGATTAGAGACACTTGTACCAGATGAGGAATGTATAGAACCACTACTACTATTATTTTGTCCGCTATTGCCACCTTGATCTTGTGGCAATACTTTAATCTTTACTGAGTTTGACACCATTTGGTCACCATCGGCAACAATGGAGGCACCGGGTATTGTGTATTCTCCGGCATTATTAGCCATTAATATGTATGTAAATGTAATACTACTAGTAGATGTAACATTACCATTCACTATTTGAGTACTACTTTGTTGTGAACGGCTTGGACCCATCAATACATCAAAACCTTTGATTGATGGTGCCCGAAAATCTTTCACTTTTTGTGTAGTTACAATATACGACAGCCTGAATTGTTCGCCTACTACCACTGCATCAGGAGCAGAAGCAGTAAAAGACACCTTATCAGCAAACACATGAGTGCTATATGCTATCAATGCCATCAATATAATAATCAGTTTTTTCATTGCTTATGAAATTTATATCATCAACTTTATATTACCAATCTTTTTCCAAGCGACCGCCTTGCATAACTTTTTGTTGCTTCTTCACTTTATCCTGCACATCTTTCTCGTCCTGCATGACAGAATTCAGTAATTGTTCAGCATTTTCCTTTGACATCTGATTATCTTGTTTCTTTTCAGATTTCGGTGGTTGCTGCTGATCTTTCTTTTCATCTTGTTTCTGATCCTTCTGTTTGTCTTTATTCTGGTCCTGTTTCTGATCTTGTTTTTGCTGATCTTTGTTTTGGTCCTGATTTTGATCTTGATTCTGTTGATTTTGTTGGTCTTTCAGCATTTTCTGTGCAAGAGCCAAATTGTACCGGGTTTCATGATCGGTAGGATTATTACGCAGTGACATTTTATATGCATCTACAGCTTTGGCATAGTCTTTACCAGCCTGGAAAATTACTCCCATATTGTGATAAATATGGGCGAGTTTCATTTTATCTTTTTCTATTTTGCTGGCCGATACATATTGTTCCATGGCATCCTGAAACTTTTGCTGTTGCGAAAGGGTATTTCCCAGATTATACATGGATACCGTAGGCTTGGGATTAGCTTCCAAGGCCTTCCGATAGTTCACCTCTGCATCAACAAATACGCTATCATTAAACAGACGGTTTCCCTTACGGATATAGTCGCGTTCTGCTTTCTGAGCCGATACACCAGCTGCCGCTAACAGAAATACAGCGAATAGAATATATTTACTTTTTAACATACGTATAACTATTTCTTATTAGAAAACAGGTGAATGTTCTTAAATAAAGGATTTTTGCGATCCAGAATTAAGATTTCTGCCAATAATAATAGTAGAATAACCCATGCAATAGCCTGGAATTGTTCGTTAAACTCCGTATATACTTTCGACTCTACATCAGATTTCGCCATTTTATTCACTTCTTGATTGATGGCCTTTTGGGCTGAATTAGAATTATCTACTCGTACATATATACCTTTTCCTTCTTTTGCAATTTCCTGACACATAGCTTCATTCAAACGGGTAACAATCACATTACCTTCCCGGTCGCGGCGGTAATCATTCGTTCCTTCCACCGGTATTGGAGCGCCATCAGGCATACCTACTCCCAATACACTTACTTGAATACCCTTTTCTGCCGCAGCTTTGGCAGCTTCCACTGCACCACCTTCATGATTTTCACCATCAGTAATAACAATAATAGCCCGTCCTACCCCTTCTTGCGGAGTGAAACTACGGGCTGCCAGATTGATTGCTTCCCCAATAGCTGTACCCTGTTTAGAAATCAACGAAGGACTAATGGATTCTAAGAACATCTTAGCGGAAATATAGTCACTTGTAATTGGCAGCTGTGTAAAAGCGTCACCGGCAAATACAATCATACCTACCTTATCATTATCAAGCTCATCTACTAATCTGGATATTAATCTTTTTGCTTTTTCTAAACGGCTAGGCTGTACATCCTGCGCTAACATAGAGTTTGAAATGTCCAAAGCAATAATTACCTCTACTCCCTTGCGTTTAACCGTTTCCAGTTTTGAACCGAATTGAGGGCGTGCCAGTAATACGGAGAACAAACCAATAGCAACAAAAATAATCCAGAATTTTACATCCGGACGATATTTGGATACGTCAGGCATTAACTGAGCCAACAAAGTCGGATCTCCGAAACGTCGGATATTCTTTCTCCTCTTGTAATTGGAATACAAGTAGAAAGCTGCTAAAAAAGGTAATAGCAACAATAAATATAAATATGTAGGTTCTCCAAATCGAAACATCTTCTTACTATTTTATGATTGGCAAATAACGATTGACAAACATCCTTATGGAATTTTCTTGAGTACCGAATTACGTAATAGTACTTCCAACAAGACACAGAGGAAAGCTGCTAAAGCAAACCAATGATATTCTTCGTCCCGCTTACTATACTCTTTTACATTCAGTTTCGTCTTTTCCAGTTTATCAATTTCTTCATATACTTCTTTAAGCTTCGAGTTGCTCGTAGCCCGGAAATAGTTACCATCTGTCGTTCCGGCAATCTCTGTCAATGTCTTTTCATCAATTTCTACCGGCATACTTACATATTGCACCGTATTTCCGACTGGATAAGGATAAGGAGCCATTCCATTGGTACCTACTCCGATGGTATATACACGAATACCAAAGCTTTTTGCTATTTCTGCCGCTGTCATAGGCGAAATATCTCCCTTGTTATTTGTACCATCCGTCAATAGGATAATAACTTTGGATTTCGCTTTGCTATCTTTTAAGCGGGTTACAGCATTTGCAATACCCATACCGACAGCAGTACCGTCAGTGATAAGACCACATTTGATATTATGTATCATATCCAATAATACAGCATGGTCTACAGTCAACGGACATTGGGTGAAAGTTTCTCCTGCAAATAATGTAATACCGATATTATCATTGGGACGTCCATTGATAAACTCTGCAGCTACGTCTTTAGCAGCTTCCAGTCTGTTCGGCTTCAAGTCTTCAGCCAGCATACTGGTAGAAACGTCGATAGCCAGCATAATATCAATTCCTTCTATCTCACTGTTCTGCCACTTATTAGTAGTTTGCGGGCGTGCAAGAACCAAAATAACCAGTACTAAAGCAAGGCAGCGTAATAGAAATGGAACATGCAACAAATAATTCTTATAACTTTTAGGTGTATGCGCATATACCCGGGCATCTGAAATTTGAAGAGTTGCTTCACTTTTCTTTTGCTTCAGGATATACCATACAATATACGGTATAAGCAATAATAGCAAAAACAGATATTCAATATTGGCAAAAACCATTTTATTTATGATTTAACAGTTTACTATTTAGTATTAAGCTATACATCCTTTATACAAAAAGATTGTATAACTGTAGACCTATATATATAAAGGTACCGATCAATGCTGCTGATAACAATGCAATTCCACAAATCAGCATAGCTTTAACACGTAAAGAACGTTTCTCAATAATAGTGATTTCCGTTGGTTGCGGTTTCTGATTTTCCTCTTCCGGTTGTTTGGTCTCATTGATAAAATCAATGGCATTAATCAAATTGGCATCGTTTTCATTCATCTGAGGATTATGCTTGGCGAACTTCACTAAATCAGCAGTCTGGAACAATAGTTTTAGGTCTGATATGGCCTCTTTATCATTCATTTCCAGTAACTGATCAATTATTTCAGAAGAAGTCATTTCCAATGCATTAAATCCGAAACGATCCTTTATATATGTACGAATAGCATCGGTAAGTTCGGTATAGTACTCCTTCGATTGCCCTTTCTGCCATACCTTCTCTGTCTTGATACGTTCTATCTCTTTCATTGCAGCCTGATGTGGCGGCAATTTAGGTTCAACTTTAATTTTACGGATAATCGGTTTATTATCACGTATGCGAACAATCAGATAGATCAGCAAGCCAAGCAAAGGTAAAGCCAAGAATGAACAAGCGATCAATCCATACCAGTCTTCCCATGCAAAAGGAGCTTTCATCACAGGTTTTTGTCCGAAGAACTGGTCCGGATGTAAGGTGTCAACCGGCATTGAATATACTTTTAATGCGAGAGCTTTGGAGTTGTACACTTTCCCATCTACGGTAACCGGCATTGGCGGCAGATAATATAGAGCAGAGTCAAAAGAAGTGATAATGTACTCCTGCGTAATCACCATCCTCTGACGATCATTCAGGAATTGGGTATCTGGTTTGACTGTTTCTATAATTTCCACACCTCTTACCAGTGTATCAGTGTAAGCAGGAAAAATAGCACGCTGTTTGGCATCCATGGCTACTTGCAATTGCACTTTCGCCTGTTCGCCGATCAGTATCTGCAGTGAATCAATTTTTGCTTCTACTGTAACAGACTGTGCTACTGCTTTACTGACAAACAATAGACCTAATAATGCTATCAGAATAATATTTCTATTCATCTTTGATTCCATTAATTTCGTTTGGCAAATAAATTCAACAATGCCTTTACGTAATCCTGATCGGTTCTGACGGATACAGCATCTACGTTACTTTTGGTAAAAGTATCGTTCAGTTCAGTCTGCTTTTGTATCCACCAGTCGCGATGTGCCCGGCGTACAGCTTTGGAAGAGGTGTCAATCCATTGTTCATGCCCAGTTTCTGCATCTTTGATTCGCATCAGTCCTACTGGAGGAAGATCACTGACTCTCCTGTCGTATACTTGCAATGCTACTACATCATGTTTCCTGTTAGCAATGGTCAGCGCATTCTTAAAGCTTTCCTGGTCAATAAAATCTGATAAGATAAATGCAGTGCAACGCCTTTTCATTACGTTTGTCAAATATTCCAAGGCAAGACGAATATTTGTGCGACGGCTTTCCGGTTGGAAATCAATCAATTCACGGATAATATACAAGATATGTTTACGTCCTTTCTTGGGAGGAATAAACTTCTCTATCCGGTCTGAAAAGAAAATCACACCTATTTTATCATTATTCTGGATGGCAGAGAAAGCAAGAGTAGCAGCGATTTCCGTCACCATATCTTTCTTTAACTGCTTGATCGTACCAAATTCCAAACTTCCGGAAACATCAACCATTAACATAACTGTCAGTTCACGTTCTTCTTCAAACACTTTCACATAAGGTTTATTGAAGCGCGCAGTCACATTCCAGTCTATGTCACGTATATCATCACCGAATTGATATTCACGGACTTCCGAAAATGACATACCCCTACCTTTGAAAGCCGAATGATACTGGCCTGCAAAGATATTGTTAGACAATCCTCGTGTCTTTATTTCAATTTGGCGAACTTTTTTTAGTATTTCACTTGTTTCCATTTATACAGTAGTTAATTAGTAGGTAGTTAAGTAGTCATGCATAGATATTTATGACTACTTATTGACTGTATTATAACTACAAATTAGGGTACTTCAACCTTATTCAGAATCTTACTGATGATTTCGTCCGAAGTCATGTTGTTAGCTTCAGCTTCGTATGTCAATCCGATACGGTGACGAAGAACATCATGTGCTACAGCACGTACATCTTCCGGAATAACGTAGCCGCGACGTTTGATGAATGCATACGTACGAGCAGCTAAAGCCAGATTGATAGACGCACGAGGTGAACCTCCGAATCCGATCATATCTTTCAGTTCCTTGAGATCATATTTTTCAGGGAAACGAGTTGCAAATACGATATCTACAATATAACGCTCGATCTTCTCATCCAGATAGACTTGACGAACAACCTTACGTGCTTCAATAATTTCATCCGCTCTTAGAATAGGTTTCACATTGAACTTCTCACCATTGATATTCTGACGAATAATCAATTTTTCTTCTTCCAACTTCGGATAATCAATGACTACTTTCAGCATGAAACGGTCAACCTGTGCTTCAGGAAGCGGATAAGTACCTTCCTGTTCGATAGGGTTCTGAGTTGCCAATACAAGGAAAGGTTCCGGTAACATGAATGTTTCTTTACCAATAGTAACCTGACGTTCTTGCATTGCTTCCAGCAAAGCACTTTGTACTTTTGCAGGAGCACGGTTAATTTCATCAGCTAATACAAAGTTTGCGAAAATAGGTCCGCGCTGCACTTTAAAAGATTCATCTTTCTGACTGTAAACCATTGTACCGATAACGTCTGCAGGCAATAAGTCCGGCGTAAACTGGATACGGCTATATTTCGCATCAATCAGAGAAGCGAGTGTCTTAATAGCCAAAGTTTTCGCCAAACCAGGCACACCTTCCAAGAGGACGTGGCCATCGGAAAGTAATCCGATAAGCAGTGATTCAACCAAATGTTTCTGACCAACAATGATTTGGTCCATACCTGTCGTAAGATTGGTAACGAAAGCACTTTGTCTTTCAATCCGCTCATTTAGCTCGCGGATATCAATTGATTCAGCCATAAATACTTAATATTTTATTATTTAAATCCCATTAATTTTATGTAAGCCTTGCCTGTGTCATAAGGCTTTTTATTTTGCCCCAAAAGTACGCCATATAATTAACGATTGCAACTAATTTTTATTAAAAAACAATGCGAAATCTTTAGATTAAGGTACTTTCATACGCTTTTGTACATCCATAACACTTCACCCGACCAATACAGGATTTGCATGGTCGGGTGAATGGATTATAACTACTTATTCTTTTGTAAGTTCTGGTATTTCAATAGTTGTGCCATACGGTACATTGTTGGGGTTCTTAATAACCTTCGGATTGTGTTTCACAATGTATGGCCACATTGCCTTTGTACCATAAAAACGCAAGGAAACCCTAGTCAAAGTTTCTCCTTCTTTGATTGTATATTTTGTCTTGGTTCCCGTAATCTTATAAGATGCTGAATCCAGATAGGCAGAAGTAGCAGGTTGTTGTGTAACCGTTTGAGGTTCTGCTTTGACAGGAATAGCTTCTTCTTTTTTGGCAACCGGTTGTGTCGTGGTAGCGACTTTGGATACATCAGGCGTTATTACCTTTGTAGTATCCTTATGTGCAATCGTATCAGAAAGCTGCGCTTCCGGTTGAACGGGTTGAGTGGTCACAGGCGGCATATCCAGTGCATTCTTGTCAGATGAAGAAGAGAATAAATCCGGATAATAAATAAAAAGAATGACACCTCCGCATAATAACAAAACGACTACAATAACAGCTATTAAATAAGGTACAGGAGATTTTTCCTTCACTGGGGCTGTCTTTTTAGAAACCGGTTGGGATACTTGTTCCGGTTGGACCGGTTTTATCGTTTCTTTTTCAGCAGGAGGCACTATAGGAGTCACAGGTTGCAGATTTGCTTTTAGAAGCTCTTGCTCTATAATCTTTTCGGCAGTGATCTCTTCTTTTTCTTCTTCTATAAATGCTGCTTGCTGCTCATTGATTATCACTTCCTCTTCCGGAACCTCTTCATCTTCCAGCTGTTCTACCTTTTCTTCGATATCAGTCTCTGTAATGGCTTCTTCGGGCTCTTTAGGAGACGTCTGTTCTGTCGATTCCTGTGCTATTGCAGATTCCTCAGTAATAGCAGGTTCTTCAATGGACTCTTCCACAAGTGGCTGACTGGCTATTTGCTCTTCCTGAATCGGCTCTTCTTCCGAAAGACCATCATCAGTACCTTCATTTTCTTCTATCACAGTAGTTTCAGAGTCATCCCCCATCTCATTCAAGACTGCCTGTGCTGACGCTTCCTCTCCTGTTTCTTCTTCCTCAGTCTCTTCTATCGGAGTATCTTCCAGAATTGTATTTTCATTCAATACAACAGTCTCAAAGTGTGCAAAAGGTTTATTTATCGTATCCCTTAGATTTGCATCCGGAGAAAATGAGACTTTTGTATGTCCTTTTATCTGGAAACGCTCGCCTGTGTTGACATTGACACTTTCCCGGCTATCTACATCAATAAGTTTGAAAGTTCCCAATCCTTTGATTTTTACAGTCTTTTCGTTCTCCAAGGCTTGTTCTATCAAGAGGAAAAACTCTTTAACAAACGCTTCGGCGTCTTTCTTGGTCATGCTATGTTTGGCTGCCAATAAGTCAGTAAGGTCTTGAATTGTTAGTCTTTCATTCATAACGGGAAATATTTATTTAAACTTATCTTTCAATGTATTGCTAGGTCTATACGATAATACCAATTTAGGTGGAACCAGCATGCGTTGTTTGCTTGCCGGGTTGATTGAAATCCGTTCCGCTTTCTTTTTCACTTCAAAAGAACCGAATCCTTGAATTGCAATCACATTACCTTCTTCCAATTCTTGTGTCATACTGGACAACAAAGAATTCATCAATTCGGAAGTATCCTTGATTGTGTATCCCAATCTTTCCGCTAGTTCGGATGTAAATTCCTTATTATTCATAGTCATTTATAATCTTTGCATATAAATCAAAATCGTCCGCATTCACCACTTCTACCTGATAAAACTGTCCGATCTTAAGTTCTCTCTCTGAACGATCAATCAATACTTCCGGATCTACTTCCGGTGAATCAAATTCTGTCCGTCCGATATAATAATCTCCTTCCAGACGATCGATGATCACTTTCATCTGTTTACCGATCTTTTCTGCACTTAACTCTGCCGAAATACCTTGCTGGATATCCATCAATTCATCAAGTCGGGCTTGTTTAACCTCTTGTGGAATAGAATCTTCGTATGTTTCTGCAGCATAAGTCCCTTCTTCTTCGGAATATGCGAAAGCACCCATTCGATCAAAACGTACTTTACGTACAAATTCTTTGAGATCCTCGAAGTCTTCCTCGGTTTCTCCGGGATGTCCTACCATTAAAGTCGTCCTCAGGTGAATGCCCGGCACTTCTCTGCGGAATTGTTCGATCAATTGGTAAGTATCCTCTTTGCTCACTTGTCGGCGCATTAACTTCAACATATTGTCACTGATGTGCTGAAGGGCAATGTCCATGTATTTACATACATTGTCACGTTCGCGCATAACCCGGAATAAATCTGTTGGGAAATGTGCTGGATAAGCATAATGCAAGCGAATCCATTCCACCCCGGGTATATCAGAAATACGCTCAATCAATTCCGGAAGCATTTGTTTCTTATACCGGTCTATGCCGTAATAAGTCAATTCCTGTGCGATCACCTGAAATTCTTTCACGCCTTGCGATACCAGGTATCGTACTTCGTCCAGAATTTCTTCCATTGGTTTGGAAATATGGTGTCCTGTAATAATAGGGATAGCACAATAAGAACATTTACGATCACATCCTTCTGAAATTTTCAGGTAAGCATAATGCTGGGGAGTTGTCAATGTCCGTTCGATATATAATTCATCGTGATAGACCTTTCCCAAGTCCTGTAAAAGCTCCTTCCAATTAAACTTCCCATAAAACTTATCTACCTGTGGTATCTCAACAGCTAATTCCTTGAGATAGCGTTCGGAAAGACAACCCATCACGAAAAGTTTCTTTAAATCCCCTTCTTCCTTTCTTTCAGCGAACTCCAGAATCATATTTATGGATTCTTCTTTGGCATCACCAATGAAACCACATGTATTGATTACCGCAATTTCTCCTTGCGGATTTTCAGTGTCATGAGTTACGCTGTATCCGACTTCCTCCAATTGGCGCATTAGCTGCTCGGAGTCAACCAGATTTTTAGAACATCCTAAAGTAATAATATCTATTGTTTTTCTTTTCATGCATTTTCTCCAAACAAGGAATCAACGAATTCATTTTTACGGAATACCTGCAGGTCTTCCATGCCTTCGCCTAGTCCGATATACTTAACAGGAATCTTGAATTGATCGGAAATACCAATCACAACACCACCTTTAGCGGTTCCATCAAGCTTAGTGATGGCCATAGCGGTAACTTCCGTCGCCAAAGTAAATTGTTTGGCTTGCTCAAATGCATTTTGTCCGGTGGAACCGTCCAGTACCAATAAAACTTCATCCGGTGCATCAGGCACTACCTTTTTCATCACATTCTTAATTTTGGTCAACTCGTTCATTAAGCCTACCTTATTGTGCAGACGACCGGCTGTATCAATAATAACCACATCTGCGTTATTGGCAACGGCCGAACTAAGAGTGTCATAAGCCACAGATGCGGGATCTGCTCCCATTTTCTGTTTAACTACGGGAACTCCTACCCGTTCTCCCCAAATCATTAGCTGTTCCACAGCTGCAGCGCGGAAAGTGTCAGCGGCTCCCAAGTAAACGGATTTACCTGCTTTCTTGAATTGATAAGCCAGTTTACCAATGGTTGTAGTTTTACCTACCCCATTTACTCCCACAACCATAATGACATAAGGTTTTCTTGCGATGGGTACGTCGAAATCAGCTACATCACCCGAATTATTTTCAGTAAGCAGAGCTGCTATTTCGTCACGTAATATAAGATTCAGTTCCTGAGTATTTACATACTTATCTGCAGCAGCACGTTTTTCGATGCGCTTGATAATATTTAAAGTTGTTTCTACGCCGACGTCAGATGTAATCAGCACTTCTTCCAGATTATCTAATACTTCATCGTCTACTTTTGACTTGCCAGCCACAGCACGAGCTATTTTACTGAATACGCTCTCTTTGGTTTTAGATAATCCTTTATCTAAAGTTTCCTTCTTCTCCTTTGAAAAAAAACTAAAAAATCCCATATTTACACTTGTTTGTATAATACATTTGCTACAAAGATATAACAAAGGATTGGAAAAGTAAAAAAAGAAGCAATAAAAAATCCCCTCATTGTTCGCCAATGAGAGGATTTTGCAGTTATAGCGTATATGCTATTTCGATTATTTTTTGAAAAAGTCTTGTACTTTTTCATTAGGAACCATTTGTTCATCAAAAACGTATGCTCCAGTTTTCGGAGATTTTACCATTTTGATAACCTTGGTATAAGCACGACCTTCTTTAGAACCTTCGTGCAAACTTGCTACTGTTTTCTTTGCCATGGGTTATACTACTTTATTATTTAATTTCCTTGTGTACTGTTACTCTCTTCAGAATCGGGTTGTATTTTTTCAACTCAAGTCTTTCTGTAGTATTCTTTCTGTTCTTAGTTGTGATATAACGAGATGTTCCCGGCATTCCACTGTCTTTGTGTTCTGTACATTCCAGAATCACTTGTACTCTGTTACCTTTTGCTTTCTTTGCCATTGTAAGTTTTCTCCTCTACGTTTAGCCGATTACTTTAATGCTTTTCCAATCACAATAACCTTTAGCCACTGCTTCAGTCAGCGCAGCATCCAGTCCTTTTTTGTTGATAATACGCAACCCGTTAGCACAAATGCTAAGGCTGATCCAACAATCTTGTTCTACATAATAGAACTTTTTGTTAAACAAGTTCAAATCAAAGGTTCTTTTAGTTCTTCTCTTTGAGTGTGAAACATTGTTGCCAATCATGGCTTTCTTTCCGGTAATTTGACAAATCTTCGACATTTCTATCTTATTTTTATAGTTTTATATCTATACTTCTTTCAAACAGGACGCAAAGTAAGCACTTTTATCCGTATAAAACAAGAATTTCCTAAAATAATTCACTTCCAGGCACCTATTTTTCTTTATTTGAGTAAATCACGAAGCATTAATAGTGCATTATTGCCTGCTCTTTCGATATTCATGCTTCTTCCGCGGTTCGTTTCCTGTTTGTAAGTACGAATTTCGTTTTTATAACCAGCGGCTATCCAAACAGTTCCCACCGGCTTCTCGGGAGTACCCCCTCCAGGACCTGCTATCCCTGAAGTAGCAACGGCGCAATCGGTTTTTAGTGTTTTCATCGCACCTTTTACCATTTCAATCACAGTTTCTTCGCTGACAGCCCCATGTTGCTCCAATGTTTCGGAGGAAACGTGTAAAAGTCCCATTTTTACTTCATTAGAATAGGCTACTACGCTTCCGTTAAAATATTCAGAACTACCGGCAATGGAGGTCAAACGTGCGGCAATACTGCCTCCGGTACAACTTTCTGCGGTGGAAACGGTCAATTTCTTCTTTTTTAAAAGTTCACCGACTATAACTTCCAATGGCGTATCTTCTTCACCGAAAATGTCTTCACCAAGTATTTTCTCTAATTTTACCTTTTCACGTTCAAGAAGAACTTTTACTTCTTCCCTGTTTTGTCCGCGTCCTGTCAGTCTAAGACGAATAATCCCCAGCTTAGGCAAATATGCCAATTTGATACATTCTGGCAGAGCACTCTCCCACGGTTCCAGTTTTTCTGCCAATACGGATTCCGGATAGTGTTGTACAAGAAATGTTTGATGCATAATCACATCCGTTTGAAACCTCTCGTGCAGCTTAGGTAATACACTTTCTGTCATTACGGCAGTCATCTCTTGCGGAACGCCCGGCATGGAAACAAGTACCTTTCCATCTCTTTCGAACCAGCTGACAGAAGCACTTCCTACAGGATTATTTATCACTGTACAATCTTTCGGAACCATTGCCTGGCTTTTGTTGAGTGCATTCATTGGTATTTTCCCTGCCAGTACCCGTTTTACATTTTCGAATACTTCTTCACTGAAAACCAGTTCTGTATGAAAGTATTTGCATAAAGTTTGTTTGGTGATATCGTCTTTGGTAGGTCCGAGTCCTCCGGTTACTAAAACAATATTCACCCTTTCCATCGCATTATCAATCGCTTCCAAGATTTCCTTTTCCCGGTCACGGATTGAAACAATACGAAGAACCTCAATGCCTATTTTATTTAATTCCTGCCCCATCCAGGCTGAATTAGTGTCGACAACCTGTCCTATCAACAGTTCGTCGCCAATGGTTATTATTTCGGCAAACATACTTCTTAGTTTTTATCCTATTATATATAATAAGGTATACCCAATTATAACGTCACACGAGAATAAGCCGGAAGATCAATAGAACAAAAGTCCTTATCCAGATATTTGAAATATCCGGTAATGGCGATCATGGCTGCATTATCAGTCGTATAACTGAATTTAGGGATAAAAATGTTCCAGCCATATTTCTCGGCATGTTCCCGGAAAGCATTACGCAATCCATTATTTGCAGAAACTCCTCCGGCCACAGCTATTTCATTAATCTTATATTCTTTGGCGGCTTTTCGTAATTTATCCATCAGAATATCCACTACAGTAGCCTCCAATGATGCTGCAAGATCTACTTTATGGTGTTCTATGAAATCAGGATCTTCCTTTAACCAGTCGCGTAATGAATATAAAAAGGAAGTTTTCAATCCGCTGAAGCTGTAATCTAAACCAGGAATATGCGGTTTGCTGAATGTAAAAGCTTTCGGATTTCCCTGACGAGCCAGTTTATCAATGATCGGTCCGCCGGGATAACCAAGTCCCATCACTTTAGAGCATTTATCAATAGCTTCACCTGCGGCATCGTCAATAGTCTGTCCAAGAATCTCCATATCATTATAGGCTTTGACCAGTATGATTTGTGAATTTCCTCCGGATACCAGCAAACAGAGAAATGGGTAAACAGGTTGTCTCTCTTCTTCTCCTTCCGCTTTAATAAAATGAGCTAAAACATGTCCGGTCAAATGATTAACATCAATCATTGGGATGTTTAAAGAACGAGCGAATCCTTTTGCAAAGGAGACTCCAACAAGCAAAGACCCCATCAATCCCGGTCCGCGAGTGAAAGCTACCGCGCTCAACTCTTCTTTGGTGACGCCGGCACGTTTTAATGCTTCATGTACTACCGGTACGATGTTTTGTTGGTGTGCCCGTGAAGCCAACTCGGGTACTACTCCACCGTATGCTTCATGTACGGCTTGACTTGATACCACATTTGACAGCAAATAACCATCCTTGATTACGGCTGCCGACGTATCGTCACAGGAGGATTCAATTCCTAAAATTATTGCACTCATAAGTATTTAAACTATTAAACGGTGCAAAAGTAATCATAAAACTACGATTCGTAACGAACTATTTTATATTTTTGTTCGCAAAATAAAAGTTATCGCATATCAGAACGCTGAAAAAGACTGTACGCTGGGTAGTAGGTATTGTACTGGGAGTATATATCGGGACTATTGTTTTGCTGAATATACCAAACATTCAGCAAGCAATGAGTGTATTTGTAGCTGAAGAACTTTCCGAAGTTTTAAATACAAAGGTAATGATTGGTAGAATTAATATCGGTCTATTGAACCGTATTATTATTGATGATGTATTGCTTGACGATCAGAGTGGTCAGGAAATGCTCAAAGTCACACGTTTGTCTGCCAAGTTCGATATTATGCCCTTTTTTAAAGGAAAGATATCCATTAGCAGTGTCCAGCTTTTCGGATTTAATATCAATCTCCGGAAAGAGACTCCGGATTCCCCTCCTAATTTTAAGTTTGTTTTGGATGCTTTTGCTTCCAAAGATACCGTGAAGAAAGAAAACTCCCTTGATTTGCGTATTAATTCCATCCTGATTCGTCGTGGAAGGATGTCTTATCATGTGTTGTCGGAAGAAGAAACACCGGGGAAATTTAACGCTAAGCATATTCAGCTTCAAAATATCATCGCTAATATATCGCTGAAGGCATTAAGTAAGGACTCTTTGAATTTAGGGATCAAGCGATTGAGCCTTGATGAAAAAGCATCCGGCTTCTCTTTGAAAAAAATGAGTTTGAAACTGGTTGCCAATAACAAGCAGACAAACATTGATAATTTTACAATAGAATTGCCCGAAACCTCTCTCAAGCTTGATACCATTCATTTGGAGTATGATAGTTTGAAAGCTTTTGACCGTTTTACAGAACAGGTGCATTTCTCTTTCCGTACTTTGCCATCGCAAGTTACTTTAAAAGATATTTCTCCTTTTGTCCCTATCCTCTCGCATTTCAAGGAACCGGTGACGTTGGATATGGAGGTGAAGGGAACTGTGGATCAGTTGACTTGTTCGCATCTGGAGATTACAACCGATGACCGTCAGTTCCGTCTGCGAGGAGATGTATCGCTTCAGGACTTATCGCATCCACAAGATGCGTATGTATATGGAACTCTTTCCGAACTTTCGGCCAATACGCGCGGAGTCGGTTTTTTAGTGCGTAATTTGAATCCTAATTATAATGGAGTTCCTCCTCTTCTCGAACGTTTGGGAAACGTGAGTTTCCAGGGAGAAATTTCGGGATACTTCACGGACTTAGTTACTTATGGGCAATTACAAACGAGTCTTGGAAATGTAAAGACCGACTTAAAATTGAGTTCTGATAAGACAAAAGGATTATTTGCGTATTCCGGAGCTGTCAAAACAGAGGATTTTCAACTAGGTAAATTATTGGATAATGAGGAATTGGGAGAAATTACTTTCAATCTGGATGTACATGGCCGGCATATTGCTGACCACTTGCCTGCCGTAGAATTGAAAGGACTGATTGCTTCGATAGATTATAGCAGATATAGATATGAAAATATCACACTGGACGGAGAATACAAACAAGGCGGATTTAATGGAAAGATTGCGTTGGATGATCCTAATGGCTCTATTTATCTGAATGGAGACGTAAATGTTGCATCCAAAGTTCCTACTTTTAATTTTCTTGCAGTAGTCAATAAAGTACGCCCACATGATTTGAATCTTACGACCAAATATCCCGATGCAGAGCTCTCTTTAAAGCTGAAAGCTAATTTTACAGGTGGATCAGTGGATGAGATGATTGGAGAAATCAATGTGGACAGTTTGGAGTTTGCAGCTCCGGATAAAGCATATTTCATGCAGAATATGAATATCCGGGCAACCAAACAAAATGGAGAAAATCAGCTTAGATTGACTTCCGAATTCATGAAAGCAAGCATAGAAGGAAAATTTCAATATCACACATTACCTGCCAGTATTCTGAATATTATGCGGAAATATGTACCGTCTTTGATATTACCTCCCAAGAAACCGATTGAAACCCATAATAACTTTTTGTTTGATATACATGTATATAATACGGACATTTTATCTACGATATTTGATATACCATTGACGGTGTATACCCATTCTACGTTGAAGGGATATTTTAATGATGCTTTACAACGCTTGCGTGTAGAGGGATATTTTCCCCGTCTGCAATATAAGAACAACTATATTGAGTCAGGTATGATTCTGTGCGAGAATCCGGCAGATCATATTCGTGCACGGGTTCGTCTGACTAATTTGAAAAAGAAAGGAGCAGTCAATCTATCTCTGGATGCACAAGCTAAAGATGACAATGTCAGTACGACTTTGGATTGGGGAAATAATGCTGCAGCAACATATAGCGGGAAATTAGCAGCTGTTGCCAAATTTCTACGTACAAGCGGAGAAAAGTCATTGTTGAAAGCGATGGTGGATGTGAAGCCTACTGATGTTATTTTAAATGATACTCTCTGGAAGATACATCCTTCGCAGGTGGTGGTCGATTCCGGACGAGTGGATGTGAATAATTTCTATTTTAGTCATCAGGATAGGTATGTACGTATTAACGGCCGGCTTTCCGAGAATCCTAAAGATACTGTAAAGGTTGATCTAAAGGATATAAATATGGGATATGTATTTGATATTGCAAGTATATCCGACGATGTAAATTTTGAGGGCGATGCAACAGGAACGGCTTATGCAAGCGGAGTGTTTAAAAAGCCTATCATGAATACCCGTTTATTTATAAAGAATTTCTCACTCAATCACGGTCGTTTGGGTGAACTGGATATATATGGTGAGTGGGATAATGAAAACAGAGGTATCCGGTTGGATGCATCCATTCAGGATATATCTCCTTCTCCGTCGCGTGTCACGGGTATTATTTATCCATTAAAACCCGAGAGCGGACTTGATTTAAATATTGAAGCAAATGAATTGAATCTGAAATTCCTCGAACATTATATGAAGTCTATTGCCAATGATATTAAAGGGCGGGGAACAGGAAAAGTACATTTCTATGGAAAATTTAAAGGATTGAACCTGGATGGTGCGGTTATGACAGATGCATCCATGAATTTTGATATTTTAAACACACATTTTGCGGTAAAAGATACTATTCATTTGGCTCCTACCGGATTGACATTCAATAATATACATATCTCTGATATGGAAGGGCATTCGGGGAGAATGAATGGATATTTGCATTTCCAGCATTTTAAGAACCTAAACTATCGTTTCGAGATACAGGCAAATAATATGCTTGTGATGAACACAAAAGAATCGACAGATATGCCTTTCTATGGTACGGTATATGGTACCGGGAATGTATTGCTCTCTGGAAACGCCATACAGGGGCTCGATGTAAATGTGGGCATGACTACAAATCGAAATACTACCTTTACCTATATTAATGGTAGTGTAGCATCGGCTACTAGCAATCAGTTTATCAAATTCGTGGATAAAACACCTCGTCGTACTATCCAGGATTCTGTTCAAGTAATCTCATATTACGAACAAATACAGCAAAAACGTCAGGAGGAGGAAGAGCAGAAAACAGATATCCGTTTGAATATTCTTGTGGATGCAACTCCCGATGCCACCATGCGAATCATTATGGACCCTATTGCCGGAGATTATATCAGCGGAAAAGGTACGGGAAATATCCGGACGGAATTTTATAATAAGGGCGATGTGAAAATGTTTGGTAATTACCGGATCAATCAAGGAGTATATAAATTTAGTTTGCAGGAGGTGATCCGTAAAGACTTTATTATCAAGGATGGAAGTACAATAACGTTCAATGGTGCACCTTTGGATGCTAACATGGATATACAAGCTTCATATACAGTGAATTCCGCTTCTTTGAATGACTTGATACCGGATGCTTCGGCTATTATTCAACAACCCAATGTACGTGTAAATTGTATCATGAATCTAAGTGGTATGCTGGTACGACCGACTATCAAACTGGGTATAGAACTTCCGAATGAAAGAGATGAAATACAAACATTGGTGCGTAATTATATCAGTACGGAAGAGCAAATGAATATGCAGATTCTTTATTTGTTGGGTATTGGCAAGTTCTATACGGAAGATGCCCGTAATAATAATCAGAATTCGAATGTGATGTCATCGGTGCTCTCATCTACTCTCTCCGGCCAGTTGAATAATGCACTTTCACAAGTCTTTGAAACGAATAACTGGAATATCGGTACGAATTTGAGTACGGGTGATAAGGGTTGGACAGATATGGAAGTAGAAGGTATTTTGTCGGGACAATTATTGAATAACCGTTTATTGATAAATGGAAACTTCGGTTATCGGGATAATCCGATGGCTAATACTAACTTTGTAGGAGACTTTGAAGCAGAATGGCTGATTACCCGTTCGGGAGATATTCGTTTGAAGGCTTATAATGAGACAAATGACCGTTATTACACAAAAACAAACTTGACTACACAAGGTGTAGGTATCATGTATAAAAAGGATTTCAATAAATGGAGTGATCTATATTTCTGGAATAAATGGCGGTTACGCAATAAGCGGAAACGGGAAGAAGCTGAAAAGGTGAAACCGCAACAAACGGACAGTATCACTGATAAAACTGCTAAATCGGCAGTGAAAAGAAAACGTGTACAGGAGCAGTAAAAAATAATAAACGATGACATATCCACCAGGAATTATGTCATCGTTTGTTGTTTGTGAGAATTATGTTTCAGAATTATGCACTTTGACCTATGAAAGGACAGTACCGTTCTCGCCTATGTTTACTACTTTATCTACATTCCCCTTCTCAAGTTCAATTCGATAATATATGGTACCATCTGCTTTTTCAATATACTCCGCTTCGTCAAAACGATATTCTCTATATTGATTATTGAGAGTACTGTTTACCGCTTCAGGCAATTCATCCTGACGTACTTCCCATGAAGTAGAATACCAATTTCCAGTCTGGTTGAACAATACATCTTTTGGGATTCCATTATGAATGATATCTACCTCTGTATATCCAAAATCCCAATCATTTCTATTATCTTCAACGTCTACTTCCATGATTCTTGCATTCGGATACTTTTCATTGATGAAGTTTTTCATAGCTTCAGTCAATTGTACAGGAAGATGTTCGCTGTTATCATCATCAGTGTCTACAATGCTTTTAATCAGAGTTCCATCAGCAGAATAATACAAATCGACCTCCTGATTCTGCTTTTCGACTTCAATTACGAAAACAGTTTCAACGCCTGTCCGTTCCAGTTTGTCTATATCATCCCGCTTCCATGAGGCATATTCGCTGTTCTCAAAAGACATTTTTACTGCTTGTGGTAATGCATTGTAAGGAATGTCCGTTTCTGTCATTTGCCATTTACCATCTTGGGTGAACCATGCAGATGCTTCATATCCGTCATAGAAATCTGCTACATAATATCCAGACTTAGTTTCCCACTTCACATTTGCAGCATTAGGGAATTTGGATGAAAATGCACTTTGAAGTTCGGCAGGAACAGCTATTGAACCATCGTCATCGTTGTCACAACTTTGCAGACTCCATGTGACGCTTAGTGCCAGTAAAAGTGTATAAATCTTTAGTTTCATCTTTGTTCAATTTAAATAGGTTTAGAAATCAATATCAATCAAATTAAATTTCAGGTCAAACTTCAGTTCCGTACGGTTGGACAGTTTTACTTCATAATCTTTCTTATCTCTCTCAATTTTTAGAATTTTAGCATCAGGGTAATTGGTCGTTACGTATTTCTGAATAGCTGCCGGAATAATTGCTGTAGGTACAGAACTATATTTGCAGTTCACTTCTTCCCAGTTGCCTTTGTTGTCAAACTCCACTTTATCGCCATTCGTGAAAATCACTTCATAACTTTTATAAAAGAAATCACTCTCCATTTTGGCTAATGCTACTTTGCTGTCGGCAAAATGCTGTTTGATAAACTGCTGTGCCGGTTGTGTCATTTGAGTTACCTGGATTGGTTTGTCGTCATCTGCACGAGCTACTGTTTGCAAAGTGAAAAGACACACTAATAAGAATACTAACTTTTTCATAATCGTTGTTTTTTAATATTGGTTTTTACTATTATTATTAATTTGATAATGCAAAGATGAGAGGAGAATCTGAAAAGATTTGGGAATTTTGAGAATTTCCGAAAAAAAATCGAAAAAATATAGTGACGCTATCCGGTTAACATAGCGTCACTATACATAAAGGATACCGTCACCATCCTATAGGGATAGTGTCACTATAATTTCTTCCTGAAATTAGATTCTTTAGGATTCTTTTAAAACTACTAATAGATACATCGTTTATTTTTGCACACACAAATTTGACAATATTCATATTAAACAACCATAAGAACTTTTGTATGACTATGAGAACAAATTATTTTTTATTATTAGCTATTCTATTGGGGATGATCCCTATGAGTTACACGCACGCCAATGATTCAATACCTAAGAGCGTGATTCTGTACACACCTTACACAAAAATCTCCGTATCTCCCGGAGCGTCAATTGACTACAGTATCGATCTTATCAACAACACAGACCAGTTGACGAATGCGAATCTTTCTGTCAGCGGATTGTCCGCCAGTTGGAAACACGAAATGAAATCCGGTGGCTGGAGCCTTAGCCAACTATCGGTACTTCCCAAAGAGAAAAAGACTTTCAATTTAAAAGTCGAAGTCCCATTAAAAGTGAATAAAGGTAATTATCACTTTGTGGTATATGCCGGAAACGCCAAACTTCCATTGGATGTGGTGGTTGCTCAAAAAGGAACATACCAGACTGAATTTACTACCGACCAACCCAACATGCAGGGAAATTCCAAATCAACCTTCACTTTCAGCGCCACTTTAAAGAATCAGACTGCCGACCAGCAGCTATATGCTTTGATGGCTAATGCACCCAGAGGTTGGAATGTAGTTTTTAAACCTAACTATAAGCAAGCCACTTCTGCACAAGTGGAAGCCAACAGCACTCAAAATGTAAGCATAGATATTACTCCTCCTGCCAATGTAGAAGCCGGTAGTTACAAAATTCCGGTACGCGCCGCTACAGGTACCACTTCTGCCGAATTGGAACTGGAAGTGGTTGTTACCGGCTCTTATCAAATGGAACTGACTACTCCCCGTGGGTTATTGAGTACAGATGTCACAGCAGGTGATATAAAGAAAATAGAACTGGAAGTCAGAAATACAGGTTCTTCATTACTGAAAGATATTCAGCTGTCTGCTAATAAACCTGCTGACTGGGAAGTAACTTTCGAACCTTCAAAAATCGATGCACTAAAAGCCGGAGAGACATCAACGGTTATGGCTACTTTGAAAGCTTCTAAAAAAGCATTGCCAGGCGACTATGTGACTACCATCATGGCAAAAACTCCTGAAGCAAATGCAGATGCGCAGTTCAGAGTTGCAGTAAAAACTCCGATGATATGGGGATGGGTAGGCGTTCTTATCATTATTGCCACCATCGGCGTGGTTTACTATCTGTTCCGTAAATATGGAAGGAGGTAAATTATGGGCGAACAAGTGATCGTACTTACCGATTTGACCAAACAATACGGTAATTTCACTGCTGTAGATCATATTCGCCTGAATATCCGGAAAGGAGAAATCTTCGGATTACTGGGACCGAATGGTGCTGGAAAATCAACTACTATCTTAATGATGTTGGGATTGACAGAGCCTACTTCGGGAACAGTTGAAATTTGTGGAATCAATTCTACTACACACCCCATTGAAGTAAAAAGGAAAATTGGGTATTTGCCAGAAGATGTAGGATTCTATGATGATATGACAGGACCGGAGAATTTGATCTATACAGCGCGATTAAATGGTATTTCTGATAAAGAGGCAAAAACCAAGGCTATGGAACTGATGAAGCGGGTAGGCCTTGAAGATCAGTTAGCCAAAAAGACAGGGAAATACTCTCGTGGTATGAGACAGCGGTTGGGATTGGCTGATGTACTTATTAAAAATCCGGAGATTATTATTCTCGATGAGCCGACTTCAGGGATTGACCCTGCAGGTGTTCAGGAATTTATCGAACTGATTCGCTGGTTGAGTAAAGAAGAAGGACTGACAGTGCTTTTCTCTTCCCATCATCTGGATCAGGTACAGAAAGTGTGCGACCGGGTAGGTTTGTTCAGTAATGGCCAATTACTTGCTTTGATCGATATGGCAGAATTGAAAGATAAGAAGCAGGAATTGTCTGATATTTATAACCATTATTTTGAGGAAGGAGGAGAAAGACATGAATAAAGTCAATCATCCTTTTTGGGTTATCGTCAACAAGGAAATTTCCGATCATGTCAAAAGTTGGCGTTTTATTATACTAATAGGCATTATAGCACTTACCTGTATGGGGTCGCTATATACAGCACTCACCAATATTAGTGAAGCCATCAAACCTAATGATCCGGACGGTTCGTTTCTTTTCTTGAAGTTGTTTACGGTTTCAGATGGGACTCTCCCCTCTTTTGTGCTGTTTATTAACTTCTTAGGTCCCCTATTGGGAATCGCTTTGGGATTTGATGCAGTCAATTCCGAACAAAATAAAGGAACATTGAGCCGTATGCTGTCCCAGCCTATTCATCGCGATTGCATTATCAATGCGAAGTTTGTGGCTGCTTTGATTGTGATAGGTATCATGTTGTTTGTATTGGGCTTTCTGGTGATGGGATGTGGGCTGATTGCTATTGGTATTCCTCCTACGGCAGAAGAGTTTTGGAGAATTGTTTTCTTCATCATTACCAGTATCTTTTATGTAGCATTCTGGTTGAATCTGGCTATTCTGTTCTCACTCCGTTTCCGTCAGGCAGCGACTTCTGCCTTAGCATCTGTGGCTGTTTGGCTGTTTTTTAGTGTATTCTATACCATGATTGTTAATTTGGTGGCAAAAGGGTTGAGTCCGTCACAGATGGCATCACCTTATCAGATTATCAGTTATCAGAAGTTTATTCTAGGGTTGATGCGTTTGGCACCGAGTGAACTGTTTAATGAAGCTACCACCACACTATTGATGCCTTCTGTCAGAAGTTTGGGGCCATTGACTATGGAACAGGTACAGGGAGCTATCCCTAGTCCGCTCCCATTGGGACAAAGTCTTTTAGTTGTATGGCCACAGTTGACCGGATTGATTGCGGCAACGGTTATTTGCTTCGCTATTTCTTATATCATGTTTATGAGGAGAGAAATACGATCCCGATAACCTGCTCACTATAAAAGACGCAGAGGACACGGAGAAACAGGTGGATGGATATACCTGACAAATTGGTTTTATGATAACCGACAGGTCGTTCACTTAAAATCCGTGTCCTCTGTGTTTTTCAGATGAATCTTATGATTGGGAAATCTCGAAGCAATGTTCATTCTGCTCGAAGTAATATTTTATATTCAGATGTTGCAAACGACAGATGGAATCGGCTATAGCTAATCCCAGCCCTGTAGATCCTTCTTTTTTGCTACCCTGATAGAAACGTTCGAAGATATGTTCCTTGTTCAGCGGATGTTCCACTCCCGAATTTCGGAAAGTAATGCCGTTCTTAGTAACGGTGATTCGGATATGTCCCCCGTCAATATTATGTACAAATGCATTTTTCAGGAGGTTAGTGAGTAAAGCAACAGCCAGGGATTCGTTCATTGTCACCTTGAAAACGCCTTGTTCATCTATCGTGACTTCTATGTTGCGATAATCATAAACTTCTTCGTAATCTTGCAGATATTGTTTGAGAAGTACATTGAGTTCCAATTCTTTGGTATCCGTAAACTGACCATTATCAATCTTGGAAAGCAATAATAGGGATTTGTTTAATTTAGTGATGTATTCTAAAGTCTGATGCGTTTTCATCAGTTCTTCCAGTTGTTTTTCTGATAGCGAATCATCTTCCATCAACATTTCCAATCGATTACGGCAGATAGCAAGTGGAGTTTGTATCTCGTGTGAAGCATTTCCGATAAACTGTTTTTGTTGTTCGAACATCTGCTCCGTACGTTCCACATAACGAATGGCAGCCTCATTTAATTTCCGGAATTCCGTGATTTGAGTATCGTTACTCAAAGGTTTATTTCTTTTTCCTGTTTGATAACCGTCCAGCCAGTGTAGAAGTACATAGAGCGGTCGCATATTCCGGTAAAATACCCATACGGAAATGATAATAATGCAGAATAATAAAGCTACATATAAAAATATAATCCACACCTGGATGGCATCTCTCAAATCGTCTTTTTCAATGCTGGGAGTTGATACTGTCAGCTCGTGGTATCGTCCTTCATCATCTTTAAAGATAGTAGTAAGAATACGTGCCGGCTCGGTCTCTCCTTTTTCTTCAATGTATACCATAGAGTCTTTATACTGAATATCCTCCCGGCTTTCCGCATACTCTTTGCTTACTTCCATCATATAATATTGATTGTTGGAGCCATTGGTTTTAGAAGGTAGCTCCTCTCCTGCCAATGCCCGGATAATGATGGTTTCCGAATAATCTTCCAAAGCATCATCCACTTCATCGTTGACTTCATCGATCATCGTAACATAAAAGAAGATAGCCCAGACCGTCAGTATAAGGGTCAGAGCAAGAGTAATACGAAGAATGATGTAATATATTAATTTCATGGACAATAATTTCTTTCTTTTTTATTCTACTATCATTTTATACCCAAATCCATAGACTGCTTTAATTTCAATAGTTGCACCGGAATCTTTGAGCTTTTTGCGAAGATTCTTGATTTGTGCATATATGAAGTCAAAATTATCGACCTGATCGATATGGTCTCCCCACACTGATTCGGCCAAAGTGTTTTTATTGATTAATCTCCCAGGGCGATTGATAAAATATAACAGGATATCATATTCTTTTCTATTTAGTTCCACTTCCTGCTCGTTGACAAATACACGATATTTATCCGGTTCTATCCGTACGTTGCCTTGGCGGATATCAATCTCTCCATCATGCTGATGGCGACGAATCACGCTTTTAATTCGTGCATTTAGTTCAACCAAATGAAATGGCTTTGGCAAATAATCGTCCGCTCCCAGTTCTAATCCCAAAACTTTGTCTTCCAGAGAGTCTTTCGCGGAAATAATAATCACGTTCTCCCGCTTATGGAGAGCTTTCAGTCGTTCAAGAAGATCAAGTCCGCTTCCGTCCGGTAGCATGATGTCCAATAAGATACAATCATAGTCGTAATCTTCAATTTTGCGTAGAGCAGAATTGAAGTCACTGGCTGTTTCTACAACGTAACGTTCTTTTTCAAGTGAACATTGAATCAGTTCTCTCAAAGAGGGTTCGTCTTCTACAATCAATATCTTCATAATTTTGTCTCCTTTCTTTTTTACATACTACAAAGAAAAGGGATATTTCTGAAATAAAACTGAAATGGATTGAAAAAAGAGCTTGAAATAACTATTGAATGTCTAATGAACTGTTAGGACAGGCCATAAATAATATAATAAAAAAAAGAAAAGGATGAAAGCGATTGAGCCGTTTCCATCCTTTTTATAATTATGTGCGAATTTTGTTTAATAAGAACGTGCAAATATCACGCGGCAAGCAGATGGTTTACCTGTTACCATACATTTACCAGGTTCTTTGTCTCCCGGAACAAATGACTCGAACGGAATACAACGAATGGTTGCTTTAGTTTCTTCCTTAATTTTTTCTTCGGTTTCAGTAGTTCCATCCCAATGAGCCAGAATAAATCCGCCTTCTTCGATTTTTTCTTTAAATTCGTCATAGGTGTCTACTGTTGTAATCTTGGAGTTACGGTAGTCCAATGCTTTCTTGTAGATATTAGCTTGCATTTCTTCAAGCAAATTCTGAACGTATGTTTCAATGCCTTCACAAGTAACCGTTTCTTTTTCCAGTGTATCACGGCGCATCACTTCCATAGTGTTGTTTTCAAGATCGCGACCACCCATAACCAAACGAACAGGTACACCCTTCAATTCATAATCAGCGAATTTGAAGCCCGGGCGTTTGTTATCTGCATTATCATATTTCACAGAGATACCCAATGCTTTCAACTTAGCTACAATGCCTTCTACTTTAGCGTCAATTTGTTTCAGTTGTTCGTCATTCTTATAGATAGGAACGATTACTACCTGAATCGGAGCCAAATGTGGAGGTAATACCAATCCGTTGTCATCCGAGTGAGTCATAATCAATGCACCCATCAAACGAGTAGAAACACCCCATGAAGTAGCCCAAACATACTCCAACTTGTTTTCCTTGTTAACGAACTGAACATCGAATGCCTTTGCAAAGTTTTGTCCCAGGAAGTGGGAAGTACCACTTTGCAATGCTTTTCCGTCCTGCATCATGGCTTCTATTGTGTAAGTGTCAAGTGCACCTGCAAAACGTTCATTGGCTGATTTCACTCCCTTTACAACGGGAACAGCCATATATTTTTCTGCAAATTCACCATATACATTCAACATTCTGATTGCTTCTTCCTCTGCTTCTTCACGGGTAGCATGAGCGGTATGTCCCTCTTGCCACAGGAATTCGGCAGTACGCAGGAAAAGACGGGTACGCATTTCCCAACGGAAAACATTCGCCCATTGGTTACAGAGAATAGGCAGGTCACGGTATGACTGAATCCAGTTCTTATAAGTATTCCAGATGATTGTTTCTGATGTCGGACGGATAATTAATTCCTCTTCCAATTTAGCTGCAGGATCTACTACGACTCCTGAACCGTCTTCTGCATTCTTCAAGCGATAATGTGTTACTACGGCACACTCTTTCGCAAACCCTTCTACGTGTTCTGCTTCGCGGCTTAAGAATGATTTCGGGATTAATAGCGGGAAATATGCATTTACGTGTCCTGTTTCCTTGAACATGTCGTCCAATTGACGTTGCATTTTCTCCCAGATAGCGTATCCGTAAGGCTTAATCACCATACATCCGCGCACGGCAGATTGTTCTGCCAAATCAGCTTTTACCACCAAATCGTTATACCACTGTGAGTAGTTTTCACTACGTTTGGTAAGGTCTTTCAGTTCTTTTGCCATTATATTTTTCTATTTAAAGTTTTCTTGAGTGTTAAAACAGGGTGCAAAAATACGAAAAATGCATGAACTGCCCTATTCTTCATGCATTAATTTTCTAAAGTCATTTGCTTCTATATTACATATCTCATTTTTCATATTCGTTATATCGTTGCATCCGCGACTATGCTTGTTCAGCATAGCGCCTTTTTGAGAACTAAAGGCACTATGACCCGATGAAAAGGTTTTATACAAAAGAAATAAGCCTTTCCTACCCAATTATGGTATTTTACTAATGTGGTAACCTCAATCATTTGTTTTCCTGTTTCCAATGGTGTAATGAAAATATCGACATAAAACAATAAATGTTTATCGTCTTTTCTCATAATTGCTTCTTGCTTGTCTTCCTCTATAATAAGTTCTTCACTTTCAATAGCTTTAGTTTCTATACCGAAAGGTTTGACTAAACAGGCCCTTATTGCATACAACATTCGGAGCCAAGCGGGGTTATGAGCAAAGACTTTTAAAATAATATCTTTAGGAGACAAACGATTTTCTGTAACTTCTATGGAAAAACTGTCACTGTAATCTACGGGGAGATATTTCTCTATTTTCTTAGCCATATTGGTTATTCAATTAGGGTTATTCTACAATAGTTTAGTTTAGGTTTCCTCCGATAATAGATAAAACCATAGAAAAGGGGGCTTGAAAAATAAAAAATCAGGCAGTTTATTTAAGATAACCACCTGATTTTCAAAAGAGCGGTAAACGAGGCTCGAACTCGCGACCTGCGGCTTGGGAAGCCGCCGCTCTACCAACTGAGCTATTACCGCATATTTACTGCATTTCTCGACTCAAAAGCCTTATGAAATGGTGATGCAAAGGTAAACATAATTTTTATATCTCAAATAAAATCGCAGAAATTTTAATGCAAGAAAAAAGAGAAATCAAAGCATCTTCAATTCTTTTGTTTTGATGAAAAACAACCGGATATAAAAAAACGCATATTAGTAGCCCGTATAATTAAAAATATACAGATTGACGATAGTCGCTATAGAAAAAACTCCAGGATTTCCGGTTAATAAGATTCAGATATAAACTATTTTAGTGAATAATCTATCACTAGGTTCTAAATAGAGAATGAATATTGAATATGTGAGAATAAAGTTGCTTATATTATTTCAAATTGACAGATTTAGTTTCTAGCAAAATAAATAAGATTTAGAAACAAACAGGTACTTTATGGGCTATTTGGTAGCTTCCTTTTAAAGGGAGAACACGCTTCTCACCGACCAACGGTTGGTTCCATTTAAAGGAACAGAGCTTTTCCTTTAAAGAAACAACTCCAATATGCATTTATATTTTGTATAATCAAGTAGTTTATATCCATTAATAACACGCTTATTGCATATACTTGCATTATTTTATGCATCATTTTTTCTATCTGATAGAAATGATACAAACGTGATTCAAAGAGAAGATGAAAAATAGAACATCTTATAAAAAAGCGTTGAAACCTTCTTTTGTTGTATTGCTATATTCTTTCTGATGAACAAACCTCTCTTTTCATCTGTTAGAATATCTCAAATTCAGATATAACCTAACCAGTATGAAAAAAAATAAGCGACTTTTTATACTATTGACTTTGTATTTTTCCATCGGTCAGATAGATGCACAGATACCATTAAGTTTCGAAGAATCACTGCATCTGTTGAATCAAGGAAATCAGAGTCTGAAAATAGCAGATAAGAGTATTGAGATTGCGAAGGCTGAACGTGATAAGTTGAATGCTTTTTGGTATCCTAGTCTTCAATCTACAGGTGCGTTTGTACACATGTCGGAGAAGATCGAAGTCAAACAGCCTTTATCGCAGTTTACCGATCCGGCTAAAGACTTTGTACATTCCATTATTCCGGATGACCAAATCATTTCGTCTATACTGGATCAAATTGGGGCAAATACCCTTATATTTCCTTTGACTCCAAGAAATCTGACAACTGTTGATTTATCAGCCGAGTGGGTACTCTTTTCCGGTGGTAAACGCTTCCGTGCCACCAACATCGGAAGAACGATGGTCGACTTGGCACGGGAAAGTCGGGCACAGGTATCGGCCAATCAGCAAAATCTATTAGTTGAAAGTTATTATGGGCTTCGACTGGCACAACAAATTGTGACGGTTCGTGAAGAAACCTACAACGGATTAAAGAAACATTATGAAAATGCCTTGAAGTTAGAGGCAGCAGGAATGATTGACAAAGCAGGAAGGCTTTTTGCCCAGGTAAATATGGATGAAGCCAAACGTGCATTGGAAGCTGCGCGAAAAGAAGAAACAGTAGTGCAAAGTGCCTTAAAGGTTTTGCTGAATAAAAAGGATGCAGATGCCAATATCATTCCTACCTCTCCCCTTTTTATGAATGATTCATTGCCACCTAAAATGCTATTTGATCTTTCAGTAAACAGTGGGAACTATACACTCAACCAATTACAGCTGCAGCAGCATATTGCCAAACAAGAAGTGCGGATTGCCCAAAGCGGCTATTTGCCGAATATAGCCCTTTTCGGAAAACAGACCTTGTATTCGCATGGCATTCAGAGTAATTTATTACCGCGTACCATGGTAGGCATTGGTTTTACATGGAACCTCTTTGACGGACTGGATCGTGAAAAAAGAGTGCGGCAATCGAAATTAACGGAACAAACTCTGGCTTTAGGCCAGATGAAGGCTCGTGATGATCTGGCTGTTGGGGTAGATAAGCTTTATACGCAGCTGGAAAAGGCACAGGATAATGTAAAAGCTTTAAATGCAACGATTGCTTTAAGTGAAGAATTGGTACGCATCCGAAAGAAATCATTTACAGAAGGGATGGCAACTTCTACCGAAGTTATTGATGCTGAAACCATGCTTGCCAGTGTAAAAGTGGCTCGCCTGGCAGCATATTATGAATATGATGTGGCACTAATGAATCTACTCTCGCTTTGTGGCACACCGGAACAATTTGCAAACTATCAACCTAAACCGTAACAAACAATGAAACCAACTAGTAAAACCCTATCATGGGCTTTTGTCATCATTCTTCTGGCTGTCGGTATTTTCACCGGCTTGGGAGTTATATTAATGCATAAACAGCCGCTGGTCTTGCAAGGACAAGCTGAAGCAACAGAAATCCGTATCAGTGGGAAACTTCCCGGCCGTATCGACACTTTCTTCGTTCAGGAGGGAGACTGGGTACACCGGGGAGATACTCTTGTCGTCATTAATAGCCCTGAAGTACATGCCAAGTATCAACAAGTGAATGCCTTGGAACAGGTGGCAGTACAACAGAACAAGAAAATAGATGCCGGAACCCGTCGTCAGATCGTGGCTACTGCACTGCAATTATGGAATAAAACGAAGAGCGATCTTACTCTCGCCCAGACAACTTACAACCGTATTCTTACTTTATATAAGGACAGTGTCATTACTTCTCAAAGAAAGGATGAAGTAGAAGCTATGTATAAAGCGGCTGTAGCAGCCGAACGTGCTGCCTATGAACAGTATCAGATGGCTGTAGATGGTGCACAAAAAGAAGATAAAGCGTCTGCTGCCAGCATGGTGGATGCTGCTCGAAGCACAGTGGATGAAGTCTCGGCTTTGCTGGTCGATGCTCGGTTGACCGCTCCGGAAAACGGTCAGATAGCAACAATCTTCCCTAAACGTGGAGAGTTGGTTGCACCGGGAACTCCCATTATGAATTTGGTGGTGATGGATGATATACATGTTGTTCTTAACGTGCGTGAAGATCTGATGCCGCAATTTAAAATGGACGAAACATTTGTTGCGGATGTGCCCGCTATCGGTAAAAAAAATATTGAATTCAAAATCTATTATATTAGTCCGCTAGGCAGTTTTGCTACCTGGAAATCAACCAAGCAAACCGGAAGTTATGACTTACGTACCTTTGAGATTCATGCCCGTCCAACCCAAAAGGTGGATGACTTGCGTCCCGGCATGTCCGTGTTATTGACTTTAGATTAATCGACATCAAATAAACCAGAGAATGGATGAATCACAAACATATTCCCCTTTTCGTTCCGTACTGCTCAGAGAGTGGCGGCGAATGACTTCACGGCGCCTTTATTTTGGTGTCTGCATTGTCTTGCCATTGTTCACCCTTTTCTTTATGGCTACGATCTTTGGTAACGGACAGATGGAAAACATTCCTATTGGTATTGTCGATCAGGATAATACTGCTACTTCCCGGACGATAGTCAGGAATATTTCTGCCGTACCAACTTTTAAAGTGACAAAGCATTTTGTAAATGAAGCAGCTGCCCGTGAATCTGTGCAAAAGAAAGAGATTTATGGATATCTTTCCATACCTCCCCAATTTGAACAGAATGCGATTACCGGAAAGAATGCAACACTCTCCTACTATTATCATTATGCATTAATGTCGGTAGGTGGTGAGTTGATGGCGGCATTCGAAACTTCCTTAGCTCCGGTGGCTCTTTCTCCTGTGGTGATGCAAGCGATGGCACTCGGAGTAGAACAGGATCAGATTACCACCTTTTTATTACCCGTACAGGCTAATAACCATCCGATATATAACCCTAGTCTGGATTATTCGGTATATTTAAGTCAGCCCTTTTTCTTTGTGCTGTTTCAGGTTTTGATTCTGTTGATTACCGTGTATGCGGTTGGCATTGAAATCAAGTTCCGCACAGCAGATGATTGGCTGGCGACTGCAAAAGGCAATATAGTGACAGCTGTTTTAGGTAAATTATTACCTTATACCATTATATATATACTGATAGGATGGTTGGCTAATTACGTCATGTTTGGTATTTTGCATATTCCTTTTCAGGGGAGTTGGTGGTTAATGAATATCATGACTGTGCTTTTCATCATTGCAACACAGGCTTTAGGGCTGTTTTTATTCTCGCTGTTTCCGGCAATATCGTTGGTTATAAGTGTAGTTTCTATGGTAGGTTCTCTGGGGGCTACTTTGTCCGGAGTAACCTTTCCGGTTCCCAATATGTATCCGTTGGTGAGGGATGCTTCCAATTTGTTCCCTGTCCGTCATTTTACGGAAATGATGCAAACCATGCTCTATGGAGGCGGTGGGTTTATCCATCTTTGGCCGTCGGCTGTGATACTCTGTATCTTCCCGTTGCTGGCCCTGTCGCTGCTTCCTCATTTAAAACGAGCTATAGAAAGTCATAAGTATGAAAACATTAAGTAAGTTACAACAGTTGTCATTCATCATTCGTCGTGAATTTCTAGCTATCAGTACCAGTTATGCGGTTTTACTGGTGTTGATGGGAGGAATCTTCGTTTACGGGTTGCTCTACAATTATATGTATGCACCGAATATTGTAACCGATGTACCTGTTGCCGTAGTCGACAATTCGCACAGTGAATTGAGCCGTGATTTTATCCGTTGGCTGGATGCTACTCCCCAGGCAGAGATTTCCAGTCAGGCTATGGACTATCATGAAGCAAAAGAATGGATGAAAGAAGGCAAAGTACAGGGAATACTCTATCTGCCTCATGACTTTGAGGAACGGGTGTTCCGGGGAGATGAAGCCGTATTTTCCCTTTATGCAACTACTGATGCCTTCTTGTATTTCGAAGCTTTGCAAGGTGCTTCTTCACGTGTCATGTTGGCTATTAATGATAAATACCGGCCAGATGAAGCGGTGTTTCTTCCACCACAAGGATTGCTTGCCGTAGCTATGGCGAAACCGATTAATGTGGAAGGCACTGCACTCTACAATTATACCGAAGGGTATGGTTCCTATCTTATTCCGGCAGTCATGATGATTATAATTTTCCAGACCTTACTGATGGTTATTGGCATGGTGACCGGAGAAGAATACAGTAGTAAAGGAATCCGCGCATATACTCCTTTTGGGTATGGCTGGGGAGTTGCCATTCGTATAGTGGCAGGAAAAACGTCCGTGTACTGTGCTCTTTATGCCATCTTTGCCTTTTTTCTATTAGGCTTGCTCCCTCACTTTTTCAGTATCCCCAATATTGGAAACGGATTGTACATCGTACTATTATTGATTCCATATTTGATGGCAACTTCTTTCTTGGGATTGGCTGCATCCAGGTATTTTACGGATTCTGAAGCTCCCCTACTCATGATCGCCTTCTTCTCCGTAGGATTAATCTTTCTTTCCGGCGTTTCCTATCCAATGGAACTAATGCCCTGGTATTGGAAAGTAGTCCATTACATTTTCCCAGCTGCACTAGGCACACTCGCTTTTGTGAAACTGAATTCTATGGGAGCCAGTATGGCTGATATCAGACCGGAATATATAACTCTCTGGATACAGGCACTTATTTATTTTACAATAAGTATATGGGTCTATAAGAAGAAACTGGAATCAAATCTGATTAGTTAAATTAACAAAAACAAAACATGCGCTAATTATAACATATAGCAAAAGAACACTTTCAGATAAATCAACTTCGCAAAGTAAATAATCAACTTTGGAAATAAAAATGTTTCTAAATAGATGTTTTCTTGTAGAATCTCTCCTATTTCTTTGCATTTGTCATTGTTTTTGTCTAGTTTCGTTAACTATTATGTTTATATGATCGTTAGAAGTAGTTTAAAAAACAACTATTTATATGAAATACATTGTATATATTCTTCTCTTTTTTCCTGTTTGGGTTACAGCACAAACATACAAATATATAGGAATAGAAGATGGCTTGAGCAATCGCCGGATATTCAATATTCAGAAAGATGCTCAGGGCTATATGTGGTTTCTTACAAATGAAGGGATGGACCGATACAACGGTAAAGATATAAAACACTATAAATTAAATAAAGAAGGCACTATTTTGGATGCTCCCATACGTTTGGGATGGTTATATACAGAACCACATATCGGTATATGGGTGGTTGGCAAACAAGGACGAGTCTTTCAATACGAAGCCGACAGAGACGATTTCAAAATGGTATATAAATTACCGGATACCTCTGAAGCAATAAGTTGTGGTTATCTGGATCGCAATGATAATATCTGGATATGTCGTAAAGATACTGTATTGCTGTATAATATTAAAGATGCTCATATAGTTCGATTTCCCAATGTATTGCATAGTAGTATTACGGCAATAGAACAAGTAGATGAGCACCATTTCTTTATAGCAACGGAGACGGGCGTACGATATGTCAAACTGGAGAATGGTATTTTAGAGACCATGCCTGTTGAAACACTGGACTATTTTCATGCACAGGTGAGTGAACTGTATTTTCATCGGCAATTAAAAAGATTGTTCATTGGTTCATTTGAAAGAGGAGTTTTTGTGTACGATATGAATACACAGGAAATTATACGTCCGGACGCTGATCTTAGTGATGTAAACATAGCTCGTATCAGCCCATTGAATGAAACAGAGTTACTGATTGCAACGGAAGGAATGGGGGTGTATAAAGTTAACGTAAATACCTGTGAACTGGAAGATTACATTATTGCTAATTATCAGAGTTATAATGAAATGAATGGAAATAATATCAATGATGTTTTTGTAGATGAAGAAAAGCGGATATGGCTTGCTAATTATCCAACAGGAATTACAGTGATTGATAATCGCTATGAAAATTATCATTGGATGAAACATGCTATGGGTAATGCACAGTCATTAATCAATGATCAGGTACAAGCGGTTATCGAAGATCATGAAGGTGATCTGTGGTTTGGAACTAGTAATGGTATTAGTCTTTATAATTCAAAAACAGGTCAGTGGCATTCATTTCTAAGCTCTTTTAATCATCAACTAAAGGACAAGAATCATATATTTATTACTTTATGTGAAGTGGCTCCTGGCATTATATGGGCAGGAGGATATACTTCCGGCATTTATAAAATAAATAAAGAAACGCTATCAGTTGAATACTTCTCTCCTTACCTTCTTTCTCACGTCAATATGCGTCCGGATAAATATATTCGTGATATAGTTAAAGATTCAAGAGGACATATCTGGTCGGGAGGCTATTATAATCTAAAATGTTTTGATTTGGAGACTAACAGTGCACGTCTATATCCGGGACTGAATTCCATAACATCAATTGTTGAAAAAGACAAAGATAATATGTGGATCGGAACTGCTGCTGGCTTGTATTTATTGAATCGAAATACTGGTGAATATCAGTATATTGAAATGGAGATAGGAATCACTTATATTAATACGCTTTATCAGGCAGATAATGGGTTGTTATATATCGGGACAAATGGTATGGGAGTATTTATCTATAATCCTCAAGATAAGACTTTCGAACATTATTTTTCTGATAATTCTGCTTTAGTTTCAAATAGAATATTTACAATATTGCCGGAAGTAGATGGACGTATAATGATGAGTACAGAGAACGGAATAACCTGTTTTCATACTAAAGAAAAGATATTTCGTAATTGGACTAGAGGAGAAGGCTTGTTGCCTGCATACTTTAACGCAGCGGCAGGAACGGTGCGTAAAAATAAAAACTTTGTATTCGGTAGTACGGATGGAGCAATTGAACTTCCGATGAATGTGAAATTCCCGGATTATAAGTTCTCCAGATTGGTATTTAGCGACTTTCATCTGTCTTATCAACCTGTTTATCCGGGTGTCAAGGATTCTCCTTTACAGAAAAGTATCGATGAGACAGATGTATTAGAGCTGGCTTATGATGAGAATACGTTTTCATTTGAAGTTTCTACAATCAATTATGATTCTCCCGGAAATGCACTATATTCATGGAAATTAGAAGGCTTTTATGAGAAATGGACTCAACCGGGAGCAAATAATTTGATTCGTTTTACCAATTTGCCTCCAGGTAGATATATTCTTCATGTACGTGCTATATCCAGAGAAGAACATGACATTGTTTTTCAGGAACGTGCTATGAAAATTATCATCACGCAACCTTTTTGGTCGAGTTGGTGGGCTATCTTGTGTTATATTCTGTTGGTAATAGGGGGATTTTATTTTGTTCTACGTGTGATAAATCTAAGAAAACAAAAGAATATATCTGATGAAAAAACGCAGTTCTTCATCAATACGGCCCATGATATACGTACTCCATTAACTTTAATAAAAGCACCTTTGGAGGAATTATTGGAAGAAGAGACGCTTACCGACAATGGAATAACTCGTACGAACATTGCATTGAGGAATGTGGAAGTTCTTTTACGACTGGTCAGCAATCTGATTAATTTTGAGCGAACGGATGTATATTCCTCTAAAATGAGTGTTTCCGAGTATGAGTTGAATACCTATATGAATGAAATATATAATTCATTCTCTTCTTATGCTGCCATTAGGCGTATTGAATATACATACGAGAGTACTTTCAGCTATATGAATGTATCGTTTGATAAGGAGAAGATGGATTCTATTTTGAAGAATATAATATCGAACTCGCTAAAATATACTCCGGAAAATGGAAAGGTCAGCATTTCCGTGTCCGATACGAATGATTCATGGAAAGTGATAATCAAGGATACAGGTATAGGTATTCCTGCCAGTGAACAAAGTAAGTTGTTCAAGCTTCATTTCCGTGCCAGCAATGCTATTAACTCTAAAGTGACGGGTAGTGGTATCGGATTAATGTTGGTAGGAAAACTGGTGAGCCTTCATGGAGGTAAAATTAGTGTAGATAGTGTCGAACATCAAGGTACGACAATCAAAATTGTTTTTCCGAAAAAGAATAAGACTTCTCAAAGTATCAGTGACGAAGCATCTTCTAAATTTGAGGCGTTGGCTCCTGTACTGCCCGCTCCGAATGTACCGGCAAAGACAACCGCTACGATAGATGATCCAAATTTACGACGGATTCTTGTTGTAGAAGACAATGATGAGCTACGCTCCTATCTGGTCAGTTCATTGTCTTCTATATATAATGTACAAGCTTGCGCTAACGGAAAGGAAGCATTGATTATTATCAAAGAATATTGGCCGGAACTGGTTCTTTCTGATATCATGATGCCAGAGATGCGGGGAGATGAATTGTGTGTGGCTATCAAAAGTGATATTGAAATTTCACATATTCCTGTGTTGTTGCTCACTGCTTTGGGAGAAGAAAATAATATTCTGGATGGACTGTCGATTGGTGCGGACGAATATCTCATCAAACCTTTCAGCGTGAAAATATTACGGGCGAATATCGCTAATCTGTTGGCAAACCGGGAACTGTTGCGCATGAGATATGCCAATCTGGATATAGAAGCGAAATCAATGGTTCCATCTGCAAACGGTACTAACAGCCTTGATTGGAAGTTTATATCAAATGCTAAGAAAATCGTGGATGAGAATATAAACAACCCTGAATTTTCCGTTGATGTGCTCTGTGAATCAAGTGGCATGAGCCGTACCAGTTTCTATTGTAAATTGAAAGCATTGACGGGACAGTCTCCGACAGAGTTTATTCGGGTGATGCGTTTGAAACGTGCTACCGAATTACTGAAAGAGGGTAGATATGCTATTAATGAGATTTCAGACATGGTTGGATTTTCTGAAACTAAATATTTTCGGGAAGTATTCAAAAAATACTATAAGATGAGTCCGAGCAGGTATGCTAAAGAAGGAGGCAATCCCTCTGCTGAACTGGAAGATGACGAAGAAGATTGATAAATAAAAAGCGAATAGATACGTTGTATTTAAAAAAGTTCTCCTCTGTTATGGGTATCTATAACAGAGGAGAACTTTCTTTTTCAAGGCTTATAACTCTTTTCAGGGAAAAGCGGTTATTGATAAGGAAGTTATTTGCGAATCAAATATCTAATGAATAAATAACCTCCGAATACTTGCAGGCACATTCCGGGAATTCCAATGCGGAAATCCTGAACGGCATTGTAGAAATTACCTATATACATCCACTCTCCCAATGTCCCCACAGCTTGATAGGTAAGTACCACGCCAACCAATACCGGGATGGAGATACGTCCGAAACGTTGTGCGGCCCAACCGGCAGCAATGGCGAGCAATACGGACTTTAATAAAATAGCAGGCAGCACCGCCGGCATCGGCATACCAAAAAGTAAGGAGTTGATAATAGGGGAAAGAACAGCAGTCAGCAGACCGACTTTCCATCCGTACTTATAAGCTCCGATCAGTGTGAAGAAATAGATAGGCAGCCAGGTTATTCCTCCTTGCGGTATGAGATGAAAAAATTGGGGAAAAAGGATGTTGCCAACGATGAATAACGAGGCTGCCAGATAAGTTCTCACATTGCCGTAATTCAGCGAATAGAGTTTTACAGTAGTTGATTCCATATCATTTTATTATTTAAAAGTTCAAATTAATACCACCCATAAACGTAGCTTTGGGCATGGGATAACCTGCATTTATTTCATAACGCTGTGCCAGCAGGTTCTCTCCTTTTATGAAGAGGTTAGCGAAACGGCAGACACGATAATTCCCACGAAGATTCCATAAAACAAAATGATCCTGTTGCTCGCTACCCTTTACAACAGAAGTATAAAGTCCTTTCACATATTGTACTCCAGTCGATATACTCCAACGTCCGGAAGTATAGTCCGCCCCTGCATACAATTTATGTTCGGGAGCAGCAAGAACGGGATTCTCCATGTGCAACCAGCTATAATTAGCGTTCACATTCCAGTGTGAATTGATGTGGTAGCCTATATTCGTTTCAACTCCCCAATTCTCTATCTCTCCGGAATTGATATTCAATGGAGGAAAGAGTCCGTTTGACATAATCAGATTGTCGCCATTGATATAGTAAAGGCTGACTCCGTAGGACAATGCCCCCTCCAGCAGACGTTGTGAATAGGAAAGTTCATAGTTGATTAGTTTTTCCGGTTTCAGTTCCGGGTTGGCAGGAGGAAACATATACATCTCACGAATGGTCGGATTACGGTATCCTTTGCTGACCATTGCTTTAAGTTCTGCATTCTTAGGTAAATGAAAAGCCAGTCCGCCTTGTGGAATCCATTCTGTACCTACGTGTGAATGGTGGTCTACACGAATACCTGCGTCCAGTGAGAACCAACTGCTGATATCCTGACGGAAATCAACGTATCCGGCAAACTCATCCATTTGCTTGTCTACTCCCGGAGTATGTTCACCCGTAGCCAGTACTTTGTTCCATGATTCACCTCCGAAGTGTTGATAATCAAATCCTACGGTCAAACGATTACCGGTAAAGAAAGTGGCACTCTGATACCATGATACACCCAGCATTTTGTCTTTAGAGTTGAAATGTGATTTTTGCGGTTCTTTTCCTATCTGATAGCCATCATTGATTTTATGCCGTCCCCAGTTATAGAAAAAGCTCAAACCTCCTGAAGTCTTTTCATAATGATTTTCCAAAGCAAACGATGTCATTCCACGAGTGATACGGGAATCGTTGTCAATCAGTGGTACTTGGATAGTCCCCGGATTGGAAGCATTAAAATGGGTTACATTCACATCTCCCCATACTTTCCAGAAAGAACTGATATCATAACCTAACTTTGCGTATCCACCATATTGCTCGAATCCCATATCGGGACGATGTCCATCTGTACGATTATATGATCCGGTTACGACGCTACTGAAACGTCCCTTCTTGACACGGTTGGAAAATTCAGTCTGCAACGTGTTATATGAACCGTACCCAACTTGCATATTCGTCTTCACACCTTCTTCCTGTTGCCGACGGGTAACAATATTAATCACACCACCCATGGCATTCGAACCATAAAGTACAGATGCAGGACCACGTAAAACTTCCACTTTCTCTGCCATCATAGATTGATAAGCATCCGCTATCGGATGTCCCATCAACCCCATGTACTGGGGATGACCGTCAATCAGTACCAATAATCCCGCTGTCGGACTACCACCGATACCACGCAAGCTCATGCCACCTGCAGCTCCGGTAGATACGCCATATCCCATGATGCCACGACTGGTAGTGAATAATCCCGGTACCTGCTCCGTTAACAACGGCAAAAGAGAAGGCTCATATCTTTTCTCAATTTGTTGCCTGCCGACTACGGAAATGGTCATCGGAAGATGACGCACATCGGTTTCATTACGTGTTCCGGTGACTACGACTTCATCAATCATATAATTTCTTCCGGCCTGTATGCTATCCTTTTTAGTCTGTGCCATTCCCGAGATGGAAAGCAAGCTACCGAACAGGAATAAACAGGCTGTATTTCTTTTCATACTTTATTTCGTGTTTCAAGTTTCTTCTTTTTACTTCTTATTTCTGATCTTTTCCAGAAAATCGCGGATCAGTGGTAATATTTCTTCTACTGATTCCACTTCGCTACACATGGTTTCTACTGGACATCCTCCTGTACGGTCGCGGTTCCAGATAAAAGCAACTTCCTGCGCAAAATCGACTTTCACATCTGATTTCCGGAATAGCTCCAAAGCCTTGGTACTGATAATATCCGTATATAATTCTTTTATACCACCCAGAATCATCAGGGCGGCAGCTCCCTTGCCAACCACTTTATCAGCAATCAAAGCTCCTTTAAGAAACTCCGGTTCCTGTGTTAGCAAATCATAGAGATCGGCTACGCCACGTTGAGTGAAAGTGCGGATTTTTCCTCCGTTGGCAATGGTACAGGAGTATCCTCCCGTATGTAATAGATTGATTAATTTTTCCATCGTTTCTTTTATAAAGTACCTTGTTTCAATTGTTCTACAAACTGGTCGATCCGGTGCAGTTCTTTCGGAATATCAATATTTTGCGGGCAATGAGCCACACACTGATTACAACCGATGCAATGGCTTGCCTGTCGAAGTTTGGGCACGCTACGGTCATATCCGACAAGAAAAGCGCGCCGGGCTTTCGCATAATTTTCATCCTGTCCGCTTCTGGCGACATTACCTTCATTGACACAACGGTTGTAATGTAACAATACAGCAGGTATATCCAGTCCATACGGACATGGCATACAGTATTTGCAGTCGTTGCAAGGGATGGTAGGATATTTCAGCATTAATTGTGCCGTTTCTTCGAGGAATTCTTTTTCTTCATCTGTCAATGGCTCCAAAGGAGAATAAGTGCGAAGATTATCCTGCAGATGCTCCATATAAGTCATGCCGCTTAATACAGTCAGAATATCCGGGAATGAACCGGCAAAACGGAAAGCCCAGGAAGCGACACTGCTTTCCGGACGACGTTGTTTGAGCCGTGCCACCAGATTATCGTTCAATTTGGATAGACGTCCTCCCAAAAGTGGTTCCATAATGATGGCAGGAATCCCCCGTTTGGCCAGTTCGCCATAGAGATATTCCGCATCCGTATTTCGAGTATTGGTCTCTTTGGCATGTTTCCAGTCTACATAATTGAGCTGTATTTGTACAAAATCCCATTTAAATTCATCGTGTCGTGAGAGCAGATAATCATATACTTCAATGTCACCATGGTAAGAAAATCCGAGATTCCGGATGCGTCCGGCTTCACGCTCTTTAACCAGAAAATCAAGTATTCCGTTATCCAGGTAGCGTCCTTTAAGGGCTTCCATTCCTCCCATGCCGATGCCGTGGAGCAACATATAATCAATGTAGTCGACTTGTAGCTCCGTGAATGATTTGTGGTACATTTTGAGTGAGGCTTCGCGAGACCACGTATCAGGAGAGAAATTAGACAATTTGGTAGCGATGTAATATTTATCACGGGGATGGCGACTCAATGCAATACCTGTTGCCTTTTCGGAAAAGCCTTGTACATATGCCGGAGATGTATCGAAATAGTTCACTCCATGAGCGATTGCATAATCTACCAATCCGTTTACGGCATCCTGGTCGATAACTTCACCATTACCATCGGGAGCAGGTTTGAGCGGCCAACGCATACAACCATATCCCAAAAGTGAAACACGGTCACCGGTGGTTGGAGATGTGCGGTAAGTCATTTTATCGGTGGGCACCTCTCCTTCTCCTGTTGCGCTACTTGCAGAAGTAGTCCCCTTTGAAGAGCATCCGTATAACAGACCTGTCGATGTGGCTGCACTGATACCTACAATCTTAATAAAATCTCTTCTATTTATATCTTTCTTATTTTTATCTTCCATAATCTTATACTGATTTAGATCAAATAATTCTATGCATCTGATGTCCTGTCACATAAATGGCGCTGAAAGGACGGGACGGACAAAGGTTCTCACACGCCCCACAACCGATACATTTTTCTACATTTACTACCGGAATCTTTGGAGAATCTGTTTTTTCAGGATCGGAAGCTACCATCTGTATGGCACCTGTCGGACAATGGCGGGCACAGTTGCCACATTCCATTCCATCTGTCAAAGGTACACAGTTCTCTTTAATCCATACGGCATGTCCGATCTGAATAGCTGATTTCTCGGCAAGACTGGTGAGATGAATAGCACCGGCAGGACAAACTTCCGAACATTTAGTACATTCGGGACGGCAATATCCACGTTCGTATGATATTTCCGGTTGCATCAATGTCAATAGGTTGTCCGATGGGCGCAATACCTGGTTGGGACAAACAGAGACACATAATTGGCAGGCTGTGCAATGTTGAGTGAAATTGCGTGCGCTTAAAGCACCGGGAGGATAGATAGGGTTTTCTCTTTGGGGAATCTTTTTATCTTCGATAGTAGCCAATCCTCCGTCTACTTTTTTCTCTTGTGCTTTCAGTACAGAAGTTGTTGCAAAAATGGCCGATGCTGAAAGGAAGCTACGACGGGCATTGTCTACCTGTTCAGTAGTGACAGACTTTGCTTTCGTATCTTCGCTCGTAGCTATTTCGTTCTTAGGTTTCCGTCTTGTGTATGTAATGGCTCCATGCTTACACTTTCCGATGCAATCCATACAAGTCACACAACGGCTATAATCTATTTCATGAGCTTTCGGATTAATACACGATGCTTTGCAATTGCGGGCACACAAACCGCAACTATTGCATTTGGAAGTATCAATTACCGGTTTGAATATCGCATATTTGGATATAAACCCTAATACAGTACCTACGGGGCAGATCGTATTACAATAGGTTCGTCCGTTGCGCCACGCCAGAATGAAAAGAACAACAAGGGTAACAATGGCAATCAGCATCGTCGAAAGACTCTTTATCCATACATCTACCTCATAAAAAGCATAACTATCCATTCGTTCGGCGAAGTACGCCAACAGGTTGTTTCCCCATTGCCAGACCGGTGCAAAAAGACTGGAAGCTATCCGGCCATAAGCACTATACGGTGCCAGCAAGATAGCCAAAGAGTTCAATCCTGCAACCATCATAATAATGAATACTCCTAAAACGCCATACCGCAACCATTTCATTGCTGGTGAATAACGGAACCGGTTTTTCTTTTGTTTGCCGGATACCCACGAAACAATGTCCTGAAACACTCCCAACGGACAAATAACAGAGCAGTAGATACGTCCGAACAGGAATGTAAGTACAACTAAAAACAATACGACACCTATGTTCAAGGCTAATAAAGCCGGCAGAAATTGAATTTTCGCCAACCATCCGAACCATGTGTGCAATGTACCCGTGAAGTCGAGAAAGAGCAGGGTAATAAGTGTAAAGCACACAATGGCGGTTGTAAGTCTGATAGTACGTAGCATAAACTAATTAATTTTCAATTTATAGTAGTTATATCTAAATGTCTAAAACTGTCAGGATTGAACCATCTATATTTCAACTTTGCAAAGTTAATCAGGGAAATTTGTTTTTCAACTATACAAATTACAGAATGTTTTACCAATTTCACTGATAACAGACGGGAAAACCTTTAGTCGATTGGGTAAAGCACTATTTTTCTAATGCCACGACCTCTCCAATCTCCGGAATCAATACATTCAGAGAATCTTTATTCTTCATCTCTTCTGCATTTTTGAGAGGTTCATCCCAACGATGTTTGGCCAACGCATATTTAGAATGATGTACGGTCAGAACTCTTTTCGCTTTTAAATCTCTGGCCGTCTGTGCCATATATTGGGGCATCAGATGAATTAAGCTCCACTCTTCGTTGTATTGCCCGTTTTCAAGAATTGCGAGGTCGATGCCGGGGAACCGATTGCCTATTTCTGCATAATGCGTATCATATCCTCCGTCTCCGCCAATGTATATCTTTTGTGAAGGAGCTTCTAGCAGGAAAGAAGCCCAAAGTGACTGGTTGGCAGTAAGTCTGCGACCGGAGAAATGACGGGCAGGCAAACAATGTATCATAAAGCCCGGAGCGAGGTTTGCGTCTTCATTCCAGTCAAGTTCTATCAGACGCTCTTTATCAAATCCCCAATATTCGAAATGTTCGCCAACACCCAACGGACAAATCACTGCTCCAATCCGGTCTTTTAATTTTTTGACTGTGTTGTAATCCAAATGATCCCAATGATCGTGACTAATCACGAGATAATCAATGTCCGGCATATCATCCGGTGTATAAAGTTCCGTACCTTTGAATGGCTTGTTGACAAAAGATACGGGAGAAGCCATACAAAATACCGGGTCAACCAATATTCGCTTTCCTCCCGTTTGAATCAGGTAAGATGAATGTCCGAACCATACCAATATTTCTTCATTACGGCCAATCTTGCGTAAATCCGTTTTTATTGCTTTGACAGCCTGTTCGGGGCGCAAACCGTCTATCTTTCTGAAAATGAACTCCCAGATTCCGCTAAAACGTCCCCTGTCGGAAGTCATCAATAGAGTTTCATGCTGATTTTTAAATTCTCCGTTTCTGTAATTAGGAGATTTCATGACTCTTTCCAGCCGTTCCCCACGGGGAGTTCTGCCGAAACTGGCTTGATTGATAAAAACAATGACTGACACCGCCAGCAATGCTATTACAGCTAATATACATCCTACAATCATACGTGCTTTGAATTTCTTGAATATGATACGCATATAATTCATAACTAAATTATTTCACGCAGCAAATATACAGGTATTCAGAGAGCTTGTTAGTATATATATTACAGATTGTTATACCATAATTACTGAAAGCAGTTGCCTGTTGGGTGTCAGTCTATTGTGTGAACAAACCCTTTTCTTGTTCAGTTATTTAGAAATAAATTTTGTAGCTGATGTTCGGAATCAGACCCGCTCCGTCTTTTTCTTCTACTACACTCGTTCTTTCATTGTATTGATAGAAATGCATTCCGGTGCGCATACCCACATTCAGTATTTTCAGAGAAAACTCGTGGGATACTCTTTTCTTATTGATCCGGAAGCTGATCGAAACATCACCGTTTATAGATGGATTGAATCGTTTAGTATATGCTTTGCTCTCGTCAAAAACGATGTCTTTTTCTTCCTGACTTTTTTCTTCATCCACAGGTGTATAGCGTCCTCCTCCCTGAAAGAACAGACGGCCGTTTACACTTAATACATTCTGTTTGAGTCTGCCAACCATCCATTCTTTTCCGGCGAGCAGGTTCACTAAAAAACTTTTATCCAGTCTCGTATTTCGCCAGATACGGTCTCCTCCCCTATATTTCGATTTGAATAATGAAGCTGTAATCATATAGTAGAAGCCGTTTTTCATGTATTGTTCCAGTGTTATATCTATTCCATAGTTTTTGGCTATTCCGGTGTTTGTCAATATGCGGTCTAAATAGAATTCTTCATAATTGATAATCGAAAAGGAGGAGTTTTCCTCAACCGGTATGTGGAACAAGTATTGATAATAGGGTTCTATTTTCAGATGTAGGCTCTGATTGATATTCCAGTCATAAGTGAATCCGAAATGATGTGCCTTTGAGAAGTCCAGGTACCGGTTTGATTCCTTTTTACCATTGATTATCTGTTCAACAAAGTAATAGTCGAGCCTTTCCCGGCGGCTATGCAAGCCGTAAGCTGCTGCTAAAGAATGTGCAGGATTTATTTTCCATTTAAGGGCAACTCTCGGTTCTATCGACCAGTTCTTGTTTAAAGTAAAATATTGTCCGGTAACCCCTAAACTGGTTGTCAGATTGTTGCTCAAGTTTATTACGGAACTACTATATGCCGAGAAGACTGTACTTTCTCCACTGCCTTTCGATATTTGTTCCATAGGTTTGTTTAATCCCAAATAAGGGCTGACTTTGTAATCAAGATCATATTTAAGTTCCGTAATGGTAATCCCTGTTCTGTTGGTATGCCTCGGACTGAATTTCTTATTCAGATATGAATTGAATACTAAATTCCATCTGCTATTCTGAATATCTGCTACATTAATAATAGCGTCATCGGTATGTAAGTCCGCCAATGAACGGTCTTTGGAATAGGTAGCGGATAGAGAAGAACGGATATAAGTATTTTCATCCAGTACATATTTGTGCGCTAAGCCACCTGCCAGTTTATCCAGTTTATTATATCCCGACGACCGGTCTCCCATCGTTTCCCATTCGGAACGTTCCAAAGCATCCACTTTATTCCTGTCGGCCAATCCTAATCCCCAAATTGAAAAGGTACCGGCTTTACGTGTGGGAAAGTTCAGTTTAAAAGCTAGATCCTGATATTTCAGGTTGATGTCATTGCCCGATGCCAGTGAAGTAGTGGAAAAGCGATAATTCACCAGATAAGAGCTTCCCCTTTTTTTGCTGATAGGACCTTCCGAAGCTAAATCTACTCCCATGAGTCCGACCTGAAAAGCATGTTCGTACTTCTGATTATTACCATTTCGTAGATGCATATCGAAAACACCTGATAGGGCATTACTGTATTCCGCCGGGAAAGCTCCGTTGTAGAAATCGGAGTTGCCGATAACCTGCGTACTCAAAGCAGACAGGAATCCTCCTCCCAAGCCTGATAGATCGGCAAAGTGGGTAGGATTAGGTATTTCAATCCCCTCCAATCTCCATTGTGTAAATTGTGGGGCATTTCCCCGGATAGCAACCGCATTGGTGCCGACATCTCCCGCTACTCCTGCGAATGCAGAACTTAACCGTGCAGGATCGTCAAAGCCATTGGCAAATCGTGACGCTTCTTCGATACTAATCATACGTCCTCCTGTGATGGCCATCGGGTTGACGGTCCGGTCTTTCTTTATTTCCGGTTTGACAAGTACTTCAGCCAAATCCTGCACATTTTCATCCATAGGAATTTCTACAAACACTTCTTTAGATGAAGTGACAGATACTTCGCTGATGATACTTGGACGATATCCCATAAAAGATGCCTGAATATTATAACGACCTACCGGGACATTATTAATCCGAAAGTTTCCCCGTCCATCCGTCGAACCTCCCCGTGAGGGATCTTCTGCTATACAGACGGAGGCATATTCTATGGGCGTATTGGTTTTGGAGTCAACAACGATTCCTCTTATGGTTTGAGTCAGTTTTTGTGTATCATTGTTGGCGGGCTTTTGCTTGTTATCTTGCGAAGAAATAATAATATGATATCCTTTTATCTTATATACATATCCGGTTTCCTTCAATAGTTGAGTCATAGCTTTGTCGATGGCTACATTTTTAAGAGATAAAGATTGTTTCTTTTCTATATCCAGATTTGACTGTTCATAAGCAATGCTATATCCCGTTTGTACTTCTATTTGTGCAAAAGCCTCTTTTAGTGAGATACTTTTATTTTGTATGGTAATTTTTTTTTCTTTATTCTGTGCAACAGTTGTGAGAGAGAGAAAAGTAAAAAATAAAAAAATGGCAAGCTTAGCCGCCTGTTTATTCGTATTTATTCGATTCATTATTCTATATTTGTATGTTGATACTTCATTTTACGTCACTTGTTGAATGAGGGTAGACATTTCAGAACTGGGAAGAGGGTCTCAAGCTGCTTCCCGGTTCTTTTTATTCATAGGCTGTTTCTTTTTATTATTGGGTTAATACTATTTTCTTTTCATACTGCTGATAATCAAAGCCGATTATATCTTTCAATATATTCAGTATTTCATCCAGGCTTTCATCTTTCAGGAATTTGACTGTATATCGTTTGGATGCAGGGATATTTGCTGTATTATCAATCGTGGTGTTATAGTGTCTTTCCAGAGTTCGGAATATTTCTCCGGCGCTGGCATTGGTAAAGACCAGTTTTCCCACCATCCAAGAGTTTGTATCATTCGTATCTATCACTGATATATGGATATCTGATGTTTTTTTGTCGTATGTAAGTTGTTCATTAGGTTTTAGTATATGGGGAGGTTGGGCATGAATACTCACTTCCACCTTACCGCTAGTCAATGTAGTCGTTATTTTTTCATCATTAGGATAAGCTTTCACGTTGAATCTGGTTCCAAGCACTTTCACAGAAAGTTGGGAGGTTTCTACAATAAAAGGACTTACAGTATCTTTTTTGACAGAGAAATAAGCTTCACCGTTGAGAATGACCTGACGTTTATCTTTGGCAAAAGTCTCCGGATATAAAATGGAACTTCCCGCATTCAACCATACTTCCGAACTGTCTGGCAAGATTAGACGCTTCTGTTCTCCATAGGCAACAGATACCTCTATCATTTCGTTTCGGGGAGAAAGATAGTAGAACATTCCTCCTGCCAATAAAAACAAAGGAACAATAACGGCGGCAACACGGGCAAACTTCTGATAAGAAGCTACGTTGGTCAGATGCTCCTTATTATATCCAGTTCTTAAGTTTACCCGTTCCAATGAGACATAAGTGCTCGAATCGGCTTCTACGTCCAATTCATTCCAATAATCCAATGAAGCTTTTGCTTTCGCCTGCTGATTTTGGTCTTTAATGATCCACTTCTGCACTTTCTCTTCCGTTTCGGATGGAAAGCGTGCGGAGAGGAACATTTTGATGATTTTACTGATATTACTTTTCTTCATTTTTGCTGCACTTTACTATATATACAGTTTAGTGGCAAAAAGCTCAATAAGAAAGTGGAAGTTTTTTTATAAAGCAGAATGAAAAAGAATATAATGCTATAATAGTGATACCAGAAAACATGAAATAACCTTCCGTATTTCTTTCAAAGCAAGACTTAGCTGGCTTTCAACATTTCTTTTGGTAGTATTCAGGCGTTCGGCAATTTCGGCATTGGATAATCCTTCGTTACGACTCAATGTATAAATCATTCTCCGTTGTTCGGGCATTCCTCCGACAAGTTCGTCAATCAGCATTTCCAATTCCTTGGCAATAAGGTCTTCTTCGGAAGTAGAACTATATCCTGTTTCTTGATTATTGTTCAGATAGGCATCACACACATATTTATGTTTCAAGAAGTTTATAGCTGCATTTCTTGCAATGGTGTGCAAATAAGAATTGAATGATCTGGAGGTATCAATGGAGTGACGATTGATCCAAAGATTGACAAATAAATCCTCTGTCAGCTCTTCCGCATCAGGTTCTGATTTTATATATCCGTCAATGAATGTTTTGGTTTTGTTGTAGTATGCTATAAAAATAGTCTCGAAGGCCTTGTGATTCCCATCCTGAAAGGCCTCCAGCGTTTTTATATCAATGTTGTTATTCATACTATCTCCCAATTTTCATTTCATTGGGACAAAAGAAGCAATAATTTATTTTATAAAGATGGTCTTTTTTGAAATATTAATGATATTAGAAAGATTTATTCTATTTTCAAGATTCTCTTCATCTCCGGACGAAAGCTGTCACCCCAGATTTCCAGTTGCTCAATCAGAGGAATCAGCGTCTTTCCCAATTCGGTGATAGCATATTCCGAATGGGGAGGAAGCTCCATGAATATCTTTTTGCTGATAATGCCGTGCATCTCCAATTCTTTCAGTTGTTGATTGATGACCCGGGGACTTGCCTCGGTAAATAAACGATGCAGCTCGCTGGGACGTTTCGGACCAGTGCATAATTCCTGAATGATGCAACTTTTCCATTTTCCTCCGATCACTTCCATCGTAATCTTTATCCCACAATCAATATCAAAAGGAATTTTCTTCTTATACATAGTTTTCTGCTTTTCTGCAAAAATAAGGATATCACTACAAAAACAAAAATAATAACCCCAAAATGTAGTATAGGGCCAAATTTATCAGTATATGAATAATTCGTCCCTACTTGCCGATGTTTCAGGTATTCCCTACTTTTGCTTCAAAAAGATGAGAAAGTATTTATTATCACTTGCATTAGTCGTTGGAGTCGTTTCAATGAATGCACAAGAAAAAGTAACAAACAATGTAAATATGGAAAATAAAAAATCAACTCTTCGTTTTATCTATCCTCAATGGCAAGGAGGAATTGTAGATCATTGGATGCCTGATATTCCGGCGGAAGATTCATCCAGAGGCTACTATCTGGGAGCACAGTTATTGAACTATTTAGCCCCACAGACCGGTCAGAAGACCGTCGAAGTTCCGGTTTCACTGGATATCAATGACAGAGCGACGGAAAAAGGTATCAGTGCACGCAGTGTCATACTGAAACAAACTAAAGCTGCGCTTGATCTGCTTAAAGAGAATCATCCGGATCGGATTGTCACTTTAGGAGGAGAATGTTCCGTTAGTGTTGTTCCGTTTACTTATTTAATCAATAGATACCCGGATGATGTAGCTATCGTCTGGATAGACGCACATCCCGACATCAATCTGCCTTATGATGAATATAAGGGTTATCATGCAATGGCACTAACAGCTTGTTTGGGAATGGGAGATGAAGAAATAATGGAATTACTTCCGGGAAAAACAGATGCTTCCAAAGCCCTGATTGTCGGACTCCGCTCATGGGATGAGGGTATGCAGGAACGACAAAGAAAGCTGGGAATTAAAGAATTATCTCCACAGGAAGTTGCCAATGATCGTACAAAGATTATGGAATGGCTGAAAAGTACCGGGGTTTCGAAGGTGGTTATACATTTCGATATGGATGTATTGGACCCAGCAGAGATAATCGCTGCCGTAGGCATTGAGCCTAACGGCATGAAGATTGAAGAAGTAGTTCGTATCATTAATGATATATCCTCCGAATATGATCTGGTAGGACTTACAGTTGCCGAACCTATGCCACGAGTGGCAATCAAACTTAGAAATATGCTCAATCAGTTACCTCTATTGAAAGATTAAATCCCCCTTTGACGAGGACGGTAAAGAATACCGAATACATTCAGTAGATACCCCAATAAACACAATAATGGGGCAATACGTATGCGTGTTCCACTAAATATATCGGGATTATAGGCGGCAAGGGTACTCCCCTCGCCGCTCATTAATATATATCCTATGATAATCAATATAGAGCCGATAATTAAGATGACGTAATTTCTTTTGCCCAATACTGTTTTTATTTCTTCTTCTCTTATTCTTTTCGATTTCATATTCTTTGAGTTTAGTTGTGATAATTCATTAGTTGAGTAAAGCGCATATATTTCTTTTCAAATTGCTGATTACTCTGTTCATATCTCTTTTTATCCATACTCTTCAGTAATTCATTACACTGATTCCATTGCCAGAACCTATACAAACAATCCTGTTGAACCATCCCTATCCGGTTATCTCCCAATGAGAAAGCCCAGTCGATATAATTTTCCGATTCTGCTATCAGATGATTCAATAGATCGGTCGCTTTCTGCGTTTCTCCTATGGAAGCATAAGCGGTGGCTATATCATACGAACCACTCTCGTATACTTCAGGAACATTATATGCCGGAATAGTTTGCCCAGCATATTCCAATACTTTTCTGGCACGGATGTCGTCTCCTTGTTTCACCAATTCTTTAGCCAGTTGTGCAAAGAGCCTTCGATGAGAATAACAGATGCGCAGGGTTGTTTCGTCCAGATAAAGTCCGGGAGTATCCAATCCTCCGTATTTATATCTGTTCATCACATTCTCGTAGAGCTTCTCCGTATCTATGGCATATCCATTGCCTTCTTCCACGTCTCCCCATTCTTTATAGTTGAAAGGAGTAAACCGGAATGCTAACCCTTCCTGAACAAAGTAGTCATCAAACTTCAGTTTACTGGAGTTGCCTACCGAGATAGCCATGTACAGGGGACGTTCCCAGTTACAGTTAGCCAGGATCTCGAGCATGAGTAAGTCCACTTTAGTCAACAGACGTATATTTTTTAGAGAAATAGACAGTTTATCCGGTATTGCATCTCTTAGTTCTTCCCCTTTTAAATGACGAATGGCTTCAGGCAACATCATTCCAGAACGGAGTACTGCATCCTTATCAATATAAATATTTATTGTATCGGTAGGTATCACATGGAATTCCTGTTTCTCTGCGAACACCCAATATTTCAGGATATTCTTTATTTCATACGGATCATTTCCAAAACTATCACGGGCTTCTTCGGGATGTTTCTGATACAATGCTTCTATCTGTTTCTTCAATTCCGGACGAACAGCCACATATTCGTTCTTCCCTTCCTGGTATTGATTTTGATCCCAACTGATCGGCAGTCCGGGAGCATCGTACAGAGGACATTGTTGCTGATAAATGTACCAGTCGGTCTGCGCATAACTTAAATTGCAGATACGTACATCTCTGCGTACTTCTTCCGTATCCTGATTATACCACAAGGGGAACGTATCATTATCCCCGTTACAGAATATGATCGGATTTCCTTTGTCGGGAAGTGTCATCAGATAATTAGCACCAAAGTCACGACAGGTATACCGGTTGCTTCGATCGTGGTCATCCCAAGTCTGGCTTGCCATTTGTATGGGGACAAACAGGCAAAGCAGCATAAGTAAGCCGACTGGGAGGATTTTTGCCTGTTTCCTGCGAAGCATGTCACAGCATCCGGCGGCTCCCATTCCAATCCAGATAGCGAACGCATAAAACGAACCTGCATACGCATAATCCCGTTCACGGGGTTGTCCGGGAGTCTGATTCAGATAGAGCACAATAGCCAATCCCGTCATAAAGAAAAGGAAAAATAAGACACTGAATTGCTGCTTGCCTTTTTTTCCACGTGTCCATTGCCAATAGATACCGAGTAATCCTAATAATAATGGTAAGCCATAGAACACATTGTGACCTTTGTTCTCACGCAAAGATTCCGGCAAAAGTTTTTGATCCCCCAGTCGCAGATTATCAAGCCAGGAAATTCCTGTAATCCAGTTACCATGTTCCGGTTCACCGCTTCCTTGAATATCATTCTGTCGTCCGACAAAATTCCATAAGAAATAGCGCCAGTACATGTAATTGAGTTGGTATGTGATAAAATAAGTCAGGTTCTCTTTTTGTGTAGGAGCCTCATTCGCACCTCCACCGGACCATCCTTTGTAAGAAGCGGCCGAACGATCATTCCACATTCGCGGAAACAACATATTTTGAGTGTAGCACACGTCTTCCTTATAGCGAATAATTTTATACTTGCCTTCTTTCTTATCCGGCCGATAGATGGCACTACCTTTTTCTGTCTTTACCTTGTAATAGTCTCCTTCGGGCACATACTCCGGTTCGGACGCATAGGTTCTCCCATAAAGTAAAGGAGCACTTTCATACTGTTCGCGATTCAGGTAGCTTTTGAGTGTGAAAATAGTATCCGGTGCATTCTCATTGAGCGGCGTATTAGCCTTGGCACGAATGAGTATGACCGCATAGGTGGTATATCCTATGGTGAGCATGAGTAAACACCACAAACCGGTATTCACGATGCGTTTTCTGAACCGATAAATGGCTCCTATCAGTAAAAACAGGACCAAACCCAGAAAGACGATCAATCCTGACTGGAAGGGTAATCCCATCACATTGACAAAGAATAATTCGAACCATCCTCCTACATCAGCCATTCCGGGTATATAAACAAAAAGAATCAATACAATAAGAATACCGGATAATGCAATGGCCCCGATAACTCCCTTGAGTGATAGAGTCTGATATTTTTGGTAATAGAACACTAATACAATGGCAGGAATACAAAGCAGATTGAGTAAATGTACTCCAATCGAAAGACCTATAATATAGGCTATCAGGATAATCCAACGGTCGCCGGACACAGAATCCGATTCATCCTGCCAGCGAAGAATCATCCAAAATACCAAGGCTGTGAGGAAAGAAGAGAAAGCATATACCTCCCCCTCTACCGCACTAAACCAGAATGTATCACTGAAAGTATAAGCTAAAGCTCCCACAAAACCTGCTCCCAGAATGATAATAACATCCATAACAGATAATTTCCGTTCATCGCCCACAAGCAAGGCTCTCACTAATCGGGTAATACTCCAGAAAAGAAACAAGATACAACCGGCACTCAATAGTGCATTTAAAAAGTTGACCATTCCCGACACTTGCGAAGCATCGGAAGCAAACTGGGTAAACAGGTTGCCGACAAGCATATAGAAAGGTGCTCCCGGCGGATGCCCTACCTGTAATTTTTCAGCACAAGAAATAAATTCGGGACAATCCCAGAAACTTGCGGTTGGTTCGATGGTCATCCCATACACAAATGCTGCTATCAGAAAGACCAGCCACCCACCGAAATCATTCCATCTTTTAAATAATAAGTTGCTCATTGTTCTGTACTTTTTTATTTGCAAAGTTACAGGACATACTGCTAAAACAGGCATTTTTTACCGGACGGATACGGACGGTCGTCAATGATAATATGTTGATAATCAATAATAATAAAAGTGAAGAGATAGACAAAAACAGACAGAGGATAAATTAGGTACAAATTAATAATGGCATAGTAAAGTAAATGGCATAAAAATGACAATGTATCAAATATGAAAAAACTATTGGGATATTAGGAAAAACAAGTGCCACTCTTGTTTTTTGCTATTTAATTTCGTATCTTTAATGACTTTCATTCTTCTAAAGACAGATAATCATATTACAGAATGACAAATATCACCTTATAAAGTGACATTTGTCACCCTATAGGATGCCCATCGTCCCGTTATAACGGGACAACTACCCGACTGCATAAAAGATTACTAATTTCTGTACCAAAAAACATTAATCTCTGCAACGAAAAGCCTTAAATGTAGTAAGGAGATAATGAATCATTACCAGATAATAATTAATTTCTTGCACAAAATGAAAGATCCCCCAATGATTTCACAATATCTTCCAGTGACTCTTTAGAATTAGCCAACATCAGTTTCTCCGTTTTTATTCTGGAGATTCTCCGGGTCAGCGTCTCTGTAGTCAGTTTCATTAAATCAGCAAAGCAAGCAGGTTGGACTCCCTCCCGCAGAAAAGCACATACCCTTAAATCCTCTTCTGTGAGCTTCGGACCTATTTCTTTCAATTTAGATACAAGTCCATAGACGTTTTCCTGAAGTCGCAGTAACTCTGTCCAGTCTTTCTCGGAGAAAGAAGGGATTTTAGAAGACAAAACATTCCGTTCTTTAAACTGTCGTACTTTTGAGACAACGGGGGAACTTTCATAGATATGTAGTTGAAGAGACTGATACTTCTCTTCGAGATGGTTACATTGCAAAATCAGCTTATCCGATTCAACATCTTTTTTCAGTATTTCTTCTTTGAAAAGATCCAATTGGGAAAGTGCGTGCCGATTTTTCTTCCAGAGTAGCCCAAGTAACAAAGACATCACACCAAACATTCCTAAAGCAGAAGAAAGAATTACTGAAGAATCGCTTTTACCGTCATTCAACATCAACTGACTGGCGTATGCCTTTCTCTCCATTTCCAGTGCTTCATCAAAGTTACCGTATTTCTGATAATAAAGACTACATCGTTTGCAGATTTTTGCCAGATAATCGTATTCCTCTGTTTCTTTTGCGAGCCTAATGGCTTCCATGAAGTGAATTTCAGCCTCCTTTTTCTGTTCCAAATCACTTTCTACACAAGCGAGATAATAATATACTTTAGATTTTTGATATTCATCACCGTGTTTCTCATAATAAGATGCCGCCTGCCTGATTTGCTTATCAGAAGAATGAGGAATACTTTTGTCCTCGTTGAGTTGGGTACACAATAAATTATACTCTGCCAGTTGAGCCTCATTCATTTGGCTTGACTGAATAGTCTCAAGAATAATGGATGCTGTATCCGGGTCCTGTGCCATGAGTTGTGCGGCTTTGTCTAACCCTTGCTTCACACTCGTTCCTTCCGGATGACATGCAGCCAATGAAAGGAGCATCATATACAATAAAATTCGAAGGTTATTCATAACTCTATTTTTGTCTTTACAAAGGATTGATTGGATTTGCAAATATAAAAAATAATCGGTATTTATCCTTCCCTAAGTCATACAAAAAGTATAGTGACGCTATCCTCTCCTTATAGCTACGCTATCCGGGTGTGATAGTGACACTATTTGGCAAGGATAGCGTCACTATGTTTTTTTGACAAATATCAAGCCGTTGTGCACTGCTAATTAAGAAGATAAGCCGTATCTTTGTAGCAAACAAAAAAATTATATATCATGATTAAAAACATTGTATTTGATTTTGGAGGGGTGATTGTAGATATTGATCGTGACAAAGCGGTTCAGGCATTTATCAAACTGGGACTGGCAGATGCTGATACCCGGCTGGATAAATATCACCAGACCGGCATCTTTCAAGAACTGGAAGAAGGAAAGCTAAGCGCGGATGAGTTTCGGAAACAACTGGGGGATTTATGTGGCCGTCCATTGACGATGGAGGAAACCAAACAGGCATGGCTGGGCTTTTTCAATGAAGTGAATCTAAATAAACTCGATTATATATTGGAATTGAGAAAGTCCTATCATGTGTATATTTTAAGTAATACCAATCCTTTTGTTATGTCGTGGGCATGCAGCCCCGATTTCTCATCGAAGAAAAAGCCGTTGAATGATTATTGTGACAAACTATATTTATCTTATCAAGTCGGTCACACGAAACCTGCACCGGAAATATTCGATTATATGGTGAACGATTGCAATATTATTCCTTCTGAAACTTTATTTGTAGATGACGGCGCCTCTAATATCCAAATCGGCAAAGAACTGGGATTTGAAACGTTCCAGCCGAAGAATGGTGCGGATTGGCGGGAAGAAATGACTGCTATCTTGGAGAAACGATAATTGAGCAGTTAGTACCATACCGTAAATAAAAAATATGCAACCACAAGTCATACTTATCACCGGAGCATCTTCCGGATTCGGCAAGATTACCGCTCAAATGTTATCGGAACGAGGACACATCGTTTATGGAACAAGCCGGAAACCTTCCGAAGACATGAATCATGTAAAAATGCTTGTTGTCGATGTAACCAATTTCCTTTCCGTTTGTCAGGCTGTAGAGCGGATTCTATCAGAGCAGGGGCGGATTGATGTATTGATTAATAATGCCGGAATAGGTATTGGTGGCGCATTGGAACTTGCCACTGAAGAAGAAGTGAATATACAAATGAATACAAACTTCTTCGGCGTAGTGAATATGTGTAAAGCTGTTTTGCCATCTATGCGAAAGGCACGAAAAGGTAAGATTATAAATATCAGCTCTATCGGTGGTGTAATGGGAATCCCCTATCAGGGATTTTATTCTGCTTCGAAATTTGCAGTGGAGGGATATAGCGAAGCATTGGCTTTAGAGGTTTATCCGTTCCATATAAAGGTTTGTGTAGTAGAACCGGGAGATTTCAACACCGGATTTACTGATAACCGGAATATCTCCGAACAGACAAGACTGGATGCCGATTATGGAGAAAGTTTTCTGAAATCATTGGAGATTATAGAAAAAGAAGAACGTAATGGATGCCATCCGCGGAAGTTGGGTGCTGCCATCTGTAAGATAGTGGAATGTACCAATCCTCCTTTTCGGACGAAAGTAGGTCCATGGATACAGGTATTGTTTGCGAAGAGTAAAAAATGGTTGCCTGATGCAGTGATGCAGTGTGCCTTACGGATATTCTACGCAATTAAGTAAACGATACGATATATAAAAGAAACTGTTCCCAAAGTTCCTAAAAGAAAAATCGTCCTTACTACAGTCTATCGTAGTAAGGACGATTTTATAAGATCAAGGCTTTTTTGAACGGCCTCTTTTTTTGATTTGAATATTTTATATGTTTCCGGATTAACCTTTCGGAACTAATTCCAAAAACATGGTAGTAGTCAGCAACACAGCCAGTCCGACGCAAACGCTTATCAACAGCCAATTGATATATTTTGCTTTCGGCTTGGTGTCGGCATGCAGATTGTTCAGGAAATACTCCCTAAAGAAAAGATACAGGCCGGGGATTGTGGCACTTGCCAACAAGAAATCTTCCGGAATCTGAAAGAAATAAGTTTTGGATAATCCGATCAGCGACCAGTGGCAAAGGAACAATACCAAAAACATATTGACCTTTTGCGCAAACAGCAATAACAATCCGATGGTAAACACCACTACCGAACAAGGCATGACCGGAGAAGTCATTTCCGGGAATGAAAGTCCGCGTGCCAATGAAACCAAAGGATATATAAAAGGCATTGCTAACAGCACATAAGACAGCAAATCATATTTGTGGGTACGTTCGAAGGTAGTATATCCCGTAATCGCATCCCATATCCAAATGATAGCCATCACCCCCCAAAACATAGCCATCACCCCATTATAGCTACGCTCTTCACAATAGATATAATAGTAGACCAAAGAAATCCACGTATACAGGCCTATCATATAGAACTTCATCGCCATTTTCACCCACGGACGTGGTCGGCCGATAAGCAATCCGGTCAATGCAATACCAATCAGAATAATAACTATCTGTAATAGCCAGGTAGCTGAATTATAATATGCAATTGTTCTCCAAAAAATCTCCATAAAAGTTCGTTTTAGTGTCTTGTTAATGAAAAGGCTCTATGTGGGAACAGGAACATCGGGAACGTAGCTCCTACCGCCAACATGAAAATCACTGTGCTTGCTATCAGAGTATTAGAGAAGAACATCGACATGAACTTGTCCAGCTTGTCCGGATCATTCACATTTTGCAGACACATGATAAGTGAAAATACCATGTTGTATGCAAACTTTCCCGGAATCATAGGAAGCAACGCCGGAATGTACAATACCGTCATCGGGCAATATACTTTTTTCCCTAACCACAAACTACCGAAGCCGATGACTAATCCGGCAAACAACGAACCTGTGGCAATGTCCATGCCTAAATAGTTCATCAAACAAAAACGACAGGCGTGTCCCAGTGCTGCCAGTATGGCAATCATTTTGAATGCACGCAAAGGAGGATCGGAAATTGCACCAAATCCTATACCTGCTACTGCTGCAAAAAATCCATCCGTAAGAATGTCAAGTGCTATCATATCAAATTAAACTATTTTTTACCATTAATAATGTGAAGGAAAGTCCGATAGCGATGCTGACAATCAACAAAGAAGCCTCTGTCAGACGGGCAAATCCTGTTAAAACGTATCCTTCTACTACATCAATCACGCCATTAATCAAGGGAACCCCAGGCACAAGATAAAGCACGCTGGTTGCCATGGCAATCTCCGAAGTTGTGTCGAAAATCAGCGCGGTGGAAGCACACAGGGAAGCAACAAAAGCCGAAACAATAAATACAACATAATGATTGATCTTTTTCGCCTGCATTTGTTGTTTCAGGTAGAATCCTGTAATGGTAGCCGAGAACACAATTCCCATCGAAATTAAATCACCGCCGAACAATTTGCAGAAAGACGCATTGGCAAATCCTACCAGTAGTAAAACGAAAAGCGGATGTATCCGCGGAGCAGAAATAATCTTCTTGTATTTGTCTTTCAATTCTTCCAATGACAAATGATTGTCTACTGCTTCCCAGCTTAATGCGCTTAACTCTGAATTATGTTCAAAACTGATCGGGTGTGCAGGAATGTCTATGACCTCGTTACAAGCCTCGTTTGTTTCTTTGTCTATAATAGTCAGAATGATGTTTCTATGAAATACGCTTAATTTGACATCTAGTCCGAAAGCCTCTCCAATACGCTTTGTGTTACGTACTACCCGCGAGGTGTGTACTCCGGCTCCCATTAAATGGGCTGAATATTCTGCAATAAATTTACCTATGGATAATAAAGATTCGCCTGTCTTCATGAATATGATATTTTTAAATCGGGCGCAAAAGTACAAAAAAAATAGATACCTTTGCCGCGATTAAAAATAAAAAATGCATGAATAACCAATTTACGCATCCAAAAGAGAGAATACGTTTTGCCATATTGACTTTTTTCTTCGCTCAAGGACTTTGTATGGCAAGTTGGGCCAGCCGAATCCCTGATTTCAAAGACGTTTTTGCCGCAAATTATGCTTTCTACTGGGGACTGATTTTATTTATGATCCCTGTCGGAAAATTTGTCGCGATCCCCTTGGCTGGCTATCTTGTTTCGAAGTTAGGAAGCCGGAGTATGGTACAGGTCAGTATCCTGGGATACGCTTCATCCCTGCTTTGTGTCGGACTGGCTCATGAGGTCTATCTTTTAGGCTTTCTGCTCTTTTGCTTCGGTGTGTGCTGGAATTTGTGCGATATATCATTCAATACACAAGGCATTGAGGTGGAACGTATCTATGGTAAAACCATTATGGCCACTTTTCATGGAGGATGGAGTCTGGGGGCATGTGCAGGAGCACTTATCGGCTTCGTAATGATTTTGGCAGGAGTCTCCCCCATCTGGCATTATACACTGATATTTATCATCATCCTTATAATTGCACTTTCCGGGCGGAAATATTTGCAGGAGAGCGCACCGCAGGAAACGGAAGTTTCTGATACAAAGACGCAGGAAAGAAATACAGCCAAAGCTCCCAATGGTTTTCGCCTGTTATTTCAAAAACCGGAAATGTTGCTTTTGCAGTTAGGACTTGTCGGACTGTTCGCACTGATTGTAGAAAGTGCGATGTTCGACTGGAGTGCCGTTTATTTCGAATCAGTGGTTCATGTACCTAAATCATTGCAAATCGGTTTTCTTGTATTTATGATTATGATGGCAACGGGCCGTTTCCTGACTAACTACGCTTATCAGCTTTGGGGAAAGAAGAAAGTCCTGCAACTGGCGGGCAGCTTTATCTGTATCGGCTTTTTTGTTTCTGCCCTGTTAGGAGGAGTTTTCGAATCTATGGCCATGAAAGTAATTATCAATTCTTTGGGTTTCATGCTGGTCGGCTTGGGAATATCCTGCATTGTGCCTACTTTGTACAGCTTCGTGGGAGCCAAATCAAAAACACCGGTCAGTATTGCACTTACCATTCTGTCAAGTATCAGTTTTATAGGTTCGTTGATTGCTCCCCTGCTTATCGGTGCCATCTCGCAGGCGTTCGATATCCGTATCGCTTATATGCTTATCGGCATATTGGGCGGATGTATCGTATTAATAGTCAGTTTCAGTAGTGCTTTCGATATTCAGGAATCTGGCGATAAACCTGAATAGAACAAATAAAAAACGCAGCCTTTCACAGTGTTTAAAATTAAACCTCCTGTGAAAGACTGCGTCAATCTTTTAATGCCTTAACTAACCTAACTACTTTATCTTAACTATACTAACCTATCTACAAAATACCCGAAAAATCTTTTATACTACTAATAATCCTATCTTTCAATTCGTTATTTTCAACTATTGAGAAGCCACAGTCTACATTTGCCGGAGCCAATAATACAGCTTTAGCTTCTTCTGCATCTGCCATCTCTTCCGGGTGCTCTCTGAAATAAGTTTCCCATTGGGAAGCTGATTGCGGAGTTACACCCAGCACATAGTTGATAAAATCATCATCCGTCAAAAAATCCATTACCTTTGAGCACATATCGCATCCTTTTTAAGCGTTTACATAAGTAGGACGGCGTTATCCTGTCTATGTACTCAACCCATTTACCTTTTTACTAAAATTAACTCGCCAGACTACGCAATTTTGTCAATCCGCGATGCATCAAGTTGCGTACAGACTGATAATTCATATTCATAATCTCGCAGATATCCTCGTATTTCTTTTCTTCTATATAATATAATGTAAGCGCTTCACGTTGGCGGGGAGATAATTGGTCGAGCAGACGTCTAACCAATGAAAATTCATTCTTGCGTTGCTCTTCTTCCATATAATCATCTTCTACATCTGTAGGAGTGGATATGCTAACTTCTTCTACTGCCGTATCAGACATATACATACGTCTGCGAAGTTCATCACACAACTTATTCTTTAAGGAGATGAATAAATAAGATCTCAAATTATCGATTGTTCCTAATTCATCTTTCTTTGTATAGAGTTTCACGAAGATGTCATGAATACAATCTTTCAGTAACTCTTTATCAATGGTCAACTTCAATCCGTAATTAAAAAGGACGTTGATGTGCAAGTTATACAGCTGTGAAAAAGCTGCCATGTTTCCCGCTTGAAAAGAAGCGAGCAAAGTGTCGGTTGAATGATTAGTCTGTTCCATCATAGCATTAATTCGATTGATTTGATGTTGCAAAACTAAGCAGTATCGACCGCAACGTTAGGTAAAATCTGGTTTGTGGATTGAAAAAACAAGTATCATGTTTTATAACACTCTTTTACTAGAAATTACCAATAAAAAGCAAAAATCCCGCTGAATAGTCTTCAACGGGATTCTCTGCTTTATAACTTATGGAACCAATAAATACCTTCTTTCTTATCTGGCACCTTTAGTTTGTATAAACCATTTATTTTCAGCGATTTATTTATCGTTTCAATCTTTCCGGAAGCAGGATGAATGTACTTTAATACATATTTTCCGGACGATAATTGAACAGGAATTTCTGTTCCGGACTTGGAATAAATGATACTTCCAATATCAGATTTTACCATTTTCTTGTACTCATCCGTATTTGTTTCTTCCACTTCCATTGCTGCTGCATCCTTCAGGAACGCTTTATCTGTGCACGGAATTACAGGACATGAACCTCCTGCCATAAACACAGCCCATCCCATAGCCGGATAATTCTGTGCGTAGAATGTCACTGCCTTTTGAGGAAATTTCTGACGATACTCATTGACAGCTTTATATGCTTCTGTGAAAGTCACCTTTCCTACTTTCATCTTACGCATGTGCTGACGTGGTGCCATATTTTTTCCACCTTCTGGCGCAAAGATTCCATCTGTTTTATAATGCCAGTACCGGATATCAATAATATCTACTACGGCAGCGCGTTTAGGATCTGCAAGGATTGCATCCTGTACGTCTTTCGTTGTACTCAATGCCACTTTCGCTTTCTTCCCGGTTTCAGTTTCCCATTCAGCTATCACGTCCAACCAAAATTGTACGAAGTGCAACGGGCCTGTAAATTCGGCACTTGTCAACTGAATAACATTCGAATTGTCTGCGAAGTTATTCAGGCACTGGCGGATATATTGTCTGTGCAGTTCACGACGGACAGGATGACTGATATCATAGAACATATCCGCTACAAAGATTCGTTTGTCTCCGGCAAATGGAGCAGGTTCAGGAAATCCGGTCTGATTGATGTTATTGCTGCTTCTCCATGGAGAATCTACCCAATGCGCACCGGCTTCCAATATATTGTGCTGGAAATAGTTTTCATGGAACAACAGCAGTCCGTCCTTATTTCCTTTTTCTGCAAATTCTTTTAAGCGGCTCCAGTACCATGCATTAGGGCGCTTCAAATCATATTTGCTCAATCCTTCCCATGCTGTCCCCTGACCGCTACGACCGAATGGCTGTTCATAGAAAGGTCCCCATACATCACCATCCCGACGGCGAACCCGTTCGTGGTCATCCCGGCGACGATCGTACCAAAGACCATAATTCTGATCGAAAACAAGAATGTTTTTCTGTTTCATAAAGTCGACTACAGAATCAATGCGGTCGGTTAATCCCAATCCCTCGCGTCCCGGCACAAAGCGGGTGATGGCCGGACTTGCCTTTTTTAGATAATTGGTTTTGAGCTTTCCGTTCCACCAAGGGGTGGTATGAGTGCCTCCCACCAATAGAGCACCGTTCATCTGAATACGTCCATTGGTTACAGTTACTTCCGGTTGGGTTAATAATTTAGCAGCAGAAGCAGCAGAAGCAGCAGAAGAAGAAGAAGAAGAAGAAGAAGAAGAAGAATTTGCAAGCGCAGCGCTCTTTTTCTCTTTAATATCATCGATTGATTTTACTCCGGTTGATGCCACCGAAGGAGCAAACTTATTATCACCGATCCAATGTTCCAACGTCAACCGTGGTTTATATGCTTCTTTAGCGAGTTCCATAGCTACTTCCACTGTAGGACTACTGGTTGCACTTGTATTTCTAGGAAGAATACGTGCACGTTCTGCACATTCTTTATTCAACCGTTCTCCCAATTGAGCATAAAAAATACTGCGAGGTTGTACATGATTGTTGGACTGTGCCCATTCACCGTCACCGGAGAATTGTGCCCAACAACCGTATGCACGGTTCATCGCATCTTTTGCCGGGGCATAACATTCGATTTCCGCTGCGGTACATTGCCAAAACAAGCTGTTTGCCGTATTCCAACCGGCTCCGTTTTTATCTTGTCCCAAATTCTTGAAAGTCAGGTTATGACCGTCGATATTTACTACGTCAAACAATAGTCCGCATGCCCAGGCATCAATAGAGCCACTGAATCCCAAAGATTCGTACGAATCACATTGTACAAAAGCATTGGGACCGGCTGCGCAATATCCGGCAGCAAAGTCATGAATACCCTGTTCCGAATAGCAGCGTTGAAATAAAGTTTGTTGTCCCAGCGTATGGAAAGTGCAACGACGCATCCCTCCGATTTCTGAAACGGGTTCTTTCGAGATACAGTCTTCAACGGTAATTTTGGAACCTGTACGCTGAACAATTACAGCACTTCCTGCAAAATGCTTGAAATTGACCAGTCTCACCCAACAGTTTTCCGCATCCTCAATGGAAATACCTGTCCAGCAATGATCCTCGTCTTTAGGATAACGCTTGTCGTAATCAGAAATCAGTGTCATATTTTCTACGCCACAATCGTGAATACGTCCGTTCCATTGATAAGTCAACAGGGAAGAAGTTCCATAGTTGGCATCCAAAGCTACGGTCAGCGGAGCATCCAGTGTTACTTGGTTGCCGTTTACTTCGCAGACTGTTCTGTCCCAAGTCAGATCCATGTCACCTTCTTTCCATCCCAAAGCACTGATACCTCCTCCAAAAATATCACAACCCAAAGAGGCAATCCATTCTTTGCCGGAAGGACGGGTAACCATGACACGGTCTCCTTTTTTCAGAGAAACACCCGAAGCGACTTCCAATGTTCTCGCGTTTACCGGAACATAGTGGGAAAGCACCTTCAATGTGTCTTGCACATTCAGGTCGTCCATTCCTTCCATGTAGATAAGCGCACCTCTGTCTACGCCTTTTTTCAGCAGTATTGTTTTTTCTTTATCCGTTCCCCGCAATACAATTCCGGATGCGGAGATACGAATACTGCCGGACAGGGAAAACTCTCCCTGATCGAGTAATACGGCTCCCCGAAAACCGGAAGCGTCAGGAGCCAGCGAAGCTACATAATCAATGGCACGTTGAATACGTGCAGTATTATCTCCGGCTTTCCAGGGTACAAATACCACATTACGGACAGAAGGAATATCCTGTTCGGAGGATTTATATCCGCATGTAGAGAAATCGAGAATCCGGTTTCCCCGATCATCATTCAGGTAAGTGATCTGGTCATTCTTAACCTGTAAAGCAAAGGTTTGCGCATAACTTTGCACAAACCCAATGCTCAATAATCCTAAAAGGATCGTTCTTACTTGTATTTTCATTACAATAAACTTTAATCTCTTTTCATCCGGTTACAACAGACTTTTCCGTTTAGACAATGTATCGTAATTGTTCTTCAAGTCTGTCCAGTCCACTTTCTTTCTGGTGTCTATACCATTGATGTATTTTTCAATATTGGTATATCCGTCACCGTTGCAGTCCATGTTTGCGTCAGCCGGGTCGTTCGGATTCAATCCGCTGGCAATTTCCCAAGCATCCGGCATACCGTCGCCGTCCGAGTCTACTACCGCTTCACCTTTATATTCGGGCAGGCCGCCTACCTGACGAATATCTGTGATGATACCTTGCTTGTAAGAATCGGCCGGTAACCGTCTCTTCACGTAAGGAGAGACAAACTCCGGTGCATCTTTCGCATAAATGGCCTTTCCTGTTTGTACGGTTTTAATGACACGTGCATCTACTGCGTCACGTTTCGGAAAATTAGCTCCTACATTATCTAATACAAAGGTATAAGCTTTTTTGGTATCCATTACAGTTACCGGTGGCATTTTGAAAGCCTCGTCCGATTTAATTAGCGGCAAAAACTTTGTGGCGTCCACCTCTTCTTTAAGTTGTACGCCTCCGTCCCAGTTATCTTTTGTAACTTTAGCATTGCCATGGATAATATTTCCGTTTACGTATGCTTTTCCGAATGAAAGCGGTCTGTTTTTGTCACGTCCCGCTTCCGGTTTGAGAATACGATAAGAAATCGGTTTACCTATCGGAGTGATCGGACCGGGTTTGAAATAGTTGTTTATCATATTGTAGAAACTGTTGTGATCGCCTCCGTCTACGGAACGGTTCCACCAGTTGAAAACAACATTATTGACGAAGTTAAAGTCGCCGTCCATACCTACCGAACTATTCCGGCTGATGTTGGAAGCAAAAAGATTACGGCAGAACATACTGTTATGCCCACCGATGGTTGCACCGAAAGCATGATTGTAGGTATCCAATGCTTCAGAGAAAATAGAATTCTGGATGGTAATGTTTACTGTCGGAAGTTTCAGCCCGTGTCCGTCTGCCCCTCTGTTGTATACATGACGGTAGATAGACATGTTTTCATCCAATCCCCAACTGGCGGAGCAATGGTCAATCATGATATTTCCAACCGCATTCCCTCCTACTGCATCATCACGGAAAGCTACGTCCTGCGCACCGCGGCGGAAGCGCATGTGGCGAATCACGACATCGTGTGTATCGATCAGGAAAGATTGTCCGGTGACGCAGATACCATCTCCGGGAGCTGTTTGTCCGGCAATCGTTACATAAGGGGCACGTACGCTAATCGGGCTTTTCAACCGAATCACTCCCGCTACATTGAATACAATAATACGTGCACCTCCCGTTTCGCAGGCTTCGCGTAATGTTCCGGGACCGGAATCTTCCAGCGAAGTGACTACGATCACTTTACCGCCACGACCACCGGGAGTATACATACCTCCGCCTTCCGCGCCGGGGAAAGCCGGGATATTACTTTTTATCAAATCTTCGGGTTTGGAGGCCCAAGGCTTATAGGGACGACCTTTCTTTGCTTCTTCTAACACTGTCGGCAAAGCTTTTTCCCATGCCGCATCCGATTTCCGTTCAAACTCCGCTTCTTGTTTTGCTCCTCTTGCTTTTACCGAGTCCGGAATTACAGGATACTGGGCTGCCACAGGTAGTACACAGGCAACCAGCATCCACGCTGATAATACTTTCTTAATGTTGTTCATTCTTTCGAATCTTAATTAGGTTTCTAAAAGGACGATTAAGAAAGCATTTTGTAATCGGTTATCTCTCTCCTTTCCGCCATTCATTCATATATTCGCGAGGGGACTGATTATATTTTTTCCGGAAACACTTGCTATAATATCCCGAATCCTTGAATCCGACAGCAAAAGCAATTTCGGAAACACTTAAATCCGTATTTTTAATCAGCTCGATAGATTTATTCAAACGAATCTCTTTTACCAGATCGACGGGTGCCAGGCCGGTAAGACTCTTCAGTTTCTTGAAGAATGCCGAACGGCTCAATCCGATACCGGATGCTATGGTGTCAATGTTAAAGTCACTGTCGTCCATATTTTCTTCAATGACCTGATGTATCTTTTCGAGGAACTGTACGTCTTTCTTTACCAAAAATTGTTCGTAGCTGTCTTCTTCGGTCGTTGTCTGGTTTTCCATTTGCTGACGAATTCGTTCACGGAACAGTTTACGTTCGGCAAGCAACTGGTCGATACGTGCCAACAGATATTCCTTACTGAAAGGTTTGGTAATGTAGGCGTTCGCCCCTAAAGTGATCGCTTTGGTCTTGGCGCCTTCATCATTCTTCGCAGTCAGGATAATGACAGGGATATGACTGATTTGGAAATCTTTGCGGATGGATTGCAACATTTCAAGCCCATCCATTTCGGGCATCATCTGATCGGTCACCACAATATCCGGATGATACAGATGTACTTTCTTCAAACCTTCCACTCCGTTATTGGCAATATGGATATTGAACTTGTCTTCCAGCTGAAGCTTTATCAACTGGCAAAGGTCTTTGTTATCTTCCACCAACAGAAGGGTCGGTAATGAAGCGTCGATTTCCGGTTCTTCTTCCTCCGTACCGTCTTCGGATATGGCATTTGCAACAGGATCTTGTTCTACCGCAATAGGGGCTGTCTCCGTATCTCCCACATAGAAATCTACTTCCGACGGGCGGTAATGCTCCTTATCCATCAGGAGTTCCACAATAAACACCGCTCCTTGTCCTTCGGGACTTTCGGCACGAATCTGTCCGTGATGCAGATTGACGATCTCTTTTGAAAGTGCCAATCCGATACCCGTGCCCTGATAATAGGAGTTTTTCGCGTTCTCTCCTTGCGAGAAGCGTTCGAAAATCTCGGTCAGTTTATTTTGTGGAATACCTACTCCGTTATCTTCCACCCGTACGTAACAACGTTTACCGTCGTCTGTCAATCCGGTAGTTATATAAATACTTCCTCCGGAATGAGTGAATTTGAATGCGTTGGATATGATGTTGCGGATAACAATGCTCATTTTTTCCTTGTCCGCCCATACCATAATCGGTTCATCCGGCAACTGGAAAGTAAAACTGATCTCGTTTTCTTCGGAAAGTACCCGGAATTCTTTCTGGAAAGAAGCTATCATCTCATTAAAATCAATTAATGACACATGCAAACGCATCTTGCCGTTCTGAATCTTCCGGAAATCAAGGATCTGATTCACTAATTGCAGCATTTGATTGGTGTTCTTCTCCATCAGATCCACATATTGCAATCCTTTCGGAGAGAGCTTTTCGCGTTCTCTTAGTTCCTGTATCGGACCTTTTATCAATGTCAAAGGAGTGCGCAATTCATGGGAGATATTGGTAAAGAACTTGATTTTCATCTCCGATACCTTCTGCTCGATATAAATATCATTCTTCATTTTGAGCATGAAGAAAGCCAGGCGCAGGCTGAAATAGAGAGCTGCCAAACCTAGAATTACATATATAAGGGTTGCCCACCAGCTCAACCACCACGGTGGAAGGATAGTGATGGCCAGTGTACAGTTGGAAACCAGCTCCGGATTGGCTTCATCTACGGTTTCTACACGGAATGTATAGTCTCCGGGAGGTACGTTGGTATAAGAAGCGATACGGTTCTTTCCGTTATAATGCCATTCTTTTTCATATCCTTCGAGTATATATCGGTAAGATACCCGGTTCTGATTATAGAAATTCAATGCGGCAAATTCAATCGTGAACATGGATTGATTGTAGTTAAGTTCGATTGCTTTGGCGTATGTGATGGATTCTTTCAGAATCGGACATTCGCGGAAACTACGCAGATCGCGGTTGGAAACTTTAAAGTCAACAATACGTGTATCGTAGTTCGTATGCAATGTTTCCAGTTTGTCGGGAGAGAATGTCAGGATTCCCTGCCGGGTACCAATCCACAAATCTCCATTCAAGGTACGGAGGGCACTACCCTCTTCCAGTTCTACGTTCAGGAAACCGTCGTATTTGTCGTAGTTACGAAACTGTTCGGTAGCTTTATTGAAGCAAGACAAGCCAATTTCCGTTGTAAACCACAAGTTACCGTTTTTATCTTCTACGATGGACTTGACTACATCGTTATTCATTCCTTCGCGTATGCCGTATGATTTGAAGATCGGTTCACGCTTTTCTTTATCATAGCGGACTAATTTATTCAAACCGCCTCCGAATACACTTACCCAGATTTGCGAATCAGTATCTTTGTAGAGTACATAAATATCGTTATCCGCTACGTTTGAATTTTCGCTGACCTGGCGGTACGTTTCAAACTGGATCTGTTCGGGGGTAGTGAAATGTCCGTCGAAAGACATCAGGCCATCCATTGTTCCTACCCAAATACGTCCGTCTTCATCTTCCGTCATGGTACGTACCTCCATATAAAGACCGTATGCAGGATATTGTTTCAAGCCATTGTATTTATGTATAAAGGTAATTGCTCCGTTCTCTTCGGAAATTAGATTCAGACCTCCTCCCAGTAATCCTACCCAAATGCGTCCCTGGCTGTCCTGATAGGTAAAGTACACATCGTTGTTACTGATAGAATTCGGATTCTTGGGGTCATTGATATAACGGGTAAAACGCAACCCGTGCGGTGAATTCATGTCCGGTTCGGCTTTAACAAGCCCGTTTCCCTTGGTGGAAAACCAAAGATTACCGTCTTTGTCTTCCATAATATGATATACGGCTCCTAACAGATAGTTCTTATCCGAGAAGATTTGTTTCACTTGTCCGTTACGATCCAGGCGATACAAGGCTTGCCAGCGGGTTCCTACCCAAATATCCCCATTTTGCGTCTGGAAGAGAGCACGTATTCCCTGATTCCAAGAAGTCGATCTCTCGGGCACCACCGGAGATGGAGAAACTTCTGTCAGCAGTTGGAATTGCTTCTTGGGGAAATTAAGCCTGTATACTCCGCTGCTCGTAGATGCCAGCCAAAGGATGCCATCTTTATCCAGCAGAAGATGGAAGAAAAGCTGATTGGGAAGATCGTCGGAGAAAGGCTTCAATTGGTTGATACGGGTCATTTCCAGTTTCTCCCTGTCGAATAGAAGAATTTCTCCTCCCGGAGTCATAAAGAACATGCCTTGTTCGCCGGCATCCTGCATTTCAAAATTGCCGATTGCGTTCTGATTGGGGAATGTAAAGCGGTGATGGCTCCTGTTCAGGGGATCATAATAGGTCAATGCCTGGTTACCCTCCTGAAACCATACCTTATCGTATTTATCATAGAATATAATTCCATTGTCCTTTTCGGGGATGGTAAAGGGGAGCTTGGTCAACTGTTTGTAGCCGATATTGTACTCGTATGCTCCTTCGTTGGTGGTAATGTACATCAGACCGGATTCCGTTACCAGCAAATTAGAAACCGGCTGTTTGATTTCCGGTATCTCGTAACGGTTGACCACTCCGTTTTGCGGATCAATGCTATAAATGTGGCCTTTCTTGTCTCCCAACCATAAGAATTTAGAATTATAGGAGGCACAAGTAAACTGATCGGGGTTAGCAGATACTTTTTTCTGTATAAAGTCGGCAGGTTTGTCTTTCAGCGCTTCCCCTTTCCGTAGGGACAGAATCTGATAATCCATACCGATCCAATTGATAAATTCGGCTGTTTCGCAGAATATGTTGTGTTTCAGACGCATGTCGTACACGTTCACGTTAGGACGCGAATCATGCAATTGTTTCATCGTTATTTTACCTTCCTTGTCGGTGTACGCACGCAAAAGACTTTTATCTTTTGTCAGCAACAATACGTCGCCGTCTTCGGTCGTCTGAATCTTGATAATCTGAATGTTCTCGGAATATTCTTTCACATCATCGTAGACGGCGTGAAAGCTCTCATGCCGTTTATCGAACAGATAGAGTTTACGGTCGATAGTCTTAATCCACAGAAAACCATTCTTATCTTCTACGATGCGCTGAATTTTACGCGGCGGAATATCTGTGGAATAAAAGCCGTCATGATTATCGTAGGAACGGAATTTACTTCCGTCAAAGCTGCATAGTCCATACCAGGTACCAAACCAGATAAATCCGTCTTGTCCTTTTAATGTACAGTTTACGATATTATTAGGCAAACCACGTTCAGCCGTGTAGTGTTCTACAATCATATTTGGATAGGCAAAAGCATACATACCTATCATGGATAGTAATAGTATTAGAATATTCCGTTTTCTCATTGATGGCTATAATTGGAATTAAACGTACTCAAAGATAGTCTTTTTTTTTGAATAGTGCTTTAGTAACATATAAAAAACAAGTTGGCAGGTCACCCCGCTAATCACTAATCACTAACCTGCTAATCACTTTATCGTACTATTTTTCAGTTCCAAATTCAGTCTGTTGACGTTCTACTTCATCCAACACTCGTTGGCGTTCTTCTTCTGTCAGTTGCACTTTTCCTTCAGATGATTCTTTGCCCGGGTTTACATTGAGAGTGGACGGTGTTGTCCTTTGTATTTCATAAGTCTGTTCCTCATAGCAGAAAGGAAATTCTGCAGGAACGCTTTCCAGTTCAATTTCAGTAGCTGTCGGAGCTTGAGTACCCTCAAACTGTACGCGGGCTTTCACCTTTATTTTTCCGGCTTTCCGGGTAGAACGAATCAACACCGGAGCGGAGCCGAACTCCACCGCACGGGGATTAGCGCCAATAGTAGCATCTCCGATGATTTCTCCTTCACCTTCTACCGTGAAAACGATATTCTCTTTTGCCAGACGGCGCACATTTCCACTATCATCGGTTACTTCAGCAACTACGACGATAAAGTCGGAGCCGTCAGCTACCAGGTTCACTTTTTGGGTATCTATGTAAAGGCGTAGTTTGGTGGAACGTCGGGAAGGCATTTTCTTTTGAGTGCATACCACTTTTCCGCCGATGATTCCTTCGGCAACCATGTTCACTTTTTGCCAGTTCTTTTGAGTATAGCTATATCCGCGTGCTTCCCAAAAGTCCCAGACATTCTCGAATATAACGGGAGCATTCGGCATGTGCCCTTTGGCATGAATCACCGGTTTTGTCCAGGTTTTCGTTCCATCATAAATAGAAAGACGGACTGAATCACAGTTTGTGAATACAACTACGTCCTTATCGGAGAACTGTGACATTTCATGAGCAATGAATATCATCGGGCCACATTCTGCCAATGGGTGTTGGAGACTAGCCGGCGACTGGCTGCGAAATACTTCATACGCATATTTCTTCTGACGGAAAGCATCATAAATACCGCCCCAATAAGGATCCGGATGGTAACCACGCTGATGGTCGAACGGATGCCATTGGGCGCCACCGATAAATAAACCGGTCGTGCGGTACATCTCGTCATAGCTCTTTGCCAAGGACATAGCCTGTACCAGTAACGGGCGTTCTCCCCAACTGCGGCTGGCACGGTTATTATTGTTGTGAGCATACCAGTCGTCTACATTCTCCCCGAATTCACGGGTAAAGATACATTGCTCCGGCTTGTCTTCCTTTTCATCATCACCCGGCCAGCCATAAACAACGTCATAATGCTCTTTCACTCCGGCCGAATGGACATCGGCAGCAGCTACCGGACGTCCCGGATAGGGATATTCTTCTTTGGTAATCTCAAGAGCTTTCAAGGCAAAATCGAGCGGATAGCGGGTTTCATTCAAGATGGGTTCCCACATCAATACGGAAGGGTGATTACGGTCACGACGAATCATTTCGCGGGTATTCTGATGAACCAACTCTCCGAATTTCGGGTCTTTGTTCCAGTACTGCCATCCCGGAGTAGCGACAATCACGAACAGGCCGAGCTCGTCACAGGCATCCATAAAGGCAGGGTCTTGGGGATAGTGGGCTACCCTAATAATGGTACATCCGGCATCACGCAGACGTTTGGCGTCACGCCATTGCTGTGAGTTTGGCAAAGCATTGCCTACGTATGCAAAATCCTGATGGCGATTGGCTCCTACCAGTTGTCCGAAAGGTTTGCCATTCAGCCAGAATCCGTCTTTACCACGGAATTCTGCCAGACGAATACCGACACGGGTAATGCCTCCGTCAATGGATTTATTTCCTTTCTTAATACGTGATTGTACTCTATATAAATAAGGTGTATCCGGTGACCAAAGAGTAGGATTCTTTACTTCCATCTGTTGACAGATGGATTTTTTCTCTCCCGGCTTTAAAGAAAGTTTTCCTGAACTGCGTTTGATTACTTTTCCATCCGCGTCTGTCAAAGTCGTTTCTACAGTGACTGACTCGGAACGGGCGTCGTCATTCTGAACTTCGGTGTTTACATATACCTGCGCACTCTTTTCACTGATCTTATCAAAATGAATGAATACACCTCCACCGCCAACGGTTTGTGAATCAATAGCGTCAGTAATAGCTACCGGAGATTTGGCAATCATCCATACATCACGGTAAATGCCACCATGATAAGCAAAGTCTAATGTATATTGACGTTTTCCGGGAGGATAGGATTTGTCATCGCTGTTGTCCGTGAAAACAGCGAGCAGACAGGAGTCTCCGGCTTGTACACCATTGGCGGTCAAGTCTAAAGTAAAAGGCAGATAACCTCCCAGATGTTCCTGGATGCGTTTACCATTCAGATAAAGAATCTGTTTGCCCATAGCTGCTTCAAAATGAAGCACCACCCGTTGCCCTTTTGTTTCGGCGGGGAGGACAAAGTGCTTACGATACCAGGCCGGTCCTTGATAATTGCGGCATCCACTTCCTTCGGCCGGCATCAACTCTACGGTATGAGGGGTGGAAACGACATTCCAGGAACGGTCATCGAAGTTTACCACTTCTGCTCCCCGGACATCGCCTCTGAAAAAGCGCCATCCCGGATTGAAATTATAGACTTGTCGCCCGCTACCGGGAAGCTGGATGAATCCGGCAACCGATGTCTCGGGACGGTAAGTTTCTGTAGCCTGCCCTTTTTCTATCAAGGAAAATAGCAACAGAAAAGCTGATAAGATGATAAATGGTCTTTTATTCATAATTCTTTATTTATATATTTCATTCGTTAAAATGGGAATTTTGCAGTTAAATGAGAATTTATCGGTTAGGCTGAAAGCCTTACAATTATATATTTATTGGGGTGCCCTGAAAGGGCTTAATTATATAGCGTAGGGCAACGCCCTACG